>Ga0207684_10000011_pt1 | contig 502991 bp, 430 predicted proteins | sample KBSK5501metaG_FD_184342 | JGI IMG/M metagenome (GOLD analysis project Ga0207684, IMG submission 184342) | Corn, switchgrass and miscanthus rhizosphere microbial communities from Kellogg Biological Station, Michigan, USA - KBS K5-50-1 metaG... | ecosystem: Host-associated > Plants > Roots >...
GTATCCGCCACGGTAGGAACCAAGGAAATGGACATTCAAAAATGCTCCGAAGGACTTGAGGTGGTTCGCATGAGAGTTTTCATGAATGGTGGTGGGTCCCCACGGGGCCCATGGGGGTCTACGCTCGGCGTGAGCGGGATTGGGCGACCCCTCGACTCCGCTTCGCTACGCTCGGGGCGAGCGGGGTCGGTTCATTCCTCGCTCTCTACGGTGGTGGGCGGACCGGGCTCAGTCGATTCGCGCTCGAGCTTCCGGTAGATGGTGCGCGCGGCGATCCCCAGCAGCTGCGCGGCGAGCGTCTTGTCACCTTTGGTGTGCCGCAGCGTTTCGTGGATCACCCTCCGCTCGACCTCGTCCATCGGCGTTCCGATCGGGATGACCAGTTGGCTCGCGGAGCCGAGCGGTCCCTGGCGAACCCGATCCGGCAGATCTGCGGCCTCGATGATTTCGCTGCGGCAGAGAACGACCGCGCGCTCGACCACGTTCTCCAACTCGCGGATGTTTCCCGGCCAGGCGTAGTTCTCGATGATCTGGAGGGCCTCGCGGGAAAAAGCGCGGATGCTCTTTCCGTTCTTGGCCGTGTAGCGCCGCAGGAAATGATCGGCCAGGAGCGGAATGTCCTCCCGTCGTGAGGCCAGGGATGGGAGGCGAACTTCGACGACATTCAATCGATAAAAGAGATCCTCGCGGAAGCGTCCCTCGGCCACCTCGCGCTTGAGATCCTTGTTTGTGGCGGCGACCAGTCGCACGTCTACCGAGATCGTCTGCGTTCCACCCAGGCGCTCGATCTCGCCCTCCTGCAGCACGCGCAGCAGCTTGACCTGCGCGGACGGGGAGATTTCTCCAATCTCGTCGAGAAACAAAGTGCCGCCGTGGGCTCGCTCGAATCGCCCTTCCCTGCGGGCCACTGCGCCGGTGAAGGCGCCCTTCTCCACCCCGAAGAGCTCCGCTTCGAGAATGGTTTCCACCAGCCCGGGCACGTTGACGGCGATGAAGGGTCCCTTGGCCCGCGGCGACAGCTCGTGGATCGCTCGGGCGGCCAGCTCCTTGCCCGTGCCCGATTCACCGATCAGGAGCACGGTGGCCGAAGAGGGCGCCGCCTGGCGCAGCGTATCCATGAACGCGCGGAATGCCGGCGATTGGCCGACCAGGCTGCGACCGCCGGCCGCGCCAAGATCGGCCAGGCGCGCTTTGAGGTCCAGATTTTCGGCGACCAGCGCCCGTTTCTCGAGCGCTTTGCTCACCGCCTTCACCAACGAGTGTCGCTTCAGGGGTTTGGTGATGAAGTCGTACGCGCCATCCTTCATCGCGGCCACTGCGGCCTCCACCGTGCCGTACGCGGTCATCAGCACCACCTCGACGTCAGGGCGAAGAGCGCGCGCAGCCCGGAGCAGCTCCTGTCCGTCCATCCCGGGCATCATCAAATCCGTGACCATCACCGCCACTTCGGGGCGGCGCAGCAGCTCGAGGGCCTCTTTGCCACCCGTGGCGGTGAGCGCCGGCAGGCCTTCCCGCTGGAAAATGCGCGAGACCGATTCCAGGTTGGCATGGTCATCGTCGACCACCAGAACGGTGGCTTCGCTCATCGCGCTTCCTCTCCGAGCGGGATCACTCCTCTTCCGGCTCCGCCGGACCGCCGCCCATCCGCGCCAGATCTTCCCTCTTCACCTTCTCGGTGTTGAACTTGCGCGCCATCTCCAGCATCTTGGCGATCGTCGGATCGAACTCGGCGGTCGCGCCGCGCTTGAATCGCAGGAAGTTGAGGCGCGCCACCACGAAATTTTTGAGGTAGGGGCTGGTCAACCCTTTCTCCTTCAGCGACTGAACCACCGCCGCCACCGCGTCGTCGAGCTCGATCAGCCTATCCGCCCTCTGCTCGCGAACGGAGAGCGCCTTCTCCAGCGGCGAGTCCAAGAATTCCTCGATGCGCTTGACCACCGGGTGATACGCGCCGCCCGAGTAGCGGGGCCGCTTCTCGTAGGTGGCGCCCAGCGTGATGAATGCCGGCTCCTCGAACAGCGCCGCGAAGTCCGACTCCTTGCCCGATCCGGCGCCGGTGAGCCCGCGATACATCCGGATCACCTCCAGCGATCGCTCCTTGAGGTTGTGCGCCTTTTCGGTGTTGAGCGCGAGGATCTGGTAGGCCACGTCCTCCTCGGGAAGGACCAGGGCGAGCACCGCCTTGGCGCCCAGCAGCCGCGCCGCGCCGAGCCGGTGGTTGCCGTTGGGCGTCCAGTATTTGCCGTCGTGCCGTACCGCGATCATCGGATCCAGGTAGCGATCCACCCGCTCCATCGCGTTGGCGAGTCGCTTGACGTGAGGCTCGGAGAGGTCCCGCTGGTACGGCGTGGGCTCCACCTTTTCGACCGGCAAGCTCGCCAGCACCACGGTGTGACCGCCGAGCGGCTCGCGATACACCGCCAGCGCGGCGCCCCCGTCCGAACGGATCGCCTCGGCGAGCGCGGCGCCGTCTTGTGGTGCAGCGGCGGCCACGTCGGTAGCGGACAGACCGCGCGACGACGGCTCCGCCTTCTTTCGACGCTTGCGGGTTGCTCGCCTGGTTTTCGCGCCATCGGCGCCGGTTGTGGTTCGTGGCATGGTTCACTCGCCCGCGATGGTGAGCTCGCGGAAACGGAGGGTGGGCGCTCCGACCGATCCCCGAAAGCGCAAGTCGCTCCCGATGGCGTCGATGTCGCGCAGCATCTGCAGCATGTTCCCTGCCACCGTCACTTCCTGCACGGGATAGGTCAGCTCGCCGTTTTCGATCCACAGGCCATTGGCGCCGCGCGAATACTGGCCGGTGACGATGTCCGCGCCGACGCCGAGCATGGCAGTAACGTAGAAACCGTTCTTCACGTCCCGGATGATCTCCTCCGGCGAAGGCTGGCCAGGCTCCAGGTACAGATTGGTGATTCCGATCATCGGCAGGGCGTTGTAGCTCCGGGCGGCATTGCCCGTCGAGGAGGCTTTGGCCTTTCGCGCGGTGAACGAGTCATAGAGGAAACTCCGCAGGACGCCGTTTTCGATGATCGCCGTCCGCCGCCTCGATACCCCCTCGCCGTCGAACGGCGAGGTGCCTACGCCGCGCGGCAGGCGCCCGTCATCGACGAGGGTCATTTCCTTCGGTCCAAGCTGTTTGCCCAGGCGGCCGCGCAAGAAAGTGGATTTCTTGTAGGCGGCGTCCCCGTTGGCGGCGGAGGCGAGGCTGGCGATGAACGAAGCGGCCATCGTGGGGTCGAACACCACCGTCACTTTCTGGCTCTTCACCTTGCGCGCCCCGAGCATGCGTACCGCGCGGATCGCCGCTTCGCGCCCCACTGCCTCCGCAGGCTCGAGCTCGTCGAGGAAGCGCTTCTCGTCCACCCAGTCGGCCGTCTGCAGCTGGGAGCCGTCCGAGGCTACCGGAGCGGCGTACAGAAAGACGTGCGTCCCCGAGTAGCCGCCCACAAAGCCCTCGGTCGAAGCGACGACCACCTCGGAAACCTGCTCGCCCGCGCCGACGCTCTCCAGGGCGACAATGCGCGGATCCACGGCCTTCGCGGTCCGCTCCAGCTCAAGCGAGGTCTGGATCTTCCAGTCGGCAGGAAGCGAGGCCACCTTGGGGTCATAGAGCGCGCCAACATCGGAGGGGACAGCGAGCTCGGATTGCTTCGGCAAGCCGTTCAGCTTGTTCGGCGCGGCCGCCTCCGCTAGCTGGAGCGCGCGATCCACGAATCCATCCAGGGAGGCGGCCTCGAAATCCGACGTGTACGCGAACCCCAGCCGATCCTTCCAGATCACCCGGAGCCCCACGCCGCGCGCCGTGGCCTCGGTGAGATCCTGGATCTCTCCATCGCGAACCCGGCAACTGCTCTGGCGACCGATCTCCAGGTAGGCCTCTGCCTGGCGGGCTCCCTTCCTCTTCGCGCGCTGGATCAGCTTCTTGGCGAGCTGTTCGTAGTGGTTCGGCATCGCAAGCGCCTGATCTAGACCCTGGTTCCGCCCACGGTCATGTTGTCGATCCGCAGCGTCGGCAGCCCCACCCCGACGGGCACGTTCTGTCCGTCCTTGCCGCAGGTTCCCAGCCCTGGGTCCGGCATCGGATCGGTTCCCACCATGCTCACGTTCTTGAGGGCCTCCGGACCAATTCCGATCAGCGTCGCGCCCTTCACCGGACGCCCGAGTCGTCCGTTCTCGATCTCGTAGGCTTCGCTGACCTCGAAGACGAAGTTTCCATTGCTGATGTCCACCTGGCCGCCGCCAAACTGAGCGCAGTAGAGACCGCGCTTCACCGACTTGATGATGTCCTCGGGATCATCGTCGCCCGGGGCCAGGTAGGTGTTGGTCATTCGAGGCATCGGCATATGCTTGAACGACTCGCGCCTGCCGCTGCCGGTCGGACGCTGGCCCATCAGCTTGGCGTTCAGCGAGTCGTACATGAATCCCTTGAGCACGCCGCGTTCGATCAGGATTTTACGCTCGCCGGGATTGCCCTCGTCGTCGACGTTGATGGATCCACGCGAGTTCGCCACGGTGCCGTCGTCGATCACGGTCACCTTGTCCGAGGCCACCCGCTGTCCCAGTTTTCCGGCGAACAGCGAGGTTTTCTTGCGGATGAAGTCCGCTTCCAGGCCGTGCCCGACCGCCTCGTGGAGGAGGATGCCGCTCCAGCCCGGTGCGAGCACCACCGTCTGCGATCCGGCCCGCGCATCGACGGCGCCCAGCGTGGCGATTGCCTGGCGAGCCGCTTCGCGCGCCACGAGCTCGGGAGTGAAGGTGTCGAAGTGGGAGAAGCTGACGCGCCCGCCGCCGCCGAAAAATCCGGAGCGCCGCTCGCCGCTCTTTCCCTCCGCAACCACGCGGACCGCCAAGCGGCAGAGATCCTGTACGTCCTCGGCGAAGTGACCCTGCGTGTTGGCGATCCAGATGCGCTTGGTCTGGTCCGCATAGGTGGCCATCACCTGCTTGACCCGCGGATCGAATCGGTGCGCTGCGCGATCGGCGCGGCGGACCAGATCCGCTTTCCGCGCCACTTCGATCTCCGAAAGCGGGGTAGCCACCGAATAGAACGACGGCGCCGGCGCGCGGCTGACTTGAATGCTCTTCGGCGAGCCACCGCTGTGGGCGATCAGGGCAGCGGTGCTGGCGGCCCGGTCGAGCGCGGTGTGGTCAAGGTCGTCCGAGTAGGCATAGCCCACCTTGGCACCGTCGATCACGCGGATGCCCACGCCCTGCGCCAGCCCGGTCTGGGCACTCTTGATCTTCTGCTCTTCCAGGACGACGGCCGTGGAGACAGCGCGCTCGACATACACCTCGGCAAAGTCACCGCCCCGAGACATCGCGGTGGCGAGCAGCTTCTCGATCGCGCTTGGCGCGACCGGCGGCGGGTGGGGTGAGCGGCGGGAGGGGAGCGAGGATTTCATTGACGATGACCCTAACCGGACGGATCGAATGCGGCAACCGTCAGATCGCTCCGACCAGGCGAGCACACATGAGATGTGTCGGGCTCCTCGATCTGGCAGGATCTGCCGAATGAACCAGCTTCGCGAGCTTGGGATTGACCTTCTGAATGACAGCCAGTTCGAGCGGGCGCTCGGGGTATTCGCAGAGACGGTGCGGCGTGTCCCGGGCGATCACCGCTCGAGAATGCTGGCCGCGCGGTGCTTCGCGGAGCTGGGCCAGAAAGAGCGCGCGGTGATGGTGCTTCAGGCGTGCGCCGAGGGGCTGCTGCACCGCGATTACCTGCTTTCGGCCATTGCCGCGTGCAAGCAGGCCATCGAGCTCGGCGGGATCGAACGGCGCCTGCACGACACGCTGGTGCGAGCTCACGCTCGCGCCGTCCGCGCCGCGCCAGGCAAGGCGGCGGTTCCGCCGCCGCTGCCGCCCGAAACGCTGTACGACGGAAAAGTCCAGGAGGATCTGATGGGCGTCCAGGGGGAGGCGCTATCGGATCGTGCGATCGAGGTTCTCGGCGCACCGGATGCCGGTGCTGTCGCCGATCCGGCGGCACGCCCACCTCTGCCGCTCTTTGCAGACCTGGAGCAGGACGCGTTCGTGGATCTGGTGATCGCGATGGGTTATCGCGTCTACGCGCCAGGAGACGCGATCGCCGTGCAGGGGCAGGGTGGCGATTCGATTTTCGTGATCGTCGCAGGAAAGGCCGAGGTTGGTCGCCAGAGCGAGGGGCGGAATCGGATTCTCGGGTCCCTGGGTGGCGGCTCGATATTCGGCGAGATCTCGCTGATCACCGGAGCATCGCCCACCGCCACGGTCACTGCTCGCGGCACCACCGAGGTATTCGAGATCCGGCGCGAGCATCTCAACGCGCTCGCCAAGACGCATCCCTCGGTCCCGAACGCCTTGGCCGAGTTCGCCCAGCAACGAATGGCCAGGAATCTGATCGCCACCTCGCCGGTGCTCCAGCAGATCCCGGAAACCGATCGAGCCACGGTCCTGCGCCGGTTTGCTTTCCGCGCGCTGCAGACCGGCGAGACGGCGCTGGTGGAGGGCCAGCACTCGCCGGGCGTGTTCCTCGTTCTGGCGGGAGAGCTGGTCGTTCAAAAGGAAGACCCGGCGGGAGGGGTGGTGAGCCTGGGGATCCTCCGCGAAGGAGACGTGGCCGGGGAGATCTCGCTGCTCACCGGACTGCGCGCGACGGCGACGGTGGTCGCCACCCGCAAGACGGCTACCGCCTTCCTGGAGCGAAGCGCTTTCGACCAGCTGATCGCCGAATTCCCTCAGCTGAAGAGCTACCTGGAGACGCTCTCCAACCGGCGACTCCAACAGATCGGCCAGGCGCTGCGCCCCTTGGAGATCATCGACGCGGACGAGCTGGTGGTCGAGCCGCAAAACGAGCCGCCGCCCGCCAGCAGTGGCCCCGAGGCCGGCCAATGACCATTGCGCGTTCGAAGCTCGTCGCGGCGACAGTGGTCGCGGTCGCCGGTGCGCTCACCTTCGCGCTCTGGCCGAGAAGCTCCTCGGCGAACGTAGAGGAGCTGATCCGTCACAAGGCGGTGAAGATGGCGCGGGCCGCCGAAGAGAAAGACCTGGGCTACATCATGGACCAGGTCTCCGATCGCTTCACCTCGGCGGAGGGATGGCACAAGTCCGAGCTGCGCGGGGTGCTCGCGGCGCAGCTGATGCGCGGAAACTGGCTCCGCGTCTTCCCCGCCGACCTCAAGATTTTGGTGACCTCGAGCACCACCGCCACCTTCTCCGGAAAATTCATCTTCGGCCGCTCCACCGCCACCAACCTGAAGGACCTGGCGCGGGAAAGCGGAATGATTTCGTACGCGATCGACGCGAAGCTGGAAAAGGAAGGCGAGGAGTGGAGGTTCGTCTCCGCGTCCCACCGCGAAATCAGTCCGTCGGAGTTTCTGTAAGGAGCGCGAGTTGGCGGTCTACACCGTTTTTTCAGACGACGAGTTGGCGGAGGTGGCGCGCGCCTTTGGACTTGGGCTGCGCACCGCGAAGGGCATTCCCCACGGGTCGATCAACACCAACTTCCGACTGGAGACGGAGCAGGGCACCTTCTTCTTGCGCCACAGCACGGTTCGCACGCGCGAGGACCTGAGCTTCGAGGCCGCGCTGCTGGCACACCTGGTCCAGGGGGGATTTCCCGCTCCCACTCCGATGGTCACCGCTTCTGGCGAACCCTTCCTTTCCATCCGCGGTGGCCTTGCCAGCATCTTCCGCTATCTGGCGGGAGAGGAGCTGTCGCGCTCGGCGCTCACCGCCGAGCACTGCGAACGGGTGGGCGCCGAGCTGGCCAAGCTCCACCGCTTGGGCAATTCCTTCATCGGCGAGCGGCGCAACCCGTACGGGCCGGCCACCGTTCGCGCCTGGGTGTCCGAGCTGCGGCAGCACCCCGAGGAATCGATCCGTTCGCTGGGCGAGGAGCTCGACGGTCTGCTGCAGCACTCCCAGAGCTCCGCGGGCGGCCTGCTGCCGCGGGGCGCGATTCACGCCGATCTCTTCATGGACAACGTGAAGTGGGTGGCCGATCGCATTTCGGCAGTGTTCGATTTCGAGATGGCCTGCCGCGATGCTTTCGCGCTCGATCTGGCCATTGCCCTCAACGCCTGGTGCTTCAGCGGTGGATACGATGAACAGCTCTGCCGCGCGATCGTCCGCGGCTATCAACGGGAACGACCGCTCGAGGTCGTCGAGCAGGAGTCGCTCTTCTACCAATCGCTCTTTGGCACGGTCCGCTACAGCGCTTCCCGCATTCGCGACTTTCACCTCTCCACGCTTCCGCCCGAGCGGCTGGCGCGGAAGGACTATCGCACCTATCTGATGCGGGCTCGGGCACTCGCGAAAATGGGCCCGAGCCGGTTCCGCGCGCTGGTGAGGTTGGCGTGCCGCCCGGGCTGACTCAGATTCCGGAAGCGATCTTCCACTGACCGTGGTCGCGCTTGAACCACATTTGCTTGATCTCGGATTCGTTCTGGCTCTTGTTGCTCACGCGCGGGATCCGAAAGCTGAGGTTGTAGTTGTAGACCGCGCTGGCGGCGCTGGTCTCCGGGTGAAACTCGATCTTGCGCACGTTGAGCTCCAGCTTGACCTCATCCAGCTTGGCGAAATTCTCCGGAAGCTTCTTCTTCAACGTCGCGTAGTCCAGCCGATCCTCGACCTTGGGACTGCCAGCGTCGTCTTTGAATGATTCCGAGCAGAGCTTGAGCACGGCGTCCGCATCGCGCGCCTCGACGGCGGTCCGGTAGCGCTCCATCACCTGGAGGATCGCGCGCGTGTCATCGGTATCCTCGATGTCCGTACCCGGAATGCGGCGCGCGGCGCACCCGCCGAGCACCAAGAGGGCGACCGCCGAAATCGCTAAACCAGTTCTCATTCCAGATCCCCACCATGCACAAACGAAATTCGCGCTGGATCATTCCCGCCGCTCACGACCCGGCCGCTTTGGATGTAGGAGGGGTCCGGATGACCTCGGCGATGAATCGATTGAGCACCGGCAGCTCGCCGTCCAGGATCTTCAGCCCCTCCCCGTGGATCACCCGTTCGCCGATGATCGCCAGCGGCTTGAGCAGAAAGGGTAGCACCAGCTTGATTTCGCCCTCCAGCGTTCGCTCGGTTTGACCCGGCGCGCCGGCCCGCAGCCGCAGGGTTCCGGTGTTCACCACCATCTTGCTGATCTTTGGGGTGGTCGGCACGTTGCTGAAGCTCAATTCTTTCCTGTTTCGGTCGTAGGTCGAGTTTTCGATGAAGGCGAACCACTCCGTGGGAACGGCCTTGGGCCCGATCGAGGCGATCACCGGCTTCGGGCGATAGCGGACCTTGCGGCGCACCAATGGTCCCTCTTCCTTGCGCTCAAGCGGCTGAACTTCCAGAAGCACGCCGTGGTGCTTGAGCAGAAAGTCGAAGTACTTCGGCTCCAGCATCGCTTTTTCCACCTCTTCCACCGTCCCCTGAATGCGCTGCGTGACCTCGAATCGCATGGCTCCTCCAAAGACTGGGCCGTTTAGCGGAAACCCTCGCCGGAGACCAGCGGTCCCTTGAAGGTCCGCTCCTCGAAGTCGCAGCGCTCGAGCCACTCTTGAATGCCGGCCTTGTAGCTCTCGCCGAAGTCGGGCAGGTGTCCGAGGTCGTTCTTCACGCCGGCGCAGTCCCCGGCCAGGTACTCGGCCTCCACCTTTACCCGCATCGCCTCCCGGCGGATGCTCTCCGGCAGCTCGCGCTCGAGCGACTGGGCAAGGTAGCGCAGGCCGAGCGAGGGCGCACCCAGCTGAGTCGACTTTCGCCCCAGCAGGTAGCGCGCGTAGCGATCGCCCGCGTCGAGGTCCAGCGCTTCGCGGAGGCGAAGCAGCTTCATTTCTTCCTGTTCCTCGGCAAAGTACGCCCAGATGGGTCCGCCGCTCTTGGGAGCAGCGAGCGCCGCGCGCTTGATGCGGGCCATGCGCTCCAGCGAAGGTCTGGGTTTGAGATCGATCACCCTCCTCAGGTGATTCGCGACTTCCTCGACGTTCGCGCGCTTCCAAGCGAGGTCCGCCTGCGCCATCGCCACGTCGGCCTCCAGCGCGGGCTCGGATTTCACCCGCTCGGCCAGCTCAGCCAGGACGCGGGCAGCTTCCGCGTTTTGATCGAGCTTCTCCAGAGCGCGCGCTTCGCCGGATCGGAATGACGGCTCATCCGGCTGAATCCGCGCGCAGCGCCGGAACAAGGCCAGGGCCTCCGCCGGATCGCTGCTCAACATCTGCGTCGCTTCCGTCTGAAGCTTGGCGATCTCCCTGGCGCAGGGTCGGGTGAAGATGCTGCCGCGGCGAAATCGCGCGAACGCCTGGCTCACCGCAGCCTGGTCCAGTGGAATCTGGTCCAGGAATGCCTCCCATTCGGAAGCCAGGGCCTCGAGCGGACGTTGATAAGCCTTGTCGAAGTCGCCCTGGGCGTAGAGCACCTGGAACTTTTCGGGGCCGTGCGTTTCCACCAGATAGCGGATGAACGATCCCGCCACCGTGTACGCGCGCTGCGCGGAGCTCTGGTAGAAGGCGCTGGATCGGAAGAGCGACCGCACGTCGGGCGCCAGCTTGTGCTGCCTCATCGCCGCTGCCCAGTGGTGAAGGGACAGCTCGTCGGTCGGGTTGTCGGCAGCGACGGCGGCGCCCTCGATGATCCCCATGTTGGGCCAGACTCCGAAGCGCGAGGTGACGCGAAAGACGCCGCTGCCAAACGGCGCTGCCATCACGTGAGCCAGCTCGTGCTTGAGCCCGGTGGTGGGGAACGGCGAATCGTTCAAGTGCAGCTCCAGCCGCCACGGCTTCGCGAACTGCGTGCGGTCGGCCCCCACCAGGGTCTGCTTCTCCTCGGCCGAGCGATAGAGGTACACGCGGATGGGATCCTTCGGCGCGGTGCCGAAGAACGAGCGCAGCTGCGCGTGCCGGAATTCGAGGTCGCGAACCAGGCGATCCAGCTCCTCCCGCCGCTTGCCGCGCGGGTAGATGAGAAAAAAGTGCGGCGTCTGGCGCGTGCCGCCGAGCCGCTCGATCAGCGCAGCGTCGGTCATCCGCAGCCCAAGGGCTGTCGCGCGATCTTCCATCCAGACCACCGATGCGGTGAAGATCGCCGCCAGCGCCAATACCGCGGGCCGCACCCGCGGCCAGCCGAGCCCACCCTTCTTCATGTCCAGCAGCGCCGAGACCGCAGCCCAGATCAATCCCGTCCAGAGGAGGGTCTCGAGGCGAAACCAGAGCAGGCCAGTGCGGAGCTCGAGCGCCTCGTCATAGAGCGGCCCGGGCAGATAGCCGGCGAAGTGGTTGTAGACGTAAACCTGCGGTCCGAAGATCACCGGCCAGAACGAAACCGCAGCCGAGGCGAGCAGCAATAGGAGATAGAGAGCTCCGGCGCCGATCACGCGGCGAGAGGCGAAGCCGCACAGGACGCCCGCGGCGGAGGCGATCGCCGCCGAAGGGAGCACCAGCAGCGGATAGAAACCGAGGTGGAGAAACGGATCGCAGCGCGTCGAGGTCAGAGCAAAAGCAATCGCCGCGGCGCCCGGCACGATGATGGCGGTGCAATTGATCGCCAGCGCCGCCGCCAGCGCCGCGCCAGCGGACCCCGCTGGGCTGTCCATCCGAAGGGCCCGCCTTGGACGCGGGTCCCTTCCCTCTATCAAGCGCCGCTCCTGAAATGCCGCCGCGATGCCGACGGACCCTCCGAAGATGCCCACAGCGACAGCCATTGCCAGACCCAGCTCGTACCCCGGTAAACCGAACAGCGGTAAGTAAACGAGGGAGCTTCCGCCCACCGCCAGGAGCAGGACGGTCAGGGCAACCCAAGCCTTGCGCACAAGATAAGTCGCGCGGATGAGGACTTGGAGCATTCCGTTTCCTATAATCTGCCGTGCATGGCCGAAAAAAAGTCCAAGAACATTCGACGACACCCCCGAGCCCCGATCGAGCTGAGGGTCGACTACAAGAAGCTGAACTCGTTCTTCGCCGACTACACGAAGAACATCTCCAAGGGCGGCACCTTCATCAAGACCAACAAGCCGCTGGCGATCGGGACGCAGTTTTTATTCAAGCTGACGATACCGCGCCGGGGCGAGCCGTTCGAGCTGTTGGGCGAAGTGGTGTGGTCGAAGTCCGATGGCGACGAACCGGGGATGGGCATCCGCTTCATCTATGCGGACGACGCGCAGCGGACGGCCTTCGAGGCGATCGTGGAAAAGCTGATGGAGGAGAGCCTCGGCCCGGAGCTGACGCAAAAGCTGCTCAACAAGAACCAGAAGGAGTGATGGGGCCGCGCTTCGCTACGTTGGGGGCGGCGGTTGTCCTGGCTCTCTTCCTGGCCGCGGCGTGCCGTGCGGAGGGCGAAAAGGCTCGAGCAGCAGGGCAACCAACTCAACCCGCAGCCTCGCAGTCGGCGCGGCGGAATGATCCCACCGCTCAGGACTACCAGCTTCCACCGCTGCCCAGGGCGCGCGTGGTTCTCAAGGACGCCTATGGAGGTTCTCACCCCGTCGACGCGGAGATCGCGGCAACCGGGATTTCGCGCGAGCGCGGGTTGATGTGGAGGACGGAGCTTGCGCCCGGAAAGGGAATGCTCTTCATCTTTCCCGGGGAGGAGGTGCACTCCTTCTGGATGAAGAACACGCTGATCCCCCTGGACTTGATCTTCATCGGCAAGGACCGGCGGATCGCCGGCATCGTCCACCAGGCCACGCCGCGGACGACCGCTCCGAGGTCGGTGAACAAGCCGTCGGTGTACGTGCTCGAAGTGCCCGGTGGGTGGGCCGAGAAAGCGGGAATTCAGTCGGGGAGCACGGTGGAGATGGAGGGGATCTCCGGGATCGCGGCTCAACCCTGAGCGCGCAGCGGAACTGGGGCGGCCGATGAATCCGGTGCTGGCGCCGCATCCTGCACGCGCGCGGCATCCTGCGGGGGCGCGGCATCCGGCTGTGGCCACATCGCCGCGGAAGCGATCTCGTCTGCCATTTTGGCGGCATCGCTCTGCAGCGCAGACAGCGCGGTCAGCTTGCGCGAGACGGCTGCAAGCTCCGCCGCCTTGAGCTGGGCGCGGCCGCTGCGAAGCCCGATCAAGGCGACGCGAGCCCGCTCCAGCAGTGCCACCTGCGCCTTCATCCGGGCCACGATTCGCTCCCGGTGCGTAGCCAGATCGCGGACGCGACCAGCCTCCTCCCGCAGCGAGCTCGCGGCGAGCTCAAGCTGTCGCCTGGCAATCGCGTCGTGCGTGGACTGCGCGCTCTTCTGGAGATCCGATGCCTCCGACGCCAGCTGCTGCTCCGCGCCTTCCGATAGCTGTGCTTCCACTCCGGACCAGTCCGCCGCCAGCTCGGCGGTGTTCCGGGTTGCGGTCGCCAACGTTCTTGCGAGCTCCTCGCGCGCCAGCTCGCGAGGGAGCAGCGCCAACGATCGCCCGCACTGCCGATACAGCTGCAGCGCGCGGGAAACCAGGGCTTGGAATTCTCCGGAGAGCTCGGCCAGCACCGCTTCGCAGCGGGCATCCACTGGATCGGGGCGCAGGGCGAGGTGGGCGGCCACCGACGCGAGCGCGGCGAAGAGCGCGATCGTGGCGCCGCTCAGCAGCGCGATCACCAGTGCCGGCGCCGCCAGCTGCGACAGGCGTGCGACCAGCACCCTGGCGACCTGCGTGCCAGCAAGGGCGAGAACGGCGCAGAGGGCCGCGCCGAAGAGATAGTTCGGCAACCCCGGTCTTCCTTCACCCAGCTGACCCTCTTCGCCGCGCTCGGACAAATGGGAGCGCACCATCAGCACACCCGCGATCGACGCGCCGGTGGCCACAGCCCAATGGGCGCTCAAGCCGAGCAACCATGGAGTGGACGGCAGGATGGCGGAGAACCCGTAAAGCAGGATTCGATCCATTCGGTCTCCGCGGACGCAGGCGAGCGCTGCCGCCGAGACCGCCAGGGACGCCAGAAACATTAGATTCGGGCTGCCTGGCGCGTTCCATCCGAGAGCACTGGCGAGTCGCTCCAGGGCGAGCTCGAGCGAACCAGCCGCCGCGCCTGCCAGCACCGCTCGGCCTACGTTGCGCTCGAAAGCCTCTCGGCGGTGGATTTGGATCACCGGATTCGCAAGCACGGGTGCCTCCGGAGCTAGTAGGTCGAGCCGATGTGGCCCATGCCTTTGAGCGCGCTGGACTTGGCCGCCTTGACCTGATCGCTGACCTGCTCGGGTGTGGAGGGGCTGGACAGAGCATTCAAGAGCTTCTTCTGCTCCTCGCGGCCCTCGACGAGCACGCTTCCGACCACTCCGCCCAGGACTCCGCCTGGGACGCCGCCCTCTACAGCAACCCGGTCGGCGTCGTCGAGGATCACTTTGTTCACGTCCAGGTATTTCTTGGCTGCGCGGCGATCGCCGCGTTCCATCGCCTGCGCCGCGCGCTCCGTGTTCGACGCGCTGAGCGCGCGCGCCCCGAAGACGACCGCCTCCTTGTCGCGCTTCGAGAGCACCTCCTGCAGGTCTTTGCTGACCGAGGCAGAAAGCGTGGCAGCAGCGTCGCCCGGCGCATTCTTGAGAAGATCGGTGTAGCGCATTTTGAGGGCGGCGACTTCAAAGGTGCTGCCCGCCTCCGGCGCGCGGACGTTGAGGCGAGCGACGACACGCTCGGATTGTCCGGCGGCGAAGTCGGTGATCGGGATCCGTACGGTGCGGCCGGATTGGGTGGCGCGATAGCCGAACACTTCGCCCAGCTCCACGCCCGTCGGAAGGTCGATCGATAGCTCCACGTCCCGCGCGACCTCGGTTCCCGCCTGCTGGAGGTCCTTTTGAAAGACGGTCGCCAGCGCGGAGGCATCGCGCAGATAGGCGTAGGATCCGGACCCGTACTCAGCGAACGCATGCATCAGGTCCTCGTTGAAATCCGTTCCCACGCCGATCGCGCTCAACGAAATTCCCGTGCTCCGGATCTCCTTGGCCAATCCGATCAGCTGGTCATGGCCGACCATGCCCTCGGTAGGCTGACCATCGCTGATCAGGATCATCCGGCTCACCTTGAACTCGCTTTGGGCGCCGGACAGGTGGCTCCGAGCAGCCATCAGCGCTTCGCCGATGTTGGTGCCGCCCTCGTCGCGTATCGCGTCGATCCAGGCGATCATCCTTTCGCGATTGCCGGCCGTCGCCTGCGCGGCGGGCAGCGCTTGCACGTCCGATCCGTAGTGGATGATCGCCAAGCGGTCCTTGTCGCGGAGCTGGCGGACCAGATGTTTCGCCGCTGCCTTCGCCTGCTCCAGCTTGTAGCCACCCATCGAACCGGAGCGATCGATCACCAGCGCCAGGTTCACCGGGCTGCGTTCCGCTCCCGGGATCTCGATGCCGGCCAGGTCCACGGAGAGAAAGAGGTCGGAGGCGCCCGGGCTGACCAATGGATGAGAAAGGCGCCCCTGCATGGTGAGCGAGCCACCTGAGGCCGCAGGCGCCAGGGGAACCGGCTGGGGCGTGGGAATTCCAACGATGATCGCCAGCAGGGCGAGAGCCCCGGCGATCGCGACAAACAGTGCGGTGCGGCTCATGCGGCGCTCCTTTGAGTGAACGCTTGGACGGCTCTGCGTTCACGAACGAGCGCGGAAAAAGATCTGTCGCGTGTGAGCCGTTGAGGCTCGTCAGGGACTGGGATTCACGGCGCGCGCGCAGAAGTACGGCGAACGCGTTCCGGCGATCTGCTGGCAACGGCCCGGATCGGTCGTGCAGATGTCCGCCAGCGTTTGCTCGTCCAGCAGCAGCGCCCGACAGGTGAGCTTCCGGCTGGGATTCTTGTCATCGTCCGGATTGGCAGCGGGGCAGCCGGTGGATGCGTTCGGCACGCACGGCCGCGAGCAGTAACCGGCGGCACGCGCGCCGGCGACTCCGCTCTTGGGAACGTTGGCGTCGCGCACGCAGACCAGGTCCTCGCACTCCGTCGCCCCGAACGAGATGAAGTCCTTCGTTCCGCCATCCGGCAGCTCGGACTCGTAGATCGGCAGGGATGCCGTTCCACCGTCCGGGTTCGCTTTGACCAGCGTGCAGTCGCGGCCCAGGTCCGTGGCCGAGCGGCAGCCTTCGAGAAAAACCAGCAAAACAAGGCTCATCAGAACGAGCAGTCGCAAAGGCATCTTCTGAGTGTCTCCTCGATCGCGCACCGACGGCAGCCGAACGCTAACACACCCGGTCGCGGGGCGATATTTGCCGGCGGCCAAATTGTACAACAATGTAGGCAACTTACGCCGTCGATCTATTGCTGCCCCTCCAAGCGGGCGGTAGGATTGCGCCGTTGTTGCCCAAAGGGATCCAGCGCCAGGACCCCTCAACGACGGAGACCCCTCTTGACCCGCATACCAGCAGCCCTGCTTGCGCTGCTTCTCCTCAGCGGCAGGGCGTTCGCGCAGGAAAGCCTTGGCCTCGATCTGACGGAAGACGAGAAGAAGGAGGAGCAGAAAAAGAAGGAAGAGCAGAAGAAAGCGGAAAATCCACCTGGGACACCTGGGGCGACGACTGCCACCCAGGCGACGGCCGACCCGAAGGCGAAGCAGGCCGCGTCGACCATGGGCGAGCGCGACATCATCCAGGACGACCGGGTGAAGAGCGTTCAGCGCAAGGTGTATCTCAAGAAGAATCGGTTCGAGATCGCTCCGTCCATCGCCACATCAGTGAATGATCCGTACTACTCCAAGTACGGTCTGGCGATTCGGGGCGCGTATTACTTCGCGGACACGCTGGCCATCTCGGCGCGCTTCACCAAGATGGACCTTTTCCAGAACGACGACGTTCGCACCGCGAAGCGCAATTTCCAGAGCCGTGTCTTCGTCTCGGTTCCGCTCTGGTCGACCATGGCCGATCTCGAGTGGAGCCCGATCTATGGCAAGGTGGCGATCTTCAACTCCATCCTCCACTTCGACGCGTACTTGCTCGGCGGAGCCGGAATCGTGAACACGGAGACGTCGGCACTTCCGGATCGCGGGCTCAATGTGGCGGTCGACTTAGGGCTGGGCATGCGCTTCGTGGCGAAGGACTTTCTCGCCGTCAACGTCGCGCTGATCAACACCACCTATAACGATCAACCGGCCGGAACGACGAAGGGCGCCACGCAAAATCTGATGATGCTGAGCGCTGGCCTATCGGTGTTCCTGCCGTTCCGGTCCACGGGCAGGGAGAGTGAATGATGAGACACTCAGTCTGGGCGCCGCTTTGTCTCCTTCTGCTCGGCAGCGGCCAAGCCTTCGCTCAGAGCGCGGAGCAGGATGCCGGCGACATCTCCGAAGTGGACAAGGATCGGCTGGGTCCGCTGCGCGAGCGCATCCAACCGGTCTCCGGCCACGTGTTCCTCAAGAAGAGCCGGTTCGAATTCAGCCCCTCGGGCGCGCTGACGCTCAAGGACCCGTTCTTCACCAAGTACATGCTCGGGCTAGCGCTCACCTATCATCCGCAGGAGACGCTCGGGATAGGCCTCAAGTTCAACTACGCATTTCCGGTGGTGGCCGGGGCAGCGCAGATCTGCACGCCCGGATCGCTCAGCGTGCCGGCGGGCTGTCGCGCCCCCAGCATGTCCGAGCTCGACGGCCGCGCTCCCGGACAGCTGAAGCTGGTGGCCGGTCTGGAGGGCCAGTGGGCTCCGATCTACGGCAAGATTTCCCTCATCGCCGAGAGCTTCGTGCACTTCGACCTCTATGCCGTCCTCGGGCCCGCGCTGGTGCAGTACGCCGGCCCGTCCTCGACTGGCGTCGGCAGCTCGACCCAGACGACGGTGGGCGGCAACGGAGGCGTGGGCTTGCGCCTATTCCTCAACCGGTGGCTGACGCTGCGCACCGAGCTGCGCGATCTCGTTTATGTCGAGAATGTCCAGCCCTTGCCCGCGACCTCGCTGCGTCAGCAGATCATGTTCGAACTCGGGCTGTCGATGTTCTTCCCCACCGTCTTCTCCGGGCCCTGACTCCATGCGCATGCTCTTCAAATTGATTGGAATCGGTCTCACGCTTCTGCTCGCCGCACCTTCGTTTGCTGAGAAGTCGGCTTCAGCGGGCAGCGCCAGCAAGAAGGAAGCGGACGACCAGAACGACGCCGGCGACGCCAACGGCAAGAAGAAGAAAAAGTCGAAGAAGAACGGAAAAGGCACGCGGGCCAGCAAGAGCGCCAGCGGCAAGAGCAACGGCAACGGCCACGCCAATGGCAAGAAGAGGAGAGGGGAGAGCAGCTCGAAGAGCGCGGAGACCGAGTCGACCAGCAAACCGCTGGAGAGCATCGCGGTAGCCGCACCGAAGTCGACGTCGGCTCAGCCAACTCCCGCGGTCGAGGTGAAGAAAGTCGTTCCGCCGCCCACCAGCAGCTCGCCGGCGCCCGCCGCGATTCCGCCGCCGCTGCCCAAGGTTGAAAAACCAGCCAAGCCTGCGCCCACGATGACCTTCGAGGCGGTGGACGTCTCCGGCAAGAGCGGCGAGCGGCAGCGGCTCGACGTCGCGCTCCGGCAGTTCAAGGACGAGCACTACGAGCAGGCGGCGATGACCTCTCACGAGCTGATGCAGGATCCGAAGCTCGCCGAGCTGTACCTGGACGCCGAATACCTGCTCGCCAAGTCCCTCTATCGGATGGGGATGTACCATTCCTCACTCGGGGAATTCTCCAAGATCCTCGCCAAGGGACCTCAGACCAAGTTCTTCAAGAGCAGCCTGGAGTGGCTGTTCTTCATCAGCCACAAGACGCTGAACGAGTCGGTGATCTTGGGCGAGATCGCCAAGTACTCCAACGCCGAGTTCCCGGAGAGGTTCCGCAACGAGTTCCGCTACCTGCTTGCGCGCTATCACTTCGTTCGCGGCAAGGCGCTCGATCTGGTGGAACAAAAGGCCGAAGCGAACAAGAGCTTCGAGGAAGTGAAGCGGCTCGCGCTGATCGTTCCCAAGGGGGACGCGTTCTACGCCCGGGCGAAGTACCTCGAAGGCCTGGCCTACTTCCGCGAAGACAAGTTCAATTCCGCGCTCGAGTCGATGAAGGAAGTCGTCCGCGTCACGCGCCCGGGGGGTGCGAAGTCGGAGTTTCAAGCGAAGCAGGACAAGGAGGTGCGCGAGCTCGCCTTCATGCAGCTGGCCCGGACGCACTACGGGCACCGTCAGAACCGCTACGCGATCTACTACTACAACAAGGTGGAGCGCGGCGGTAAGCAGTGGCTGGAGGCGCTGTTCGAGTCCTCCTGGGCCAATTACCGGATCGGCCAGTACGAGCAAGCGCTGGGAAATCTGATCACCCTCTCCTCGCCCTTTTTCCGCGAGGAGTACTTCCCCGAAGCTTTGATCCTCAAGGCGGTGATCTACTACGAGAACTGCCGCTATCGAGAGTCGTCGTGGATCCTGGAGGACTTCGAGCGCATCTACCTCCCGGTGCACGACCAGTTGGAGGTGATCACCAAGAAGGAAATGGACGCGTCCGAGTACTACAACGTCCTCGCCGACATCCAGAAGAAGAACAAGACCGTGGTGGAGCTGAACAACACGGATTTGATCCTGGAGCGGATCCTCCGGTTGGCCCTGACCGACAAGGACCTCAAGAACACCAATGACTCGATCCTGGAGCTGGAGTCGGAGCTCGATTCGATCGCTCAGAAGCCGGACGCCTTCAAGTACTCCGACCTCTCCAAGAATCTGATCGAAGGCCTGAAGAAGCAACGCGAGACCTTGATCAAGAAGGCCGGCATCATGGCCAAGGGAAAGCTGGAGTTCGAGCTGGGCGAGATCAAGAAGCTGTTGACCAACGGGCTGCGGATCAAGTTCGAGACCACCACCAAGGAAAAGGAGTTCCTGGAGGAACAGCTTCGGGAGGGCGCCAAGGCGGAGGTGGTGAAGAAGTACAAGTACTCGGTTGCCGTGGCCGACGACCAACTGTACTGGCCTTACGAGGGAGAGTACTGGCGCGACGAGCTGGGAACCTACCAGTACACGCTCACCAAGGGCTGCATCGAGCGGAACAGGGAAGCGCAGGCCAAGCGGGGCGACGAGCTGTAGAGCGGATTTTGCCCATCCGCTTGGTGCATCGGCAACTGTCGCGGTCGGAAGTCATAGACCGTAAGATGGCCCGCCGATGTTCAGGCCGATCACCATTGCGTTCGATGTGATGGGTAGCGATCACGGGCCGGCGGAGCTGGTCCGCGGAGCGGCTCACTTGTCCCTCGAGGCGCCGCATATCCATGCCCTGCTGGTGGGAGATCGCGAGGCGATCAACACCGCGCTGGCGGAGACGCGGCACAGCGGCGAGCGGATCTCGGTTCAGCACGCGCGCGAGTTCGTGGCGATGGACGAGAAACCGGGTGAAGCCCTGGTCAACAAGCCGGACGCGTCGGTGGCAATCGCCGCTCAACTGGTGGCGGAGGGGGAGGCGGACGCGATCGTCACCTCCGGCAATACGGGCGCGGGAATCCTCGCCTGTGCGCAGCGCTTCAAGCTGATCCCCGGGATCCGTCGCGCTGCGCTCGCGGCTGTCTATCCCACGCGCCGCCCGCACGGCGAAAAGGAGGATCCCTTCTCGCTCATTCTCGACGTGGGCGCAACGGTGGACGCGAGCGCGGAAGACCTGGTTGCTTTCGCGGTGATGGGCGCCTCCTACGCCAAGATCGTCTCCAAGAACCCCACGCCGTCGGTGGCTCTGCTCTCCAACGGGACCGAGGCCTTGAAGGGACCGCCCCGGGTGGTGGAGGCCCACCGGCAACTCAAGGCAATGAAGGAGCTGCGATTCATCGGGAACGTCGAGGGCGTGGACATTCCCAAGGGAACGGCGGACGTGATCGTCTGCGATGGGTTCGTGGGGAACGTCTGTCTGAAGATGCTCGAAGGCGTCCACGAAACGGTGGTGGAGCTGGCTCAGTACGCTTACAAGTCCAAGCTGAGGTGGCGCGCGGGGCTGGCCATGCTTTCGTCGGGGATTCGCCGCATCAAGGAAGTGACCGATTGGCAGCAGTACGGGGGTGCGCCCGTCCTGGGATTCGACCGCGTGTTCATCAAGGCGCACGGGCGCTCCAAGGCCAGGGCGATCGCCAATGCCGGCAAGGTGGCCGCCAAGGCGGTTTCAGCCGACCTGGCCAGCGCCATTCTCCAAGGTCTGCCGAAGTGAGCCTCCCGGACCGGATCGACCCGCGACCCCCTCGTCACATCTATCGCTGGGACCTGGACAAGACGTACCTGCAGACCGAGTTCGACACCTTTCGCCAGCTGATGCGGACTGCGTTTCAAAAGGCGAGCGAGAAAGTGGCGGTGCCGGGGGCGGCGGCCTTGATCCACGAGCTCAAGGCTCGCGGCGACAGCCGCCTGTGCATGATCTCCGGCAGCCCCAAGCAGATGCGCTCGGTGCTGGAAGAGAAGCTGAAGCTGGACGGCGTGGAGTGGGATGAGCTGGTGCTCAAGGACAACGTTCGCAACCTGCTTCGCGGCCGCTTCAAGGCATTGCGCGGTCAGGTCGGCTACAAGCTGCCGGTGCTGCTGGAGAGCCGGGCTCGTTCTCCAGTCGATGCCGACGAGGTCTTGTTCGGCGACGATGCCGAAGCGGACGCGTTCATCTACTCGCTTTACGCGGATCTGATCGCGGGCAGGGTCAGCGAGGCGGATCTCAAAGCGGTGTTCGCCGGGGCAGAAATCTACCCGGATGATCAGTCCCGCATCCTTGCGGCGACGAAAAAGATCCCCACTTCCGATCCCGTGCGTCGGATCTTCATCCACCTGGACCGCCTCACGCCCCCGGGCCGGTTTGCTCGCTACGGACCGCGCGTGGTCCCGATCTTCAATTACTTCCAGGCGGCGCTGGTGCTCTTGGCCGACGGGCACCTCACCGCTCCGCAAGTGATCAAGGTCGCGGTGGAGATGGTGCAAACTGCTGGGTACAACCTGCTGACGCTCTCCAATTCGTTCCAGGACCTGGTTCGCCGCGGCCTTCCACTGGAAAGCGTGGCTTCATCGTTGATCCAGGCGCTGGAGGGACCGCAGGCGTTGATCAACGCCATTCGCCCGATGCCGGACATCGTAGCCGCGTTCAGCAAGCGCCTGGCCGCGCTGGGCAGCCCGCCGCCGCCTCCCTCCCCCGTGGCGGTGGATTACCCGTCGCTGCTCGAGGACGCGCGGCCGCGCCGCCGAAGCGAATCGACGCCGTACGAGGACTGAAGCGCTACTTGCGGTTGAAGCGGTTCATCGCGCTGGCCAGACCTTCGCGGCACCAAATTTCCGCTGCATCTGCCGCGCGTTCGATCAGCTCGCCCAGCGCGGGGCGCTCCTCCGGGCTGAATCCAGAGAGCACGAAACCGACCACGCGCTCTTTGGCGTCCGGGCCTTCCGGCTTTCCGATCCCGAACCGAAGGCGCGCAAAATCATCGGTGCCCAGCGAGTCGATCAGGCTCCTCAGCCCGTTGTGGCCGCCCGCGCCGCCGCCGCGCTTCAGCTGCAAACGGCCAAATGGCAAATCCAGCTCGTCGTGGATCACCAGCAGCTGCTCGGGCGCAATCTTGTAGAACCTCAACGCCGCGGCGACCGATGATCCCGAAGCGTTCATGAATGTCTGGGGCTCGACGAAGAGCACCCTCTCGTCGCCGATCTGGCCCTGACCCATCCGCGCCTCGAACTTCCGTTGATCGAGCTTCACCTCGTGGCGACGGCAGAGCGCGTCCATCACCTGAAAGCCGATGTTGTGACGGTGCCGCTCGTACTCGCGCCCCGGGTTGCCCAGCCCGCAGATCAGCTTCGTCGCCGACATCTTCTGACGTCGCCAGAACATCCGCGGGCTCTTGCCCCGAAGAGAGGGCTATTTCTTCCTGTCCTCCCGATCGCCCCTCTTGCCCTCTTCCTTCTTCGCAGCGGGAGCCGCCGCAGCGCCAGGCGCCTTCGCTTCGGCTGTCGCGGGCGCGGCACCGGGCGCGGCGCCGGGTGCGGCACCGGGCTTCGCCTCTGCGCCCGGTTCTCCCGGAGCGGCAACCGCTCCCTCTTCTGGGGTCGGCGGGGGAGCCACCACCTCTTCCTTCTCCGGGACCGAGACCACTGCCACGGTGAAGTTGAGGGTGGACTTCACGTCGATGCCGGTGGGCAACTTGACGTCGTTGATGTGAAGAGCCTGGGCCATCTTCAGATGAGATACGTCGACCTCGATCTTCTCGGGTATCGAGCTCGGAAGCGCCCAGACCTCCAGCTGACGGCGAGACTGCGAAAGAATACCGCCCTCCAGCACGCCCACCGGTTTGCCCACCAGGATCAACGGCACGTTCACCTTCACCTTCTCGTCCTCGTGCACGTCCAAGAAATCGGCGTGCAGCACCTGGCGGCTGACCGGATCCATTTGGACGTCCTTGAGGAGCACCTGCCTGTCCGGGCCCCCGTCCAGTTTCAAGGTGATCAGCGTATTGAAGTGCGCGGGAGTGGCGATGGCCTGCTTGATCGCCAGTGGATCAACTGCGATGTGCCTGGGTGCCTCGAGATGCCGGCCATAGACCACTGCGGGAACCATGCCTTGCGCGCGCAGGCGCCGCGCAGACCCCTTGCCTGCGCCTTCGCGCGGTTTGGCCGTGAGCGTCGTCCGATGAATTGCCATCTATTTTCCCCTTAGGTTCTCTGGGCCGCGCAATCTTGCCTCGGCATCCTGCCCCCGTGGACAGGCCCCGAAGCGGCGCTCGCCGGCCGTAACATGGTTCATGCCAGCGCGGGTCGGCTCAAGTCAAGGTCAGACGAACAGCGAGCTCAAGGAGTCGCCCCGCTGGATCCGCGCGATCGCCTCGCCGAACAGCTTCTCCGTCCCCAGCACCCTGATCTTCGCGCAGGCGCGCGCCGCGTCGGAAAGCGGGATGGTGTCGGTGAAGATCACCTCCTCGAGCGGCGAGTGTTGGATCCGGCCGATCGCGGGACCGGAAAGCACTGGGTGGACCGCATAGGCCACCACCCGCCGGGCGCCGTTTTCCTTGAGCGCGACGGCCGCCTGGATCAGCGTCCCGGCGGTGTCCACCATGTCGTCGAGGATGATCGCGTCCTTCCCCCTTACCTCGCCGATCAGGTTCATCACTTCCGATGCGTTCGGACGAGGCCGTCGCTTGTCCACGATGGCCAGCGTGGTGTTCAGCCGCTTGGAGTAGGCTCGAGCGCGCTCGACGCCTCCTGCATCCGGTGAGACGATCACCACATCGACGGTGTCGAAGTTCTCGCGGATGTGCTCCAGAAACAGGGGCGACGCGTAGAGGTGATCCGAGGGAATGCTGAAAAATCCCTGGATTTGACCGACGTGCATGTCCATCGACACGACGCGCGTGGCCCCCGCCACCTCCAACAGATCGGCGACCAGCCGGGCAGTGATCGGCGTCCGCGGCGCCACTTTGCGATCCTGTCGGGCGTATCCGTAATAGGGAATCACCGCGTTGATGGACGCTGCGCTGGCCCGCTTGAGCGCGTCGCACATGATCAGCAGCTCGACCAAGTGGTCATTCACCGGTGGACAGGTGGATTGAATGATGAACGTGTCTTGGGCGCGAACGTTTTCACCGATCTCGACCTGAATTTCTCCGTCGGAGAACCGGCCCAGGTCCGCTTTGGATAGGGGTCGCCTCAGGTACTCGCAGATCCGTTGGGCCAAAGGGACATTCGAGGTGCCGCTGAAGACTTTAAAGTCGCTGGTCGGCATGCGCACTCAGTAAACCAGCTGACGTCGGAAGGAAAGAGTTAGTGGCGCTCCGTCGCTGGCGCTTCGCTGGTTGCCGGCGCGCTTCGCGCCTGCTTTATCTGCCGCTCGTAGGCGAGCAGGATCGTCTTTTCCATCCGATCGCGAGTGGTGGTGTTCAGTGGATGCGCAATGTCCCGGTAAGTGCCATCCTTGCGCCGCTTCGCCGGCATGGCGATGAAGAGCCCGGTGTTGCCGTTGATCACCTTGAGGTCGCGGATCACGAAACAGTTATCCAGCGTGATGGTGACGTAGGCTTTGAGCTTCTCCTCGTCCACTGGAAAAATGCGGATGTCCGTGATTTCCATCGGAGGTCCCCCGCCTCAGACGTCCGCAAGCATCGTTAGATAGTCAGCAAAAAGCAAGCTGCACCGAGATGCCTATCTCAACGCGAGATTGGCGATGAAGGCCACGTGGTAGCAAACGATGCCAGCATAAACCGCAGCGCCCAAGTTCAGCGCGTACTGGGCTGCTCGGAAGCGTCGATTCAAGTGAAGAATCATGATCCCCAACTGAACCATCGCCAGCTTGATCAAGACGAAGCCCAGCGGCGAGTTCCGGTAGGCGATGCTCATCAGGGGATTGGCCTCTTCGGCAAGCTCCAGTTGCAAAAATGCGAGCGTGAAGAGGGCATCGAACAAGTTCAGTATGAGGATGGCCACGGAAATACCGAACCCCGGCAGAGTCCAGGGTGCTCCACGAAGGCTGTGGCGCCCTGCCCAGTCGGTGAGAACCGCCATTAATGCCCTTCTCCCACAGCGTCTGCTCATGTGTACAAATGAGCGACGAGGACGCCTACATAGACCACCTTCCAGTTACTTGTCCATGCGACCGCAGGTGTATGCCGCTCAGCGCGTGCCCCGCTTGACTCCGCAAGCAGCGTGAAAGAGTATCGCGCCGCGGACGAGGCTCCGGTCGCCCCTTGCAAAATTTCCCGAGAGATATCGGCTGGATAGAAGTCATTTGCGGACCGATGTTCTCCGGCAAGACCGAAGAGCTGATTCGCCGCGTCAAGCGCGCCAGCTACGGCAAGCAGAAGGTCCAGGTGTTCAAGCCGAAGATCGACGATCGATATGACGACGCGCAGGTCGTCACCCATTCTCAGCTGCGCTTCACCTCGACGCCGATCGAGCGCGCCCAGGAGATTCTTCTGCGGCTGAAGGACGATACGCAGGTCGTCGCCATCGACGAAGTTCAGTTCTTCGGTCCCGAGCTGGTGGCCATTTGCGAGGCATTGGCCGGCAGGGGGATCCGGGTGATCTGCGCCGGTCTGGATCTGGACTATCGCGGCAAACCGTTCGAGCCGATGCCGCAGCTCTTATCGGTGGCGGAGTACATCACCAAGGAGCTCGCGATCTGCGTCGTTTGCGGAAATCCGGCCAGCCGTTCTCAGCGCATCGTCGCGCGAGGCGAGCGGGTGGTGGTCGGATCCACCGGCGCCTACGAGGCGCGCTGCCGCAGGTGCTTCATTCCCGAGCCGGTGGAGGCCACGGCGCCGCGCACCCTGGATCTATTCGACTGAGAAGGGTGGCTCGATGCGAGATTCCCTTTACGAGAAAGTCCAGTTTCGGTTGTGCGAGCTGGCGCACGAGTACGGCAAGAACGTTCACCTCGTCGGCAACCCGTATCTTCTCTCGCAGCTGGCGCAGCTCTGTGCCAAGGGAACGTTTCAGCCGCAGATCAATCAGCTGGTCGCCAGTCTCTATGCCGATCTGGTGAAAATGGTGGTGAACGCCGAGTTCCCCCGCAAATCGGCGGCCATCCCCACCCGAATGATCGACTCCAGTCCGCACGCCATCTACCAGGGAGAGGTGCTGGACACCGAGGTTCGCGCCGTGGCGGTGAACATCGCGCGCGCGGGGACCCTTCCGTCACAGGTCACCTATGATCTGCTCAACACCATTCTCTCGCCATCCCTGGTGAGACAGGACCACATCGTGATGAGCCGGATGATCGACGCGGCGGAGAAAGTCGTCGGCTCGAGCATCGGCGGCTCCAAGATCGGCGGCGATGTGGACGACGCGCTGCTGCTGTTTCCAGATCCGATGGGCGCCACCGGCGGGACGCTCTCCACCGCCATTCGCATGTACCGCGACAAGGTGCCTGGGAGGCCGAAGAAGATCATCTGCCTCAACTTGATCGTCACCCCTGAGTACATCCGGCGGATCAGCAGCGATCACCCCGACGTGCTGATCTACGCAATTCGTCTCGACCGCGGCCTTTCTGCACCGGAGGTCTTCGGCACGACGCCGGGGAAGCTCTGGGACCAGGAGCGGGGCCTCGACGATCGCCAGTACATCATCCCGGGCGGCGGCGGATTCGGAGAGTTGATGAACAACTCCTACGTTTAGCCCGCGACGCGCAACGGGTTGGAGGGGCCGTGCCTTTCTACAACAGCGAAGTGGAGGTTCTGATCGAGCCTCAGCGACTCGCCACTCGCGTGCGGGAGATGGGCGCACAGCTCACCCGGGATTATCGGGGCAAGGAGCTCACCATCGTCAGCATCCTGAAGGGGTCAGTCTTCTTCGCCAGCGATCTCGTTCGCAGCATCGACCTGCCGCTGACCGTGGAATTTCTGGGCGTCTCGTCCTATCTGGGCACCGAGACCACGGGCGAGGTGCGGATTACGTCGGACATGACCAAACCCATGGCGGGCAAGGACCTGCTGATCGTCGAAGACATCATCGACACGGGCCTGACCATGAAGTTCATCATGGAAAATCTCCAAGCTCGCCATCCCGCCTCGCTCAAGGTTTGCGCGCTGCTGGAAAAGCCGGCCCGCGCCCGGACGCACATCCAAATCGATTACCGCGGATTCACCATCGACGACGTGTTCGTGGTCGGATACGGCCTCGATTACCTGGAGCGATTTCGCAACTTGCCGTTCATCGGCACGTTGAAGAGCGGCGGTCCCGCGGGCTGAGCTCGGCGTGCGCTCGCGCGCCGTCACCGGGGACTGCTTGGCGCCGCGCTGCCGTCCTTGGGCGCTTCCCGATTCTGCGGCGGATTGGGCTGCTCTCCTTTGCCGGACCCGACCGAGGGCGCAGGCTGCGCCGGTCCAGCGGGGGCTGAACCGGCTGGCTCGCTCAATCCGTGGGCCGCTTTCCGCAAGGCCTCCTCGAACGCCTTGGCCGCTGGCTCGACCTCGAGAATCATCTGATTGGCGCTGTGCGCGTGGCGGTTCTGGGTGGTGGCGGCGAGCTTGAGCTGCACGATCGCCTCGGCCACCTCGCTTCGAGCATCGTCGAGCTTGGCGCGCGCGAGGTAGTAGGCCACCTCGGAGTGCATGTCTTTGAGGCTTTGCTTTTGCTCGTTGGTCAGGCCGGAGAGCCTTTCCGCTCGGCGCAGGTAGTACAGGCCTTGCTCGAGAACCCTCGGGTCATCCGAGGCCACGCGCGCCTTGGCGAGTCGCCCCACCACGTCGAAGAGAGCTCGGTCCAATTCCTCTCGTTCGGTGAAGCGCTGCTCGGCGAGAGAACCGGCGCTGGTGCCGTCCAGCGGAATGGGCGCGTACACGTCGCGCAGCGAAGGGTCGCTCGGCCGGTAGGGATCCGCTCCCAGCGGGAACAACTTGCCCTTCATCACCACCAGCTTTCCGTCGACCACCTGGACGCTGTAAGTGCGCGCGTTGAGCTCCGAAACCAAGAACGCGATCGCTCCACCGAGGGCGACGATCAGCACGAACACGATGAATCGCTTGAGAGACTTCATGACCTTGCCTTGTATCGAATGCCGTTTCCCTAATACAGCCCGCCGGCCGTCTTCATTGCATCGATTTGGGCGCGCCGTCCTTTCGTCCTGCTGCGCCCAGGGGGGCTATACTGCGGCGGCTGGCGTGCGTTCATGAACTCGATCTTCGGGCGCCTAGGCCCCAGTGAGCTTCTGCCGCGGTACATTTTTGCCGAAAGCCTCTTCGTGCGCCGCCGCGTGCTGGAGGTGGGCGCCGTGGCCTCCACCGGCGGGCGCTCCGCCCAGTTCCTGGCTTTGCGCGGCGCGCGTTCGGTGATCGCCTGCGACGGCGATCTGTCCGCGGTCGATCAAGCGCAGAAAGCCTTCGGCGGCCCGAGCTTGCGGTTCCGGCCGAACGTATTCGACGACCTGGAGAGCGGCAGCTTCGATCTGCTGCTGGTCGCGGACCTCTGCGAGTACGTGCGCGCCCCGGAGCTGCTCAAGGAGCTGCGTCGGCTGGTGGCTCACAATGGATATCTTCTCGGCGGCCTGCGCAATCCCGCCGGACTGGCGCTCGCGCAGATCAGCGACCCCGAAGGACCGGACCCGACGCCCACCTACGGGCAACTGCTGGACGCGCTGGCGCCGCACTTTCCATCCGTCGAGGTGGCCACCCAGAGCCCAGTGCTGGGGTATCAGCTTGCGTTCGAACGAAGCGACGGGCTGCAGGTGGACGGCTCGCTGGCTTCCGCGGGCGAGGCTGCCTACTTCGTGGTGATCGCCGGTCAAGAGCCACCGCGTTCGTTCGAGCCCACCTGGGTGCAGCTTCCACCGGAGCCGCTGGCCTTCAGCGGAACGCGGGTGGACGAGTATTCGCAGCGCAATCGCAGCCTGGAGGAGCGGTCCGCCCGGCTGAAGAAGGCGCTGGACAAGGCGCGCGATGAGCTGGCCGCTCGCGAATCGGAGCTCACCCGCATCAAAGGTCAGCTGGAGCGCTCGCTGGAGAGCGAAGCGCGCTCTTCCGCGCAGCTGGAGTCAATGCGAGACGGCGCTCGGGCGGACGCCAGCAGCGATCAATTGGCGGCAAAGATCCGGCGGCTGGAGTCCGAGCTGCAAGTGTCAAGAGAGCGAACCGAGGATGCCGAGCGCCGAATCGTCGAGCAGCGCGCGAGCTTCGAGCAGGCGGAGCGATTGCGAGCCGAGTCGGAAGAGCAGGCGTCATCGGCTCAGGACGCCGTTCGCCTCGAGCGGGCGCGTCGGCAGGAAGTCGCGGAGCTGTTGGAGGATGCGAAAGCGCGGCTGGCCCAGGCGCAGGATGAGCATCGCGTGGCGCAGGACGAGGTGGCGGCTCTGCGCGTGGAGCTTGAGCGCCGGCGGCTGGCGAGCGCTCGAACGGGCGAACAGCTCGACGCGAGCGCGCGCGAGCTGGAGCTCGCCCGCCAACGGGAGCTCGAGCTGGCGGAGCGCGCCTCGCGACTGTCCGGCGAAGCTGAGAAGCTCCAGGCGGAGCTCGACTCCGCGCGCGCTGCCGCCAAGGCGTCAGCCGCCGAGCTGATGCGAAAGGAGGCTGAGCTTCAGCAAGCGCTGCGGCTGGCGGCGCAGCATTCGGACGCCGCGGAGCAGGCGCGCGCCGAGCTGGAGCGCGAGCATCACCACCGGGAGGTCGTCGCGTCAGCTCGCGATATGGATCGGGCCAGCCTGGAAGCCGAGCTCGCTTCGGTCAAGGCGGAGGCAGCCCGGCTTGCACGCGAGCTCGAGGCTTCGTCCGCGTCCGAAGGCCGTCTGCGTGATCTCACCGCGCAGCTGGAGGACAAGCTGGCCGCGGCCCGCGACGATGCCAAGGTTGAGCGGCTCCAGCGAGAGCTGGAAGCGGCTCAGGCTCGCTCGCGCCGGCTCGAGCAGGACATCTCGACTGCCGTGGCGGCAGAGCGGTCCGCTCGAGAGCAAGCGGAGGTCGCCTTGTCGGAAGCGCAGACGCGATTGTTCGATGTAGCGGAGGAACGCAGCCGGTCGCTGGAACAATCGCGCCAGCTGGAGTCGGTGGCCGACGAGCTTCGCAAGCTGCGCGAGAAAGAAGCGGCGGAGACGGCGAGCCACCAACAGCGCGCGGCCGAGGTCATCGCTCAGCTGGAGCAAGGCAATGCCACCTTGGAGAGCGCGCTGGCGGATGCCCGGGCGCGCGAGGCCGAGCTGCAGGCCCGCGCAGAGCAGATTTTGGATCACATGACCGAGGCGAAGGAGAGAGCCGCGGCTGCCGAGCGCGCGGCGGAGAACGTGCGCCTCGACGCGACCATGGCAGCGGAGCGCGGCAGCGAGCGCGAGCGGCGCGTGGCCGACCTCTCGGGGCAGATCCGCGAGCTGGAAGAACGCGCGTCGTCGGCCGCGGCGGATGCCTTGCAGGCCCAAGAGAGCTGCGCTGCGTTGGAGCAGAAGCTGGAGGCCGCCGCCGAAGAAAATGAGCGCCTTCGCGGTTCGCTCGAGGCGGCTGTGAGCGAGCAGCGCGCGAAGCACGGCGAGGCCCAAGCCACCCTGGCGGCGCTCCGGTCCGAGTCGGGTCGAGCAGAGGAGGAGCTCGCTGCGCTGAAGGGGCGGCTCCGCGAGGCAGAGGAGCGGAACCGCCGCGCGCACGCGGAGGCGGGGATGGCGAAGCTCGACGTGCAGACCTTGCAAGAGCGCCTCGAGAGCGCCGGTGCGGAAAAAAGGATTCTGGAAGACGAGCGCACCCGGCTCACCCGCGAGGTGGAGCGCCTGGAGAGAGAGCGCGCCTGGAGAACGGAGGAGCTGGAGGGTGCGCAACGCGCCGCCAGCGAGCGCGAAGCGGCGCTCTCCGCCGCGTTGGCCGACAAGGAGGCGCGGATGGAGATCCTGCAGCGGCGGCTGACCGCCCAGGAATCGGAGCTGGCGATCTTGCGCAAGGGCGCGGCGCGAAGCACCGCCAGAGATGTGCAGCAGATCTACGAGAGGGCCGCGGCGGAGCTGACCGCGGTCAAGGCGGAGCTCTTCCGGCGCCCCTCGGAAATTCAGGCGAAGCGACGCCCGCCGGACGCGACCGCATCCGCCGAGTCAGCAGGCGTGCCGCCGTCGCCGATGCCCAAGTCGCGGGATGACAAGCCCGATGCGGGAGTGGCGAGCGGAGCGTCCGCAGCGCCGCTTTCGGGAAGCGAGAAGCACAAACCCTGAGCGCGAAATCGGCTGTGCAGCGCTCCTTTTCTGGTTAGATCCGTTCCCCAATGACGGCTGATCAAACCCGGCAAGGCGAACAGGGCGAACGCGTCGCCAAATACCACGGTCTGGGCAACGATTTCTTGATCCTCGACCGGCGCGCGAGCGGCCGCGATCTCCGCGAGAGCACCGTTCGGCAGCTGTGCGATCGCCGTCGCGGCATCGGAGCCGACGGGGTGTTGGTATTGCTGCCGTCGCGCTCGGGGGCCGCGCGGATGGTCGTCCACAACGCGGACGGCAGCATCGCCGAGATGTGCGGCAACGGGATTCGGTGCGTGGTCAAGTACCTGGTCGAGCGTTCGGGGCAGCGCCCTGCTGAGCTGCCAGTGGAGACCGGTGCCGGTTTGATGTCCTGTGCGATCGAATACCAGGACGGTGAGGTCAAGGCGGTTCAGGTCGCCATGGGGCCGGCGCGGCTGGTGGCGGACAATCTGCCGTCGAGGCGCACCGGTCGCCCGTTCGTGAACAGCGCGGTGCCGGGCTTTCCGGCGGTGCGCGGCACGGCGGTCAGCGTGGGCAATCCCCACCTGGTGCTGTTCGATTCCCCGCTGCAGGATGCGGAGAGGCTCGGCCCGCAGCTGGAGCGCAATACCGCTTTCCCCGAGGGAACCAATGTGGAGTTTGCCGAAGTGCGCGGCGGACGGCTCCAGCTGCGCGTCTGGGAGCGCGGCGCTGGCTTGACTCAGGCCTGCGGAACGGGCGCCTGCGCGGCGGTCGCGGCCGCTGTGCACGAGGGTCGATTGCCCGGCGGAACGTGGATCGACGTGTCGCTCCCGGGCGGCGATCTGCGCATTCGCGCCGAGTCCGATCTCTCTGCCACGCAGATGCGCGGACCCGCGACGTTCGTCTTCGAGGCAATGCTTCCACTGCCCGCGGATGGTTAGGCCCGCTTGGTTTCTGCCTGGCGCTGCTTCGCGGATTCGAAGGCAGCTTCCACGCCCGGCAGCTCCCGAAGCAGCTCGAATTCGTCCTCCTCCAGCATCGAGACGCGCCGCCCTTTCAGTTTTTCGAGCGTCAGCTCGATGCGGCGTTGCCCCTCCGCGTCCTCCCGCTGGATGATGGTCAGCCCGCCCTCGCGGGCGCAGGCCAGGATGTCGCGCTGCAGGTTGCGAAGCCTCCGCGACAGCTGCAGCGCGCGTTGCCCTTCGGGCGTGCTGAAGGTGTGAAAGTGCCGATTGCGCGAGAGCGGGCGCGAGGGGTGGTGAAGGCGTTGGATCAGCCGTCGAACGAAGGGGTCCATCCGCTCGTCACCTCCAGCGGGCGATCACCCTCTCCAGGGCCTTGACCCCCTTGCGTTGGCCCACCGCGACCAGGCTGGCGTTGAGCGGCGAGAAGTACCGCCGCGCCACTTCGCGAACTCTGGCCGCAGACTCGGCTTCGATCTTTTGCGATCGCTCCTCGAACGTCTCCGGAGGGCGGAACAGCTCGGTTCCCCCGAACCACCCCGCCAGCTCGCCGGTCGAGTCCTGCGCGAACTCCAGCAGCATCCGATGTCGCCGCTTGGCACGCTCCAACTCGTCTGGCGCGATCTCCCCCTCGCGAAGCTCGTCCAGCGTGCGCAGGATTTCTTCCAACACCAGCGCCGCCTTCTCCGGAGCGCTGGCCGCCTCGATCTCGAACAGGCCCACGTCGTTGAAAGCCTCCATCCCGGCATGGATGGAATACGCCAGACCCCGCTTTTCGACCACGTTTTGCGGGAGGCGGGACGAAAGACCATCGTCCAATACCCGGCGGAGAATCTGCAGAGCCGGATAATCTGGATCGTGCTCGGGGACGATCCGGAAGCTCAGCCGGAACTCCGTCTGCGCTTCGTCGTGCTGCACGAACCTGAATCGCGGACCTGCGCGGGGGGCTGGAGGGGCCAGCTCCGTGGACATCGGCCCGATGGCGACGGCTCGGAAGCTTTGCTCGACCAGATCCATCACTTGCGCGCGCTCCACGTTGCCCGCCGCCGCGAAGACGATGTTCCCGCTCACGTAGTGGTGCGCCAGGTGCTCGCGCAAATGCTCCAAGCTCAGCGACTTCACCGACCGCGACGTTCCGGCGATCTTCAGCGCCAGCGGATGGCCATTGAACAGCTCCATCTTGGACAGGTTGTCCAGGTCGATGTCCCGGCCTTTCTCGTCCACCTCGTCGAGCATCTCCTCGAGGATGATCTGCCGCTCCACCTCCATCTCGCGAAGCAGCGGGCGCGTGAGCATGTCGCCGAGGATTCGCGCTCCGACTTCCAGGTGATCCGGATGAATCGGCGTGAAGTAGTAGCCGTGGTCGCGGGTGGTGACGCCATTCAGGTTGCCACCCACCTCCTCGATCGCGGCGTTCATGTGAACCGTGTCGGGAAAGGCGGCGCTGCCCCGGAAGAACATGTGCTCCAGGAAATGGCTCACCCCGTTGTTGCTTCCCTCCTCGTGCCGCGACCCGGTCCGGACGTACACGGAGATCAGCGCGGTGTGCAGGTGCGGCGCTTGGACCGTGACGACGCGCACGCCGGATGGAAGCAGATCTCGAAAATAGGAGAAGCTCATGCTCGGGGGAGCCTTATCACAAAGGTCGTCCCGCCCCCTGGAGTGCTCTCGCAGCGGATGGAACCGCCGTGGGCCTGGAGGATCTGCTGCGATAGGGAAAGCCCAAGACCCGAGCCGCCTTCCTTGGTGGAGAAGAACGGCTCGAAGATTCGGTTGCGGATCTCGCTTGTCATCCCCCGACCGGAGTCGGAGAAGACGACTTCCGTGCTCCCATCGACCGCGCGCGACTCCACCACCAACCGGCCTCCTCCGGCCATCGCTTCGCGGCTGTTGCGCAGGAGGTTCAAAAAGACCTGGCGCAGCTGGCCCTCGTCCGCCAGCGCGCGAGGCGTGGTGGGGTCCAGGCGCCGGATCACTTGAACTTTGGCCCGCTCCAGCTCCCCTTTGGAAAACTCGAGCACGTTTCCAAGCACCTCGTTGATGTCCTCCGAGGCCAGACACGGTTTCGGCAGCCGCGCCATTCGCAGATATTCCTCGGTGATTTCAGTCAGCCGGTCCACCTCCCGAACCATCGCCGCCAGGATGTCGCGCGCCTCCTTTGCCTCCTGCGCGCTCTTGAATCCGGACTTGGCCACCGCCTCCTCGAGCAGCTCGACGTTGAGCCCGATCGACGACAGCGGGTTGCGCACCTCGTGGGCGATCTGCGCCGAGATTCGGCCCACGGCCGCAAGCTGCTCTGCTCGAAGCAGCGCCTCCTGTTTCTCTCTGAGCTGGGCCTCGCGCTCCTTGAGCGAGCGTGCCATCGCGTCAAATTCCCGGGCCAAGACGGAAATCTCGTCATCGCCCTGGACGCCGAGCTGCGGCGTGTAGTCGCCCCGGCCGATCCGAGAGACGCCCTCGATCAAGGTCTTCACCGGCCGGAGCGTGCGGGCGGAGAACGCGGTCGCGAGCAGACCCACCACGATTGCGAAAATCGACCAACCGATGATCAGCAGGCCGGTCCGGCGCTCGCGCTGCTCCGCCTTGTCCGCGCGCTCCCGCATCCGGTTCCCCACGGAGGCATGGAGAATCCGGATGTCGCGGCCGATCGAGGCTTGCAGCTGCTTGAGCTTTTCCGCCTGCTGATTGATGCGCGCGCGGTCCGAAGGGGCCTTTTCCAGAAGATTGAACACCGATTTCTGTTCCTGCTCGTAGGCGGCATATCGTCGGCCCAGGTCGCCGAGCTTCTGGTCCAGCTCGCGGACAAACGGCGCCTCGGATGACGGAGCGAAACCGAGGATCTCCTGCGCCTTGGCCCGCGCATCCGCGATGCTCGCAGCCATGACCGGAGGGTTGAGCCCCAGCAACATCAGGGCTCGGCGGTTCTCCACGCTCTCCTCTCCCAACAGCTTCTCGGTCTCCCGCTCGAGCGTCTTGTGGAAAGTTTCAATCGCCGCGGTTTCCTGCGAGAGGGGAAGATACCCTTGGCTCACCAGGCGCAGCTCCGCCTGGTTCTGGTGCATCTCCAGCACGCTGAAGGCGGACACCAACGCGAACGTCACCAGCACGGCGGCGTAGCCGAGGAAGATTCGCGTGGCGAGCGACAGCCTCATGGCCCGACTTTATAACCGTCTGAGCGGGCCTGCCCTAACGCGCTCCGCCCTTGGATCGGGGGCCTCTGAAGATCAGGGCGGCCGCCCGGCTAGGAGGCGCCTCCAGCCCCCTGGTCCAGGGCCGGTTCGGCTGGCTCGGAATCCGAGGCCGCTCCCTTGTCTGCATCCTGGGCCTTCGCATGGGCCGTGTGGCGCTCCGCCTCGACCGCCGCCTCGGCGACCGCCTTCTCCTCGACCTTCCGGTCCGACGCTGCAATCTCCTCCGGCGTCAGCTCGGTCCGCTCGGCCCGCATCCCGGTCTTCTTCTCGAGATCCGCCATCGCGCGCCGCAGCAGGTCTCGCTCCAGCAAGGTCCGGTTCAGCCGCTTCTCCAGCGCCTTGAACTTGTCCTTCAGAAGATCGAGCTCGCCCTTGGTGACCACGTAGATCCGATGTTGGGTTTCCATCCGGCCGCGAAGGCGCCTCAGATCGCGATCCAGCTCGCTGGATCGCGCGCGCTCCCGGGATGCCTGTTGCTCCAGCCTCTGGATCTTCTCGCGGTCGGCATCGGAAAGCTCGCGGAACTGGCGCTGGGCTTTTTCCGGTGGGGGCGGCGGGGCAGGGGCGGGGACCGCGGCGACCGGTTGGGGCGCTGGCGCAGGACGCCGAGCTCGGGGTTCCTCTGTCTTGAGCCTCTGTATTTCTACCAATGCGAGTGAGAGCTCGGAGCGGACGCTCTCCAGTTGGATTGAAGCCGTGCGCTCGATCTCTTCGCGGGCGCGCGCCAGATCCTTGCCGCCGCGTTCCGACTCCTTCTGATCGAAGAGCTTGCGCTTGGCCTGCTTGAGCTGCTCCCGGGTGTCCGCCACCAGCGCCCGCTGTTCGTCGAGCTCCTTGCGCCGCTTTTCCAGCTCGGCTTCCGCAGAGGTGCGCGCTTTGACTTCGGCATCCAGCTTCTGCTGGAAGCTTTCTCTCGACGCGGCGCTGCGCGATCCGAAAAGAAGCAGCCCCAGAGTGATGCAGAGGGCAATCGAGACCAAGACCAAGATGACGATGACCGACACGGCGCACCTCCCCCAAAGCAGCGAGACTACAGACCGTCCAGAACTCGTCAACCCCCTTTGGGGTGCGGTACGTCTAACTTTTCCGCATCGCGGGTGTCGGAAGCCTGAAGCGTGAGGAGCCGCGGGAACGGAGAACGATGATGGCGGACGGGGAAGAGAACGCACTCAGGTAGGGAGTTGGGTACGCGCGACGCGCGGCACTCGGAACCGCGCTGTTCTTCGCATTCAGCCAACTGCCGGCGGAAGCGCAGCAGGCGGCTCCCGATGCTCCGCTTGTTTCAGCTCAAAAGATGCTTCCGGCTCTGCGCCTTCGATCGGCTTCGCTGCCCTGATCGGCGGCGTCGCGCTCTTCGCGGCGCTCGCCCCAGCTGTCCAAGGCCTTGGATAAGTCCGGGGCTCGCTCGTGAGGGATCTTCAGCTTCTCTTCGAGTTGCGCAAGGCGATTGGCGAGCGCTTCCTGGTGGGCCGCCATCGCCCGCATCACATCCGCCACCGGATCGGGAAGCGAGGCGTGGTCGAGCTCATCCGCGAAGTGATGGCCCGGCTCGCGAACGATTCGCCCAGGGACGCCCACCACGGTTGCACCGGCAGGTACGTCCTGGATCACCACCGAGCCGCTGCCGATCCGCGCGCCCTCTCCAACCTGAATGGATCCCAGCACGCAGGCGTTGGAACCGACGACGACGTTTCGATGCAGATGAGGATGGCGCGTCCGACGCTCGAGCGAGGTCCCGCCGAGCACCACGCCCTTGTAGAGGATGCAGCCCTCCTCGATGACCGCGGTCTCGCCGATCACCACGCCCATGCCGTGATCGATGAACACGCCGTCGGCGATCCGCGCACCGGGATGGATCTCAACGCCGGTGAGGGCGCGGGTGTAATGAGAGAAAACGCGGGCGGACAACCGGTTGTTGCGATTCCAGAGCGCGTGGGCGATCCGGTGCAGCGCCAGCGCGTGCACGCCGGGGTAGGCCAGCAGCACCTCGATCCGGCTTTGCGCCGCAGGGTCGTGGCGGATCGCTGCCTCGAGGTCCCGAATCAGAGCGCGGATGAATGGCACGCCTTCCACGATACAACGAAGCTTCGGTCCTGCGCGACGCGGGGGTACCCGGCGCCGAGATTTCAGCGGCCAGGGGATCGCGCCATCTCGCGAAGGCGCCGGATGCGTTCCTCGAGCGGAGGATGGGTCGAGAACAGCGACATCACGCCGCCACCGGAAAGCGGGTTCACAATGAACAAATGCGCGGTCGCCGGCGCCCGGTTGTACGGCATCATCTCCACTCCTTGCTCAAGCTTGGCGAGGGCGTCCGCCAGCGCGTCCGGATCGCCGGTCAATTCAGCGCCGGTCTGGTCCGCGCCAAATTCCCGGCTTCGGCTGATGGCCAGCTGCAACAGGGTCGCAGCGATCGGTGCCACCAGGAGCAAGCCCAGGCTCGCGAGCCCCGAGCCATCGCGATCGCGGTCGTCATCGCGACCGCCGAGGAACGAGCCGCCGAACCAGAAGAGCATCTGCACGGCATAGGTGATCACGCCGGCCAGCGTCGCGGCGACGGTGCTGGTCAAGGTGTCCCGGTTCCTCACGTGCGACAACTCGTGGGCAAGCACCCCGGCCAGCTCGCGCCGATCCACCAGCTCCAGAATGCCCGAAGTCACGGCCACCGCGGCATGGGCTGGACTCCGTCCGGTGGCGAACGCGTTCGGCGTCTCGATTGGGATGAGGTACAGCCGCGGCATGGGAACTCCGGCGCGGCGAGAGAGCTCCTCGACCAGCTGGTAGAGCCAGGGCGCCTCGCTCGGCTCGAGCGGTCGAGCGCCGTGGATGGCCAGCGCGATGCGATCGCTGAACCAGTACGACACGAGGTTCATCACCAGGACGAACGCGCCGGCGATCAACAGCCCGGAGGGCCCACCCAGCCGCTGACCGACCCAGAGGCACAGCGCCGTCAGCGCGGCTAGCAGCACTGTCGTCTTCAGGTAGTTGGCGAAGCCGTGCGACTCGCGAAGGCGCGAAGGGGGCAAGGACAATCTTGCCGAATCATCTCGATAAGCCATGCGTGCCAATGCTCCTTGATGTCTTTACCGCATAACCACCGGAACACGCCCGTGCACGGCTCGCCGCCGGTCAGCCCGAGCGTAGCGAAGCCCCGTTCCGCCCGAGCGTAGCGAAGCCCCGTTCCGCCCGAGCGTAGCGAAGCCCCGATCAGCCCGAGCGTAGCGAAGCCCCGATCAGCCCGAGCGTAGCGAAGCGGAGTCGAGGGCGGGCGACCCTTCGACTACGGGCTGCGCCCTACGCTCAGGGCGAGCGAGGGCGGGCGACCCTTCGACTACGGGCTGCGCCCTACGCTCAGGGCGACCGGGGACGGTGCGTTTTACAGGAAGAAACGGTCAGTGACGCCGGCGGTAAGCTGCAGAATCGTGCTCCAGCCGACAAGCTGTGCTTTGCCCTCTAGAGCGGAAGGAGCAAGCCCGACGATCGCCAGCGAGCCGGTGCACGCGTAAACGGTGCAGTCGCCCGACTCGCGAAGGAAGGAGAGCAGCGAGCGCAGCGTGGGGACGTTTTGAGTCTCGAAGCGATTCACCACATCCTCGCGGGGGGAAACGAAATCCGGCTCATCCAGCTTGTCCTGCGCCAATCGCTCCAGCGCCCACCAGAAGAAAAAGAGGTCCGCGTGTCTGCCCGACGCGACGGCGGCTGCCGCGATCGACAATCCCTCGTGCATCCGGTCGTAGTCGCCGCTGTGCAGGAACACAGCGACTCTGGGACGCTCGGCGCTCACCTGGTTTGGTTTCATACCGTTGGGCCTCGAAGGCCGTCCACTCGGAACGACGTTCTGACCAGCCGGGGCCGATTGCCTTGCTTCGTCGCTTGCCCGTTGCTAGCGATCTGCCAAGGATTCGGGTACTTAGAGCCTGGTCCGGGGATCCCAGAAAGAGCCATCCAACAAGCCGTGCTGCCTCAGGAGTGAGATTGCAGATGGGTGACGAGACTACAGCTCGCCGAAAGGATTCCCACCTCGACCTCTGCGCGACGGCGGAAGTCGAGCCCGCCGAGAACAGCACGCTGCTGGAATGCGTTCACCTGGTGCATTGCGCGATGCCCGAGCTGGCGCTGGATGAAGTCAATCCATCCGGCGAGCTGTTCGGCAAGAAGCTTCGCTATCCGCTGCTGATCACCGGAATGACCGGCGGAACGGAGCGCGCGGGCCGCGTCAATCGCGACCTGGCGGCGCTGGCGGAAAAATACGGGCTGGCCTTCGGCGTGGGCAGCCAGCGAGCGATGATCGAGAACGCGGCACGCGCGAGCACCTTTCAAGTTCGCGAAGTGGCGCCCACCGCGGTGGTGATTGGAAACATCGGGCTGCGCCAGGCCGCCGCGCTCGGCGCATCAGGGGTCGGCAACCTGGCCAAAGCGATCGGCGCCGACGGCATGGCACTTCACCTCAACGCGGGTCAGGAGCTGACGCAGCCCGAGGGGGATCGCGACTTCCGCGGCGGCTATCAAACCGTGTCGCAGCTGCTGAAAGTGCTCGGGGACCGGCTGCTGGTGAAGGAGACCGGTTGCGGAATCTCGCCTCAAGTCGCGCGCCGGCTGGCTGAGCTGGGCGTGCGCAACATCGATGTCTCCGGCCTCGGCGGCACGTCTTGGGTGCGGGTGGAGCAACTTCGCGCCGGTGGCGCGGCGGCGAAGGTCGGACAGGAGTTCGCCGGGTGGGGGATTCCCACCGCGGCCGCGGTGGCGTCGGTGCGACGCGCTCTGGACCCAAGCGTGAAGCTGGTGGCCTCGGGGGGGATCCGCAATGGACTGGAGCTGGCCAAGGTGCTCGCGCTCGGCGCGGATCTCGGCGGGATGGCGCTCCCGCTCTTCCGCGCGCAACAGGAGGGGGGAATGGAAGGCGCGGAGGCCGCGCTGGAGGTGATCTTGAAGGGCATGACCCACGCCTTTTTGCTCACCGGCAGCCGCACGGTGTCAGAGCTGAGGGAGCGTCCGAAAGTTATCGCGGGGCAGTTGAAGGAGTGGTTGGCCGCACTGTAGGGAGTAACGCGAAAGTGGTTGGCCGCACTATAGGGGAGTCCCACGAAGTCGAGGTTTACAAGGAGAATGCATGTCCGAGAAAGTGACATCCCGGCTGTCCGGGTTCCACAAGCTCCCGTTTCCGGAGCGGCTGAACCAGATTGGCCGGATGTTCAAGCTGACGCCGCAGGAGCTCGATTTGATGCGGGGTGAAGGTTCGCTCGCGCCGGAGATGGCGGACCAGATGATCGAGAACGCCGTGGGGACGTTCAGCTTGCCGCTCGGCCTGGGGCTGAATCTCAAGGTGAACGGCCGGGACTACATCGTGCCGATGGCCGTGGAGGAACCTTCGGTCGTGGCCGCGGTGTCCTTCGCCGCGAAGATCGTTCGCGAGGCGGGCGGCTTCATCGCCGAGGCCAATGACTCGATGATGATCGGCCAGGTGCAGGTGACCCGCTATGGGGATCCCACCATCGCTTCCCAGAAGCTGCTGGCCGCCAAGGATCAGATCCTCGCGCTGGCGAACAGCTTCCACCCGCAGATGGTCAGTCGCGGCGGCGGTGCCAAGGACATCGAGGTGCGCGTGCTTCCCGCGCCCGAGGGCCCGCGCGGTGAGCCGCTGCTGATCGTCCACGTGCTGATCGACACCCAGGAGGCGATGGGCGCCAACCTGATCAACACCGTGGCCGAGGGAATCGCTCCGTTGATCGAGCAGATCACCGGCGGCAAAGTGTACCTGCGGATCCTCTCCAACCTGGCGGACCGGCGTCTGGCGCGGGCGTCCTGCCGGATCCCGGTGCCGCTGCTGGCGGACTTCGATCTCTCGGGCGAGGAAATTGGCGAGGGCATTGCGCAGGCGAGCCGGTTCGCGCAGGCCGATCCGTATCGAGCCGCGACCCACAACAAGGGCGTGATGAACGGGATCGACGCGGTGGCCATCGCCACCGGTCAGGACTGGCGGGCGATCGAGGCCGGCGCGCATGCGTTCGCCTGCCGCGACGGACAGTATCGGCCGCTCTCCAACTGGTACCTGGAGAGCGGAGACCTGATCGGCTGCATCGAGCTGCCGCTGGCGCTGGGAACGGTGGGCGGACCGATCAAGATCCACCCTGGTGTCCAGATCGCCCTCAAGCTGCTTCGCGCCTCGTCGGTCCGCGAGCTTTCGATGGTTTTCGCCTCGGTCGGCCTAGCGCAAAATTTCGCTGCGCTGCGCGCGTTGGGCTCGGTGGGAATCCAGGAGGGGCACATGGCCCTCCACGCGCGCTGTGTCGCCGTGACCGCGGGCGCGCGCGGAGACAAAGTTGAAAAGATCGCCAACCTGCTGGTCAAGGCAGGGCACGTGAAAGTAGAGAAGGCGCGCGAGATCCTGGCGATGCTCGTGGCCGACGAAGCGGAGGCGCGAACCGGAACCGGATGAGTTGGCGCGGCGCTCGGTTTGGCGCAGCAGCGTCGCCGCGCCGTTGCCGCAGCACCACCATGGGTACGCCCACCACGCTGACCTCGTTCGGCCCGGGAAAGGTGATCCTGCTCGGCGAGCACGCTGCGGTGTATGGATATCCGGTGCTGGCGGCGCCGCTCTCGTGGGGCGTGACCGCGCACGGCTTTCCCGGTCGCCGCTGCGAGCTGCGAATCCCGCCGCAGGTCCGCGGCGCAGGTCGCAAGCTCCTGGCCGCCGCATTCGACCGTGCTGCGAGCGCCTGTGGCCGCCCCAAGGTGAGCGTCGCTGTAGAGAGCGATCTTCCGGTCTCGATGGGGCTGGGAAGCTCGGCCGCACTCTCCGTCGCCTGTGCGCGATTGCTGCTGCAGGCCGCAGGCAAGTCCGCCGGGGCCAGGGAGGTGGTGCGCGTGGCTGGTGAGATGGAGCGGGAGTTTCACGGCCGTCCATCCGGTGTCGATCACACCTGCAGCGCTTTCGGCAAGCTGATCCTCTTTCGGAAAAAGCCGGAGGGCTCGCGCGCAAGCATCCGCGCGATCGAGAGCCGAAGGCCGGTGCGGATTCTGGTGACGCTGGTGGGCAGGCGCAGCCCGACGCGCGAGACGGTGGCTGCGCTCAAGGAGCGCCAGGCGCGCTGGCCTGCGCGATACCGGCGCCTCTTTCGCGAGGTGGGGCGGGTGGCCGACGAAGGCGCTTCCGCGGTCGCGCAAGGCGACGTGAATGCGCTGGGCGATGCGATGAACGTCAATCAAGGATTGCTCAGCGGCCTGGGGCTCTCTTCGGACGCGATCGACCAGATGGTCCACCGACTTCGCCGCATGGGAGCGCTGGGCGCCAAGCTGACCGGAGCTGGGGGTGACGGCGGCGCGGTGATCGGCCTCTTCCTGGAGCCGGAGCCGGCGATGGCCAGGCTGACGCGCGAAGGCATTCGCTGCTTCAGCAGCCACGTCGCCGGACCGCGCGCGCTGTGACCGCGCCGTCGAAAGCGACCGCGGTCGCGCATCCCAACCTCGCGCTGGTGAAGTACTGGGGCAAGCGCGACGAGTCGCTCATCCTTCCGAATCAGTCCAGCCTGTCGGTCACCCTCGCTCCGCTCGAGGTGCGGGCCACCGTGCAGTGGGAAGCGGCGGTTGATCAGGTGGCGATCAATGGACGACCTGCGCTGGCGATCGAACGAGAGCGGGTCGCGGTCATCACCGAGCACATCCGCAGCGCCGTCGGCGGTCCACTCGGCGCGGCCCGGGTGGAGACGCGGGGAAATTTTCCGCCGGCAGCCGGGCTGGCCAGCAGCGCCGGGGCATTCGCGGCAATCGCTGTCGCCGCTCGAGCTGCCGCCGGTCTGGCGCACGACGTTCGCGATGCCTCGCAGCTGGCGCGGCTTGGCTCCGGTTCCGCGTGCCGGAGCATCCAGGGAGGGACGTGCATCTGGCACCGGGGCACGCGCGCAGATGGAACCGACAGCTTCGCGGAGCAGATTTTCAACGAGCGGCACTGGCCCGAGCTGCGCTTCGTGGCCGCGCTGTTCAGCGACACCGCAAAAGAGGTGAGCTCGCGCGAGGGCATGCGGCGCACGGTGGAAACGTCGCCCTACTACGCGGCCTGGTCGGCGGATGCTGAGGCGGAGGTCGCGCGCGCGGTGGAGAGCGTGCGGGATCGGAACCTGCGCGGCCTCGGACTGATCGCCGAGCTGAGCGCATGGCGGATGCACGCGGCCTCGCTGGCGGCGGATCCGCCCCTCTGCTATCTGCGTCCGGCCACGCTGGACCTGATTTTGCGCGTGCAGCGGGAGCGCGCAGCGAGCCTTCCGGTGTGGTTCACGCTCGACGCGGGCCCCAACCCATTCATTCTCACCGACGTTGCGCACGAGAATGAGGCGGAGCGCATCGCCTTGGCTTGCGGGGCGCGCGAGGTGATCCGTTGCTTGCCGGGCGGGGATGCGCGGCTGATCTCCGACCACCTCTTCTGAAGTCGATGCTCGTGCGTGGGGCACTCCGCTGCCGTATGTTGGCGCCGTGGAGCGCACGGTCTCGGTCCCCGGCAAGCTGTTCTTGTGCGGCGAATACGCGGTGCTTTGGGGCGGCACCGCCCGGATCGCAGCGGTCGGGCCGCGCCTGACCGGTCACGTGCGAAGGCGCGACGATCGAGAGGTGCACGTCGTGCTTCAGTCCGGTCGAATATGCGGTCGCGCCACCCCGTTGGGTGCGAATTGGACGGGAGAGATCGGCGATGAATTTCTCTTCGCCGCACGGGCGGTCGACGCCGTGCTCACCGCGCACGGCCGCGAATGCCTGGGCTTCGAGGTGGCGCTCTCGCCGTCGCCGCCTGCGCCGCATGGACGGAAACTGGGGTTCGGCGGCAGCGCCCGAGCGACAGTTCTCACTGCGGAGCTGAGCCGTTACGTCCTCGAAGAGAGCTTCGATCCGCTCAAGCTCGCGTTGATGGTTCACGCCGGCGCGCAGGCGGGACTGGGCAGCGGCGGAGACGTGGCGGCCGTCTTCGCGGGGGGCGTGATCCGCTACCGCCGCTACGCCGTGGAAGCGCTGCTGAATAGCTCCGCATCCGGCCAGCTCCTCTCCGCCCTGGCACAAGCTCCGGCAGTTGACCTGCGCCGATTGCCGGTGCCGAAGCTGCACCTGGCCTACGCCTTCTCTGGCGAAAGCGCGTCCACGCCGGCACTGATTGCCGAAGTGGAGCGGCGGCTCTCCTACGATTCGCGCGTGCGCTTTGTCTCGGACTCCGATCAGCTCGGCGAGGCGCTGGAGCAAGCCATGGTGACCCAGGACTTCGACAGCCTGCGCCTGACCGTCTCCGAGCTGCAGGCGCTGTTGGCCAGCCTCGGCGGCCTGCAGACGGAGGCGATGCGGCGGGTGGTGGCCATCGCGCGCAGCTATGGGGGCGCAGCGAAGATGTCCGGCGCGGGCCGGGGAGACGGATGCATTCTGTTCTCGCCCGATCTCGAGGCGCAGGGCGCGATGATCGACGGCCTTCGCGCGCGCGGGTTCTGGACCACGCCGCTCCAGGTCGAGGTGGGCCTGCGCGGCGAGCTCAAGCCCGACGAAAATCTCCGCACCTGGCTGAACGCCGGCTGAGGCGAGAGCAACCTGTTACCCGGTGCTCGCCGACCAGCAGCTGGCTCGTCGCGGCAGCGCATCCAGCCTGCCGGCGCGTTAGGATGCTCACGTCTTCGTCTGCGTCACTATATTGATTGCCGTTCGAGTGCAGCCTGCGAGTCGCGTGTGAACAGTGAAATCGTTTCGTCCGAGGTGCGCGAGTGGGCCAGGGGATGCGTTCGACGCATCGTTCAGCAACCTGCTGAACCGCTCCCGGTCAAGCGCAGAAGAAACCTGCTCCTGGTGCATCTGGACGGCGTGCCGAAGGTGTTCCTGGATCGCGCGATTGCCAGTGGTCGAATGCCATTTCTGGCCAGGCTCGTGCGATCCGGTGCGTACCACCTGGATGGTGCCTTCTGGGGATCGCCGGCCTCTACCCCCTCCTTCCAGGCGAGCCTCCTCTATGGGCTCCGTCACCCGGGCCTGCCCGCTTATGAGTGGTTCGATCGCGAGCTGAACCGCAAGGTGCAGATGAACCGGCCCCAGGATGCGAAGGCGATCGAGGCCCGCCTTGAACGTCGCGCGGGGACGAGCCTGCTCGCGGAAGGAGGAAGCGCGTACCTCTCGCTCTTCCGGGCCGAGGCATCGCGCGGGCTCTGCTTGACCTCGTTGACCGACAAGCTGGCCATAGTGCGCTCTCTGCGTGCGGATTGGAGCCAGATTCGGTCCGTCGAGGGCGCGCGGAGAGGGCCGCTGTTGAAGGCCGTCGCCCGCGAAGCGATCAATGCGGCAAGCGATGCCCTTCGCTGGACCTGGCAGCATCGCGATGGCCGCCACGAGGCCAGGTTCGTCTATCGCCGGATCATGCTGCTGTCGCTCGCATGGAAGGTGGTCCGGCGCCGCGCCATGATCGACATGGTTCGCGGGGTGCCGGCCATCTATCTGGTATACGGCAATTTCGACGAGGTGGCGCACCGCCGGGGCCCGTTCTCATCGTCGGCCGCGGGTGAGTTGTACGGGGTAGACGACTCCCTCGAGCGACTCTACGCGGTGGCCCGCGAGGCTCCTCATCGCTACGACGTCGTGTTCCTGACCGACCACGGGCATGTCGACAGCGCACCGTTCGAACGCGAGGCCGGGAGCCGGCTGGAAGATGCATTGGCCCGCGCCCCCGAGCAACCTCTGGGGGCGGACCTCGAGCGCGGGTTGCTGGACGGGCGTTCGCGCGCCGATCCTTTGCCGGCAAGGGCCGTGGAAGATCCGATCGTGGTCGAAGCGGGAAATTTCGCGCACGTCTATCTGACGCGCGGTCACCCCCCGCTGGAAGCGCTGGAGATCGTCTCTCGCCACCGCGAGGTGCTGGCGAGCGCCGTTCAGATGAAGCAAATCGGAATCGTGGCGCTTCGTCAGAGGGATTCCGCGGTGGCGATCATCAATGGCGCGATCTACCGGCCAGGCGAGATCGAGTGCGCTCCGCTCTCGAGCGCATTCTCCAAGCGCGCAGTGGCGGACCTGCTGGCCGAGCTTCCCGCCATGCCGACCGCGGGCGATATCGTCCTCTTCGGACAGACCACGTCCGCGGAGGGGACGATCGGGTTCGCCTGGGAATTCGGGTCCCACGGCGGGCTGACCCGGAGGGAGACCGAAAGCATGGTCTGCTGGCCCGCCGATTCGCCTCTCGATCTGGGCGCGCTCCATCACAGTGCGCAGCTGCACGAGAGGCTCTCGGAGGTTTATCGGACCTAGTATGCAGGTGCACGGGACGCTCTCGGAGGTTTCTCGGACCAGCGGGAAGGTCTGAGACGGTGATGGCCTCAGTCCAGCGAGGCACGTACAGGCCGCGGATCCTGCTCGCCGTGCTCGGCACCGCAGTCTCGCTGCTGCTCGTGATCTCGGTCTTCTTCACCCTTCGCTTGCCAGGCCACGGCCCGGTGCTGACTCCCCGCTTCTCCTTGCGCGAGTTCGCCCACGATCTGCCTCGGCATCTTCCCTACCTGGTACTCTTCACATTCTTGTCGGCTCTGATGACTCCGCTTCGCGCGGTCCAGTGGCAGTTCACGCTGCGCAAGAGCGTGCCCTTCTGGGACCGGTTCCACCTGGTGGCGGTCGGCGCGCTGGCGCACAACGTTCTGCCGGGCAAAATGGGCGACGTCACGCGCGCCTTCCTCCTCGCGCGCAAGGAAGGAATTCCATTCGTGGAGAGCCTCGGCTCCGTCGCGGTCTGCAAGCTGCTGGAGCTGCTGGTGCAGCTCCTGTTGACCGCGCTCGTGCTGCTCGGGCCGATGTCCGACGCCATGGGGCCGTTCGCGCGCAGCTTGAGGATCGCCGGAGCGATCGGCGCAGGTCTGGCCATCTTCACGCTCCTCCTCGCGCGGTACTCGGCGGAGCTCTCGACAGCGCTTCAAAGGCGCGGGACGTGGCCTCGGGTTCAGAGGTTTCTGCAAAACGCCAGCGCCGGGCTGTCGGCCCTGCGCGGCTTCAAGCCCCTGATGGTGGCACTGGCCTGGTCCGCGGGACCGGTGATTGCGCCGGCTCTCGGTTACGGCATCTGGCTGCAGGCGCTCGGGGTGCCCGGAGGAATTTTCGGAGGAATGGTGGTGGTGGCGGCGATCACGCTCGGTCAGAGCACGTTGGGAATGGCCGCCGCGACCGGCACTTCTTTCGCCGTCGCCGCGTGGGCTGCGCGCGTGTTGGGTCTGGGATGGCAGGACGCCGCCGCGTTCTCCACGCTCACCGCTTTCGGGACGATGATCAGCCAGACCGTGCCGGGCGCGGTTTCATTGCTAAAGAGAAAGGTCCGCTGGTCGGAGATCCGTCGAGGGCGCGAGCGCGAGCTGGACGCGAAGATCGAGCGCGAGCCGATGCAGGCGGGCTGAGCCGCAGACCGGAGGCTCCGCGAGGGCGAAATCTTCCGACACCAGAGGCTGCGCCGAGGGGCGAAAGCTTCGGTGGACGTCGAGCTTGCTGCCGGCAGTGCCCAGGAGAGGACTCGAACCTCCACGGTGTTGCCACCACCAGACCCTGAATCTGGCGTGTCTACCAGTTCCACCACCTGGGCGCGTGCGTAGGAAGGGGCTGTATAGGGTTCTCGCTGTTCGACGTCAAGCAGACCGAAGACCGAATCGACCGAAAAGCTCACGGTCTGCATATCGGTGTTGCTCGCGGCTTTGGCGATTGCTCGGCTCTTGCCGCTAGCGAAGCAAGCTTCGCCCCGCCGAGAGGCGGAGCTGCGCGCGTGCGTTCAAGAGGTTCGCGTCGTCCTGGATGCGGGTCACCTCTGCTCGGAAGGCATCCCGCTGCGCCTGGAGGAGGTCGAGCTGAGTGGCGGTGCCGGACTGATATTGCACGCGCGCCTGCTCGGCCGCGTGCACCGAGGCATCGCGCCCGGCGCGCGCAGAGCGGCTCTGCGCGATGTTGGCGAGCACCGTGTTCCAGTACCTGTGTATCGCATCGCCCGCGTTCAGCCGCGCCCTCAGTTCCCTCGCGCGGGCTGCGGCAGCGAAGGCGTCGGAGCCGCGTATGTTCGCCACGTACGTCAAATCGAAGGCCCAGGTCGCGGTGAGGGCCGCCTGGTAATACCATCTGGACGGCTCGAAGCCGGGTGCGTTGGTGTTGACCTCGGTGAAGCTGCCAGCGATCGCGGGCAAAAGAGCGAGCTTCTGCGCATCGGCCTGCTGCTGCGCCGCTTGCGTAGCGGCGCTGGCGGCGGCGACGGAGGGAACGTTCGACAGATCGGCTTCGAAGGTGGAGAGATCCGGCTCGGAATGAAGGTCGTCGGTGAGCTCCACGGCCGAGGATAGATCTGGCGCGATCGACGTCGTCGACTGCAGGTCGCGGGCGGCCAGAGCTAATTGCAACTTCGCCGCGGCAAGCTGCTGGACCTGCTGCTCGACGTCAGCCTGTGCGCGATCCACGTCGAGCCTGGTTGCGGTTCCCGCGCGCAGCTTGGCTTCAGTGAGCCGCAGGTTCTCGCGGGACACCTCCAGGTAGTTCTGCGCCGCGGCGACGAGCGCCACGTTGGCGAGAAGCTGGTAGTAATCCTGGATCGTCTGGCCCTCGACTGCGAGGCCGGTTGCCGCCAATGTCTGCGCGTAGCTCTCCGCGTTCGTCCTCGCTGCTTTAATCCGGCGAAAGCTCGCCAGATCCACCAGCGGCACCGTGAGCGTCGAGGTTCCGAGCCACTGGTTCCGCGGCTGGATCACGAACGTCTGCCCGGGAGGTATCGGTATGGTCAACTCCACCTGGTATTGGTTGCGGTAGTAGGTTCCTTTGACCGATACGCCCGGAAGCTGCCTGCCCAAGGACAAGTCGGCTTGGGCGTTCTGCTCGGCGAGGTTCGCCCGGGCCTGCTGCGCGTCCGGGTTGTGCTCGCGTGCGCCAGCGATGAAGACGTCGAGCGGTTGCAGAGCCATCGCCGGCGAGGCCGCCAGCAGCGCGGCAGCGATGAAGCTCAGACCGAAAGGTCGTGCTTTGGCGGCTAGTCGAAGTTTCGCTCTCATTCGTCAGTTCCGTCAGTGTGGCTCCGCTGCTGCTGGGGCACCGCGTCCGTCGGCCACCGCCGCGGCTTCGCCCTCGCGCCGCCGCTTCTCCGCTCCGCTCAAGCGTTCCACGAGCACGAACAGCATGGGGATGATCAAGATCGCGATTGCGGTCGCGGTCACCATGCCAGAAATGACGGCGGTTCCCATTTGTCGCCTCGACAGGCCCCCTGGACCCGACGCCACCCAGAGCGGCAGTAAGCCGAAGATGAAAGCGAACGAGGTCATCAGCACCGGTCGGAATCGGAGCTTCGCGCCCTCCAGCGCGGACTCCACCAAAGGCCGGCCTTTTTCGAACTCCCCCTTGGCGAACTCGACGATCAGAATCGCGTTCTTCGCCGCCAGGCCTATGAGCATCACCAGCCCGATCTGCCCGTAGACGTTGAACTCGAATTTCCGCAGCAGCAGACCGGCCAGGGCGCCGAATACCGCGATCGGCACGGAGAGGAGCACGCTGAACGGCAGCGACCAACTCTCGTAGAGGGCGGCAAGAATGAGAAAGACGACTACCAGTGAGAGACCGAATACGGCGGTGCCGGTGCCGGCGGCTGCGCGCTGCTGATACGAGAGATCCGCCCAGGCGAAGCCCATCTCGCGGGGCAGGACCTCTTTGGCGACTTGCTCGAGCGCGTTCATTGCCTGCTCGGAGCTGTAGCCCGGCGCCGCAGCCCCGATGACCTGGGCGGCGCGGTAGAGATTGAAGCGGTTCGTATACTCCGGGCCGTAAACCCGCCGGGTGGACGCGAAGGCGGAGAGCGGGACCATATTGCCGTTGGCGTTGCGGACGTAGTATCCGACCATGTCGCCGGCGCTCTGGCGCTGGTCGCCCTCCGACTGCAGATAAACCCTCCATTGGCGGCCGAAACGGTTGAACTGGTTGATGTACAGGCCGCCCAGGTACGCCTGCAGCGTCTGGTAGACACCGCTCAGACTGACGCCCTGCTTGAGGACCTTGTCGCGGTCAACGTCCGCGTAGACTTGCGGCACCGCGGGGCGGAACACGGTGTTGATCCCCCCGACCTCGGGCCGCTTGCGCGCTGCCGCCATGAACTTCTGCAAGTTGGTGTCGAGGAATGCAACGTCGCCGCCGCTGCGGTCCTGGACCCACCCTGAGAAGCCACCCGAAAAGCCGAGGCCGACGATGGGCGGAGGCGCGAAGCCGAAGACGATGCCCTCGTTGATCTTTGCGAAGAACTCCCTGTTAAGCCGACCGATCACCGCCGCCGCGGTATGTTGCTCGCCCGTGCGCTCCGACCAGTCTTTGAGCGTGACGAAGTAGAAGCCGTTGTAGGTCGCCGAGCTGTAACTCAGGAGCGAGAAGCCGGCGATGGTGTTGAACGACTGGACTTCCGGCGTCGCGGCGAGGATTGCATCGACCTTCCGGCATACGGCGTCGGTCCGCTCGAGCGAAGCCGCGTCGGGGAGCTGGATGTTCAAGAAGAAGAAGCCTTGATCCTCATCGGTCAAAAATCCGGAGGGAACCCGCTTACCGGCAAATAGCGAAAGTGCGAAGAAGCCGGCAAGGATGGCAATGCCAATCGCCGCCTTGCGGATCAAGAGCCCCGAGATTCCCACATACCGTTGGCGCACCCGCTCGAACGCGCGGTTGAAACCGCGGAAGAAGCGGGCCAGTACGCCTTTCGACTCCGCGCGCGGACGCAGAAGCAACGCCGAGAGCGCGGGAGAGAGAGTGAGCGCGTTGAACGCCGAGAACAGGACGGAGACCGCGATGGTGAGCGCGAACTGTTTATTCAGGCGGCCGGTGATCCCGCTCATGAAGGCCATTGGAATGAAGACAGACGCGAGGATCACCGCAACGCTGACCACCGGCGCGGTGACTTCCTTCATCGCCTGCAGGGTGGCTTCCCGCGGCGACATGCCTTCCTCGATGTGACGCTCGACCGCTTCCACGACGACGATCGCGTCGTCAACCACGAGCCCGATGGCGAGCACCAGGCCGAACAACGAGAGGGTATTGACGGAGAACCCGAGCAACGGAAACACAACGAACGTCCCGATCAATGAAACCGGCACGGCGATCAGAGGGATCAGCGTGGCGCGCCAACTCTGCAGGAAGATGAAGACGACGAGGGCGACCAACAACGTGGTCTCCAGCAGGGTGATGAGGATCTCGCGGATGCCCCCGGTGACCGGCAGCGTCGTGTCCAACGAAATCCCGTAGTCGACGTCCGACGGAAATCCTTGCTTCAGCTGCGCCATGGTTTTCTCGACGCCCTTGGCGACTGCAAGCGCGTTCGAGCCCGGCGTCTGGAAAACGGCAATGACGACTGCCGGCTTGCCGTTGAAACGGCCGATCTGTGTGTAGGTCAGGGCACCGAGGTCGATCCGGGCAACGTCGCTTAGCCGCACTGTGGAGCCGTCCGGGTTCAGGCGCACCACGATGTCGCCGAACTCCTCAGCCTTGAGCAGGCGACCCTGCGCCCGGACGGTATAGGTAAACTGTTGGCCCGGAGGAGAGGGCGGTGCTCCGACACGGCCGGAAGGATTCACGTTGTTTTGTGCTTGCACCGCCGCGACGAGATCGGACACCGTGAAACCGAGCTTGGCGAGCCTGTCCGGCTTGACCCAGATCCGCATCGCGTAGTCAGCGGTCCCGAAAATTCTGATTTGGCCCACGCCCGGCACGCGCTGGAGCGCGTCATTGATACTGATGGTCGCGTAGTTTCCGAGGAAGAGCGGGTCGTAGGTGCCCTTGGGCGAGTAGAGCGAAAAGGCGATCAGCGGAAGCCCGGTCGACTGCAAGTACGTCAGCCCGTAGTTGGTGACGTCGGGCGGCAGGAGGGCCTGAGCCTGGGACGCCTTGTTTTGCGTGTTCACCTGGTCGATGTCGATGTTGCTCTCGACGTCGAAGGTCACCGTCAGGATAAAAGAGCCGTCGTTGGCGTTGGTGGACTGCATGTACAGCATGTCCTTGACGCTGGACATCTGCTGCTCGATCGGGGTGGCGACGGATTGCTCCACCGTGACCGCATCGGCTCCCGTGTAGTTGGACTGCACCTGGATTTGCGGAGGCACAATGTTTGGGTATTGCGCGATCGGCAAGCCGAAGACCGCGACGCCACCAACGATGACCATGAGGATGGCAATCACCATTGCCACGATGGGTCGGCCGACAAAGAAGCGGGACATGGCTTATGGCCCTGAGGGCGCTGAGCCGGCGGTCGACGGGGGCGCCGAAGGTTTGGCGCCGTCGGACGCCGGCACGGCGTGCACGGGCATGCCGGGCCTTAGGCGCGCCAGATCAGAGACGATGACCTTATCTCCGGCGCTCACCCCTTCGTCGATGATGAACGAAGAGCCGACCGCCTCCGCGGTCCGCACCGCGCGGATAGCGACCTTGCCGTCGGCCCCGACGAGTCCGACCTGGTACGTACCCTGGATCTCGTTGATCGCGCGCTGCGGCGCGAGGAGGGCGCCTTTTCGGGTGGTGATCGCGGTCCGGACCTTGGCGTACTGACCCGGGCGCAGAAGGTTTACCGGATTGGGGAAGGAACCTTGTACGGCGATCGTCCCGGTCTGCTGGTTGACCTGACGGTTGATCACAATGACGGTCCCGCGGCGTGGGTAGATGGTGCCGTCTTCGAGGATGAGCTCGAGCGTCGGTTCCGCGCTCTCCGCAGGGTCCGCCCAGTGATTGCCCTGCGCGGAACGAAGATACTCGCTCTCGCTAATGTTGAATTGGGCCTTGATCGGATCGACTTGCGACACCGTCGTCATAGTGGTCGAGGCGTTGACGAGGTTGCCGACCTGGACCTGCGCGATCCCCGCGATCCCGGAGATCGGCGAAGTGACCGTCGTCCATCCGCGGTTGAGCTGGGCCTGTCGAAGAGCGGCGCGGGCCAATTCAACGCTGGCGGCTGCCTCGCGCTCAGCTGCCAGGTCATTGTCGAGCTGCTGGCGAGTGATCGCCTGCGCGGCGATCAGCTCCTTGTCGCGCTTGACGTCGAGGCGCGCCTTGGCGAGCGTCGCTAAGCTCCTGTCGAGCGTAGACTTGGCTTGGTCGGCCGCGTCCTTGTAATTGCGCGGGTCGATTAAGAACAGCAGCTGTCCGTCGTGAACGAATGTCCCCTCCCGGTACACCTGCTTCTCGATATACCCGGCGACCTGAGGTCTGATGTCCGCGTTGACGAACCCATCCAGCGTGCCAACCCACTCGCGATAGATGGGGACATCCTTCTGCACGACCTCAGTAACCTGGACGGTGGGAGGCGGGGGCGCGGGCGCGGGCGCCTTATGGCACCCGGCGATAAGAATCGCCGACGCAAGGCCGATGAACGCAAGGCGAGACTTTCCCAATGCTTGCTGACGTTTTTTGGCCACGGGGCGATCCTCTCCGATGACGCGAAGTGCATTTGGAGTGCCAGATCGCTGCTCTACGAAGTCGCAATATCTGCGCTGACACTCGAGCATATCGGAAGAGAGTAACTGTCGGAAAAATGAACAGGTGCGGCGGAATTTAGCCACTGTCGTGCGGCGAACCGATCCCCCTCGCGCGGGCCCTCGGGGGCGAGCGCCTTGGGCACGGCCGGTGCAAAAGCTGCGATACGGCGAGGAGGTGGCGTGCCGAGTCGCAAGGAGAGGTACGTGCTGTCGAATTCGCTGGCTGCTGATCACCGGACCCGGTCATGAGCGATGCGCTTCCGGTCGTGTACCTGGCGAGGCATGGTGAGACGGCCTGGACCGTCTCTGGTCAGCACACGGGAGTGACCGACCTACCGTTGACCGCGCGGGGCGAAGCCGAGGCCGTCCAGCTCGGAGAGCGGCTCGAGGGATTGACGTTCTCCGCGGTGTTCACGAGCCCGTTGCAGCGGGCCGTTCGAACGTGCGGCCTGGCTGGCTTCGGCTCCGCGGCCGAAATCGAGCCGGACCTCGTCGAATGGAACTACGGCACGTACGAAGGTCGCACCAGCGCCGAAATTCACGCCGAGCGCCCTGACTGGCAGTTGTTCCGCGACGGCTGCCCAGGAGGGGAGTCGCCCGAACAAATCGGAGCACGGGCCGACCGGGTGGTACGCCGGGTACGGACGATCGAAGGGAACCTCCTGCTCTTCTCGAGCGGGCATATTCTCCGGGTGTTCGCCGCGCGCTGGCTTGGGCTCGAACCGGGGGCGGGCAGGTACTTCCTGCTCGGCACGGCCAGCCTCAGTGCGATGGGCTACGAGCACGATCGATCCGAGCCGGTGATCCGTCTCTGGGACCAGCAGGAGCGGCGCATCAGCCCGGCGCAAGTGCGGGCGCGCGGGGAGAAAGCAAGGCAATGAGAGCAAAAATGGTAGAGGTTCCTCGAGCAGCAACAGCCTCGGACACCAAAGAGGCGCTCCGCAGGCAATACGGCGGCGCGATACAGCTGACCGGTAACGATGATTCGTTGTACCAGCGGCACCTGCTCTTCGACAACGTCGTCGATCTCGCGGCGACAGGGCTGCGTGAGCGCTACGAGGCGTTCGCCCGCTCCATCCGCGACGTCCTCTCGCAGCGATGGATCCGCACCGAGCAGACCTACGCGCGCCTGAACCCCAAGCGCGTCTATTACCTCTCAATGGAATTTCTGATCGGCCGCTCGCTGACCAACAACATCACGAATCTGCTGCTCAGTCCGTTTGTGAGCGAGCGTATCAAGGAGATGTCTCTGGATTGGATCGGCGTGCTCGAAGAGGAACCCGATGCCGGGCTGGGAAATGGCGGGCTCGGGCGACTGGCGGCGTGCTTTCTCGATTCGATGGCCACCATGCAGTTGCCGGCAATGGGTTACGGGCTGCGGTACGAATACGGAATGTTCCGGCAATCCATCGAGAACGGTTGGCAACGCGAGCAGCCTGACAACTGGCTTCGTCGCCCCGACCCGTGGGAGGTGGTGCGTCCCGACGACAAGGTGGAGGTCAAGCTGAACTGCTCGTTCGAGCTGCGAGGAGGAGTGCTGACCCCGATCCAGGACCAGCCATCCACGCTGTTCGGCATTCCATTCGATCGGCCCGTCGTCGGCTATGGCGGCAAGACGATCAACACGCTGCGCCTCTGGGCGGCGGCTGCCCCCGATTACTTTGATTTCCAGACGTTCAGCCACGGCGATTTCGTCGGCGCGCTGGCGCAGACGCTCGAGGCCGAGTCGCTCACTAGGGTCCTCTATCCCGACGACTCCACGACCCAGGGGCAAGGGCTGCGGTTCGTGCAGGAGTATTTCCTCGTCGCCTGCTCGCTGGCGGACCTGGTCCGACGATTCCGGCGCACCAATGCCGACTGGAGCGCGCTTCCCGAAGAGGTGGCCATCCAGCTCAACGACACGCACCCCTCGATTGCCGTCCCCGAGCTGATGCGGATCCTGCTGGACGAAGCGCACCTCGGATGGGATCAGGCCTGGGACCTTACCCAACGGACGCTGGCGTATACGAATCACACGCTGCTGCCCGAGGCGCTCGAAAAATGGCCGCTCGCGTGGTTCGAAGCGATGCTGCCTCGCCAGCTCGAGATCATCTTCGAGGTCAACCGGCGACTGCTCGATGACGTCCGGCGTCGCTTTCCCGGCGACGACGGCCGTGTGGCACGCACGAGCCTGATCGAAGAGGGCCCGAGCAAACACGTCCGCATGGCCAACCTCGCCATCGTGGGCTCCCACAGCACGAACGGCGTGGCGGCGATTCACTCCGCGCTGCTGCGCTCGACCACCGTCAGGGACCTGGCCGAGATGTTTCCTGAGCGCTTCAGCAACAAGACCAATGGCGTCGCGCCGCGGCGCTGGCTGTTGTTGGCGAACCCGGCACTCGCCGCGACCATCACCGAAGCCATCGGCGACGAGTGGATCGCCGACCTCGGCCAGCTGGCGAAGCTCAAGCCGCTCGCCGATGACCCAAGTTTCTGCGACGCATTTCGTGCGACAAAGCGAGCGGCCAAGTCCGCCTTCGCGGATTGGCTCCGATCGAGCCTGGGGCAGACGGTGGATCCCGACACCATCTTCGACAGCCAGGTCAAGCGCATCCACGAATACAAGCGGCAGCTTCTCAATGCGCTGCGGATCGTCGTCCTCTACAACCGCTTGAGGGAGAAACCGACGCTCCAGATGGCGCCGCGGACGTTCCTGTTCGCGGGCAAGGCCGCGCCGGCCTACCACCTGGCCAAGCTCATCATCAAGCTCCTGAACAACGTCGCTGTCACCATCGACGCGGATCCGTCGGTGCGCGGGCGGCTCAAGGTGCTGTTCCTACCCGATTACCGCGTGTCGCTCGCCGAGCGGCTGATTCCCGCCACCGACGTCTCCAACCAGATCTCGACCGCCGGCTATGAGGCAAGCGGCACGAGCAACATGAAATTCATGATGAATGGCGCGCTGACGATCGGCACTCGCGACGGCGCCACGATCGAGATGGCGCAGGAAGCCGGGGAGGAGAACTTCTTCCTCTTCGGCCTGACTGCCGACCAGGTCGCTGCGAGTCGCGCTTGGTACAACCCGCGCTGGCACTACGACAACCAGCCGGAGGTCCGCGCCGCTCTGGACCTGATCTTCTCCGATCACTTCAGCGCCAATGAGCCGGGCGTCTTTGCGCCCCTGCGCGACACGTTGCTCACGCGCGGCGACTACTACATGCATCTGGCGGACCTCGCATCGTATCTCGAGGCCGACGCCAACCTCTGCGCGCTGTACGCGGATCCGCATGCGTGGGCGCGCAAGGCCATCCTCAACGTCGCCAGCTCCGGGAAGTTCTCGAGCGACCGCAGCATTGCCGAATACGCGGCTGACATCTGGCACGTCAAGGCGTGTCCGGTGCCCTGATGGAGCCCGCCATGGCCCACGACATGAAGAAGACGGTGGCCATCTCCCCGCTGGCCGGACTGCCGGCCCCGAAGTCGATGCTCGTCGATCCCGCCCGGCTCGAAAGGGAGTACCACGAGCGAAAGCCCGACGTAAGCGATCCGACCCAGCTCGTCAGCTTCGGCACCAGCGGGCACCGCGGCTCACCGCTCCGCGGCTCGTTCAACGAGGTGCACATCGCGGCGATTGCGCAGGCGATCTGCGAGTACCGCCGCGGTCAGAGGATCGACGGGCCGCTCTACATGGGCAAGGACACCCACGCTGTATCCGAGCCAGCCCAGCGCACCGCCCTCGAAGTGCTGGCGGCGAATGGCGTCGACACCATCATCCAGCGCGAGGGCGGCGTCACGCCGACGCCCGTAACCTCGTGGGCCATCCTCACGTACAACCGCGGACGCAAGGCGCACCTCGCGGATGGGATCGTGGTCACGCCATCGCACAACCCGCCGGAGGACGGGGGCTTCAAGTACAACCCGCCCAACGGCGGACCGGCCGACGTCGACGTGACCGAGTGGATTGAGAAGCGGGCCAACGCGCTGCTGCGGGCCGGCAACGCCGGCGTCAAGCGGGTGCCGTTCGCGACTGCCATCAGGGCGGCGAGCACACACCAGGAGGACTTCGTCCTGCCGTACGTCGAGGATTTGAGAAACGTCGTGGACATGGACGCCATCCGCGGCGCCGGTCTCGAGCTGGGCGTGGACCCGCTCGGCGGAGCGTCGAAGCCGTACTGGGAGCCAATCAATTCGGTCTACAAGCTCCACATCGACGTCGTGAACCCGGCGATCGACCCGACGTTCTCGTTCATGACCGTGGATCACGACGGCAAGATCCGCATGGACCCCTCGAGCCCGTACGCGATGGCGCGGCTCGTCGAGCTGAAAGATCGGTTCCGCGTCGCCTTTGCCAACGACACCGACGCGGATCGGCACGGCATCGTGACGCGGTCCGCCGGACTGATGAACCCCAACCACTACCTGGCGGTGGCCATCCACTACTTGCTCGAGCATCGCCCCCACTGGCCGGCGAGCGCAGCAGTCGGCAAGACGCTGGTCAGCAGCAGCCTCATCGATCGCGTCGTCGAAAAGCTCGGCCACCGGCTCTACGAGGTGCCCGTCGGCTTCAAGTGGTTCGTGCCCGGCCTGTTCGACGGCTCGTGCTGCTTCGGCGGCGAGGAGAGCGCCGGGGCCAGCTTCCTGCGGCGGGACGGCACGGTATGGGCGACCGACAAGGACGGCCTGATCATGGACCTGCTGGCGGCGGAAATCACCGCGCGCACTGGCAAGGATCCGGGCGAGCTCTACCGGGAGTTGGCGGCGCAGCTCGGCACCTCGTATTACACGCGCATCGATGCGCCGGCGACGCCCGAGCAAAAGGCGCGGCTGAAGAACCTGTCACCCGACGCGGTTCAGGAAGAGACGCTCGCGGGCGAGCCGATCATCGCCAAGCTGACCAGAGCCCCGGGCAACAACGCGGCGATCGGCGGCCTGAAGATCGCAACCGCGAGCGGGTGGTTCGCGGCTCGTCCGTCGGGCACGGAGAACATCTACAAGATCTACGCGGAAAGCTTCAGGGGCGCGGCGCACCTGGACGCGCTCGTGAGCGAGGCGCAGGAGCTCGTCAACACCGCGATCGGCGGCCGCGGATGAGTCTGCCTCCATTCCCCGCAGAGTACCATTTCCGGAGGTGACACTATGAAAGCCACCGAAACGCTCCACGACCAGGGCCAGAGTCTCTGGCTCGACAACATCACCTCCAAGAGCGCCGCCCTGGACAAGGCGAGCTGAGCGCCATGCGCGTGCTGGTCGTGGACGTCGGCGGGAGCCACGTGAAGATTCTCGCCACAGGACAGGACGAACCTCGGAAGTTTTCCTCCGGGCCAACGCTCACGGCCGAGCAGATGGTCGCCGGAGTCAAAACCGCTGCCGCCGGCTGGAAATACGACGCGGTGTCGATTGGCTATCCGGGCCCGGTGCTGCACGGTCGTCCGGTTGCGGAGCCGCGTCACCTCGGCAGCGGCTGGGTCGGATTCGACTATCGGGCGGCCTTCGGATGCCCGGTCAAGATCGTCAACGACGCGGCGATGCAAGCGCTGGGAAGCTATCGGGGCGGCAAGATGCTCTTCCTCGGCCTGGGAACCGGCCTGGGCTCGGCCCTTATCGTCGACGGCATCATCGAGCCGATGGAGTTGGGCCACCTGCCGTACCGGAAGGGAACCTTCGAGGAGTACGTCGGACTGCACGGACTGGAGAAGCACGGGAAAAAGCAATGGCGGCGCGACGTCGAGGACGTGGTCAATCGTCTGACTGCCGCGCTCCAGCCCGAGGACGTCGTTCTCGGGGGCGGCAACTCCCACAAACTGGACGCGCTGCCGCCGGGTTCCCGGGCCGGCGACAACGCCAACGCATTTCTCGGAGGTTTTCGCCTCTGGGAGCAACCGAACAAAACGCAGATCGCATCTGAAGGCATGAAGGGGAGACGATGAAGACGATGTTGCCACTGACTGCGCGCCAATCGTGGAAGGCGCTCCAGGCCCACCAGGAGAAGATCCGAGAAGTGCATTTGCGCACGCTCTTCGGCGACGACGCGACGCGCGGCGAGCGCCTGACCGCGGAGGCGGTTGGCATCTATCTCGACTACTCCAAGAATCGCATCACCGACGAGACTGTCGTGCTGCTCTGTAAACTCGCTGCGGAGTCCGGCCTGCGCGAGCGCATCGACGGAATGTTCCGGGGAGACAAGATCAACCTGACGGAAAACCGGTCCGTCCTGCATGTCGCCCTGCGCGCCCCTCGCGGCACGTCGATCGTCGTGGACGGCAAAGACGTGGTGCCCGAGGTCCACGCAGTGCTCGGCGCTATGGCCGACTTCTCGAACCGGGTGCGGAGCGGCGCGTGGAAGGGGCACACCGGCAAGCGCATTCGCAACGTCATCAACATCGGCATCGGCGGCTCCGACCTTGGCCCGGTGATGGCCTACGAGGCGCTCAAGCACTACAGCGATCGCGCGATGACCTTTCGCTTCGTGTCGAACGTCGACGGGACCGATCTGGTGGAGGCGACCCGCGACCTGGATCCGGCGGAAACGCTCTTCATCGCCTCGTCGAAAACCTTCACGACGCTGGAGACGATGACCAACGCCGAGAGCGCGCGCCGGTGGTTGCTCGCAGGGCTGGGCGGCGACGTCAAGGCGGTGGCCAGGCATTTCGTCGCCGTCTCCACGAACGCCCAGAAAGTATCCGAGTTCGGGATCGACACCGCGAACATGTTCGGATTCTGGGACTGGGTGGGCGGGCGCTATTCCATGGACTCGGCTATCGGTCTGTCGACGATGCTCGCCGTTGGCCCTGAGAACTTCCGCGCTCTGCTCGACGGCTTCCACCAGATGGACGAGCACTTCCGCACCGCCTCGTTCAAGAGCAACCTGCCGGTGCTCATGGGCCTGTTGACCGTCTGGTACACCGATTTCTTCGGCGCCGAGACGGTGGCCGTGCTGCCCTATGAGCAATACCTGAAGCGCTTCCCCGCGTACCTGCAGCAGCTGACGATGGAGAGCAACGGCAAGCACGTCACGCGCGAGGGGGCCGAGGTCAGCTATCCCACCGGGCCCATCTACTGGGGAGAGCCGGGAACCAACGGGCAGCATTCCTTCTACCAGCTGATCCATCAAGGGACGCGCCTCATCCCCTCTGACTTCATCGCCTTCGCCCAAGCCCTGAATCCGCTCGGGCGGCACCACGACATGCTGCTGGCGAACGTATTCGCGCAGACCGAGGCGCTGGCGTTTGGCAAGACGCGCGAGCAAGTCAAGGCCGAAGGCACGCCCGACAACCTCGTTCCCCATCGGGTGTTCCAGGGCAATCGTCCCTCGAACACGATCCTCGCCGAGCGGCTCACGCCGGAAACTCTCGGAAAGCTCGTCGCGCTCTACGAGCACAGCGTGTTCACCCAGGGCGCCATCTGGGACGTCGACTCGTTCGATCAGTGGGGGGTCGAGCTGGGCAAGGTGCTGGCCCAACGGATCATCCCGGAGCTCGAGAGCGAGGCGGAGCCCGCGCTCGGCCACGACAGCTCGACCAACAACATGATCCGTCGCTACCGAAAGCTGAGGAACGCGAGATGAAAACCGTGGGCTTCGACCAGCCGTTGTATGTCCTGCCCTTCGACCATCGCGCCTCTTTCCAGGCGAAGATGTTCGGCTGGAAGGGCGCGCTGAGTCCCGAGCAGACGGCGCAGATCGCCGCCGCGAAGCAGGTCATTTACGACGGTTTCACGGCCGCCGTCGCCGCCGGCGTACCCAAGGACAAGGCGGGCATCCTCGTGGACGAGCAGTTCGGCAACGCCATCCTCCGCGATGCGGCGGCCCAGCGCTACACGTTCGCATGTCCCGCCGAGAAGAGCGGGCAGGAAGAGTTCGATTTCGAGTACGGCGAGGACTTCGCTCAGCACATCGAGGCCTTTCAGCCGACCTTTTGCAAGGTGCTCGTGCGCTACAACCCGGAGAGCGATCCCGCGCTGAACCAGCGACAGGCGGAGCGGCTGAAGCGACTCTCCCAGTACCTGCACGACAGCAGCCGCAGCCGGTTCATGTTCGAGTTGCTCGTGCCCGCGGAGAAGACGCAGCTCGACCAGCTCCGTGGCGACGCGAAAGCCTACGATCGGGAGCTGCGTCCCCGCCTGATGGTCCAGTCGATCGAGCAGCTCCAGGATGCGCAGGTCGAGCCCGACGTCTGGAAGATCGAAGGGCTCGAGCGGCGGGAGGACTGCGAGAAGATGGTGGTCGCCGCGCGCCGCGGTGGCCGGACCCACGTGGGTTGCATCATCCTGGGACGGGGCGCAGACGGCCAGAAGGTGAACGAGTGGCTGAGGACGGCCGCCGGCGTCCCCGGGTTCATCGGCTTCGCCGTTGGGCGGACGGTCTTCTGGGAGCCGCTCACTGCATGGCGGGCCAAAAAGATCACGCGCGAAGACGCCGTCGCCGAGATCGCGCGTCGATACCGTCAATTCGTGGACGTCTTCGAGCAAGGCCAGGCCGCCTGATGGCGACGACGCGGACCAAAGACGTGGACTGGACTGACAAAACCGAACGCGCCGAGTAATCGGCTGTGCAAAGGAGTCAGCAATGCAAATTGGAATGATTGGACTTGGTCGCATGGGCGCGAACATGGGTCTGCGTCTTCTCGGCAACCACCAGTGCGTGGTCTTCGACAGGTCGTCGAAAGCGGTCGAGGTGTTGACGCGGGCAAAGGCCATCGGAGCCTCGTCGATCCCGGATCTCGTGAAGAAGCTGGAGACGCCGCGGGCCATCTGGCTGATGGTCCCGGCGGCGGCCGTGGACGCGACCGTCAACGACCTTCTGCCCCACCTCGCGCCCGGCGACATCCTCATCGACGGCGGTAATTCGTATTACGTCGACGACATGCGCCGCGCGCAGGAGCTCGCAGGGAGGGGCATCCACTTCGTGGACGTCGGGACCAGCGGTGGCGTTTGGGGACGGGAGCGAGGCTATTGCCTGATGATCGGTGGCGAGCCGGCGATAGTCGAGCACCTCGATCCGATCTTCGCGGCGCTGGCGCCCGGCGTTGGCAACATCCCGCGGACTCCGGGGCGCGAGACCATGGGAGGCACGGCCGAGCGGGGATATCTCTACTGCGGACCGAACGGCGCCGGCCACTTCGTCAAGATGGTCCACAACGGAATCGAGTACGGCGTGATGGCCGCCTACGCCGAGGGGCTGGGGATCTTGCGCCGCGCCAACATCGGAAAGCGAGCGCGCGAGATCGACGCCGAGACGACGCCGCTGCGCAACCCCGAGCGCTACCAGTACGACCTCGACCTTCGCGACATCACCGAGCTGTGGCGGCGCGGCAGCGTGATCGCCTCGTGGCTGCTGGATCTGACCGCAGCCGCCCTGGTCAAGGACCCCGCCCTGTCGGATTTCGCGGGCCAGGTCTCGGATTCGGGCGAGGGGCGGTGGACGATCAACGCCGCCGTCGACGAGGCGGTGCCGGTGCCGGTGCTGTCCGCCGCGCTCTATCAGCGCTTCAGCTCGCGTGGCGAAGCGGATTTTGAAGACCGGGTGTTGTCAGCCATGCGGTTTGCGTTCGGCGGACACCTCGAAAAGCCTGGCAGCGGTGACCGGGGCTCACGATGAGCGACGGCCATTCCGATGCCCTGGTGTTCTTCGGCGCGACCGGCGATCTCGCGTACAAGAAAATCTTCCCGGCGCTGCAGGCGATGGTGAAACGCGGCCATCTCGATGCGCCGGTCATCGGCGTGGCGAAAGCCGGCTGGGGTATCGACGAGCTTCGCGCCCGCGCGTGCGACAGCGTCAAGCAGCACGGCGGGCTTGATGCCACGGCCTTCGAGAGGCTGTGCGGCCTGTTGCGCTATGTCGACGGCGACTACCGGGCCCCGGCGACGTTCCAGGCCATTCGCCAACAGCTCGGCCCGGCCCAGCACCCGGCGCATTACCTCGCCATCCCGCCCATGCTGTTTGGGCCAGTCGTGGAGCAGTTGGCCCGGTCGGGCTGTGCCAAGGGCGCTCGCGTGATCGTCGAAAAGCCGTTCGGCAGTGACCTTGCCTCGGCGCAGGCTCTCAACCGCGAGCTCTTCGAGTACTTCGATGAGAAAGCGATCTTTCGCATCGACCATTACCTCGGCAAGCGGCCGGTGCATCACATGCTCTTTTTCCGGTTTGCGAACGCCTTCCTGGAGCCCTTCTGGAACAGAAATCATATCGAGAGCGTGCAGATCACCATGGCCGAGGATTTTGGGATCCAGGGCCGCGGCACGTTCTACGACGAGACGGGCACGGTGCGCGACGTGGTCCAGAATCATCTGTTCCAGGTCCTGAGCAACCTGGCCATGGAGCCTCCGGTCAGGACGGACAGCGAATCGATCCGAGACGAGAAGGTGAAGGTCCTCAAGGCGATCCCGGTGCTCACCGCGGACGACGTCGTGCGCGGACAGTTTCGCGGTTACCGATCCGAGAAGGGAGTGGCGGCGGACTCAAACGTGGAGACGTTCGTCGCCTTGCGACTCCAGATCGATTCCTGGCGCTGGCAGGGCGTGCCCTTCTACATCAGGGCCGGAAAGTGCTTGCCCGTGACGTCCACGGAGGTCGTCGCCCGATTCCGCCAGCCGCCTACGATGTTTCACGGTTTCGACCTCGAGCCGAATTACTGCCGCTTCCGGATCAGTCCCGACATCACGTTCGCCATCGGCGCGAATGGCATCGCGCCGGGGGAGGAGACGCGCAGCCAGACCGTGGAAATGCTGGGGACTCAGCTGCCTCGCGCGGACGAGATGGACGCGTATGAGCGAGTCCTCGGAGACGCCATGCAGGGGGATGCCACGCTGTTCGCGCGCGAGGACTACGTCGAAGAGGCTTGGCGAATCGTCGATCCGGTGCTGAAGAACATCTCACCCGTCTACGAATACGAGCCAGGCACCTGGGGACCGAAGGAGGTCGACTCGAGCGTCTCGCCCCCCGGAGGTTGGCGGAACCCGACGGTGAGGTTGCCGTGAGGATCGAGGCGCTGGCCGATGCAGATGCAGTCGCGCGAGCGGGTGCCGGATTCACAGCCGCGGAGGCGCGCGCGGCCGTCGCCGCACGTGGTCGCTTCATCGTGGCCATCAGCGGATCCGCCAGGACGAGGCCCGCGTGCTGGCCGACCGCGAGGCGGCCGCGCGGTCGGGACCTGATCCGTGATGACGCTCCAACCGACGAGGACAAACCGATGAGTCTTACGAATGTCGCTGCTCCAATGACAGACAGCGAGCTCGACCAGTTGTCGGTCAACACCATTCGCACGCTGTCGATCGACGCGGTCGAGCGCGCCAAGTCGGGGCACCCCGGCGGCGCCTCGGCGCCGCTCAAGGAGCTCCAGAGGAAATTCGGTTTCGAGCCGGACCGGGTGGCGGCGGCGGCGAAAGCGCAGTTGGGTAGGGCGTAAGCGGAGCGAACGCTTGGAGGACGGCGCGGACAGCACGGGACGCAGCGCGCCTTTGGGAGCGACGATCTGTCCCGGCGGCGTCAATTTCAGCGTTTACTCGCGGGGAGCGTCCGGCGTGGAGCTCCTGCTCTTTGACGGCGAGGACGATGCACGCCCGACTCGCGTGATCCCGATCGATCCCGCGGCGAACCGGACGTACCACTACTGGCACGTCTTCGTATCGGGCGTGCGGCCGGGGCAGATTTACGGTTATCGCGTGCACGGAAGTTGGGATCCCGCGAACGGGATGCGTTTTGACTCCACCAAGGTGCTCCTCGATCCCTATGCCCGAGCTGTCGTAGTTCCGAAGAGCTACAGCCGCGATGCTGCGCGCCGGGAAACCGACAACGCCGCAACGGCGATGAAGAGCGTCGTGACCGACGTCTCAGCGTACGACTGGGAGGGCGACGTCCCACTGCAACGGCCATCGTCGCGGACCATCATCTACGAGATGCACGTGAGAGGGTTCACGCGCCATCCCAGCTCGGGGGTATCGGAACGAACACGCGGAACGTACGCCGGCGTGATCGAAAAGATTCCATATCTCCGGGAGCTCGGCATCACCGCCGTCGAGCTGCTGCCGGTGTTCCAGTTCGACGCCCAGGATGCCCCGCCCGGACTGGTCAACTACTGGGGATATGCGCCGGTCTCGTTCTTTGCGCCGCACCAGGGCTACTGCTCCCGTCGGGATCCGCTCGCTCCGCTCAACGAGTTTCGCGACATGGTGAAGGCGCTGCACCGGGCGGGCGTCGAGGTGATTCTCGACGTTGTCTTCAATCACACGGCGGAAGGCGACCACCGCGGGCCGACGCTGAGCTTCCGCGGACTGGACAACGCGACGTACTACATCCTCGCAGAGGATCGCTCGCGCTACGCCAATTACAGCGGCACCGGAAACACGCTCAACGCCAATCATCCGATCGTCCGTCGGATGATCTTGGACAGTCTCAAATACTGGGTGGAGACAATGCACATCGACGGGTTCCGGTTCGACCTCGCATCGATCCTGGCGCGCGGCCCGTCGGGCGAGGTGATCCCAAACCCACCGGTGCTGTGGGACATCGAGTCAGAGCCGGCGCTGGCGGGGACGAAGCTCATCGCGGAAGCGTGGGATGCGGCCGGCCTGTACCAGGTGGGCACCTTCGCCGGGGATAGCTGGAAGGAATGGAACGGACGCTTCCGCGACGATGTCCGCGGCTTCCTCCGCGGCGAAGAAGGCTCGATCTCCGCGTTTGTCGACCGATTGATCGGCAGCCCGTCGCTCTACGGCCACAAGCAGCGCGGGCCCGAGGGGAGCGTCAACTTCGTGACCAGTCACGACGGCTTCACGCTCAACGATCTCGTCTCCTACGAGCACAAACACAACGAGGCAAACCGCGAGGACAACCGCGACGGCGTCGACGACAACCGGAGCTGGAACTGCGGCGTGGAAGGTCCTAGCGAGGATTCCTCGGTCGATAAGTTGAGAACGCGACAGGTGAAGAACTTCTTCACCGCGACGCTGCTGTCCGCAGGCATGCCGATGATTCTGATGGGCGACGAGGTGCGGCGCACCCAGGGCGGCAACAACAACGCCTATTGTCAGGACAACGAGACCAGCTGGTTCGACTGGACGCTGCTCGCGAAGGGAGCCGACGTGCACCGGTTCGTGAGCTTGCTCAATGCTCGCCTGGTGTTGCGAGACGCGGAGCCCGAGCGGCAACGGGTCACCCTGAACCAGCTGATCCGGGACGCCGACATTAGCTGGCACGGCGTGAGACTCCATGAACCGGACTGGAGCTACGGCTCGCACAGCGTGGCGTTCATGGCAAGGCTCAACAAGGAACGAATGTCGTTTCACGTGATCATCAACGCGTACTGGGAGCCGCTCGAGTTCGAGCTGCCGTCGCTCGCCAACGTCGCTCGAAATCCGTGGCGCCGATGGATCGACACCTTCCTGGATTCTCCACACGAAATCGTCGACTGGGATCAGTCTCCAGCGGTTCCCGGCCAGACGTATCGAACGGAGCCGCGCTCCGTGGTCGTGCTGTTCGCATCCCTCGATCCGGTCGCTGCGCTCAAAGAGACGTAGCTGACGAGCGCGATGGAAGCGAGCAACCCCGGAAGAGGGCCGACCGCGAGGGCGACGTTCACGAAACTGATCTTTCGTGCGAAGGTTCCGCTCTCGCCCCGAGCCCGTACTTGTTCAGCCGGTCGATCAGGGTAGAGCGGCTCAGCCCAAGGCGCTTCGCCGCGTGCGACCGGTTCCCTTGGACTGCCGCCAGCGTTCGGACAATCATCCTTCGTTCAATCAGCGCAAGCCGGTCCCGCAGGGACAGTGCGCGGACAACCGGCGGCTCCATTCCTTGGCCAGTGCTGGGCTTGGCTTGTGAACGGCTGAGGACCTCGACGCCAATCTCGCTGCTGCTGGAGAACGCCACCGCGCGCGCAACCGTGTTCTCCAGCTCCCTCACGTTCCCAGGCCAATCTTCGTCGCAGAGCACCTCGATCAGCGACGGGCAAAGCCGAACGTCCGGCTTGCCGAAGCGCTCGCCGTATCGACGCGCGAATTCGCTGGCCAGCGCGGGAATGTCCTCGCGATGGCTGCGCAATGGAGGAACCACCAACTCGACCACGGCGAGCCGATAGTAGAGGTCCATTCGGAAGCGTCCATGGCGCGCTTCCGCCGCGAGATTCCGGTTGGTACAGGCGACGACGCGCACGTTGACGCGCTCGATTCGGCCAGTCCCCACTTACCCGAAGAGAAGAGCTCGTAAGCCGACCGATTCCAGACGCCAGCGATTTGATTTTCACTGCGCACGGGCTGGCCGTCATACGCTCGCGCACAATCGAGGTCTTCGGAGGATCGGAGGCTGACTTCACTGTCGCGATTCCTGGACGAGGCAGCCTGATGCACGTCCCGGGCAGGGGAAACAACGTCTCGCCCGATGGTCACCTGCTCGTCACGGCAAGGCTTACCTCGAATCAAGCGGACCTCGTAGACCTACGGACGCGGGCCGTCGTCTCGTCGTTTAGCTACTCCCCGGGGGCGCCGAGATTTACTTTTTCGCCCTTGAGTGACCGGCTCATCGTCGCCGGGCTGCTCAACGGCTCGAGTCTGATGGCCTGGGATGTCCGCCCTCTTGCACCCGCACGTTCCGTGACGGGAACCGGTTTTCCGCCCCATTGGACCCCACCACCTGGGGGCCGATTTCCCTTCATGTTCTTCCAAGCGTCCCGCGATCGCGGCCGCTTCGATGTGTTGCACTTTGGTTTGAATTCATCGCAGTACGAGATTTGGGATGAGAACGGCTCGCAGCTGCACTCCGGAGCTCTGGGGGCGCGCGCGAATGTCACCATCTCGGCCGATGGCCGTCGGATCGCCGTAACCGACTCGAGCGGCGTCAGCGTCCTCGATGCGAGCGCCGGGGAGAGTCTCTGGCATTTCGAATGCGAGTGGTGTTTCCGGATCAGCTTGTCCGCTGACGGGATCCGTCTTCTCACCCGGAATGAGAAGCGTCTGGAGCTGTGGGACGTCGCGCAGAAGTCGTCCATTTGGAGTGAGTCGTCGCGCGTGGACAAAGGCTTGGGCCCCATTGACCTCTCCGGTGACGGCCAGCGGGTGCTGTGGACGCGGGGCTCGTCTATCTTTGTTCATAGGGTTGGCGAGCGCACCGATGAAGAGCTCCAGCGGGGCGACACGGCCGAGGACGCCAGCTTCAGTTACGACGGCACGCGGATCGCCGTCGTCAGCTTGTCGACGATCGGTGTCTGGGCCGTTGATCGACTGCGGCCAATCTGGCAAGTGCACAATTTCTCCTCCTCGCCGTCTCACGGCGGCCGCTGGTCGAGCGATGATTCCGCGCTGATGGTTCTTCATGACCAACTGGGCACGTCGTTGATCGACAGCGGAACTGGCGAGCGTTTCGCGAATTTGACGGTAACGAAGCCCGCGGCCTTCTTCGCGCAAGAGATCGTCCTACCAAGTCTTCGCTACCGGATCTCCCGGGCCGACGACGGATGGGAAATGTGGCCCCTGCCTGTCCCCGATGGCGGGCCTCCGCGCGCGAGCTTGATGCGTGTGCTCTCGGACGCGGGACTCGAGATGCGCGGAGTCGAGTTGGTGGACGCGGCGCCCAGCGCGACACCACCGTGAGCTAAGTCGTGCAACGATTTTGAGACTTGCGAATTCCATGGCAGCAGAAGAGCCACTTCGAAAGATGTTTCTCTCGGCGCCGTCCGTCAGGAACGTCCTCGCGAGCGAAGTCGAAGGGCTGTTTCAGGGGCGGTACTTTTGAAGGTCCAGGCCGAAACGGCGGATCCAACGGCGGATCTGAGTTGGCTTTCGGGAGAAAGCCCTGGAAACGGCAGCCACGTTGCCGCGGTTTTCGGTAAGCCGGCGGATCAGCTCCTCCTTGAGCGCTGGATCGCTGTCGGCTTCTGGTCGGGGGCTCTTTGTTCCCTTGGGTTCCTCCTCCGTAGCTTGCCGAAGGGAAGGGGGGAGATGCTCGAGGCCAATCGCCCCCTTCGAGGCCAGCATCAAGGCGGCCTCCATGCTTTTTTGGAGCTCTCGAATATTCGCCGGCCATGAATACTTGAAGAGCGCTCGTGCGGCGCGGCGCTGGAAGACCAATTCTCGGATATCGCGATCCGTTTCCAATTTGCTCAGGATCGCAGACAGAAGAAGACCGAGGTCCTCACGGCGTTCGCGCAGCGGCGGGAGATGAACGGTCAAACCGGTGAGCCGGGCCAGGAGGTCTGCCCGAAACAAGTGCTGGGCCACCGCTGGCTCCAGGGGCTGATGAGAGGCGGCGCAAAAGCGGACATCCACCGAAACCGGGCGCAGCTCGCCAAGCGGCTGGACTTGTCGCTCCTGCAGAACTCGAAGCAGGCTGGCCTGAGCTTGTATCGGCAGATCGCCGATCTCATCCAGGAAGAGACTCCCGCGATCCGCGGCGCGGATAAGGCCGAGGTGATGATCGGCGGCTCCCGTAAACGCACCCTTGCGGTGACCGAACAGCTCGCTTTCTACCAATGAAACAGGAATCGCAGCGCAGTTGATTGCCACGAATGGTCCGGTCCTCCGGGATAATTCGTGCAGTCCACGTGCAATCAGCTCCTTGCCGGTTCCACTTTCACCTTGAATGATCACCGGGAGCAGGGAGGGAGCGACCTTCGCCAGATCGGAGAGCTCCCGTTCGAGGGTGGGCAAGAGCGTCCCGAAACCTGCCAATTCAGCCGACGCGTTCCCGTGCGCGACGCGGCCAGCATCGACCCCTGCCGGGAGGAGACGGCGGTAGATAAAAAACACGTGTCCCGCCTCCAGGACGTCGCCATCGCTCAAGACGAAACGCTCCAGTGGCTGATGATTCAAAAATGTTCCGTTTCTCGACTTGAGATCCTCCACCAGCCAGCGGCCCAGCACCTGGGTCAATTGCAGATGTGCCGAAGACATCCATATGTCGGGGATCTCGACGCGAATGCTCCGCGTCGACGAGTCCCTGCGGACTGAGAACGCGGGACCCCGCCCGACCGTCACCTTTTGAGCGTCCCTGAGCGATATTCGGGCCGGGAGCGCAAGCGGACGGTCGGCCTGAAACACGAAAAAGAGGGAGGATTCCCGATCCTCGCTCTCCTTTGGGCTCAGGGCCTCTTCCGTTCCTTGGCCTTCACCGTTCACTTCGGCCTCGTCTTTTGCCGGCGCCCTAAGTACTGTGGCTGATGTTATCGCGCAAGCGCTGACGAGTTCGCCGGTACCTTTCGGCGGGCCAGAGTGAAACTTCGAAACCGGGTCGACCGTCGGTCCTCGAGCCGCGTAGCGTAAAGACGCCGGGGAAGTATTGACGGCGCTGTAGAGCGCGGGGTAGCAACAATGCAACGTCAACCGGACTGAGATTCCGAGGGTCCGACGTGCCGGAAGGGGACCGAGATGCCGACTCTGAGGCTTGAACACTCCGTTCCGAACTTCGAGAGATGGAAGCAGGCGTTCGACACGGATCCTGTTGACCGAAAGGCTCGGGCGTTCGCCGATAGCAAATCCTCCGCTCAAAAGACAATCCCAACTACGTGATGATCGATCTGGAGTTCGATAGGATCGGCGAAGCTGAGAGTTTCCTGAGCAAGTTGCAGCGGCTCTGGGACGGCCGGGCCAAAGCAGTCACGCAGAACCCTCGGGCGCGCATTGCGACAGCGTGGAAGTCAAGGAGCTCTGAACGCACGGGTGGGCGAAGACAACTGCCTCGATGCGGTTTGATCGATACGCCGAGCGGATGTGACTTGATATAAGCAGGCGCAGCGATTCTTCTCCAATAGGTAGATCGATCCCGAGGCATTGTGCACCGCATGCGGCGCGCTTCGCGTCACCCCGCGGCGCGATTCCAAATGTCAGCGCGCCGGCCCGGACATGCTGGCCCCACCAAGTCGCTCTCGTCGGCGGAAACGCGGGTCAAGAAGAGACTTTCGTTGCATACAGGCCCGGCGGTGCTCCTTGCGCTCGGCGCGCGATTCGCGCTCATTGCCTGAGCTCCGGACCCCGAATGCTGGTGTTGAGAGTCGGCGGCGGCTCCGCGGCGGCGATACCTGGCGCAGCACTAGTCGGATTTGTCGGAAGAAAATCGTCTAACAGAGTCCCGAATCTGGATGCTCGCGTCGAATCGGCGGCAGCACCGCAGCGGCGATACCTGGCGCAACACTAGTCGGATTTGTCGGAAGAAAATCGTCCAACAGAGTCCCGAATCTGGATGCTCGCGTTGAATCGGCGGCAGCACCGGAGCGGCGATACCTTGGTGCAGCACTAGTAGCTTTGCAACGGATTGCACGTAGATTTCCACGGGCAAAAAGAATCCATCTCGTGCAGGACAACCTCAGCACGCATTCAAAGAACTGCTGCGTTCAAACCATCGGCCTGCGGGCCGGTCGAAGGCTTTGGAGTCGATTTAAAGTCCACTACACCCCAAAACATGGCAGTTGGCTCAACATGGCAGAGACCGAGATCTCGCTCTGGGGTAGACAATGCCTCGGAGCCCGACGCATTCCCTCCCTGGAGAAGCTCGAATCTGAGACTACGGCTTGGAATGAGCAAGCGAACGATCTACGCCGAACAATTACATGGAACTTCAATGTCAAAGCCGCACGAGAGAAGTTCGGCATTCCGGTCGTTAATCGAAAGCCGAAGGACTAGTCGGATTTGTCGGAAGAAAATCTCGCAATATGCTCCCGGACGGCGGACCGCGCGCTAGGCGCGGGAGTATCGCTTCGCCCTGCCAGACGCGAGGATGTGGCCCGATCGGCTCCCTTTTTCTTTCGACAAAACCGATTAGTGCTCTCAACGCCCCGCACGGGTCGTCACCTCTGTACGCGCGAACACCCGCCCGGATGAGGCGCCGGAGCATTGCTTCGCCTGCCAGACGCGAGCATGTGGCCCGATCGGCTCCCTTCTTCCGACGAAACCGAATTACCCTCAACTTGTCCCCCGCGGAGCGAACACCTTCGCGACTGTTCCGGCGATCGAGACGGTACCGTGCACAGGCGACGAGAACATGAGACGTCGCGTACTATGAAGACGCTCGAGAGGTGCAGAGGATGATCGCCTTTTTCGGAATGGGTCTATTGGGAGCGAACTTCGTACGCGCGCTGCGCCGCCGCGGCGAAGAGGTCCACGTCTGGAACCGCACGGCCGCCAAGGCGCGCGCGCTCGAGGCAGAAGGTGCCTTGGCCTTCGACGACCCGGCCGCTGCCGCCCGCGGCGCCGTGCGCATCCACTTGACGTTGTCCGATGACGCAGCGGTGGACGATATTCTCGAACGCGCGCGCGCAGGCTTCGCGACCGGCGTCGTCCTCGTCGATCACACCACCACGTCCCCCACCGGCACGGCGGGCCGCGCGAAGAGATGGGCCCAGCGGGGAGTGGCCTTCCAGCACGCTCCGCTCTTCATGGGACCGCAGAATGCGCTCGAAGCCAGCGGCGTGATGCTCGCGTCGGGCGACCGCGATCGCTTCGACGCGCTCGCGCCGGAGCTCTCGAAGATGACTGCCAATCTTGTCTACTTGGGTCCACAGTCCGAGCGCGCCGCCGGCTTCAAGCTCATGGGCAACCTTTTTCTGATGCATCTGACGACCGGGATCGCCGAGATGCTGTCGCTGGCGAAGGCGCTCGGGATTCCCGCCTCCGAAGCAGCCTCGCTTTTCGATTCGTTCAACCCCGGTCAAACGATTCCGGCGCGGGTCAAGCGGATCCTCGACGCAGACTTCGGGCATCCGTCGTGGGAACTGTCGATGGCTCGCAAAGACGCGCGCCTGATGATGGAGGAAGCACAGCGCGCGCAGGTGCCGCTTGCGGTTCTTCCCGCCATCGCAGAGCTGATGGACCGCTTCATCGCGCGCGGCCACGGCCGCGATGATTGGACCGTCATCGCCAAAGACGCGCTGCCCAACGCGGAATCCAAGGTGGCTCACCTCGTATTCAAATAGGCTGAGCAATCCTCTCCCGTCGTGCGTCCGGCTTCCCGCGGCCAGAAATGTTCGCCGATCGATGACTCTTCGATGAGTCTAATTGTGACAGATATCAAACAGTCGATCTCAATTTCAAATTGACTCAGCGCCAGTTCTGCGCGAAGAGCCGCCGCCAAGCCGGTTGGGAGCCGGTTTCGTCGTGAACAGCTAAGAACAAGAGGGGGGCCGTTATTGGCACTGGGTGTGCCGATTCGCAGGTTGAGTGCCTGAGCGCACCAAGCTCGCATCCGACTCGGAGCTGCTGACGTATCACATTGTCGCGTCTGATTCAGCAGCTGCCGGGTTGACTGTGGGCGGCCTTGGTGAGGTTGAGGTTAGGGGGCATGCAGGTCAATCGCGAGGCGGTGCACCGATCACTTGAAGTGAAGAGTGCTCGATCAGATCAGCGCTGACTGCAAGTCGACCGGAATCTCGAGCGAATAATCCACGCGGATGGCTTGATTCCGATTGGGCGCCGAGAGGGGAGGAAACAAATGTATTTCAATGTTTTCGGCGAGAAGGTTTCGAAGGCCCGGTGGAAGCAGATGCTCAACGCGCAGAAGAACCGGCGAGAGGTCATCGCCGCCCGGCTCGGTCGCCGCGAGTTATTCAAACTCGGGCTGCTGACGAGTAGTGGCTATCTTGTGGCGAAGAGCGGATTGAGCGCCTGGGCCGATGGCTGCTCACCCGGCCAATGTCAGTTGGGCTGCAGCCCGCCCACCACACCATTCATCGATCCACTCCCCATCATGCCAGTTCTACCGCAGCGGCAGCTGACCGATCCTGGGTTCGCTACGCCGCCGACAATCTGCCCCAATAACGCCATCAACCCCGTAACCAATCTCCCGTTCGAAGGCCGAGGCCAGTTCAATGGTGCGCTCAGACCGGGAACCGACTGTTTCCAGTTTTTCAACCAGTTTCCGCCGCAGAAGTTTTTTATCGAACGCATGAGGGAGAATGCGAATTTCCGCATCACGTCTGACACGAATATCCCGGCCCAAACCATATGGGGATTCAACCAGGGAGGTACAGATCCCAATACCGATCCGGCCATCTTCCCCGCACCGACGATTGTCAGCCGCTATCAGAGCCCGATCGTGGTGCGTCGCTTTAACGAATTGCCATCCGGGCCACCAGTCGGCGGTTTTGGAGTCCCCGAGACGTCAACTCACCTGCACAACTTCCATTCCGGTCCGGAAAGCGACGGAGGCCCTTGCCGTTGGTTTTTTAGAGGACAGTACTTCGACTATTACCACACGATGCAGCAGGCGGGGTTCAACGCCGACTTTCCGCCGAATGGAGACATCAACGAGTCGCTGAGCACGCTCTGGTACCACGACCACCGCGTCGATCACACCGCCGAAAACGTCTACAAAGGATTGGCCGGATTCTTCCTCGCCTTCAATCAGTTTGACACCGGCGACGAGACTACCGGGTTCCATCTTCCTGGCCACCTCAACCCCGACGGCACCCCAAAGTTCGATTTCGACATCCCGCTGTTCCTTGCCGACAAGCTGCTTGACCCAGGAACGGGCCAGATTTGTTTCGACACTTTCGGGTTCGACGGCCTGGTCGGAGACAAATATCTGGTGAATGGCAAAATCCAGCCGTTCTTCCAGGTTCAGAAGCGCCGCTATCGCTTCCGCGTGCTCGACGGTGGGCCGTCGCGCTTCTATCAGATCTTCCTTACCAATCCCGACAATCCGAGCCAGTCAATTCCATTCTGGCAAATTGCCAACGACGGCAACCTCCTGCCCACGCCCATCCAGGTCACCAGCGCCCGCCTCGGCGTAGCGGAGCGGGTAGACGTGATCGTCGACTTCAACCAGATCGCCCAAACGTTCGGCGCCAGTCGGCTCTGGCTGGAGAACCGTTTGGAACAGACCAATGGGCGCGCCCCGACTGGCAATATCCTGCCCGCCGGGCAGAGTCAAAATGCCCTCGTGGAGTTCCGGATCACTGGAAACCCGGTACCGGATGGAAGCGTCGATCCCGCAACAGGACCGCGGTTCTACAATCTGCCGAGCACGACTCCAACGCCGCGCATTACGCGAAATTTCAAATTCGAGCGTTCGAATGGCCAGTGGGCCATCAATGGGCAGTTCATGGATTGCAACACCATCCGGTTCACGGTGCAAAGGAACAGCATCGAGAAGTGGGTCCTGGAGAACAGCTCAGGGGGCTGGCAGCATCCGATCCACATTCACCTCGAAGAATTTCAGCTCCTCTCCATCAACGGCCAGCCGCCGCCATCCTCCCCCTTGGTTCAAACCGGTCGCAAGGACGTCGTTCGCCTGGAATTTGGGAGTACGGCCGAGCTGTTCTTCCGCTTCCGCGATTTCCGGAACGACTACCCCATGCATTGCCACAACACGATCCATGAAGACCACGCGATGATGTTGCTGTGGCAAGTTCAGGACGTCGGAGACAACAACACCGAACCCTAGCAGCAGCTGGCTTTGCTGATGTCCGGAAGTCAAACACGAGCTGTCAGCAAGGAATGAGAAAACGAGAGGGAACCATGGTACCGATAACGAGGCGACGTTGGCTGGCCGCGCTGGGGTTGGCACCGCTTGCGGGCGCCGTGGCAGCGGAGGCGGAGGTCAAAAATCCGCAACACACGTTCCAGAACATTCCTCCAAGAGAGCTCCTTCGGCTACGCCATTTCCCAAACATCGAGCTCACCACGCACCGCGGAAAGAAAGTCAATTTTTACGATGATTTGATCAAAAACAAGAAAGTGGTGATCAATTTCATGTATGCCAGGTGCGAGGGCATCTGTGTACCGGTCACCGCGAACTTGGTCAGGGTGCAGAAAATCCTGAAGAACCGAGTTGGGCGCGACATTTTCATGTATTCGATCACGCTCAAGCCCGAGGAGGACACTCCCGAGGCACTCGGAAGATATGCCCAGAAGTTCCATGTGGGTCCCGGTTGGCTGTTCCTCACTGGCAAGCCCAGCGACATCGAGCGGCTGCGCCGCAGCCTCGGCTTCGCGTATGCGGATCCAGCTGAAGACGCTGACAAGTCGAACCATGTTGGCATGCTCCGATTCGGCAACGAAGCCTTTGCACGGTGGGCGGCGTGCCCCGGGCAGGCGCATGCCGAGTGGATTGCCACATCTATCCTGTTGGAGGCGGATGGCCCGACGCGGACGGCGGCAAAGTAGACGACGCCTGGCCTCGATTACAAATCGCCGAGATGCAAAGGAGAATGAACATGAACCGCAATTGTGTGTGGATAGCACGGCTGTGGGGAGCGGCGTTTGCGGTGGCTGTGGTGGCGCTGGAGGACGCGTTTGCGCAGACGGCGGCGCCAACAGGGCCGCTGACGATTGCTGTGGGCAGTGGCCCAGAGGGGCTCGCCGTGGCGCCCGATGGGACCACCCTCTGCGTATGGGTGGCGAACCAGTTCAGCAACACGGTCACGAAATTGCGCGCGAGCGATGGGGCCACCCTGGGAAATTTTCCGGTCGGCAATCGCCCCGTTTCGGTCGCCGCTGCCGTTGCCTCGGGTTCGATCAGCCTCTGGGTGGCGAACAACCGCAGCGACACGGTGACGAAGTTGCGGCCACTGGACGGCGCGGTTCTTGGAACGTTTCCCACGGGCCAGGGGCCGCAAGGCCTGGCGTACGATGGCCAAAACATCTGGGTGACGAACGAACGCGGCAACTCCGTAACAAAGCTTCGGGCGGGTGATGGAGCAAACCTGGGAACGTTCCGGGTGGGCACGCGGCCTTTAGGGGTGGCCTTTGATGGGGCGAATGTCTGGGTGGCCAACCAATTCAGCAATACGGTGACCAAGTTGTCTGCCCTGGATGGGTCGAGCCTCGGCAATTTTCCCGTGGGCAACGGTCCATTCGCTGTGGCCTTCGCCGCAGGTTACATCTGGGTGGCAAATTACTTCAGCGGGAACGTGATGAAGCTCTCGCCGACCACGGGCGCCACGATCTCCACCTACCCGGTGGGCGACGGCCCGGCAGGTTTTGCTACCGACGGAACGCATCTATGGGTGACAAACAACGGCAGCAGCAGTGCGATGAAGCTCGACCTGGGGACGGGCAGCGTTCTCGGTACCATTGCCGTGGGCCGCAGCCCTTTTGGCGTCGCGTTCGACGGTGCCCACGTTTGGGTGGCGAGCTTCGGCACCAATTCAGTTTCAAGGCGTTAAGTTTGCCTCGGCGCATAAGCCAGGTTACCGCAGCGAACTCCGCCGACAAAACACTCGCGTCCATCGCAACAGGGAGCTTGAGTCCTCGCCGCCCGCGCGGCCCACGCTGCGTAAGGCGCCGGCCCCGCCGCCTGCGCCCGACCCACCACCGGTGGCTCCTGGCAGGCCGCGCTGGACTGGGCTTGGGCGAGGCTTAGGGGAGGACCGTCAGCACTGGCGTGAGCTTGTAGGTGCCATCGCCCTGCTTGTTGATCGAGGATGCCGCATTGAAATCGAGCTTCAGCTCCAGCACTCCGCCAGCAGGGACATTGCGATCCACGTTGATCTTGAGCCCGCTGGTGCTACCGCTGGGGACAACAAGCGTAGCGGTGGGCGTCCCATCGTTGAATACCAGGTTGGCCGCTTGCAGATGCAGTCGGAGCTGCGAGATCCGACCGGCTGGCACCTCGATCGGTCGCGCTTCTATGCCGCCGTCCGCGGCCGGTCGCATGCACATCGGCGTGTAGCGGCCATTGGTGAGCTTCATCAGATCGATCAGTTGCGTATCGGTGCAAAGAACAATCCAGCCGGATCCGTCCACGCCATCGCTCGCTGCCGCCGGCCCTCCACTCGGCGCGCCCGACGATGCTTCGTCGTGAACGCGGATCTCGTCCACCGTGATGTTCACCTGACTGACATTGGCGAGATCGGAAGGCGAGTCGGTCAGTGAGATCTTGATCTGTCCAGTGCTGCCACCGCACGCAGCGGCGGAAGCGCCAAGGAGCAGTAGTACGATCGAACGCAGATGCAGGCACATATCGAACCTCGAGGTCGGCCGTTTCGAAAATCTATAACCCACCGGCTCAGTACGCTTGAACCTGACAAAGGGGCGCGCCTCGCACCGAAATGTATCTTGCTGATATGTCGACTTCGCCGGATGCAACGCTTGTGTGTCCATCCAGCGTGGCAAAGTCGGCGGGGCGGGGCTTGTCGGGGCACTGGTCAGAGCTGATGGACCGCTTCATCGCGCGCGGTCACGGCCTCGACGAGTGGACCGTCATCGCCAAGGACGCGCTGACGCGGTGAAACACGCTGCTCGAGAGTCGCCGATGGGCTCGCCATCAGAGCCGGAAGAGAAGCAGGTAATTGAGGGAGCCCTTCGACTTCCCAAAAGCGCTCGTGCGGCATTGGCGGCCCGACTGCTCGACAGCCTCGATACTGAAATCGATGAGGATTCCGAAGCAGCGTGGGACGCCGAGATTGCCCGTCGTCTCCAAGAAATCGGCTCCGGCAAAGTGAAAACCATCCCTTGGTCCGAGGCGCGGCGGCAGATCTTGGGAAACCAAGGTGACAAGCAAGAACGTTGAGTTCCATCCCGAAGCCATTGCCGAAGCGCGCGAAGCCCGTAAGTGGTACTCGTCCCGCTCGGGCATTGCCTCCGGCGAAGCCTTCGATGAAGAGCTCGCGCACGGACGAAGGCGGCCGGGATACTGGCGTTCTCGGTAGGTCCGCCCGAGGCCCTCCTGGCTACGGAACCTGACTCTCGGCCGCGGCGGCGACGATGCGGTCGGCGTCCGCCTGGAGCAGGAGCCGCTCGCGCACCAGCCGTTCCGCCGCTCTTGCGACGCGAATCACATACCTCTCGTGGTTGGCGTAGCGCTCCTGCAGCGACCGCCGCGGGTCACCCGTCGCCTGCCGGTCGGCGAGCGTGCGCTCGAACGGGATGTACGAGCCGGTTGTGGAGCACGCCTCGCCCGGCGCATGTCCCTCAGCGCGCAGGTTGAACCCGGTGTACGTTGCGATCGGCACCTCCAGCAGAGGGTGGCGGATGCCAGCCACGCTGTTGCCGTCCGCATCCACCGGCGTCACGAAGACCGGGTACGCCGCCCCCTCGAAGGGGGGCTGCACGCTGTAGTCCGCGACGCGCAGCACGTTGTAGTTGCCCGGGTAGCTCACGCCCGGGATATCGGGGAAGCCCGTCTGATCGATGGGCACCAACGTGCCTTCCGCCAGAGTTGGGTAGCGACTGGGCGGCGGCGCCTGACCGGTGGTCACCCAGTCGTCGAGATCGGCGGTGAGTGCGGGGAGCGAGCTGTATGGAAGCGGATTGCTGAGCTGCTGGCAGATGCCGAAAGTGGCGTTCCCGACCCCGTGCTGCGTCGAGGAGAGCAGGTACGCGCGCACGTTGTCGGGCAGCAAGACGGGTTGGCCGGTCGGGCTGGTGGTGATCAGCGCGCCGCGAGCTCCCCAGATTTCGAAGTCGGAGTCGACGTGGAAGATCTTCGGGCAGGTCGAGGTGGCCTCGCAGCGGCGCAGGATGCTGTCGGTGCGCCCGGTGAGCGGGTCGGTCAGCATGGTGTACGTGAAGGGGAACTGGTCATTTGGAAATACGTGGTCCTCGTGTTGTCTCGAGAACCGGCCCGGCTGCGCGAAGGCGAAATTGGTGAATGTCTTGCGCGAGCCGGCGATGATGGGATTCGCGCCTTCGAAGACTTGCCTGCCCTGTTCGTCCTCGTTGAACCCTTGAAAGATGAAGTCGCGCGTCCAACGGCCGCTCTGTGACACGCCGGCGATGAGAGCGATGGGAGGCAAGCCGGCCGCGGCGAGCGGGTTGGGCGCGCCCATCGAGTCCTCTGTCTCGTAGCGCAGGAACGAAACCACGTCCCGCGTGGCGGCGAAGGCCAGGCCCATCACCATCGGATCGCGCGCCTCGTAGATGAATTCGTAGATCGCGCCCAGATCGAAGCCGGGTGGACGAGTAATCTGCACGGTGCGGTTGTCCATGAAGGTGAACGACAGGCCCTTCGGCGTCTGGCGCGGGTCCCTCTCGTTCTGGCGCACCGTGATCGTGGCAGACCCGGGGTCCAGAGTGGCGGCCGGATAGTCGAGGGTAGCGACGATCGGGTCGTCGGTGAGGTCGATGAACTCCTCGCGCGAGATGCCGACGATGGGCGCGCCGGCGTTGGTGGCGATCGGGAATCGCGCCAGCAGGCGGTCCATGCCGGGGGCGATGTCCGCCTGCCAGCCGCTCCAGACGAGCGTGTAGCCGAGCTCCATCAAGAATCCCGTCCCCGCATCGGCGGCTGTCGTCGGGTCGTTGCCGCCGCCGCCCTGATTGATGAATTGAATGGCGAGCAGGTTCCCGCGGTTGTTCACGTCGTAATAGATGTGATTGCTGCCGCGGTTCGGATCGATCGGCTTGAGGATGTACAGGTCCACATCGTACTCGACGTGGCCGGCGGCGTTTCTCGGGGCGCGCGCGATGTTGATGATGCCCGCGTTGCGTCGGTCGCCGGGATCGACCTCGCCGTGGATGGTCCCGACCAGCTTCTCGTACTGCCCCACCGATCCGAAGGAGCGGCCCTCGAAGGTGGGGGACTCTAGTCGCGTGATGTTGATCCGGGTGATGCCGGCGTTCACCGCTTGCGGAAACGCGGCGACCAGCGCGAGTAACCAGAACACCGTCTTCTTGAGAGACGGCTCTATCGGTGTCTTGTACATGGTGTTCCCCTTTTCGAGGCTCTTTGCCGAGCGAACAAAGAGCAGTGCCGGCGACTTGCCGACGCACTGTTCCGCCCGCTCTAGTCGTAGGCGCACCGGTCGCGCTTCGTCTTTCAAATTCTTGCGCGCGCTTGCGAATTGTTGGCAGAAAGACCCAGGCACAGCGACGGGGAACGACTCTGGCCCCGCCGATCGCCTGGCCGACACAATTGAATCTGTCAGAGACCTGTCGTCGCGAACCACGACCCAGTCGGCGAGGTCACGAAAATGATCGGTGCAAAGCACGGAACCGGCAATTTGATCGCACCCAAGATTGTCGAATTCCCGTCCATATCGGCGGGAAAATTTTCCGTACTGACATTGACCGTAGACACCTCACCTGCGTCGTCTATGCTCAGGCAGCTGACCAGCCCGCGGAAGTTCGCAGACGGGTTCATCAGCGTAGAGACCAGGACCAAACCACTAACGTTTACGTAAAGCACTCCGTCCTGCGTCAATTGGCCCACGGCTCCCCCTAGAACTACCCAAGGTGCGCCGCCGGCGGGGATTCCACGAATGGGATTCCGGCTTCCGATGAAGGGTCCGGAATTTCCGATCATGGTCCCAAAGCTCAAGATCACCTGGCTCTCCGAAGCCGCAGCCGAGTCAACTCCCAGCACAAACAATCCCAAACTAAGCAACATGGCCTTTTTCATCGTTCTCCACTCCTTTTTGACAACTGCGCCAACAAGAGCGCGCTGGCCGCCGAACAAAATCGACGGCCGTATCCAGCACCGACCCCCACGGAACAACGGATCATTCGTCGAGATGGCCCTGCACCTCCGCACAGACGAAGCTCGCCGCCTCGTCGATGCTCCCCTGCCCGGTATAGCGGGCCACCTGCGGGAAGGGACACAGCGGGCGCGTGCGGCCCGCTACCTCTCCACCCGAGGCCACGATGCGCTCAGGCGCCACGCCGCGCTCCACCCATTGCTCGAGCGCGGTGAGCGTGTCGAAGGTGTTCGGGCCTGGCCCGCCACCGCAGTGCCCCATTCCAGGAGCCATGAATAGGCGGAGGAAATCCGCCGGGTCCTGTTGCATGGCGGCCGCCACGCTCCGGAGGTAATTGATGCTGTTTCGCGGGTTGACGCGCGGGTCGTCCCAGCCGTGGTACATGATCAGCTTGCCGCCGAGCGCTTTGAACTCGCGAAGGTCTGGGTCGGTCGAGTTGATAACGAGCGCCATCCTGGCGTCGGCGAACGCGATGTCTTGATCGAAGTCGAGGGTATGGAAGTCCCAGCTCGGATCCTCGAACACCATGTACTTGTAGAAATCGCGCCCGAGCGATCCCCGGTCCCCGGGCCAGCCGAACTCGCCGCCCCGCTCCAGGCCTGGGTAGATTAGTTCGCCAGTGCGGGGGTTGCGCGGCCCGTCGTAAATCTCCTTCACCGCTTGCACCTGCGGCGCCGTGAGACACGTCGGAGCGTCGGGACCCGGGCACTGGAGCGTCGCCGGATCGAAGTCGCAACTTCGCGGGTCGTCGATGAGGCCGTCTACAAGGCCGTCGAGGGCGTCGCAGGCGGCCACGGCGGCCTCGGTGATCATCGGCAGCTTGCTGGGCGGGATCAAGCTGTCAGGGTCGTCGAGGGTCGACCGCTGCTGAAACCAAACCCATGCCGCGGACTGGTGCGTCCAGAAGTTGGCGGAGGCGCCGGCCACGATGCCGTCGTAGTCGGCGGGGTAGCGCTGCGCTTCCATGAGCGCTTCATGGCCGCCATCCGAGCACCCGGTGAAGTACGAGAGCTTGGGACCCGTGTCATAGAAGGCCTGGAGGATTGCCTTGCCTGCTTCGGCCGTGACGTGGGTCGCTCGACGAGCCCAATCGACTATTTTTTCTGGGTGTTCAAACGCCCAGGTTCCGCCGGGCGTCACGCTGGCATCGTGGCCCATGTCCGTGCCGGCCGTGACGTAGCCGAGGAAGAGCGGGGGCGCCATCGAGCCGTACGGGATGTTTCCTCCGTAGCCGCCATTGCCAATGCCGTTGAACTTTCCATTCCAGCCTGCCGTCGGCATCCAGACCTCGAAGTTGATCACGGAGTCGCCGGTCGGTCTGGCCACGCCCACCGCACGGCAGGAGGCGGGCACGTTGATCGGCGAGCCGGTCGGGGGCACGAACTGGCCGGCGGGCACGAACTTGGCCGAGGTGATCGAAGTATCCGGTAGATCGAGGCTCGCGAGGCCGTCGCAGGACTGCGCCTCCGCGCAGACGAAATTCTCCGCCTGCTTGGGGTTGCCCTGCCCCGTGTAGCGAGCCACTAGCGGGAAGGGACACAGCGGGCGGGTGAAAGCGCCGCTGCCGGGAGTTTCGACCGTGTCGGCCAAGTTGAGCCCGATGCTGTTGGACGCGATGATCACGTCCGGCGCGATGCCCTGCTCCACCCAACGCTCGAGCGCCGTGAGGGCGTCGAACGTATTCAGGCCCGGCCCGCCGCTACAGTGCCCCATCGCGGGCGCCAAGAAGAGCCGGAGGAACTCCTGCGTCCGGCGCTGGTCGCCGCCCTGGGCGGTCACCACGCTCTGGTAGTAATCGATGCTGTTGCGCGGGTTGACCAGCGGATCGTCCCAGCCGTGGTACATGAGCAGCTTGCCGCTGCGCGACTGGAAGGCGCTGAGGTCGGGGTTGGTCGAGTCGATGATCGAGGACATTTTGGAGTCGGCGAACGCGATGTCCCGATCAAAGTCCAGCGTGCGGAAGTCCCAGCTCGGATCCTCGAACACCATGTACTTGAAGAAATCGCCGCCGAGAAATGTCTCCGGACCGGCGATCAACGTCGTCCACCCGAACTCGCTGCCCGCCTCCAAGCCTGGGTAGAGTTGCTCATCGGTGCGCGGGTTCCGCGGTCCGGCGTAGATCTTCCTCACCGCCTCGACCTGCGCTGCGGTGAGACAGGTATCGGCATCGGGACCGGGGCACTGGAGCGTGCTCGGATCGAACTCGCAGGGTCGCGGGTCGTCGATGAAGCCGTCCACGAGGCCGTCGAGGGCGTCGCAGGCAGCCACCGCGGCTTGGCTGATCATGGGCAGCTTGCTGCTCGGGATGTAGCCGGCTGGGTCGTCGAGGGTTGCCCTCGCCTCCCATACCCACGCTGCCGACTGGTGAGTCCAGAAGTTGGCGGAGGCGCCGGCGAGGATGCCATCGTAGTCCCCGGGGTATCGCTGCGCTTCCATCAGCCCTTCGTGGCCGCCGTCCGAACAACCGGTGAAGTACGAAAGCCTCGGACCTGTGCCGTAGAAGGCCTGGAGGATCGCCTTGCCTGCCTGAGCTGTGACGTGGTTCGCTCGGTGCCCCCAGTCCGCCACCTTCTCGGGGTGCCCCAGCGCAAAGCTCGCCCCGGGCGTCACGGTGGCATCGTGCCCCATGTCAGTACCGGCCACGGTGTAGCCGCGGCGCAGCCCGCTTGCCATCCACGGATAGGGAGTGTTGAAGCTCCCTCCGTAGCCGCCATTGCCGCCGCCGTTGAACTTTCCATTCCAAATGGTGGTCGGCATCCAGACCTCGAAGTTGATCACGGAGTCACTCGTCGGTGTCGCCACGCCCACCACCCGGCAGAACGCGGGCAAGTTGGGGATTGGCTGATACGGGGGTGGTGGAACGAATGTCCCCGCGGGTATGGACGTGGCCGATGTGATCGCGGTATCCGGCAGATTGAGACCGGTCAGGCTCTCGCACGACTGTTGGGCGGCGGCCGGCGTCGGGCCGAGCGCGGCGGTCGCGAGCAGGGCCGCGACGGAAAGCAGCGACCCTCTCTTCAGAATCTTCTTCATGGCCTTTCTCCTCTCTTGGTCGAGCGAGACGGAGAACGCTATCGGGCGACTTGCCTGCGGTCTTCCGCCGGCTACAGAGAGGAGTCGTAGACGCGCGGGCCGCGCCTCGTCTTTCAAATTCTTGCGCGCGTTTGCGAATTATTGGCAGAAAGAGCCGAATGCCCTCACGAAGCCCCGTTCCGGTAGGCGCCCGGCGTGACATTCGTCAGCCGACGGAACGCCGTCGTGAAATTGCTCTGACTGCCGAACCCGCATCGCAAGGCAATCTCTGCGATGGAGAGTCCGGGGTTGACTAGGAGCGCCTTTGCACGCTCGATGCGCTTCCTGAGGACATATTGGTGCGGCGGCAGCCCGGTGCTCTGCTTGAACGAGCGGATGAAGTGAAACACACTCATTCGAAGCATATTGGCAAGGCCCAGAAGCGCGAGATCCATCTCGAGATTGTCTTGGATGTATCCGGTGACGTATCGCAATTGATTCGTTGGAAGGCCGCCGCGATGCTGTCGAAGATCCTGATGGCAAACGGCGTGCTTTCGGACCAGGTGCGCGACCAGCGCCGTCCCCAAGCTCTCTCCATAGAGGCTGCCGCCCGGATTCCCAGCTCGCGCTTCATCCCTGAGAGCCAGGAGCACTTGCGAAATGAAAGGGTCTTCCGCGCCGAAGAGAGGTCGAAGCTCGAGACGCGCGCAAGAAGCCGCATGGCGGGTTACCGAGCTGAAGAAGTCGGACTCAATTTCGACCTGAATCTTGTCCGCAGCTCCCCGCGATCGAGCAGCGAACGGAATCTCGGCGGGCACGATGTTGATGCTGCCGGGGCCGAGGCGCCAGGTCGTAGCCGGTTGACCAGGCCAGGAGGCCTCGAGCAGTTTCGCGCCGCTCAGCAGGAGTCCCACGCAGTGCCGGGGGAGGCACCCTTCGGGGTGCTCGCTCGGCTCGGCATGCCGTTGTTCGAGCCTGATCCCCTTCCACACGTTACCGCTGGAAAGCTCCGGCGCTAGAGGCCCAGTTGGGCGGCACTGCCCGGTCTCGACCTGCACCGACGGTCCCCCCTTCAAAACGATGGCACCACTTCGACGACGCCGCTGTGCCTCAAGTAGATCGATTTCGCAACGCTCGCGCACAGACGGTGGTCAGGCCTGTTGCATATCCACCATTGATTCGTTGATTTCATGGCCTGCGTCGCCTGAGGATGGACGCGATCAGGAGCAGGAGAGCGGACGGGCCGACGCTCGCGCAATGCGATCCGCCTTTGCTCGCCGGCGTGCCATTCGGCGGCGGATTGCCCGCATCCGGATTGATCGGGGCGCCGATCCCCAGCGTTTGCTGCAGGACTGACCAGTGGGCGGCGCACGCGTTCTGGACGCTCGGACAGGTGAGCAAACCGGCGAGCTGCGTCAATTTCATCAGCGGCTGGAACGTCCGACCGCCGTCGTCGCTGTAACCCACGCTGAAGGGATCCAGGAACATGTCTCCGCAGGCGAAGATGCGCGAGGTGCCGGGCCGCTGCCCCAGGCAGCGCATCCGCGGCCCTGATCGCATCGCGAAGCTCGTCTCTCCACGCGCGCGAACGTAGAGTCTGCCGGCAGCAGTCCCGGCGTAGAGGCTTCCGTCATCCGCCCGGAGAAATGAGGACAGGAATTCTCCCGGCAGCGTCAGAGCGGGAGGCGGGACGGTCGCACCGCCATCCGTGGTGATAGCGATTGCATCCGATGTCGGTGACAGCAGCCTCAGGTACACCACGTTGGAGTCGACGGGATCGACCGCGGCGATGCGCGGCTCGGTCCCCGGTGGCGCCTGGATCACGGTCGCGCTCCAGTGAGCACCCGAATCGCCGCTGCGAAGAAGGATCGCGCGCCCCGGATCGCCCGCGCCGGCGGGGTGCATCTGAGTGGCGTAGAACACGCCGCGCACGGATCGGGAGATCTCGATGCCCCTCAAAGAGTCGGCGGTCGTATAGAGCGGCGCCCCGAAGGTGCGGCCGCCGTCATGCGATGAGTGGATCGCACTCCCACCGGCAGCGTTGTTGACCGTGGCAAGCACGAAGCTGGCGTCGTTCGGATCGGGGAAGACGTCGGTGAAGATCGTTCCCACCACGTAGTCACCAGCTGCCGTGCTCCAGGTGCAGCCCACGTCCGCCGATCGCGTCAGCACTCCAGAGACGGCAAGCACTGCTCCATCGGCGGCCAACTGGTACAGGTTGGCGTAGGCCTGCGAGCCGGTGACGTACGGCTCGCACGAGTAGCGCCAGGTCGCGCCATCGTCCTCCGAGACCACCAGGCCGAAGTTGGTGGCGAGCAGGATCCGCTGCGGCGCATTCGCCGGCAGGTGGATGCTCATCTCGTCCGGAAAGGCGCCGTTTGCGCTCGCCTTCGGCGAACCACCGAGGGCGAGCCCGAGCCCAGCCAGCGTGAGCAGATTTGCGATCAGACGCTGCCGCATCAGAGCTCGCGCAGATCGATGTTGCCGCTCTTCACCTCGTCTCCCGAGATCGCGTAAGTGTTGTAGGTGCAGCCCGCGGTGCAGATGAGGACGAACTGGGTGTGCGCACCGTTGTTGACTGCGCCGTCCGCCACGCACGCCCGGAAGCTCGCCGGCGCGCCGTTGAATGTCCCCGTTCCACGGAACTCCAGCGCGTTCGAAGCTTCCACCACCGAACCGCACCCCTGCTGCACGGCCCCCATGTACGTGATTCGATCCATCTTCACGTCGACATTGGAATCAGCGACGGTGATTTGGCCTTGCGGCGCGGCGACCGTCCCGCTGGCATTCACGCTGAATCGGATCTGGTTGTTCCCCAGCGAGCCGCTCCCCTTCGTCTGGTATTTGGTGAGCTCGACGATGGTGAACGCGTTGACCAGACTGCCGAACCAGAGATGGCCGGTGGTGGGGTGAAAGCGCGTATAGGTTCGCGTGCTGTCGAACGGGCGGTTCGCGTAGGTTGGCCGGCTCGAGGTGTCGCCGACCGCTGGGTTGTAGTAGGCGATCTCGACCGGGTTGGTCGGGTCCTTGATGTTGAAGAGCCGCAGGCCGGCGGTATACCAGCTGTAGGCCACCATCGACGCGTCGTCCGGATTGTCGACCGAGATGTAGTGCGTCGTGTAAAAGAGCACCGCGTTGTCGCCGACCGTGTTATCGGAAGTCGTCGAAAAGCAGTACAGCGACTGGTTCACCGGAAGGGTGATCCGAGAGACCTGTACCGGATTGCGCTCGTCGGTGATGTCTACGATCCGGCCGCCGCCCCGCGGGCAGGTGCCCTCCTCGGCCGCGATGACGTACGACCGCCCGCCGATCCGCGCCGGGGTCTCGGTGTGCCAGTCGCCGCCAAACAACGTGCCGATCGGCCTGATCTGCGGATTGGCGCGCCTCTCCTGAACGTCGGTGGTATCCACGACCTGCACGCCGCCGAAGGGCTCGCCTCCGGAAACGATGTAGCAGCTCAGGTTGTCCGGGGGACAGTTCCTGTATCCAAGATATGCCCGGGACCCGTCCTTGCTGACGTCGAGATCGTGGCAGGTGACGCCGGACAGGGGCGCGCCGTACGTCGTCAGGACTCTCGGGTTGGACAAGTCGGCGATGTCGACCACGGTCATGCATTTTTGATTCGGCGGCATGGTGGAGTGAGTCAGGTAGACCGTTCTTCCGTCGGCGGAGAGCTTGCCCGAGTGAATCCTCGTCTGCCCCGCGCCCATGTCGAAGTTCGCCTTCAGCACCGGGTTCTTGCAGTCGGCCGAGATGTCGTAGAGCCCGATGATCGTCTGGTCGCTGGGCACCAGCAGAACCCCTCGCTGTTGACTCACGTGCAGCCCCTCGTGGATCGCTACCACCACCAGGTTGTAGGTCCCGGGCGGGCCTCCCGTCGCGGGGTCGCGGATGATCTTGACCAGCTTCGGGTTCTTGGGGTCCGACGCGTCGATCACCGCCACGCCTTCGCCTTCGGTGTCCGTTGACTTGGTCACGACGTAGGCGCAGTCCTGGTACCACGCGATCTGGAAGTCGCCTCCGAGCCCGTTGATGGTGTTCTGACCGACCAAACGCAGGCCGCGGGAGTAACCCAGCCTCGAGCGCCCGGAGAGCTGATCGGCCACCGGGACCTGGCCCTGGAGTCCCGTCTCCGGCCGATCGCTCGTTCCTTCGCGTCCAGCCTCATTTTTCGAACAGCCCAGCAGCCCACAAACGCCGAGCAAACAAACAACGCGAACATTTTGCATATCAAACCCCCTTTATCGGCTGCGACAACAACACTTTCCTCTTCGAAGAAAGAAGGCGAGCAAGACGAGCAGCGCGGCAGCTTCGGAGCTGAGTCTTCCGCCGACGATGGCGCAATGCGAGCCGCCGGACGCCGAGGGCGACGGCGTGCCCCCATCCACCGGACGCGGCCCGGGTGTTTCACCGATGCCCAGCGTCAACTGCAGAAGCTCCCAGTGAGCGGCACACGCGTTCTGCACGGCGGGGCAGGTGAGCAGTCCGGCGAGCTGGGTGAACCGGAAGAGTGGCTGAAGCGTTTGTGCGCCGTCGTCGCTGTAGCCCAGGTTGAAGCCGTCCTGGAATCCGTCAGCGCACGCGTAGATCCGCGAGGTGCCTCGACGCTGGCCCAGGCAGCGCAGGTGCGGTCCCGCGCGCCTGGTAAAGTTGGCCGCTCCGAGTGGCCGCACGTAGAGGTCGCCGCTCAGCGTTCCAGCGTAGAGCGTTCCGTCCGTCGCCCGCAGGAATGAAGAGACCGCGTTTCCCGACAGGCTCAGCGCGGGCGGCGGCACCGTCCGGCCACCGTCGGTGGTGATCGCGATTCCGTCTGAGGCGAGAGAGAGCAGCCGGAGGTAGACGATGTTGGCGTCCGCGGGGTCAACCGCGGCGATGCGAGCCTCGGTGCCGGAAGGTGCGTCGATTACCGTAGCGCTCCAGGTCGCGCCGAAGTCCGTGCTGCGGAGCACCTGCGTGCTTCCTGGCCCGCTGCCGGGCGGATGGACTTGCGTAGCGTAGAAGACGCCGCGCGTCGAACGGGCGATCTCGATGCCCGTCAGCCGATCCGGCGTGGTCAAGAGCGCGGCGCCAAACGTGATGCCCCCGTCGTGCGACGGATATATCCCGCTGCCGCTCGCCCCGATCGCGATCGCGAGCACGAAGGTCGCGTCGTTCGGATCGATGAAGGCGTCGAGTATGTTCAAGCCGGACACGGCACCGCCCGCCTTGGCCCACGTGCAACCCCCATCGGCCGAGCGCGATAGAGCGAGTACGGAAACGGCAAGGACGGCTCCATCCAGCGCGAGCTGGTAGATGCTCACCAGGTCCGCACCGGTGCCGGTGACGTGCGGCTCGCACGCGTAGCGCCACGTCGCGCCATCGTCCTCGGATATTGCCAACCCGAAGTTGGTCCCGACGAGAATTCGGTGAGGTGCGGCGATGGGAAGGAGGACGGTCATCTCGTCGGGGAACGCCCCGTCCGCCTGCGCGGCCCCGACCCAGCTCGCAGCCGCGACCCCGAAAGCGGCGAGGCGGGCCCGCATTAGCGCGCCAGCCCAACTCCGTTGGTGAACTTCAAGATCTGAAAGCCGTTGTCCTGGCTGGCGAACCAGATCTCGTTCCGGTCCGTTCGGAAGCGCACGTTGGAAGGCGTCTGGTCGGTGGTCCGGTCCCCACCGCGGGCGGATCCGTAGAGTACCGATCCTGGAAGGAACTTCGTCCGTTGCGCGGGGGCCTTGTAGTAGGCGATCTCTCTCGGGTGCGCCAGATCGCGGATGTCGAAGACGCGGAGGCCTGCTTCGCGATAGCTGCAGGCCAGCATCGTCGGATTCTCGGCATCGTCGACATTGCAGTAATGGCTGGACGAAGCAGTGATGTCTGGCGGGTTGGCAAGAATCGCCGGGCAGTTCGCGGGATCATCCACCTCGAGCATGAGCTTGGAGATGATCTTCGGATTCCTCTCGTCGCTGATGTCGATGATCCGCGCAAAACCATGCGGGGGCAGACCCCGGGCGCACGCGCCGTCCCGGCCACCAACACCGCCCGAACCTGCTTCGTCGGTGAAGACGACGTACGGTCGCCCTTTGATCACCAGCGGTAGCGTCATTTGCGCTTGGCCGCCGTCTTCCCAAAAGAGAGTGCTGATGCCTCGAATCTGCGGATTGGGGGTGCGGAATTGAATATCGCTGAGATCCAAAATCACCAGGCCGTTCGGACCGAATGAGGAGTCGGCAACCGTATTTCCGAATTGGCCTGGCTGCGCAAAGTACCCGCGCGTCCCATCCTTGCTGAAGAATGGGTCGTGGGGTCTGCCAGGGCCGTCGAACCTCCAATTGAGAAGCCACCTCGGCATGGACGTGTTGGTTACGTCGACTATGGGCATGATTCCGCCCAGGCCTCGAAAGTCCTGGCTCACGTAGTACGTCAGACCGTCCGGGGTGAAGTTGCCCGCGTGGCCGATGCTGCCGGGCATCTGGATGCTTCCCTTCAGGACCGGGTGGCGGCAGTCGGTTGACAGGTCATAAACGGCAAATCCCGTTCCCAGTCTCTGGGATCCCCCGAGGAGCTTGCGACCCTGGTGCACCTTCAGCGACTCCCACGGCTCGAGCATGGCGGGGTTGTCTAGGTACGCAGTCGCCTGAGGATTCTTGGGATCCGAGGCATCCACCACCACGACGCCGCGGTGCTCTTGCTGGGGGCTATTGGCCGTACCGTAATAGGCGCAGTCCTCGAACCACGCGAAGCCGTAGCTCGCGCCCTCGCCCTGGAACTGGCCGACCAGCTCCAGGTTGCAGTTGAAGCCCTGGGCCGACAGCCCACTGTCGCGCTCGGCCGCCGTGGTCTGGCCTTGCAACCCAGTCTCTGGTCTGTCTCGAGAGCCGCAGGTGGCTTTGGTTCCTGAATGTTCGCGCCCGCAAGCCAGAAGTAAGGGCAATATGAGAAAGGCGTCTTTGCGAATACGTCTCTGTTTGTTGGTACGCATAGTGATCCTCCCCCGAGCACGCGTGGTGCTGATCCGCGAACATTGGACGCCGATGCAAGCCAAACGAGATTCCCGGTGCAAGTCACATTCCCCCCAGCTCTGTCGGCACTTCGATGCCTTGCAGTGCTGACGCGCCGCGCAGCGCGTGGGGTTCCGTAACAGCGCGTTACAATCAGTGACGAGAGTTACGGGCCGGTCGCGCGCACTTCCAAATCAGACACGGAGTGCAGACGCCATCGAAAACATGCCGCTCCACAAGGTTTGCTAGAGTCCCGCCCCGACATGGGGGCCTTGAGCACTTCATTCGCGGAGCTGAAGCGCCGGCGCGTCATCCGCACTCTGGTCGGTTACGGTATCGCCGCATTCGCGGTGCTCCAGATCATCGAGCCGGTCATGCACGGGCTTCACTGGCCTGAAACGGTGCTCTCCTACGTCGTTGTCGCGCTGGCCGCGGGCTTTCCCATTGTCATTACTCTCGCCTGGATCTTCGATGTGAAGGCGGGTCGGATCGAGCGCACCGCACCGGCGTCTGCCACCGGTCCAAGGGGTGCTCGACTTGCGCTTTTGCTCATCGGACTTGGTGTCCTGGCGGCGGCCCCGGGTCTCGTCTGGTACTTCGGCATCCGCGGCAGGGCTGCGAGCGCGGTCTCGACGTCGTCCATCGCCGTGCTCCCCTTCGCGAACCTGAGCAGCGACAAGGAGAACGAGTATTTCTCCGACGGCATGACCGAGGAAATCATCAACGCGCTCGCGAACGTCGAGGGCGTTCGCGTGGTCGCGCGCACCTCCGCCTTCTCCTTCAAGGGGAAAAACTCGAACGTCCGCCAGATCGGCGAGGAGCTGAACGTCGCCACGGTGCTGGAGGGGAGCGTGCGCCGCGACGGCAACCAGCTCCGCGTCGCGGCGCAGCTCATCAGCGTCGCGGACGGATATCACCTCTGGTCGAAGACCTATGACCGCGAGCTGAAGAACGTCTTCTCCGTCGAGGACGATCTGGCGCACGCCATCGTTCAGGCGCTCAGGCCCAGGCTCGTGAAGAGCCCGGCCCTGGTGCAGCAGGCGACCGCGAGCACCGAGGCGCACGACCTGTATCTGAAGGGCCGCTTCTTCTGGAACCAGCGCACCAAGGAAGGGCTGGCGAAAGCGACGGCGTTGTTCGAGCAGGCCATCGCGCTCGACCCGGGCTATGCGCTCGCGCACTCCGGCCTGGCCGACGGCTACAGCCTGTCTGCGCAATACGGCGGCGCCCGGGCAGCGGAGGTGTTGCCGAAGGCGAAGGTGCACGCGCTCAAGGCGGTGGAGCTCGACGACGGGCTCGCCGAAGCGCACGCGTCGCTGGGCTTGATCTACCAGTCCAACTATGACTGGAACGCCGCCGAGCGCGAGTACAAGCGCGCCATCGAGCTGAGGCCCGGATACGCGACGGCGCACCACTGGAACGCCCTCTATCTCTCGGTCATGGGACGTCTCCCGGAGGCGCGAGCAGAGGCAGAACGGGCCCGGCAGCTCGATCCGACCTCGTACATCGTCATCAACCTCGTCGCTGGGGTCTTTTTTTACAGCCGCGAGTACGACCGGGCGATCGAGCAGTTTCGGAAGACACTCGAGCTGAATCCCAGCTTCGATCTGGCACGCGTCCTGCTCGCCGCGTCGTATCGGAAGGCCGGCAGGTTTGCCGAGGCGCAGGCGGCGCTCGACGAGGTGACGACTGGTTCTAGCGTGGTGTCGGGCGTTCGCGCGGAGATACTGGCGGCCTCCGGCGAACGCGCGGCGGCGCAACGCCTCCTGGCGGACGTCGAGAAGCGCTTCGGCACCGAGCCTGTGCCCCCCAGCATCCTGGCGGCCGCCCATCTGGCCCTCGGCGACAAGGATGCCGCCTTCGTGTGGCTGGGCAGGGGCGTGGACGAACACGAGCAGTCCGTTCTCACCCTGAAGGTCAACCCGCAGTGGGATCCTGTTCGCACGGATCCCCGCTTCCAGGCGCTGCTTCGGCGGATGAATCTCCAGTAGCGCCGCCGGCGGCTGCCGGTCCTTCGGATCAGGCCGACGGCCTCGCCCCGCCCGTTACCCCTAATTTTGATCAAAATTCAGGCCGCGGAAAACGCTGCAAGTGGCTGCCGTTGCAGCGAATTCCAGGAGACTCCAAAAAAGGTCAGCGCTGCCCTTTTGGCCTTGTCGCCAAGCGCTTCAAAAGCTCCTCGATGGTTGTGCGCAGCGATTGCCTCGCCGTCGCGCTCAGCGCATCCAGACGATCGAAGTAGATGGTGAGCTGCTTCGCGGTCTTCTTGAACGGTGCGCCGGGCCGGCCCGGGCCATGCTTCACCTGGCGGGCTTTGGGTTTGGAAATAATTTTGTCGACATAGCGCTTCACCTCGCGCAGTTCCCAGTTCTCCTTGAGCGCTCGCGCGATGGCTTCGCCAGTCTGCTTGTCCGCGGGCGATGGCCCGTTCTTGAGCGCGCGTACCTTTTTCGAGAGAGCTTCATGAAACCGGGTGAACTCGAGGGCGGCCAACAGATCGAGCGTGCGCCGCTGCCCTTCGGCGCCTTCTTCAGCGGGCTGCTCCTTTCCGTTCCGGCCGACCGTCACTAGCAATCCCTCTCGAACGCCCTTCTGCACCACTTCCGGTGCGTCGGCGAGCCGCAGCAAGCGTTTGATTTTGTCAACCTGCAGGCCGGTCGTCTCGGCGATCTTGTTCGCCGTGCTCAAAGCCGGTTTGAGCTTCCGCAGCTGAACCAGCCCCATGGCCGCATCCAGCGGCGAGATATCCGCGCGCAACAAATTCTCGGTCAGCCCGAGCAACAGCATCTGCTCGTCGTCCACATGGGGGAGCTCGCGGGCCGGGATGGCGGCATACTTCGCCTGGTCCGCTTCGGTCTTGGCGGCGAGCTGCAAGCGGCGGTACGCGGCGAGCCGCCGGTGGCCGGAAATCACCTGATACTTTTCGCCGACCCGGCGGACGAGGATGGGATTGAGCAGCCCATGCTCTTCAATGCTCCGGACCAGCTCCGCCAGCTCGTCGTTGTCCATCTCCTGGCGCAGCTGAAACGGGCTGTCGTCCAGCTGGTCCAACTGGATGCGGGTGATGCCCGCGTCGCCGCGGCCGTCCGGCTTCCGCAGTCGAGCGGCCTTCTCGGCGTTCCAGTTGGCCATGGTCAACTTCGCCAGCCTGGTCTTGGGCCCGAGCTGGTGAATCAACTGCTGCATCACGGCTTCCTCTTTGGGATTGTGCTTGATGGCGCGGCTTGTCATCGGATCTCTCCACGGTTGGGGTTGGGACTGCGTGAGATGGCTTCAATGCCCCTCAACTGTATGAGCGAAATTTGGAGGCAAAACGGCTCATCGAAGTCTCTTTTTTTTGTCGACGGGTGCTTTTTTCGCCGGCGAGTCACCCGGAGCTTCAGTTGATCCACACCTGCGGTGTACAAGTGCGGTGACCAGGGGACCGCCGTGGCATCGCCAAGGGAGCCCGTCGTTTCCGAGCGCGGTCGCGGCGTGACGTATGTGCTCGCGGGCCGGCGGACGGATGCGCTGCGCCTCGTCGAGGAGATGGAGCAACGCGCGAAGAGCCATGTTTTCACGAGATACTGAAGTGCCTGCACCTCGAATAGCGTCCCTCCTGGTGGGGACACTTCCTCGGCGGCGAGGGGTTTGTTCATGGCGCGTCCTCGATCCAGCGGACGTACCGTTTCACAGAACCGCCGGAGATGGCCTCGATCAGCCTGCGGTCGGCCGTCACCAGCGGAGCTTCGAGCCCGATCGCCAACGCGAGATAGGTGCAGTCGTAGACGCTGCGACCGAGAGCAAGGGCCGCGTCGAGCGCGCTGCCGAGAAGCTCCTTGCTCGGCCAGACCCGGAAGGGTACGCGCGCAATGCCGCGGCACACGGCTCGTACCTCGCGTGCGCTCAGCTCCGCTTGTCGGGCCTTCTTCCACAGGATGTTCCCGACTTCGGGGTAAAGAAGATCCGGAGTCAGCAGCTCGAATCGCGGATCGAGCCACCGCGCAGCAGCCTCGGAGTGGATCTCGGGGACGAACCACTTTACCGCGACGCTGGCATCGACCGTCCAGCGGCTCACCGGCCGCGATCCTGGCCAAGGAGCGCGGCGCTGTCGGAGTGGTTCCGCCCGCGCAGCTGGTTCCTCACGCTTTCGGCAAGCCGACGGACATGGCCCAGGTCGGGCCCGGCGGCATCGATCAGGATTTGCTTGAGCTCCGCCTGCAGAGACCGTCCGCGAGCGGCCGCGCGCCTCTTCAGGCGCCGCAGGACCGTCTCCGGGATGTCGCGCACCAGTACTTGAGCTGTCTTCACGAAGACCTCCAGCCGACTGCTAGCAGAATGATAGCGTCGCAAGGTCGTTCCCGGCAACTGTGCGGCAGGGCCGTCGAAATCCGCTTCTGCCCACCCGCCGAAACCGCGATCGCCTCGCAAGCATACGATCGGTTCAAGCGAGCGCTGGGCTTAGTCTTAATACGAGATTGAGTGCTTAGGAAGCGGTTCGGTGTTGCTCTATTCCACGTCGTCCGGATCTTCGATCTCCCTCGCCATCGTCGGACCGGCTGCCGGTGGGCAGGTCCGCTGGTCGAGGATCAGCGGCGGCAGCGGGTCCTGACTGAAGTCGAAGCTGTCCAGCATGTCGTTGGCCTGGGCATCTCGGTCCGTCAGCGGATCCAGGCCGAACCGCTGCTCCGCGAACTTGAGGAGCGACGAGAACTCGTAAACGGTGTGCGAGATGGCGCCCGATATTGCGTACGGAGAAATGATCAGCAGCGGAACGCGCGGACCGAAGCCGAAGATGTCCGGGACAGGCGGCGCCACGTGGTCATAGAACCCGCCGAAATCGTCCCAGGTGAGGAAGACGGCGGTGCTGTTCCAATCCGGTCCCTGCATCACCGCGTTGAGCTGTTGCACCGTCCAATTCTCGCCGAGGCAACTGCTCGCCGGTGGATGTTCGCTCAGGCCGCTGCCCACTACGATCCAGCTCACCGCGGGAAGATTGCCGCTCAATGCATCGGTTACAAACTGCGTGGGCGGAACCACGTTCGCCCAGTCATCCCCGAAACGGATGTGATTGATCCCGTTGTACGCCGACCAGATGTATCCACTCTGTCCCGGGTTGGGCGCGTAATATCGCCAGGAGATGCCCGCGGCGTCGAGGCTATCAGCGAGCGTTGGGAAATCGAAGCAAGGGAACACGCTACTCCGAGTGCCATCGTCATTCAGCAGCATGGTCCTGGAGTTGGCCGGCGAATCGCATCCCCAGCGACCGCTGCTGTTGGAGGGATTGCTGATCGCTCTGCCCGACTGTCCGGCGATCGTATACAGGTGGTTGGGGAAGCTTGGCCCGGTCAACGAGGAAAACATCGCGTCGGCCAGGGTAAAATAGCGAGCCAGCGCGAAATAGTTGGGGATGTCATCTTCGGTCAGCTGCGTCATGCACAGCAGATCGGCGCAGCCGTTGAGCATATCGAAGCGGTCCATCGCGCCGTTGTCGATCGCCCGCACGGCGCCATTGAACGAGTGATCGATGTCGCGTGGAGTCCGGTCGGGCGTGTGCCCGAGGTCGATCACCTCGCCGGTGGAGATTGTGCCGGTAGTCGCGCCATCAGCTCCCGGAAAGGTTCCGAAGTAATTGTCGAACGTACGGTTCTCTTTCACGATGAAAACAATATGCTCGATGTTGGCAAGACCGGGATCGACGGCGCGTCGTGTCCGCACGGTGTTGAGCTCGTCCAGGTGGCCGGCGCCGGTGCTTGAGCAGCCCATGAACGTGGCGCTAGACCCTCCGAGCGAGGCGACGACAAGAATTTTGAGCAGATTTTGTTTCATCCAATCCTCCGACCAATTTGCTTTCTAGACTCCTACACCCGCGTCGGAAAAAGGTTGCATTCGACTGGCTCCGCGCGAATCATGGTGGGTCGCGTACCACCCGTCATTTGATGAGGGACGGCCGCTCTCATCTATAGTCTGAGTACGAATGCAACTTGTCGGGCTCTTGTTCGCCTTTTTGTCTTGGGCCTCCACCGCAAAGCACGCAATTAACTTTGAGTACCGTTCCGGGTAGAGCACTTGGATTCTTAGTCTCGTCCAAGGGGCGCTGAAATGCGAAAACTCCTTCTGACTTTCGGGCTCGTCTTGGCATCAATGGAGTCGGCTGCCCAAACAGAGGAAACCTGGCAGCCATTTGTTTTGTCGCGAGTCGCAACGACGCTCCAACCCGCTCAGCTGGCTGTCGAGACTGGGGCGGGTTACAACGGATTGCCGCAGGCCAGAACGGGGCGTCTGGATGACGCATACCAAGGCAGCTCGTGGCTGACCGGGAGCGTCGGGTTGGCAAAGGGATTGGAGCTCGCCGGCACGATGGGAATATCTCAAGTTCCAAGCCGCGGTTGGGGGCTCGCCGACGCTCGCGCAGAGCTGCGATTCCGGTTGTTGGACCGGCCCTTTGGCCTTCCGTTGAGCGTGGCCGCCGCCGCCGGTTATCAGCGCGATTGGCAACAGCAGAATGCAGCGGAGGCCGCATTGATTCTTTCATCTGAGATTGGTCGGCTGCGGTTGGCGGCGAATATCCGAGCTGCGCACTACTTCCACGCAAACCGAGATGCGATGGATGTGTTCGCGACGGCGGGGGCGGCTGTCCGCTTGTCACAATGGTTACAGAGCGGTGTCGAGTACCTGGGGGAGGAGCTCGAGGGAGTAGGGGGCACAGAGGCCGATGCCGGTGCTGGCGGTCGCCACTACGTGGGTCCGAGCACGACCATCAATATTCCCGGGAGCACGCTGCGGCTGAACATGACGGCAGGGCCGCTCTTCACGCCCGTTGGGTCAGGCCTGATGGTACGCGGTTCAGTCGGCTACGTGTTCTGATGGACCTTGGCTGAGCAGTTTGGGACTTGGCGTCATGCGATCAGATGCGGTGCTACGATGCTGATGAACTCCCGCGACGTGATGACCTTGGTCTTGGAGGAGCTGCTGGCGGAGGCCCCTGCGGATTCTCAATTCCGGGGCGCGCGAGCACTTCCTTGTATTCCGCAAGAATTGCATCGGACACATACAGGCTGGCGGGTTTCGTGATCGCCAGCAGAAGGACGGTGCGCTGGAGTCCGTCCGGTTTCAGTGCCGCCGACACGATCACGTTGGTGTCGATGACAAGCTGTCCTGGCGTTGGCTCTCCAAGGTGTGGCTTTAGGTTGGCGCTTGCTCCGGCGGTGAGGGACTCGCGGCACTACCCCGCGTCGACGTCCCATTCCAGCAGATGCTTCCATTCAATGTATCGCTCAAAACAACGAGGCGCGTCCTCAGCTGAGCTTGAGGACGCGCCCTGAACTACCCGCGGAACGAAACCTTGTGCTACCGCTTGTTCGCCGAGTCATTCCCCGTGGGCCGCTGATCAGCCAATACCACTGGAGTTCCGCTGTCATCAAACATCACTGCCTGAGCTTTTCCGCGGACGGCGCTTTTCAGGGGCACGGAGTAGACCGCTCGCGCCTCGAATGCTCCGTGATGCCCGGCCGAGGTGTGAACGATTTTGACCTCGCCCGTGGCGTCGCTCGTGTCTGGCCGCGCCTTCACCGTGTTCGACAGAAACTCAGCCCGCCCGCTGGGGGAAGCGAGCTTCTGCCTGAGCTCCTGGGCTTTGCTCACGACGCCGGCAGGAATTGCCGGCCAGTAGACGCCCTCGGTAATCACCTGGCTGGCGCTGTCCAACGCGGCAAAGGCAAATGAGCCCTCCACCGGAATCCCTCCCAGCGAGCGCTCCAGATGGGTGGTGTACCAGAGCAGCCTCGACTGCGACGCCTGTACGCCGCCGGCCGTCGAACCGTTGCCCGCCATGGTCGTCGTCACATGCGTGCCGCTCACTTCGTCCGCGGGCACACCAGCGCCCAGAAGATAATCGCGCACGATGTTGCTGTGCTCGGTGGGATTCTGGGTCAAAGGTTGAGGCAACACCCCCGACTGCTGCGCGCTGCGGACCGCCAGGGTCGCGCCAGTGACGGTGTCGACCATGAACGCCCCGTTGTCGCCCACGAGCCGCTGGTATGGCCCCTCGACCTCGTGACGCTCGCCCGCGCCCACCTTGAAGTACGATTTTTCCATCCTATGCTCGTACTTCGCGCCGGCCTTGTTCGACGACGCGGCTTCCTGTGCTGATAGGGTGGATGCTTCGCTGTTGAGAGCTCCGAAGAGCAAGAGAAAACCGATGTTGGTCATTTGCAGTTTCATGGCAGGCCTCGTTTAAAGGATGAAGGGGTGGTTGTTGCAGTCGTAATTGCAGGTGAAGATCCAGGACATCCAACCCCACCCGATTGCGTCATTGCCTTCGTCGCGCAACTGCGTCCAAGTCTCGATCCGATTGGCCCAGTCCGCTCGCGGCTGGTTTATCTCGACGGAAATGGCGATGTGCGCGCCGCATCCTCCGATGCCGTGGTTGCCACCGCCGAAGGCGCACGGCGTGCCGCCCGTGACCGAGTTGATCGAATCCGTCCAGGACGGCGCGACGGCGGAGTTCGGGTTGGCGACGTATCGATCCGCGAATGCGCGGCCGCGGTTCGCCACGTCCCAGGTGTCGTCTCCCACGCGCGTCGGCATGATCAGCGCGATGGTGGACACACCGGCAAACGCATTGAGTAACTCCGGTACGTACAGATCCGGCGTGATGCCGCAGCTGTTATCAATGACGGCCAGGTTGATGCCGCCGTTATCACCGGCGCCGGCCCACGTACCCGCCGAGGGGTCCTCGCCCCAGCGGACGCCATCGGTGGAATAGTCGACGCTCTCGCAGGAGCTTCCAGTGCGATCCACCACGATGCTCCGCGGATACGAATAAACACACTTCCCGTATACGATCGGAAACTCGCCGAAGCGGAGGCAGCGTTTCTCGACGCCATCGATGTCCGGGCAGCCAGCGGTCGAAAAACAAATGGTGTCCGTCTGGTCATTGCAGGTGCCATGGCCACTGAAGTAGGCGATGGCGTCGCCCGGCCGGTCAAAGTTGTACGTGTCGGCGCCATCCCACACCACCTCGGGATCGGTGAAGTCCGTCGCGTAAACCAATCCATTGGTCCATCGAGCGCCTGCCGTATAGCCGCCGATCGAGAGCATCCGATTCCGGAAATTGTCGACGTTGGCGATGTTGTTCGACAGTGCCCCACACGAGTAATTGTCTACAGCTTCGATGGTGATCCCAGTCTCCGCTGCCCAAATGGAGAATGGACACGACAGGGCGGCCACGACGAGCCCGCCCGAGATCAATCTCCTCAATCGTTGCATGGTCATTTCCTTTGTTTATACGCCGGCTCATTCCGGCGGATTTGTCGGCTCAGATACCAGTCGGAACCGACTTGTTCCTGCCCGCCCCGAAACCCCTTCACGGGCAGGAAGCCCGGCCGCTTTGCACCAATCGCGCCATGTTCGCGCAACGGGGAACGGCAGAGGCCGGGGGCTGAGCTTCGCGCGGAAGTGTTGCAGCAACGCAGCGGTGCCCAAAACTGCGTGGACGGGCAGGCCACTTCGATGCGAGACCAACTTCAAAGCCCCCAGCGCTCTCAACGCGAGTCTTCCGCGGATTTGGCACCACCCATGGCGAGTGCGGAATTGGGGAAGGTGCTGCCTCTTCACGTTGCCATCGGGCAACCGCTAGAGTCCGGCAACCTGTAATCTCGATGCAACGCTCCAGTGGAGAGTGGTTTCGGCCGGGCAACATCTGCCTCGGCTCTGCTTGGGCCGAGCTCGTCGAGTGCGCAAACGGGTGATGCAGCCGACGCGATCGAGACGCTGGTCAAAATTTCGGGCGAGGCACTGGAGCGCTCCAGGGCGTACTCCTACCTGGAAGAGCTGAGCGACTCCATTGGACCGCGCCTGACCGGATCCCCGGAGGCGGTGGCGGCCTGCGAGTGGGCTGTGCGGAAGACGCAGAGCATTGGACTCAAGAATGTCAGCTCAAACGCTCGCCAATGACAAACAACGGACGATTTTGGAGCTGTTCGGGCTCTGGCCATTCGGAGAACAATAAGGCGCTAATTCATTTCGAGCCTATTCGGCTCGACTGGAGGTCATGTTTCACTGGTGCTCTTCCCCGACGGGTATTCCCACCTGCCTCATCAGGCGGAGCGCATTGGTGGTATCCAGGACGCCATCGCGCAGCCGATAATCGAACGTCATCCGACCGTCGATGAGCTGATCCTTGAAATGGTAATTCCTGACGTTTGTGCTCACCTGCTCGAGCGACGCCAAAGACAGATCATGCGTGCTCACTGCTCCAGATGCACCGATCTCGAGCAAAAGGCGCAAAACCTCCCTCGAGGCAATCTGCCGCTCCCGCGTGTTGGTTCCCCAGAGGATTTCATCGAGCAGGAAAAGCGCATGGCCTTTTGCGGTCGTCGCCGCGTCGAGCACCGCTTTGATTCGCTTGACCTCGGCGTAGAAGTGCGACACACCGAGCTCGAGCGAGTCTCGGACCTGCATGCTGGTCAATACCTGCAGCTCGGAGATCTGCAGCGATCGCGCGCAGGCGGGGGCTCCGGCCAGCGCCAGGACTGCATTCGTCCCAATCGCGCGAAGCAGCGTGCTTTTCCCAGACATGTTGGAGCCGGTGATGATCAGCGCTTGTCGAGGACCCGGAATCTGGAGATCGTTCCGAACGGGATTGTCCAACAAGGGGTGCCCGAGCTCTTTGGCGATGAACACCGGGCTTTCTTCGACGAAATTGGCAAAGGTGAAATACGGACGGTCGTGAGCAAAGGCCGCCAGGCTACAAAGCGCCTCCAGCTCCGACAGTGACTCGAACCAGTGCCGGACGCGGGCGCCGACCTCTTTCCGCCATTTCTCCAGCTGGAACAGCCAATGGATGTCCCAAAGCGTCAGCACGTTGATCACCGCGTGCATCTCGCGCGATTGTCGCAGCTCGGCGAACGCGAAGAGGCTCGAGAAGCGCCGTAGATTGGTCGAGACGCGCTCTCCGCTGAGGTCCGTCGAGAGGCGCCGGAGCATGGGATCGCGAAAAGGCTCGGCCTCGATTCGCTCGAAGGCCGGCCCGAACCGCACGAAGCCCATTTCTCCGATCGAGATTCGACCGTAGAAGTCTCCCAATTCCGAGCCAACCATCGCGATGATCGCCAGAGATGCAACAATTCCGCCCAGCCAGGCGTATGGCGGAACCCAGCCCCATTGCCCAAGCGCAAACAGTGCGATTGTCGTCGCCGGGATCAGCCACGCCAGCGGCCTCGCCCACGCGATCGATCGGAGGTAGGGGCCTCCCTCCGCCCAGGCGATGAACGGACGGGGATCCGCCTTCTCTCGCGTGACCAGCCGACACTCGAGCAGGAGCGCCTGCCGAAAGTCGATCAAATTCGCGAGCTCGCGAACCGCTGATTGTCGCTCGCGGGCGACCACGACGGAATTTGCCGAGGCGAGCCACCCCGCGAGGACCGATTCACCGGATTGAGTGGCTGTCTCATTGACCAGTTGAAACAGCGAGCCCTGTCCAAAGATATCCAGGTCATCTGCGTATGGGTGGTCAATCTGCCGAAACTGATCGCCGCGCTCCGAGAATCGATGCCACTCGCCCGTCAGTCGCGCGATGCCGCGCTCGTTCAGTTGCGCTTTGATACGGGCACGCTGCTCACGCCGTATCACTCGATGGTGGGCCGCGACCAGCCCCGCAAAGGCGGCGGTGAAAACCACCGTTGCGTACCACGCCGCGCTCGGAAGCTTGCCGTACAACGTGAGCACCGCCAGCGATGCCGCCGCGATGAATGCAGCGCCGCGAAGATTAGCCAAGAGCGCGGAGCGTCTATCGAGCGCCTCGGCTTCCAGAAGTGCTGATGCGAGTCGCTCGGAATAGTCCCTCCCGGGCTTGCGAAGGGGTTCTGGAAGTTGTGCAGCCCGGCGCAGCGCCGCTTGGCCTGTGCTGAACTCCTCTTTCATTCGAGCCTGAGCGTGCCACAGCCGCGCGGCAGGGTGATACGACTTTCAAGCCCCTTGCGTTTACGGAGGTAGAGGCACCTGACACTCGACTCCGGAGCGTCTCCAGCCGCACGGCTCGACGCGACAGAATCGCATTCGGCTCGCTGAGTAGAGCTGGTAACCGCAACCACAAACAACGTTTGACCGAGAAAGCCCGATCGCGCTCAAGTAGTTCCGCTCATGCTGGCCAGAGCTGCACGCCGCGTCCGACACCCTCGAAAACCTAAAGGCCTGCGGGCGGAAGGGCTCCGCGGACGCGCGCGAGAATGTCGGAAGATGTTTGCAATGTTCCGACAGCTCCGCGTGTTTTCGATGCCGTCAGAGGGCGCGTACTTGCCCTCAGCCTAGCGATCTCGGGACGGTGCTGGATTTCCGCGCGCGAAGCAGTTGCGTATGCGTACGAGTCAGCCGCGCGTTTTAGGAACGATTTCGAGTTGTCGGAAGAACAGCACGACCTTCCGACGGTTACGCGTTCTGCTCCGAACCCCCGGCCCCGGCTCTAAACGGCCGATCTCGACGTCCAGCCTGGTCCAGGAAGAGCCCGAGCTTCTCCGCTGCGATGAACCACGCATGTTGTTTTAGCGACGAGAAAGCCCATTCGGTTCACTGAGCATTGCTTGCCGCGCGATCCGTGAGCCGCCCCGAATCTTATCGCTTTGAAAACGAGCTCCTGGCGATATCAGCCGCGCCCTGTCCTGGGGCGGCGTTTACCGGTTTCGCAGATGTGTGCACCGGCACTGACCAATGCATCGAAGAGACCTGGCTTGACACCATCCTGACTGCCAACTTTGACTTGGCCCCGCCATAGTGCCTGCTGGAGGAGCCGCATCGCTCGGATGAGAGACCGCGTACTGTCCCAGATCCACGAGTTGGGAAGCGCGTGACGATGGGCGAGTCCTGACAGCCCTCGGCATCGGATCGAGGGCGTGCGCGTGAGGCGCGGCGAGGCAAGCGACAGCGATAGCGAGCCGGTGGGAGAGGCTCTGGGCCGAGGCCACTGCTCACCAGTGGACACGCGGACTCGCTCCGCTCGCTGGTAGAAGCGCGCGCCATTCCACGGCGTGTCCAAGCAGCAGGGACTGGGCCGCGGGTCGGAGTGACGGGGCGCGGTCAAAGCGGGACAGGCCGAGATGCTTGTGGATGCCGTGCTTGTTGTGTTGGCCGCTCGGACAGCGTCTCCTCGGCGACAAAGGCTCAGGCCGTTGCCTGCTTGTTGCTTGAGTTGAGCGAGAAGCGGAGGTATCTGCGCGGCGCCACGAAGCATCCTTAGAGCCAGCGCGATTCAGTCGAACACGAATTGGGATGCTGATGGCATTTTGTCATCGCTGAATCCAGGGGGGTCACCACATGAAATCAATGCTAGAGAAATGGAAGCTGGTGGTCTTTTGCGGGTTATCGTTGTTCTTCGTGGGTGGATCGCTGTCGGTGACGCGAGGGCCTGGCCCGGCGGAGCAGCGTTCGTCCAGCGCTGGGCCGACCAACTCCAGCGCCATCGCGATCAGTGCCAATGATCAATTCATCTGGGCTGTAAATCAAGACGTGAACGCGGTGTCTGTGTTTGGTGTGGCGAACGACGTCTACCAGTATGTTGCCCAAATTCCAGTCGGAAATGAGCCGCGCACGGTTGCGCTGACGCCCAATTACGCTTTCGTTTCCAACATGGTCGACGACACGGTATCAGTGATTAGCACGGACACCTATAGCGTGGTCGATACCATTCTGGTGGGTGCCGAGCCGTACGGCGTGGCCGCGACGCCGGACGGCGGCAAAGTCTACGTGGCAAACGCCTCGTCCAACACCGTCTCTGTCTTAAGCACCGCGCCGCCATTCCAGGTGATCAACACCATCCCCAATGTGGGCGCCGATCCTCGCGGCATCGGCATTACAGCCGACGGCTCGCGGGTCTTCGTTACTCAATTCTTCGCCCGCTTCCGCACCGGCATTGTTCCGGGAAGCGACAACGAGAAGGAAGGGCGTGTGACGGTCATTAATGGAGTCACCGATACCATCATCGGCCAGCTGACACTGGACCCGATGGCGGACACTGGATTCAATGCCAATGCCAACGCCCTGGCTCGCATCGCGCCCCCGGGCGGAGACCCAACCAGGCCGCCCTTCAACCAGATCACCGGCGCCTACCCGAATCAACTCCAGTACATCGCAATTCTTGGCAACCGAGCCTACTTGCCCAATACCGCGGCTTCGCCCAACGGGCCCGTCCGGTTTAACGTCAACACGCATGGATTTCTGAGCGTCTTCAACATTCTTTCGCTGCAGCACGAAGCACAAAACACCATCAACCTCAATCGCGGCATTCAGTTCGAGCCACCTTCTCCCAACAAGATTTTCATGTCCAGCCCCTGGGCCGTGGCCTTCAAGCACCAGCCCCGTGCCGACGGTATTGTCGAGGGTTGGGCAGTGATGGCGGCCAGCGACATCGCAGTCAAGGTTGAGGTCGATCTCACCACGGGACGGCCCACGATCAACGCTCCGACCATGATCGGAGATCCTGGCAACGTCAAACGTATCGACGTTGGAAGCGCGCCTCGCGGTATTGTGATTAACTCAACCGATACACGTGCATATGTGATGAACTACATCTCGCGCGACGTTTACGTCATCGATCTCACGCAGGAGGCGGTAATTGCCAACCTGTTATCGTGGCCGGAGCCGACGCCGGGGACCCTGGAAAGAGTCGTCCACGAAGGCAAACGGTTGTTCTTTACGTCGCGGGGGCCCACTTTTGTCAGTGGCAATACGAGTCACTTCCGCATGTCCAGAGAAGGCTGGGGTTCTTGCATCGCCTGTCACGAGGATGGCCGCGAAGATGGCGTGACCTGGATTTTCGCCGCCGGGCCGCGGCGGTCGGTGAATTTGGCGCACTCATTCAGCCATGATCCGAGCAGTCGCCGATGCGCGCCCAGTGAGCCCTGCAGCGATCAGAGGGTTTTGAATTGGACGGCGATTTTCGACGAGCTGGATGATTTCGAGCTGAACTCGCGAACCGTTTTCGGGGCGAACGATCCGCGCGAGGACAATCCTGTTCTCGGGGGTCTGATCACGCTGGTGGACCGCATCACGCCCGAGGTCACCAGCAACATTCTTGCCTTCTTCTCGGCAGGCATTCCGCAACAAAATGGATTTCGCCCGCAATTTGAAATCAGCGATGGGGTGCAAGGAATACGGGCACAAAACGCGATTGCGCGGTTCGTACAGCTGGGTGTTCGTAACCGGATATCGCCGATAGCCATCGATGATCCAACTGCTGCCGCCGGGCGACTTGTTTTCCAGCGACTCAACTGCGTGGCGTGCCACAGCGGCCCCAAATGGACCATCAGCCGCGTTGCGACGCGGCCGCCGGCTGCCAGCGACGTCGTGGCCGGCCAGTTCCAACCCGTGTTGCGAGAGGTGGGAACCTTCAATCCGAGTGGAATTAACGAGGTCACCGCAGTGGCCGGCGTGCCGCAGGGCTCGTTCGGATTCAATCCGCCTTCGCTGTTGGGACTGTTCGCCAACTCGGCGGGGTGGTTCCACAATTCGGGTGCACTGACTTTGAACGGTTTGCTCACCGGAGCTGAGGGATGCGTGGGCGATCCAGCGAATTGCGTCCACAACGTGCTGGGAAGCACAACCGCTGAGGAACGCGACGCACTGATACAGTTCCTGCGATCGATTGACGAGCGAACTGAACCTTTCCCCGTTCCTCAACCTTAGGAAAGGCGATCGGGCGGCTCCTCCCGCGAGCGGTAGGGCGATCGGCACCTAAAAGAAACGCGCGGGCCCCGGGTCGATTCCGGTGGAGCTCGGTCAGGTTTCATTTCGGTAATGCAAGAACGGATGTGCCGCCCGCTGCCTGCTGTGCACCGCTCTGCACGTTGCAGTGCTCCGAGCTCTTCGAACAGCGGCGATTCCACAGGCGTCGGTCGCGGTACAAAAACTGCTTGAGAGCTTCACGTCAGTCTCGAGGAGTCTCACCGAATGGGTTCACGTCCATTCGCAAGCTCGTCCGGAGGAGACATGAAGACTCGCATGAAATCTCGGCCCGGTCCTGTTGTTGCCGCTGTTCTCTCGGCGTTGATCTTTCTTACGCCAGTCGCCAAGGCTGATTTTCAGATGGACTTCGGGGGTTTCGGGTCTGGTTTGGCTGCGCCGGCCATTTTGGGGTCTGTGGTGCTCATCACCGACGTGGGGATCGGGATCTTCGATCTCACCAGGGCGAACGCGAACCGTCCATCAAGCAAGGGATTTGCGATATTCGAAATAGTTTTTTCAGCTCCACAAGTGGCCCTCGGCACCGGGGGCATGGTCCTGGCTATCGCCAACTCGAACGGAGTGGCTGCGTTGCTTCTCGGCATCGTCACATTGTGGCCATTAGCGCTAACAATTCATGGAATACACCTGCTCGTCGCCACCCAAGGAACAAGCGATCCGATCAGAACGCAAGATGTCGAGCTGCCGATGCCTGAGAGCGCCGGATTGCATCGCGTCCTGCTCCGTCCGACTCTGTTCGTAGCGCAAAGAGGAACAGCGCCTGGTTTGTCTTTGGGCTTTCAATTCTGATTTGACGGCAGCGCACTGCATCGCGCCGTCCATGCCCCGCTGTTGCTCGATCGCGCGGCGCCGGAGGCCATTCACCCGTCGTCTCTGTTCCTGGAGCATTCTGCTCTGCTTCGCATGCCAGGCGAATTGTATGTATCAGGTGCAAAGTCGTTTTGCATCAGCCCGGCGATCCACCCCTCGTTGGCGACGCGCCATCTGGTCGGTGCTGCCAGAGCTGTTTTAGGAGAAGAGAGCGCGTACCAGGCGACGAGAGCGTCGCCCTCATCTTCACTGACCGGCGGGCTGCCGGGCGCCTTGCCACCGAAGGTGGACCGAACGTGCCTCCACGCTGCCGGATTCAACCAATCCCGCGACGAGCACGTCGCCTGGCGCCAGTAGAGCGAAGGATAAGTTTCGATGACGATCAGGCGCGGCATGGGGTTCTGGAAACAGGCGCTGAGGGGGTCCTCGTGCCCTTTGCCGTCGAGGCAGAAGAGGGGCCATACCATCAAGGGGAGGTGGCCACGACGGCAGAGAAGGCGCAGCACGTCCAGCATCGCGATTCCACATAGGGCACCTGGTCCAACTTGTGGGCCAACGCAGTGAAAAATGCTCTTGGGGTTTGTTCCTGCCCGTCTGGCTATCCGCTCGGTCAGTCGAAATTGTCTGCACGTCTTGAGACAGGGTCCGTCGAGGTGGAAATGCGATTTGAATGCGCTGGCGTAAGTCCGAGCTGGGAGTTGCTTCCGCGTCCAGATCAGACGCCGAAGCGTGCGCCAGAGGCCAGCGCGGGTGGTCTGGCCATTGAAGAATGCGCGTCGTTTTCTGTTGAATGGAAATGACAGGGCGAAATCGAATCCCAGCAGGATAGATTTTCCTTCGTCGGGCGCCCGACGCGCCAGCTCAAGGCAGTGAGCGAGCACCGAATCACGCGACCAACCGGAGCGAATCTGCGGCACTCCACCAACTCCACCCCACGCGAGGGCCATGCCGGGCGCCCGAGTACGATGCGCCTTGGCACCTGACCAGTCGAACGAATGAACCTCGTCAAAGCCCCGCATGGCATCAGGATGGCGGCATTCAGATTTTGACAAGGAGGCGGCGGTGACAATACCCCTACATTTTAGTTCCGCTACCTGGGTACATCCGCGGAAACGAGCTGCGTGGGGTACTCGCTGTTCGACCTCAATGAGAACGATGGATCAGACCGAGAAGCTCTCGCCGCACCCGCACACGGATTTCACATTCGGGTTCTGCACCTTGAACATCGAGCTCATCAGCGTCTGCTCGAAGACCAGCTCCGAGCCGGCGACGTAGAGGAGGCTCTTGCCGTCGATGAAGACGCGCACTCCGTCGCGCTCGAAAATCCGGTCCTTCTCCGTCGGCTGCTCCGCCCAGTCCATGGTGTACGAAAGGCCGGAGCACCCGCCGCCCTTCACCGCAATGCGCAGGCCGGCTTGCGGCGTGTTGCGCTCTGCCAACAGCTTGCGAAGCTGCCGGACGGCGCTGTCGGCGATGCCGAAGCTCTTTCCCTGCGCCTGGACCGGCGGGGCGGCGACGTTCTGGGGCGTGGACTGCTCGTTCATCGGCTTACCTCGACTGAGACCCTGTAATAATAAGGCTTCATAGCACGGCGCGCCTCGCCTGTCCGCCTAGGCGCCGGCTGGCCCCCTTTCCGGTCGCTGAGGCTCCTGAGCGCCCCGCTTGGTCAAAGGAGACTCGGCCCGGAGCTTCTGGACGCTCTCGACCACCAGCCGGCCGACGTAGTCGACCTCGTCCTCGGTATTGAATCGACCGATCCCGAAGCGGATGGATCCGTTGGCCCTCGCCTCTTCGATCCCGCAGGCGCGAAGGACGTACGAGGACTCCAGCGAAGCGGATGTGCAGGCGGCGCCGGAAGATACGGCCACCTCCCGCATCACCTGCATCAGCGCTTCCCCGTCGACGTCGGCGAACGAAACGTTCAGATTGCCGGGCAGGCGGTGCTCCAGCGATCCGTTCAACCAAACGCCCTCGAGTCGGTCGAACAGGTGCCGCCGCAGCTTTTCACGCAGGCGCAGGATCCGCTTCGACTCCTCGGGCATCTCCTGGCGCGCCAGCTCGGCCGCTTTGCCGAGACCGACGATTCCCGCGACATTCAGCGTCCCCGAGCGCATCCCGCGCTCGTGCCCACCGCCGTCGATGATCGGCGCCAGCCGGACCCGCGGTTTTCTCCGCACGTAAAGCGCGCCGACCCCCTTGGGCCCGTACATCTTGTGCGCGGTGATGGAGACCAGATCGGCTTTGACTTCCTCTACGTTGAAGGGAACTTTGCCGAGCCCTTGCACCGCATCGCAGTGGAACAGGATGCCTCTCTCGCGGCACAGCGCGCCGATCTCGCGGACCGGCTGAAGGGTGCCGATCTCGTTGTTGGCCAGCATCACGCTGACCAGGATGGTGCGGTCGGTCATCTCGCGCCGAAGCTGCTCCAAATCGATTCGCCCCTCGGCGTCCACGTCCAGGAGGGTCACCCGCGCCCCGGTTCCGGGTCGCGAAGCCCAGCTCAAGAAGAGCGGGTCGCGCAGCACGTCGTGCGCGGCGGAGAGCGAATCGAGGTTTTCGAGCGTCACTTCCGTCCCCGACAGCTCGGCCAGCCGCATCCTCCGCAGCTCGTCGATGCGATCGGCTCGCATCCTCTCCAGCCGCTTGCAGGAATCGAGCACCGCCTTGTGCTCGGTCTTCACGGTGATGATGTGATCGCCGCGCGACCGGTAGGCTTCGGCAACGCCCTTGATCGCCAGGTTGTCGGACTCCGTCGCGCCGCTGGTGAACACCAGCTCGTTCGGCGCGCAGCCGATCAGTGCGGCGACTTGCGTCCGCGCAAGCTCCACCCCTGCTTCGGCCCGCCAACCGAATCCGTGGCTGCGCGACGCCGCGTTGCCGAAGTCCTCCGTCAGGTACGGGAGCATGGCGTCCCGGACCCGAGGATCCACCGCGGTGGTGGCGTGATTGTCCATGTAGATGGGCAGGTTGATCATTGCGTTGCTGGACCTCGGACGCCTCAATGTATGTAGAATGCGCCGCGGCGGGTCAAGCCGACCTCGGAGGTCGCATTGCGCTCGGAAGCCCGAGGTCGCATTAAGTGTTGGTAACCCAGGATTGCCCCGGAGCATAGTCCTCTCGATGGTTGCCAAGAAAATCCTTCCGCTCGCTCTGCTCGTCGGCCTGGCCGTCGCGCTATTGCCCTCGGTGTTTCCGACCGGGCCGGGTTCCGTCCTGAGCTCGTCGGCCTTCCTGTCCTCGGGGAGACTGGCGGTGGGGGCGCTGGTCGTCTTCGCCGGCGGGCTGCTCACCGCGCTGACGCCGTGCGTGTACCCGCTGATTCCGATCACCGTCGGCGTGTTCGGAGCGCGCAAAGCGGAGCGGCGCAGCAAGGCAGTCCTGCTCACGATGGCGTACGTGGTGGGCATGGGTTTGGTCTTCAGCGCGCTCGGCGTCGTTGCCGCCAAGACCGGGCAAGCATTCGGCTCGATCCTGGGCGACCGGCGCTTCGTCGTGGGTCTGGCCATTTTCTTGCTCGTGCTCGCGGCCTCGATGTTCGGCGCGTTCGAGCTTTCCCTGCCCAGCGGTCTGGCCCAGAAGCTCAACACCGTGGGGGGCGGGGGAGTCGCGGGCGCCTTCCTGATGGGCAGCGTCTCCGGCTTTCTGGCAGCGCCCTGCACCGGGCCCGTCCTCACCGGTTTGCTCGCATTCGTCGCCGAATCGCAAAACAGCGGTCTGGGGGCGATGCTGTTGTTCATCTATGCGCTCGGGATTGGCGTGCCGTTCGTGCTGATCGGCGTCTTCACTCTGCGCTTGCCGCGGGGCGGCGCCTGGATGGAATGGGTCAAGAGCATTCTCGGTATCGCCCTTGTGGCTCTGGCTGCCACCTACTTGAAGGACGCGTTCCCTTCGACACGCGGCGGACTGTCGCACCTGGGTGAGCAGGTCGGTCGAAACCCGGCGACGTGGATTGCCGCCGCGCTTGCGGTGGCGGGCGTCCTGATCGGAGGCATTCATCGCTCGTTCAAGCAAGGTGCGCTCGATTTTGCTCTCAAGAGCGCGGGCGTGCTGTTGGTGGTCGGCGCGTTTTTGCTTCGGAGCACCGCGCTCAACACCGCTTCGTCCAGCTCGCCGGGGCTGCAATGGCACGTTCAGTTCCCAGGGACGGCCGCCTCCAGCACCACGGTCTTCGACGCGGCCCTCGCGCGCGCCCGCCAAAGCAGCCAACCGGTGATGATCGACTTCGGCGCGGAGTGGTGCGCGGCCTGCAAGGAGCTGGAGCGGGACACCTACGTGGACTCGCGCGTCGTTTCCGAAGCGAATGGGCGCTTCCTCAACATCAAGGTGGACGGCACCAACGAGGTGGACTCGGTGGAGGCGCTCTACAAACGTTTTGGCGTGCAGGCTTTGCCCACGGTGGCCTTCGTCTCCTCGCGGGGCGAGATCCTCACCCAACCCCGGGTGACCGGTTTTCTGGGCCCGGAACAGTTTCTGGCGGAGCTCAAGAAGGTCCAATAATCGCCCGATTGAACGGCGGCGCGTTCTGAGCGCGTCCGCCCGTCGGCTTCAGAAAAGCCGGAAGCCGAGCCCGATCCGAAACTGGTAACCGAGGTAGAACACCGGCTCGCCCAGCGGCTCGCGGAAGACGTCCACGCCCACCTGCGCCATCAGCAGGGCGGTGATGTCCGACGCCAATTGCACCTCGGCGCCGCCGCCGCCCAGGGGAAAGAAACGGTATCCGTGGGCCGGGTTGAGGACGAAGTCCATGGGCACATCGAGCTCACCCACCGCGCGCACCGTCTCGGCGATCTTGTAAGTAGCGATCAAACCGCCCAGCGCGCGAACGCCGCTGTACTCGAAGTTGCCGTTCCTCACATAGCCCGCGCCCGCGTCGTAGACGAAGCCAGCTCCCAGATAAGGCGCCAGCTCCGCTGACGAGCTGCGGTAAAACGTGTGTCGCAGCAGCAGCTCCGCGCTGAAGGCGACCAGGAAATAGTTGAAGCGGGCGCGCGCCTCAACCTCGAATACGGCGAGCCCCTGCCGGAACCCGGCGGCGATCTCCTGCGCACCGCCGTAGCCGTAGACGGAGGTTGCGCCGCGGGGCAGCATGGCGGGCGCCACCACGGCGCCAAAGCTGTCGGTCTTCTCTTCGGCTTCCCTTGGGACGGGCTCCGCGGCGGCCAGGCCGGAGAGCAGCGCCATCGACGTAAACAGCCAGCGGGCAGGTCTCGGGAGCATCCGCACACCTTAGGGCATCCGGTCGGAACCCCAAGTCTTTTGCCGCCTCCAGGGGCGGGCAAGCGGCAAAGTTCAGAGGGCGCCACCCGACGGCGGCGCGCCTCGACTTGGCCGGGAAGCCCAAGGTAGCATGTCCCACCTTTACCTCCCTGCAAAGGCGTCGATGCCGGAACCCAGAGCACCGCGAGCTGAAAGTCACGTCTCGGACCCCATCCACGTGTTGTTGATCGAGCCCGAGGAACGCGCCCGATCGGTGATGCAGACCGCCTTCATGCGGGAAGGTTTCGAGGTGAAGCTGGAGAGCTCTGCAGAGGAGGCCGTGCTCGAGCTGCACTCGGGCTACCAGCTTCCATCCGTGGTGCTCTGCGAGGCGGACCTCCAGGGCGCGGACGGCTTCGCCTTCTGCAATCAGATTCGATCCGACGAGCGCACTGCCGGGCTTCCGCTGATCCTGTTATCGCACCAGCCCGAGAAATATTACCCGCGGCTGGCCAGCGGCGTGGGCGCGGACGACTACCTGGCGATGCCCACGTTCGTCAACGACGTGGTTGCGCTGGTACATCTCAAGGCGGGAAGCAGCTCGTTCGACGATGTTCTCCATTCGTCCACCGAGCTGGTTCCGCTGCCGCAGATGGTCCGCGCCCTGCTCTCTGGAATCCGGTCCGGGCGCATCGACCTCGACCGCGGCGGGCAGATCACCTTTCGCCAGGGATGGATCGTCGACGCCGAGCTGGAGTCTCTGCGAGGCATCGATGCGCTGATCCGGATCCTGCTCACCGCGGAAGGCGATTACGAGGTCGCCTTCAGCTCCGACCCCGTTCAGGCGTCGTTCGAGTTTGGCCTGCAGGAGCTGTGCACCAAAGCCTTTCCGCAGATCCGCCGTTGGCAGCGCGCGGTTTCCACGGGCGTTCCACTGGCGGCACAACTCACGCTCGACTTCGCGCGGCTGGGCGAGGTGCTCGCGGACTTGCCCCACGGCGTCGAAGACTTGGTTCGGCTCTGCGATGGCATTCGAAGCGTTCGCCAGTGCGTGGTGGAAAGCCCGCTCCCGGAGATCGCCACGCTGGGCGTCTTCACGCGGCTGTACGGAATGGGGGTGCTCGTTCCGCGCGACGGCTCGACCCCGGCGGAGCTGCCCGGCTCCTGGCCGCCGGTCGCGGCCATTCGAGAAAAGCCAGGCGATCCGCTGCGTCCCGACCGCCGTGCGCATGCCGGGAGAAATGGTTGGCGGCCCACGGGTGACGAGCTCCGCTCCGACTCGCAATCAGAGGAGCTTCGTTTCGCGATGGCGTCTCGGCCGCGCGTGTTTCGTCCAGCGGAGTCGGAGATGCCAGAGCGATTGCGCCAAGGGGGGATGCTCGCCGCTCAGCCCATCTCGTCTGACCCCGTCGTGTCGGCGCCCATCCAGCTCACGCAAGTGGTGGAACCGGCCTCCGAAGCCACCGTGCGTGACTCGATCGGTCTGACGCACCCGGAGGTTGCCGCCGCAGAGCTCAGCGATGCCGAAGCGGGGTTCTTCCAGGAAGACTCCGCGGAGCCGGGAAGGCAGCCGCTCTGGTTGCATCCCACCGCGCGAGCGGTCATCGCCGTCGCGGGCGTCGTGCTCGTCTCCAGCGGTGCTGCTTGGGTCGTCGCAAAAGGAAGCGGCAGAGGCGTGGCGACCGCGGCGCAGACCGCTTCGATGGCGTCGAAGCCGCCTGCGGCCCCGGCGCCGCCGCGGGAAATCCGAATGGACCCCGTTCCCGTCGCCGCCGAGCCAGCCAGCGCGCTGCTTGAAGAGGGGCTCAAGCTGTACAACGAGGGCAAGCCCGCCGAAGCGGCGCGGGTGCTCGCCCGGGCCGTGCAGATCGAGCCGTCGACCGCCGGCTGGCTGATGCTGGGAGTGGCGCGGTTCGACTCGGGCGACAACCGGGGCGCCCAGGATGCCGCCGCCAAATCCCTCGAGCTGGATCCGCGGAACGGCCGGGCGATGATCCTCCGCGCAACCATCTACCTGGACGCGAACCAACGCGAGAAGGCGGCCGAAGAGCTCAAGCACTATCTGAGAGTCGAGCCCAACGGACCGTATGCCGAGGAAGCCAAGCAGCTGCTCTCTACGTGGTAAGAAATCGGTGGAGGGAGCTCGATGTCGGGTCACAATCGCTGGACGAAGATCAAGCGCCAGAAGGAGGCGATGGGGGCCAGCAAGGGCAAGCTCTTCACCAAGCTGATCAAAGAAATCACCGTCGCGGCCAGGCTCGGCGGCGGAGACTCAAGCTCCAACGCCAGGCTTCGCGCGGCGATCACCGCTGCCAAAGAAGCGAACATGCCTTCCGACAACATCACCCGCGCGATCAAGAAGGGGACGGGGGAGTTGGAGGGCGTTCACTACGACGAGATCTTCTACGAAGGCTACGGGCCGGGTGGGGTGGCGATGATGGTGGAGTGCCTCACCGACAACCGGAACCGAACCGCCGGCGACATCCGGGCAACGCTGTCCAAGGGCGGCGGTCACCTGGCGGCGGAAGGCTCGGTCAGTTGGATTTTCTCGCGCAAGGGCGCGATCGCGGTGAAGCCGGGGCCGACCGAAGACGAGCTGATGGAAAAGGCGCTGGAAGCGGGCGCGGAGGACATCCTCGACCTTGGGCAAGAGGGCTTTGAAGTCCGCACCGAACCCTCCAACCTGCACAACATTTCCGCCGCGCTGGAGCGCGCCGGCGTGAAGCTCGGCGAGCAGCGCTGGATCTACGTCCCGCAGAACACCGTGAAGCTGGAGGGCGACAGCGCCCGCAAGATGCTCAAGCTGATGGACATGCTCGAGGACCACGACGACGTGCAGAACATCCACGCGAACTTCGAGATCGACGAGGCGCTCTTGCAGCAGCTCTCGTGACCGCCAAAGTCGACAGCCCGATGCCTGCGCGGTACAACATTTAAACACCTGTTCCGTTGCGCTTTGGAGGGGCAGCGAGCGTGCGCGTGATTGGAATCGACCCTGGCAGTCGGTTCATGGGCTACGGCGTGGTGGAAGAGCTGCAGGGTCGGCTGGTTCACCTTGCCCACGGCGTGATTCGAGCGGACCCGCGCCTGCCGCTGGAGCACCGCCTGCGCGATCTCTTCTTTCAACTGGGCCAGGCGATCGCGCGACACCGGCCGGACTCGGTCGCGGTGGAAGGCGTGTTCGCCTTTCGCAACGCGCGCAGTGCGCTGGTGCTCGGCCAGGCGCGGGGAATCGCGCTGCTCGCCGCCGCGCAGAGCGGCCTGATGGTGCACGAGTACGCGCCGGCCAAGGTGAAGCGCTCGGTCGGGGCCGGAGGTGCCAGCGGAAAAGAGGCGGTGGCGCGCATGGTCAACGCCTTTCTTCGCCTTCCCGAGCTGCCGCGCCCGGATGCGACCGACGCGCTGGCGCTGGCCATCTGCCATCTGCATCACGCGCGCTGTCAGGGTCGCATCGCGCAAGGCGCCCGGGGGCGCAAAGCGATCGGCTCTCCGATTGCGGAGCGGCTGTCGCCCGCCTATCAACGATTCGAGGTCCGGGGAGGATGATCGCTGGGCTTCGAGGCGTGGTGCTGGAGAAAAACCAGAGCGACGCGGTGCTGGACGTGAACGGGGTCGGGTACCGGGTTCATTTTTCCCTGCTGACGGTGGTGAGACTTCCCGAGGAGGGCCAGCCGATCAAGGTCCGCGTTCGCACCGTGGTGCGGGAAGACGCGTTGGAGCTCTTCGGTTTTCTCAGCCGCGCCGAGGAGGAGATGTTCCTGCTGCTCACTTCGGTCTCCAACGTCGGCCCGCGGCTGGCGATGACGGTGCTCTCGGGCCTGGAGGTCTCCGATCTGGCCAGCGCGATCAGCCGTGCAGAGGTCGGGCGGCTGACGCAGATTCACGGAGTGGGGAAGAAGACTGCCGAGCGGCTCGTGGTGGAGCTCAAGGACAAGGTGAAGATGATCCAGCTCGAAACCAGGATGGAGGGGCGCGACGAGCCGTCGCCTGGGACCCGCAACGACGTGGTCTCAGCTCTGGTCAATCTGGGTTACAAGGGATCTCAGGCGGAGAAGGCGGCGGACCTGGCGGTGCAGCGAATGGGAGCCGAGACCGCCTTCGAGGCGCTTTTCCGCGAGGCCTTGAAGGGGCTGCGCTCCGGAGCGTAGCGTTCGCTCTCTCTTATGGCCCGCAACGCCGACTCCCTCGCAGTGCAAGCGACGCCGGACGAAGTACGTCTGGAAGCGTCGCTGCGTCCTCGAAGCTTCAGCGAGTACGTCGGGCAGACCGCAGTGGTGGAGAAGGTCAAGGTGTACGTCAAGGCAGCGCGGGACCGAAAGGACGCTCTGGACCACTGCCTGTTCTCGGGGCCGCCGGGTCTGGGAAAGACGTCGCTCGCTCACATCATCGCGGCCGAGCTCGGAGTGGGCCTGCACGTCACCTCTGGGCCGGCGATCGAGCGCAAAGGGGACCTGGCGGGCATTCTCACCAACCTGCAACCCCGCGACGTGCTGTTCATCGACGAGATTCACCGGTTGAACGCCGCGATCGAGGAATACCTCTACCCGGCGATGGAGGAGTTCCGGCTGGACATCACCATCGACTCCGGCCCCGCGGCGCGCGCAATGAAGATCGACCTGCCCGCCTTCACGCTGATTGGGGCTACCACGCGAACGGGTCTGCTCACATCCCCGCTCCGCGATCGATTTCAAATCCAGGAGAGGCTGGAGTATTACGAGCCGCGCTTCCTCGAGCAGATCCTCGAGCGGTCCGCACGAATTCTCGGCGTCTCATTGGACAAGAGCGGATCGGCCGAGATCGCCCGCCGCTCGCGCGGCACTCCGCGGATCGCCAATCGCCTTCTGCGGCGGATCCGCGACTTCGCTCAGGTGGAGGGGAGCGGAAAGATTTCGCGCGAGGTGGCCGACCGCGCCCTGGAGCGATTGGAGGTCGATGCGGCAGGGCTCGATCCGATGGATCGGAAGCTGTTGTTGACCATTCTGGAAAAGTACGGCGGCGGACCGGTGGGTGTGGAGACCCTCGCCGCTTCGGTGGGAGAAGAGCGGGACACCATCGAGGACGTCTACGAGCCGTTCCTGCTTCAGGAGGGCCTGCTTCACCGCACGCCGCGCGGGCGCGTCGCCACCCCACGCGCTTACCGCTATTTTGGAAAGCCGGTGCCGCAGACGCCGCAAGGCTCGCTGTGGTGATCAACGGTAGGTAGCCGCTCACAACCGCCGGTTGCACGCCTTCGCTTCTCATCGGAAAGAAATTGCACAGCTCTGTTGCTTGCTGTATGGGGAAGCGCACTTTGGCCCGGTGCGAAGGCAGGCTTCTCGCGCGCTGGAGCGGCGCCTCGGTTCGAATGCTGCTGACACGCATGTCGCGATCTCTCGGTTGCTCGAGCGGCCAGGCCGGTGCTGCGAGTCGAAACGCGTGAAGGTTAGATTTTTTTCGCAAAGATCTTGGAATGTTACATTTTCCGCTGTCGTCGTGTCTGAGTGTCGCGCGCGTGAAAGGGGTGGCATATCGATTGCTGCTTCTCGCGGCGCTGCATCGAGGTTGAGCAGAAGAGGAGCTTGAAGCCAGCGGCGTTAATCGGGGAGCGAGCAAACCAGGGGACGTCACCGACAATGTCTTCATCCTCGTTTAATCAACGAACCATCAGTGCACCCATCAGCTGCCAGGGCGTGGGGCTACACAGCGGTGTGGATGTGAATTTGACGCTGCGTCCCGCGCCGGCCGATCACGGAATCGTCTTCGTGCGAACGGACGCGGCGCGCGGGGTGAGCATTCCCGCCACGGCGGACTACGTGGTCAACACCGAGCTGGCCACGACATTGGGCAGAGCCGCGGTGAAGGTCGGCACGGTGGAGCACCTGCTGGCGGCGCTGGCCGGGCTGGGAATCGACAATCTGCGGATCGAGCTGGACGGTCCTGAGGTGCCGATCATGGACGGCAGCGCGGCGCCGTTTGCGTATCTCGTCAAGACCGCCGGAGTCCGCGTTCTCGATGCGCCGAAGAGCTTCTTGGTGGTGAAGAAGCCGATCTCGGTTGCCGATGGCGAAAAGTGCGCCAGCCTTAGCCCGAGCAGCCGATTCAGGATCGATTGCACCATCGACTTCCAGCACCCGCTGATTTCCGATCAGTCGTTCCAAATGGAGTTCTCCGATCGCACCTTCTCCCGGGAGATCGCCCGCGCGCGGACCTTCGGCTTTCTGCGCGACGTGGAGATGCTCAAGAAGGTGGGCCTGGCCAAAGGTGGGTCGCTGGAGAACGCCATCGTGGTGGACGAGTTTTCCATCCTCAACCCGGATGGGCTGCGCTTCCCGGACGAGTTCGTGCGGCACAAGGTGCTGGACGCGATGGGCGACGTGTCGCTGTTTGGCAAGCCGGTGATCGGCCACCTCACCGTCTACAAGAGTGGTCACGCGCTCAATCACAGGCTGGTCCAGAAAGTACTCTCCAGCCCGGCGCATTACGTGGTCGTGCGCGCCAGAAAGCGGGACGTCGAACGGTTGGATCTCCGCCTGCCGGACCTTGCGGGTGTCCTCGAGCCTTCGGTCGCCTGAACGACGACACCTTCGTCGGCTCTCCGCCGGTCTGCAGGGATCAACCTTTCGGCAGATGCACTTGCGTGTTGGTGGGCGAGCTACGAAGATGGTCTACCCATGACACTTCGTCCCCTTGCCGTATCGACCGCACTCTGCGCGTTCGCTCTTTTCGCTGGCTGCAACAAAGAGAAGACTCCTGCAGCTGCTGGTACTGGCTCCACACAATCGGAGCTTGCTCCGGACACGGTGGTGGCCACCGTCGGCAGCGATAAGGTCACCCTGGCGCAGCTGGACGAGCATCTGAAGGGTCAGCTCCAACAGCTTCAAGAGAGCTACCAGAAGCAGAAGTTCCAGACGCGAAAGCAGGGCCTGGATCAGATGCTGATGGAGAAGCTGGTCAAGGCCGAGGCGGAGAAGAAGGGAATCACTCAGGAGCAGTTCCTGAAGGCCGAGGTGGACGACAAGATTCCGCCTCCCTCGGACCAGAAAGTCCAGGAGGTCTTCGATCAAAACAAGGGACAACTTCCGCCTGACAGCAAGCTGGAGAACTACAAGCCGCAGATCATCCAGTACCTCACCCGCACGCAGCGCCAGGAGCGCGTGAAGTCGCTCTTCGAGCAGCTGCGCAAAGACAACAAGGTGGCGATCAAGCTGAGCGAGCCGCGCAAGCAGGTGGAGGCGAAGGGCCCAGCTCGCGGCCCGGACAACGCGCCGGTGACGGTGGTGGAGTTCTCCGACTTCCAGTGCCCGTTCTGCGGAAGAGCGCACGACACTGTGGAGCAGGTGATGCAGGCCTACGCGGGCAAGGTGCGGCTGGTGTTCCGTCAGTTCCCGCTGGAGATGCACAAGAACGCCGGCAAGGCCGCCGAGGCTGCGCTCTGCGCCAATGAGCAAGGCAAGTTCTGGGAGTACCACGACGTGCTCTTCAAGAATCAGCAGACGCTGGAAGTCGCTCAGCTCAAGGATCACGCCAACGGCGTGGGGCTCGATCAGGCGAAGTTCACCGCGTGTCTGGACTCGGGCAAGTTCGCCAAGGCGGTTCAAGACGACATGACGGCTGGGCAGCAGGTGGGGGTGTCCGGGACGCCGGCATTCTTCATCAACGGCGTGATGCTGTCCGGAGCGATGCCGTTCGACGAGTTCAAGCGCGTGATCGACCAGGAGCTGGGGACCAACTGAGCGCGCAGGTTCCTGCGCCGTGCCGCCCGCCTACAAAGCTCATATCCGCGGACTGGGAGAGGGAATCGTGGTGGAGTTGCCGAGCTCGGTGGCCGGCGCGTTCAAGCCGGGCGCGGAGATCTGCGCGTTCTCGCACGGCGTGGACGCGGTGCTGCTCACACGAGAGGGATCGAGCTCGTCGGGCTATTTCGCGGGCAGCATCGAGTCGATTTCGATCGGCGAGGTGATTGCGCAGATCGTCGCGGGAGTGAGGACCGGCAAGATGATCGTCGGCCTCGGCGCGATCCGCAAAACGGTCAGCTTCCGCGACGGGCAGATCGTCTTTGCCACCTCTTCGCAACAGCACGAGCGGCTGGGTGTGCTGCTCACTCGATTGAAGATGATCTTGCCCGAGCAGCTGAAGGAAGCGCTCGCGCAGGTGAGGCCGGGAAGAAAGATCGGTCAGATCTTGACCCAATCCAGGATGGTCTCCCCGGGCAATCTGTACAGCGCGATGACCTTTCTGGTGCGCGAGATCGTGGTGGGCCTGTTCGAGCTCAATGAAGGCGGCTTTCTTTTCCTGGAAGGGATCCCGGCCACCGAGGATGCGCTGAAGCTGCCGGAGCGAACGCGGAACATCCTGCTGCAGGGCATGGAGCGCGCCGCGGAGATGGATCGGCTGCGGCGAAGGCTTCCCTGGAATCTCCGAGTCACGGCGGGGTCCAGACCTCCGCCGCCGGAGAGCGAGGCGCTCTTGACTCGAGTCGGCAACGGACGCGATCTGCTGATGCTCCGCCAGTTCTTCGACGGAAGCGACTATGCCTTCCTGAGCTCGGTGGATGAGCTATTGGAGAGCGGTTGCCTGGCTCAGCAGGCGCAGCCGCCGCCCACGGTTGCGACAGCGCCTGCGGAGATTCGATCGCCGCTCGAGCTCTACGCCGCGCTGATCAGGACGATCTGCCAGGCCCTCAAGTCCGCCGGGCATGACCTTCGCGACCTGCAGTCGTTCTTTTCCGATCCGCTGCCCGGGATGGAGGAGCCGTTCGCGGGAGTGACGCTGAGCGACGATGGCTACCTCGATTTCGATCAGGTGATGACCAACATGGGCGGGCCAACGTCCGCTCTGCGCCGGGCCAAAGCGTACGAGGCGCTGGATGGATTCATCGCCTACGCTCTGTTCTCCGCGAAGAACGTGATGTCGCAGCAGCTCGCGGAGTCCCTGGCCGAGGAGTTTCGACGGATTCAAGGAGAGCTGGCCGGATGACGGCATCGGCCAGAGATCGGCTGGCCCTCGCGCTGGACCTTTCGCTGCCGCAAGCCGAGGAGTTGTACCGAGCCGTCTCCAGCTACGTCGGATACGCGAAGATCGGATTATCGCTCTTCACCGAGCACGGTCCGGCCGCTGTCCACCCCTTCCTTGAGCTCGGGGCGAAGGTCTTCCTGGACTTGAAGCTGCACGACATTCCAAACACGGTGTACCTGGCGTCCAGGCAGATTGCTCAACTGGGAGTCAGCCTGTTCACCGTTCATGCTCAGGGTGGAACGGCCATGATCCGCGCCGCGGTCGACGGCGGCGCCGAGGGAGCCGCCGCATCGCGCCAGCCGCGCCCCAAAATTCTCGCGGTCACCGTGCTGACCTCCCTTTCCGACCTGGATCTTCCTGCTTTGGGACACGCTGTCTCGGCGGCGCAACTGGCGGCGCAGCTGGGGCGGCTGGCGTTGGCCGCCGGAGCGGACGGCGTCGTGTGCTCGCCTCAGGAGGTCAAGGCCCTCCGGGAGCTCCTGGGCCCCACCGCATTCCTCTGCACGCCGGGCGTTCGGCTGGAGGGCGCGGCCCAAGGGGATCAGAGCCGGGTGGGCACCCCGGAGGCGGCCATTCGCTCCGGGGCGGACCTGCTGGTCGTCGGACGGCCCATCCATGCCGCCGCCGACCCGGCGGAGGCGGCTCGCCGCATCGCCGGCTCAGTATCTGCCGCCTGACAAATGGGCGCCCAACCAGGACTTCCAGTGGCGGAGGCGACGCGAGATGCCCAGATCACGTAAGTTGCTCGCGGAGGTATCCGATGCTGACCAGGCTGGCCGTGCCTTCATTGATTGTGGCCGGCCTCTGCGCCTGCGCGCATCGCGCGGCATCGCTCGAAGGTTCCCAGGCGAGATCCACCTCGCGAAGGTACGTGGACTCCGATCTCGGCTTTGAAGTCGTCCGCCCCGAGGGCAACTGGCAGCTCGATGCGAACGGAGAAGGGCCCTCGACGGAGGGAGTCACCATCCCGGTGATCCTGCGGCACCGCGATACCGGCGCTCAGGTGGTGATCCAGATCGCTCCGGCGATAGCCACGCCGACCCAGTTCGCCGAGCGGCTCAACCTGGGCCTTCGCAGTTACCCCGGGTTCTCCGCATCCGATCCGGAGCCACTTCCGATCTCCGACGACGCGGTGGGCTTCCGGTTCTCGATGGGCGACCGAGTGCTGGGGCGCGTCGCGGTCCGGGAGGGCGGCAAGGGAAAGATGTTCATGTTGCTCGCCACCTGGCCGGCCAACGCGACCGACGGCGTGTCCTCCGGCGTGGATGAGATCTTCGGGAGCCTACGACCGGTCCCCTCCGGGTGACGATTTCGCGAGATCTGCCGCTCGGCGACGCACGAGCTCGACCAGCGTCCGGACGCCCACTCCCGTCGCGCCCTTGCCGAGGTAGCCGCGCTCTTTGGGGCTGACCGAAGGCCCTGCAATGTCCAGGTGAACCCAGGGCGTGCGGCCGACAAACTCCCTGAGAAAAATGGCCGCGTTGATTGCAGCGCCCCAGCGGTCACCGGAGTTCTTCATGTCCGCGACCTCGGAGCGCAGCGCATCCTTTTGCGAGTCGGCGATGGGCAATCGCCAGGTCGCTTCGCCGGCGCCGCGAGCAGCTTCCAGAACAGACTGCACCAGGGGCTCGTCCTCGCCGAAGGCGCCGACGATGTAGTGCCCCAGCGCCACCACGCACGCACCGGTGAGCGTGGCCAGATCGACAATCGCCGCGGGCTTGAGCTCGTTGGCCCAGGCGAGGATGTCGCCGAGCACCAGCCGCCCCTCGGCATCGGTGTTGGTGATCTCCACCGTCTTTCCCAATCTGGAGATCAGAATGTCGCCCGGTCGGTACGCAGTGCCCGAGGGCATGTTCTCGCACGCGCCGATCAGCGCGTGAACCGGAAACGGCGGCCGCAGCTGGGCGATCACCTGCATCGCGCCGAGGACGGCGGCGGAGCCCGCCATGTCCGTCTTCATGTCCACCATCCCCTCTGCTGTCTTCAGCGACAGCCCGCCCGAGTCGAAGGTGATCGCCTTGCCGACCAGCGCCATCGGCGGGCGCTTGCCGTGCTTCGGATCGGAAGGGGTGTAGACGAGGTGAATCAGCTGCGGCTCCTCGGCGCTTCCCTGGGCCACGCCCAGGAAGAGACCCATCCGAAGCTTCTGGATCTCTTTTCTGCCGGCGACCGAGATGGTCATTCGCCCGTCCCGCGCGATCCGCTTGGCCTCGAGCGCCAAGCGCGTCGGCGTCAGCACGCCGGCCGGCTCGTTGACCAGATCGCGCGCCCAATTGGTCGCGCTCGCCACCTGCTTGGCAAGCGCGACGGCAGAGCGGAGCGCGGCGCGGTCCTCCCCGTTGGTGGGCAGCAGCAAGTGAACGGAAGCCAAGCCGCGCGAAGCTCCTTCGTCCTTGTTCGCCGTGCGATAGCGGTCGAAGCGGTACGCCCCGAGCACGAAGCCTTCCCCAGCCGCCTTGACGAGCTCCTCCATCCGCTCGCCTGCCGGAACAGCGAAGGCCGCCCGGCTCATGCGCAGCTTCGATGCGGTCCGGGCTGCGCGGCCCGCCGCCAACCTGAGGATCTCCGGATCGAACTTCGCTCGAGGTCCCAGCCCGAGCAGCACTGCGATCCCGGCCCGCAGCTTTCCATGGGTGTGAAAGGTCCAGGTCTGATCGGGCTTGGCTTTGAAGCCTTCGCGGACGGCGGACTTGAGCAACAGGCCGCGCAACGCCTTGTCGGTGGCGGTCAGCGCCGCGGACGCGCCGCGCCTGTTCGAGAGCTCTTCTTCAAAGACGGGAATGGCGAGCAGATCGACCGCTGCTCGTCTCCCAGTGCCGGGTGCAACGTTGATTTTCATTGTACTAGGCGCGCTCCCCGACTCCGCCAAGCTCAGCCATCGCGCACGCTGCCCTTGCCGGCCTCGTGGACCAGGAGCGGGGAGAAGAAACAATCCTTCTTGGTGTACTCGTCGAAGGCGAAGGCGAACCGATAGCTCGCGGCCGCCCGCTGGTTGCAATCGGTGCGTTCACAGAATCGGCAGGAGATCCCCGTCGGAACCGCGTCCTTGCGCAGATCATGGGTGGGCAACCCGTAGGCCAGGTACTTGGCATTCTCGGCGTGCGTGCCCAGCCCGATGGAGTACGCGGTCCCGCGCACGATCGAGCCCTCCACCGGCTGCAGCTGAACTTTGGCGAAGCAGAAGTAAGTGCTCCCATCGGGCATCATCGAGTACTGGCGAGTGAGCTGGGATGGGTTGAGGAAAGCGAGGTGGAGCGCCCATTTCGCGCAGGAGCCTCCGCCGGTGGCAAACTTGAGGCCGGTGCCGCTGTAGCGCTTGGAGATGTTGCCGGCGATGTCCGCCCGGAGGAAGTGGAAGGGCAAGCCTCTGCGCTGCGGATCGGACAGGTTGCAGAGGCGGTGCGCGACGGTCTCATAGGTGGTGCCGAAGATGTTGGAGAGCAACTCCACATCGTAGCGGGTGCGCTCGACCTCGCGGAAGAAATCGCCGTAGCTGAGCATCAGCGCGCCGGCGAAATAATTGGCGAGGTTCACCTTGATCAGCGTGGGCGTCTCGGCGTGCCGCGTCTGCCCCTCGCCGACGATCCGCTGCAGGAGCTTCTCCCGATCGAATACCAGCAGCCCGATCGACGTGGCCAGCTGGAACTTCAGCGGCTGCTCCGTCAGCGCGGGCGAGAGGGTGAGCGTGCTGCGGTCCGTGTCCAGCCTGCGCACCACCGAGCTTCCACTCGGGGCGTTCTCGAAACGCACCTGGTACTTGAAGCGCTCTTCGAGCAGCCGCCTGAGTTGGCCGGAAGTGACCTGGCGCTCGAGCTTGAAGTCCCGCCGCAGCGCCTCCGCCTGCTCCTCAAGCTCGGGAAAATAGTTGTGGTGCGACTCCAGGAAGTCCGTCACCTCGTCGAAGGGCGAGTAGTCGAAGCGCAGCCCGGGCATGTCTCCAGCGCTCTTGCCCTGCGCGCGGGCCCGCTCTTCGACCGAAAGCTGGGCGAGGACGTTTTCCAGCTGCGTCCGGGTGTTCTTGTACAGGTTGAACAACGCGGCCACCGTGCCGGCCAGCTTTGGCTCCGCGGAAAGGTGCTGAATCGATTCGGGGTCGATGTCCAGGCTCTTGAGGAGCGGCTCGTCGAGGAGCTTGGCCAGAGCCTCGTCCGCGCGCCCCTGCCCGAGGCTGGACATGAATTGCTCCGGGTCCTGCTCGAAGTAGCGCAGCGCCTTCCACAGCAGCGGGAACGGCGTCACCCGCTTGCCCTTCTCGATCAGGTTGAGGTAGGCGGGCGAGACGCCCAGGTCGCGTGCAGCGTCCGTCTGCTTGACGTTGCGCGCGAGCCTCAAGCTCCGCAGCCGCAGGCCAACGCTGGCATTGAGCGCGCTCTCATTCATGGGTTCGCTGTCTCGCGACGACGAGTGTTTCGGAAAATTTACGGCTTTTCAAGGTAAAGCCCGCTTGACAGTTTACCGCTCGGTTGCCACCGTCCGCCCTCGCGAAGTCCATCCATGTCCAGCCCGCCCGAGCAGCCGATCGCCCGCGATTTCTCAGTCCGCCGCAGCGAGCTGACCTGCCCGGCGCACTCGCTGCGGATGATGAGCAAGGCGGCGGGATCCGACGCAGACGAGGTGATCCTGGATCTGGAAGATGCGTGCGCGGTCTCGCAGAAGATCCCCGCCCGCAAGACGCTGATAGAAGCGCTCACCACGCTGGACTTCGGCGGAAAAATCCGCGCCTTTCGCCCCAACGGCGTGCAGACGCGGTACTTTTATCGCGACCTGATCGAGGTCGTGGAGGCCGCCGGCAAGTTCGTGGACGTCGTGGTGGTGCCCAAGGTTCAAGGGGCACAGGAGGTGTTGTTTGTCGACCGGCTCCTCGCGCAGGTGGAGGAAAACGTCGGCCTGGAGAGGGGCAGGATCAAGATCGAGGCGCTGATCGAGAGCGCGAAGGGGCTGCTGCGCGCCGAGGAAATCGCGTCCTGCTGCCCCCGGATGGCGGCGCTGATCTTCGGAATCGCAGACTACGCGGGCGATGTCGGCGCCAAGGAGATCGGCCGCGATGAATTCCAGAGCTTCCACTATCCCAAGAGCCATACCATCGCTGCGGCTCGGGCTGCAGGCATCGACGTGATCGACAGCGTGACCTTCCAGTTCAAAGATCTGGAGCAGGTGCGAAAGGACTCACAGCTCGGTGCCAAGCTGGGCTTCGATGGGAAGTGGGCGATTCACCCATCGCAGGTCGAGATCATCAATTCGGCCTATACGCCTTCGCCCGCCGAGCTGAAGCGCGCCCTGGCGATCATCGACGCCTATGCCCGGGCGGACCGCGAACAGGGACAGGGCGCAATCGCTTACGGCGACGAGATGGTAGATGCGGCGACGCTGCGCATCGAGCGAAAGAAGATTGCAGTCGCGCGCAAGGCCGGCTTGATCCATGATGCCGCCCCTTGAGCCGGTCGGATCCTTAGAAAAGAGCAAAGCTCGCTCGTAGGGGGGGAACGAGCGAGCTTTGCTGCCAACCAGACGCTTCGAGCGCCCGGCGTGGCCCTCTCGGGAATCTGTTTCCTCGAAATCGTGCTGGCCTTCCTCCTGGCCTGAGCCGGCTCAAAATCTCCCTGGTGGTCCGGTCCACCCCCTGGAACAGTCGCTCAGTAGGGTAGAGTCCGTTGCCGGCGGATGTGACACAGTTTCATTCAGATTCGTGCCAGGTTATGTGTACCCCCCTCGCGCCATGGCAATGCTCAAGCCATTTCGAGGGCTTCGCCCTCCCAGGCAGCTCGCCCACAAGGTCGCCTGCCTTCCCTATGACGTGGTAAGCACCCACGAAGCACGCGCCTTTGCGCGCGGAAACGAGCACTGCTTCTTCCACGTTTCCAGGCCTGAGATCGGATTGCCGGAGGGGGCGGACGAGCACAGCGAGCAGGTCTACCAGCTAGGTAGGAGAAACCTGCAGCTGTTCGAGCGACGGGGCTGGCTGTCCAGGGATGCGGAGCCTTCCTTTTACGTCTATCGCCAGCGGCTGGGGGATCACGTCCAGTCGGGTTTGGTCGCCGCCGCGAGCGTCGACGAGTACGACCGCGGCCTGATCAAGAAGCATGAGCTGACCCGCCCGGACAAAGAGGAGGATCGCACCCGGCACATCGCGGCGCTGGGGGGAAACGATGAGCCCGTCTTTCTCACCTATCGAGCGCGCGGTGAGATTGATTCCATCGTGAAGCGAATCACCAGCGGGCCGTGGGAGTACGACTTCACCGCGGACGATGGGATCTCGCATACCTTTTGGGTTGCGGGAGGCGAGTGGGTTTCCCAGATCACCCGCCTGTTCGAGAACGTCCCTGCTCTGTACATCGCAGACGGTCATCACCGTTCGGCAGCGGCGTCCCGCGCGCGCCGGCTGTATGCCGAGAAAGGACAGTCGCCCGCCAACGCGAACGGTTTCTTGAGCGTGATCTTTCCCCACGACCAGGTGCAGATTCTCGATTACAACCGCGTGGTGCGCGATCTGCACGGACTCCCAGCCGAAGAGTTCCTCGCACGAATTGGTCGTCGGTTCGAAGTCGCGAAAGGCAGTCCGGAGAAGCCGTCGTCCGCTCACCAGTTCGGGATGTTTCTCCAGGGGCGATGGTACCGGCTGACCGCAAAAACCGAGGTGCTCGGTTCGACGCCGACGGAGGCGCTGGACGTTTCCATTCTGCAGGCCCACCTGCTCAGCCCAATCCTGGGGATCGGCGATCAGCGAACGGACAAGCGGATCCAGTTCGTGGGTGGGATCCGGGGGACGGCGGAGCTGGAGAGGTTGGTTTCCTCCGGTGAATATCAAGTCGCGTTTGCGCTCTTCCCGACCAGCCTGGAGCAGCTGATGGATATCGCCGATGCCGGCGAAATCATGCCCCCCAAGTCGACCTGGTTCGAGCCGAAGCTACGCAGCGGGCTGGTGCTGCACATGTTTGAGGAGAGCTGAATGCGAATCATCAACTTCAATGCCGGCCCGGCGGGGCTGCCTCTGCCCGCCCTGGAGCGCGCCCGCGACGAGCTGCTCGATTACCGGGGCTCGGGCATGTCGATCATGGAGCACAGCCACCGGGGCAAGGAGTACGAGGCGGTCCATAATGAGGCGATCGCGCTGCTGGTCGAGCTGCTGGGAATCCCAGCCAGCCATCAGGTCCTGTTTCTCCAGGGCGGCGCGAGCCTTCAGTTCGCCATGGTCCCAATGAACTTCCTGCCGCCGGGAAGGAGCGCCGATTACGTTCTGACCGGTACCTGGTCGGAAAAGGCGCTTTCGGAGGCCAAGCTCATCGGCCAGCCGAGGATTGCCGGCACCACCGCCGGTCCAGACAAGCGGTACACCCGAATCCCCAAGCCCTCCGAGCTCAAGCTCGATCCGAACGCCGCGTACGTTCACATCACCAGCAACAACACCATCTTCGGAACGCAGTGGATGGAATTCCCGAGCACGGGTTCCGTTCCGCTGATCGCGGACATGAGCTCTGATTTCCTATGGCGCAAGCTCGATCCCGGCCGCTTCGGTTTGATCTATGCGGGTGCCCAGAAGAACCTTGGTCCGTCCGGCGTGGTGGTGGTGATCGCTCGCAAGGACCTGATGTCTGCGGCGCGAAAGGACATCCCCAAAATCCTGCGGTACGAGACCTATGCGGAGAACAACTCGATGTACAACACGCCGCCCACCTTCGCGATCTACCTGATGCGCAACGTCCTCGCTTGGGTGAAACAGGTTGGCGGGCTGCAGCAGATCGAGCAGTGGAATCGCCAGAAGGCTGAGCTGCTCTACGGCGCGCTGGACAGGATGTCCGCCTTTTACAAAGCGCCGGTTGAAAAGGACAGCCGCTCGGCGATGAACATCGTGTTCCGCCTTCCCGACGAGGCGCTGGAAGAGAAGTTCGTGGCCGAGGCAAAGAAGAATGGAATGGTCGGTTTGAAAGGGCACCGCAGCGCCGGCGGGATCCGCGTTTCCGCCTACAATGCAGTCACCGTGCAGGACATCAAAACGCTGGTGTCCTTCATGGAAAGGTTTGCGGAGGGGCGATGAACCGATCTGGCCTGGCCTTATCGGTGCTGTTGGCGTGGGTGGCGACGCCGGCGATCGCGAAGGAGCAGCACGGAGTGCGCATGCCCGATGCGATCACCGTCGAGGGCAAGGACCTCAAGCTCAACGGCATGGGGCTTCGCAAAAAACTTCTCTTCAATGTCTATGTGGCGGGCCTCTATGTCGAGTCCCCGTCCAACAATGCGGCCACGCTGATCTCCTCGGAGCAGGTCAAGCGCATGACGCTCTTCATGCTGCGCGATCTCAGCAAGGACAAGATCGTCGACGCCCTGCACGACGGGTTCGAGAAGAACTCGAAGGCGCAGATGCCCGCTCTCAAGGACAGGCTGGAGCGGCTGGTCTCGATGATTCCGGACGCCAAAAGGGGAGGCACGATCGTGATCACCTACGTTCCAGCGAGCGGCATCATCCTCTCTGGACCTCCCGGAGAAAAGCAGGTGATCGAGGGCAAGGATTTCGCCGACGCGTTGTTCTCGGTTTGGCTCGGGCGAAACCCGGTGGACGATGATCTGAAGAAGGGATTGCTCGGGGGTTAGTCCAGGTGCTTCAGAACAGGTCGAGCGGCCTCACTGCTTTATTTTCAGCTTGGGCTCGTTCTCCTTGATGAAGGTCCGGATGTCTTCCGCCATGTCCAAAAGCTTCAGCCACTGCTCCTTGTAGAGTGTTACCGGGAACCGGCCCAAGCCGTACACCGAGACGCCCCCCTTCTCGCTGACCTTGATCGACGCGCCTCGCGCTCCCTTGTTCTTGAGCGCTTCGTTTTCAGCCTTCAGGCGCTCCAGCTCAGCCTTCAGCTCTTGCTCGTTCACCGCACCCTCCAAGTTTCAAAAGACGGAATCGAATTCTCAGACTGACCGGGACGGGCACCAGCGTCAAGGATCAGATGCGGATCCGCGCACACACTCCGGTTGCCAAGGGCCGAGCGGGATCGAATAGGATGGCCGCCCTCCCCAAAGGGCGTGATCGCATGGAAGGCACGGAGACCGAGACCGGAAACAGTCGAACCCGGGTCAATCTTGGCCCTCTTCTCAAGGACGCGCTGGCCTCCGGGAATCTAAAGGTGCTCGCTTCGTTCCTGGGGCCGGCCTTCCGCGGTTTCATCCAACAGAAAGCGAAGTCGGGACCTGTGACCAACGTTTTGGTGAGGTCTCCAGCTCAGTTCGATTGGCGGTACCAGCGGGACCATCCGGAGATGGCCCGGCTCTACGAGGCGGCCAAGATCTCGCAGTGGAACGTGAGCAAGGACCTGGATTGGACCATCGACGTGGATCCGCTGAGCGAGGAGCGAGTCCTGCTGCCCGACGAGTACTTGGTGGTCTCGACGCTGCCCCACTGGGCAACCCTCTCGAGAGAAGAACGGGCGATGCAGCGGCTGTCGATGATGGCGTGGCTGCTCAGCCAATTCCTGCACGGGGAGCAGGGCGCGCTGTACGCCGCCGCGCAGGTCACGCAATCGGTTCCCTGGATGGATGCCAAGCTGTACGGCAGCTCGCAGGTGGTGGACGAGGGCCGCCACGTCGAGGTGTTTCACACCTATCTGACGCAGAAGCTGGAGAAGCGATACGAGATCAACGACAACCTTTACGTCGTGATCGACGCCCTGATGCGCGACTCGAGATGGGACGTGAAGTTCCTCGGGATGCAGATCATGGTCGAGGGACTGGCGCTGGGCGCGTTCGGAACACTGCGGCAGATCACGCACGAGCCGCTCCTTCGCAAGCTCCTCACCTTGGTGATCACCGATGAGGCCCGGCACGTTCACTACGGCGTCCTGGCGCTCGAGGAATTCACGCGGCAGCTGAGCGAGCGCGAGCGCCGCGAACGGGAGGACTGGACATTCGAAGTCTCCCTGCTGCTGCGCAACCGCTTCCTGGGACACGAGCTCTACGACGAGTACTACGGGCAGATGATGAGCCGGCAGGAATGGGATCAGCTGGTGCTCCAGTCCCCGTTGATGCTGCTCTTCAGAAAGACGATGTTTCAGCGGATCATCCCCAATCTGAAGCGGATCGGCTTGCTCTCAGAACGGGTGCGCCCGCGCTATGCCAAGCTGGGGTTGCTGGAATACGAGTCGGGTAAGCCGGCTCCGGAGCTGGGGCCGGAGGACTTGCTCAGCGCCAGTTAGAGCACCAGCGGCTCGAAACCGCGTTCGGGCACGCGCGCAGTCGAGTCAAAACAGGTTCAACTGCGGACTGGGCCGCGCCGGCCGCCGAAAGGTCGTCGGCTCTCCCGCGCCGTAGCCTATTTCGATGCCCAGGCTGCGCGCGGTCGTTTCAAACAAAGACTTGATCGTCTCGGCGTACAGGCCCTCGCCGCGACCGCGTACGCCGAACCGGGAATCGTACAGCGCGCCGCCGCGCGTCTCGCGAATGCGATGCAACACGCGATCGGCTCGGCCGGGCAGCGTGGCGCGAAGGCGCTCTTCGAAAACGGCCTTCACTGAGCCGGGAAGGCGCAGCAGTACGTACCCGGCACTCGTGGCGCCGGCAGCTTTGGCCGCCTTGAGGACGGAGGGGATGTCCTGATCGTTGAGGCCGGGGATGATCGGCGCCACGTTGACGCCCACCGGCACGTTTGCCTCCGCCAGTCGCTCGACGGTTTGCAGTCGGCGCCGCGGCGTGGCGACGTACGGCTCGATGGCTCGCGCCGCCTCCTGATCCCAGAATGGAATGCTCACCGAGACGTGCGCGCGGGCCTCGCGAGCGAGCGCCCCCAGCAGGTCCAGGTCGCGCTCGATCAGGGGCGCCTTGGTGATGATCGCTACCGGGTTGCGGTAATCGAGGCAGACTTGAAGGCAACCGCGGGTCAGCTTCAGCGAGGCTTCCAGCGGCTGGTAGCAATCGGTCACGCCGCTGAACACGACCAACTCGCCCTTCCACGAGGGACGATCGAAAGATGCGCGCAAAAGCTCCGCCGCATTCAGCTTGACGGCGATCTTGGTCTCGAAATCCGTACCCGCCCCGAAGCTCAAATACTCGTGAGTCGGCCGGGCGTAACAGTACGCGCAGGCGTGCATGCAGCCGCGATACGGATTCACGCTGAACGAAAAGCCGACGTCGGGGCTGTCGTTGCGCGCAAGGATCTCGCGCGAATGGTCCGCGTACACTTCGAGGCGCGCGGGCGGAGGCTCGCCGAGGTAATCCACCTCGGTGGTGCTCCACGGATTGGGAGGGTTGTGGATCGCTCTCGGCTTCATGCGGCGACGATGCACCTGAACCAAAGTTCAGTCAAGGGGACGTCCAAGCTCGCCACTCACTCGAGGCGGATGTGAGCAAGGCTGGTTTTCTCAACCTGCATCCCAAACGGTCACTCGCGCGCTCTTTGGTACAATCGAGCAATGTGCTCAAGCGCAGTCGCGTATCTCACTGTGTTCTTGTTCACCGCAAATCCGTATCTCGAAGAAGGAAAGGGATTTTATCAATCCCTCCGCTTCCGGGAAGCCGAGTCGCGCCTGCGACTGGCCCGAGAAAATCCTGGCAACACCGCGGACGAAACGCGCGAGATCTTGGATCTGCTGGCTCGCTCGGTGTCTGCCTTTGGGAGGTTCGACGAAGCGGAAGAGATCTACGCGGAGCTTCTGGCCAAGGATCCCAACGCCCCCGCTCCTTCGCACGCCGCACCGGCAATTGTGAACGCATTTCTCGCGGCCAAGAAGCGCCTCTATTCTCCGGATTACGTCAAACTGTCGCTGGGAAGAATGAGCGATGGCACATTGGAAGTGCTGCTGGTCGATCCGTGGCAGCGTGCCGATGTTCTGTATCTGCTCGATGCTGCGGTGCCCGAAAAAACACAATTGGCCGTCGAAGATCATCGAGCCACGGTCAATCGCGCCAACCTCGGTCGCCAGTCGAGAGTCGAGGCGCAGTCTCCCTCAGGCGAGATTCTTGCGACCCTCGATCTCTCGTTGGTGCGAGCTCCTAAGTCGAGCAGCGAACCCGCTGCGGTCGCGCTCTCCGCCCCTGCTGCTGCTACCGGAGAGCTTGCGAGCGCCGGACCTACACCCCGCCCCCGCACCTGGTTGATTGTCGCCGGGAGCGGGACGGCCATTGCGGTAATCAGCGCCGGCATATTCAGCTGGCGCGGTCTTTCGGAAAAGAAACAGATTGACGGCTCGCTGTCGCGCAACGGTTCCCAGGAGCTCTTTTCCACCTTCTCGGCCGATCGATACCGCTCGCTCGAATCTCGAGCCAATCGGGACCTGAGCTTGGCGGTGGCTTCCGCGGGCGCGTCGCTGATTCTCGGGGCGGCGACGGTGTATCTGTGGAATCAAAAGTGAAACGTCAATTCTCTCACGGCGCTCGCAATGCGCTGTATTTGATTGGATTGCTTCTGGCGACCGGAGTCGTTGCACTCTCCTGCAAATTCGTTCAATCGGGCGACGAGCTGCTCTTCAACTGCGACACGTCCGGAAGCTGTGCCAAGGCGGGTTTTGTCTGCGGCTACGACAATGTCTGTAGACCGATCGAGAAGGATTGTCGGTCCACTTGTGACGGTGGCTGCTGCGCAGACAACCGATGCATTCCGTATGATCGGCAAGATCAGAGCGCCTGCGGCTACAGCGCAGCGGCTTGCTCGTCGTGCCCCGGCGCGTCGAGTTGCACGCGCGGGGTCTGCGTCAACCTCAGCTGCGACTCGAGTTGGGACGCATGTTATCAGCCCGGCGCCAATCCAGACGGCGGATGTGTTCAAGGCCTGGCTGATACGCGGTGTGGCGCATTTGGAGCGATTTGCAGAGCCTGCGACGATGGACAGCGCTGCTATGGCGGCACCTGCATCTGGCCCGGCAACGGACAGCTCGGCGATCCCTGCAGCACACCGTCGGATTGCGGCAGACAGAGCGGCATTTACCTCGATTGTTACAGCGCCGCCCCTTTCCCAGGCGGCTATTGCGCTCGGTACTGCAATCCAGATTTCTCTTCCAATTGTGAAGGCGTCTGCCTTCGCATCGCGGAGGACCCGAACAGCGGCGGGATATGTTACGGCGGCTGCCGCACGAGCGCCGATTGCCGAGACGGATATACTTGCCAGCGGCTCAGCACTGGGAACGCGTGCATCGCCCGCTGTGTGACGGACGCCCAATGCAGATCGATCGACGGATATCGAACCGGCCGGTGCGGCGATGACGGGCTCTGTTGCGGCGGGCCCGGGTTTGCTTGCTGTCCTGGGACCGATGGTCTGCCGCAGTGTCTCGGCAGGGGTCCCGACGGCCAAGTTTCACAGTGCAACCAGCTCGGGTTTTGCAACTGATCGCCCGCGCGCCGGCGATCTACTCTAATTTTTCGCTGACCGACTCTCGCCTACCCGCCTTGACGAATCTTTTCACCGTTCGTGTACCCAGCTCAGGATTTTCGAATTCGATCGTCACCGATCCTTCCTGGACCGCATAATCAGCGATCGGTGTGTCTCGAACGTATCGGCCGTTGATTTTTACGTGAGCCCACGGAATGGCATCGATGGTCAGATAACCCATTCGCGGTCGCTCGGCCGGCGTCTCAACCGCAGCGGTAGGCTTGAGCGACTTGGTTTTCCTTTGCCGCTGGCCCAACTCTCTTGGCGGCCTAGCCGGTGAGGACGGCGCCGGCACCGGTACATCCTTTGATAGGAGCCTATCGGGTTGCGCGTTGGACGTATTTGTCACATCCGCGCCTTGGGGGAACGGCTGCGCCGGTGGATCCGGGGGTAGCGCAGAGCGGAGCCTCTCGGCGCTGGTCGACTCTGGTGCGCGCGGCGAGCTGGCGGAAGCGGTGGGCTGAAATGCGAGCAGGCGAAAGGCCAGCACCGAAGCGCCGGCAAGAACGAAGCAACCGCCGACCACAGCGAGCAATCGCGATCGGGAAGCGTGAAACCTCTTTCCCGCAAACCTGCCGCGCACGTAGGTGTCCGAGTCGAAGTCTTGCTCCAGGACGGGTTCGTTCGTCTGGTGAACCAGGTCGCCCACCCGGACCAGTCCCAGGCCCGTTCGAAGCGATTTCAGAGTCTCTCGTGCCGCTTTGCCGCTGCGCGGCCGGTCGTCGGGGCGCTTCGCCAGCAGGCTGAAAACCAGATCAGCCACCGCGCCAGGAATGTCCGGCCGCACGGTTGCGAGCGGCTCCGGCATTTTCTCGAGATGAGCCGCCGCCACTTGCGCAGTTCCGCCGTATCTAAACGGCGGGTACCCGGTGAGCATCTCGTAGGCGACGCACCCGAGCGCGTAGAGGTCAGTTCGAGGGCTGATCGCTTCGGCGCGGAGCTGCTCCGGAGCCATGTAGTGCACGGTGCCGACGACCCCTTCCGCCGCGGAATTCGTATGCCAGGTGTCCTCCGTGGCTCGCTTGGAGAGCTTCGCAATTCCAAAGTCGAGCAGCTTCGTATACCGAGAGCCCGAGGACGGCTCGGTAACAATAAAAATATTACTCGGCTTCAAGTCTCGATGTATCACTCCCGCGCGATGCGCCGCGATCAACGCGGACAGGACCTCGTCCAAGATCCACAGACACTCGGAGACGCTTAGTGGGCCTTTTTCAGAGATCAGCTCGTCGAGCGACGCGCCATTGAGGTACTCCATTACCATGTATGGGCGCCCGTCCGGCAGCTGGCCGAAATTGAAAATATCCACGATGCCGCGGTGGCGAATGGACGTGCTGGTGCGGGCCTCTTCCAAAAAACGCTCGATTCCCTTCTCGTCGCGCGCGACGTCCGGCCGAATCACTTTAATCGCCACTCGTTTGTGAATGACCGGCTGGAGCGCTTCGTAGACGATTCCCATCCCGCCCCCGCCGATCTTGGACGTGATCACGTAGTCACCGAGCTTGGCCCCCAGCAATGCATCCGAAACGGTCTGGGCGGTCAGCACGGGCGTTCCGTCTCAAAGACACCAATCGAGCCTCGCCGATGCTCGGAACCCGCACCTGACGCAGGAAACGCCCATCGGAGAGTTGAGCTTACGCGGCTCGCGGCGCGGTGGTTGAGGCACAGAGGTGTTCCGATTTTACAAGAAACCACCCGCGGGGACGTCGTACCGGGATCTGTTGCCGGTGCGCAACTGGCTCACGATGCGCGCGATTGTGCGTTCGCGGCTCTGCCGCGAGAAGGAGTCACTGACGCCGGTTGCCAGGGTCGTCGAGCGCTTCCACGATCTTCGCGCGGATTTTTTCGATTGGCACGGCGCCTACCATCGGTCGACCGTTGACGAACAACACCGGCGTTGCGTTCACGCCCAGCGCGTCCGCTTGTCTTTGGTTGGCTTCGATGATGGGCGCAAAGCGCTGCGAATCGAGCGACTGATTGAATTTGTTGGTATCGAGGCCGAGCTGCGCGGCCATTCGCTCCAATCCGGGCCGGTCCAGCGCGTCCGGATGGGAGAACAGCGCGTCCACAAACTCCCAGAACTTTCCCTGCTGGTCGGCGGCGTAAGCGGCCGCTGCCGCCGTGGGAGCTCTCCTATGAAAGGGGAGCGGAGCGAAAATCAACGCGAATCGCACTCGACCGCCCAGCTCTTTGTAAAGCGTATTGATGGCCTCGTGGACCCGTGCACAATAGGGACATTCCGGATCAGAGAACTCGACCACGGTCACCGCTGCGCCGTTCGCACCCCGCGATCGGGCATTGCCCAGCTGGATCGTCTGAGTTGCGGGCACGCTCGGGACAGCGGGCGCGTCGATAGTCTTGACAAGTTGTACCCGCGGCTCACCACCGTTTTCGCCACGATTGAAAACGAGCGGGAGCTCGACCTCGGCGTCTGCCTCGGCAGGAGCGGGGAGCCTAGCGCGGCTCAGCTCTTCAAGGGCGCAACTCGCGACCGAGGTGCTGGCGAGCGTGTAGTCCTTGTCGATGGTGGCTTCACTGACTTTCCCGAGTCCGTCGGGCCCGGTGACGATCTTCAGACGCGCAATGATGCTGCCCTCCAGGCCTGGCTTGCGCGCCAACGCCTCGGCGTAGCAGCGGGTGATCGCGGGCAGGGAAGGCTGGAACGCCTCGATGAGCGCGTTTCTCTTTTCCAGAAATGCCTTTTTTGTTTGCAAGCCGGACTCGCCGGAGGCGGATTGGCTCCGCGCCGCGCTCGCAACCGTTGTCTCGGCGCTCGCGCGCGAAGACCATGACTGACCGGCGCCGAGCCGGGCTGATTCGCCCAGGGCATTTCGGGCTTCTGCCGTTCCCGTTGAAACGAGCAGGGCCACGGATGCCGCGCCGATGATGAGGCGATCGCCTGACCACTTCGACAGTTTCATTTGATAGTCCTTTCCTTGGGGCGTTGACTCAAGCCCTTGCATCACATGCAGGAAGGCATCGCCGGGTTCCGTGCTGACTGCGGCCACTCCGTCGATTGTGAGGCGCGTGCCGTGGGCGAGCACGACTGCTTGCCCATCCACGATCAGGCTGCCCTGTTGGAGCTCCAGGCTGCCCGGCCCGTCCACCCGCACCGCCGCGCCCGTTAGCAGCAGCACGTTGCCATTTTCCGTGCGCAGGTGCCGCGGACCGATGACGTCAGCCGGTTGCGCGGCCAGAATCCGCATGGAGGATGGAGCGACATCCACCGGCTTCGCGGGAAGTGGTCCACTACGGCTGTCGCGGATCGCCACGACGGCAGCGAGCGAGGCGGCGATTGTGGCTGCGACCACGCCTGCCAACCGCCATCGGGATCGCGATCGGTGGGCCACTCGATGTATCAATCGCTCATCTGAGGGCGAAATGGGCTCTGCACCGAGCTCACGAAGCACCTGGTCGAGAGATCGAAGCTGCTCCAATGCTCGTGCCAGCTCCGGGTTCCTCCGGAGCTCGGACTGGAACTGCCGGCGTTCGGTCGGGTTTAAATCGCCCGCGGCGAATCGGGAGACGCGTTCAAGCTCGCCGAGTGACATGCTGGCCTCCTTCACGTTCTTCGAGCACGCTGGCGAGCTTCGACAGAAGCTGCGCGCGCGCCCTGTGGAGCCTCGATTTGACGGTCCCGATCGGAACGCCCTCCACTTCAGCGATCGCATGGAGGGGTTGATGGTGGATCAGGGCCAGGATGACGACGCGCCGGTGCTCCTCCGTTAGCTCCGCAATCGCGTCCTCCAGTTTGTGCCGGAGCTCCCACTGCTCGAGAGCTTGGTCGGTGCATCGATGATCCGGCACCTGATCCGCCTGGTCGAGCGAGACGAGCGCGAGCCGTGGGCGACGGCGCTGCTCCAGGAGCGCGCGATGAGCGACTTTGAAGATCCACGTAGAGAGTCGGGCCGCTCCTCCGACCTCGAATTGCGGGAGCACACGCAGCACCTTCGCGCACAGTTCCTGCAGTTGATCCTCCGCATCCGCCGGGTTGCCCCATCGACGCACCAGTGCCCGCAGCGGGGCGACGAAGGCGCGCAGCAAGTCCTCTCTTGCGCGCACGTCTCCTGCCTTGGCGCGTTCTACTGTTTTTGAGGGTACATCCATCCCGGGTGCAGATTACATGCGCGAAGCTCGCCAGAGGTTCCACGGCTCATCGGCGCCAGCGCTTTTTCGTCGCCGGCACCTTGGCGCGCGTCGCCCAGCAACCAGGCCGTCTCAGAAGGGCAGCCGCTGCACCGTCCAGTAAAGCGCGGTGCACGCGATCAGCAGCGACGCTGGGACCACAATTCGGCGGCGGTACCAGTCACGGGTCCCGTATCGCATCCCCACGATCAGGAAGGCTGCACCGATCACGGCGAGCTGCCCGGCCTCGACACCCACGTTGAAGGTCAGCAGCGCTGTCAGGAAATCCGATCGCGGTAGGCCGAGCTCTTTGAGCGCTCCGGCAAAGCCCATGCCGTGGAGCAACCCGAAGGCGAAGACCAGGGCAACCCGCCACGACTTCACCTCAGAGAGGAAGATGTTCTCGATCGCCACGTACGCTATCGACACGGCGATCAGCGGCTCGACGAAGGAGGGCGACACCGCGATCAGGTTGTACATGCTCAGGCCCAGCGTGATCGAGTGGGCGACGGTGAATGCACTCACCTGCCACAGCACCGCGCGAGCGCGGCCACTGAGCAGAAAGATGCCGAGCACGAACAGCACGTGATCCAGCCCCTTCGGCACGATGTGGGTGAAGCCGAGGATAAAGTAGCGCCAAGCGGCGGCGATGCGATCGATCGGCGGCGCCGCACCGGACAACGCGAACGGCGCGCTGGTTTGCCCGCCCTCCAGCCACTGGGTGACCGGGGCTTCGGACCGGTCGCTTCTGACCGTCAGGGCGTACGAGGCGAAGGTCCAGGAGTAGGTCCAGGTGAAGTTGCGCGCGCCGCGAGGAATCTCGCCCGACAGGCGAACCGTCGCGATCACTGGCGAGGTGGCATCCTTCTGGGGCGAGACGGAATACTCGATTGTCGGATGCACGTCCGAGCCATCGAATGAGACCTTAAGCCTCCGGCGAAAGATGTCGTCGAAAGTTGCGAGCAAAGCCTCGGGACTGGCCGATCCCTTTTGCGGATTCGGCGGTCGACCGGCGGAGGCTTCCAGTTTTTCGAGGAGCGCGGTCGCATCGGTCGCGATCTCGATCTGGTAGTGGTCTGCCTGAAGCAGGACCGACGCTCGCGTCGTGCCAATCTCATGGGCGCGAGCGACCGAACCGCACATCAACATCAAGGCGGCAAAGCCGCAGGCGGTTCCAACGACCGGACGGCACCACAAGCGTCGACTCGGCATGACCCTCATGTGGCGTCCTTCAGCTCGAACGTGAGCGATGCCCAATAGCTCGCCCATTCCGCACTGGCGCCAGGTGGCGCAGGAATCATGTGCACCGCCTTCACCAACCACATCCCGGGTTGCTTCAATCGGAATCGCACGCGACCGTCGTTGTCTGTGCGGGCTGTCAGCTTCGCGGATGGATTGACCCGGTTGATGGCCACCACGAGCGCGCCGGCGAGCGGGCGGTTCTCGTAGGTCAGGCGAAATGGGAGATCCCGAGCGGCCGCGATTGCGTACGGATTCCGCTCAGCGACGAGCTCGAGCGTAAAGCCCAGGGGCCGGTCGCGCTGCCCATCGTTTGCTGGCCCCGACAGCACCAGGCTCTTGGCGCAGCGCGAGAAGACCTCGTGGGCTTTGGCGCCCATTTCGTTTCGGCGGGCTCGTAGCGCGGCGACCGAGTCCAGCCCCTCTTCCTTCAAGTACTGGTTGAATTTCTCGGGCGTCAGCTCGACCGCGCTCGGATTGCTGTGGTAGCCGACGACGACCAGCCCGGGCGTGGCCACGCGGATGAAGCCCGCCGGATCGGCACCGTCCCGGCCGACGACCGGCTTGCGGCCCGCTGTATCCTCGAAGACGAACTGATTGATCATCGAGGGATCGCGCGGCAGTGGATCGCCGAGGAGGTCCTGCCCGACGCGGAGTCGGAGACCGACGACCTGACCGGACTCCGGAAAAAAGGTGGTCGGATCGATCCACATATCGTGGGCGAAGAGCGGCGCCCCACTCAAGGCGATCCCTGCCACCACCAGGTGCCTCAGACGACGCAACATCGATGCACTCAACCGACGCGACATCATGCCAGTCCTTGGTCTCGATCAGGATCGGGAACGGCCCCGGAAGTGGGGACCGTTCCGATTCGATCCTCGCATTCTACGGTTCCGGGATATCCGGCACGGTGGGAACGTTGATGCCGCCGTGCCCCTGGAGCAGACCCTGGTGAGCAGGTGCCAGGAACGGGAACCTGTCGAGGTAGTTCTTGTCGTTGACCTCGGTGCCCTTGGCGAGGCCGGCATTCGGGTCGCCTGCAACGATCAAGCTGATCAGCACGGTGTTGACATTCACCTGGTTGCGATTGGGCTCGGTCCCACCGCCAACACGACGGCCGTTGGGAAACATCGAATCGATCGCCGCGTCCAGCGTGAGCACGTCACCGGTGAAACCGTCGGCGATCGGAATGGGGCGACCCAAGTTGATGGCGTTGACGATGTCCAGGCGCGGCCCGCGGAGCGCGCTCACGGTCTCGAGAGGTACCCCCAAAGCGCGGTAGATGCCGAGCGCATCGGCGTCGCGCACCAGCACGGGGAACAAGATGTCAGCGCCGAAGTTGGTCACGTCATGGAGGGGGCTGCTGCGCAGATAGAGCGTCTGACGCTGGGTCCCCACCAAGCCGGCATTGAAAAGCGGCAAGGCATTTCGACCTACTTGCACGAACTCGCCGGACCCTCTGAGTCCGGTGATGATGTTCCTGGCATCGACTGTCTGCGTCTTTTGACGAGTGATCCTCGACCAGACGCGGAGCAGGCTATCCGTCGAGTCTTGCTTGAGCTCGCCATTGTGCGGAATGCCATTCGGAAAGATATCGGCGGTCGGCACTTCGAGGGCGATGGAGAAGATGTTGAAGCCCGTGAAAACGTCCTTGCCGGGCGGACGGCGTGCGCCTGGGATCCCGCCGAGATCGTCTCGGTTCAAGTTGACCAGGTCGAAGATCCCCTTCTCATCGAGCTGATAAGGATCGTCGAACTGGCCGGCGATGATACGTCCGCCGTTCCTGAGAGGTTGGATGAAGCTGTCGACAAAAGCCTGATCGTAGAGACCCCTTTCACGGCTGGTGGGATCTGTGGAGTCGTAACCCTCGAAGGGACCGAGGCGATAGACAAGCCGATCGGTCTGCGGACCGTGGTTGTTCGGGAGGACAGGCAGGTTGTTACCAAGGACAACCCTGCGCGCGTGATCGTCGGTATCGTCTTCGCTCTCGCCGACCTCTTCGCGGTCGTTTCGCTCCGGATACGTGAAGCGAGTCACCTTCATGGTCTCAGTACCGCCGGTGAGTTGCCACAGCAGCTCGTTGCCGCCACCCACCGGATCCGTAGGTCCTGGAGGCGGCGCCGGCTCGATCCTGTTGGTGAACTCGATGCGGTAAACCACTCTGTCCCTGAGGCTCGCGCCCTTCGCAACGTGGAACTCGTATCGGTAGCCGTTGCATGCGCGCAGGCCCTGGTTGCCTTGACCCGGCTCGTGAAGCGGGTTGAAGTCCATGATCAGGTAGAGCTTGTCGTGCGAGCCATTCGACACCCAGGCGTAGGTGTCGGTGTTGTCGGCGCAGGGCTCGTTGAGGATGGCGAGCGCCTCCCTGTGGCTCGACCCCTGCAGCATAATGGCGCCCGCGAAAAGGAAAGCGGCGCCGAACAGCGTCTTGGCAACTCGTTTCATGAAACCCTCCGTTTGTCTGTCGATGAGCGCTTCGTTGCAAATGGATGCTGGCTACCGGTACGTACGACCCCGGTCGTTGGATTTCTGGCCCGGATCAAAAGTCGGTCCGTAAGCGCAGCAGTCGAGCGTTGCGGGTCCCGGTTAGAGCAGCGCTTCGAGCAATCCGGCCAAGCGAGTGACTTGCAGCTCGATCGCTAACGTAGCTTTTTGGACGGCCAGCACGTCCCGGGACCGCTGCTCCTCGTGTTCGGAGGTGGACAGCTCCCTGAGTCGTGCACCAGCCGCCTGGGCCTCTTCTAAGCGATCGCGAATCGCGCCTTTCGAGGCCAAGAATGTCAACATGCTGAACTCCGGCGGCATGCTCGCCCTCTCACTCAGGCGTTGGTTGATCCGGGAGATCATCTGGTCCGCTCGGGTGGAAACCCAATCGAGCTCGCTCAGGAGGTGAGTCTCAGCCGGCGACGACATGAGTCACCTCATTCTGTGCACGAGCCTTCGCCGCGCAAGTTTACATGGTGACCATCACTTTGAGTGAAGAGAGCCCGAGGGGGCCGGGAAAGGTGCTCGCGTCCAGCAGTTCACATCGGTTCACAACACTTCGGATTCGTTCGGGGACAACGGGTCGGGTGAGTCCAGCGCTTCACAGCGGAGGAGTTTTCGCCAGGCTCATGGCGACCCGGTGACCGGTGCCTCAGCCCTTCAGCGCCCGTGCCGAGCTCCACAAGGCGCCGGGATTGACGCGAAGGGGATAGATGGCGAGGACCTGGTCGAATAGCTCGCGCGTCGTCTTCGCCGTCTCGGCAATCCGGTCGAAGTCGCGGATGTACTGGCGCGTCTCCTCGATGATACGGGGATTGTCCTCGTTGCCAGGCCGTTTGTGCCCGGCGATCACAGCGCACGGCCGCAGCGCCTCGATCGTGTCGAGCGCCGCGATCCACTCGCGGCGGCGCTGCGGATTGGACTCGGCGAGATAAAGATGAACGTCGTTGTAGGCGGCATCCCCGGCGACGACGAGGCCGATCGACGGGACATGCAGGCAGGTTGTGTTTTGCGTGTCGGTGTGCCCGAGGTCCACAACCACGAGCTGGTGTCCCTCGAGCTCCATCATGTTGCCGTCGAGGGGATCGGCGATCACCACGCGCTCTGGAATCTGACCGGGGAACCGCGCATTCCAGAATCCCTGCATCGTCTGAGGCGCGATCTGCGTTCGCATCTGCGCCACCACCGGGGGCGAGGCGAGCACTCGAGCATTCGGAAAGCGCTCGAGGATGATGCTGGCGCCAAAGAAGTGGTCGCCGTGGCCATGCGTGACGTAGATCATCGTCAGTTGCTTGCCCTTCGCAGCGACCCAGTCGGCAAGCCGGCGCGCCTCCGCGACGGTCATAAGCGGGTCGACGAGCACGGCATCGCGCTCACCGGAGATGAGCGTCGCGGAGGTCGGCGACCACATCCGCTGTTTGGCGCCGGGAGGCAGATCGTCGGTGACCGTCGGCTTGGCTTCCGCGACGAAAACGCTCCACTCGAGCTGCGCGGGCTCTTGAGTCGTGATCGACTTCATGATGATGGCTTGGTCTTGTTGGCCGCGGCCAGGATTATCAACGCGACTAGGAATGACACACTCTGGATCCATCTGGACATTTCGTTTCCTCCGGGTACTGAAACAGCAATGCGTGGCCGGCCTCGCAATCGCATTAGAGCGTGAGCACCACGCGTCCAAAAGGACGCTCTTCGATGAGAGCGCGAAGCGCATCGGCGCCGTGCTTCAGCGGGAAGGTCCGCGCCACGATCGGCTTGACCGCGCCGGAACGTCCTGATGCTCGGGCGCTTCCAGATCAGATCCGTCACGTCGATGGTCGATTTGCGGCCGGCTGAGTACCCGAGAGTCGTCAGGCTGCCTGACACGGCCAACGTGCCGAGCGCGTCGCCGAGCAGTTCGCCACCGACCGCGTCGATGATGATGTCGGCGCCGTACCCGCCGGTGATTCGACGCACGCCATCCTGCAGGCGCTCGGCGGAGAGATCGATGACCTCTTCAAAGCCCATCGCCCGTGCCTGTTCAGCCTTCGCGCGGCTCGTCGTGCTGGAGATCGCATGGCTGGCCCCCATCGCTCGAGCGAGCTGGGTGACAGCGTTGCCGACTGATCCACCGATGGCCGGCGCAAACACGCTTTGGCCAGGCTTGAATCCAGCAAGACTGAGGCTCATGTTCGAAGTCAGGTAGGCCACCGGCAATCCGGCGGCGGAGACGTCATCGATATTGTCGGGAATGGTGCACAGGTGTTCCCTGCGCACGGCGAGCCACTCCGCATACGATCCCTTTTCCGAAACGCCGTAAGGACCGGCGAACATCACCCGCGTCCCCGCGGGAAACTCGGGGTCGCCATCGTTCACGACAACCCCTGCTCCCTCGCTTCCGAGCACCAAGGGTGCCTTCGCGCGTGGAAGCCCGCCGCTGAGAACTGTGTGCTCGAGGGGCGTCACGCCCGCCGCCATCACTCGGACCAGCACTCGCCCTTCCGAGACGAGCGGGACCGGGACGTCGACAAGCTTCAGATCCTGGTACCCGCCTCAGTTCTCCGCTCTGATCGCGCGCATGGTAACCATCCGCCACTGCAAATCGGGCACCAGACGGTTCGCGCCGCCAAGAAACGCGGTGTCGTCAGAAAATTCTGATGGATCAGCAGAGAATGCTGATTTTTCGGCTAGACCTTGAATGCGCCATGCGTCGTGGAAGGGGAGGGCTTTCCCCGAGCGCGGGGGTGTGCAAGAACGCGAGTCGCACTGGGTATTGCCGGCAGTAGCGTGACCGGGCACCCGGGAAGGGCGGTTCCGCATGAACCGAGCGAAGAGTTCGACGATCACGCGCGCCCCGGTTCGTCAGGTCCCGGATTCCGCGGGCGCGATCCACGGCAAGCTCCTCTCTCTCCTGCAGCGAACTGCATCCGTCGACGAGTTCACGGCGCTCCTGGGGGGAATCAAGGAGCTGGCGAACGCCGATGTCCCCCGCGAAACGCTGGCGCAAAGCGTCGAGGCTGGCCTCGCTCTCCGCGAGCGTTTGGTGCAGCAGCAGCAGCGGGAGCGAGGGCTGGTCGCAGTGATCGAGACGGCGCGGGACCTGACCGCCCTGCGCGACATCGAGCTGGTCCTCCAGGCAATCGTGCGGCGGGCGCGGGAGCTCGTTGGATGCACGGTCGCCTACCTGGCCAACTACGTCCCGGAGCGGAACGAGTTCTACATGCGCGCGACCGACGGCGCGATGTCCGAGGAGATGAAGAAGCTCAGGGTGTCGAGCGACTTCGGGGTGATCGGAATGATCCTGCGGACCAAGGCCCCGCAGAGCTCGTCGAACTACCTCGAAGACCGTCGCATCAAGCACCTGGAGGTAGTCGACGAGGCCTTCCGGCGCGAGGGCGTCAACTCGATCCTCGGCGTTCCCCTCCTCGCCGGCGGCGAGGTCCTTGGGATCCTCTTCGTCGCCGATCGTTATCAGCGCTCGTTCCTTCCCTGGGAGATGTCCATCCTCTCCACTCTCGCGGCGCACGCCGCGGTCGCGATCCTGAACGCGCGGGCCTTCGAGGAGGCGCGGGTGGCGCTGCGGCAAGCGCGTGAAGCGAACGCGATGCTGCAGGCGCAGGCGGAGGGGATCCATCTCGCCGCGGAGGCGCACGAGCAGCTCACGTCCGTGATCGCCAAGGGGGGCGGGCTGCAGGATCTGTGTCGCGTCGTCGCCGGCAAGCTGCGCGGGCGCGTGCTCGTGTTCGATGAGGGAGGAAGACCGATCACCCCTGCCCTCGATGCCGACGGTGGCGCGGACGAGCGCGCCCTGCGGAAGGTCGACGACCACCTCAAGAACGCGATGCGAGAGAGCCGCATGCTGGGGCGATCGGTGGTGGCACATGCATCCGGTCCGGAAGTGTGCCGCGTCTCCGCGGTGGTGGGCGGCAGCGGGCTCTTGGGTTGGATGGTGATCAGGACGCCCGCTGAGCTGAACGAGTTTGAGATCCGCATCTTCGAACGCAGCGCGATCATGGCTGGCATCGTGCTGCTGTCGCAGGAGCGGATGGACCTCGCGGTCAACCGGGATCGGAGCGCCATCCTGCGCGGCCTCCTCTACTGGCAGCAGGACGATCTGGCCGGCCTCTCGGACAGAGCGACGCGGCACGGCCTCGACCTGTCGAGGCCGGTCGTGCTCGCGGCCATCGAGGTCGAGGGCGGCCGCACCAGCCAGATGCTGAAGAAGATGAAGGACACGCCTGGTCTCGAGGCGATGCTGTTCGACGAGATCGACGGGCTGCTCGTCGGCCTCGGAGGCATTCCGGCCCCCGAGGCGCTGTGCGAGGCACTCCGCAGTAACGCCAAGGGCCAACCGATTACCGCGGTCGTCTCGCAGTGGGTGAAGCGCGTCTCGGACCTTCCGCGAGTCTACCAGTCCCTCAAGCGCTGCGTTGGGCTGATGCGCAGCCTGGATCGCAAGGGCTCCGTCTCACTCGAGTCGGAACTGTCGCCCTATGCGCTGTTGTTCGAGAAACAGGGCCACGAGGACGTCGAGGGGTTCCTCAAGGCGACGGTCGGCAAGTTGCTCGACTACGACCGGAAGCGCCACTGCTCCCTGGCGGAGACGATCCTCTGCTATCTCGACAACAGCCACAACGCGCGGCGCACGGCAGCGAAGCTCGGCATCCACGTGAACACCTTGCGCCAGAGGTTCGAGACGATCGAGAAGCTCCTCGGTGGCTGGAGCGAGACTACGCGCGCACTGGAGATCCATCTCGCTCTGCGCCTCTGGCAACTCCGGGGAGGCAGCCGGACAGCGCCGCGGTGAGGGAACCGCCAGGCCCGGTGTTACTTGCACACAAGCTGACTGCGAGAGGCGGTGCGATTTCCACCTTGTTCTGCTCGACGGCCCCTCCTAAAAACTGAACGATGACCGCCATGCCAAATCCCTCCGACCCCGGTCACCTCCCCTCTCAGGATCTCTCAGAGCGGACCCTGGTGACCGCGATGGCTCTCAACCCGCTCGTCGCCCTCGATCGCTCGCAGCTCCTCGCCGCCGCCGGCCGCATCGCAGCGCGCGCGCTCGCTCACCCCAAGCCGCTGCGGAGCCGCGCCACCGCGCTCGCGCGCGAGCTGGGCCAGATCGTCGCCGGCACGAGCAAGCGCGAGCCGGTCCCATCGGACCGGCGATTTGCCGATCCGGCCTTCCGCGACCACCCGATCTATCGCCGGTTGATGCAGAGCTACCTCGCCTGGCGCGAGGCCCTGCTCGGCCTCGTCGACGAGGTGGATCTCGACCCCAAAAGCCGCGCGCGCGGCCAGTTCGCGCTCTCGCTGCTCATCGAAGCGGTGGCGCCGACCAACACCCTCGTCGGCAATCCGGCAGCGCTCAAGCGCGCGTTCGAAACCCGCGGCACGAGCCTCTGGCGCGGGCTCCGCCACTTCGTCGCCGACGTCGTCGACAACGGCGGGCTTCCCGCCCAGGTCGACCGGCGCGCCTTCAAAGTCGGCGAAACCTTGGCCTGTACGCCGGGACAGGTCGTCTTCCGCAGCGAGGTGCTCGAGCTGCTCCAGTATGCGCCGTCGACGCCCCAGGTCTATCAGCGCCCGCTGGTTCTGATCCCGCCTCAGATCAACAAGTACTACGTCCTCGATCTCGCCAAGGGCCGCAGCCTGATCGAGTTCACGGTCGCGCAGGGATTCCAGGTCTTCGCGGTCAGCTGGCGCAACCCGACGCCGGCGCAGCGCGAGTGGGGCCTCGACACCTACGTCGAAGCGCTCTGCGAAGCGACCGATGCGGCGCGCGAAATCACCGGCAGTGACAAGGTCAACTTGGTCGGCGTCTGCGCCGGCGGCATCACCACCTCCGTCCTGCTTGGACACCTCGCCGCCCGCGGGGACGAGCGGGTCGCCTCGGCCACCTTCCCGGTCACGGTGCTCGACACCTCCGTCGACTCGATCACTTTCCAGCTCGCGTCGGAAAAGACGATTGCGGCCGCCGTCGCCCGCTCGCGGAAGGAGGGCGTGATGTCGGGCCACGACATGGCGCGCGTGTTTTCCTGGCTTCGTCCGAACGATCTGGTCTGGAACTACTGGGTGAGCAACTACCTCCTCGGCAACGAGCCTCCCGCCTTTGACATCCTCTACTGGAACAACGACTACACCAACCTGCCCGCCACGCTGCACGCCGAGTTTCTGGAGATCCTCCTCAAGAACTCGCTGTGCCGGCCGGGCGCGCTCGAGGCGCTCGGCACGCCCATCGACCTCGGCCAGGTGCGCGCGGACGTCTACGCGGTCGGCGCGCTTAGCGATCACATCACGCCCTGGGAGGCCTGCTACCGCACTCCGGGCCTGTTCGGCGGCAATCGCACGTTCGTGGTGAGCACCGGCGGGCACATCCAGGCTGTGGTCAACCCCGTCGGCAACGCGAAGATGGGCTTTTTCGTCAACGACACCTACGAGCTGGAGGCGCAGCTCTGGTTCAAAGGCGCGCGCGAGCACAAGGGCTCGTGGTGGAAGCACTGGGCCGCCTGGCTCGTCGCGCGCTCGGGCCCGGAGCGCGCCGCGCCCCCTGCCGTCGGCAGCGCGTTGCATTTTGCGCAGATGGCAGCACCCGGGCGCTATGTTCTCCAGGGAGCGTGAGCGAGATCGGAGAGCAGACAGAGTTCGTCGTGGTGGATGGCCTTCGCTTGCGCGTCTCCATCCGCGGGAGCGGTCGACCGCTGCTGCTGTTCAATGGACTCGGTGCCTCGCTGGAGATCTTCGATCCGCTTCGGCGCGAGCTGCGCGAGACCGAGACGATCGCGGTGGACATGCCGGGCACCGGCGGCTCGCAGACGCCGCTGTTGCCCCGGCCGCTCTGTCGCCTGGCGCGTCTGGCAGGCCGGCTCCTGGACGTCCTCGGTTATCCCCGCGCCATTGACGTGCTCGGGATCTCCTGGGGCGGCGCACTCGCCCAGGAGTTTGCGCTGACCTGTCCGCGCCGGGTGCGGCGGCTGGTGCTGGCCTCGACCAACACTGGCTGGCTAAGCGTGCCGGGCGACTTGAAGGCGCTTTGGGTCCTGGCCACTCCGCGGCGCTACTACTCGCCGACCTACTTCGAAAAGGTGGCGCCTACTCTCTATGGCGGCGCGGTGCGGGATGATCCGGGCTTGCTCCGCAAGCAGGGCCACCTGCGCTTCATCCATCCGCCGACGATGCGTGGCTACCTCTGGCAGCTCGCGGCCGGCATTGGCTGGACGAGCCTGCCCCGACTGCACCGCGTGCGCAGCCCGGCGCTGGTGCTCGCTGCCGACGACGATCCCATCGTTCCGCTGGCGGGGTCGCGGCTGATGGCCTGGGCGCTGCCGCGCTCGCGCCTGCACGTGGTGCCGAAGGGCGGCCACCTGTTCCTGGTGACGCACGCGGCCGAGGTTGCCCCCCTGATCGAGAGTTTTCTCGGCGAGCCGGATTGAAGTGGGCCCGATTCGCAGCCGAGTGATGTGACGTTTTCACACTGAAAAGCGACGCTACATTGGTCTTTCGCACGTTGCTGCCGCTCGAGCGCGCCTCCTACTCTCGCGTTGGCCCAAGCAGGAGGAATCGATGATCGGCACGATGCAAGACTATCAGCTCACCGTGGGAACCATTCTCCACCATGGCCGCGACGTCTACGGCCAAAGCAAGGTGGTGACGTTGGAAGGCAGCCGCACTCGCACCGCCACCTTCTCGCAGGTGTGCAGGCGCGCCGAGAAGCTGGCGCAAGCGCTCCGCGCGATCGGCGTGAAACCCGGCGATCGAGTCGGCACCTTCTGCTGGAACACGCAAGAGCACCTCGAAGCCTACCTCGCTATTCCCGGCATGGGTGCGGTGCTGCACACGCTCAACATCCGCCTCTTCCCGGAGCAGCTCGCGTATACGATCAATCATGCCGAGGACAAGGTCATCCTCGTCGACGACACGCTGGTCCCGCTGCTGGCGGGCGTTGTGCCGGAGCTGAAAAAGGTCGAGCACTTCGTAGTGATCGGTCCCGGGGACGGCAGCGCGCTGGGTAATCCGCACCGCTACGAAGAGCTGCTCGCCGCGCAGGAGGGCGCCTTCGAGTGGCCGGCGATCGACGAGCGCAGCGCCGCGGCGATCTGCTACACCAGCGGCACCACCGGCAATCCGAAGGGCGTGGTCTACACGCACCGCAGCACCTGGCTGCACTCGATCGCAATCTCTACCCCCAACAACTTCGGGATCGCGGAGCGCGACCGCGTGCTGCCGATCGTGCCGATGTTCCATGCGAACGCCTGGGGCATTCCTTATGCGTGCTGGGGCGCCGGCGCGGACATGCTGATGCCCGGGCGCTACCTTGCACCCGAGCCGCTCTGCCGGTTCATCGCGCAGGAGAAGCCCACCATCTCGGCCGGCGTGCCCACGGTCTGGAATGGAATCCTCCAATATGCAGAGACGAAGGAGGTCGATCTCAAGTCGCTTCGCACGGTGATCGTCGGTGGATCGGCAGTGCCGCAGAGCCTGATTGAGGCGCTGGAGCTTCGCCACGGCGTGCGCATCGTGCAAGCGTGGGGGATGACCGAGATGAGCCCGCTTGGAGCGATCGCGCATCCTCCGCCCGATGTGCAGTCGCCTGCGGAGGACATCAAGTGGCGAACGAAGACGGGGCGCGTGGCACTGGGCGTGGAGCTGCGGCTGATCGACGACCAGGGTCAGGTGGTGCGGTGGGACGGCGAGTCGCTCGGCGAGATCCAGGTCCGCGGCCCCTGGATCACCGGCGCCTATCTGCACGATCCGTCGCCTGAGAAGTTCCACGACGGCTGGCTGCGCACCGGCGACGTCGGCTGCGTCGATCGGCGCGGGTACATCCAGATCACCGATCGCTCGAAGGACGTGATCAAGTCGGGCGGCGAGTGGATCAGCTCGGTGCAGTTGGAGCTTGCCATCGTGGGCCACCCGGGCGTCGCCGAAGCCACCGTCATCGCGGTCCCTGACGATCGCTGGGCAGAGCGGCCCCTGGCGTGCGTGGTGGCGAAGCAGGGTGAGAAGCTCGACCCATCTGAGCTGCGCGAGTGGCTGCAGGGCAAAGTGGCCAAGTTCTGGTTGCCGGAGCGGTGGGCATTCATTCCGGAAGTGCCGAAGACGAGTGTGGGCAAGTTCGACAAGAAGCGGCTGCGAGCCCAGTACGCCGAGGGGAAGCTCGAAGTGATCAGCTTGAAAGTGAGCCAGGGCTGTTGACGATTCCTCGGGCCCGTCCGCGCTGCACACTCACCGGCGCGGTCTCTTCCGCTTTCAGCGCGAGCTTGAAGAGAATGGTGCGTTATCCATGAACACGCCTCGAACGGCAACGGCCCCGCTGCGGAATTGTTCTGTGCTGATCTTGTATCTCCGAACTATTCTCCTCCGGTCGTCGTGCGGAGAATGCTTCCGAAGTATCCCACCGCTGTTCCCGTTTTGGCATCCACGAATGACACCGCGACAAGATTGTTTGTCCCGCTGGTTTGGGCCCTCCATGTAGCGCCGCCGTCGCTCGTGCGCAGAACCGCTCTACCACCCACCGCGGTGCCCGCTTTAGCGTCGACGAACGATACCCCGCTGAGCGGCTGAAACGTTCCAGTGGACACACGTGTCCATGTGTCTCCGGCGTTCGACGTGCGAAGAATTGTGCCCATCCGGCCCACTGCGATCTGAGTATTGGCGTCGAGGAACGCAACTCCGTCAAGCTCCCAGATGACGCCGCTGGATTGAGACGTCCAGGTTTCGCCCCCGTTCGTCGTGGCAAGAATGGTCCCGCCCCAACCCACGGCCATTCCCGTCTTAGCGTCCAGGAAAGAAATCCCATGCAGCACATTGGTCGTCCCGCTGAATTGGCGCATCCAGGTAATACCTCCGTCGGTGGTGCGCAGGATGGTTCCGGAGCTGCCCACGACGGTACCCGTGTGGGCGTCTACGAAGGAGACGCCGAAAAGAGTACTGGAGGTTCCGCTGGACTGACGCACCCAAGTGATGCCGCCATCGGTGGTACGCAGAATAGTTCCGACGTTGCCTACTGCGATCGCGCTGTCGGCGTCCGTGTGGAAGACACTCCAGAGTAGATTGGTCGTCCCGCTGGATTGTCGCGCCCAGGTAGTGCCGCCATCGGTGGTGCGGAGAATAGTTCCTTCCAGGAAGGCACCCCCCACCGCAGTGCCGGTGTTCGCGTCCACGAAAGAGACCCCGTAAAGATTGTGTGTCAACCCGCGGGATTGGGTCGTCCAGGTTGCGCCCCCGTCGGTGGTGCGCACAAGCGTTCCCCCATTGCCCACGGCCGTCCCGGTATTGGAGTCTAAGAACGAAACCGCGGTGAGGGCATTGGTTGTATCAGTGGACTGAGGCGTCCAGGTTCCGCCCCCGTCCGTCGTCCGCAGAATAGTTCCGCTGCTGCCCACCGCCGTCCCCGTGTTGGCATCCAAAAAGGAAACGGCGAGAAGGGCGGCATGGGTTTTCCCACTGAACTGGGGCGTCCAAGTTGCACCCCCGTCTGTGGTGCGAAGAATAGTTCCATCCCAGCCCACCAACGTACCCGTGTTGGCCTCTAAGAACGAGACCGCAGTGAGGTACGCAGTCGTCCCGCCGGACTGGGGAGTCCAGATGTTGCCGCCGTCGGTCGTACGAAGAATAGTGCCGCGTTCACCGACCGCAGTTCCCGTTTTCGCGTCAACGAAGGAAACGGCGGTCAGAAGATTGCTGGTCCCACTGAACTGGCGCGTCCACGTGACTCCGGCATCGGTCGTGCGGAGGATGAATCCGCCCGCACCGACTGCGGTCCCCGTGTTGGCATCTACGAAGGAGACCGCGCTGAGGGTACAGCTACAACTGCTCCCTGTGGGCTGGGGCACCCAAGTGATGCCGCCATCGGTCGTGCGCAGAATCGTTGTTCCTTGTCCGGGTTGTCCGACTGCCCAGCCCGTCTTGGCGTCCACGAAGGAGAGGCCGAGCAGATCATTGGTCGTCCCGCTGGACTGGAAACTCCAGGTCGTGCCGCCGTCGGCCGTGCGCAGAATCGTTCCGAAGTCGCCGACGGCGACAGCGGTTTGGGGACCCAGCGTAGCCACACCATGAAGGTAGTTCCCTTGTGGCTGTGGGTTCTGCCACAACCACCCCGATGCGAGGGATTTGGTTCCGACACCGGTGATGCCGAGGAACATGACCAAGATTCTGGAAACGCGTCTCATGATTCTGCCGTTCCTCCAGTTTGATGGGCAGGTAGTGAGCTGAGCTGGCGGCGAGAATGATGAACGGATTGACAGCAAGGGCCAATTTTCGGCCCATACGAGCAGCTTGCGGGCTCTCAAAGAATGTCAGTGGGTCTGGTACGCCTGAAATGAACGGAAGGGCGTCGCAATCGCTCCAGTTGGTTGTCCGCCTGCGAGCGGTCCCGCACCGCCGCACTCGCCGGCGCGGTCCTCGTTCAGTGCGCCCCGTAGCTACGCCCTGCGTGCGATCTCAGACGGCAAATGCCTCCTCGGGAATCCGCATCGCGCTCGTCTCGTCCTTGCTGAGCACGTCGCACTTAGCAGGGACCAAAGAGGTGATGCGATTGACGAAGAACTTCGCGCCCTCGATCTTGCCCTGGTAGAACAGCTGGTCGGATTCGCTCTCAGCGCTGGTCAGCGCTTTCTTGGCCGTCAAGGCCATCCAGAGGTGCAGCCAACCGCACAGCGTATCGCCGAAGCAATTGAGGAGGTCGCAAGCGGCGAGAAGCGGTACTGAGGGGCTCGTCGGCGTCATCTTCCCCAGCGCCGAGCACGTGGTCGCGAGGGCCTGAACCGCGGCCTGAACAACGAGGGCCTCCTGCCGGAGATCGGTCGTCTCCAAAGCCTCGCCGATGGGGGCCTTTGTTTCGTTCAAGAGGGCCGAAAGCAGCTTGCCCCCGTTCGTTCCCAGCTTCCTGCCGACCAGGTCCAGCGCCTGGATGCCGTTCGTCCCCTCGTAGATGCTGTTGATCCTCTGATCCCGCTGCATCTGCTCGACCGGATAGTCGCGGCAGTATCCGTAGCCGCCATGCGTCTGGACGGCCAGGTGATTCACGACCATTCCCATGTCGGTGCAGTACGCCTTGACGATGGGCGTGAGGATCTCGATCAGCCCCTGGCATCTGGCCTTCTCGTCTTCCGTGGCCGCGCCCTTCGCCTTGTCCATCGTGTAATAGCAATACAGCGCAAGGAATCGAATTCCCTCGACCACCGACTTCTGGGTGAGGAGCATTCGCCGGACGTCGGGGTGCTGGATGATCGGCACCTGGAGGCCCGGGGTCCGCGCGGCGATGCTCGAACCCTGCAGGCGGTCCCTGGCGTAGGCTAGGGCGTGCAAGTACGCCGAGCCCGCGAGGCCGGCGCCCATCAGCCCGATGTTCTGCCGTTCCTCGTTCATCAGATGGAACATGATCTTCATGCCGTCGCGTGGTCGACCCATCAGGTATCCGATGCACTTGCCATTCTCGCCAAAGTTCAGCGTGCAAGTCGGGCTGCCGTGAATGCCCATCTTGTGCTCGATGTTTCCCGTCGTCACGTCGTTGGGCTCGCCCAGGCTGCCGTTCGGATTCACGCGATGCTTGGGGATCACGAAGATGGAGATGCCCTGCGTCCCGGGCGGATCGCCGTCGATCCTCGCCAGGACGACGTGAATGATGTTCTCTGTCAGATCGTGGTCGCCCCCGGTGATGAAGCACTTGGTACCAGCGATGGAATAGGTCCCGTCCGCGTTTCTCTTCGCGGTCGTCTTCAAAGCGCCGACGTCGGAGCCGGCGACTGGCTCGGTCAGGCACATCGTTCCCGCCCAGGTGCCGTCGAACATCTTCTTGAGGAAGATGGCCTTCAGCTCGTCGGAGCAGAACTTCTCCACCAGCCGGGCGGCGCCCGCGGTCAATGCCGGTACCAGCGAGAAAGCTTGATTGCACGCGTAGAAGAATTCGTTGCAGGTGGCGGCGACGACGGTCGGTAGCCCCTGGCCCCCCACCTCAAGGCTGTCGGAGATGCTGAGCCACCCACCTTCGGCGAAGAGCTTCCACAGCGTCTTGTACGCCTCCGGAGCCCGGACGACGCGGTCCTTGAACACCGCTTCGATGGGCTTTCCGTGCGCCTCGTCGGGATAGTGCGGGGCGAGCTGGCCCTCGGCGAACCGAGCGGCTGCGTCGACGACCATGTCCACCACCTCGGGGTCGACTTCGCCGAAAGGAGCCTTGCCCAGGATCTCCTGATCGATCTTCAAGACCTCGTGCAACAGGAACTTGCTATCCCGCTTGTTGACCCACTGGCTGGCCATCTTCGCCTCCGATCCGGCGCCTCGCCGGTATCGCAGCTACCGCGTTGAAGAGTCCAGAGGGTAGAGGTGAAAAGCAATCGCTCACAACGTGAGGAGCGCACCTCGTTTTGCGTTTTCTTGTGTCAGGAAATCACATCGCGCAAAGCTGTCGTTGAGCGATGGCCAGGAACGCGAGCAGATGCGGGCCCGGAGCCGATGGAATGCGCGACGAGCGATTTGAAGGCTCCGATGTGATCTCCTCACACTGGAAAATGTAGATCGCGGTGCGCTCCGCACGTTGTTGCGAATTGCGCCCGACATCTACTTTCCAGCCCCGTTCGCCAATCACAATCACGACGGGAGGAAAAAAGTGAGAATCAACGCCTTTGGTATTGTCCTGATTCGAGTTCCATTACTTGCAATTCTGATGGTTGGAACGGTCGCGCGCGCCAGCTTCACCGACAAGGCGATCAAAATCGGCGTCCTCAACGATCAGTCGGGCCCGTACGCTGATCCCACTGGCCAGGGTTCGGTCATCGCCGCGAGAATGGCCGTCGAGGACTTTGGCGGCAAGGTGGACGCCACGCCGATCGAAGTGATCTTCGCCGACCATCAGAACAAACCCGACATCGGTTCGAACGTCGCGCGGCAGTGGTACGAAGTCGATCACGTCGGCGCGATCGTCGACGTGCCCACCAGCTCGGTGGCGCTGGCGGTAAACCAGATCACCAGGGACAAGAACAAAGTCTTCCTTGCTTCCGGAGCGGCCAGCAGCGACCTGACGGGCAAGGCCTGCTCACCCAACACCATCCACTGGACGTACGACACCTGGGCGCTCGCCAACGGGACCGGGAAGACGGTGTTGAAGGCGGGAGGCACCACCTGGTTTTTCCTCACCGCCGACTACGCGTTCGGGAGCGTGCTCGAGCGCGACATGACTGCGGTCATCAATGTGAACGGCGGCAAGGTGCTGGGATCGGTGCGACATCCGCTCAACACTGCGGACTTCTCCTCGTTCCTGCTGCAGGCTCAAAGCTCGAGGGCCCAGATCATCGGACTGGCGAACGCTGGCGGAGACCTGATCAACTCGATCAAGGCAGCGGCCGAGTTCGGCATCGTCAAAGGAGGGCAGAAGCTTGCCGGACTGTTGGTCAACGTCACCGACGTGCACGCGCTGGGTCTTAAGGCCAGTCAAGGAACGCTGCTGATCGAACCGTTCTATTGGGATCGCGACGACAAGACGCGGGCCTTTTCCAAGCGCTTCGCGGAAAAAAACAAGGGCGCACCGCCGTCGATGATCCAGGCCGGAGTCTACTCGGCGGTGATCCATTATCTGAAGGCGCTCAAGGCGCTGAAGAGCGATGCCGACGGGCGGGCAGTGATCGCAGAGATGAAGAAAATCCCCACCGACGACCCGATCTTCGGCAAGGGGACCGTCCGCGCCGATGGGCGCAAGCTCCATCCGATGTATCTCTATGAGGTGAAATCCCCCGCCGACTCGAAGGGCCCTTGGGACTACTACAAGCTCGTTCGCGAAGTTCCCGCCGAAGAGGCCTTCCGGCCCATCGATCAGGGCGACTGCCCGCTGGTCATGGCGAAGAAGTGATGCTCGCCGTTCCAGCTCAGCCCTCAAGGGCGGCCATACCGAGATGCTGCGAAGCGTCCAGCGAGAGCGGTAGACGGGGTTCGAACCCGCGACCCCGAGCTTGGGAAGCTCGTGCTCTACCAACTGAGCTACTACCGCGAGGCTTGCCAACGTAGGTTCGACGCCAGTTTGTTGTCAATCGAGATGCGAGCGGCTCGAGAGCGGTCAGTCGCTCTCCTCGACGGTGAGCTGATACGGATCCTGGAAGTTCGACTCGCGGTTCTTCGAGTCGCGAACCTCGACGAGATAGACGCCCGGCTCGGCGCTGTAGTGGATGATCTCCGGCGCATCTCCTTTGGCGCGATCCGCTGTCTGGACGAGCGACAATTTCCCGTCCTCCTCCAGCCGGTGCAAGTACAGTCCGACGTGCAGCTTCAGCACTCCGGTGACCGAGGCCTTGATCGCCGTCTTCACCGGACGCCCGGTGAGGTCGAGCCGAAAATAGTCGACGTCCTTCTTGGGGTGGATGGTGCCGCGGATCGGCCGATTGAGCGCGATCGGCGTGGCCGTCTGCGGCGTATTGTTCGGCTCCCGTTCCTCGGTCCCGTTGTCGGGCACCGTGGACACCGTCAATCGATAGGGCTGCTCCGAGTTCTCGTAGTCCCGAACCAGCTTGCCATCCACCTTCCGCAGCGCGCCCTCCACCTTCACCCAACACAGGCCCGGGCAGTAGACGTTGTTGAGGATCTCGGGCTCCTTCACTCCGCCGTCATTAGCTCGCAGCAGCACCTGCTCGCCCTTGCCGTCCTCGCTTGGCTTCACCACCGAGAGAACGAGATCCAGGCGCTCCACGCCGGAGAGATGGAACTTGGCGAGCACCGGCTGGTCCGTCCGCAGCACGTAGTAATCGACGTCGCCTTTGGGCGAGATGAAACCCTCTCGATATCCGTCCAGCGGAAGCGGCGTCGCCTTGGAGATCTCATCGTTCGGCTCCAGTTCCGCGTTGGCGCCAGCTTCCTCTCGGCTCACCGTCAGCGTGTATGGCTTCTGCGGATTGTAACCGCGGCGCGCTTCTTTGCCGGTGCCGGACCAGCCGCTCTTCACCACGACGTAGACGATCCGGTCGGCGGCGCGAACGCCCACGTTGCGCAGCGAAAGTCCCTCGCCGTCTTTGCTCCGCGCTTGAAAGAGCGAAGCCTGTGCTTCGGAGAGAACTTGAAGCTCGAAGCGCACTCCCTCTACGGCGGTCAGCTCGATCCGCAAGGCGATTCGCGGTTCGGCCGCAGGTTGAGTGACTCCTGCATCCGCCGTCAACGGTGGCGGTTCACCCGCGGTCACCGGTGCGAGTCCGCCCGCAGAGCTGCGTGCCGGTCCGCCCCCGGTCACCGGTGCTGGTCCGCCCGCCGGTCCCGGTGCGAGTCCGCCGGTCGCTCCCGGTCCGCCGGCATCCTCCGCGCGGGCCAGCGCACCGGGACCGCTGTCGGGCGGCGCGAGCTCGTATCGGTACCAATCTTCATCTGCTGAGTGGCCGATGAATCCAGAGATGGGCTGCCCGAGCGGCAACGAGTTGGCATCCGCCGCGCGGTCATTGGGCTCCGTCTCGAACCCAGCCGCGGGCTCGCTGAATAGAGCAGTGAGCGTGTAGGCGCCACCTGAACCGCGCTTGGCCGAGGTCACGCGGACCAACAGCTTCCCCTTCACGCCCAGATTCGGCAAGCGCTCCGGCTTGCCTTCGCCTTCGCTGTTGACCGCTACCAATCGGTTGCGATCGGTGTCGTAGATTTCCAGCATCACGTCGGCGCCCGGAATCCCGCTCACCGTTAGATCGACTGTGCGCGGCGCTGGCGGAGCGAGCAGGTACCAATCCTCGTCCGGCTTGGATGGATCTGCAGTCAGGCTGGCGGCGACCACCGAGGGCTCGGAGATCACCATCGCCTGCTCGGGACGATCGTTTGGTTCAACCTCGGTGAGCTGCTTGGGGCCGGCGATCACCGTTCCTGCGTCTCGCTCGACCTTGCCACTGGGGCATGCCGCCGCCCAGAGTAAGAACAGACCCAGCCATCCCCGGTGCTTCATAGTCCTCCAACAGCTCGAGGTTGCCGCGCCGAGCCCCCCTGTCAAGAAGCTGTAACAGCATGGGTTCCCATTTCATCCCGCCCCGGACTGGATGCGTCAGGCCGAGTCGTTGCATCATGTACGTGCATGCGCCGCACTGCTTGCCTCACCTTGCTCATCCTGCCGCTGATCGCTCGCGCCGCGCCGCAGATCGGCTATGCGCACGCGACCGGCTATTACAAGAAGGATTCGCGGCCCACGCTGTACCAGCCGCTCAACCTGCTCGATGGGCGCGAGAGCACCTGCTGGTGCACCACCACCGCGGACGCGTTGGCGGAGACGCTGACCTTTGGCTTCAAAGGCGTCGCCAAGATAGACGAGATCCGGATCTACACCGGCAACGGGTTCGACGATCGCACATTTCAGGAATTTGGTCGGGCGAGGAAACTGAGCATCAAGGCCCCCGGTGGCGCGCAGACCCTCTCCGTCTCAGATCATCGCGGCCTGCAGGCTGTCGCGTTGCGCCCGCCCCTGACGGGCTCCCAGTTCACCATGGAGATCCTCGACCAGTATCCCGCCGAGGATCCGGAGATGCCGGTCTGTTTGACCGACGTGGTCTTTTATTCCGAGGGAAAGCCGCTCAACGGATCCTGGCTCACCCAGAAGCTCAAGTACGACAAGAACCAGAGCCTGGTGCTGGGAACGTGGTTCACCGGAGCGGAAGGCGCGGCCGACAAGTTCCTTTCGTTCTTCTTCGACGGCACCTACCGCTTCTCGTTCGAGCCGTACGATCCGGAGGCCAAGGGTCACTCCTTCTCGGGGACCTATGAGGCATCCGCTTCGCACATCACGCTGGAGCTTCCTGGGAAGGGCAAGGTCGTCGCGCGGATGCGTCGGGAGCGAAAAGAGGATCGCTCGGGCAAGCTCACCCGCACCCTGGTTCTAGAGGGAGATCTGCCCGAAGAGCTGAAGCAGGTCTACCGCGACTACCTCTGAACCCATTCATGCCGGGCGTAGCGAAGCGAAGAGCCGTTCGCGCCGAGCGTAGCGAAGCGTAGTCGAGGCGTCGCGCTCGGTGGGCCTCGACTCCGCGCCTGCGGCGCTACGCTCGGCCTGAGCGGTTGCCGCCTGCGGCGCTACGCTCGGCCTGAGCGGTTGCCGCCTGCGGCTACGCTCGGCCTGAGCGGTTACACCGCTGCGGTGCGCTTCTTCCCGCTGAAGCGCTGGAAGAACTCGATGATCTCCCGAAAGGCGATCTTGATGTCGGTCGCATCCTGGAATTCAGACTCCAGGAAGATTCCTCCGCAGGACTCGCAAGTATCGTAGTGGAGCGGGTGCTGGCGCTGCCCTCCGTCCACTCGCACCAAATCCACCTGACACTCGGGACATTGCCCGGTCAGTGCTTCCGCGTCGACTTTGCCGCCGAGGCTCTCCAGTCCGGGAAGGTTGTTGTGCAGCAGGGCCCGGTTGAGATCTGCGACATCGATCCACAGACCGCCGCACTCCCCACACTTGCGCAGGGTGGTCTCATCCCCTTCGAGCTCGGCCATCTCGACGTTGCAGCCGGGGCAATCCATCAGAATTTCAACTCCTGTTTGAGGGAAGGCGTCTCCCGTTGAGAGATCATAGGTCTTCGAATTTTTCGGTTGCAACCCGACAGTGGCATCCCGCTGAAATCATGGTGCTCAAGCCTTCACGCGACGAATGCTCGCCCCCAGCGATTTGAGTTTCCTGTCCAGAGCCTCATAGCCCCGGTCAAGGTGGTATACCCGCTGGACGTCGGTGCGGCCATTGGCCCGAAGCCCGGCGAGGATCAGCGACGCGGACGCCCGCAGGTCGGTGGCCATCACCGGTGCGCCGGAAAGGCGCTTGACGCCCCTCACCACCGCCGTCGCCCCCTGGATGCTGATATCAGCCCCCATCCGGTGTAGCTCGGAGACGTGCATGAATCGGTTCTCGAAGACGTTCTCGGAAATCAGCGCGGTGCCGTTGGCCACCGTCATTAGCACCATCAGCTGCGCCTGCATATCAGTTGGAAAGCCCGGATGTGCACCGGTCTTCACGTCGACCGATTGGATGAGCTTTGGCCCCTTGCAGCGCAGGCCTCCTCCCTGCGAGCTGATCTGGCAGCCTGCCTCCCGCAACTTTTGAATCACCGGCTCCAGATGCTCGGGTACCGCATTGCGGACCGAGACATCCCCGCCGGTGATCGCCGCCGCGACCAACAGCGTCCCGGCCTCGATGCGGTCGGGCAGAATGGCATGCTCGACCGGATGCAAGCCCTCTACTCCCTCGATGGTGATGGAATCAGTGCCCGCGCCGGAAATGCGCGCGCCCATCTTGTTCAGGACGGCGGCCAGCTCTTCTACTTCCGGCTCACGCGCCGCGTTCTCCAGCACCGTTCGGCCTGAAGCCAGGGAAGCCGCCATCATCAAGTTCTCGGTCCCGGTCACCGTGACCAGGTCGAAGGCGATGACCGCGCCTCGCAGCCGCTTCGCCCGTGCGTCGACGTAACCGCCCTCGAGGCGGATTTCCGCGCCGAGTGCCTTGAGCCCCTTCAAGTGCTGGTCGATCGGGCGGGCGCCAATCGCGCAACCTCCCGGCAGCGAAACCCGAGCCCGTCCGTGTCTGGCGAGCAAAGGTCCCAGCACCAGCACGGAGGCCCGCATCGTCTTCACCAGCTCGTAGGGAGCCTCGGGCACGACGCTCTCAAGCACCTCCACTTCACAGACGTGCCGATGCTTGCCTTGCTCGCGCTCTGCGTTGCATCCCATCGTCCGAAGCACCTTGAGCATAGTGAGGACATCCACCAGGTCCGGAACGTTGCGGAACCGGTGGTGTCCATCCGCGAGCAGCACTGCGGCGAGGATGGGAAGCGCGGCATTTTTCGCGCCGGAGGCCTGGATCTCTCCCCGCAGCTCGTTGCCTCCTCTGACGATGATCTTGTCCATCTGTCGAGTTACGGGGCAGTGCCGAGAGCGATGCGATCCAGCCTGGCGAGGTCCTTCTCGATGCGGACGTTCGCATATCCCGACTGGCGCAGCAGATCGAGAACGGCCGCCCCCTGCGTCTCGCCGATCTCCAGGGCCAGCCGGCCGCGCGGCTTGAGCCACTGCCGGGCGCCGGCGATGATCCGTCGGAGCAACGCCAGGCCATCGGCGCCGCCGTCGAGCGCAGCCAGGGGCTCGCGCCTGACCTCCGGAGAAAGCCGCGCGATCTCCCCCGTGCGGACGTAAGGGGGATTGCTGACCACCGAGTCGAATCGAGCTTCGGACGGAAGCGGCTGGAAGAGATCCCCCTGGAAGATGGTGACCCGCTCGCTGACCTTCAGCGCGCGCGCATTGGAGCGGGCGACCTCGCACGCTTGCTCCGACATCTCCGTAGCCCACACCGTCGCAGCGGGGCGCTCCGCCGCAAGGCTGATGGCCACGCAACCGCTTCCGGTGCAGAGATCGAGGAATTGCGCAGCGCTCCCCTGGGGAACTTCCCGCAGCGCGGCTTCCACCAGCAGCTCCGTCTCTGGCCGCGGAATCAGAACGCGCGGATCCACCGCGAACGAGCGGTTGTAGAACTCGCGCGATCCGATCAAGTAGTGCGTTGGTTCGCCGGCGGCGCGGCGCTCGAGCAGCGAGCGAAATCCGGCCAGCTCGGGCTTGGCCAGCGGCCGGTCGAGATCGGTGTACAGGTACACGCGCGACAGCTTCAACACGTGGGCCAGCAACACTTCCGCGGTGAGCCGCGGCGATTCGACGCCCCGCTTATCGAAGTAATCCGCCGTCCAGCCGAGGACGGTTCGCACGGTCCAGGTCTCGCTCATTCGACGGGGGAGGGTTCCTTGGGCGCCGAGTCCGACTGCCGAAGCGCCTCCGCCTGGAAGAAGGTGCGGCAGGCGACGATCACGTCCTCCAGATCTCCGGCCATCAGCCCGGCGAGGTTGTAGCGCGTATAGCCGACCCGGTGATCGGTCATCCGGTCCTGGGGAAAATTGTAGGTCCGGATCTTCTCGCTGCGATCTCCGGTGCCCACTTGCCCTTTGCGCAAGCTGTCGCGCTCCGATCGGATTCGATCCTGCTCCACCTGGTAGAGCTTGGCGCGCAGCATCCGCATCGCCTGGGCGCGATTCTTGGTCTGGCTTTTCTCCTGCTGGCACTTGACCACGATGTTGGTGGGCTTGTGGATCAAGCGCACCGCGGAGTCCGTGGTGTTGACGCTCTGCCCTCCTGAGCCGGTGGAGCGCATCACCTGCATCTCGATGTCCGCCGGATTGATCTGGATGTCCACGTCCTCGGCCTCGGGCATCACTGCGACGGTGATGGTGGACGTGTGAATCCGGCCCTGCGCTTCGGTGGCGGGGACGCGCTGTACGCGGTGGACGCCGGACTCGTATTTCATCGAGGAGTAGACCGCCTCGCCGGAGAGCGTCACGCTCGCCTCCTTCAGCCCGCCCTGGTTTCCCGCGCTCAGGTCGACGATCTCCGACTTCCATCCCTTGCTGTCCGCATAGCGCAGGTACATCTGCAGCACTTCCTCCGCGAAGAGCGCGGCCTCGTCTCCACCTGCGCCTGCTCGGATCTCGAGGATGACGTCCTTTTCGTCGTTGGGGTCCTTGGGCACGAGCAGAAACTTCAACTCCTCTTCGAGTTGGTCCCGCCTGGACTTGAGCGCGGGCAACTCCTCCCTGGCCAGCGCCTTCATCTCCGGGCCCTCGGGGCCGGAAAGAAGCTGCTCGACGCCGCTCAGATCGCCGGCGACCTTCTTGTACGTCCGATACGTCTCGACCAGCTTTTCGAGCGAAGAACGCTCCTTGGCCACCTTCTGCAGCCGAGCGGAATCGGCCAGCACCTCCGGGTTGGACAGGTCCGAGGTCAGTCGCTCGAACCGCTGCTCCACTTGTTCCAGTTTGTCGATCATGTCCTTGTCAATCATGGTCCAAAGCAATTCATTGCCCGGCCGGGCGACCGGAGGCAAGTCCGCGGGCTTCCCTGCGATGGCGACAAAATCTTGGAAACCGGCTCGCTTCGTGAAAAGAAGAAGAAATGGCACGCAGGAAGGGAAATCGCAGCAAGAAGAGCCTCAAGAACCGCGCCCGATCCAAGCGCGCGGTGCTCAAGCGGCGCCGGATTCGCAGGCGCAAGGCCGCCGGTAAGTGAGGGCGGCTCATCGCTTGTAGCGCACCAGCTCCGGAAGCGGGTGCTCGAAGCCTCCCGAGTACTCAGCGAGGTGGTGGAGCACCGATTGAGCGCGCTCATCGGTCAGCACGAACGGCTGCATGGGCATCCGAGGATAGCGGTCGATCTGGAGTGGGACGATCTCGCTGGACAGGTACCCCGCGGAGGAGAACCGCGCCCTGAACAGGGCGCTCTCCTTCTGGCGGGGGTCCCAGTTTCCGCCGAAGACGAAGTTTCCCAGGGAGTAGACGATCGGCGCGCCGCGGTACAGCTCCATTCCCTGGAGGACGTGCGGGTGAGAGCCGAGAACTGCGGCCGCTCCCGCCTCGATGGCCGCGTGCCCCAGCCGCACCTGGTAGGGCTCCGGAAGGTGATTGCCTTCGCGGCCCCAGTGAAAAAAGGGGATCACCAGGTCTGCATCGGTCCTCGCCAGCGCGACGTCCTCGCGAAGCATCCGCTCCAGAATCGCCGTATCCGAGGGATGCCCCGCAACGCCGGGCGTGGTCTCGGTGGCGATCACCTCCGGCGGCTCGATGTTGTGGTCGGCGAGGAAAAAGTAGCCGAGGAACGCGATGCGGACGCCGCGCCGCTCGAGCACCGCGGGCCTGCGCGCCTCGGCCAGGTTCCGGCCCGCGCCAAAGTGCGGCACGCGCGCCTCGTCCAGAGTGCTCAACGTATCGAGCAGGCCGAGGACGCCATAGTCCATCATGTGGTTGTTCGCCAGGCTGACGGCTCCGACGCCGCCGGCCAGCAGCGCCGAGACCAGCTCCGGCCGCGCGCGGAAGTTGAAGTTCTTGGGGATCTTCTCGCCTCGGCTGGTAAACGGGCACTCGAGATTCACCACAAAGAGATCGGCGGCTTGGGCGACCGGGCGCACCTCGTGGAACGCGTACGCAAACATTTCCTCGCGCGTCCGTCCTCTTGAAACCTGCTCGTCGAAGTACTCCTCGTAGTGATAGCCGAGTGTTACGTCCCCGCCTGCCACGATGGAGACCGGACCTCCTTGCGCCGGCCCGGTCCCTCCATCCACGCCGCGGGGCAGGGAGACCGCGGGCGGCGGCTCCAGCCCGGCATCCCGCGATCGATCGCGGTCCTGCGTGGAGACGCGGGTGGCTGGAGCCACGCAACCAGCGAGTGTCACGGCAAGGCAAACGGCCAGTCGTTGCATGCTTGAAACTCTACCTTGCGCCGAAAGATCTCGGACGAATAGGATTCCCGTCAGTTCATGCCGCGCGAAAAGGACACCATCGCCCTCTCGGACGAGCACAACTCACGGGGTATCGAGCTGGCGGATCGGGGCTGGTTGGACGAGGCAATCAAGGAGTTCAAGAAGGCAATCGATCTCGATCCCCATTCGGCCCATGCGCACGACAATCTCGCCACCGTCTACGCCGAGAAAAAGCTCTTCCGCGAGGCCGTCTCTGAATACTTGACCGCGATCCGCCTGGAGGGGGACAGCGCTACGGCGCACTATAACCTCGCTTGCTTCCTCTCCACCCATGGAACCGAGATGGCGATCGCCGAATACCGGGAGGCGATCGAGCTGGATCCGGAGTATCCCGACGCGCACCTGAACCTGGGACTCACCTATGCCGACCATGGTCGGATCAGCGACGCGATGAAGGAGCTGCAGGTAGCCATCGACCTGGAGCCGTCGGATGCATTTCCGCGGCACGAGCTCGCCGCGCTCCACATGGACGAGGGCGATTACCGCTCGGCCATCACCCAGCTCAAGGAAGTGACGCGCCTGGAGCCGGACAACTTCGAAGCCCACCTGGATCTGGGCATCTGCTACGCGCAGAAGGGATTCTATGCCGAGGCCGAGCGCGCGTACGACAAGGCGCGCTCGCTGAATGGCGAAGATCTCCTGCTCAATTACAACATCGCCGCGCTCAACGCCCTCTGGGGACGATCCCAGGAGTCCATCGCCTATCTGAAGAGGGCGATGGCGCTGGACAAGAAAAAAGTGGAAGGGTGGTTGGCGACGGATCCGATGTTCGACTCGCTCAAGGGCGACGCTGAGTTCGAAAGCCTCGTCTGACGGCGATGGAATTCATCTACATCGCGCTGGCGGTCCTTTTGGTCATTGCCAACGGCTTCTTCGTGGCGACCGAGTTCGCCATCGTCAAGATCCGCCCCAGCCGCCTTCAAGCGCTGATCGAAGAGGGCAAGCCGGGCGCGGTCAACGCCCTGAAGCTGCTGCAGCGGATGGACGTCTACCTCTCCGCCACGCAGTTAGGCGTCACTCTGGCCTCCCTGGCGCTGGGTTGGATCGGCGAGCCCGCGTTTGCGCGGCTCCTGCAGCCGGTGGTCGCCTTCTTCATCACCAATGCGGACGTCGAGCCGATCACGCACACGCTGGCGATCGCTCTTGCCTTCGCGGTGATCACCTTCCTGCACATCGTGGTTGGAGAGTTGGGCGCCAAGAGCCTGGCTCTGCAGAAGACGGAAGCCACTGCGCTCGCGGTGGCCTGGCCGATTCGACTCTTCTATTTCGTCTTCTTTCCCGCCATCTGGCTGCTGAACACGCTGGCCAAAAAGCTCCTGCGCTACTTCGGGCTGAAAGTCGCCACCGCCAGCTCCGAGCCCCACAGCGAAGACGAGCTCCGGGTGATCCTGGCCAGCTCGGCCGCTGCCGGCGCGATCGCCCTACCTCGGGCGGAGCTGCTTGAGCGCGCGTTGGAGATGTTGGAGAAAACCGCCCGGCAGGTGCTGGTCCCCCGCAGTCAGATCCGCTTTCTGGATCTGGAGGAGCCGCTGGAGAAGAACATCGCCGATGCCCGAGCGGCCGGGCACACCTGGATGCCGGTCTGCCGCGGGAATCTCGATCGCGTGGAGGGGGTGGCCAACGTCAAAGATCTCTTCTTCCTCCTCTCTCGCGGCGAGCTCAAGTCGATCGCCCAGGTGCAGCGCCCGGTGCTGTTCGTTCCGGAGAACGTCTCGCTGGAGCAACTGCTCTCCGAGTTCCGCAAGCGCCGCCGCCAGATGGCAATGGTGGTGGACGAGCACGGCGGGACATCCGGGATAGTCAGCATCGCGGACGTGGTCGCCGAGGTCGTCGGCGAGGTGGCGGAGCTCGGGCGGCGAGTCGACGAGGTGAAGACGTTGCCCGGAGGAAGGCTGGAGCTTCCGGGAACCGCGCAGCTGGATGATCTCGAGGATCGACTGGACGTGCACTTCGATGTCCCGGATGGAGAGGTGAGCACCATCGGCGGATACCTGATGGCAAAGCTGGGGCGGATCCCGGAGCGGGGAGATTCGTGGCGCGTCGGCGAGTACGAGGTGTTCGTCGAGCAGACCGAAGGCCCGCGGGTGATGCGCGTGCGAATCGAGCCGAGGATTCAACCGGCCGCGGTGACGACGCCCAGCGCGCGGGCGTGAGCGCCTCGTTCAGGTGCCCGTTCAGGCCGCGCGTAGCGCCAAAGGCGAGTCGAGGCCGATAATGCGCGACCCCTCGACTACGGCTCGGCCTCCGTTTAGGCCGAGCGTAGCGCCGAAGGCGCGGAGTCGAGGCCCACGATGCGCGACCCCTCGACTACGGCTCGGCCTCCGTTCAGGCCGAGCGTAGCGCCGAAGGCGCGGAGTCGAGGCCCACGATGCCCGACCCCTCGACTACGGCTCGGCCTCCGTTCAGGCCGAGCGTAGCGCCGAAGGCGCGGAGTCGAGGCCCACGATGCGCGACCCCTCGACTACGGGCTTCGCCCTACGCTCGGGGTGAGCGGTGAGCCTACCGGCGCTTTCTTGTTGCGGAAAGTTGGACGTGCTACATGCGCTGATTCATAAAGGGGTCAATGCGCGGAAGAATTCGGGGCACAACCCAGCAGCCGGTGAGCGGATAGGCGGACGCGATGCGAATCCAGCGCCTGGACATCACCGGATTCAAGTCCTTCACAGACCGGGCGGTTTTTTCCTTCGGCGACGGCGTTACCGGAATTGTCGGCCCGAACGGGTGCGGCAAATCGAACGTGGTCGATGCGGTCCGCTGGGTGATGGGCGAGCAGAGCGCGAAGCATCTGCGCGGCCGCTCAATGGAGGACGTGATCTTCAGCGGCTCCGAGTCGCTGTCGCCGCTCTCCATGGCCGAGGTCTCGCTCAAGCTGAGCATCGAGGAAGGCGATGCGCTGGCTCCGCAATACGCCGGCTTGCCGGAGATCACCGTCACCCGACGCCTGTTCCGCAACGGTGATTCCGAGTACCTGATCAACAAGACGGCTTGCCGGCTCCTGGACATCACCGAGCTCTTCCTCGGCACCGGCGTGGGAACGCGCGCGTACTCGATCATCGAGCAGGGGCGGGTGGGTTTGATCGTCTCCGCCAAGCCGGAGGACCGGCGCGCGTTCATCGAAGAAGCGGCCGGGGTGACCAAGTACAAGGCGCGGCGCAAGGCCGCCGAGCGCAAGATGGAGTACACGCAGCAAAACCTGCTGCGGATCACCGACATCGTGACCGAGCTGGAAAAGCGCCTGGAGTCCTTGTCCCGGCAGGCCAGGAAGGCGGACAAGTACAAGAAGCTGAAGGCGCAAATCCGCGAGATCGAGCTGCACTCGGCTTCGCACCGGTTCCTGGAGCTGCACGCGCAGGCGCAGGTAATTCAGGCCAAGCTGGCGGGGATCACCGCGGAGGAGCGCAGCAGCCTGGATCGGGTCCGAGAGCTCGAGGAAACGATCGAGCGCAACCGGGCCCAGCTCGATCGCGATGCGCTGGCGCTGCACGCGCTGCAGCAGGATGCGCACACTCTGGAAAGTCGCGTCCAGCTGGCGGACCAGCGGCTCGCTCACCTCGCCACCCACGCGGAGGAGACGGGCAAGCGCCTGGAGAAGGACCGGGCAGAGCTCGGAGGGCTTTGCTCGCAGCGGGAAGACCTCGACCGCACGGTGGAGACCGCCGAGCGACAGCTGCAGGAGCTGCTCCTTCGCTGCAGGCAAGACGAGGTTGCGCTGGAGGTAGCGCAGGAGGAGTTGCGCCGCGTGAACCTGCTGCAAGCCGAGCTTCTGCACGGCTTGTCGGCAGAGCGGGAGGCGCTGGTGGAGATCGCGGCGCGGCTGGCGAATCACGAGAGCAATCTGGTGAACCTGGCGCGGCGCAGAGCGGAGCTGGAGGCGCGGCAAGCCAAGAACCGCGCCGAAGCGGACGTGTTTTACACACAGCAAGCCTCGGTGGAGAAGGCGCGCCAGGAGCTGTCGCGCCATCTGGATGAGATCCGTCAGGCTGCGCTCGAGCTGGCCGCGCGGCGCGGGTTGGAAGAGAGCAGTCTTGATCGCACCCGGGTCGTCTTCGCGGAGAACGAGATCAAGGTGATCTCGCTGCGCGAGGAGCTCGGCGACAAGCGGGCGAAGCTGAGCTCGCTGCAGGAGATCCAACGAAACTACGAGGGCTTCGATCGGGGCGTGCGCGCGCTGATGATTCGCGCGGGCGAAGAGGGCCGCGCCGACGCCGCCGTGCACGGTTTGATCGCGGACGTGATCTCCGCGCCAGCGCAGTTCGAGAAGGCGATCGAAGCTGCGCTGGGCGAACGGTTGCAAAGCGTGATCGTGGACGATCGCCACAAAGCGATCGAGCTGATCGAGTACCTCAAGTCAGCTTCCGAGGGACGGTCCTCCTTCTTGCCGTTGCGCGGTTTTTCGTCCGGCTCAGAGCTCCCAGCGCCGGATCTGAGGCGCCCGGGTGTTCTCGCCGCAGCCGAAGCCGAAGTGAGTTGCGATCCGCTGTTCCAACCAGTGGTGCGAACGCTGCTGCGAGGCGTGGTGATCGTCAGCGATCTGCCGGCGGCGCGTGAATACGCGGAGGCGGGGGGCGCAGCGTTCACCCTGGTGACGCTCGAGGGAGATGTGCTCTGGCCGAACGGCGCCGTGACCGGCGGCGCGCTCGAGGGGCCGGCCATCGGCGCCCTGCAGAAGAAGCGCCAGATCGCGGAGCTGACGGAGGACGTGGGGCTGGCCGAGGCCGCCTACAACGAAGCGCTCACCCGCCACTACGGCCTGCAGAAGCAGATCCAGCAGGGAGAAGGCGTCCTCAAGGGACTGGCCAAGAACCAGCAGGCCGAGGAGATCAACCTGGCGACCCGCGAAAAGGATCTCCATCGAACGGGCGAGGACCTCGCCCGCATCCGCCAGCGGCTCTCCGAGCTGGAGCAGGAACACGCGCAGCTCAAGCAGGCGCTCTCCGCGGCGGAGGCGGAGGCAGAGGAATCGCGGGGCGAGGTGGCGCATGGTCAGACCGACCGCGAGCGCCGCGAGGAGAAGCTCAGGCAGATGGGCGCCGAGCTGGACGTGCTCAAGCACCGCTCGGAGAAATCATCCACCCACCTGACCGCGCTCAAAGTGGAAGTGGCCGCCAACGCCGAGCGCAAGGATGCCGCTCACAAGGAAATCGAGCAGCTGCGTGCGCAGCGATCGAGCGTCGATGCTCGAGTTCGCGCGCTGGAGGATTCAGTTCGCGAAGCGGAAGAGCGGACGGATGAGATCGAGCGCTCGAGGCGCGATACCACCGCGGGGCGCGCAGAGGATGCCTCTCGGCTGGGCGAGCTGACCCAGCAGCTCGAGGCCCTTCGGCAAGCTCATGCCGAGTTTTCGTCGCAGGTGAGGGCTCAGGATGGGCACCTGCGCGAGCTGCGGCTGCGTTTGGACGAGCTCGGGCAGGGACTGTCGCAGCTCGCGCTTGAAGAGCGGGAAATTGCGCTGGAGCTTTCTCACCTGGCGGATCAGGTTCGCGAGCGACACCAGGTCGAGCTGGCGCACGAGCTTCATCGTTTCCACCTGCTTCCCCGGCTGGAAGCAAATGAAGAAATCCGTTTGAAGGACCTGCGCGCGCAGGTCGAACGGATGGGCGAGATCAACTTGACCGCCATCGACGAGCACGCCGAGGTGGCGGAGCGCTGCAAGTTTCTACAAACCCAGAAGAAGGACCTGGAAGCTTCGCTGCAGCAGCTCAAGCAGGCGATTGCCCGCATCGATAAGACCAGCCGGGAGCGTTTCCAGAAAACGTTCGAGCTGGTGGACGAGAAATTCCAGAAGGTGTTTCCGCGCCTGTTCGGCGGCGGACGCGCGGCATTGGTCCTCACCGAGGCGGAGCCGGGATGTGAGCCCGGGGTGGAGATCATCGCGCAGCCTCCCGGAAAGAAGCTGCAGAACGTGAACCTGCTCTCGGGCGGGGAAAAGGCGCTCACCGCCGTCTCGCTGATCTTCGGCATCTTCCTGATCAAGCCGACGCCGTTCTGCATCCTCGACGAGGTGGATGCCCCGCTCGACGAGGCGAACGTGGGCCGCTACAACGACATGGTCCGGGAGATCAGCAAGCAGTCGCAGTTCATCCTGATCACGCACAACAAGCGGACCATGGAAGTCCTGGACACGCTCTACGGCGTCACCATGGAGGAGCCCGGCGTGTCCAAGCTGGTCTCGGTCCGGATGCGCGACGCGGCCGCGGCGAACGAGGACCAGGCCGCCTAGCGTTCGCCCCGAGCGTAGCGAAGCGACCCGTTCGCCCCGAGCGTAGCGAGCGACCCGTTCGCCCCGAGCGTAGCGAGCGACCCGTTCGCCCCGAGCGTAGCGAAGCGGAGTCGAGGGGTCGCCCGAACGCCTCGACTACGCTCGAGGATAGCGAAGCGGACTGGAAGGATTGCCCAGCTTGCTCCTCGACTACGGGCTTCGCCCTACGCTCGGGGTGACCGGTGGTCACTTCCGATTCAGGTAGTTCACTTTGGCGCTGGCGCGGAAACACGCCTTGACGTTGACCGACCAGGGAGCAGTGGGCAGCCGGCCGGTGAACGTGGTTCCGATCTTCACCGTTCCGGCGCTCAAGCAATGAATCAAGTCGACCGGGTTGGTGGGGTGCAACATCAGCGGGCTGGCCGCTGACGTCGACGCGGACGGGTCCCGCTGGTAGCTGACGAGCTCGGGCACGCTGCAAGACGGATCCGTGACGCCGTCCAGCCCAAAGTCCACCCTGTCCACGAAGCCGAAGTCGGCGATGCCGTGGCTTGCGTCGATCTCCACGGAGGTGAGCACGAACTCTCCTGTGTAGTCCACGTTCTTCAGCTCGGAGAGCTGGTCGTGGACGTCGAAATCGGTGCTGGTGGATTGAGTTGCGGTGCCCACCGGAGCCGCGGCCGGAAAGTCCGCGCTGCTGGTCTTACAGACTTCTGGTTCTTCTACCTCCGCGAAAAAGACTGATCCGCAACCACACAGGGCGCACGCTGCCGCCAGCACGATCAGCGACTTGACGGGTGGGAAACTCATTTGCGCTCCTCAGAGGAAATAGATCGTCAGGCCCAGCTTGACCGAGGGCAGCATGGCCCTGATGCGCAAGGGCTGTGCCTGGACCGAGCTGTCGCGAATCATCGGCTGCACGTCGGCGGTCATCTGCACGTAGCTCAGGCCGCCGCGAAGGAAGAAGGCCACTCGTCGCGGCGATCCAATCTCGAACCCCAGATGGGCGTTTTCGAAGTTGTAGCCGACGTTGAAGGCATGGTTCAGGTTCGGATCGTTCGAGAATCGCCGCGCGATCGAGCTCGCGTCTCCCGGAAAGAAGTGACCGGCCTCGAGAGTCAGCGTGGGGGTGAACCACGAATAGAAGGGCAGCAACGTGACGCCGCCGCGAAGTCCGCTGTTGACGGTGTTGTTGATGTAGCCGCCCTGGAGGCGAATCCACGTCCAGCGCCGATAGGCGAGCGAGATGCCGGCGCCGTCGGGGAGGCCCGCATCGACCAACAGTCCCAAGGAGGTCGGTCGTGGACCACTCGGCTCGTGGGTCATCACCACCTCGCTCTTCGGCGCCGCGGCAACCGGCTTCGAGGCAACCGCTGTCGGCGAGAGCTGAGCGTTGGAAGCCGTCACCACCGGCGGCGCGGCATAAGGCGGATAGCGATCCCAGCCCTCCGGGGGAATGAAGATGCCCCCGGACGTCGAATCATCCGGGGAAATCGCGCGCGGTTGCTCCGCGCCCAGCGCTGCGGCGACCATCGCAATGCAAAGGATCGAGCTCACGCCGGAGGGTGAGTGCAATTCCAGAGCCCGCGGGTCATTTTGTAAGGGCGCAAGAAGTTTTGGCTTGCGCTGCTCGCCAATGGGTACGAGCACAGCATCGGGTCGGCGCAGACCCATGCGAGCTGTTAGATCGCGTCGGTGAATTCGAATGCCACGCCGACGAGAACGGTGCGAGTTCTGATCGTGGGCAGCGATCCTCTCGCGCGCAGTGGGCTGTCGTCATTGCTCGCGGGCCAGGCCGGAGTGGAGGTCGTGGCGCAGGCTGGCGCCGGCGAGGATGTCTCGCTCTCGGTTTCCAGAAACCGCGCCGACGTCGCGCTCTGGGACCTGGGCGCCGACTCGGAGGCTGCAGAGCGACAAGGGAGCATCGAGACGTGGCACGTCCCGGTCCTCGCGCTGGCCGTCGACGAGCCCGCCGCGGCGAATGCGCTGGCGGCCGGAGCCCACGGCGCGTTGTTCCGGGATGCGGATGGGCCGATGCTTTCCGCGGCGCTGCAGGCCGTGCTGCTGGGAATGGTGGTGCTGGATCCGGCGCTCGCGAGCTCCGCGTCGCGGCCGCGGCCGCGTCTCAGCGGTCCAGGATCCGAGCCGCTCACCGCGCGCGAGGTGGAAGTGCTGCAGTTGCTCTCGCAGGGTTTGTCGAACAAGGCGGTGGCCGACCGGCTCGGTATCAGCGAGCACACCGCGAAGTTCCATGTCAATTCGATCCTTGCCAAGCTCGGCGCGCAAACGCGGACTGAAGCCGTGGTGCAGGCGGTTCGGCTCGGGCTTGTGCTCCTCTGAGGGTCCGCAGCTCGCCCGCGAGCCCTACCTATCCTTTCGGGTGGTGCGGAGCCCGCCCGACCAGCGGATGCGGAGCATCGCGCGGCGCGATTAGCTTCCTGCGCAGGAGGTTGAACATGGCCAGCAAGCAGGATCTTTCCGAAGTCTTTGCCTCCCTGGTGGAGGCCAGCAGCGCGAGCGTGGTGCGGGTCGAAGCGCGCCACCGTACACCGTCGACGGGCGTGGTCTGGTCCAGCGACGGCGTTGTGATCACCGCGCACCACACGGTTGAGCGCGAGGATGGAATCGAGATCGGCTTTGCCGACGGCAAGGTGCTTCCAGCCACCCTCATCGGCAGAGATCCCGGCAGCGACGTGGCGGTGCTGAAGGTCGCAGCGACCGGGCTAACGGCGCCCAACTGGTCGGAGGCGGACGGTTTGAAGGTGGGGCACCTGGCGCTGGCGGTCGCGCGCCCGGGGCGCACCGCGCGCGCCGCGATGGGAATCGTCAGCGCTCTGGGCGGCGAATGGCGAACGCCTTCGGGAGGACGGATGGATCGCTACCTGCAAACCGACCTCGAGCTGCAGCCCGGCTTCTCCGGTAGCTTGCTGGTAGACGTGTCCGGTCGCGCGATCGGGATCAACACCTCGGGGCTGTGGCGCGGGCACAGCCTGGCCATTCCCACCACGGCGCTTCGCCGGACAGTGGACGCGCTGCTCGCGCACGGTCGGATCCGCCGCGGCTTCGTCGGGATCGGCACGTTTCCGGTCCGCTTGCCCTCGAAGCTCGAACCGCAGGCGGGACAGAGCAACGCGCTGTTGGTGATCGCGGTACAACCGGACAGTCCCGCCGAGCGCGCAGGATTGACCCTGGGCGACGCGCTGCTCTCCATCGAAGGGCAACGCCTTGGCCAGGTAGACGATCTACTGGAAGCCCTGACGGAGGAGGCGATCGGCAAGGACTTGAAGCTGCGAATCCTGCGGGCAGGACAGATCCAGGAGCTGGGCGTGAACGTGGGAACGCGCAGCTGAGCCCAGAGGCCTGTAGCGATCTTGCCTGAGGCACAAGCAGCGACGGAGAAGAACATGAGCTTGATGAAGCAGCTTTCTGGAGAGCTGGAAGAGTTGGTGGCGGTGGCGACGCCCGCTGTAGTGGGCGTAGAGCATCGCCGCGGTCAGGGTACGGGCCTGGTGCTCAGCAAGGACGGGTACGTCCTCACCAATGCCCACGTGGTCCAGGGGTTCGACGACCTCAAAGTGAGGTTGGCCTATGGCGAGACGACCAAGGCTCAGCTCGCTGGCGCCGATGAGCGCACCGATCTCGCGGTGATCCGCGTCGACGCCGACGGATTGACCAGCTTGCCGCTGGCGGATGAGCGACAGCTCAGAGTGGGGCAGCTGGTGGTCGCCATCGGCAATCCGTTTCGATTCGAGCGGTCTGTCAGCCTGGGTGTGATCAGCGCGTTGGACCGCTCGCTTCCGGGCCCTCGCGGGGGATTGTTCGAGGGTTTGATTCAGACCGACGCGGCGATCAACCCGGGGAACTCCGGTGGCCCGCTGCTCGACGCGGATGGATCGGTGCTCGGGATCAACACCGCGATCATCCCGTGGGCACAGGGAATCGGCTTTGCCATCCCGGCTCCCACCGCCAGCTGGGTCGCAGGCGTGCTGATCCACGAGGGCGAGGTGCGACGTCCGTTCCTGGGAATCGCTGCTCGCAGCGAAGAGCTGCAGGGCGAGCTGAGCCGGAGCACCGGGCGCAACCGAGCGGTTCGCGTGCTTCGGGTCGGCGCGGACAGCCCCGCGCAAAGCGCGGGCTTGAAGAAGGGAGACCTGCTGCTCTCGGCAAACGGGCGAACGGTGTCCAGCATCGACGATCTCCAGCGGGTCATGGTGCTGTCCGGCCAGGCCGAGGTTCGCCTCGAGGTGTACCGAGGCGAGCGCCGCGAAGAGCTGCTCGCGCGACCTCGCCTCGAAGCCAAGGCGGCCTGACGCAGCAACCGCTCGCCCCGAGCGTAGCGAAGCGAAGTCGAGGGGTCGCCCATGATCGCCCTCGACTACGGGCCTGCGGCCCTACGCTCGGGCAGAACGGATGCGCTCGGGGTAACCGGAAGGCGATCACCGCTTGAGCGGGTCCTTCTTGCGCATTGCTTCCTGGACCAGCTTGGCAGCGCGAATGCCCGCCAGAAACTCGCCCTCCAATCCCAGCCCGGGAAGCACTTCCCGGTTGGCGAGGAACAGGTTCTTGAGCGGGGTCTCCTGGCTCAGTCCAGTGACGCCGAGGTAGTCCTCGGCATCGACCTCGAAGAGCGGGTGCGGCAGCAGCCGCGCGCCGCGGACGCCGCCGGCGTCGAGGTAGGGCGCAGACGAGAGCAGGAGGTGCTGCTTGGCGAACGGCATCAGATCGTTCAGATGGCTGGAGATCCGATCGGCTAGCAGCTTCAAGTAACCCTCGCCGAGGTCGCGCGCGGTGGCGGGGACGAACACGCCCGCGGTGACCACGCGCACCGCGTCATCCTCTGCCTTGCTTCCGATCCGACGAGCGTTGTGCAGTTGGATCAATACCGGCTCGAGATCCTGGTCCCCTGTGTCGAACAGCAGCAGGTCTCCCATCCCGCGCGGAATGGCGTCTGCGTCCACCACCCAGTTGACCGCGAAGAGGAACTGCTTGACCACGGAGAGGTCCAGCAGCTCGATCAGCTTGCGCTGCGGCTTTTTGTCGGCGATCAGCCGGCGCAGCGCCGCGGAATCCGTCGCGCCCACCATATACGCCGACCGGTAGAGGTTGTCCGAGCGCAGAATCTGGATGCCCACCAGCTTGCCGCCCTCGAAGGTGAGCGACTCCACGATGGAGCTTTCCGCGCTCTCGCGCCACAGCAGATCGCCGCCCAAGTCCAACAGGCGGCGGCAGAGCAGCTCCCGCAGACCCTCGCGTCCACCTGGATAACGCGTGGAGGACTTGAGCACCTGGGAGAGCGTCCGCGCCGCGGGGAGCGGTCCGCGCGCTGCGGCCGCGTAGGTAACGAAGGGAAGGAGCTCGAGGAGAACTCCCATCGGAGACTCGCCTTCGCCGAGGTCGAAGGCTGCCTCGAGCGCGGGGTACTTCCGGATCTGCTTCTTGAGCGCCCAGGCCTCGAGGACTCCGTTGGGCGGAAGCTCGGGTCGCTCCTTGAAGAAAGGATCGCTTTGCTCGTGCCGCGCGGCCGCGTTCTTTAGCTCGGCATTGAGCTGCTCGCCTCGATTGCCGAACACGCGTTGCAGCTCCGCCAGGCGCTTGCCCTCATCGTGCAGCAGATCGATGCGCGCCTTGGGGAGGATCAACTGCAGGTCGGGGACGTGGCTTTTGAGCGAGCGCTGGATGGTGGTGGTCAGCCCCAGCTCGGCGAACGCCTCCTCGACCTGAGGCATGGTGCGAAGCTGCGGTGCCACGAACGGGGCGTAGGGCAGCAGGAAACTACCGTGCTCGTAGCCGTAGCCCATTCCGTCGTGCTCGACCAGCATCACCCGGTAGCCCCGCTTCGCCAGCAGCGCGGCGGCCATCGCGCCCCCGAGCTGGCCGCCCACCACGATCACGTCGTAGACCCGCCGCGAGGGGCCAGCGGCGATCTTCGGTCTGGGCGGCAGAACGGGCATCGGTCAGACGACGTTTCGGTGGAGACCTCTCACCGCTCCGCCGGCGGATGCGTGGATCAAGCCTCGAACCGGCCGGCTTGTCACGGAAGTCTCCTTCCCGGATTGCGCAGCGAATGCCCCGTCCACTCCGGCGCGCCGCGCACGCTCACCCGTCGCCCCTGGACCGCCATCGCTCCTTCGGCGAACCATCGCACCGCCAGCGGATAAATGCGGTGCTCCTCCTCGAGAATCCTCGAGGCGAGCGAGGCCTCGTCATCGTCCGGCAATACGGGCACCGCCGCCTGCACGATCACCGGGCCGGTGTCGGTTCCCTCGTCGACGAAGTGGACGGTGCAGCCGGTGATCTTCACGCCGTGCGCCAGGGCTTGCCTCGCGCCGTGCAGGCCCGGGAACGAAGGAAGCAGCGCCGGATGGATGTTCATCACGCGCCCGGGGAAGGATCGGAGAAACCCGGGGCTCAACAGCCGCATGAATCCGGCCAGGCAAAGCAGGCGCACGTCGTGCTCGGCCAGGGCTCGCAGCAGGGCCGCCTCGAATTCCTCCCGGCTGGGGAACGCGCCATGCTCGATCACCTGCGCGGGAAGGTTGGCCTCGCGGGCCCGGGACAGAGCGAAGGCCTGCGCATTATTGGAAATCACCAGCACGATTTGTGCCGGGTACTCCGGCGCGGCGCATGCGTCGATCAGCGCCTGCAGGTTGCTGCCGTTGCCGGAGACGAGCACCGCGACTCGCAACCTGCTGCTCACGGCTCGATCGTCGCCGTCGGCTCGCCCGAGCCCTTTTCGATCCGTCCCACCTGCCAAGCCGTCACCTTGCGTTCTTCCAACAGCCGGAGCGCCGCGGGCGCACATTCTGCGGACACGACGGCGATCATTCCAAGCCCCATGTTGAAGGTCGATAACATCTCGTCGCGATCCACTTCTCCCAGTTGGGCGATCAGATCGAATATCGCCGGCCGCTTCCAGGCCCGCTCTTGCAGCACGGCGCGCGTCCCCTCGGGAAGGCAGCGGGGCAGGTTGCCCGGAATCCCACCGCCGGTGATGTGAGCCAGCCCGCGAACCTCCAGCGTCCCAGCGAGCGCCAGCACATCGCGCGCATAGATTCGCGTTGGCTCCAGCAGCTCATCCGCCAGCGGCCGGCCCACGGAAGGCGGGACGACCGAGAGGGACAGCCTGGCCTGCTCCAGCAGTACTTTGCGGACCAGCGAGTAGCCGTTCGAGTGGAGCCCGGAGGAAGCGAGGCCGATCAAGACGTCGCCCGGCGCGATCTTGCGGCCGTCGATGATGCGCGACCGCTCGACCGCGCCCACGCAAAAGCCGGCCAGATCGTACTCGCCGCGCGAGTAGAAGCCGGGAAGCTCCGCCGTCTCACCGCCCAGCAGGGCACAACCCGCTTCGACGCACCCGCGCGCAATGCCTTCGATCACCCGGGTTGCCTGATCGACGTCCAGCCGGGAAGTGGAGAAGTAATCCAGGAAGAACAGCGGCTCGGCTCCGGTGGTGAGCACATCGTTGACCGACATGGCGACCAGATCGATCCCAACCGTCGAATGGCAGTTGGCCGCAAAAGCGATCTTCAGCTTGGTGCCGACGCCGTCGGTCCCCGAAACCAGAACCGGATCGCGATATCGCCCAATGGGCAGGGCGAACAGCCCGCCGAATCCCCCCACGCCGGAGATCAGCTCCGGGCGGCGGGTCCGGTCCGCCAGCGGCTTGATGCGCTCGACCAGCGCGTCTCCGGCTTCGCTATCGACTCCCGATTGCTTGTAGGACGTTGCCACGCCTGGCGTTCTATCCTTCATCTGCCGCGTTCACCACGGGTTGTCGTCGCGAGTACGCCCCGAACCCCCTCGCGACGCGGCGCAAGGGATGCTACGACTTTCCGATCGTTATTTGACCGTTCCGCGGGCTCGCTCTTAACTCAACGGCAGGGCATGGGCGCTGACGAAACGTTGTTCAAGCGGTTCGGCAAAGAGTTTCCCAAAGGCACCGTGCTCTTTCGCGAGGGCGAGCCAGGCAAGGAGATGTTCGTCCTTCAGTCCGGCAAGGTGGCCATCTCCAAGCGGGTGCGGCAGCTGGAGAAGGTGCTGGCCACCCTGGGCCCGGGCGAATTCTTCGGCGAGATGGCGATCATCAGCAACAAGCCCCGCAATGCCACGGCGGTGGTGGAGGACGATGCCCGGTTGCTGGTGATCGATCCCAAGACGTTCGAGGGGATGATCCGCGGCAATTCCGAGATCGCCGTCCGGATGATCAAGAAGCTCGCCGAGCGCTTGTCGGAGGCGGACGCGCAGATCGAGAACCTGCTGCTCACCGATCCCTCCAGCCGGGTGATCCATCAAATCCTGCAGATCTGCCAGACGCGCGGCCGCCCCATGGAGGAGGGAATTGAGATAGAGTTTCAAATCCGAGACCTCCCGCGGGAAATCGGTGTTGGCGAGCCGGCCGTCCGGCTCATGCTCTACAAATTGGAACGGGCGGGGTTGATCGAGCGGAGCGGTGATCGGCTGACGGTCTACGATACGGCGCGGCTGCACGAGTTCTTGCAATACCTCGAGATGAAGTGGAAGTTTGGAGACCTCTGAGTGAAGCTCCAGGTCCTTGGATGCCATGGGGGCGAGCTACCCCGGTGCAAGAGCACCTGCTTCCTGATCGATGAGGTCCTCGCGCTGGATGCCGGGGCTCTCACCGGCTCACTAACCCTGGCGCAGCTGTCGAGCCTGGACCACATTCTCATCTCCCACAGTCACTTCGATCACGTGAAGGACTTGCCACTCTTGGCGGATTTGCTGGTCGGCCGGCGAACAAAGCCGGTTCACGTGCACGCATCGCTCGAGTGCGCCCGCACCTTGCGCGAGAACATGTTCAACGACTTTCTCTGGCCGGACTTCACCAAGCTCCCCAGCCGCCGCAATCCGGTCCTCAAGCTGCATCCCTTTCGCGCCGGCAGCAGCTTCCGGATCGGCCCCTACCGCATTCAGTCCGTGCCGGTCAGCCATCCGGTCGAGTCGTGCGGCTTCGTGATCTCCAACGGCAGATCGGCGCTGGCAATGAGCGGCGATACGGGTCCCACCGACGAGCTCTGGGCGGTGCTCAACCGCACGCGCAATCTCAAGGCGCTGTTGCTGGAAACGAGCTTTCCCAATGAGCAGCAGCGGCTGGCCGACATCTCCGGCCATCTCACGCCGAGGACGCTGCGAAAAGAGCTGGACAAATTCCACCGCAACAGCGCCTCGGTGCTGCTCTATCACCTCAAGCCGGCCTATCTCTCGCTGCTGAAAAAAGAGCTGCGGGACCTCCCGGTGGAGGTCCTGGAACTGGGCGACGCATTCGAGCTCTGATTTGCGGGGGCGCCTCGACTCCGCTTCGCTACGCTCGGCGCAAACGGCGTTGACTCCGCTTCGCTACGCTCGGCGTGAACGGCGTTGACTCCGCTTCGCTACGCTCGGCGCAAACGGCGTTGACTGCAGGGGGAGGGCGAATTACGCCCTGTGGATGGCCTGGTTTTCCAAAAAGCCGCGCATCGCAACGCAGGAACCCGAAGTGGAGGAGAAGCAGCGCTCGCGGATGGAGGGGCTTTGGGCCAAGTGCGAGGAGTGCAACGAGATCGTCTATCGCCAGGAAGTGGAGAAGAACCTCAACGTCTGCCCCTCGTGCGGATTCCACATGCCCTGGCCAGCGAGAGCGCGTTTGGCGGCGGTGCTCGATCCCGGCAGCTTCCAGGTGCTCGATGAGAACCTCGCCCCGCAGGATCCCCTCGGCTTCGTCGATTCCAAACGATACCGCGATCGGCTGAGAGCGACGGCCAAGGCAATCGGCGAGAGCGAAGCGTTCATCTCCGGCCTTGGCCACATCGGGGGGCATCAGGTTTCGGTGGGCTGCTTCGTCTTCGAGTTCATGGGTGGCTCGATGGGCTCGGTCGTGGGCGAGAAGGTGACCCGGGTTTTCGAGCGGGCGCATGAGCTGGGCTGCTCGGCGCTGATCTTTTCCGCTTCCGGCGGGGCGCGGATGCAGGAGGGGATCTTCTCGCTGGTGCAGATGGCCAAGACCTCGGCAGCCCTGGCGCGGTTCCGCCGGATCCGCAAACCATACATCTCCGTGATGCTTCACCCGACCACCGGTGGCGTGGCGGCGTCATTTGCATGGCTGGGCGACGTGATTCTGGCCGAGCCGAAGGCGCTGATCGGATTCGCCGGACCGCGCGTGATCGAGCAGACCATCCGCCAGAAACTCCCCGAGGGCTTTCAGCGATCGGAGTTCTTGCTCGACCGCGGGATGATCGACGCCATCGTTCATCGAAAGGACCTGCGCACCAAGCTCGGCCAGCTCCTGGGGCTGATGGGATGAAGCCCGGACAAGCGTTGCAATTCTTCGCCTCGCTGGAGGCTTCCGGCGTGCGGATGGGCCTGGATCGCATCGAGCGGGCCCTTGGGGCGCTGGATCATCCGCAGCGGGAATACCGGGCGCTCCACGTCGCTGGGACCAATGGGAAGGGCTCCACGTGCGCCTTTGCCGCCAGCTGCCTGGCAGCTCAGGGCTATCGCGTCGGGTTGTACACGTCGCCTCACCTGAACCGGGTGAACGAGCGCATTCAGATTTCCGGTCAGCCGATCTCCGATCCAGTTCTCGCGCAGCGGATCGTCGAGCTGCTGGAGCGCTACCCGGACGCAGCGCGCGACCCGCGGCCGCTCACCTTCTTCGAGTTTGGAACCCTGGTGGCGCTGTGGCACTTCGCTCGAGAGAAGGTTGACCTGGCAGTGCTGGAGACTGGGTTGGGAGGGCGGCTCGATGCAACCAGCGCCGCTCAGCCTGCGGTGACCGCGGTGACGCCAATCTCGTTCGATCACACCGAGTACCTCGGCCACAGCCTTGCAGCGATCGCCAGCGAGAAGGCGGGCATCTTCAAGCCGGGCGTGCCGGTGGTGCTCAGCCGGCAATCGGGAGAGGCTTTGGCGGTATTGCAGGAAACGGCGTTCCGACTCCGGTCGCCGGTGCTGATCGAGACCCGGGACTTCGAACTCGCTGGCGACGGCCGCGGCGGCTTCACCTATCGCGGAGCCCGAGGCCAGGTTCCGGAGCTTCGGCTTGGGCTGCGAGGGGCGCATCAGGTGCAAAACGCGGCGGTGGCGCTCGCTTGCCTCGAGTTGCTGGAGAGCGCGGGGTTTGCCGTGTCTCCGGCCAACCGGCGAGCTGGTCTCGCCGGGACGAAGTGGCCGGGTCGGCTCGAGGAGCTCGATGGAGATCCGCCGGTGGTCCTCGACGGCGCCCACAACCCGGCCGCGATCGAGGTTCTGGTCGCCGCGCTGAATGAGCTTTACCCGCGGCGCCGCATCCACCTCGTTTTCGGGGTACTGGCGGACAAGGACTACCGGGCCATGATCCAGCGGCTACTCCCTCTGTGCACCTCTGTTCACCTGACGCCGGTCGCGAGCCCGCGAACGCTGCTGCCGGAGAAGTATCTCAGTGAATCCAAGCAGCTGTGCGCGGATACCAGCGCCCATGCCACGGCCGCGGATGCGCTCCGGGCGGCCCGTCGCCGGGCAAGCCGAGATGCCGATCTGGTGCTTTGCACGGGCTCGCTCTTCCTGGTCGGCACCGTCCGGTCGTTGGTCGCAGAACGTTCGAAATAGCGCGCCGGGCGGGGAGCACTTAGAGTCATGAGGATGGGTGCTCCCGAGTGGAAGCCTTCTCTGGTGCCGTCGCCCACGCCCTCCGTGGACGAAGTGGAGTTCCGATCGCTCTACAAGAAGACCCGCTACCTGGTGGAGACCGCCGACGGCTGGTCGCTGGTGATCAGCCGCTATCGGCCAGCGCCCCAATCGTTCCATCAGCCGTTGTTCGGCGAGCCGCTGCTGCTGGTCCACGGGTTTTCGCAGAACCGCCATGCCTGGACCTGCGGTGAGTTCGTCAAGAACCTGCTGCTGTTCGGAATCGACATTCACGTCCTGGAGCTGCGCGGCCACGGCAAAAGCTCGATCGCCTTTCAGTATGAACGCTCCCGCAAGCTCGGCCGAGCGTTGCCGCCGGACATCCACTACGACTGGGACATCGACAGCCACTTCCTCTACGACGTGCCCGCAGCGGTGGCGAGCGTCAAGCGGATCACCGGCCGCGACAAGATCTTCTTCTGCGGCCACTCCATGGGCGGCATGCTCGGCTACGGCTACGCGGGCATCCACGACGATCTCGAAGGCCTGATCACCATCGGTGCGCCGGCGGATCTGGGACGGGGCTTTCCCTTCTTGCGCGCGCTGGCATTCACCGGGCCCATTGTGGCAGCGGGCGTGGATCTGGCTTTGGGATCGATCAACATTCACCGTCGCTCGGAGGCCGCTGCGCGTGCTCTGGTCTCGCGTGCAGCCGGGATGTTCCGCCGAAAGTCTCGAAGAGTGGTCGTGCCGCTGCCCCCGACCCTGCTGCGCTATCGCTACCTGCCCGTGGATACCTGGCTGAAAATCGGCGAGAAGCTGCTTCGCAAGTCGGACACGCGCCCGCTCTACGGCAAACTGAACGTGGTCAACGTTTTGACCAACACCTCGCGCGTGCGTGCGGCTGACATCCGCTGGCTGCTGCGCGAAGGGGGCGAGCGCGAGCCGCGGAAGGTGATCGAGCAGTTCGCCAAATGGATCCGCCGCCGCGAATTGCGCTGCTATCGCACGGGCTACGATTTCAAGCGCGGCTTTTCGAGGATCAAAATTCCCATGGCGATCATCTTTGGCGACATGGATCCACTGGCGTCGGTGGAGTCCACGCGCAGCGTCTATCGCGCCGCCAAGAGCGAGTATCTGCTGTGGAGACCGGTGAAGGGCAACAGCCACATCGAGCTGACGATGGGGCACGACATCCGGCAGATCTGCTACGACATCAAGAACCTGATCGAGTACGCGCGGACGCACCGCGCACGCCCGCCCGTTCTGCCGCGGGTCCGATGAAGGAACACATCCGGATGGCAGGTCGGGAACGCGGCGCAGGCTGCGGCGCGAAGTTGGCCATCCACTGACGAGTTGCTACCATGGCGCGGTTGAGTCTCCGCCAGCGGAAGCGAGCACCCCGCGGCTTCTCCCTGGGAGTTCCCGATGAAGAAACTGCACGTGCGGCGTACGCTTTGGCTGCTGATGCTGCCCTCGCTGGCCGCGGCGCAGGACAAGGTCGAGGTCAACACCATCTCTCGAGTCGAGGCGCGCTCTGGCGCGGTGGAGATTACCGGCAACAAGAGCCCGAACTTCACCACCTTCACCATGACCGATCCCCCTCGACTGGTGATCGACATCTCCGAGGCGGTGTTCTCCGGCGTGCCGGAGGACACTGCGGTGGGAAACAGCGCGGTGGTGTCGATCAAGACGGCCAGCTACGGCTCGGAGGCATCCGCCATCGCCCGCGTGCTGATCACCTTCACCAAGGACTTCGAGACGGACATCGCCACCGCGGGCACCAAGCTGGTGATGAAAATCCTCGGCGGCGGAGCGCCGGTGGTGGCTCAGCGCGAGAAGGCTTCAGGGCGGAACGAAGAGGAGGCGAAGGCCGCCGAGCAGCTCAAGTCGGAGAAGGAGACCGCAAAACGCGCGGAGCAGGCGCGCGCGGCGCAGGAAAAGGCATTCCTGCAGGCGGAGCGGTCCGCCAGCGCCGAGGCGGACTCGAAGCGGCAGCAGCAGGAGAAGGAGGCCGCGGCCAAGGCCGAACGGGAGCAGCTGGCGCAAGAGCGCGCGAAGGACGCGGCCAAGCGCGCCGAGCAGCAGAAAGTCGAGGAGCAGCGCCGCGCGGAGCTGGAAAAGAAGAAGCAGGCGGAGGAGGAGCAGCGGCGCCGGGCGGAGGAAGAGAAGTTCGCCGAGCAGAAGCGGCGCCAGGAGACCGAGGAAGCCAAACGCCAGGCCGAGGCTGAGCGAAAGCAGAAGGCCGAGGAAGAGCGTCTGGCCCAACAGAAGGCGCGCGCCGAGGTGGAGGACGCCAAGCGACAAGCCGCTGCGGCCAAACGCCAGGAAGAGGCCGACCGCAAGCAGCAGGCCGAGGCGGAAAGGAAGCAAAAGGCCGAGGAAGCGCGCGCGGCGCAGCAGAAAGCGCAGGAAGAGGCACAGGAGGCGAAGCGGCAAGCCGCCGCCGAGAAGAAGCGCAAGGCCGAGGAGGCCTGGGCGGCGGAGCAATCCGCTCGCGGCCAGGCGGAGGAGGCCAAACGCCAGGTCGCCGAAGACCGGAAGCGCAAGGCCGAGGAAGCTCGGGCGGCTCAGCAAAGGGCGCGAGAGGAAGCGGCGGAAGCCAGGCGGCAGGCCAGCGCGCAGGCGAAGCAGAAGGCCGAGGAGAAGAAGCTGGCGCAACGGAAAGTGCGAGAGGAGCGCCAGGCAGAGCGTGAGGCCGCGCTGGAGGCGAAGCGCGCGGCGGCTGCCGAAAAGAGGCAGGTGGCCGCCGAACCTAGGCAAGCCGCCATACAGCGGGCGGCTGCCAGCGCCAGCCAGGCCGAGGGAACGGCTGAGGTCTCCTCGCGCCGCAAGACGATGACCTTCGTGGGCTTCGAACGGGCGGCTTCTGCATCGCGAGTCTACGTGAAGACGAATGAGCCGGTTCGCTACTCGGTTCAGCAGGGCGAGCAGAACACCGTGATCCTGGAGTTGGAGAACACCCGTATTCCGCTGCGGAACAACCGGCGACCTCTCGATACCTCGTTCTTCGATACTGCGGTGGCGAAGGTGGCGCCCACCGCCGCCCGCAGCCGCAGAGTCCGCGTGGAGATCACGCTGAAGGAAGCGGTCGCGTTTCAAGCTAGGCAAGAGGGCAACGTGGTCTCGGTGGAGTTCTCGCCGCCCACATCGCATCGCGCAGCATCGCGCTAGAGTTTTCCGGCAGACCAGGTAAGAAGAGCAGGCCTGCTTCCGTTCGTGGACGGATCGGGGCCGGACAGCGGCGTCGGTGTACCGAATGAGCGCGCTCATGCCTGTTGCCGTGGCCTGCCTCGTGGCGACGCTGCTGGCCGCGACGCCGGCGAATCCGGAAAACCCGCCGATGCTCATTGACGGAGATCTTCTCTCGATTGAAGAAGGCGGGCAGCGCTGGGTCGCGCGCGGGCATGCCATGGCGGGCTCAGCCAACGTGGTGCTTCATGGGGACGAGATCGTCTACGAGCCGCTGCGTCAGCGGGCGATCGCGCGCGGCAATGCGATGATGGTCAGCGGCCTGCTGGTCGCGATCGCTGACGAGATCGAGGTGAACATCGAATCGGTCGAGGCTACTGCGGTCAACGGCCAGGTTCTGCAGAAGGCGAACGTAACCACCGAGGCCTTGATCGCCGCCAAGACCCCGGACGAGCTTCGGAAGCTCGGGAAAAACACGGTCGCCATCAGCGGGCGAAAAATTCGACGCGTCGGTCCGGGCGAGTTCCTCGTGGATGGAGTGTCCTTCACGCCGTGCGACTGCGATCCGACGCGACCGAGCTGGCGCGTGAGCTCCACAAGCGCCAACATCATCGCGGGCGAACGAGCGACGCTCTGGTGGCCGGTGGTTTACGTGTACAAGGTGCCGGTCCTCGCGCTGCCGTGGATGTACTTGCCCCTGGCCGACCGGCGCTCCGGCTTGTTGATCCCGCGGCCGGCAACCACGGCACTGAACGGGTTTACCATCGACGTGCCCATCTTCGTCACGCTCGGGCGCAGCTACGACTTGACGCTCACGCCCGGGTACTACGCAGGCGCAACTTACCCCAACGGCGGCAGCGAGCCGGACTCGGGGCAAGCCTATGGCATCAAGGGACCGCGGCTGTTGACGGAATTCGAATACGCGCCAAGCGATAAGACGCGGGGGAGCGCGAGACTGGGATTCATCTATGACTTGCGACAGAACCGGAAGCCGGTCGACGCGACGCTCCTCGATGGCGCTGGGCGTCGGGGGCTGCGCGCGGAAGGAGCTCTCGTGCAGACCCAGGACCTCGGCGGCGGGTTCTACGACAACATCTACGCCTCCTTTGTCTCTGACGGTAATCTCGCGGGCAGGGACGTGAGCGCGAACATCTTCGCGCGAGAGGCCCAGTACATTCAGTCGACTGCCGTTCTCTACCATCGCGATGCCGACAGCTACGCCGGCGCAGACGTCGGCATTCGCCAGGACCTCCGATGGGGCTACGGATTTTTCGATAATGCCCGGCGCGCGTCAGACCTTCCGGATCATGGCCCCAACTCTCCTCACAAGCTCCCCGAGCTGGTGTACGAGTTGCCGGAGCGACATCTCGCGGGACCGATATTCGGAGGCGCTCGTATCGACTATGTCCGGCTCGCGCCCTTTGCCGGCAGCACAATCTTCGACCCGATTTCACTTGATCCGGTGACGTTCGACCCTGGCGAGCGCGAGGCGCGCGACCGGATCGATTTGCGTCCGCACGTCAGCGCATCTTTTGCGGCGGGCCGCTTCGCCCGATTTACGCCGTACGCGGCCTATCGCGAGGACCTCTACCTCGGCGAGTTGAGCGGCACCGCCCTGCATCGTGGCTATCCGATGTTTGGAGCTACCTTGGACACGGAGGTGTCCAGGACTTTCGGTCCCGGTGGAAGTTTTCGGCACAGCCTGACTCCCTCCGTTGAGGTGCGTTACGTCCCCCGCGTATTCGGCAGCGGCCCGAGCATTCCGTACGACGAGATCGATCTCGCCGTACCGCGGGAGGGGTTTCTTCAGGGCGTGGTGCAGCTGAGGCAGAAGATCTCGCGACGCGACTCGACTGCGAACCTGGTCCGCTTCGACGTGGGCCAGGGATTCGACTTGAAGAACGGAGCCGCCGCGGATGCCTTCGCCCGGATCCTGGCTACGTATTGGAAGCTCAACGCGAATGCCGTCTCGCGTTACGACGTCCACGCCAATCGGATTGCTCAAGTCTCCACCGGCATCGCGTTCAACAGTGGGACGGGAATCGCCGTGGGCGCTCAGTATGAGAATCTGATTCAAGGCGGACCGGATCGGCTGCGGAAAGGTATCGATATGCTGGTGGGCCCGCCGTCGACCCTGGTAGACGTTCGCGCGCAGAACCTCTCGTTGGGAGTCAGTGCAAGGTTCAACTTCGGCCTGGCCATGGGCTATGACGTCCTGTTTTCGCCGACGCTCAAGGACCCGGCGGATCCGAACTCCCCCGCACCATGGTCTCTGGTGCAGCAAGCGGCGCGGATCTCGTTCAGCCCGTCCTGCGACTGCTGGCGCCTCGAGGTCGGCGCGTTTCTGGCGGGCCGTGAGCTGAAGGTGCCGGACTTCAACGTCACCCTGACGCTCGCGCGTTTCGGCTCGTTCGGCACGAGCACGTTTGTCAGGTAGTTCAGGTTCCTACCCCACGGCTGGCCTCGCTCCCCGAAGCTACGAAAAGCCGCAGGCCCCTCCGTTCGGAGTAAGAAAAGGCAACTTATCGAACGCCGTTTCACTCTCTGTCACTGGAAGCGCCTTGCGAACTTGTTACGTATTACGCCCACTCTGCGGTGGTGGCTGCAGAACGTTTCGGTGCTTCCCTAGTACCAGCGTGACTGAGGCAACGTGTCAGAAATAGGCAAGCAATTAGGTCAGAGGATTCGAGCCCTGCGCACTCAGCGAACCGAGCGGTGGACTCAAGAAGATCTGGCAGAGCGCGCCAAGATCAGCGTCTCGTTCCTATCGATGATCGAGCGCGGCGAGCGCGTCGCCCATGTGGAGACGCTCGCTGCACTCGCGGAGGCCCTGGAGGTTCCCTTGTCCGAGTTGTTCTCGGGAATCGACGGGCCGGACGACGACGACGCGGACCTGGTGCGCCCCATCCATGACTTTCTTAGAGCACGACGCCTTGGTTCCCGGGATGTGGAGAAGCTCCTGGGCGTCGCGCGAGCGATGTTCAACGGCAAGGGCTAGCGCCCTCGATTCCGCATTGGAATAGCAGCTTGACCGCCTGCCGGAGACACTCGTAGTGTCGGCAATCGACTGGAGAGTCAACCGGTGGAGGTCGCGTGCCGCGGAACGGAAAGAAAACGGCCAACATGGGTCGCCAGGACGCGGACAGCTACAAGGCCATCCTGCGCGCTGCGATCCAGGTGTTCGCCAAGAAGGGCTACCACGGGTGCCGGATTGCCGACGTCGCGCGCGAAGCCCGGGTCGCCTACGGTCTGGTGTACCACTACTTCGAGGACAAGGAGCAACTGCTCCAGTCGGTGTTCGAGCACGGCTGGGGCGGTTTCGTGGCGCGAGTGCGAGAGGTTGCGGAGAGCTCGCTTTCGCTCGACCAGAAGGTTCGAGGAATCGCCTCGGTCGCCTTTGAAGCCTATCGCTTCGATCCTCGCGCGGTTAAGGTGATCATCCTGGAGATCGCGCGGAGCCCCGCCGTCGATCAGGCCAGCCGCCAGTCGGCGTTCGTGGACGTGATCCGGATGTGCGAGGGAATGTTCGCCGACGCTCAGAGCAAAGGCGAGCTGCCGGCCGATGCGGATCCGCTGCTCTGCGCCGCGCTGCTTTTTGGCTCCATCGAGATGGCGCTCACCGCTTTCGTGCTTGGATGGAAGAACGGACGGAGCGAGAAGGTACTCGAACGGGCCAAGCATCAGCTGACCGAGTCCTTCCTGCACGGCATTCAACCGGGAGCGGAATTCGCATGGAAGAAAGACAAGTCCAATATCGGCGCGAGGGACAGCAGGCGATCCTGACGCTCGATCGGCCTCATGCGCGAAACGCTCTTTCGCCGCAAGCGATCCGCGAGCTGATCGCCGCGGTCGAGCAAGCCGATGCGGATCCGCAAGCGCGAGTGATCGTGGTGACCGGCGCGGGCGACCGCGCCTTCTGCAGCGGGGCAGACTTGAGCGGACCGATCGCGGCGACCAGCGAGCTCGGCGGTGGTCTACCGGAGTATGCGCGACTGTTGCTCGCCATCCAGTCGGCGAAGAAGCCCTCCGTCGCCCGCGTCAATGGCCACGCGCTGGCCGGTGGATTGGGTGTGATGCTCGCGTGCGATCTGGCCGTTGCGGCCGAAAGCGCCCAGCTGGGTACGCCGGAAATCAACGTTGGGCTGTTTCCGATGATGGTGATGGCGCTCCTGCAGCGGCATCTCGGGCGCAAGCGCACTCTGGAGCTGGTGATGACCGGCGAGCGCATCGGGGCGCGGCAAGCGCTTGCCCTCGGGCTGGTGAACCAGGTGGTGCCGTTCGCCGATCTCGACCAGGCCGTCGCTGCGCTCGCATCGGTGCTCGCCGGGAAGAGCCAGGCCACGCTGGCGATCGGACGCCGCGCTTTCTTCGCTGCCGAGGACATGCCGCTCGAAGCAGCGCTGCAATTCCTCGGCGCCCAGCTATCGCAGAACATGCTTCTGGAAGATGCCGCCGAAGGAGTGGCAGCATTTTTCGAGAAGCGCACCGCACAGTGGAAGGACCGATGAGAGAGTCATGCCCACTCCCAAGGACAAGGTGATCATCACCTGTGCGCTCACCGGCGTAGTGGCCGACCGCGAGCAGTGCCCGTACCTGCCCTACACGCCGGCGGAGATCGGCGAAGAGGCTCGGCGAGCGTGGGAGGCGGGGGCGGCGGTGGTGCACATCCATGGGCGCGAGCCGCAGAGTGGGGAGCAGACCTGGTCCTCGGAGATCTACGCGCAAATCAAGGAGGAGGTTCAGAAGCGCTGCCCGGTGATCATCAACTTCTCTACCGGCGGCTTCAACATGGGCGTGGAGGGCGAGGAGGAAAAGAAGAAGCGCATCGAGTACGTGTCGAAGACGCGGCCGGAGATGGCCGCGCTGAACATGGGCTCGATGAACTACGCCAAGTACTCCCCCAAACGGAATGCATTCGTCTTCGACTTCGTGTTCATGAATCCCTTCAGCGACATTCTGCTGGTGGCTTCGGCGATGCGCGAGGGAGGCGTGAAGCCCGAGCTGGAGTGCTTCGACCTGGGCCACATCCAGAATGCGGAGCCGCTCCTCGCCATGGGGGCCCTGAAGCGACCTCTGCAGTACTCATTCGTTCTCGGCGTGTTGGGGGGTGCCCCGGCCACCGCCGACACGCTGGGCCACATGGCCAGGCAGGTCGCGAATGAGGACACCTGGGAAGTGATCGGCATCTCCAAGGTGCAGTGGCGCCTGCTCTCGAACGCGCTGGTGCTGGGCGGAAATATCCGGGTGGGGCTGGAGGACAACTTTTATCTCGATCCGGCGGGGACTCAGATGGCCAAGGGGAACGGACCGCTGGTGGAAAAAGCGGCTCGCATGGCCCGCGACGTGGGCCGTGAACCGATGACCCCCGACGAAGCTCGCGCCGCTCTCGCCCTGCCGCAACAGTGGTGAGGGACGCGTCACTCGAACTCGAGCCGCAGCAGTGATTCCGCGTTCACGTAGACGTCCTTCACCTTTGCGGCCCAGTGCAAATGCGGACCGGTGACCCTGCCGGATTTGCCCACGCGGCCGATCTGCTCGCCGCGCTTCACCGTGGCTCCCGGTTTGACCTGCATCTTGGACAGATGGAAGTAGGCGGTGAAGAGCTGAGCGCCGTGGTGAACCACCACGGTGTTGCCGGACGCGTAGCAGGACCGAGCCAAAACCACCACGCCGTCGTTGGCCGCTGTCACCGGGTCGCCCACCCGGCCGCTGAGATCGGTTCCATAGTGTTGGCTCTGCTTGGCGCCATTGAACAGGCGAAGGTCGCCGAAATGCGAGGTGACCAAGGCCCACCGTGGCCAGGCAAAGTTCCGCCGAAAGAGCGGAGGCCGCGGCGGCTGCTCGTACGCGCGCTGCAAGGCGATCCGATCCTGAGCGATCCACTTGCGCACCTGAGGCGGCGGGTGGATGTAGCGATTGGCCACCTCCAGCTCGCGGCTGGGAAATCCTGGTTCGATCACCTCCAGCGCTCCGGCCAGCTCGGACGGCTGTCCCCTCAGGTCGGGCAACCTGATCTTCACCTCGAGCTCGCCGGGCGCTTGCTCGACCGGGATCGCGGTCACGGTCAGAAATCCCGCCGAGCTCGGAAAGAAGATCAGCGCGTGATCGCCCATCGATGCAGACAGCGGCGAGTGGCCGGTATGGACGGTGATCAGGACCGCGTCCCCCGGCTTTGCGGTCCCCGGTTGAATCTCCAGCACTGGAACGCGCTCGGCCGCCGCGCACGGTAGAGCGAGCACGACCGCGCATGCCCAGGGCAAGAGCTCCGGTGCACCTCCGCGGCTGCGGCTTATGGGAAGCTCTCCTCTGAACAGCTTCAAGCGCGCAGCAAGCATTTCCGCACGGGCCCGGCGACGTCAAGAATGGGCTTGCCCACCGTCCGCCCACCTTGACGGTCCAGATCGCGGAGTCTACGTTGCGCGACTCCACCGGAGCTCGGCGGCTCATGCGAAAACTGGTGAGAGAGGCTGGTCGATGAAGGTACTGGTCGCGGACGATCTTTCGGCCGAAGGCACCGACATCCTGCGCGCCGCTGAGGGCTTGTCGGTCGACGTGCGGCCGGGCCTTTCGCAAAGTCAGCTGGAGGCGGTGATCGCCGAGTACGACGCGCTCGCGGTGCGAAGTGCCACCCAGGTGACAGGAAGGGTGATCCGCGCAGGCACGCGGCTGAAGGTGATCGGCCGCGCCGGCGTGGGCGTGGACAACATCGCCCTGGACGCGGCCAACAAGGCCGGCATCGTGGTGATGAACACCCCGGGCGGAAATACCATCACCGTGGCCGAGCTGGCCCTGGCGATGATGACGGCCATCTCGCGGCACATCCCGCAGGCGACCGCCAGCATGAAGCAGGGGAAGTGGGAGAAGAAGAAATTCCAGGGCCGCGAGCTGTTCAACAAGACGTTGGGCGTGATCGGCATCGGCAACATCGGGTCGGTGCTCGTCGACCGCTGCCTGGGAATGAAGATGAAGGTGCTCGCCTATGATCCGTTCATCTCCGAAGAGGCGGCACGCAGGATGGGGTGCCAGCTGGTGACGCTGGACGAGTTGCTGGCCCGATCGGACTACGTCTCGATTCACGTGCCGCTCACGGAGCAAACGCGTCATCTGCTTGGCAAGGATGCGCTGGCGAAGATGAAGCGAGGCGCATTCCTGATCAACTGCTCGCGGGGTGGAATCGTGGACGAGACGGCCCTCTACCAGGCCTTGAGCTCGGGCGCCCTGGGCGGTGCCGCGCTGGACGTCTTCGCCGTCGAGCCGGTCAAGCCGGACAATCCCTTGCTGCAGCTCGACAACTTCATCTGCACGCCGCATCTGGGCGCATCGACCGAGGAAGCGCAGCGAAATGTCGCCGTGGCATTGGCGGAGCAGCTGGTCGATTTCCTGTGCAACGGCAACATCCGCAATGCAGTGAACGTTCCGTCCGTCTCGCGCGAGGTGCTCCAGCAGTTGGGCCCATGGCTGAACCTGGCCCACAAGCTGGGCTCGTTGGCCGGCCAGCTTTGCCCGGAAGCGGTGACCGCCGTGGAAGTCGAGGTCAGCGGCGATCTCAATGAGCATCCGATCAAGCCGATCGTGATTCAGGCGCTGAAGGGGCTTCTCTCCGAGGTGTGGGGCGAGAGCGTCAACGAGGTGAGCGCACCCGCGCTGGCGAGCGAGCGCGGAATTCAAGTGGTGGAGCAGCGGCGCGGAGGGCAGGACAATTTCGCATCCAGCCTGACGGTCCGGGTGCGCGGGAAAACCGAGTTCTCCGTCGAAGGCACGGTGTTCGGCCGCCGCGATCCTCGCATCGTGCGGGTGAACCAGTTCGACATCGAGGCCGTCCCCTCGGGCCATCTGATCGCCATCCACAACCGGGATGTCCCCGGCGTGGTCGGGCGGGTGGGCACCCTGTTGGGCAACCATGCGGTGAACATCGGCCGCATCCACCTGTCACGCGATCAGGAGCGCGGCGAGGCGTTTTCGCTGATCAACGTGGACACCGAGGTTCCACCCAGCGTGCTGGAGGGCCTTCGCCAGCTCAGCGGCGTCTTGAGCGTCAGGCAAATCACGCTCTGAGCGGTTGAAAGCGCGACCCGTCCTCCGCTCGTCGCTGCCGATGGCGGCAAGCTTGCTCTCCGCCGAGCGATGTTGTTGAACTCATCGGCGCGTGAAGCTCACGGTCGTCTCCTACAACATCCACAGCGGGATCGGCACGGACGGCCAGTTCGATCTACACCGCACCAGGCAGGTGCTCCAGGAGCTGCAGGCGGACATTTTCGCCCTCCAGGAGGTAGGCGATTTCCGCGGCCGCCGGTGGCAGGATGATCAGCCCGAACGGCTCGCCAGCGAATTGGGTTTGCACATGGCCTTCGGCCCGACCGTCATTCGCTCCGGTAGGCGGTACGGCAACGCCATCTTGACCCGCTTGAGAATCCTCCAGTCGCGCAATTACGACCTGTCCGTGCGCAGGCATGAGCCGCGAGGTGCGCTCCGCTGCGATCTCGATCTGGGCGAGGGGCGCCAGTTGCACGTGTTCTGTCTCCACCTCGGGCTTTCGCTGGGCGAGCGGCGCGCCCAGGAAGCGTTGCTTCTTTCGGCGGACATTCTCCGCGACGCCGCGCGGAGCAACCCGCTGCTGGTGTGCGGCGACTTCAACTACTGGTGGCATGGCGCCATCCCATCGCTGGTTCGCAGCGCCATCCACGACGTGGCCCACCTGCTTCGCACCTCGCCGCGGACGTATCACTCCCGGCTACCCCTGCTCCGGCTTGACCGGATCTTCGTCGATGACGGCATCCGACCTCTGAGCGTCCGCGCCCACCGATCCGCCGTGAGCGTCGCTGCATCCGACCACTTGCCACTGATCCTCGAATTCGAGCCCGCCGTGCCCCGGGGAGCGCGGGCGGCGCCGGTGCAGCTGAGCGGCTGAGCCCACGCGGTCGGTTGTCCAACAAACTGTCGAGCGCCTAGTTGCTCCCACAGCCACGGGCGCGTACGTTTCATCTTCCCAGCAAGTGGGCGCCACATGGCCTCTGGAACGACAAAGCGCGCGAACGGGAGCATCGGCGACCTGCTGAGCAATCTCGTGGAGGGACTGGCCAAGCTGATGAGCGAGCACCTGACCCTGGCGCGCCTCGAGCTGTCCAACGACGCTCGCGAGCTGGGCAGGCGCGTCGGATGGCTGGCGCTGTTCGCGCCGATGGTGCTCGTGGGATACGCGTTCCTTTGCGCGGCGGCAGCTCAGTTTCTTGCCCGCTGGATGTCGCTCACTGTGGCGCTTGTCGCAGTGGGAGGGGCCAATGCAGTGGTCGGGGCCATCGGAGCTCAGCGGGTTGTGGCGCGGATGCGCTCGCGAGGAGTGATGAACGGGACCGTTCAGGAGCTGAGCCGCAGCTCGGCCATGCTCGCATCCAGAAATGAGCCAACCCGCTCGGAGGTGTCGAATGTCCGCTGATCGGGAGGTGAGTGGCAGGCCAGACGCGGAAAAGGTTCGCGAGGAGATCGAGCGCGCCCGCGAGCAAGTGGCTTCCTCGGCCCGGGCCTTGCGGCAGCAAGTGGCGATGCGCACCGATTGGAGGGAATGGGTGAGGCGCCAGCCTTACCTCTGGGTGGCGGGGGCGCTTGCCGTGGGGGTTCTGATTGGCAGGCGCTCCGATTAGCGCGCAGTGTACAGAACGACGAACGAAGGAGGATTGTGATGGAACGGACGGAGAATTTGCAGCAGAAGGCTCAAGACGTACAGGAGCGAATCCAACCGCAGATCGATGAAGCGCGCCGCAGCTTGAGCGATCTCAACACCCGCATCACCGACTTTATCAGGGAGCGACCGGGCGCGTGTTTGCTGGGGGCTTTGGCCGTTGGCTTCGTTATCGGGCGGATCGCGTCGCGCTAACCCACAGGAGAAGCAATGAGTCCTCACGAGAGCTCCGGAAATGGCGCGCACGATCACCGCCCCCGGATCGGCGAACGGGTGGAGCACATCGGCTCCAGTGCCCAGCAGCTGTGGAGCGAGGCTCGGGACGCGGTGAACGACTTGAGCGAGGCGCTCGACTTCCGCAGCCGGGTACAAAAACATCCGTACTTGACGCTGGCTGCCGCAGCGGGCGTCGGGTACATCCTGGGCGGCGGATTGTTCACCCGGTTTACGGTTCGGCTGGTGCGACTCGGCATCCGCTTGGCCGCGATTCCATTCGTCAAGGACGAGCTGGCGAACATCGCCGAGGGCGCGTTCGCTCGCTTCAACCGCGGCACGGAGCGGGGCGGTCAATCGCAGAGCACGAGTGCGTAGGACGGCTAGACCACTTGAAATCGGAGGCGACGATGAAGCTCAAGGACTTGAGAGAGATCGACAAGGATGACCTCTTGCGGTACGTGGGTCTGCAGACGAAGCGCAGCGTGGCCGAGTGGATGCTTCCCTCCATCGGCCTGTTCGCGCTCGGGATGCTGGTCGGTGCCGGAGTCGCTTTGCTGACGGCGCCCAAGTCGGGTCGAGAGCTGCGGGAAGACCTGCGCGAGCGCGCTCAAGGCGCGAATGAGGAATTGAGCAGCTCGTTCTCCGGCGCCGGTGGCTCGGCCGAGAGGCCTCCGCGCACCTTCTGAGTAACCCATTCGCGGCTTTGACGTCAGCGGCTCGCGGCTGCGACGTTTTCCCGTTCCCGTGCATCTGGCAGTGCGGAGCTTCTTCAACGCGCCAACTGCCTGCCGGGAGCACCGGTGTTGCTACGATGTCTGGCCATCTCACTGCCGTTTCTGCTTGCCCTGGGTCTGGCGGCGTACGAGCTGGAGAGTGACGGGGCGCAGGTCAGGTCGCAGACTCCGCGCCTGGTCTACGTTCGCGCAGAGCGACGATGGACTGGCGCCCAACGCCGCGCCGGGAGGTTGGCTTCGGAGCGCCGGCGCGAAGGCGCCCAGAGTGGGCAGTTGCGACCCTTTCCGAACCTGGTGCATCTAGCGTGCGTGACGTTCGCTCCGATCGCCCGTCTGGCCGACGAAGCGCTGTTGCGGCGTGTCCAGGAGGGAGATGTGGATGCCCTCGAGGCGCTCTATCGCGCTTACGAAGGCGTGGTGTTCACGCTCGGCCGACGGCTGTGCGGGACCGAAGAGGCGGCGGACGACGTTCTCCAGGAGACCTTCCTGGAAGTTGGGCGCAGCCTGGGCCGATACCGCGGTCGGGGCTCGCTGGAAGGGTGGATCAAGAGGATTTGCGTCAGCAAGGCGTTGATGCGATTGCGGCGCTCTGTCCGCTTCGCCCACGAGTCGGCTGAAAGCGCTGCCGACCTGCTTGAAGCGCGCTCGGGCTCTTCGGAGGCGGTGTCTTCGCGGCTGGACATCGAGCACGCCATGATGCGCCTGGGAGACACGGCCCGAGTGGTGGTCTGGCTTCACGACGTGGAAGGTTTCACCCACGAGGAGATCGCGGACCTGCTGCGGATGTCGGTGAGCTTCTCCAAATCGCAGCTGTCGCGGGCTCACGCTCGCCTGCGCGCGCTGCTGGGGGACGACGAGGAGGCGCCGTGCGGCACTTAAGCCTCCAGGAGCTGCTCGCGCTGCAAGACGGCGAGGATCTGGCGACCGCGCGCGAGCACTTGCGGGCCTGTCCTCAATGCTTGCACCAGCGGGATCTACTCCGTGCTCGTCAGCAGCAGCTTCGCTCGCTGCCCAGCTTGCGTCCGGCGCGGGATGCCTGGCCGAGCATTCAGGCTGCGCTGGTGCGCCACAGGCGGCGCCGTCGCGCGGGGCTGGCGATCGCCGCGCTGGCGGCCGCGCTCGCACTGGCGATTGGGATGCCCGGGCTGCTGCGCCACGCCGGCCCGACTGCGCGCTCTGAAGAGCTCGCCACGTGGATGAAGCGCTCGCAGGATCTGGAGGAGCGACTCCGAGCCGTGCCGGAACCGGCGATGCTGGACGTCAGCTCAGCCGACACACTGGTGGAGCTGGAGGACCAGATCGCCTTCGTGGACCGCTGCCTGGACGAGCTTTCCGGCGACGCTTCGGCCCGGGAAAGCGCGACCGCGCTGTGGCAAGCGCGGGTCGAGCTGCTCGAAGCGCTGATCAACGTGAGGATGCCGTCCCTGGCGTTGCTTTCACCCTGAGGAATACCGTTCGACCTGGAATGCCGATGACACTGCACCGATTTGACCTCATTCCGCTCTTGGCCGTGCTCACCACTGGGCTGCTCGCTTTCGCCCAGGAAACGCCGACCGACGAAACCGGTCGTCGCTCCGAGGATTCCACCCACCAGGAAGCGCGCCGGAGCGAGGACGAGCGCCGACGCGAGAACGAGCGCCGTGCGCAGGAGGCATACAAGGAGAGCCGGAAACAGATCCAGGAGGCGATGAAGCAGGCCCAGAAGCAAATGGACGAAGCGCGCAAGCAGGCCCGGCTACAAGCGGAGGAGGCTCGGAAGCAGGCGCAGAAGCAGATGCAAGAGGCGCGAAAGCAGATCCAAGAGGCGATGAAGCAGTACCGGGATGTTTCGCGGCTGCACGTCCTCGGCAGCTTCTTCCCTCGGCTCGGGTTGGTGATGAAGTTCGACGCGAGCTCCACGGGCGCTGGAGGCATTGCCATCCAGGGAGTGACTCCGGGCAGCCCGGCCGAGAAGGCCGGCTTGAAGGCCGGTGACGTGGTGACCGCGCTGGATGGCCTTCCGCTTGTCGAGGTCCCTGATGGCGGGAGCGAGTCATCCGGTCGGCTGTTCTCGAAAGCCGCCAGCGCGGTGCACCGCCTTCGCCCCGGGGAGTCGGTGACGATCGAGTATCGCCGCGGCAAGGAAAGCCGAACAGCCGAATTGAAGATGGAACCGAAAGGGTCGCGGGCGTGGAGCGTCTCCAGCGATGATTGGCGGGGTCACTTCAGATGGCTCGAGCTGCCGGATCACTGGCAAGAGCTGGAGCTGGTGACGATCAGTCCGGAGCTGGGCCAATACTTCGGAACCAAGCAGGGGCTGCTGGTGGTGCGCGCCTCGACAGCGGACGCGAATTTGAAGCCCGGCGACGTGATTTTGAAGATCGGAGACGAGCAGCTCTCTACGCCGACGCAGGCAGTTCGCGCTCTGCGCTCGTACGAGCCGGGAAAAGAGGTGCCCGTGGAGATCCTTCGTCAGAAGGAGAAGCGGACGGTGGCCATCCGGTTGCCGGTCGGCGAGCAGCGCAGCCGCTGATCCGCCGCCGCGTGCTCGATGTCTGCGATCGATCGCCGGTCAACCGGTGCGACGCGTCGCCTTGTCCTCTTCGACTGCCGCGTCGGGGCCGCACAGCAGCTCGTCGAGAACGCGGCCATTGCCGATGTGCTCGTCGACGATCCGCGCGATCTTCAACAGGCTCATCGCCGCGTAGTGGAACTCACCTTCCCGGCCCATCAACTGGAAGTCTTCGCGCGAGAGTGGATCGCGCGGAATGCCGCGGTCCTCGCGCAACACGACGTTCGGGCCCAGATGGCACAGTCCGTAGCAGCCGCCGCGGTAGACTTCGCAACGCGCGCTGATGCCCGCTTGGGCGAGTCGCTCGCGGCAGGCGGCGAAGATCTCATCCGCTCCGCCCTTCCGACAGTCGGGGCCCTTGCAGACAGAGAGTCGGTAGTTCTTCACCAGCTGCAAGGCTACGGAGTTTGTTCCTCGCTGAGAAGGGTCGGGGCTGACCCGTCGCGGCTCGCAGTTTTTACCTCGGCTTGGTACAGGGCCCGGTCGTAGCGCCGGACGAAAGGCCAGTACACCGTCAGCCCCAGAGCGAGATTGAAAAGTTGGAGAATCAGCGCGCGGTAATCGCCGCCCGTGGAGAAGAATGCTCCCGCCGGCGCCGGGAGCGTCCAGGGTACTTCCAGGTAGGGTCGGGTCACCCAGTTGAGCTGGAACGCGACGTAGGAAAGGACCGCAGCGCCGAGCGGCGCCGCGAAGAAAGGCACCGCCAGCGTCGCGTTCAGCACTACCGGAGCTCCGAAGAGGATCGGCTCGCTGATGTTGCAGAGTGCCGGCAAGATTCCCAGCCGTCCGACGCCTTTGAGCTGGCTGGAGCGGGCCCGCAGCAACAACAGAGCCAACGGAAGCGCGGCCCCCGAGCCTCCTTGCCAGACGAACCAGAGATAAAAGTGAAGCGTGGCGATGTGCGGCAGCGGCGAGATGCCGCGGCTGGCAGCCTCCATGTTCTGCACCAGCATTGCTTCCCAGAGGGGCTTCAGGGTTCCCAGCGCCGCGCTGGCGTGCACGCCGAGGAGCCACAGCGCGCTGTCTATTCCGACCACCGCCAGAGCTGCAGGAAGGCTCCCCGTCGCTTTCAAGAATGGATTGGCGAGGGACTGCAGAAGGGGAACCAGGTCGATCTTCAGCGCATGCACCAGGAGGAAGACGAGCACCACCGCCGCGAACCCCGGGATCAGCGCCAGGAACGAGCGGACCACGATCTCGGGTGCGGTGGCCGGCAATCGGATCGTCCAGCGGCGCCGGACGAAGAAATGGCTCAGCTCAACCGTGCCCAACGCGATCGCGAGCGCGGCGAAGATAGCGCCCGCTCCGAGCCGCTGCACCGGCAGGTAGGCAGCGAGGTCGCCGGTTCGTGCCTCCGCCGGAACCGCAGCGACGAACAGGCAGGCGATGGCGAGCAGTCCAGCGGCCATCGGATCCAGGCCGTATGACCTCGCCAGCGAGTGGGCGGCGCTGAACGCGACGTAGACGGAGATCAGCCCGCCCAACATCCGGTAGGGCACCATCAGCGCGGGTGAATACGGCGCAACCCACCGTTGAAGCGCCGCTGATGGAGGCTGAGCGATGAGCAGGAACACCGATCCGATCAGCACCAGCGGAAGCGCGCCCACGATTCCGTCCCGGATCGCTGCGAGATGGCGTTGCCGAACGAAAAAATCCGCCACGGCTTGAAGTCGGCGTCGAGCGCCGGACAAGGCCGGCCTCGTAGCATCAGCAGTGCCGTGGGCAAAGGGCACCAGCGGACATTACAGTCGCCGCCGGCTGTGCTCCAGATCCGGTCCGTGGACCGCTAGGGGCCCTCGCCGATCCGGGCGTGGGTTTCCGACGGCTCGTGTTCCGGCGCCTCGGAGCTTTCGCGTTTTCTCCACGGGTCGGAGGGGTGAGAGACGGGAGAGCCGGTGAGAAGCTTGGGAATGTCCCAGACGAACCCGGAGCGCTTGTATTCGGACGGAGCATGCTGCGAAGTGTCCATCCGGATCGCGTCCTTGGGGCACGCTTCGACGCACAGGCCGCAAACGATGCAGCGCAGCTCGTCGATCACGAACTGCGTCGGATACTTCTCGATCACGCGCGAGGAAACCGCGGGATCTCCCGGGTCATACTCGCCAGCCTCGATGTAGATGCATTGCGCAGGACAGACCGCGGCGCACATATAGCAGGCCACGCAGCGAGGCTTGCCGTCCTCGCGCGGGACGAGCCGGTGCAATCCGCGGTAGCCGACCGGATAAGGGACCCGCTCTTCCGGATACTGGACGGTGGTAACCAGGCTGGTGCCCTTGCGATCGACGACCCGGGTGTTCGGATCGCGCTCGCCGAACAGGTTTCGCAGGAAGTGCCTGGTCGTCACTGCCAGCCCGCGCAAGAGCTCGGGCAAATAGATGCGCTCCCGTACGTCTTGCGTTGGGTCTTGTGATGCCTTGTAGGAGGCCATGATCTGGTGGTGAAGCTAATCGGAGTGAGCTGCAGATGCACCGGTGAGCGCGTGGGCGCGGCCGTCGCTCATCGTGCGGGCAGCGGTGAGCCCGCGGTCGAGGGTGGTCGGCCCGCTCTCCCGAGCAGGGCGAGATATGGTGAGGGCGACCAGCGCACCGATCTCGAGGATCCCCACGACTGCCAATGCCCTGAGCGTGGGATCCCAGAGGACCAGCGCGCCGCTCACAAACACGTTCACCAGTCCTGCGGGCAACAGCATCTTCCAGCCCAGCGCTTGAATCTGGTCGTAGCGGAAGCGCGGGAACGTCCAGCGGATGGTGAGCTGGATCCAGCAGAGCAGGATCACCTTCACCCAGAACACCGTGCTCAGCAAAACGCCGAGCGTCCAGGGATGCGTAGCGAACGGAGCCTGGCTGGAGAGCCATTGCTCCCCGAACGGGAGGTGATAGCCACCGAAGAAGATGGCAGCGGTTACCCCCGAGAGCACTACCACCTCCACGAACTCGGAGATCATGAACAGCCCGAACTTCATCCCCGAGTATTCCACGAAGTAGCCGATGATCTCTGATTCTCCCTCCGGCAGGTCGAAGGGGGCGCGCTTGGTCTCCGCGAACGCCGCCGCGAAGAAGAGCACGAAGCCGACCGGCTGAAGGAAAATTCCCCAGGCGGGGAGGCCAAAGTCGAAGTCCTTCGACAACTGCCAAAGGTAATGCGCCTGTCCATCGACCATATCGGGTAGCCGGACGGTGGAAAACGCGATCATCATCCCCACCAGGGAGAGGCCGAGCGCGACCTCGTAGCTGATCATCTGAGACGAGGCGCGGACGCCGCCCAGCAGCGCCAGCTTGTTGTTGGACGCCCAGCCCGCCAGCGCCGTGCCGTAGACGGCCAGCGAGGCGATCGCGAAGAGAAACAGAACGCCAAAGTCCGGCGTAGCCGCCACCATCGACACCTGGCGGTTCATCACCATGACCGTAGGACCCGCCGGGATCACCGCAAAGAGTGCGAAGACGGGTGCGAAGGCGAGGATCGGCCCCAGGTTGAACAGGAATTTGTTGGCCGCTTGAGGAACGAAGTCCTCCTTGAACAACATCTTGAGCGCGTCCGCGGCCACGTGGGGAAGGCCACCCAGCGAGCGGTTGCGCAGACCGGGCAGGCCAATCCGCGCACGGTTCGGTCCAATGCGATCCTGGATCATCGCGCTCCACTTCCGCTCCGCGATGGTGAGCACCGTGGCAATCACCATCACGAACACCAGCATCAGGACGACGACGGTGGTCCAGTGGCTGGCCGAGGGAAACTGAGCGGCGAGGAAGTACGCCACCGCCATTCCGAAAGCGATCGCACCGATGATGAAGGCGATGGCCGCGGCGACGATGAGCGCTTTTCTCACGGCTAGATTCCCCTGACCCTTGGTACGCCCCACTCGCGATAGCCGGCCGGCCGGCCATCTGCTGCAGCCGGCAGTGGGCTCAACCCCGGAGCGCTCTGGGCCGGCGGTGCCGCCTGATCCCAATCGAAGCTCATCAGCTCCCTCACGCGAGGCGCCAGCTCGCGGAACACTTCGCGCGAGGATCGGTACGGATAGGTCAGGCCGAGCTCTCGCGCCATCTCCAGGGCCCATGACCAGTGCGGCAGGCTGTGCGCGCGCGGTGGATAAGCGCGGCGGAATCGCTGGATCACGCCGTCCAGGTTGACAAAGCTGCCCTCGTCCTCCAGGTGCGTCGAAGCCGGAAGCAGCACATCCGCAGCAGCAGCCACTGGTCCAGCGTTGATGCCCTGAGCGACGATCAGCTCGATGCGCCGCAACGCGCCGGCCATCTTTTCGGCAGGCGCGAGAGGAACCTCGGTGCCGATCGCGTACAGCGCTTTCACCTTGCCCTCTTCGATGGCCGCCACCAGCTGGCCGCAATCCTTCAGGGATAACCCCAGCGCGGCGACGATCCAGGTTAGCCCGGTGCGATTCGGGTTCTTGTCGGATGTCATCAGGAAGTGATCGCTCGGTCCGTCCGGTCGTCCGCCCACGTAGACAACGGCGGCTCCCAGCGCGTCCTGGGCGAAAGCGAGGCACGCCAGCAGATCCTCGTTGGAGGCCAACGGCGAGGCCAACACCGCCAGCTCGGGCGTGCGCGCCACTGCCTTGAGCTTGCGCGCCGCGAGCTTCACCGCCTCTCTCGCAGTGGCCTCGACTGCCTCTTCGCCCCGCCCCACCTGCGCGGCGAGCTGGCGATCTCGATTCACGTACTTGTACGAGACGCGGCCCTGATCGCACATCCAGCTCTTGTTCACCTGCTCGTTCTCACGCGGCCGATAGCGATAGGTTTCCTGGCCGAAAAAGTCGGCGAAGGCATTGCAGCCCCGAGAGCAGCCGGTGCACACGGTGGGCGCTGTGGAAAGGAACCAGGCTCGTGCCCGAAAGCGGAAATCCCGGCTGAGCAGCGCTCCCACCGGGCAGATGTCCACGGTATTCCCTGCATAGTTGGAGTCCAGCTCGGCGCCCGGGAAGACGTCGATGTACTCGTGCGATCCGCGCCCGAACACGCCCAGCTGCGGCTCCTTGGGAACTTCGTTCATGAACCGCACGCATCGCGTGCACAGGATGCACCGCTCCTGGTCGAGCACCACCAGCGGCCCGAGCACCTTGCGCTTGTTCTTCAAGACCTTCGGCGCGTCCAGCCGCGAGGGCACGTGATCGAACTTCACGTAGTAGTCCTGCAGCTTGCACTCGCCGGCTTGATCGCAGATCGCGCAGTCCACCGGGTGATTGAGCAGCAGAAACTCCAACACCGCCCGCTGGCTGTCCTCGACCGCCGGCGTATTGGTGAAGACGGCCAGGCCCTCGGTGAGAGCAGTCTGGCAAGCCGGCAGCAGCCTGGGAGAATTGGACAGCTCCACCAGGCACATCCTGCAGTTCGCCGCGATCGAGAGCCGGTGATGGTAGCAGTAGTAGGGAATCTCCGAGCCGACTCGATGCGCGGCCTCGATCATGTTGGTCCCCGGCTTGACCACCACTTCCTTGCCGTCGATGGTGCAGGTCACGAAGCCGGGATTCTTCGGGGGCACCGGCCCCTTCCCCGCGGGTGGCGGAGGCGCTGCCGGTTTCACGCCCATCGAGCCCGGCGCATTCGTCGGAGATCCCGGCGCGGGCTTTCCGCCTTCGCCGCTCACCGGCAGCTTGCCGTCCTTCTCGCTCACTGCTCCACCTCACCGCCGATCATGTTGATGGTGTCGAACGTAGGGATGAGATCCGCGAGCAGCTTGCCTTCCACCATGCGCGGCACGCCGGCAAGGATCGCGAAGGCGGGCGCGCGAACGTGGACCTTGTAGGGCCTGCCGCTCCCGTCGCTCACCAGATACCATCCGAGCTCGCCGTTCGCCGCTTCGGTCGAATCGTACACCTCGCCGACGGGGACCTGGATCCCTTCCATGATCAACTTGAAGTGGGCCATCACACCCTCGATGGTTCCGTACACCTCCGGCTTGGGAGGAAGCACGATCCGCCAGTCATCGATGATCACCGGTCCGGCCGGAATCCGCTGGATCGCTTCCCGCACCAATCGCTCCGATTGCTTGATCTCCTCGATTCTCATCAGGTAGCGGTCGAAGTTGTCCCCGTTCTGGCCCAACGGCACGTCGAAATCGAGCGAGTCGTAGACCCAGTACGGATGCGCCTTGCGCACGTCGTAATTCACGCCGCACGCGCGAAGGCACGGGCCCGTGAAACCGAAGTCCAGCGCGTCTTCCGCGGCGATCACCCCGGTGCCCTTCATCCGGTCGACGAAGATGCGATTTTTGGTCAAGAGCGCATCCACCTCAGCCGCGAGCGAGCTGACTTTATCCAGCGTCTTGAGCACCGCCTCCAGCCAGCCATCGGGAAGGTCGCGGTTCATTCCGCCCACTCGCCCGAAGGTGGTGGTGAGACGCGCTCCGGTCAGCTCGGTCACCCGATCGACAATCAGCTCTCTGGCCTCGATGCCGTAGAGGAAAGCCGAAAAGCCACCCAGCTCCAATCCGATCGCGCCGATGCAGGTGAGGTGGTCGGCGATGCGGTGGAGCTCCGAGCCGATCACGCGGATGTACTTCGCGCGCTCCGGGATCTCCAGGCCGATCAGCTTCTCCACCGCGTTGAGGAAGCCGAAGTTGTTCATCAGGGCGGAGACGTAGTTCAGCCGGTCGGTGTACGGCAGGCACTGCGTCCAGGTGACGTTCTCACAGCTCTTCTGAAAGCCGCGGTGCAGAAACCCGATCTCCGGATCTGCGCTGACGATCGTCTCGCCATCCAGCTCGACTCTCATTCGCACCGTGCCGTGCATCGCCGGGTGCGAAGGACCGAGGTTGACCTCCATCCGCTTGGTAGGGAGGTGCGCATCCAGCTGGGTATCCTCCACCGGGACGGTCTCATCCGACGGAGTCTGCGGGCTGGTGGGATCTGCCATCGGTTCTCGGGTGAGCGGCGAGGTCACGGTCTGTTGGTGCCTGGCCCTCGGAAGATGTCCTCGATCGGTCGCTCGGGGATGAGGGGCTGGCGGGCGCGCAGCGGGTAGTCCTTGCGCAGAGGGTGTCCCTGAAACTCCTCGTACATCAGGATGCGGGACAGATTTGGATGACCCTCGAAGCGAATTCCGTAGAAGTCCCAAACGAAGCGCTCGAACCAGTTCGCGCCCTGAAATACCGGCGTCAGCGAAGGCAGCTCGGGCCGGTCGCCGCCGACTCTGCATTTGAATCGAACGTGCTCGTTCCGGCGCAGAGAGAAGAGGAAGTACACCACCTCGAAGCGCGGATCGTTTTCCGGGAGCATCAATCGATCCACGGCGTCGATGGACAAGAAAAGCTTGAACTCCAGCTCGGGGTCGTTCTTCAGAAAGCTCGCCGCGTCGCGAATGGCGTCCGGCCGAAGCACACCCCACTCACCACCGGTGCGGTCGGTGTAGGACTCCTGCAACGCCTTGGGAAACGCGCTGGCGAGCTTATCCAGGGCGAACTTGCTCAAGTAAGATCCGGGCTCAAGGGTTCGGAGCTTTATAAGGACCGCCCCTTGTTCAGTCAACGCAGTGCTCAGTCAATTTGAGAAGTGGAAAACCGCTCAACGAGACGAGGTCACCAGTGCCAGACAGCGGTGTCGACCGGGCCACATGCCAGGGCAAAACAGGTTGCCAGCGCGCGGACCCAGCTTTACGTCCACAGGGATTGAAATCTTCGCGCGTTCATCCCAGGCGGATACTCGTAGGAGCCGGAATCGGTGGGCTGGCAGGTGCCGTTGCCTTCGTAGTCGAGAGCCTGCTGGTGCTTCGCGACGGATCGGCGGGCTTTCGAATGGAGCTCCAAGGGCCTCTGGAGGCGCTGCTTGCGGCAGCTCGCCCACTGTTGCCTTCGCTGCTGTTCCGAGTCGCCGTCGCGTACGTGATCGCCGGCTGCGTGCTCGGCGCTGCGGCGGCGTTGCTCGCGTCGTTGCTCCGGGTGCGGCGGCGCCGGACGCTGGCGATCGTGCTCGAGCTCGGAATATTGGTCGCGCTGCTGGCGTGGGATCGCGCGATCGCGCGCCCGGCGCTGTTCGACGATCTGCTGGGAGGTTCGCGCTTGTTCGCCTGGCTCGTGGACCACGGCGAGCCGTGGCACCCGCGTGCAGCCGCCTGGATCCTGCTGTCGATCCATGCTGTCGTTGCCTGGCGTCGGTGGGGGACCAGGCTGCTGCTCCCGCTGGGAATCGGACTGCTGGCGACAGCGGCCTTGGCATTCGTCGCCGCCGTCCCCCGGAGCGCGCCGCAGGCTCGCCAGCCGCTGATCGTGCTGATCGGAATCGATGCATTTCGGCCGGACCGGCTGAAGGTGCACGGGGGCAGCGGTGAGGTAGCGCCCAACCTGGAGGCGTTCACCAGCGACGCCGTGTTGTTCGACCGCGCGTACACGCCCATCGCTCAGACGGAGCCCGCCTGGCGAAGTCTGCTCACCGCCCGCTGGCCTCACCGCACCGGAGTGCGTTACCCGCTCACGCCGGAGTCCCGCTACGAGCCGGCGGCCACTTTCGCCGGGGCACTCGCGGCGGCGGGTTACCGCACGACCTTTGCCACCGACTGCTCGCGCTTCAACTACCAGGGACCGGTCTCCGGATTCGAGTTCCGCCGGCAGCCGCCGCGCGGCGCGATCAATTTCGTGCTGGAGAAGCTCCGATATCGCGGCCTGGGAGTCGTTGCCGACAACTCGCTCGGCGCGCTGTGGGTGCCCGAGTTCATCGACAATCGCGCTCTGGCCGGCATTCACGATCCGCTCAGCTACGCGGACCGGCTCGCGCAGGCCATGGTCGACGAGTCCTCGCGTGGCCCCACGCTGTTTGCCTATCACGCCACCGCGGCGCATTTCCCCGGCGATCCCGTCTTTCCGTTTCACCGGCGATTCGTGAATCGGTCCGAACCGCTCGAGCGAAGGATCAGGATGTGGTTCTCGCCCATCGCGCCTGGCACCCATGGCGGATGGAACCAGACAGGTGCCGAGGCTCTCTACGACGAGCTCCTGGCGCAGGCGGATGCTCAGCTGGGCATCATCCTCGAACGGCTCAAGCGTGCTGGCCTGTACGATCAGGCGCTGATCGTCGTTTTTTCGGATCACGGCGAGAGCTTTCACTCGGATATTCCAGCCCTGGCTGGTGCGACTCCTGTTCACGGGGCACGGCTGGGCGACGAAGAAAATCGCATCCTCTTCGCGGTGAAGCTGCCGTCCAGCGGAAAACTGTCGAGCAAGGGCGCGCGGGTGGATGACCTGGTGCGGCTGATCGACGTCGGACCTACGGTGCTCGAGCTGGCCGGGTTGCCGCCGCTGCCGGACGCCGACGGCGTCAGCCTGGTTCGCCTCATCGAGGGCAAGAACCTGCCGCCGCTTCGGCTCTATGCAGAGACGGGCTTCACGCATGCGTCGCCGGACGCGTTCGATCGGCGGCACTTGGCGATCGCGCCGCGATCCTTCGACGCCTACCAGGTGAAGGCTGACGGCGCCGTCGAGCTGCGGGAGTCAGCCCATGACGCGGTGATGCTGGAGAAGGACTTCGGAGCATTTGACGGTTACCGCTGGATCATTCGATCGCGTCGAAAGGATGGGTCTGTCGTCGAGCGCTGTGCTGGAGCATGCTACGACCGGATGTTGGCGAACTGGCTCACCGAGGTGAGCGGCTCGCCGACGGGTGGATGAAGAGGAGGGTTCCATGAAGGCGATTCGAGTTCATGCCCCGGGCGGTCCGGAGGCGATGAAGTACGAGGATGTTCCCGACCCGACGCCGAAGGCGGGCGAGGCGTTGGTAAAGATCGACGCGGCCGGGGTCAATTTCGTCGACGTCTACTACCGGACCGGCCAGTACAAGGCGGCCTTTCCGATGATCCTCGGCGTCGAGGGAAGCGGCACGGTCACGGCGCTTGGACCCAATGCGAAGGACGTGAAAGTCGGAGAGAAGGTCGCCTACACGAATGTGCCCGGCTCGTATGCAGAGCTCAGCGCGGTACCGGTCGAACGCCTGGTGGTGATTCCGCCGGGGTTCACCACCCGGAATGCCGCCGCGGCGATGCTTCAAGGCATGACGGCTCACTACCTCACGTCGTCCACCTATCCGCTCAAGGCTGGCGACACCTGTCTCGTGCACGCCGCGGCCGGTGGCGTCGGTCTGCTGCTGTGCCAGATCGCCAAGCTTCGGGGCGCCCGCGTGGTGGGGACGGTCTCCACCGAGGAGAAAGCGAAGGTCGCCCGAGAAGCGGGCGCGGACGAGCTCATCCTGTACACGCGGCAGGATTTCGAGGTGGAGGTGAAGCGACTCACCGCGGGCAAGGGAGTACAGGTGGTCTACGATTCGGTGGGCGAAACGACTTTCGCCAAGGGGCTCAACTGCCTCGCACCGCGAGGAATGATGGTGTTGTTCGGTCAGTCGAGCGGACCCGTCAAATCGTTTGACCCCCAGATTCTCAATCAGAAGGGATCGCTGTTCTTGGCCCGGCCTTCGGTCGGTCACTACACCGCGACGCGCTCCGAGCTGCTCGCCCGCGCCGGCGATGTTCTTGGATGGATTTTGCAGGACAAGCTCAAGCTGCGCATCGGCGCCGAGTTCCCGCTCAGGGATGCGGCCGAGGCTCACCGGCAGCTCGAGTCGCGCAAGACCACGGGGAAGCTGCTGCTGATTCCGTGACGCGTTGCTACTTGGCGAGCTCGACGAGCAAGTCGTGCGACCCGGCGCCAATCGCCGGCGGCGCGGGCGCGCCACGCTCGATGAGCTTGTGCTTCTGAGCCGAGATCTTGTCTTGCAAAAGCAGCAATCCGTCCAGGACCTGCTCGGGGCGCGGCGGGCAACCGGGGACATAGACGTCGACCGGGATGATCCGATCGATTCCCTGGAGCACGGCGTAGTTGTCGTAAAAACCGCCGGATGATGCGCAGACTCCGAAGGACATCACCCACTTTGGCTCGCACATCTGCTCGTAGACGCGTTTGAGGATGGGAGCTTGTTTGATGTTGATGGTTCCGATCACCATCAGCAAGTCAGCCTGTCGCGGAGAGAACCGAGGGAACTCGGCGCCAAATCGCGCGATGTCGTAGCGCGCGGCCGCCACGGACATGTACTCCATGCCGCAGCACGCGGTGGCGAACGGATAGGTGAACAACGAGTACTTGCGAGCCCAGCCGAGGCCCTTGGAGACCATGCGCTCAAAAAAGCCCATGGCCTCTTCCTTGCGGGTGGCCAGCACGGGTGCGAGATCAGCTTCGGACAATCAAGTCTCCCAGGTGAGGGCGCCTTTTTTCCAGATATAGATAAGGCCCACCACCAGCGTCGCCGCGAAAACCAGCATCTCCGCGTAGCCGAACCAGCTGAGCGCCTTGAAGTTGACTGCCCACGGATAGAGGAACACCGCCTCCACGTCGAACACGATGAACAGCAGAGCCACCACGTAGAACTTCACCGCGAACCGCTGGTGAGCCGACCCGGTCGATTCGGAACCGCACTCGAACGCCTCGGACTTCACCGCGCTCGGCCGTTTGGGTCCCAGCACCGTGGCGAGAACCGAAAGCGCGACCGGGATCAGCCCCGCCAGAAGAAGCACGATCCCCAGCGGGGCATACGTTTCCAGTGGAGCCGAATCCATGCTCCACGGAAGATACGGACCGAGGTGCACCCTGTCAAAGCAAAGCCAGCTATAAGGTTTAGGAATCATTGCCAAAATGTGTCCGCTCTCGGCGGACGGGCATGCTGCCTCCGCGGCGCTTTGGGATTAAACTTCACGAGTTCGGGAACCGTTCGGGCGGCGGGCGTGTAACCCGTCTTGCTTGACAGAGGATCCGAGTTCCTGAGAAGGACCTCGGCAGCTTCTATCCGCGATCGGAACGAGGTGCTGCTGTGAAGTTTGATTTTGCGATGGTGTTGGTCTTTGCCGTGTCGGCGATCGGCTTCGCGCTCACCAATCTGCTGGTCGGTGCCCTGCTCCGGCCCCGGTTTCCCAATCCAGAGAAGGAGATGATTTACGAGTGCGGGGAGACGCCGATCGGCGGCGCCTGGTTCAATTTCAATCCCCGCTTCTACATCATCGCGCTGGTTTTCGTCGTCTTCGAGGTGGAAATCGCGCTCACCATTCCAGTCGCCCTGGTCTTCCGGCAGTGGGTCTACGATGGGATCGGAGTGCTCGCCTTCGTGGAGATCCTCGCCTTCATCGCCATCCTGTTTACAGGGCTGATCTGGATCTGGGTCCGGAAGGATCTCGAGTGGGTGAAGCGGCTCGAGGAAGTTCCGGTGCAGCGTTGATGGTTGAAGAGAGAGTGGTAAAAGGAGAAGAACGTGGCCGAAACTGATCTGAAGGGTTACTCACACGACCCGGGCGCATCCACGGCGCTGGTGACCACCAGCACCAGCGTGCTGGACAACCTGATCAACTGGTCGCGCCGGTCGTCGATGTTCTACCTGCTTTTCGGGCTGGCGTGCTGCGGGATTGAGCTGATGCAGACCGGCGGACCCCGCGCGGATCTGGATCGCTTCGGGTCGGTGCCCCGCGCGACGCCCAGACAGGCCGACTTGATGATCGTCGCCGGCACTTTGACCTACAAGATGGCGATCCGCTGCAAGCTGCTCTACGAGCAAATGGCGGAGCCCAAGTACGTGATCTCGATGGGCTCGTGCGCAAATTGCGGCGGCCTGTTCCAACTCAGCTACTCGGTGGTGAAGGGCGTGGACAAGATCATCCCGGTGGACGTTTACGTCCCTGGCTGTCCGCCGAGACCCGAGGCATTGACCGAGGGATTTTTGCGCGTTCAGGAGCTGATCAAACGGGAGAAGCAGAAGGACAAATTCCGTCCGAAGAGGGACAGCGGCGAAACGGGTGCAGGTTACGACATTCCGGAAACGGTCTGAGGAGCAGTCGCGTTCCAGCCATTGAGACCGCAAAGTGGTCCATTCAGCCGACCGGACCATGTGCCCCGATAACGCGGACTTCCACCACACTGTCCAGGTCAACACATGGCAGCCCTTAGCTTCGAGCAAATCCATCAGAGACTGACCAGTCGCTTTGGCGAGGCGATCGGTGCGCTGCAGCCGCCCAAGAAGGATCCGTTCTGCACGTTTGCGCCGGCGAAGCTGCTGGAGATCTGCCGATTCTTGAAGAGCGACCCGGATCTCTACTTCGATTTCCTGGAAGACCTCACGGCGACCGATCATCCCAAGGAGAATCTGATCCGCGTGGTGTATCACTTCTACAGCTACCGGCATCGCCACTCCTTCATTGCCAAGGCCGAGCTCAACCGACAGCATCCGGAGGTCGATAGCGTCGAGCTGGTGTGGAAGGCGGCGAACTGGATGGAGCGGGAGGTCTACGACTTGTTCGGCGTGCAGTTCAAAGGACACAGCGACCTTCGGCGGATCCTGATGCCGGACGATTGGGTTGGCACGCCGCTTCGCAAGGATTACAGCGAGGCCGGTGGGTATCGCGACATTTCCAATGTCCGCGACAACCCGCTCGATCTGTACCTGAGCATGGATCGCCAACTGAAGGCGCAGCAGCCAGCTGCACCGACGCCAGCGACGGCGCCGGCCGGAACAACGCCGGCGGCTCCAGCGTCGGGCTCCAAACCAGCAGCTCCTGCAGCGGCTCCAGTGCCGGGGGCGAAGCCATCAGCCGCCGCAGCTTCAGCACCGGGCCCGAAGCCGACAGCTGCTGCATTGCCGGTAGGTGCTCCTGCGCCGGCAAAGCCGACAACTGCCGCGGTACCGGTAGGTGCTCCTGCGCCGACAACCAGCTCGACAGCGGCACCCGCCGCTCCTGCCGCCGCCCCGAGCGCACCGGGGTCGAAAGGGGGAGGGTGATGGCGCTGGACCAACTGGTGATGACCAACTTTGGAGACGAGGCCGCCAACGAGATGGTCCTCAACATGGGGCCGCAACACCCGTCCACCCACGGCGTGATCAACTTCGTGATTCATGCCGACGGCGAGGTGATGAGAAAGGCCGTCCCGCAGGTCGGTTACCTCCACCGCGCGCTGGAGAAGATCGGCGAGATCGTGACCTATCCGGGATTCATGCCGTACACCGACCGGATCGATTACCTGGCGGCGATGTTCGCCAACGAGGGCTATGCGCAGGCGGTCGAGAAGCTTTTGGGTATCGAGCCACCGCCGCGCGCTCAATACCTCCGGGTAATTTCCTGCGAGCTGAACCGCATCGCCTCGCACTTGATTTCGCTGGGCACGATGGCCATGGACGTCGGCGCGGTGACGCCTTTCCCCTACGCTTTGCGCGAGCGGGAGAGCATCAACGATCTGCTCGAGGCGTTGTGCGGCGCCCGCTTGACCTACAACTATCACCGCATCGGCGGGGTCGCCTTCGACATGCCCGATGACTGGATGCAGCTTTGCCGCAAGTGGCTGGACCACTTCGGCCCCATCCTCGATGAGTTCGACCGCTTGATCTCCTTCAACGAGATCTTCGTGGAGCGACTGGCCGGGATGGCGGTGATCCCGCTGGAGATGGCGATCAACTACGGGTTGGTGGGACCGAATCTCCGCGCTTCTGGTCTCGAGTTCGATCTGCGCAAGGCGCACCCGTACAGCGTCTATCCCGACTTCGAGTTCAAGGTTCCAGTCGGTAAGGCGTTCGCCGGTGCGTATCGCGGAGGGAAGGTGGGGGACTGCTACGATCGTTTCTATTGCCGCGTGCTCGAATGTCGCGAGTCGGCCGCCATCGTACGCCAAGCGCTCGACAAGTTCCCGTCCGGCGAGTTCATGGCCAAGGTGCCGCGGAAGATCAAACCCGAGGCCGGCGAGGCGCAGAGCCGCATCGAGGCCGCGCGCGGCGAAATGGCCTACTACGTGGTATCCGACGGTGGCGAGCGCGCCTATCGCGTCCGCGCGCGCACCGGTTCTTTTCTGGCCATGGGGATCATCGAAGAGCTATCCAAGGGACTGATGATCGCCGACCTGGTGGCGCTGATCGCCTCGCTGGATGTGGTGGCCCCGGAGATCGATCGCTAGCTTGCCATGAAACAACTGATCGACGATTTCATTCTTCGCCAGCTCGGCCACGACCCGCAGACCTGGCCCTTGACGCAGGGGCTGTACCTGGTGGGCATGCTGTTGATCGGCATCCTGCTCACCACGTTCGGGGCCATCTTCGCCGGGATGGTCTCCTGGTGGGAGCGCCGCATCGCCGGGCGGATGCAGTCGCGCATCGGCCCCAATCGGGTGGGGCCGCAAGGCGTGCTGCAGTTTTTGGCCGACGCGCTGAAGCTCATCGTCAAGGAAGATCTGATCCCCGCCGACTCCGATCGGATTCTCTTCCGGGCGGCGCCGTACTTTGTGATCACCGGTTTCATTCTCACCTTCGTCGTGCTGCCGTTCGGCTATCACCTGTCCGCGACGAGCATGAACATCGGCCTGTTCTACGTGGTCTCGATCACCGCTCTGGTGGTGGTGGGCATCCTGATCTCCGGATGGGCCTCGAACTCGAAGTGGTCGCTGTTCGGCGGCATCCGCGCCGCGGCGCAGGTGGTCAGCTACGAGATCCCCGCCGGAATGGTGATCCTGGTTCCGATCATCATGGCCGGTTCGCTGAACATGCACGACATCATCCGGGCCCAGGGCGGGGTGCCGTGGGACTGGTTCATGTTCCAGACGCCGATGGGATATGCCTCCTTCTTCGTACTTTTCGTCGCGCTGCTGGCGGAAGGCAATCGCACCCCGTTCGACCTGCCCGAGGCGGAATCCGAAATCGTGGCGGGTTACATGACCGAGTATTCGGGCATGCGATTCGCGTACTACTTCCTCGCGGAGTGGGGGAATCTCTGGGTGATGAGCGCGGTGCTGACCACGCTGTTCCTGGGCGGCTGGCAGGTGCCGGGCGTTTCCATGGCCAGGCTCACCGCTTGGGAGGCGGCGGGGCACGTGCCGCTGTGGTTTTATCTGGCCTCGGCGGCCGTTTTTATGAGCAAGGTGCTGGTCCTGGTCAACGTGATCATCTGGATCCGATGGACGTTCCCGCGTATCCGCGTCGATCAGATGATGACCCTCTGCTGGAAATACCTGGTGCCCATCGGGATGGGCATGGTGATTCTGGCTGCGCTCGCCGAGATGCTCTCGTATCAATGGTTCGGCGAGGCGGCAAAGGGTCAGGCTACTTTGGGCTCGGCCCGGGACATGCTTCACGCAGCGTTTTTCTTGGTGGCAGGCGCCTTGCCGCTCACTGCATTCATTCTCAAGACTCGCCGTAACATCTTCGCCGTCGGAGATCGCATCGATCTCAGCAACTGGTAGCACACGGGAGACCTTCACATGCCGGTCAGCCAGTACCTTGGAAACATCACCGACACGGTGAAAAGCGCGTGGGAGGGAATGAGCGTCACGCTCTCGTACATGTTCCGGCGGCCAATGACGGTCCAGTACGCCGGTCCGGAAGCCGCGATGCAGATGGAAGGACCGCTGGTACAGCACACCCTTCCTTCCCGCTATCGCGGTTTCCTCGAAGTGGACATGGAGATCTGCACGGCTTGCCAGGCCTGCGAGCGCGCCTGCCCGATCAACGTGATCGCCATCGAGATAGAAAAGGATCCAGCGAACCCGAAGAACCGGGTGATGACCCGCTTCGACATCGACGAGGCCAAATGCATGTTCTGCGGGCTCTGCGTCGAGCCATGCCCGACCGGCTCCATCCAGCACACGCGAGAATTCGAGGGCTCGCAGCGCAGCCTCCACAACATGGTGTTGCGCTTCGCCGACCCGGCCAGGCCGGCGGCGCCGTACAAACCGCCCAAGGGCGCCACCGCCTACCCGCGGGTGATGCTCGGGGAAGTCACTCGATCGCTGGTGAAGAAGTGGGACAGCTTGCCGCCGCCGTTTCCGGCCGCAGGGACGGGCGAAGCTGCGGCCCCCAAGAAGAAGGACACCGCTTCGGCGGCGGCCGCCGCGCTGGAGCTGGCGAAGAAGGCGATCGGCGCGGACAAGGTGAAGCTCGCCGTCGTGCTGGAGGAGGCCCAGGCCGGCACCGACTGCGGTGCTTGCACCTATCCGACCTGTCGCGAGTACTCAGAGGCGATCGCTTCCGGCAAGGAGGCGAGGCTCAACCTATGCGAGCCGGGCGGCGCGGAATCCGCGCGCGCGACGGAGATCATCATGGACAGCTGGAAGAGCGGGAAGGTGGTCGTTCCCGCGGACCTTGCCGGCGCACCGAAATCCGATGCCGCTGCACCGGCGGCCTCGCCCGAGAAACCGGCCTGACGCTCTCTTTTCAAACTGCATGGATTCGGTTAAAGGCGTGATTCTCCGCGCGCCCGCCTGGAGGCACTGGAGGGCCCATTCAGGCCTGGTGCGGTCGGGCCGAAGAGGAAAAGCGAGTGGCTGAGACATCGGTACCGCCGAAACCTTCCCGACACGTGGAGGTGTTCCTGGGAGTGGTTCTCCTGGTGATCTCCGTCGCGTTCGTCTTCGCGATGTTCGTGTGGAAGGTGCTGCCCGGGCTGGCGCCGATGGCCACGATGGGCGCCGAGCTGGCCAAGCCCTCGGACTTGATCTTCTACGCGCTCGCCGCGCTGGCCATGGTGTCGGCAGCGGGCGTGGCGTTCAGCCGGAACATCATCTACTCGGCATTGGCCTTGCTCGGCGCCCTTCTCGGAACCGGCGCGCTGTACGTCTTTCTCGGCGCGGACTACGTGGCGGTGAGCCAGCTGCTGATCTACATCGGCGGGGTGCTGGTGCTGGTGCTCTTCGCGGTGATGCTCACCAGCAAGATCGGAGATCAAAAGCACACCAACCCTTCGATCGGAGTGCTTCCCGGCCTGGCGCTGCTGGTCGCGCTGGTGGGCGTGCTCGGATTCGTGGCCACCAAGTCCCCGTGGATGGTGAAAGCGGACGCGCCGACGCCGAATGAGACGGCCCGCACCATCGGCGACGTGTTTCTCAAAGAGTACTTGCTTCCCTTCGAGGTCTCCTCGCTGGTTTTGCTGGCGACGCTGATCGGAGCGGTGGTGATCGCCAGGAAGGAGATCAAGGAGTAGCCATGCTCGCCCCTGGATTGCCGCACTTCCTGATCGTCGGAGCGGTGCTGTTTGGGTTGGGAACGTACACGGTGATCACCCGCACCAACGCCGTGGGGATCCTGATGGGGGTCGAGCTGATCTTGAACGCGGCGAACGTGAATTTCATCGCGTTCCAACGGTTCAATCCCTCGCCGCTGCTGACCGGCCAGGTGTTCAGCCTGTTCGTGATCGTGCTGGCGGCGGCGGAGGCGGCGATCGCGCTGGCGATCGTGCTGGCAATTTTCATGAACCTCAAGAGCATCGACGTGACTCAGGCGGACGCGTTGAAAGACTAGCGAATGGAGATACTCCCGCAGCTTCAGCACCTGTTCCTCGCGGCCGCTCAGCACGGCGCCGAAGCGGTCCATGCCAGCGCCGAGCACGCGGCCGAGCTGACCCCGCAGAAGATCGTCACCGTCAATTACCTCTGGCTGATCCCGTTCTTTCCCCTGCTGGGCTCGGCGATCAACGGCATTGCGGGGCACGCCATCCAACGCAAGTTCGGAAAGAAGGCGAACTCCGCCATCGCGGTCGGAGCGATGGTTCTCTCCTTCCTGGTGGCGGTGGCGGCATTGGTCCAGATGATCGCCTTGCCTGCGTCCGATCGATACCTGGTCAATTTCTTGTGGAACATGATCACCGCCGGCGACGTGCAGGTGAACCTCTCCTTCTCGCTCGATCCGCTGTCGATGATGATGACGCTGATCATCACCTTCGTGGGGATGCTGATCCACATCTACTCGATCGGATACATGGCCGACGATCCCGGCTACTGGCGCTTCTTCTGTTACATGAACCTGTTCGTCTTCTCGATGCTGCTTCTGGTGATGGGCGACAACTTCGCGCTGATGTTCTTCGGCTGGGAAGGTGTCGGCCTGTGCAGCTACCTGCTAATCGGGTTCTGGTACGAGGACATCGAGAAGGCCAAAGCGGCGGTCAAAGCGTTCGTGACCAACCGCGTGGGCGACTTCGGATTCGTGCTGGGTCTCTTCCTCCTCTTCTGGGCGTTGGGCGGGCACTGGACGCAGGCCACCGGCACGGTGCGACCGGGCGAGAAGCGCTGGGCATCCGTCGACCGGAGCTACCAGCCGAAGGCGGAATCTGGAATTTCCTATGTCCGCGAGCCGGATCTTTCACCGGCCGAACCAGCGCCAACCTGGAACGTCTATCAGCGCAGCGCCGACGCCGCGGCTTCGAAAGAGGGCTTGCGGGTCGGTCCCACGCTGAGCTTCCGCGAGCTGCGCGATCAGATCGCCGTCGAGGGAACCGGCTTGAGGCAGCGGCTGGTCAACATGAGCTTCCTCGGCATCCCCATCCTGGCGCTGATCGGAGTGCTGTTGTTCATCGGCGCCACTGCCAAGAGCGCGCAAATTCCTCTCTACGTGTGGCTGCCCGACGCGATGGCTGGCCCCACGCCGGTGTCCGCGTTGATCCACGCCGCGACCATGGTGACCGCCGGGGTATACATGGTGGCCCGGCTGAATTTCCTCTTCGCGCTCTCCACCACCGCGATGACGGTGATTGCGGTGACCGGAGCGGTGACCGCGGTGTTCGCGGCCACCATCGGCTTCGTCCAGAACGACATCAAGAAGGTGCTGGCGTACTCGACCGTGTCGCAGCTTGGGTTCATGTTCATCGGCGTGGGGGTGGGCGCCTTCTGGGCCGGCGTGTATCACCTGCTGACCCACGCCTTCTTCAAGGCCTGCCTGTTCCTCGGATCTGGCTCGGTGATCCTCGGCTGCCATCACGAGCAGGACATGCGGAAGATGGGCGGCTTGAAAAAATTCATGCCGCTCACCGAGAAGACCTATCTCTACGCTTGCATTGCGATCGCCGGGTTCCCCATCGCCAATGGGTTCTTCTCCAAGGATGAGATCCTCTGGCGCGCTTTCGATTCGGGTGCCAATCTGATCGACCCGACCATCGGCCGGATCATCTGGGTAATCGGCTGGCTCACCGCCTGCGGCACCAGCTTCTACATGTGGCGCAGCTACTACATGACCTTCACGGGCGAGTATCGGGGCGCCGCGCACGAACCGGCCGTTCATGCGCCGGCGATGAAGGCGACCTCCGTGGGGAGCCTCGCTTCTGCCGCGCTGGGCGCCGCCGCCGGCTCGCCGCATGCCCCGGACATGACCCATCCGGACAGCGGACCGGATGCGCACACCGCGGGCGTGGCCTCGCACGCGGATCACCCTGATCACAAAGCCGGCGGGGGGCACGGCCACGGCGGAGTGCCTCACGAGTCCCCTCGGACGATGACCTACGTGCTGGTGACGCTGGCCATCGGTTGCGCCGCGACGATCATCCTCGGATTCTGGGGTCCGCTGGGCAAGGCGCTTCATATTGCCTGGATGGAGGAGCCGTTGCTCGAGCGCTGGCTGTCGCCGTCCTTCGCCCCGTCGAACGCGCTGGTGGGCTCGCGGGTGGCGAATTCGGGAGAGGTTTGGGAGTGGGCGCTGATGGTCGGCTCGGTGGCGGTGGCGCTGATCGGATGGCTGGTGGCCCGGGCTTTCTACCGCGACGCGCGAAGCACCGTTCCCGCCACGCTGGCGGCGAAGTTTCCACGGCTGTACCAGGTGGTGCACAACAAGTACTACGTCGACGAGCTCTATCAAGCCACCGTGCTGCGTGGCACCGGTGTGCTGGCGCGAGCGCTCGCAACATTCGACAACGTGGTGATCGATGGCATCGTCAATGGCACCGCAGCGGTGGGACGATTCCTCTGCAACATCGAGGGAGCGATCGATGCTTACCTGGTGGACGGGGCGGTGAACTTCGTCGCTGAACAAATCATCCGCGCCGGAAAGCAGCTGCGGCGGCTGCAGACCGGTCGAATCCAGACGTACCTGTACGCGGCGGTAGCGGGCGCCTTGGTGGTGATCGGAATCAATTATCTCGTTCGGTAGGTCTCTGGCCTCGCAAGGGTGGACATGAACATTCTCAGCCTGATCGTCTTCGTTCCGATCGTCGGCGTGGCGGTGATCGTGGCATCGCTCGCGGTGCGAATCAGCAAAGAGCAGCGGGATCAGTTCTGCCGCTGGGTCGCGCTGATCTGCTCGGGCGTGGCCTTCGTCCTCGGGATGTATCTGTGGACTGCCTACGACGGAACTGCCGCCGGCAAGATTCAGTTCGTCGAGCGCGCCACCTGGATAGCCAGCCTCAACATCGAGTACTACGTCGGCGTCGACGGGATCAGCGTCTCCATGGTGATCCTCTCGACCCTGATCTCGTTCATCGCCACCGTCGCCTCGATGCCGTGGTGGAAGCGCAAGGACGAGCACGAGGATCCGGCGCACCCGCACTTCTCCGTGGTCAAGGTGCCCGGCTACATGAGCATGCTGTTGATCCTCCAGACTGGCATGTCCGGCACCTTCGCCTCCCTGGACATGTTCCTCTTCTTTGTCTTCTGGGAGGTGATGCTGCTGCCGATGTACTTCTTGATCGGCATCTGGGGCGGGCCCCGGAAAGAGTACGCGGCGATCAAGTTCTTCCTCTACACCCTGGCCGGCTCGGTCCTGCTGCTGTTGGCGATCATCGCGATCTACTACCGCACCGGCGATCAGGCGTTGTTGCAGCGGCTGTCGTCGGCCAACCCCGAGGCGTTCCGCCGACTGGTGGATGCCGGCGCGCTGGTGATGGATCCGCAGGCGCATGCCTGGGCTTATCGGCTCGGGGACGGAACGCTGGGGCCGCGGACATTCAACATGTTGACCATCGCCAAGCTCGGTCAAGCGGGCCTGTTCGACCTGGTCGGCCCGTTCCTGGCGGGAGTCACCTTCAGCAAATTGATGTGGGTCTTCATGTTCATCGCCTTCGCGGTGAAAGTGCCGATGGTGCCGTTCCACACCTGGCTTCCGGATGCGCACGTCGAGGCGCCCACGCCGATCTCCGTCATCCTGGCAGGCGTGCTGCTGAAGATGGGCATCTACGGAATGCTGCGGATGAACTGGGCGATGTTGCCCGCTGCTACCGCTTCATTCGCCGGAGTGGTCGCGGCCTTTGCGGTGATCAACATCCTCTACGCGGCGATGGTGACCCTGGCGCAGCGCGATCTGAAGAAGCTGATCGCCTACTCGTCCGTTTCGCATATGGGGTTCAGCCTGCTGGGAATGGCCTCGATGACCGAGGTAGGAATGTCCGGCGCGGTGCTCAACCTGTTCACGCACGGCATCATCAGCCCAATGCTCTTCTTGATCGTCGGTGTGATCTACGACCGCGCCCATCACCGCGAGATCGAGGGCTTCGGCGGCATCGCCAAGGTGGTTCCCGAATACACCGCGCTGATGGGATTGGCTTTCTTTGCCTCGCTCGGCCTTCCCGGTTTGGCCGGCTTCATCTCGGAGTTCCTGGTCCTCAACGGATCCTTTGCCAACCTTCCGTGGCATACCGCCATCTCGGCGCTCTCGGTGATCATCACCGCTGCGTACTACTTGTGGACCATCCAGCGGATGTTCCTGGGTAACCTGAATCCCAAGTACGCGCACCTTCCGGATTTGAACTGGCGGGAGCGGCTCACGCTTTATCCGCTGGGCGCGTTGGCAATCGTGTTCGGCTTTTACCCCAACGTGATGCTCAATCTGATCAACACCGATTTGTACGCCCTGCTGCGCACCATCCGAGCGGCGTGACATGCCTCCCGCGACCGTCCTCGACAATGTGCAGAGCATGCCGTACTTCCTGCCGGAGACGATTCTCACGGTCGGGGCGATGCTCGTTTTCGTCCTGGACCTGGTGCTGCGAGGAGCCAGGCGTCGAATCGCCATCCTGACCCTCACCTCGGTGGCGATCCTCGGCGCGGCAGCGGTCGCCACGTACTACGCCTCGACGCTGCCATATCTTGCCGGCGGACAATCCTTCACTCCCATGCAGCGTCCGGTGGCGCTCTTCTATGGGCTGATCGTCCTGGACCCGTGGGCGGTGCTGTTCAAGTACCTGTCCTGGGCAGTGACCGCCCTGGCGATCTGGATGGCCGCCCCGTCGCTGGAGATCACCTCGGAGCGGATGGGCGAATACTGCGCGCTGCTGCTGTCGATCACCGTCGGAATGTCGCTGATGGCTTGCTCGACCGACATGCTGATGATCGTGATCGGCGTCGAGCTGGTGTCGATGGTCTCGTACGCGCTCGCCGGATTCCGCAAGCACAACCGGCGCTCTTCGGAAGCGGCGCTGAAGTACGTGGTCTATGGCGGCGTCGCCTCGGGGATGATGCTCTTCGGGATGAGCTACCTCTACGGTTTGTTCGGCTCCACCAACATCGCGACCGTCGGACCGCAGCTGCAGCAGTACGGCGAGCGCGTGTTCATGATGAACCTCGAATCGAACCAAGTGGGTGCGGGGCAGCTCGCTCTGGTGCTGTCGGTGGTGCTGGTGCTCTCCGGCGTCGGCTACAAGATCGCCAGCGTCCCCTGGCACATGTGGTGCCCCGACGTGTACGAAGGCGCGCCCACGCCGTTCACCGCCTTTCTCTCCGTCGGTCCGAAAGCAGCCGGCTTCGCCCTGGCGGTGCGAATCCTCTATGGCGCCATGAGCCAGAGCGGCGGGCACGACCTGGCGACCGTGATGTCCGACGTGCCGTGGCCGGCGGTGATCGGGGTGATCTCGGCGGCCACCATGACGCTCGGCAACTTCGCGGCGCTGAATCAGACCAATTTGAAGCGGATGCTGGCCTACAGCTCGATCGCGCACGCCGGATACCTGTTGATGGGATTGGCGGCGGCCTCGGCGACCGGTAGCTCGTCGGTGGCGATCTACCTGATGGTCTACCTGTTCATGAACCTGGGCGCCTTCCTGGTGGTGGGGGCGGTGGGGCGGCTGGCGGGCTCCGAGTCGATTTTCGAGTACCGCGGGCTCTCCGTGCGGGCGCCGTTTGCGGCAGTGGCGTTCGCCATCTTTCTCTTCAGCTTGACCGGCCTTCCGCCTCTCGCCGGCTTCGTCGGCAAGTTCCACCTGTTCAAGGCGCTGATCGACCGCGGCGGAGCCTGGCAGACCGCGCTGGCGATCGTCGGTGTGCTGAACAGCGCCGTCTCGCTCTACTACTACGCGCGGATCGTCAAGGCGATGTTCCTCGACAAGCCGCTCAGCTCCGAGCCGATCGAAGTTCCCCGCTCGTACAACCTGCTGATGGGATTTCTGGTGCTCGGGGTGATCGTCTTCGGCGTCTACTTCGAGGGGCTGCGGAAAATCGCGGAGGGCTCGCTGCTGATCTTCGGGCACTCGTAGGATCCGCTACCATTATCGATCGACGCTGGGCAAGGAGCCGGGAAGCTCGCGCGGCCAGAGTGCGCCGAGCTCCAGCTCGATGGCCTCGAATGGCTCGGCGCGCAGGCGCTCATCGCGGGAGAACGTAGAGGCCAACAGCCAGCCATTCTGCTTCCGGCGAAAGACTTCCAGAGTGCGAAGTATTGGATCGATGAACCATACGTGCTCGACGCCCTCGCGAGCGTAGACGGGTAGCTTGCGACGGCGATCGGTCTCCGCTGTCGAAGGCGAAAGAATCTCGCATAGCCAGTCCGGCGACAGCGTGAGAAACGGTTCCGCATCGGGCGGCGGTTTGGGCATCCGCGTTCGCCGCCAACCAGCGAGATCGGGGACCAGGACGTCGGCGCCGAGGTGAAGCTCGATCTCGAACAGGATCAACCACCCGCCCGGCCCATTGCGACCTCGGGAAAATGGATCCCACAGCTCTCCCGCGAGCGTCGATGCAGCATGGACGTGTCCAAAGGCCGGCCGGGGTGATGCTATCAACTCGCCGTCGATAATCTCGCCGACCACGTTTTCCGGCAGATCGATCAAATCCTGGTAAGTCGCCGGTCGTTTGCTGTGGATTGCCACGGCGGTCATTGTAGACATTCACGCCCTCTCCCGGAAGCGAGCGGAATGCATTGGTCATGCCTCAAGGCATCGCCCTTACCGAGCGCACCGAAGAAGTGGGCGACTGTCTCGGTTATGGCTCGGACAGTCTCATTCTGTGGACGCGTCGACGGCCGATTCTCGGCTGATGCCTAACCAGCGCTCCTCGCGCGGCGCCGCAGCTTCTCGAAATCCGCCATCTCCATCGAGATCATTCCGAGTCGCCGACCGGGGGTAATCTGCTCGCCGTGGAAATCGCTCCCTGCCGTCGGGACCAGATCGAGATCGCGGGCCACGGCGAGGTATTTCTGTTGGATCGCCGGCTTGTGATCGGAGTGGAACACCTCCAGGCCCGCCAGCCCCGCATCGCGCAGCGCCTTCAGCTCGAGATCGTTCACGCGCGACACGCCGGGGTGCGCCACCGTCGCGGTGCCGCCGGCATTCCGGATCATCTCGATCGCCTTCTCACCTGCAATCCGATTTCGGTCGACGAATGCCGGTCGCCCGTTGGCAAGGAAGCGGTCGAAGGCCTCCTTCACCGTGGTGCAAATCCGCTGCTCGATCAAAGCGCGCGCCAGATGCGGCCGGCCCAGGTGCGCCTCGCCCGCGAGCGCCAACACCTGCGCCATGGTGACCGGCACTCCCAGCTGGTTCATCTTCTCGATCATCCGCTCCATGCGCTGATGCCGCTCTATCCGGAACATCTGGGACAGATTGGCGAGCTGCGCGTCGGAGGGGTCGATGAAGTGCCCCAAGATGTGGACCTCGCGTCCGTTCACGAAGGCGGACAGCTCGATGCCCGGAACCAGATCGATCTGGTGAGCCTGCGCGGCCGCCGCGGCCTCAGCGAGCCCGGCGACCGTATCGTGGTCCGTCACGGCCAGATGCGTGACGCCTGCCTGTGCGGCGATGGCGATCAACTCGGCGGGGCGGTGTTGGCCGTCGCTGGCCGTGGTGTGTGAATGAAGGTCGACCATCGGGAATGATGTATATCCCCGCTTCTCATGGCCAAGAAATCCAACCCGATCCGCGCGAGAGGCATTCGCGGCCTCTACGCGAAATCTCGCAAAGTCGAACCCAAGCCGATCACCGGGCGAGAAAAGCCGACCGACCTGCTGGGCAACGCCTTTCCCGCTTACGTCGGGCGCCAGGAGCGCACCGCGTTCGAGCTGATGCGGCGCTCGATGGAAGAGGGCGCCTCGATTTTTCTCACGCTGTCAGGCGCGATGACGCCCGCCGGCTTGCACCAGAGTTGCCTGATCCCGTTGATCGAGCGCGGCATCATCTCCGCGCTGGCGACCACGGGCGCCAACCTGTACCACGATGCGCACCGGGTGATCGGGCACGCCATCCGCGAGGTCAATCCCGACGCCGGCGATCTGGCGCTGAGGCTGGCGAGGATCATCCGCATCTACGACCTCGGATTCTGGGAGAAGGCGCTGCTGGATACCGACCGGCTCTTTTCGGCAATCGTCCGCCGTCCGGAATTCCAGCGGCGGATGACCACGCCCGAGTTCCACCACCTGCTCGGCAAGGCACTGCTCGAGGTGGAGCGGTCGCTGGGCGTTCGCCAGCCCTCGCTGATGTCCACCTGCTGTCGGTACGGGATTCCGATCTTCGTCGGCGCGGTCCAGGACGGATCGATTTTTCTGAACGTGGTGAAGCTCAAAAAACTATTGGGCGAGGAGTTCAAGCTCGAGCTGGACATCAACGCGGACGTCTACGCGATGGCGGCCGTTCAGCATTACTGCCGTCACCATTTTTCCAGGAAGCTTGCCATCTGGATCCTCGGAGGGGGCGTTCCCAAGAACTACACCCTGCAAGGGGAGCCGCTGCTGGACCAGATTCTCAACGTGCCCACCAGCGGGTTCGACATCGATCTCCAATTTTGCGTCGATCCCGTCGACAACGGCGCGCTGTCCAGCTGCCCGGCGGGTGAAGGCCACACCTGGGGGAAGGTCTCGGTGGCGGCGGTCGAGACGGGCTCGGTCTACGTCCATTGCGATGTGACGGCCGTCTTCCCCTGGCTGACCTACGCGCTGCTGTCGGACCCAGCGATGAAGCGGAAGCCGCGTCGCCTGATGGACTCGCTCGACGAAGCGATCCGCTTTCTGGATCGCGATGTGGAGAAGAGGCGCGGGGAGCTGATGAAGACGCTGGACTGGAAGGTCCAGGAAGCGAGCTTGCCCAAGCACCGCGTCTTCGTGCGGTAGCGCAGGTGGATGCAAGAGGACGGCCGGCGATCTATATCCTTGTTCGCAGACACGAAGGTCTTTCGAAGAGGTGCAGACATGTCGACCAATGTTCCGACCGCCGGCTCGGTGAAGATGAGCGCCGAGGCAGCTCCGCGCTACCAGGTCAAGCTGGTGCATGGCCCTTCCGGCACGGTGATCAGCACCGAGGCGCCGAAAGACAACGGTGGGACCGGCTCATCCTTCTCGCCGACCGATCTGGTGGGCGCCGCGCTCGCATCGTGCGCGCTGACGACCATGGCACTGGCGGCAGGTCGCGAAGGAATCCCTTGGGGCGAAGCCAGCGCGCGCATCGAAAAGCGCATGACCTCAGCGCCGAGGCGGATTGCAGAGCTGACGGTGGACATCCGGATGCCCTCCGGTCTCGATTCCTCGCAGCGCGCTCACCTCGAGGAGGTGGGGAGGAATTGTCCCGTCGCGCGCAGCATTCATCCGGACATAAAGTTGCCGATAGCGTTCACCTACCCGGACTGAGCGGTCTCCAGCTTGGGAGTACGGCGGGTCCGAGCCGTCGGCTGGGGAGCACGGCCGGATCCGATCAGTCGGCTGGGGAGCATGGCCGGATCCGATCAGTCGGCTGGGAAGCGCGGCCGGATCCGATCAGTTGGCTCGGAAGCTACTGTGGTCCGAGCAATCGGCTGGAGGAGTACGGCGGATCGCGATGAGTCGGCGCTCGACGAGAGCTCTGCTTCGGCTCGTCGCGCTAACCGGTTAGCGCCCACACTGAAAGTGAAATGAGCACTCGCCATGGCGACAGTGTCGAAGCTTCCAAGACGCCTTCCGGCCGTATATGAACTGCGCAAGTTCAGCGGAGGTTGCCGACTTTGCCAATTCCGCAGCGCATCGTCTCTCTGTTGCCCAGCGCGACGGAGATCTGCTTTGCGCTCGGTCTCGGCGATCGCCTGGTGGGAGTTTCCCACGAGTGCGATTTCCCTTCCGAGGTCCGCGGTACGCCCGCGATCACCGCTCCAAAGATCGATCCGCAGGCTCCCTCAGTCGAAATTGATCGGCAGGTCCGCTCGCTCGTGGCCGAGGGCCTGAGCATCTACCGAATCGACGAGAAGCTCTTGCGCGCGCTTCGCCCGGGCCTGATCCTCACCCAGGACGTGTGCGACGTCTGCGCTGTACCCCTGGCCCAGGTGCGCGAGGCCACTTGCCGCCTTCTGGGCTCCGAGGTGGAGATCCTCTCGCTCTCGCCTCGGACGCTGACCGATGTCTTCGAAGATGTTCGCCGCGTCGGGGTCGCGACAGCGACCGAAGCAGTCGCGAATGAACTGGTGGGAAATCTGCAGGTGCGACTTGACTGCCTCCGCACGGAAACGTCGGGGCTCAAGCACCCTACGGTGCTCGTGCTCGACTGGCTCGACCCACCCATGGTCGCCAGTCACTGGACCCCTGAGCTGATTCGAATCGCGGGAGGCCACCCTGTCTTGGGCCGTGAGGCTGAACCGAGCGGACCGATCGAGTGGCAGCGCATTGTCGAGGCTGCACCCGACGTGCTGCTGGTCATCCCGTGCGGCTTTCGCGTCCGCCAGTCGCTCCGGGAGCTGCCGCGGCTGATGGATCGCCGAGGCATCGGCGATCTCCCGGCTGTGCGGTCAGGCCAGGTGGCGGTGATCGATGGCAGCGCGTACTTCAATCGCCCCGGACCGCGCCTGGTGGATAGCGCCGAGCTGGCCGCGCTGGCGATACATCCCGGCCATTTCGGCGGCCGGTTCAAGTTGGGGCAGGATGCGCTCGTCCGCTGGCCCGAGGTGGCTGACCAAGGCGGCGCATCGTTCACTGCGGCGGATTAGAAGGGGGAAACGTGCTTCCAGCGCTACTGATTGTCCTCTGCGTCGTCCTGCGCATCGTGCCGCATCCGCCGAACTTCGCGCCGGTCGGTGCCACCGCCGTCTTCGCCGGGCGAACGCTTCCAGGATGGTTGGCCGTTGGACTGACCTGGGCGGCCATGCTCCTTGGCGACCTCGCCCTCTCGCGGATTCAAGGCTACCCGTTCCTGACCATCGTCACGCCATTCGTGTACGGCGGCTTTGCCATTCAGGCTCTCCTTGGACGGACGCTTCGTCGCAGGCGAGGTGGTGCGGTGGGGGCAGCGGTGCTCGGCGCTTTGGCTTTCTTCGTCGTCTCCAATTTCGGCGTCTGGGTGGGCGGGCTGTACGGACATACTTTGTCCAGCCTCGTCACTTGTTACGTGGCAGCCGTCCCCTTCTTCGGTCCGACACTGGCCGGAGATGTTCTATGGACTGTGGCGCTGATGCTTGTCTATCGTCCCTTCGCCAGGCGCCTCGAATCGCGGGGGTCGCGCTGGGTTCCTGTCCGGACCACGCACCTGCACGTCTTTTGAGCAGCTCACCCTGCGGTATCGCGTGCGCGCCGGCGAGGTCCAGGTTGCGCTGGCATCGTCGGTGCGGAGAGTCGTTCCAGCATTGCCGAGGGTCATCGCTGATTCGAAGAATCAGCTAAGTCCCCGTAGAGCCGGTCTTCGCCGGTTTTGCCTCGCCGTTCGGCGCTACCAACCGCAGCTGCCCCGCGGCGTGCGCCTTCGCATCGACCTCGCGCTCCAGGTACGTATAGCCGGACAACCCATTTTCGTACGCCCGCAGCAGGTGGCGCGACTCGTCGAGGGTGATTCGTCCCGCTCGCAGCGCGGCCTCGGCCAGCTTGCGCAGCTTGGCCACCAGATCGTCCCGGTTGTAGCTCACGTAATTGAGCACCTCGGTGACGGTGTCTCCGGCGACGACGTGATCGATCAAGTATCCGCCGTTGGGCGCCAGCGAGACCTGGACCGCGTGCGTGTCGCCGAACAGGTTGTGCAGGTCGCCCAGGATTTCCTGGTAGGCGCCGACCAGAAAGATCCCGAGGTAGTAGTCATCTTCGTTCAGCGCGTGCAGCTCCAGGACGTCTTTCACGTCGCGGCGATCGATGAAGTGGTCGATCTTACCGTCCGAGTCGCAGGTGATGTCCGCGAGGACGCCGCGATGCGAGGGTCTCTCGTGGAGCCGGTGAATGGGCACCACCGGGAACAGCTGATCGATGGCCCAGGCGTCGGGAAGCGACTGGAAGACGGAAAAGTTGCAGAAGTAGGTATCCGATAGCTGCCGCTCGAGGATCTCCAGCTCCTCCGGAAGCTCGTCCAGCTCGCGGGCGATGCGCTGAATTTTCTGACACAGAGCCCAGAAGATGTTCTCTGCCAGCACCCGCTCGGTGAGCGAGAGGTGGCCGAGAGAGAACAGCGTCAGGCATTCCTCCTTGTACTCGGTGGCGTCGTGATACGCCTCGAGAAGGTTCTTGCGCGTGACATCCTTGAAGGTGGCGAACAAATTTCTCACCACCGGAACCGCGTTGTCCGGCAGTCGCTCGGGAACCTGGCTCACGTCGAACTCGCTGACGCCCAGGACTTCGGTGACCAGCACCGCATGGTGCGCGACCACGGCGCGCCCGGACTCCGAGACCAGGATCGGATGGTCAACCTGCGCGAGGTCGCACGCCTCCATGATCGAGAACACCACGTCGTTGGCGTACTCCTCGGTGCTGTAGTTCATCGAGGAGGTGAAGTTGGTCTGCGACCCGTCGTAGTCGACACCCAGCCCGCCGCCGACGTCCAGATACTTCAGCGGCGCTCCCTGGCGGAACACCTCCACGTAGAAGCGGCTCGCCTCGCGCAGCGCGTTCTTCACGTTTCCGATGTTCGAGACCTGGCTGCCGAGATGGAAGTGCAGCAGCTCGAAGGACTCCAGCAGCCCTGCTTGACGCATGAAGGCGATCGCGTCCATCAGCTCGGAGCTGGAGAGTCCGAACTTCGAGCGGTCCCCTCCCGATGCCTCCCACTTGCCGGCGCCGCGCGAGGAGAGCTTCACCCGGATTCCGATCCTCGGCTTGATCCCGGTGGCGCGAGCGACCTCGGCGATCAGCGGCAGCTCGGTGGGCTTCTCCACCACCATCACCACCTTGCGCCCCAGCTTGGAGGCGAACAACGCGGTCTCTACGTACTCCTCGTCTTTGTATCCGTTGCAGATGATCAGCGCGTCCTCGTCTTCCAGCAGCGCCATCACCGCCAGGAGCTCGGGCTTGGACCCGGCCTCCAGGCCGTAGGAGTACTGTTTTCCGGTGTCGACGATGGTTTCCACCACGAACCGATGCTGGTTCACCTTGATCGGGTAGACGCCGCGGTAGACGTTTCGATAGCCGTGCTCGGCGATGGCGCGCTTGAACGCCTCGTTGAGGTGGATTACCCGGTGGCGCAAGATGTCCGTGAATCGGATCAGCAGCGGCAGGCCGATGCCGCGGCGACGGACCTCATCCACCAATTCCTTCAGATCGAGGCTTGCTGCATTGGCGCCCTCGGGATGGATGCAGACGTTGCCCTTGTCGTTGATTCCGAAATATCCCGCGCCCCAGCTGCGGATGGAGTACGTCTCCTGCGCGTCGGCGACCGTCCAACGGTGCTGCAACTGGGAAGAAGGCATCGTTCAGAGCTCCGCATGTGAAGAGGCGCGTACTTCACTATAGGGAAACGCGTCGCTCTTCGACAGAGCTTATTTCGAGCGGGTGACCTCCCGGCGGTCCAGAGGCAAACCGTGCCGCCGTCCGCGGGCTCTCCCGGTGGGAACCGCGGGGGGACTGTGGGGTCAGCGAATGCGCGCGCGACGCGGCCCTTACGTCCCGGAGCACTCTCCAACGTACCTCCCGCACCAGAAATCGCCGTAGACGTCGTATTCGCAAAACGTTCCTTCTGGGCAAGTAATCGTCCCGCAGGGGCCTCCCGGGAAATGCGTGCAGAGGCAGACCTGGTCCGCGCAGTGGGCATCCAGGCGGCAGCGGAACTCGACGGTGCGGCCCGTCTCGTCGGTTCCGATCCCACAGAATTCGCCTGCGCGAACGTAGATGATCGGCGGAGGGGAGGGCGAACAGAAGAACACGCCGGGATTCTCGGCCTCGAAGTCGCAGAAGAAGCCCGGAGGACAGTCGCAGGTCGCCATCGCGCGAGCAGAAGAGCTGCGGCCGTCCGTTTCATGTGCCATGCGATCGCAAGACAGCAGGACGGCCGCGCTTCCAAGAATGCCCCACCAGGTGTGCGTTGCTTTCATGCTCCCTCCTTCAGTCGCTCTTGTTTTCCGTCAGGGAGCAGAGGTGTCGCGCCGGAGCGCGTCCGGAATGGGATCGCCGGTGAGGGCCTCGAGGAAGGACACCAGATCCGCCTTCTCCTGGGCGCTGAGGCCCAGCGGCCCGATCTCCTTGGTGCCCTCGAATCCAGTCCCGGCGCCACCCTGATCGTAGAAATCGATCACGTCCGCCAACGTCGCGACCCCGCCGGTGTGCATGTACGGCGCCGTCTGCGCGATGTTGCGCAGGCTCGCCGTGCGGAAGGCATTTAGGTCGGAGGGGTTTTGAGTGAGTGGGCTGAGCTTGGCCTGGCCCGCCGCCGGATCGTCGCTGAACTGACTTCCGCCGTTGAACATGTTTCCCCGAAGGCCGCTGATCGCGCCGAAGCGTCCCTCATCCCGCGTTGGGACATTCGGACCTGTCTGTGGCACGCCGATGTTGTGGAACTGATTGTCGGTGAACGCAGGTCCGGAGTGGCAAGTCACGCAGCCCCCCTTGCCCAGGAAAAGTTTGGTGCCCCGTTTCGCGGCGTCGCTGACCGCCGAGGCGTTTCCCGCGACCCACTTGTCGAAGGGCGCATCCCGGCTCACCAGCAGGCGCTGGTACGCGCCGATCGCCTTGGCGAAGTTCGCCAGGATGGTGTTGACGATCAGCTGGTCGCCCGCCGTCATGGTTTGCCAAACCGGATCGGCCGGTCGGCCCGAGGGCGGGAAGCGCGCATGGTCCGGCGCGTTCGGATCGAGGGCAGGATCGAGCCTTGGGCTGAAGATGGCGTCGTATTCGGCGCGGTAGGCGTTGAAGATCCGGTGCGCCAGCGTCAAGCGCGTGGCATTGGCGTTGGACGCGCCCTCGATGGCGGTGCCCGCGACCCATTGCGTGTCCCTGCCGCCATTGCTGTTGAACCACACGTAGAAGACGTTGTTGACCAGCGAGGTCGTGTTGCGCGTCTGAAATCCGTTCGCTCCCGAGGAGACGTTGCTCGGATTTGACCGCGTGTCGATGAACCAGCTCTGTGGCATGTGGCAGCTGCTGCAGGCGACCTTGCCGGTCTCGCCGAGCATGCCCAGTCCCCCGCTGACACCGGATTGGCCGAGCGGCCCTGCGGATGCGCGGTCAAAGAAGAACCGCTGACCGAGCGACGCCGCCGCGGGATTGTCCGCGTATCGATTGGTGGTGTCTGCCGGGACCGGCGGCAGTGGCGAAAGCGCCTTGAGCTGCTGCACCTGAGCAGCGGTGAAGCCGCTGAAGGCGTCGTCCTTCCCGCAGGCGCCCAGCGCGCAGACAACTACCGCGACGATTCCGAATCGCCTGGTCATCTCATCCTCCCCGAGCTTTTCGCTAGTGGCAGGGCCAGCCAGCGGGAATGGGGTCGCCGGGCGAGCACCGCGCGCAGCCGTAGTCGCACGAGACGCGGCCGCAGAGTCCTCCCGACGACTGGCACAGCTTGTACACGTAGGACATTCCGTCCGCCGAGCAGGTCAGCTGGGCGCCCTGCGGCACGGTGGGTGCTGCGCAGGATCCGGAGCCGCCGTCGCTGCTGGACGAGGGCATGACCCGCTCGCACATCTCGCGCGAGAGCTCCGGCGCACCCGTCAGCGCAACCGGGATCTCGGCCGACAGCGGCAAGTATTCCCTCTCGCCAACCTGCGTCGGCGTGCAGACCGCGGCGCCGGGCTGCGGATCGACGGTGGGCGGCTCGCGCCTGAGGTTGTAGCCGGCGTGCGCGCCCGGGCCGGTGCGAGGTGCAGAGGGCCCCTCGACGTAGAACACCGACAATCGCTCCGGCGTGCCGAGCACCCGGTCCACGCTCGTCTGCGCATCGCTGCTGAGCAAATCGAGCGCGCCGTTGCCGTTGAGGTCTTCGTAGACGATCAAAGTGCCGGTGGCGTACCGGAACGATGGGTCGAGCTGGCCGTTGACCATGCGCCAGTTCATCACCTCGGCCGGAGGCAGCGTGTTCACATCCAACCGGAACCGAACCGGAAACTCGGCCTTCACCGCAAGCTCCTGGGCTGCGCGGAGCAGGTTTCCTTCCGGATCCCGTTTCTTCCAGACCAGCGCCACCCGGACCTCGGAGGGAGTCTGGACCTCGGAGGAGGTGATCACGCCGAACAGGGTGGCGAACGGAGGGCCGTAATCTCGTCCCGCTGCCGCGCCGCACCCCGCGCAGAGAAGAAGGGTAGAGGAGAGCAGACACCCCAGCGGCAATTTCGAACCGATCGGCTTGCACCGAGTGGGAAGGACCGCCCGCGCGCCGCAAAGTGTAAACCTAGAATGCATAGCCGACCGATGTGGCGAGAGAGATCGACGGACGAAGCACGGTTCTGGCAGAGCCGGTTCCCTCTTCCCGTCGAAACAGGCCGGCAGCCCAACCGCCGATGCTTCCGGTGAAGTGATTTCCGAGCGGAAAGGCCACGCGGATCCCGGCGCGCGGCCCAAACGAGCCGAATGCCCGTCGTTCGGTGACGCCGAACCCGGCCTCGCTCACGCGCTGGCTGTCCACCCGCGTCAATCGCTGCCAGGTATAGCGCAGCTCGAGGCCCAGCGTGCCGGTGACCGTCCAAAGGCCGTAGAACTGCCGCAGGGCCACCGCTGGCCCTCCCGTCACCGAGTGGTCGTTTCCCTCCAGTCCGGCGGTGCTGGAAGGTCCGCCGAGGTACGCCGCCTCCAGCTCGAGGCCGACGATGCCCTTGGACCACGCGAACACGGCGCCCGCCCGCACCGCATAGGGTTGTGCGGTGCCCGGAGCGAACTCGACACCGGCGAGAGGCTCGATGCGGCGAACTCGAAGGTCGATGGTCCCGCCGCGAAGGGCCAGCTCCTCGCGCGAGATCGGTTGGAAGTCCTTCTCGCTCAGGCGCTGTCGTCCGCCCCAGGTGAGATCGACGGTGGCCACGGCGGTCGATTTGTCCGTGCGCCGCGCGACGAGGAAGCGACCCGGCGGAACGCCCAGCCGCGACGCTTCGTCTCCGGCGACCTCGCCCATCACTGCCGCGCTCGGGATGGCGAAGACCAGATAGCGCTCCGGCCCGGTCGGGAATTCGATCGTGGCGGAAGCCTTGGCCGGTCTGGTCACGATTACTTCCCCAGCGCCGGACAGATCCGCAGTCAGGGTTGGGTGCTGCAGAACCGGACCGGCTCCGCTGCGCAGAAGGGTGCGGCGGTAAGCGTACGAGTAGAGCTCGGAAAGCGTCACTCGCCCGTCCCCATCGGTATCCGCCGCTCCGCGCATGCCTGAGAGCAGGAAGTGGGTAAACACCGCGCCGGAGAGCTCGTCGGACTCCTGCGCAGCCTCCCCAGCCGACGAAGCGCGCATCTCCACGCTGCCGCGGGGTGCGTCCGAAGAAATGGCGAGGTCGAACGGCGGACCCCTGTGCACGCCCTTCCCTCGTCCCGCCGAACGGCAGGCGTCGAGGAATACTACCCGGACGTCCGCCGGAACGCGGGCCATCTCCGCTCGAAACTGGGCAAGCGGAAGCGTGCCGCGCGGCAGGTGGAGGCCATCCTCGTCGCCGTGCCCCGAGTAATAGACGAGGAGGATTATCCGCTTTCCGGTGCGCTGGATCTCGGCGGCGCGCCCACGCACTTCCGTCAGCGCCTGGAGCAGGTCCTCCGGTCCACCGCCCAGAGTCAAGATGGCGCGGTCCGATCGCACTTCTCCCAGCTCCACCAACAGGTCGCGCACCCGGCGGGCATCGGTTTCCGCATAGCGAAGCGGCTCGTCCTCGGATCCGCCCAGGTTGGCGCCGGCGATCACCGCCAGCCGCTCCTCGGGTTGCGCGCTCGCACAGAGTGAGCCCAGGCCGACCGCGAGCGCAGCCCATTTGAAGCGCATCACTCGCATCGCAAGGTCCGGACAACGGCGCCGCGCGGCGCCCACGCTTCGCCCGGCGGCAGGTTCTGCGCGGCGGCTCGCCGGAAAGCAGCTTGCCCGATTTTGCTGGACTCGGCCCCGGTCATGATCACCAGACATAGGTCGACGCAGGGGGATTCCACAATGACGCTGCCAGGCAAGGCATGCTCGCCGGGGTCGAGGGCAATCGACTCGTCCGCCACCGCACGGTCCACGCGCCCGCGGGCGTCGATAAACCAGGCGGAGACCTGCTCGCGGCGGGGAACGGCCAGGGCGATGCGCAAGGCATCTCCGGCTCGGATTCGATCGTCACCGCGGAGGATGCGCACCTCGTCTCCCCGTTTGCGGTGGACAGTGACCGCAGGGCCCTTGAGCTGAATGCGCTCGACAGGCCGCGCGATGAAGAAGAGGACGACAGCGGAAGACGCAGCGGCGATAAGCGCTGGCCAGCGCCACGGCGTCTGCTTGATAAGAGGAATACGGATTGCGGACAGCCGCGCGAGGACCCGCTCTCGCGGCCATTCGCGCAAGAAGGAATCGCGGGCTGCTTCGAGCTCATCCAGGAAGGCTCGGCACGGCGCGCATTCGGAGACGTGCTGCTTTGCGGCTTGGCTCGCCTCCGCGGGCAAATCACCCACCGACAGCCGTTCCAGCGTCAAGGAGGTTGGATGAATCATGAATCGGATCCTCCGCACAACCTCGCTTTGAGCACGGTCGCGCGCTGGCGCAGCAGAGACAGTTTCTTGAACACGGTTTGCCGGGACCACCCTGTGGCGGCGGCGATTTCTTCTTGCGTCATCTCATCCAGATAGTGCAGCACGGCGACCTGCTTCACCCGATCGTCGAAGGTGGAGAGGAAGCGCATCACCACGTCGCGGTCCTCCACTTCGGGCTGGCCGGCGGTCGCGAGGCGAGGCGCCTCGTCGCGCCACTGCAACTCTCCGCGGGATCCTCGTCGCGCCAGCAGATCGAAACAGCACCGGTCTGCCACCCGGTACAGCCAGAGCACCTTCGATTCGGCTCGCAAAAAGGCGTTCCCATACTTGAGCAGGCGCACGAATACCTCCTGGAGCATGTCCTCGCCGGCGGCATCGTCGCGCAGGATGCGCCGGCAGCGCCGCAGCACCAGCGAGCCGTACCGTCGGTAAGCCTCGGCTACCTCCTCATGGGTCATGAACGCTCGCTGATGCGCCTGCGTGGGTTAGACCGGCCGGAGGGGTCGGATTGTAAACGCTGGACCCAAACAGTGCTCAGCGGGACGCTTCGGCGGCAGCTCGGAGCCGTGCCGCGATGGCGGGCGTCTGGATCATGCGGACCACGTCGTCTCGCCGCAGCAGAGCACGGTAGTCGCCGGTTTCGATCGCCTCGTGCATCGCGTCGTCCGACAAGGTCCGCTGAAATCGGGGATCCTGGTTGAGGGCGCGAAAAGCGGGATCCTTTCGCAGCCGCTCCGCGCGGGCCGGATCGTTCAGCGCCTGGGCGATCCCCACCAGATCTTTCACCGGGCGGTACTGGACCATCTCGAACAGGTTGTACTTCCGCGCCAGCGCGAATCCGATCGAGTCCTTGGGCGAAAGGCCGAGGCGCTTGCCGGCCAGGCTCATGTTGTCCTCGACGAAGCTGAGGGCCGAGAGGATCAAGTAGGCCAGCAACAGCACCTTGAATCCGCCCAGCACGAATCCGAGCGCGCGATCCAGGCCGCGGCTGCTCTCGTCTTCGCCGGCGAGGATCCGTCGGAGGAGGCGGGTCAACAGCAATCGCACGCAAGCCATCACCAGGATGAAGACCACCAGCGTGACGACGATCACCCCGATGATGATCGGCAGGTGCAGCGCCGTGGCAAATCGCGGTCCGAAGGCGGCGCCGAGAGGACGGGCGCACAGGTAACCGATGCCCAGCGCGACCACCTGCGCGATCTGCCTGGAGGCGCCAGTGAAGCCGCCGACCACGGCGAACACCGCCACCAGTGAGAGGATGAACAGGTCGAGGATCAATCTGCAACTCCTCGCGGCACGTCGATCAGGGCCTTCGCTTCGCGCAAGCTGCAGCGCCGAGCGGCGCCCTCACTTGATTTTGAATGCGCCGCCGCTCTTCCTCTGTTCCTCATGCAGCTTCTGCTGCGTCTCCGCGAGCTTGTCCTTGTAGCGTGGATTGGACGGTTCGAAGGTCAGCGCGGTCTTGAAATTCCTCTCTGCCGCGGTCCATCGCTGCGCCTCGAAATCGGCCATCCCCGACTGGAAGAACTGCCGGCCCTTGGGGTGCGTCCCGATCTGCTCCTCGTGCTCTTTCTTGATCGCGGCCTTGGTTTCCACTTCCGACGCCTCGGTGAACCGAAGCTTCTGAGCCCGGTCTGCGCCTGAGATGTCGGTCAGGTAGCCCTTTCGTTTTACGTCGTCGCGGAGGATGTAATAGGCCTCGGTGATCCGCTTGTAAACCTCGTTGATCCGCTGTTTGAGGCCCTTGTCCGCGAGTTGATAGAAGCGATCGGGGTGATAGCTGCGGCTCCAGCGGTGGAAGGCCGCTTTGATCTCGGCGGGATTGGCGGTCCGTTCCACGCTGAGGATCTGAAAATAATCCAGCGTGTTCAACCTCCCCGCCAGCGCGTTGAGGTGCGTAATTTGCGTGGGGTCCAGCGCCGGCGCGCTCGCCGGTGCAGCAATCTTCGCCGCCGGGCGCGGGGGAACGGGGCGCGTCGAGCGCGCGGCGCTCTTTTGCGGTGGAGCGGCTGGCGAGCCCGGAGACGGGAGGCGCGGATGAAATGCGGCACTCGCGGCAGGAGGTGCCAGCGGAGGGGGTGCGGGCGAAGAAGGTCGGGGCACCTCTGCCGGCTTGCGCTGCGGGACCGGAGGAGGCTTGTCGCGGCCGTCGTCTGGGGATTGGGCCATGGCAGCTAGCATCCCTAGTTGCTGGGGAGCGACGGCAATGCGCTGCCGTGCTCGTGCCCGGCCAGGTGAACTGCTTTGTTGGCTTCGATCGACTTTTGGATGTCCGCTTCGGAAAGCCCGGAGGAAAGGGTGATGGTGGTGGACGTTTTCTGGCCGGTCTCCAGGTCGGTGGCGGAGACGTTCACGATGCCATCGGTGTTGATCTCGAAGTTCACGTCGATCTTCACGTCGCCGCGGAATCCAATCCGAAAGCCGGAGAACTCGAACTCGCCGAGCATTTCGCATTCATCGGCCCGGTTCGACTCGCCCTGGTAGACGCGGATCTTCACCCGCTCTTGGCCGTCGCGGCTGGTGGTGAAGGTCTTGGACTTCTCGATCGGAACGGGCGTGTTCTTCTCGATGATCTTCTCCGTGTACCCTCCGACGATCCCGATGCGCAGCGACAAGGGCGTCACGTCGACGAGGAATGTCTGCGAGGATCTGTCCAGCAGCGCGTGGGCCTGGAGCGCAGCCCCCATTGCCACCACCTGATCCGGATTGATGCCCTCCAATGGCTCCTTCTGGAAGTAGTGCTTGACCGAGTTGCGGATGATGGGCAGCCGGGTAGGCCCGCCCACAAGGATCACCGCATCGATCTCCGCCGCGGTGACCCTGCCGCCCTGCAACGCTTCGTCGCATACTTTGAAAGTCCGCTGAACCAGATCCATCACCATCTTGTTGAACTGGTCTTGGGACAGCGTCTGGCGCAGGTCCATCACCTTGCCGTTCACGTCCTGGCAGATGCTCGGACAATGGATCTGCGCGACGCCCTCGCGGCCCACGTCGATCTTGGCCTTTTCTGCAGCTTCCTTGAGCATCTGCAGGCAGAACTTGTTCTGCCGCAGGTCCAGACGCGTGTGAGTCATGAACTCGTCGGCCAGCCAGGTCATGATTCGGTCATCGAAGTCGTCGCCGCCGAGATAGGTATCCCCGGCTGTGGACAGCACTTCGAAAACATCCTTGCCGATTTCGAGGATGGAGATGTCGAACGTTCCTCCACCCAGGTCGTAGATCACCACCTTCTGGTTGACGTTCCGTCCGAATCCGTAGGCCAGCGCAGCCGCCGTCGGCTCGTTGATGATGCGAAGAACTTCGAGCCCGGCGATCCGGCCGGCGTCCTTGGTCGCCTGGCGTTGGTTGTCGTTGAAGTAGGCGGGGACGGTGATCACTGCTTGCTTGATCGGCTTTCCGAGGAACGACTCTGCGATCGCCTTGACCTCCTTGAGCACCAATGCGGAGATCTCCGGAAGCGAAAAGGTGTCGTCGTGGATCGAAATGCGTACGGATTTGTTGTCCCCCTCGACGATGCGGTAGGGCATCACCGCTTGAGCCTTCTTCACTTCATCGGAGAAGAAGTACCGGCCGATCAATCTCTTGGCCGAGTACACGGTCGACTCGGCATGGGTGATGATGTTCTTCTTGGCGTTGTTTCCGACCAGGACGGTCCCACCTTCCAGGAAGGAAACCACCGAGGCATGCGTCAGCTCGCCCCACTCGTTTGGAATGACTACCGGTTGACCATTCTCGACGATTGCTGCGCATGAATAAGACGTGCCCAGATCGATTCCAATCGCGATGTCATCCGCCATTCTTTCTCCGGAAAGGGTCTGGTGAAGCGGAGGTGCTTAAACTCTACGCGCCCGCGGGCGGCGGTGTCAAACTTGTGAGGACCTAAAGCCCTTATAATTCAATGGCTTACATGCGCCGCAGGCGCTTTGGACGATATCTTCAGATGAAGGGATAATCAGCGGGTCGAAGTGGAGAGATTCTAGGCGATGTCGGTCGCATTCGCAGTTTTCACATCCGATCCCAATCTGCTGCAGTGCGAGTTGTCGCGGCTCGAAGCGGATGTCTGCTTGTCGGAGGCGCAGCCGTTCAACGCGGTCGGCGTGGGCGCCTACGCTCAGGAGGACGTGCTGCTCCACCGGCACCCGGCACCGCCCGCGTTTCGCTCGCTGTCGACGCTGTGGCCGCGGCTCGATTCCGAGGCGCTGCTCTACCACGGCCGGGTGCTACCGTTGGGGATCCTGCCCGAGGAGAACACGCAGCCGTTTCGATACCACCGCTGGTTGTTTTGCCACCAGGGAGCGGTGCGCGGATTTCCGCTCGTTCGCCCTCGACTGCTGGCCTCCCTCCCCGAGTTCCTGCAGCGCCAAGTGCGGGGCGATACCGACAGCGAGCTGGTGTTTGCCTTTTTCCTCAAGCTGCTGCGCGACACCGGGCGTATGGACGATCCATTGCTCGAGCCCCCGTTGGCAGCGCAGCTGCTGGGGAGAACCGTCCGGCTGGTCGAGCAGCTGTCGGCTGAAGCCGGTGCTTCGAAGACCTCCGAGCTCAACTGCATCGCCACCAACGGCTTGATGTTGATCGCTTCCCGCTACGGTTCTGCGCCCTTGGCGTACGCGTTGCTGGAGGGAACCGCGAGATGTGAGCGGTGCGGCCTGGACGCTTCGATGACCGACTCCCGCCCCATTGTTCGCGCACATCGCCGGCGCAAGACGGTTGCCATCGCCTCGCACGCGGTGCGACCTTCGAGTTGGATTGAGATTCCCGAAGGAACTGCCATCGCGGTAGGCCGCGACCTCAACGTCCAGCGGTTGCCGATCTAGCCGGCGCCGAAAAACGACGCGCGCAGGATCAACTCATACAGGTTGCAAGCGGCGTGGAACAAGGACGAGCCGAACACCGTGCCCGTCCGCTCGCGCAGCCAGCCGAAGAGCAGCGCTGGAAAGATGACGGCCAGCCGCCACACCTGAAATATCGCCAGATGGCCCACCGCGAAGAGCAGCGCGGTGAGCCAGAACGCGGGTCCCAAGCGCGCACCGAGGAAGACTCTCCCCTGCGGATACGCATCGCGCAGGCGTGTTTGCAGGTATCCCCGGTAGAAGAATTCCTCCGGAAGTGCAACCACCAGCAGCTGATCCAAAACCCAGAGATCGAACCTCTCGGGCAGTCGGGGCTTGAAGGACCAATCGGCGCCGTAGGGAGATAAGTGGGGAACGAGCCAGGCGGGCAGATTCCGGAGCAGCTCGGCAAAGGCGACGTATCCGGCAAAATAGAGGGGCACGACCAGCGCGAACAGCAGGCCGGCCAGCTTGATGTCCTGGCGCCACCGACGAAGAGTGACGCCATAGTCCTGGTAGTCCTCCCCGCGCCGGTTCATCGGGATGAGCGGCAGGTAGAGGAAGCTCACCGTCGCGACGAGCTTGGCATAGCGGTGCAGCGTCAGCGACGCGATCAGGATCGCTGCAAAGCTCGCGCCCCAGGCGGCGAGAGCTTCCTGCGCGGCAGAGAGGGTGAAGGATCTTTTCGCGACCGTCATTGGGCGATGACTGTGGCCAGCTGTTCCTTGATGGTCGCAAGCGGCAGCACTGAGCTGCTGCCCTTTGTCCGGCGCACCACTGCAATTCCCACCAGGCGGCCCTGTGGATCGAACACCGGACTGCCAGGCGGAATGGCCAGGTTCGTCTCCGCAAAGGGGGTCTTCTCATCGTTGGCCCGCAATACGCTTCCCACCACCACCGAAGGTCTTGCGCTCTGCGGCCGGACAATGCCCAGCACCCAATTGCCGGCGGCGAGTGCCTCTTGCACTTTCACCGCCGCGGACGGAAACGAACCCGGCGCCGCGATCTCGAGCAGCGCAACCTTGAGACGCGGATCGGAAAGCACGATGCGCGCCGGGAGCTCTCGACCCTGAAACCTCACCTTCGCATCGCCGGTCCCGACGTAGTCAATGGAGGTGAGCACCTCGCCGCCCGCGCCGACGATGATGCCCAGCCCGGAGCGCTTGGGACCGAGGACCTCGAGAATGGAAAAACGGTTTGCCTGGTAGGTACGGCGCAGGGCGGCGCTGGTCGGGCGAGCGGAGGTTTGCGCCGCTTGAACGAGCAAAGCGAGTGCGATGGCCAGACACGTCATGCGCTCGCAAAGTCTATCAGCAAACGGCTGATCGCTGGCGGCGCAGGCCCTTCAGCGCCGGCACGAATTGCTCGGCGGGCAGCGTGTTGAGCACGTCCTGCTTTCGCGCCCAACCCTTGCGCGCGGTGCCGACGGAATATTTCAAATGTCCCAGCTCGGCGATGCTGTGGGCGTCGGTGCTCACCACCAGCTTCACGCCGCGCTTGAGCGCCATGCGCACGTGCTCCGCTTTGAGGTCCAGCCGGTGGGGGTTGCCGTTCACCTCCAGCGCGATGCCCTTCTCCGCGGCCTTGTCCAGCACCTCCTCCATCCGCAACGGGTAGGGATCCCGACTGTTGATCAGCCGGCCGGTGGGATGCCCGAGGATTTGCATGAACGGGTTGTCGAACGCGCGCAGCACCCGTCGCGTCATCTGCTCCTCGTCCATCTGGAAGCGCGAGTGGACGGAGCCGATTACCACGTCCAGCTGCTCCAGTAGCGCGTCGGGGAAATCGAGCTCTCCGGACTCCAGGATGTCCACCTCGCTGCCCCGCAGGAGACGGAACCCCTCGAGCTGGGAATTGATTCGATCGATTTCATCCCACTGGCGCTTCAGATCATCCGGCTTGAGCCCGCGGGCATAGAATGCGCTCTGACTGTGCTCGGTCACCGTCAAGTACCGCAGCCCGAGCGACTGCGCTGCGCGCGCCATTTCCTCGAGCGAGTTGCGACCGTCGGACCAGGTGCTGTGGCTGTGCACGTTCCCCAGCACGTCCGAAGTGGTCAGCAACTGCGGCGGCAACCGGTGTTCGAGCCCGGCTTCGACCTCGCCCCAGTCCTCGCGAAGCTCGGGTGGCACGTACTGCATCTCCAACAACTGGTACAGCCCCTCCTCGTCTTCGACGTGCAGCTTCTCCTCGCCGCGATGAACGCCCCACTCCGAGATCTTCAGCCCGCGGTCCTGTGCCAGCCCGCGAAGCCGGATGTGGTGGGCCTTGGAACCGGTGAAATGATGCAGTGCAGTGGCGAAGTCGCTGTCCGGCAACACCCGAAGGTCCGACTGAAGATCGTTCGCCAGCAGGCGGACGGAGCATTTGCTGTCTCCAGAGCCGAGCACTTGCGCGACCTGCGGCTGCTGAGCGAAGGCGGCCAGCACCGGGCCCGGCTCGGGCGCAGAGGCGATGATGTCCACGTCCGCTGCCGTTTCGCAAAATCGCCTGACGCTTCCGGCGATGCTCGCGCGCACCACGCCCGGCGTCGACCTCACGCGCTCGACGAGCTCCTCCGCGATGGGGAGGACCTCGTTGATCCGGCGGCGCGCCCCCGATCGCTTGAACAGAGCGATGCCGCCCAGGATTTTCTCCTCGGTGCGCGCTCCGAATCCGCGCAGCGACCGTACCCGCTGTTCGCGGCACGCGGCTTCGAGCGCGTCGATGTCTCCGATTTGCAGCTCACGCCACAGCGCGGCCACCTTCTTGGGCCCCAGCTCCGGCAGCTTGAGCAGCTCCAGGATGCGCGGAGGAAATTCCGCGCGGAGCGAATCCAGGAATTGCATTCGCCCCGTGGTTGCCATCTCGGTGATCTTCTCGGCCAGTGCCGGCCCGATGCCGGGCAGCTCCACCAGCTTGCCCTCTGCGATCAACGTCCCCAGGTCCTCGGACAGTCCCGCCAGCCGGTCCGCGCCGACCTCGTACGCGCGGGAGCGGAACGCGTTCTCCCCTTTGAGCTGGAGAAGCAGGGCGATGTCGCGAAGCGCGCGGACGATGGCTACTCGGTTATTCATGACCATTGCATGGGAAACATAGCGCCTTGTCGTCAGCTTCCTCACCTGCTTGTGCAAGAAATGGGGTGCTCTGTACTCAAGGAGAAACGCTTTGACGTAAGCTGCGCCGTCTCGAATGACGATCCGTATTCGCTTGGGCCCCGCCGATTTCGCCGATGGTGAGATGCGCGGTTTCGAAGTGGGCAAGTCCAATCTCGTGGTGGCCAAAATTGGCGGCCGGTACAAGGCGCTCGACGACTGGTGCAACCACGCCGGCTGCTTGCTGTCCGGCGGGCGATTGCACGGCAACCTCCTCGTCTGCCCGTGCCATGAAGTCGGCTTCGATCTCGATAGCGGCCGCAACATGACCTCTCCAGGCGTCTGCGGCGATCAGCGGACTTTCGCGGTGAAGGAGGAGAACGGACAACTCGTGCTCGAGGGGTGGAATCCGGGCGAGTGATGCGGCAGAGTCCGCTTCAGACGCCGATGGGACACGAAAAACACGATGAGCACGGTCGCCGGCCGGATGCGACCGGCGGGCAGCATGCGCACGGCCATTCCCACGCTGCGGATGAGCACAAGTCGCACGCCCCAGCGCAGGTCGCGACGTACGTGATCACCTGCTCGGACAGCCGCAACGCTCAATCCGACGAGAGCGGTCAGACGATCCGCCGCGCCCTCGAGCACGCCGGCCACACCGTCTGCGGCCATGTCGTGGTGCGCGACGAACCGGAAGCGATCCGCACCGCCCTGGAAGATGCCAGCGCAAAGGGTGCTCGGGCCGTCATTCTCAATGGCGGGACGGGAATCGGCCGCCGCGACAACACGGTGGAGGTCCTGGAGCGGTTGTTCCACAAACAGCTCCCAGGTTTCGGCGAGCTTTTCCGCTTGCTCTCCTTCAAGGAAATTGGGAGCCCGGCGATGATGTCGCGCGCCACCGCCGGCACATACCGCGGCATGATCGTCTTCGCGCTACCGGGCTCGCCGCAGGCGGCGCGGCTGGCGATGGATGCGCTGATTCTCCCCGAGCTTGGGCATGCGGTCCGCGAGCTCACCCGCTAGGCGCTCTTCGGGCTTGTCGGCCGCGGGCGCGATCAGGCTCAAGCCCGCTTTGGATGCATTTTGCCTCGAGTCGCCGTGTCAGGCGCGCATTGCCTTCGATCCGGTGGAGTTCCCTCATCGATACTCGTCGCCGCGGGACATCGAGGTGAGCGCGTTGATCGCCGCTTCTCTCGCCTACGGGCGGGCTGACCTCTTCAAGCCGAAGGTGGAGTCGCTGCTGGCGGCGATGGGACCCTCTCCCGCCGCGTGCGCAGCGGAGCTCAACCTGGTGCGCGCGCGCCGACTGCTCCATGGCTTCGTCTACCGCTTCAACGTCGCAGCGGATGTCGCTGTGCTTCTGCTCGGCATCGGCCGGGCGCTGCGGGAGCGGGGTAGCCTGGAGGCGCTGTTCCGCGACCAGCTGGAGCGCCACGCAGATCTTCGCGGCGCCTTGAGCGGCTTCACTGCGGCATTGCGCGATGTCCCGATGCGCCCGTTGCGCAGGGCGTTGGGTCTGGAGAGGGGCCTCGATCACCTACTCCCGTCGCCGCTAGGACCGGGAGCTGCCAAGCGCCTCAACCTGTTCCTGCGCTGGATGATTCGCGGTCCGGACGGCGTCGATTTCGGAATCTGGCGCAGTGTTCCACCGTCGCGCCTGATCGTCCCGCTGGATACGCACGTCGGCCGCATCGCCCGCTATCTCGGCTTGACCCGGCGCAAAGACTTGTCATGGAAGACCGCGGAGGAGGTCACGGCCTCCCTGCGCCGCGTGGACGCGTCCGACCCCGTTCGTTACGACTTCGCGCTTTGCCACCACGGCATGAGCGGAGCGTGCCCCATCGTTCCAGAAGAGCAGTATTGCGCCGCGTGCAGCTTGCTCAGCGCGTGCCGGCAAGGTGCGCGCGTGATCTCCCGACACGGAGCGCAACTCGCGGGGTAGTTGGGAGCGCGGCGCGGGGTGCAGCGCGAGTGGGGCTCCGGAATTGCGCGTGGAGACCGCCTCGAGGCATTACTCGCGATCCTCTGCTCCGATTTCAGTGAGGATTTGCTGCAGCGCCTTGTCCAATCCGAAGCGCCCGCAGACTTGTCTTAGACTGTCGATCGACTGCGTGGGGTTGCGCTCGAGCAGCTCAATGACATCCCGGTGGCGCGGCAAGCCCCCGAAGGGGGATATCTCGCGCGAGACCGATTGACGCCGCCGCGACGACCGGACATAGAAGCCGCATGACTTTGGCCGCAGTTCTTGGACAGTCGCGTGCCTTGAAGGCCCTTCGATCGGCACTGGCGGCGCAGGCGGTGCACCACGCGTACCTGTTCGCGGGTCCCGAGGGCGTCGGAAAGGAAATGACGGCAGTTGGCCTTGTTCAGGCGCTCGCCTGCCTCGAGCGGCCCAAGGAAGGCTGCGGCGAATGCTCCACTTGCGTGCGCATCGCGCGGAAAAGCCATCCCGACGTGACCTGGGTGATGCCGCAGGAGGAAATGGTCTCCCGGGGCCTGGCCAGCAAATCAGATTTCGCCGGCACACCGTCCCGCGAGATACGCGTGGAGCAGATCCGCGCGCTTCAGGAACGCCTCTTCGTACGTCCGCTGGAGAGCGAGCGCAACGTGGCCATCGTCGCCTCGGCCGAGCAGATGAACGCGCAGGCGCAGAACGCTTTCCTTAAGACGCTGGAGGAGCCGCCTTCGGTAAGCATGTTGATTCTGGTTGCCTCCTCGCCGGACCGATTGTTGGCCACCATTCGCAGCCGCTGCAGCAGGATCCAGTTCGGGCCGCTGCCTTTGGACTTCATCGCTGCACACCTGCGGACCGCCCGCAACCTCGATCCCGCTACCGCCGAGCTGGTGGCTGCGATGTCCGGCGGCAGCATGAGCCGGGGCCTCCGGCTTGACGTCGACGCTCTCGGGGACCGCAAGGACTTGATCGCGCTGTTCGAGGCACTCGGACCGTATGACGTTCGTGCCTTGCTCGCATTCTCCGAGCAGTTCGGTGCAACCCGGGAGCGAGCAGAGGACGCGCTCGAGGTGCTGCGGATTTGGATCCGGGATCTCCTCGCCGTGCAAGTCGGATCCGACCAGCTGGTCCACCGGGATCTTCACGCACTGGCCGGCAAAGTCGCACCGAAATACAGCGAAGCTGCGCTGCATCGGCGCCACGCGCTGATCGAACGAGCGGCGAATGCGATCGCCGAGCGCAACGGCTCACCCCGTCTACAGTTGGAGAGAATGCTGATCGAAATGAGCCGAACGGCATGAGCTTCGAGCTGGAAGACGTCCTCAACGAGCTTGACGAAGGGACCGTTGCCTCCCCGTATCTGCTTTGGGGCGAGGAGTTTCTGGTCCGCAAAGGGGCGGATGAGCTTCTCACGCGTTTTCTTCCGGAAGGCATGCACGCGCTGAATTTCTCGGTGCTGGACGGCGCTTCTGCTCGAGAAGTGGCGCAGGACCTCGCCACACTTCCGCTGTTTCCCGGCCGCAAGGTGGTGCTGGTGCGGGACCCCGAGTTCCTCGCGCCGAAGAAGGGCCGCGTGGACGCGCTGGGGAAAGCCCGGGAAGCATGGCGAGCGGGAAAGCGCAAGGAAGGAGCGAGGCGGGTGTTGGCGCTGGTGGCGAAGGCCGGTTGGACCGCCGAGGACATCGACCCAGGCCGCCGAGGTGCTCCCTCGATCAATGAATGGAAGCAGGAGCTCAACGTTGAGCTCGGCGATCTCGACCGCGCCTTCCTCAAGGAGGTGGCGCTGTTCTGCCGGGAAGAGGAGCTCACCGCCCCGGAGGGCGACGGCTCGCCGCTCGTCGATCTGCTCCTCAAGGGACTGCCGGCCGGACAGATTCTGGTGATTGCCGCCACGGATGTGGATCCGAAAAGCCCGCTGGTGAAGGTGATCCGCGAGCAGGGGCGACTCATCGAGCGGAAGGTTGCCGCGCGTCTGAGAGACCTGGACGTCTCCGGGCTCGTGGCCGAAACGCTGAAACCTTTCAAGAAACGGCTGGCTCCGGGAGCGGAGGATCTGCTGAAGGATCGCTGCGGCGGCAACATGCGTCTCGTTCAGTCGGAGCTCGAAAAGCTGGCGCTGTACGCGGAAGGCGAAGTGATCCAGGCAGCCGACGTGGATTTGTTGGTCGGACGATCGCGCGAGGAGGAATTCCTCGAGCTCTCCAACGCGCTTCAACAGCGCGACCTGAGGGCAGCAGTCCGCTACGCGGAGGATGCGCTGGGTCAGGGCAGTTCGCCGCTCCAGCTGTTGGGAGCGGTTGCCTCCATCCTGCGAACTTTGTTGGCCCACCACGATCGACTCACGCGCATCAGTCGAGGACGGCCGGCCCGGGGCTTCGAGGACTTCAAGGCGCGGGTATATCCGCGGATCGAAGAGGAGAGCGCCGCGGACGAGCAGCGGCCACCTCATCCGTGGGCTGCCTTCCTGGGTATGCAGGCCGCCGCGCGATACGAGCGCAAGGACCTGCTCGATGCTTTGGTCGCCTGCGCCGATGCTGACCTGGCCTTGAAGTCCTCCGGGAACGGGAAGCTGGTGATCGAGCGCCTTCTCTGGCAAGTGTGCCCGCCCGCGCGCTAAGACACGTAACGATGGCCGAGAAGATTCTGATCACCAGCGCGCTCCCGTACGCTAACGGTCCCATCCACATCGGGCACCTGGTCGAGTACGTGCAGACGGACATCTACGTCCGATTCCTCCGCTCCTGCGGTCGGGACGTGATCTATTTGTGCGCCGACGACACCCACGGCACTCCGATCGAGCTGAACGCTGCGAAGCAGGGTCTCAAGCCGGAGGAGCTGGTCGCCCAATTCTACGAGCAACACCAGGCGGACTTTCGCGACTTCCAGGTGGCGTTCGACTGCTTCTGGTCCACCAACTCAGAGGAGAACCGGCGCTACGCTGAGCTGATCTACGAGCGGCTCAAGGCCGCGGGCCAGATCGACCGGCGCGAAGTCGAGCAGTTCTACTGTCCGAATGACAAGCGGTTCCTCCCCGACCGCTACATCCGCGGCATCTGCCCGAACTGCAAGTCGCCCGATCAGTACGGCGACGTTTGCGAGAAATGCGGCAAGGCCTACTCTCCCACCGACCTGATCGATCCGAAGTGCGCTCTGTGCGGAGCCACGCCGATCCGGAAGAAGTCCACCCATCTGTTTTTCCGACTCTCGCGTCACACCGATTTTCTGCTCGACCTGATCCGCCGGCCGGAGTTCCTCAATGCTGGCACCGCCAGCCAGCTCCAATCCTTCTTCGAGAAGGGGTTGGCGGACTGGGACATCACGCGGGACGGGCCGTACTTCGGCTTCCCCATTCCCGGCGAAGACAACAAATTTTTCTACGTCTGGCTCGATGCGCCGATCGGCTACATCGCGGCCACCGAGCGGTGGGCGAAACAGACCGGAAAAGCGCCGGATGCGCTCGCCTATTGGGCGGCGGATTCGGGCGCGACGATCTGCCACTTCATCGGCAAGGACATCGTCTACTTCCACGCGCTCTTCTGGCCTGCGGTGCTCAAGGTGGCCAATCTCAAGCGCCCCGACCGACTGATGGTCCACGGGCACCTGACCGTCAACGGCGAAAAAATGTCCAAGACGCGCGGGACGTTCATCTCCGCTCGCGAGTACCTGGCTCATCTGGACCCCAGCTACCTGCGGTATTTCTACGCCGCCAACCTGGGCTCCGGTCCCGAGGACCTCGATTTGTCACTGAGGGAGTTCCGGCTGCGCGTCAACGCGGATCTGGCGAACAACATCGGCAACCTGGCCAACCGGTCGCTGTCGATGCTGGCCAACTCGCTCGAGCGGCGGCTCGCACCGGCTGCTCCTGGCCCGGGCCAAGCACTGGTGGAGAGCGCCATCGCGCGGGCTGCGGAGGTGCGCGCCGCGTTCGAGCGGCTCGAGTACCGCTCGGCGATCAAGGCCGTGGTGGAGATCTCGCAATCGGCGAATCAATTCCTCCAAACCAACGCGCCGTGGAATCAGCTGAAGACCGATCCCGAAGCCGCGCGGAAGGTGCTCTCCGATGCCGCCGAGGTCGCCTATCTGGTGGGCGGGTTGATTGCTCCGGTCGTGCCGCGGGTGGCCGAGCGACTATTTGCGCAGCTCAACGCGCCAGCGCTCACGTACCAAGCGATCGCCAGCGCCCGCTACCCGCTGCTCGATCGGTCTCGTCCGATTGGCCAGCCGGGCCCCTTGATCGCGCGGTTGGAAGAGTCCCAGGTGAACGCGATTTTTTCGCAGCTGGACGGCGCATCGGCGCGTGGAACAGAGGGTTCGCCAGGGGCGGGCGGCGCTGCAGGCGCATCGCAGGGGCGCCAGGCGCGTCCGGTCGTGCCCGCGGAAAAACAGGCATTGCCCGGCATCGGGGATGGCGCGCAGGAAATTGAGTACGACGACTTCGCCAAGGTGACTTTGAGAGTCGGACGGATCCTTTCAGCGGAGCGGGTCCCCAAGGCGGACAAGCTGCTCAAGCTCTCGGTGGACCTGGGAGAAGCCTCGCCGCGAACGATCGTGTCCGGAATCGCCGAGGCTTATCGGCCCGAGCAGCTGGCGGGGGCCCAGGTGGTGGTGGTGACCAATCTCAAGCCGCGCCTGCTCAAGGGGATCGAGTCGCGCGGGATGCTGCTCACGGCGGGAGCGGGCGGAAAGGACCTGACCCTGGTGGACCCCGGCGAGTTGCCGCCGGGCACCGAGGTGAGATAGCCCGGTGAGCGCCTGGCGAGATCGATGGGACGCCGCACTGGGCGCGCTGGAGCGCGAGTCGCAACCCGACGCACGCCTGGCCGCCGCGCAAGAGCTTCGCGAGATGGCGCATGAGTCGGAAGTTGCTCCTTCCGAGCTCATCGCGGCCTTGGTGTACGTGCTCGAGAATGGGCGGGATTGGGTCAGGCGCCTGGGCGTTCAGATGGTGGCAGGGCTTTTGGAACCAGAGGAGGCGGAGGGCTTGCTGGCGGGGCGATTGAGCGATGGCTCCGAGCTCGTTCGCGTACAAGCCGCCGGTCTGCTCGCGGATTTCGATTTGCCCTCGTCGCGCGAGGCGCTGAAGCCGGCGCTGAGCGACCCCGCGTTCCAGGTGCGCTTCGAGGCCGCTCGGGGGCTAGCAACGGCGGGCGATGGCGCCGGTCTGGACACGCTGATCGACGGACTGGAGAACGAGCATCTCCGGTTCCGTGCACTCGGCGCAATCGTAGAGCTCGGAGACGTCAGAGCGCTTCCACCAGTGCAGGAGCTTTTCCGCCAACCACTGCTGCCGGCATACGAGCAGGCTCAAGCCGCCGGCGCGATGGCCAAGCTCGGCGATCCGGAAGGAGCCGCATACTTGATCGAGCGAACGCAGAAGCATTGGGGCTTGGACAGGGCGTTTGCCATCGAGCTGTGCGGTGAGGTGAAAGCCGAAGGCGCATATGCGCGCCTGATGGAGATAATGGACGACCGTCTGGATCCCTGCCGTGGGGCGGCCGCGCGGGGGCTGGGCAGGCTCGGCGACGTGCAAGCGCTGCAAGCGCTGGGCGCAATCGTCGAAAACGCCGAAGAGCCTGACGAGCTGCGGCTGGACGCCGCGGAGGGAGCGTGCCTCCTCGATCCCTCTGCCGGCCGCGCGCTGGTGCGGGCGGCTTCTGAATCGCTCAGCTCCGACGAGGCGCGCGAGGAAGCCCAGAAGCTCCTCGAAGATCTCAAATGATTCTGGTCGATTCCCACTGTCATCTCGAAGGCGCGGACTTCGCCGGTGTGGAAGAAATCCTCGCTCGAGCGCGGTCCGCAGGCCTGGTGCACGCGGTGGTCGTGGGTCAGCTTCAGGCGCCGGGGGACTTTGGACGCGCGCTCCAGGTGGCAGCAGCGGCGCCGGACTTCTTGTCACCCACCATGGGGATCCACCCTCACGATGCTGCCAAGGCAGCCGCTGAAGATTTCGAGGCGCTCGCGCGCCATTGCGCGCTAACCGAAGTGGTCGCGGTGGGCGAGACCGGTCTCGATTACTACTACGACAACTCTCCGCGCGTTGAGCAGCGTTCGTTGTTTCGAAAGCAATGCGCGCTGGCACTTCAGGTTCGAAAACCGCTGGTCGTCCACGTCCGCGACGCTCACCGTTCGTGCTACGAAATCCTCCAGTCCGAAGGCGTGTCTCGCGGCATGATTCACTGTTTCACCGGAACGCTGGAGGATGCGCGCAAGTACCTCGAGCTGGGTTTCTTCATCTCCATCTCGGGAATCGTCACCTACAAGAAGACAGAGCCGCTGCAGGAGGCGGTGAAGTTCATTCCGGTGGATCGCTTGCTGATCGAGACGGACAGCCCGTACCTCGCTCCCATTCCGTTTCGGGGACGAAAGAACGAGCCCGCCTTTGTTGTGGAGGTGGCCAAGAAGGTTGCCGAGCTCAAGCAAATGGATCCCGAGGAGCTGGCGCTGGCTACCGCGCGGAACAGCGCCGCCCTGTTCGGATTCAAGCTGCCGAGCGGTCAGCCCGGTTGAGGTGACGCCCGATCACGGCTGACGGTTCCCTCTTTCTTCGAGCAGCGCTTCCAACTCGGCGATCGCATCGAGGTCCTTCGGTCTGCCTGCTGCGCGTTTGACCTCAATCAACTTGGCCAGATCAAGACAGAAGCAGTTGACGCCGAAGACTTCGATTGGAATTGCCTGGTGAGCCTTGAAGTCCGTCATCGAGTACGTCCCGCTCGGCGAAGCTCTTCTGCAAGCTCCTGTAGCTGGATCAACTTGAGCAGCCGCCCCTCCACGCTCAACTTCAGGTTTTCACGAAGCAGCGTTCGGTCGACGTCCTTCTTGTACGTTTCGATGACCGGATCGGGCTCTAACGCTTGCGGTCGTCGGCTGGCGGCTCTGTGATTTTTCGCGCGCGGCTTCGATCGCCTAGGCATGCAGATCGAGTATAGGACGCTCGGCGAGCCCGCGCCGCTCCGGGGTTCAGCCCCGCTCGTAGTAGCGCTGCAGGAAGTCGAACATCAGGTCCTTGGCGATCAGTGCCGGGCGAGTATCGGCCACGTGATCCTCGGGAGGCGTGCCTGCCCGGAAGAACCCGTGCGGAGCGAGCGCGTACACCTCCCACTCGAAGATCTTCTGAGCCGTTCGCATGGCTCGGGCGGTCTCCGCGGCGCGTCCGGTGATGCTGGTGGACGAGGCGTTGTCCAGCGAACCGTATAGCCCCAGAACCGGGCACTGGATGTTGTCCAAATCCTCGAGCGGAGGCGTGCTCCCGTAGAAGACCACCGCCAGCCAGAGGTCCGGGTTTCGGGTGGCCAGGGTGAAGGATCGAGCGCCGCCCCAGCAGAAGCCCACCGAGCCGATGTGAGTCGGATCGACATCGTCCCGCTGCGTGAGGAAAACGTACGCGTCGCGAAGCTTGACTTGCTCGGGTTCCGGGATGTTCGCCACGCCGGTGCGAATGGTGTCCAGCATCCATTGGGCATGCCGGCCGTCGGGCAAGCCGGCCATCGGCAGCAGCTCCGGCGCGAACGCGAGATAGCCACTGCGCGCGAATAGGCGGGCCACGTCTTTGGTGAACTCGCTCAGCCCGAAGATCTCGTGGATCACGATCATCGTCGGGAACGGCCCGCTGCCTGCTGGAAGCGCAAGGTACGCATTGACCGTTTCGTTTCCGCTCGGGAAAGTGATGTCCTGGGTGACGATTCCAGCTTGATGCGCTTGCGCCTCTCGAATCAGCGCAGGCTCGAAGCCCAATTTTTTCAAAACCTGGCTCGCGGCTACGGCTCCGCCGGCCGAGAGGACGATTTTTTGAATGAAGTCCCGGCGGTCGAGCAATCCGCGCCGAAAATTCTCCGACAGGTCCAGTAGAGACTTCTTGTCCATGGCGTTCCCCCTTTGAAGATCAGTCAAGCCTCGGGCGGCGGCATCCTTCAGGCAAGCGAAAAAAGGTCGCCCGGTTGCCGTTCATCGGCTGCAGGACAGCGATGCTGGCAGTGAAACAGCTCGGATGGGGCGGCCGAGGTGGTGGGTCAGGATTCCGCTGGATCTTTGCCTTCAGACGAAGGCGCTGCTTCCCCCGCCAGCGCGCTCAGCGGCTTGAACGTGGGCAAGCTGCTTTCCTTCCGTTCCGCCTCGGCGTGCTCGCGTTTCGGCTCCCGCTCTACGGCGGCGGGCTTCGACTCGCGCTCAACAGCAGTAGGCATGGGCGCATGCCTCCGCTTCTCGCCGTTGCGCCGTTTGGCCCGGCCTTCCACCGGGCTTTTGTTGCGGACCGTTGGAACGATCCCTTTCCACAGCTGCCGGTCGTGAAGCTTGGACATCTCCGTCCACTTGTCGTTCGGATCCCGTGCCATCAGATCCAGCCACGAGCTGACCTGCGAGTCGAGCAGGTCGATGCTGTGGACCAGCAGCGCCTCGAGGGTCACGGGAACCTTGGGCGATCCCTGCGCGAGCTGCCCGTGCTGCGCCAGCACCAGGTGGGTGACGTGGTGCTCGAGCGAGCGTGGGAAATGGGGAATCTCCGCTGCCTTCCGGTGGATCTTCTGGGCGGTCATCACCAGGTGGCCCACCAGCCGCCCCTCATCCGTGTACTCCACGTTCTTTTCGTAGGACAGCTCGGAAACCTTCCCGATGTCGTGCAGAAAGGCCCCCGCGACCAGCAGATCTCGATCCGCCATCGGATAGTGGTCTGCGATCCGCAGCGCGAGCTTGATCACCGAGAGGATGTGGTCGGCCAGCCCGCCGCGGTACGCGTGGTGAACGCCTTTTCCCGCGGGCGCGCGCGGCAGCCCATCGGCTACTGCCGGATCATCGAGAAAGGCAAGCAGCAAGGCCCTCACGTGCGGATCGTGAACGCGCTCGACCATCTCCCGGATCTGCGCCACCGCTCGACTGCCGTCGTGCGAGGCCGGCGCGATGAACTCCTTCGCGTCGATCGGCTCGGGATCCAGCCGCTCTACTTTCTCCGCCACGACCTGCGGCTTGCCGTGGAAAGAGATCACCTGTCCCTGGACGAGCACGAAGTCGCCAATCGCGAACGTCGGGTCGATCTGCTCGACTTCCTCGAAGATCCGTCCGTCGACATCGCCGGTCTTGTCGCTCAATACCAAGCTCAAGTAGGGGCGGCCGGTCCGTCCGACGTTCCGAGTCTTGCGGGTGACCAGAAAGACCGTGGTCAGATGCTCCTTCTCCTGGAGATCCCGCACGTATACTTTCCGAACTTTTTCCAGACGTCCTTCGACGGGCGGAGCAGCAGGATGCGACTCCGGGGGTGACGTTACTGCGATGGCGTCAGCGGGATCGGGGCTGGCTTCTGTGGAGCTCACGGTCACACCCTAGCACTTCAGCTCTCGTTGGAATCGGCAGGCGTTGCAACCGGCTTGGCGCCTTTGGCCGCGGGCGGAGGTGGCTGCGGTCGCTCGCCCGGCTCGAGGTGGTAGTCGTCAATCTTGCCGAGCTTCTTCATCTGCTCCAAGCCCATGGCGAGCGCATCCTCTCGGGAGTCGGCGCGGATCTTGATGCAAAGGGGGACCGGCCAATTCTTGAACGGCTCGGACCTCTTCAGATGATGCTCCTCGGGCGCTGGGTAGACTTCCAGCGACCAGTTATCGGTGAGATCTTGCACCACCCGAACGTTGTACCGACTTCCTTTTACGGTCGCGTGCGCCATGCGTCGAGAGAGTCCTCCAAAGGCTCAGGGCCGGGTGCGCTTAAAAGCCCTGTAGGTGACCCGCGTCAAGAGCAGGCTGAGGACCACCACCAAGCCCAAGCCAATTGCAATCCGGCCCCGGGCTATCATGTAGAGCGCGATCGAGCCGAAGATCACCGCGATCATGATCCACGCGGCCTGGGTTCCACCCCAGACCGCATCGCCGCGGCGCCGCGCTTGAACGAGCAGCGGAATGGTCGAAGCTTTGCGCCAGGCGGAGGAGCCTTCCTCGCGGATCTCGTCGTGCGGTTCGACGAGCCCCTGGAGGAACGCACGCTCGACTTCGCCGAAGCTGTTGAATGTCAGCTCTCCCTCTTGTGTTCTCACCGTGTAGCGCATGCGCGGCTCCAGGGAGGTGGCGGCCTCGGCTCGTTTCGGTGCGCAGCTTACTATGCACCCGCCTCCAGAGCGTTGCTGGAGCGGTGCGCAGGTAGCTACGCACCTCGGTGTGCCGAATCCCGCGACTGATCAAGACGTAAATGCCTGAACGAGATGGAATTAACCAAAAGTTCACTGGATGGCACGTTCGTTGAATAGATCCGCACCCAAGCATCGGAGGCGAACGTGGGGAGGTCAGAGCAATGAGTACCGATCAAAAAGGCACCAAGATTCTGGCCCGCACCTTTTTCAATCAGCTCCGCGCGGGGGGATATACGCCCAATCAGATCATCAGCATCGCCACCGAGCTGATAGACCTCGTGGCGAGCGATCTTCGCGAGGCCGACAAAGAGTTGCCTTCGCCGGTGATCGACGAAGCTCGTCCTGCCCCGCCAACTCTGTAGGGACAGCGCCTGCGTGCGCAAGAACGGCGCACCCCTTGCGATGAGGTCACGCGCTCCCCTTGCGCCGTGCCCTCGCGCTGGCTCCGGCTACCACCAGTAGCCCAAACGTCATGCCGGTAAAGGCGTAGCTCGTCGAGCTCACCGCGAGCGCAGCGAGAAATCCGCATCCCAACGAAAACAACAGTGCGTCGACGGCCGCCGACTTCCGGTGCGGCATCATCAACAGCACGGCTGTGGTGGTCAGCGGTACACCGAAGATGACCTGGCGCTGAATCTGCGGCCCGTGGGAGACGACTGCCTCCCAATTGTGCACCAGGATCGCGATGAAGATGACCACCGTGCCGATCGCCAGGACGAGCACTCCAGCCGCGGCCGCGTCCTTTGTTCCGCGCGCGTCCTCGTGAACTTCTTTGACCGCAAGGTCCACCAACTGCTCCAGGGCGCTGTTGAGAATCTCAGCAAAGAAGATCAACAGGACGCAGAAAATGAGAGTCACCTTCTCGGCCAGTCCGAGCGGAATCCCGCTTCCGACCAACCCCACCAGAATCCCGGCTGCCACGTGGATTCGCATGTTCCGCTGCTGGACCACGGTGTGGATCAGACCGCTCCACGCGTGCACCGCGGACTCCCAGAGCCCGTTGCCTCGCCGCGGTGGATACGGTGGCCGCGAGTCTGGTCGGATCGGTCGTACTGACAGTGGCGCCATAGGATCATCCCGCCGGGGGGGACGAGCGGAGCTATCACCCTTTTCGTTGCCAGGACAAGCCGGCTGCCGCGGGCGAATTGCGAGCGTCGTGGCGGACGGATACGGTCGCGGTGGGCCTGGACGTTCGGATCGCGACCCGGAATGCGGATAGCGTACATCTTCGCCAGCTACGTGTTGTTCTGGATCCTCTTCCCGGTGCTTTCGCTGCACACCAAGACGCGCAGCGGGCTGCTGCAGAGGCTCGGCTTCTATGCCGGCGGCAGCTTACCCGCCGGTGGCGGCCCGCGGGTTTGGCTCCACGGAGCGAGCGCGGGCGACCTGTTGGCGCTCTCCCCGATGATCCGCCAGCTGCGTGCCCGCTTCCCAGGGTGCAAGGTGATCCTGTCCACCACCACCAACACCGGGTACCTGATGGCGAGCGAGCGGCTCGCGTCGCACGTCGATGCGGTGATCTACGGCCCCTACGATCTGTGGGGAGCGACCCGGCGCGCGGTGCGGGCGATCAAACCGGATTTGCTCGTGCTCGAATACACCGAGATCTGGCCCAACCTGATCCGCGCCTGCCGGAGTGCGGGAGCGCGCGTGGCGCTCGCCAACGGACGCTTCTCGCTGGCGCACCTGGCCAAGTACCGCACGCTGTTTTCCATCATTGGCAATCCGCTCCGGGACATCGACCTGTTTCTGATGCGCGAGGACGAGGAGGCCGAACGGGTGCTCGGGTTGGGCGCTCCGCTGGAGAGGGTTTGGGTGACGGGGAATACGAAATTCGATGCGCTGGCGACGCCTGCGCACGAGCACGAGGACCTCGAGCTTCGACGCGCCCTGGGCCTTCCGTCCGATGCCAAAGTGTTGATCGCCGGAAGCACTCATGAGGGAGAGGAGGAGGCGCTGCTGGACGTATATCGCCGATTGCTCAGCGATCATCATGAGCTGCGGCTGGTGATTGCGCCTCGCTACATCGAACGGGCGGGGCGGATCGCCGCGATGGTCCAGCAGATGGGCCTGAGTGTCGCGCTCCGCTCGGCGCAAAACCGCACCGGGGCCCGCGTCGTGGTGTTGGACACCATCGGCGAGCTCTCCCGCGCATATCGGCTGGCGACCCTGGTGTTCGTCGGAGGCTCGTTCACGCATCGGGGCGGGCAAAACATCCTGGAACCCGCGGCACAGGGACGGCCTGTCCTCTTCGGCCCTCACATGGAGAACTTCCATGACAGCGTCCAGGTCCTGGTGGGTCGAGGCGGCATCCAGGTCAACGATCCGGATCACCTTTACCGGATCATTTCCGAGTTGCTGTCGAGGCCGGAGACCATCTCTGCTCTGGGAGATCTCGCCCAGGCGGCAGTGCGGCAGGTCTCCGGTGCGAGCAGCCGCAACGTAGATCACCTCGAGCGACTGCTGGCCAGCGCCAACGTCAGCCGGACGGTGCTCAGCCCTCGTGAGGCGACATGACGGCGGTGCAGGAGGAGGCGTGAACGGGCGCTGGGAACGCCTCTGGTATCCAGACCCGGCCGAAGCGCGATCCAGGTCGATGGGGCTGGGTCCGCTGACGGTGGCCGAGCTTCTGTTCCGCGCGGGTGCCGGCCTGAGAAACGCTCTCTACGATCGCGGGGTGCTGCGCTCGGAGCGGGTGGCGGGCCCGAAGATCATCTCGGTAGGCAACCTCACCGTCGGGGGCGCCGGGAAGACCCCTGCCGTGATTCACCTGGCAGGCTTGTTTTCGGCGAACCAGCAGAAGGTGGTGGTGTTGTCCCGGGGATACGGCCGCCGCAGCAGCGAGGATGTGGTGGCCACCCCCCTCACGCCATTTTCTTTGGCGGGCGATGAGCCGGTCCTGATCGCTCGGCGCTGCCCGACGGCGGTTGTTCTCGTCGGCTCGAACCGAGTCGCGCTGGCCAAGCGAGCTCGCGATCAATACGGGGCTGAGGTCGTCTTGCTTGATGATGGGATGCAATACCGCAGCCTGGCGCGGGATGTGGACATCGCGGTGGTAGACGAGGCGGTAGGGTTCGGGAACGGTCGGCTTCTGCCGCGCGGACCCCTCCGCGAGCCGCTGAAGGCGCTTCGGCGGACCAACCTGATCTGGCTGCGCTCCGCGGAACAGCCGACATTCAAACTGCCCACGGCGTCACTGCCCCGCGTGCGCGCCCGGTATCTTCCGTCCGATCTCCTCACGCCGGCGTTCGAGCCGCGCCCCGCTGATTTCCTGCTCGGCCGCCGCGTATTCGCCCTGGCCGGGATCGCCCGACCGAGCTCGTTCCTGCAGACGCTGCAGCAGCTTGGAATGGAGGTGGTCGGAGCTCGCTTCTTCCAGGATCATCACGCATTCCAGCCTCCGGAGATGGACCAGATCCTCCGGGAGGCGAAGGCGCTGGGAACGGAGCTGGTAACGACCGAAAAAGATCAGGTGCGGTTGCCGCGCGGTTTCCCAGCTTGGACCGTGCGGATGGAGGTCGACATCCTTGAAGGACGTGACATTCTGCTGCAGAAGCTCGGACTCTCGTAGAGGAGAATGCTCGCCGCAATGAGCCACTTCGCCAAGGCGCAGGCCCTGCCGACTCTCGCCCAGTTGGCGGAGGGTTTCCCCAAACGGAGGGTGCTGGTCGTGGGCGATCTGGTCGCCGACCATTACATTTATGGCCAGACCGATCGCGTCAGCCGAGAGGCGCCGGTGTTGATCGTCCGCTACGAGGATTCGGAAGTGAAGCTGGGCGGCGCGGCCAACGCCGCCGCCAATGTCCGCAGCCTAGGTGGCCAGGTGACCGCCATCGGAATTGTCGGGGCCGATGAGATGGGACGCGAGCTGCGCCGGCAGTTCAAAGCCGCAGGCATGCGTCTGATGGCGGTCAGCTCGAGGCACTTGGAGACCGAGACGAAGACGCGAATTTTAGCGGGCGGAGTGAGCACCACCCGCCAGCAGATGCTTCGGCTGGATCGCGGCGCGCGCCGACCGCTCCCCGCGCGGCAGCGAGCGCAAGTGTTGAAGATGATTTCCGAGGCAGCGCGCGGCGCGGACGCGCTGGTGGTTTCGGACTACGGCGCCGGCCTGGTCGATGATGACTGCCGTCAACTGCTGCGTTCGCTCGCCGCCGACGGTCTACCTGTGTGCGTGGACTCCCGATATCAGCTGCGCTCCTTTACCGGCGTGACGGTGTGCAAACCCAATGAGCCGGAGCTCGAAACGCTCACCCGCATCCCGCTGCGCTCGCCGCGCGACTTGCTTCGGGCGGGTAGGGCAGCAGTGAAGCTGCTCTCTTGCCACGCTCTGCTGGTCACCCGCGGCCGCAACGGGATGGCCGTCTTCGATCGCGATGGCCGCGTCGAGGTGATGCCTGTCTACGGTCCTGGCGAGGCGGTGGACGTGACCGGAGCCGGGGATACGGTGATCGCCGCGTTCACGCTGTCGCTCGGCGCTGGGGCCAGCGTGGTGGATGCGGCCAGGATCGCCAATGTCGCCGCTGGCGTCGTGGTCCAGAAGCAAGGCACGGCGACGGTGGCGAGAGAAGAGCTGCTGCGCGAGCTCACCGGAACCAAGCCGTGAGCGCAAGCGAGAAGATCGTGCCGCTGCAGACATTGAGCGCGCGATTGGCGCCGGCGCGATCCACCGGACAGCGGGTCGCGCTCGCGAACGGCGTGTTCGATCTGCTCCACGTGGGACACGTCCGATATCTCGAGGGGGCGAAGGCGCTGGCCGAAGTGCTGGTCGTAGCGGTAAACAGCGATCGATCGGCGCGGTCGATCAAGGGCGCCGGGCGCCCGGTGGTCCCAGAGCGAGAACGGGCGGAGATCGTCGCGGCGCTGCACTGTACCGACTACGTCGTTCTGTTTGACGAGCCGGACGTGCGGGCGGTGATTCGAACACTGCGGCCGGAGGTGCAAGCCAAGGGGACCGATTACGCCGCTGCCACGATTCCCGAGCGCGAGGAGGTCGAGTCCTACGGCGGCCGCGTGGAGATCGTAGGCGATCCCAAGAACCACAGCAGCAGTGGGTTGCTCCAAAAAATCCGGAATCCCGACATCCCTTGAAGCGGGTCCCGCGGCGTTATAGGTGTCCAGTGCAGGTGATCAACGATGCCGCTGAGCTCAGAGCTGAAGAAAATTCTCGCGTGCCCCAAATGCAAAGGTGACCTCGAGTTTCACGAGGAAAAGAACGAGATCCATTGTCATCGCTGCCGTCTGATCTACGCGATCGAGGAAGATATTCCGGTGATGCTGATCGATGAGGCGCGACCTTTGGATGGCAAGGCGCGCTGATCGCCTCACGTGCCTTGACCGGGCGAAGATCTATTCGGGCGGCAGGGCCGTCTCGGAGAAGAAGATCGGATCCATCTGCCGCAAGGTTCTACCGACGGACTCGCCCGTGAAGACTCCATAGAAACGCGTGCCGAGCGCGGTGAGCCCATTGTAGTCGCCCCACAGGAAACCGCTTCGCGCGTTGGCGATGGTGGTGGGCTCGAGCTCCTGCAACAGCTCGTCCATCCAGGTGGACCCATTGTCGAATGAGCGGGCGAACCGGTGTCGGAAGACGTTGCGCGGTCCGGAATCGTCGTAGTCGACGTAGAGTACGCCGACGGTGCCATTGGCGGCGACCGCAATCTCTGGATACGCAGAATGATGCGTGCCATCGGTGACGCGGGCGGAGCTCCACGTCATCCCCAGGTCTTCGGATCGGGCGACGTAGATTTGCCCGAAGGTCGAATCATCCTTGCTGACGTAAGCCGCGTAAACGGCCCCGTCGGCGGGATTCACCGCGATCCAATCGTCGCTGCTGCGCGCTCGGCCGGTCTTGCCGCGGGCGGGATTTCCCCAGCTGGAGGTGAACCAGCTCTGCACCGGATCGGGACCATGCACCGGGACGCCGTCGGGTCCGAGCGCGTCCCAGCTGGATCCGCAATCGTCCGACCGGTGAATGCGAAAGTGCACGTTCTCGAATCCACCACCCGTCGAGCCCTCCCGGGTCTTGTAGATGGCATAAGCCCTGCCATCGGGCCCCACCGCTGTTCGGGTGCTGCGATTGGCAAACGCCGCGCTCGTGCCGAGCCTGAGGCTGAGAACGGTGACCCCGGAATCCGCCGAACGGGTGAGCATGGATTTTTCTGGATTCAGGCCGAAATTCAGCCAGGACGAGTAGATCATGCTGAAGCACGCGCTGGCGGCCGAATTGTCGATGTCGATCTGTACCTGGTCATCTCCGAAGGCGCCGCCCACGGTCAGCGGATCGTCGGGGCCGGCCATCTGCGAGTAGATGAAGTTTCTCGGTGTACCGCCCGCTCCCTGCTCAGCGACGAAAAGGGAGCCATTGGCATCGAACGCGATTCGCTGATCGTCCGGGCCGATCAGGCCAGCGCGCGGGATGGGAATTTGAAACACCTTGCGCCAGCTGGCACCGCCATCGCTCGATTTCCACACCGGCGCTCTGGCGCTCGAGCTCCACCGCTCCGAGAACGCCACCACCGCGATCTCGTCGGGATTAATCGGGTTGACCGCGATGCTCGGCTCGGAATCGTCCAGATTCATCGGATCGGTGTCATCGGTGGCGATATCCACCAGCGTGAGCGTTGCTCCGTTCGCGGCGGCCAACGCGAGGGACGGACCGGGGTGCAGGAACGCCGCCAGGGCGAGCCACGACGCCAAGCGCTTCGAGATCGTTTTCATCGCGGTGCTTCCTCGAACATCAGGGCCAACGCGGCTGGCACGTCGATAAGGGCGCGGTCCACCAGGCCACGCTGCGGCGCGAGATCGGTCTCAACGAAGACTATTGAACCATCCGCGTAGCTGTGAAAGGTGAGGTCGACAGGTCGCCGATCGCCGAGCGCGTGCATCGTCTGGACGGTCACCGATTGCGGTCGGCCGATCAGCTTCTCCAAGCGGTCGAAGGTCAAGGAAGCGGCGAGCAGCTGCAGTCCATCGCCGGTCTGAGCGACGCGATGGAGGTCGTCGTCGATCAGCGCGACGGGCTCGGCACGGAACAGAGCCTGCGCACCGTTGCGAGTCGGCTTGAAGAGATCCGTTGCGCTCGTCGCGAGCCGCCGAGGAGCGGAGCGCATGGCCACGTCCAGCTCGATGGTTGGTCGCAGTGCCTCGGCGCGCGTGCGGTAGCTGGTCTCGCCCACGATGCGATCGGCAAACACCGCGACCTTGCGCTCGCCGATGTCGCGCCAGCTGGGCAGGCTCAATAGCGCAGCAGAGAAATCGCGCCCCCACAGCAGCTCCTGCCCTAAAATTGCCTTCAGCGAAACCGGCGGGCGCGCGCTCGCAGGGGCGAAGGTCAGCCCCACAGCCGCGCAGAGGACGCCTACGAAGACGGAAAAGTTCTTGATCATGGGTGCAAGCCCCCTCGGGCGCCCATCAGTCAGGCGCTCCGGCGGTGTACACCGCTCTCGCTTCGGGTCCAAGAACAAGCTGCGGCGACCGAGTGGGAATTGCGCGGAGAGCAGTTCTTCCGCGGCGGCGCGACCGCGGGGTCAGGGCGCCTCGAGCCGGTGCACCGTGGCGGCTCGTCGCTCGCGCTGCGTCTGGACGAAGCGGCTCACCTCGTCGCGCACGGCAGCGGCGACGTCTGCTCCGGAATCAATCACCGGCGTCAGATCCAGCATTCGGTGGGGTGCATGACAGTGCCCCCATCTTTCAACATCCATTCTGAGAAAGAGGCCCAGCGTGGGCGTGCCCATCGCGACCGAGAGGTGCATGGGTCCTGTATTGTTGCAGACCGAAAGTTGAGCGAGCTGGAGAATCGCGGCCAGCTCGTCGAGGTCGGTGCTGGGCGCCACACGGGATCCAGGCGCGAGCTCCGCCACTGAGTGGGCCAGCGCCTCTTCTCCTGGGCCCCAGGTGATCACCGGTCGAACGCCCGATGCAATCAGCGCGTGCGCGGCGGCAGCAAAAGCCACCGGCGGAATGCGGCGCCACTCCAGCCTGCCACCCGGGTTCAAAGCGGCGAAAGGTCGAGCCCGCAGCTCTTCCAGAAAGGGTTGCAAGCGCGCGCCGACCTGCGGCCGTCGAAAGGACAGCGAGACCACGGGCGGCCCATCCACGAGCGGCGAGATCAAATGCACGCGCTGGCTGACCTCGTTGCGCGTGTCGCGGCGCGGGCCCACGGAGTGGGTATGAAGGTGAGATACGGGCCACACCGCCGGCCCGATCACAGCGGAGCGCGCACCGACCAGTCGGGAGACGATGGCAGAAGTGACAGAGGGTTCCGTCCAGTTGCCGCAGTCCACCACGGCATCGTATTGACCTCTGCGCAAGCGACGGATTCCGGGTGCCACCGGCCCGAGCACCAGCAGCCTTCGGTCGAGCGGAATCAAGCGGTCCAAGGCCGGATGGCCGCGCAGAACGCGCTCGCATCGCGCGTGCACCAGCGCATCAAGCTCGGTTGCCGTGCCTCGCGCCTTAAGCAGCTCGCAGAGCGGCGTCAAAAGCAGCGCCTCGCCAACCCGATCGTCGATCCGAACCAGGAGAATGCGGCGGGCATTGGCCAGCAGCCGGTTTGCCCGCGCCCGCCGCCCGGGCCGCCACAGGAGAATGGCCGCTGCAACCGCCAAGGCCAGCTTGCCCCACCGCTCCAGGCGCTTGATCAAGCCCATCGCGCCGTCAGCTTAGCAGCGGCGTGACCGCGGGCGCCCTATCCGCCCATTGCTTGACCTTCTTTGGAAAAGCCCCTAGCAAGCCGGCATGCTCAACAGCATGACCGGCTTTGGCTCAGGGCAAGCCGCGGTTCAAGCCGAAGAGCTCCAGGTGGAGGTACGTTCCTGGAATCACAAGTTTTGCGACGTGAAGGTGCGGTTGCCCCGCGAGCTGGCGCCGCTCGAGTCTTCGGTGAGCAAGGCGGTGAAAGACCGAATCGCGCGGGGAAGCGTCGAGGTATTCGTGAGAAGAAAGGGAACAGCGTCTTCGGGGACGACGCCCTCCATCGATCTGGCTCTGGCCAAGGAGTACCACGCCGCACTGAGGCTCCTCGCGCGAGAGCTCGACCTGAGCGACGAGATCAAAGTCCATCACATCGCGGACCAGGTCGGCGTCATCCGGCTGGAGGAGCGCGCCGTTGATCTCGACCTCACGGCGGTGGCGCTGCAGCGTGCGTTATCGCAGGCGCTCGACCGGCTGGAAGAAATGAGGCGCCTGGAGGGAGACGCCATTCGTGCGGACTTGAAGGCGCGACTTTCGACCCTCGAGTTGCTGGCGCGGCAAATCGAACGACTGGCTCCCAAGGCGGTGGCCGAGTATCAGCAGCGACTGGCCGAGAGGGTATCGGACCTGGCGCGCGGCATTCCGGTCGATCCCCAGCGACTCGCTCAAGAGGTCGCTTTCTTTGCCGAGCGGTCCGATATCGCTGAGGAGATCTCGCGGCTCTCGTCGCATCTCGATCAATTTCGTGCGTTGATGGAGTCTCCCGAGCCGTCGGGAAGAAAGATGGAGTTCCTGGTCCAAGAGATGAACCGCGAGGTGAACACCACTGGGTCGAAGAGCCAGCATCCGGAGATCTCGTCCCGCGTGGTGGCAGTGAAGGCTGAGCTTGAGCGCATTCGCGAGCAAGTCCAGAACGTCGAATGAGCGATGTGCGAGCCGCGTCCGAGGGCCTTTTGCTGGTGCTCTCTGCACCCTCGGGCGCAGGAAAAACCACTCTTTCGCTCCGCTTACTGAGGGATCTACCGGAAGCGGTGTTCTCGGTCAGCTACACGACCCGTCAGCCCCGCGGGGCAGAGAAGGAGGGCATCGATTACCACTTCGTGGATGCTTCCACATTCCAGAAGAAAATCGAGGCCAGCGAGTTCGTGGAATGGGCCGAAGTGCACGGGCATTTCTACGGCAGCCCGCAGTCGGTGGTCAACCAAGTCCGCGAGAGAGGGGGGATCGCCGTCTTCGATATCGACGTGCAGGGCGGCAACTCGATCAAGCGCAAGTACCCCGACGCGATCTTGGCGTTCATCCTGCCGCCATCGATGGAGGAGCTGGAGCGCCGGCTCAAGGAGCGAGGCACCGAGTCGGACGAAGGGGTCAGATCCCGGCTTCTTGCGGCGCGATCGGAAATTGAAAAGGGAACCCGTTCGTACGACTACATCATCGTCAACGACGATTTTGATCGCGCTCTGCTGGACCTGAAGTCGGTGATTCGGGCCGAGCGATGCCGCCGGCAAAGGGTAGACCTGAGCAAGCTGAAGCTCGAACGGCCGCCAGCCCCGTAGTCATGCTTAGGGGTAAAGGAACCGTAGGGAATCGCGCGACTTACGACAATTTTTCTTTGGCCTACGCATTGCGCAACCTGCAAAATCGGTTAAAGTAAAAAAACCGATTGGCGGCTTGAGTTGGAATGGGCGGCCGAGCGGTGTCCCCTGTGGTGACTTTGTAGGGCGTGGGAGTCGGTTGCCTAGAGGAAAGGCGAACCGCGGAAGGTTGACACCGGGCTTGCATCGTGGGAAGGGTCTATTTCTTTCCCAGATCCGGCATCGGCATCGGATGGTCGGTTGGGGGTAGGGTAATCCCAATCGAATCGTTGACAACGTAGAGGTGAGTCGACTATAAGCCTCGGCCCCCTGAAGCAAGGGGAAGTCGCGGAAGTTGCCCCGTTCGGTCTTTGAAAACCAAATAGCAAGCCCAAGAAAGATTGCGGGAATCGCAGTCAAATTTCTTGAGCGTTCGATCCGCGCTGTTTGTTGGGCGCGGAGATGAATGTCTCTGAACATCGCGTATCGGATTCTTCGGAATCAGGTGCGCGCCAGTTCAAAGCTCCAAAAATTCAATTGGAGAGTTTGATCCTGGCTCAGAACGAACGCTGGCGGCGTGCCTAACACATGCAAGTCGAGCGCGAATGGAGCAATCCTAGTAGAGCGGCGCACGGGTGCGTAACACGTGGGTAATCTGCCTGGAAGCCCGGGATAACCTGCCGAAAGGCTGGCTAATACCGGATAAGCCCACAGGGTCCTCGGACCCCGAGGGAAAAGGTGGCCTCTGTATACAAGCTATCGCTTCTAGATGAGCCCGCGGCCCATCAGCTAGTTGGCGGGGTAATGGCCCACCAAGGCTACGACGGGTAGCTGGTCTGAGAGGACGATCAGCCACACTGGAACTGAGACACGGTCCAGACTCCTACGGGAGGCAGCAGTGGGGAATTTTGCGCAATGGGCGAAAGCCTGACGCAGCAACGCCGCGTGTGTGATGAAGGTCTTCGGATCGTAAAGCACTTTCGACCGGGACGAAAACCCGTTGGCTAACATCCAACGGCTTGACGGTACCGGGAGAAGAAGCACCGGCTAACTCTGTGCCAGCAGCCGCGGTAATACAGAGGGTGCGAGCGTTGTTCGGAATTATTGGGCGTAAAGCGCGTGTAGGCGGCTTTGCAAGTCGGGTGTGAAAGCCCTCGGCTCAACCGAGGAAGTGCGCCCGAAACTGCATGGCTTGAGTACCGGAGAGGATGGCGGAATTCCCGAAGTAGAGGTGAAATTCGTAGATATCGGGAGGAACACCGGTGGCGAAGGCGGCCATCTGGACGGATACTGACGCTGAGACGCGAAAGCGTGGGTAGCAAACAGGATTAGATACCCTGGTAGTCCACGCCGTAAACGATGAGAACTAGGTGTCGTGGGTGTTGACCCCCGCGGTGCCGCAGCTAACGCATTAAGTTCTCCGCCTGGGAAGTACGGCCGCAAGGCTAAAACTCAAAGGAATTGACGGGGGCCCGCACAAGCGGTGGAGCATGTGGTTTAATTCGACGCAACGCGCAGAACCTTACCTGGTCTTGACATCCTCGGAATCTGCCAGAGATGGCGGAGTGCCCGCAAGGGAACCGAGAGACAGGTGCTGCATGGCTGTCGTCAGCTCGTGTCGTGAGATGTTGGGTTAAGTCCCGCAACGAGCGCAACCCTCGCCTTTAGTTGCCACGAGAGTGGATCTCTAGAGGGACTGCCGGTGTTAAACCGGAGGAAGGTGGGGATGACGTCAAGTCCTCATGGCCTTTATGACCAGGGCTACACACGTGCTACAATGGCCGGTACAATGCGCTGCCAACCCGCGAGGGGGAGCCAATCGCATAAAACCGGTCTCAGTTCAGATTGAAGTCTGCAACTCGACTTCATGAAGGCGGAATCGCTAGTAATCGTAGATCAGCACGCTACGGTGAATACGTTCCCGGGCCTTGTACACACCGCCCGTCACACCATGGGAGTCAATTGCTCCAGAAGTCGATGTGCCAACCGCAAGGAGGCAGTCGCCCAAGGAGTGATTGGTGACTGGGGTGAAGTCGTAACAAGGTAGCCGTAGGGGAACCTGCGGCTGGATCACCTCCTTTCTAAGGAGACCTGGCGATGGGGCGACTTTGTTTCAAATGAGTCGCAGGCCATCCCGCAGCCGGTTTCGGCTGATAGGTCGACTAGGTCAACGTTTCCGCAGTTGAGTATTGGGTTTGCTGTTTGGCTTTGAGGGACCGAAAAATCGAGCTTGATGAACGACAGTTTGTTCAGGACGGACATTCGGTTTTGCTCTTTGACATCTTGGTGCTGCATTGGGTTCTCCGGTCCCGCCGCGCGCGGAGGGCGTACCCCTTACGCGAGCTAGCCTTGAGCTTGTCGAAGGGGCTGTCCCCAGCTCGTCGAGGGCCTATAGCTCAGTTGGCTAGAGCGCGCGCCTGATAAGCGCGAGGTCGGTGGTTCAACTCCACCTAGGCCCACCAACCTTCTTTGTTCGAGCGCTTTTTGTGCTCCAAAGCGGGCGTGGGCGACTTTGACGGATGTTGCGCTCCCCCTTATTGTCTGCTTTGCGGTTTGGGGCTGTAGCTCAGCTGGGAGAGCGCCAGCTTTGCAAGCTGGAAGTCGTCGGTTCGAACCCGATCAGCTCCACAGTTTTTGTGGCGGCGCGTTTCATCTAACGCGCGGTCCGTTGTTCTTTGACAATTGCATACGAAGGTAGAATCAATTTCTGCTGAGAGGAGTTCGCCCGGTGTTTGTGTTTGGTTTAGCACCGGGATGAATTTGACTCTTTCGGGTCCGCCGCGAAGAGCGGGGACCTGGACCTTGATCTCGAGCTTCGACAAGCCGACCTTTGATGGGTGGGCGTGAACGAATAACAAGAGATGAGGGTAAGTAAGCTACTAAGGGCGTGTGGTGGATGCCTAGGCGCCAGAAGGCGACGAAGGACGTGGGTGGCTGCGAAAAGCTTCGGGGAGCTGCCAACCGAGCATTGATCCGAAGATTTCCGAATGGGGAAACCCACCGCGGCGAATAGCCGCGGTACCTTGGGCCTGAATTCATAGGGCCCATCGAGCGAACCAGGGGAAGTGAAACATCTCAGTACCCTGAGGAAAAGAAAACAACGAGTGATTCCCGCAGTAGCGGCGAGCGAACCGGGAACAGCCTAAACCGTTGCCACGCAAGTGGCACCGGGGTTGCGGGTCCGCAGTAGGACCGCGAGTTGCTAGCGGAAGCACCTGGAAAGGTGCACCAAAGAGCGTGATAGTCGCGTACGCGAAAGCAAGTCGTGGCCGAGCGGGGTACCCAAGTAAGACGGGACACGTGCAATCCTGTCTGAATCTGCCAGGACCATCTGGTAAGGCTAAATACTAATTGGCGACCGATAGTGAACTAGTACCGCGAGGGAAAGGTGAAAAGCACCCCTGTTAGGGGAGTTAAAAGACCTGAAACCACATGTCTACAAGCAGTTCGAGGGCCACGCCGCAAGGCATGCCCGAGAGCGTACCTTTTGCATCATGATTCGGCGACTTAATGTACGTAGCGAGGCTAAGCCGTTAGGTGGAGCCGGAGCGAAAGCGAGTCCGAAACGGGCGATTGAGTTGCGTGCATTATAACCCGAAGCGGGGTGATCTACACTTGGCCAGGATGAAGCGTGGGTAAAACCACGTGGAGGTCCGAACTCATGAGGGTTGAAAACTTCTGGGATGAGCTGAGTGTAGGGGTGAAAGGCCAATCAAACTCCGTGATAGCTGGTTCTCTCCGAAAGATATTTAGGTATCGCCTCACGTAATTCAGTACCGGAGGTAGAGCACTGGAACGGCTAGGGGTCTCACCAGATTACCAAACCGTACCAAACTCCGAATGCCGGTAACTGTTATCGTGGGAGGCAGTCAGTGGGTGATAACGTCCATTGGCAAGAGGGGAATAACCCAGACCGACAGCTAAGGTCCCCAAATCTGGACTAAGTGAACACTAGAAAGGATGTGGCAGGTCATTGACAACCAGGAGGTTGGCTTAGAAGCAGCCATCCTTTAAAGAAAGCGTAATAGCTCACTGGTCAAGACAGGCCGCGCCGAAAATGTAACGGGGCTCAAGTCCAGTACCGAAGCTTCGGGTCGTGCAAGGTTAAGCTTTGCACGGCGGTAGGAGAGCGTCCCAATCGCAGCGAAGCCAGACCGCAAGGGCGGGTGGAGCGATTGGAAGTGCTGATGCCGAAATGAGTAGCGATAAAGGGGGTGAGAAACCCCCTCGCCGTAAACCCAAGGTTTCCTGGGGCAGGTTAATCCTCCCAGGGTTAGCCGGATCCTAAGCCGAGGCCGAAAGGCGTAGGCGATGGACAGCAGGTTAATATTCCTGCGCCATCTTGTAGACGTTGAACCAAGGGACGACGAAGAAGGTTAGGCGATCCGGGTGTTGGATGTCCCGGTCTAAAGCTGTAGGGGTGCCTCGTACGATCAAAAGGCGAGGCAGTTATCCCCGAGAGCCGAATGCGAGCGCGTTAGCGCGAAGTCGCCCATACCATGCTTCCAAGAAAAATCCCGTGGGGAGTCTATAGGGTGTCCGTACCGCAAACCGACTCAGGTGGGTGAGGAGAAAATCCTAAGGCGATTGAGAGAACTCTTCTCCAAGGAACTCGGCAAATTGCCACCGTAACTTCGGAAGAAGGTGGGCCCTCGTTAGGTGTAGTTGTACAAACGAAGCCGAGGAGGGTTGCAGAGAAATGGCGGTAGCGACTGTTTACCAAAAACACAGGACTCTGCGAAGACGACAAGTCGACGTATAGGGTCTGACTCCTGCCCGGTGCTGGAAGGTTAAGGGGATTCGTCAGCCGCAAGGCGAAGCGATGATCCGAAGCCCCAGTAAACGGCGGCCGTAACTATAACGGTCCTAAGGTAGCGAAATTCCTTGTCGGGTAAGTTCCGACCTGCACGAATGGAGTAACGACTTCCGCACTGTCTCGGAGAGGGACTCAGCGAAATTGAAATAGCTGTGCCGATGCAGTTTACCCGCAGCAAGACGGAAAGACCCCGTGAACCTTTACTACAACTTGACAGTGACACTAGGGATTGACTGTGTAGAATAGGTGGGAGCCTTTGAAGCTGGGCCGCTAGGCCCGGTGGAGGCGCCGGTGAAATACCACCCTGTTAGTTTCTGGTGTCTAACCGCATCCCATGATCTGGGATCGGGACACTGTCTGGTGGGTAGTTTGACTGGGGCGGTCGCCTCCCAAAGTGTAACGGAGGCGCGCGATGGTTCCCTCAGCCCGATTGGCAACCGGGCGGCGAGTGCAATGGCATAAGGGAGCTTAACTGCGAGACAGACATGTCGAGCAGGTGCGAAAGCAGGTCATAGTGATCCGGTGGTTCTGAATGGAAGGGCCATCGCTCAACGGATAAAAGGTACTCCGGGGATAACAGGCTTATCTCCCCCAAGAGTTCACATCGACGGGGAGGTTTGGCACCTCGATGTCGGCTCATCGCATCCTGGGGCTGGAGCAGGTCCCAAGGGTTTGGCTGTTCGCCAATTAAAGCGGTACGCGAGCTGGGTTCAAAACGTCGTGAGACAGTTTGGTCCCTATCTGCTGTGGGCGTAGGATACTTGAGAGGATCTGTCCTTAGTACGAGAGGACCGGGATGGAGGTACCTCTGGTGTACCAGTTGTCACGCCAGTGGCATCGCTGGGTAGCCATGTACCGATTGGATAACCGCTGAAAGCATCTAAGCGGGAAACCGACCTCAAGATTTGGTATCCCGGGGGCAACCCCCTGAAGACCCGTTGAAGACCACAACGTTGATAGGCCGGATGTGTAAGCGTGGTAACACGTTTAGCTAACCGGTACTAATCGGTCGTGAGGCTTACTTTCCTTTGTCTCTTGCACGCCCGTCAGATTTGAAGGGGCGTAAGGGGCTCGAGGTCAAGGTCGAGGTTCGCGCAAAGGCGCGCACCCGAAAGCGTCAACTTTCAGCAGGAATTGTTTCACCTTCGTATGCAACGGCCGTCGCAAACCAAGCGACGGCTGCATCAGATATTCCGGTGGCTATACCGGAGGGGTCACACCCGTTCCCATCTCGAACACGGAAGTTAAGCCCTCCAGGGCCAATGGTACTTCGCGGGAAACCGCGCGGGAGAGTAGGTCGCTGCCGGATATTTATTGGAACGGCGGTAATCCTTTGATCGGTTACCGCCGTTTTTTTGTTATCGAAACAGAAAGTATCAACTACGGGTACGAAGTGGTGTCGTCGCGGCCCAGCGAATAGCTGATGGCAGTGCTGCCGGCGGGAAATTGCAGGGCTGCAGTCCAGTCGCCGACAAAAGTGGGCGGCGAGTCAGTCAAGTCCACGCAGGAAGTGAGCGCCGACAGTCCAGTAAGCACTGTTGGATAAGAATCCTGAATCCAGTGGATAGCCGTTGACTGATCGCTGAACAAGTAGTGGACCTCAGACATAATCGAGCCGTTGCGGACCACGAACTGTCCCAGCGTCGTGGCGCCCGTCTGGAATGAACCGTTGTTATTGGCGAAGCCGTGCACGTCGTAGTCGTTGTAACTGTAGTAGCAACCCAGCGTACAGTTATTGCCACTCACGGCGACCAGGGTGGTCCAGTTCTTGGTGTCGTTGCTGACGGTTTGATCAAAGTCGAATCGGCAATCACCGCACTGCACGGCGCTGGTGGCATGATTCGCAGCCTTCGGGTCGACGGTGATCTGATTGATCACTCCACAATTCGTGGGATTGATGTTTTGAACGGCCCCGCCCGTCGAAAAAAAGTCGGTGTGCAGGCACAAAACGCTGTCAGCTTCGTCCACCGCGAACCCGCCCGTGACTCCCAATCCACATCCCGGCGAGTTATGTCCAGCACGGCCAAAGCTGTCGACGATCACCACCACACCACCGTCGGCGAGCGTCACCGTTGCCAGTACGCCATCCTGCGCGGGCAGGATATTGCCATCCTTCTTTTGCGCCCACGCAGACAAACCAAGGCAAAGACACAACACCAAAGCAGCGAAAGTTGTTTTCATGGCCCCCCCTTTAGTGGGTTCTGAAGTTGAATCCCGAGCGTCTCTAAAAGTCAAGGATAAGGTGCGCGCCAACCAATCCAAAAGAGCCGCACTGCTGTACTGCGAGAAAGCGTTTGACTTTCACGGCGTGCCTGGACCGCGTGGAATAAATGAATAACCTGCTTTCCCGATTTTTACAGTGAACGTGATTCACTCGCGGAAAATAGATCTTGCGGGTTCGGTCAGGACAAGACTCGCAGCCGAGTTCTTATTGGGCCTTCGGTTGGCGATGACAGCGCGCTTGGCGTCCTTCATCGCCGATACGTTCCCTCGGTATTCAAGCTGGCTGCCCAATCGCTCGGTCGAGAGGCCGTGGAAGACAACGTACGGGAAGTCTTTGCGTCAGTCTGGCAAATGCGTGGACGCTCGATTCGGCCCGAGGCGCGGTCCGCCCCGCCTACCGAGGCGACGGTTCGAATGCTGCCCCAAGGGGGCTCCTGGTCACGGTGCTCTAGAAGACCAATTCGCGGGGAAAACCAAACATACAATTCATCCCTACAAGCGAATTAGCGGTAGAGATTTCAAGACAAACGGAGCGCAATGATACAGGGATTAAACATTTCACGGAGTGTCGAGCGCGCCGCAACCTTCGCTACTGCAAAGAGCAGAAGTTGGCGAGGTCCGCTGCGGACGCACCCTGCGGCCGAGGAATGGTGTGATTGGGGGGAGGGGCAATGCTGTGCTCCACCCAGGCGGCGATCGCGTCGATTGCCGCTCGAACGCATGGGAGCATCGGTCGAAGTACCGTGTTGCCGTAAGCGTCAACGCCGAAATGGTCGTCGAACTGCGGGTCCACGTGGTTGCCGCCCTGAACGACGTAATACCGGTGCCGGTCGGTTTTATGTGCGCGGGCCACCAGTTGCACATAGAGGTCGGAGTCGGTCGCGATAGGCAGCAGCGCGTCCTGGTCGCCATGCAGCGTGATCAGCGGCCGCTGCAGATTTCCGGTATTCGCCACCTCGTTGAGCCGGGCGATGATGGCGGGGTTCTGCACGATGCGGCTGCGATAATCATAAGTCGCGTCGGGATCGTTCGGCGGAACGGCCAGTGCCGGGGGCACGACACAGGAAGGGCCTATCCCGAGCGGGTCCGAGCAGGTGTATCCGGTGAATTCGGGGTCGAACTCCAGACGGTAGATCTTCTGCGTCAGTCCCCAATAAATTGTCCAATGATACGCCCAGAGCGGCTGCGACTGGGGATTGAATCCCACCGCGGCCAGCGCCGCAACGGATGGGGGAAGGCCCAACACGTCGCCGGGATAATTCAGAAGCGAGGTCGGCAGATAGGTAAACAGATTAAATCCCGTCGTCGGGTGCGCGGGCATCACGCCGGCGGGCAGCTGCGGCAGGAAAAGAGTTCCTTCCCAATCCACGCCGCCGTCGTAGAGCCGGTCCTGTCCGAAATCGATTTCGATCGCGCGCCGAGTCTGGTAACCGCCGTTGGAGATCCCTGCCGCGTAGGAGCGCGTGACGCCCGGAACTCCGTACGCGGGCGCCAGTGAGCGCAGGAGCGCCCGCGCCGAGCGGGTGGCCTGACGCATCCGGAACGTCCATTCCGAGATGGCCGCGCCGGGTACCCAGGGCGTGCCGCTGCTGGCTGTCTCGTCCGTCCCGGCCCGGAAGAAATTGGTCCCCATGTTGCCCTTATCCTGCGAGGCGTATGCCCAGCCTTTCTCCAAAACGTAATCGGAGAAGACGAAGTCGCTGGCGAAGGCGTCGCGAATCCCCGGAGTCCCCGCGGTGAGCAGATGCCCGTTCCAGGAATCGGGGATGCGAATCACAAACTGCGCGTCGTGATGACAATTGGCGAAGCAGGTCTGGTTGGGTGTCGGAGGTGGGGTGCAACCGCGAATGAAGGGTGAGCCGTCTCGTGCGATGAGCGCCGGCTCGACCTGGAAAGCGTTGCAAGCATCAGCGAAGTACCCGTCGATTTGGATTCCCGGAACAGGCGGCGCGGTGGGGTTTGAATAATGCGAGTTGAGCGTGCCCGAGCCGGGCGGTGGGAAACCGCTCCCGGTCAGGCTTCCTGTATCGATGTATGGATTTCCCGTGGTGGTCAGGTCGGGAACCCGGTGGCAGTCGATCCACTCGGCGCCCAGGATGTTCCGCCATGCGGTCAAATCTGCGGGGCACGTGTGGCTGGCGAGCGCTGCGGCTGGAGCGACCATTCCGCAACCCAGCGCCGTGATAAATACTGCCTTGATCGTCGACATCGCGGAGACCTCCGCGTAGCAGCATATTCAGCACGCCGGTACTGAGGAGGCTCCAATCTTTCAATCGTCTGCCGGCCGACAGGGCCCGTTCTCCCGAAGGTCTTCACTCAACGGGGCGTCTGCTCGTGGGCGGGAGCGTCTGCCCAATGGACGGGAGCGGGGACGTGAGCGTCTGCTCGTGGACGGGAGCATCCGCTCGCAACAGCGGTACGCCCAGCCTTGACCTGGCGCTGAGGGTGTTCACCTTCCGAAGTGAACGCGACCGGAGGGCACCATGCCTAAAAAAGCCGTAATCGAAAGAGCCAACAAGGACCTTCGAGCGGGAAAAAGCCCAACCACTGCAGCCGGGGAATTCGTGCGCGAGGAGATGGAGCACATTCGTCGGGGCAAACACGGCGCTCGCTCTCCCAAGCAGGCCATTGCGATCGGCCTGTCCAAGGCGCGGCGCGCCGGAGTGCCTCTTCCCGCGCCGGGAAAGGGACAGGCCAAACGAAAGACCCGCCGCTCGGCAAGGCGCGACTACGAAGTCGGGCAAGGCCGGCGTAAGCCCAGGGCGCCGTCAGCCCGGCGCAGCCGCGCAGTACGAGCGGTCTTGAAGAGGGAGTCAACCGGGTCGGCGTCTCGGCGCGCTCTGTCCAATCAAGCAAGGCAGGCGGCCGCTCGCCGTCGCAGGCGGGCGACACGGCGGTGAGGTTCGGATCCAGGTACACAGCAGCCGCCAGGCAACCGTAGCACCGGGCCGCCGCGAGCGACCCGATCTTCGTTGAGGCGCTCAGCTTGGAAGCTTCCACTGGCGCGGCGCTTGGGTGGAATCTACGCTCCGCTCCCGTGCACCTACCCGCCCGCTCGCCGCCGATGCGTGGATTTCTCCTCATTCTCATCTCACGGCTTTCGTCTGTCGTTTGGATTCGAAACCTCATTCTCGCGAAGATGCGCAGGGACATCGGGATCGCCCGGATGCCGGATCCGCCGTGAGCCCGTTGGGGATGGCGCCGCTGGTCAAAGCATTCCGCGATCGCTCGGACGATCCGCAGCGGGCGCTCGAGCGCTGCATCAAGGCCGCGGATCGCGCCAAAGCGGACCGGGCGATCCTCTGGCGCGTCGCTCGGGCCGAGGAAGATGCTGCAGCGGCCGCGAGACGATTTGCACAAGGCCGTCCGCTCGGACCGCTGGATGGGATGCCTCTGGTGGTGAAAGACTCGATCGATATCGCAGGTTTGCCCAGCACCCACGGCACCAGCTTTCTCACCGAGCCCGCTGCCGGGGATGCGGTCGTGATCCAGCGCCTTCGAGCGGCAGGAGCGGTGATTTTCGCCAAGTGCAACATGCACGAGTTTGGAATCCAGCCCACCGGCGTCAATCCGCATCATGGAACACCGGTCAATCCCTGGGACCCGGAGCGAATCCCGGGCGGCTCCTCTTCCGGCGTCGGCGTGGCCGTGGCGTCCGGCATCGCACCCGCGGGCGTGGGAACCGATGCCGGCGGGAGCGTTCGCATTCCCGCAGCGCTCTGCGGTCTGGTCGGGCTCAAGCCGACATACGGGGCGATCCCGGACGGCGGGATCGCCCAGCTGACCAAGGACCTGGATCACGTGGGGCCGATCGCTTGGACCGTGGACGATGCTTCCCTGCTGTTCGAGGCGATGTCCGGCCGATCGCTGGGGGCTTCGCCCGGTGCCATTCGCGCCGCCGCTCTACGCGATTTCTTCGATGGGTGTGAAGAGGCCATGTCTCGCGCGGTGCGAGCTGCGGTGACCGAAGTGTTCGGGGATTGTGTGGACGCTCCGACGCCGATGACTGCGTGGGCCGCGGTGGTGGAATTCGTGATCGTGGGGACGGATGCCGGCGAGCTGATGGGTCCGCTGCTGCAATCCAGTGGCCATCGCATGGGCGCCGACGCCCGTACCATTCTTCAGCTCGGAAGAGGACTACCCCGAGCGGATCGTGAAAAGGTCGACCGAATGCGATCCGCGATCCGCGCCGAGTTGAGCGCGCTGCTACGCAGGTTCGATGTGCTCCTCGCACCTGCCGCGGGCGCATTCGCCCCCAAGCTGCATCGACGTGCCATGCGGGCGGGGGAGCTGGACACGCGCGCAATCGCGCAGCTGTCCGCAGTCGCCTTTCCGGCCAATCTCACCGGCCTGCCGAGCGTGGCAGTGCCCTGCGTGCGCGAAGGGCTTCCCGCGGCGCTGCAGATCATTGGACGAGCTGGCGAAGAGGGGACGATTCTGGCGGCAGCCCGCGAAGTCGAGGCGCGATTCGGTCCGCGAAAGCCGCCGCGCTGGTACGGGGCTGAAATCGAAAGCCAGGGTTCGGCATGATTGCGCAGGCGGTAAGATCCCTCGCTGCGGTTTCAAGCTCCAGCAGGGCCAGGCGAGCGGGGCTCTTGATCGCCTTTGGGGTTTGGATTGCTTTCGTGGCGAGCTGCCTTCGCAGCCTCAAGGCGGGCACGGTGAACGTTGGGTCGTTCAGCTCGGACTCGGCTGTTCCCGTCCTGATGGCGAATGGCTCAGCATGGAACGTGTTTCAAACCTTCTTCTATGGGCAGGATCGCTTCGGGGCCTGGCCCTTTCTCCTCCTGAGATTGGCGAAGCCGCTGGGCGTGGTGTGGAGCTGGGAACGCGTGCACGTCTGGATGAGCATTTGGGCGCTGGCGGGTTCGATCGCCTTGGCATACCTCGGCCGCTGGCTCCAGCCGCTGGGCGCCGTTGTTTATCTGATCGTGCTGCTGCTCGCGAATCCGCAGATCCGGGGGATCATGTTTGACTGGCGCAGGTGTACCCCTGGCAGCTCCCCGCCCTGCTCCTGGGGTGGTTGGCACTGAGGCATCTTGCGGAATCGATCGCCGATCGCCAGCCCAAGCGCTTGGCCGTGCACGCGCTCGCTTGGGGCTTGTGCACGCTCGCTGTCTGGATGTCCAGCGCCAGCGCTCCGATGCTCCTCGTGCTTGCGGCCATCGAGATCTGGCGCTCTTGGATGCTGCGTGCACCGGCGCCGAGGCCGCGGTGGGCTGAGCTCGGCGAAGCCACGGTGCCAGTTTTCGTCGCCGCCGGGTTGGAAGAAGTTCTTCGCTGGAGGTACCACGTCTTCGCCGCGGAGCACTACGAGCAGAGTTTCCGCACCGCGCTCCACGTGGATCGGGGGCACTTGGCAGTCAACGCGCTCGCCGTTCTCCACCGAGCTTCCGAGTTTCAATGGCTCATCCCCTGCCTGGTTGGGCTACTGGGAGGCGGTGCTTCGGCGCTCTTTCTCCTCCGACGGGAGCAACTGAGCCGCGAATCGACGAGCGGCAGGTGGAACGATCGCTTGCTGCTCGAGGCCGCCTTCCTGATCCTCGCTTGCTCCGCACTGGCTCTCATCCAATTGCCAGTGCTGATCGCCGTAGATCACGTTCGCATGAACGACCACGACATGCGTTACTTCACGCTGGTGCAGTTCTTTGCATCGTGCGCTGGGCTCTTCATCGTCGCCGCGCTCGTCCTGTGCTGGATGCGGAGCGCTAGGGCACGCAGGGTGGTCCGTTGGAGCGCCGCGTCGCTGACAATGGTGGCGCTGTTCGCCGCTCTGCCGGCACCGCGCGAGTCCGCGGCCGACTCGGCGCGACGCGAAAACGCCCAGGAGATCGCGCATCGGAAGCCGCACATCGTTCTGGTGAGCGGATACTGGGATGCGTACGCGATGGCCGCGCTCGTTCCGGGAGAGATTGTGGGGCTCCCTGTCGAGGGCGACTGGTTGCGCACGCCCTGGGACCTGGCGGCACTGAGGAGCTCCCGCGAAGTGGTGGTGGGTCACCAGGGAGCGTTCTCCGTTCCCAATCTCCCGCCAGGCGCACCAATCGTCGAGCAATACGGTGTCAGGCTCCGGCTGCTCACCGCCGACTGGTACAGCAAGCACGGGATGCGCTACTCCCTTTACGAGCACGTGGGCACCGAGCAGCCCAGATCGGCTGAGACCCCTCGCTGAGGTGGTGCCGGGGTGCTCCGCCCCAGAACCGTGCGCAGATTTGCTGCGCGCCGGGTCAATCGGGTGGCTAACCTGCCCGACATTCCCTTAGAATGCTCGGCTGAACGAGGACGGGACCCGAAGCGAGGGTCCGCCGCAATGCCCCAAGCACTCGGTAGAATCGATCCGACGGCGAGCTCAGGAATCACGCACCAGCCCATCCAGTATCCATCGGTGCGCCCGTTCGTCGAGCCCGATTGGCGCCGTCTCCCGGCGTACAGGAACGTCACCGCCGCCGATTGGGAGAGCGCGATCTGGCAGCGCCGGAACACGGTCAAGAACCTGAAGCAGCTCAAAACGGTGTTCGGCGCCTTCTTGCGCGACGACTTGGCGCAAAGCATCGAACGCGACCAGCGCGAGCTGGCCACCATGTCCTTGCTCTTGCCTCCGCAGATGCTCAACACCATGGACGAGGGCGATCTGTGGAGCGACCCGGTCCGGCGCTACATGCTGCCCGCCTTCGACGATCGCCGAAAGGATTGGCCCAGCCATCCCAAGGCTTCGCGCGACAGCCTGCACGAGGCGGACATGTGGGTCGTGGAAGGCCTCACGCACCGCTACCCAACCAAGGTGCTGGCGGAGCTCTTGCCCACTTGCCCTCAGTACTGCGGGCACTGCACGCGCATGGATTTGGTGGGCAACGATGTGGCGCAGGTAGAGAAGACCCGCTTCCAAACTCCGCCGCAGGAACGGCATGCGCAAATTCTCGAGTACCTGCGACATACCCCGTCCGTCCGCGACGTGGTCGTTTCCGGCGGCGACATCGCCAACTTGCCGATCGGCCAGCTGGAAGCGTTCGTCAGCTCGCTGATGGACATCCGGCACATCCGGGACATCCGGTTGGCCAGCAAGTCGCTAATGGGTATCCCCCAGCATTTCCTCCAGGACGACGTCCTCCGTGCCTTCGAGCGGCTCGCTCAAAAGGCGCGGTGCAATGGCGTGGACCTGGCGCTCCATACCCACGTGAACCATCCGAACCAGGTGACCCCGCTGGTGGGGAAGGCGGCCAAGAAAATTCTCGAGCTCGGGTTTCGGGACGTCCGCAACCAGGGCGTGTTGCTTCGAGGCGTCAACAGCGACGCGACGACGTTGCTTGAGCTTTCATTCGTCCTGCTCGATCACGCGAAGATCCTGCCGTACTACTTCTACCTGTGCGACATGATTCCGAGCTCGGAGCATTGGAGGCTTTCGGTGCACGAGGCCCAGGAGCTGCAGCACGACATCATGGGCTACCTGCCCGGGTTTGCCACGCCGCGCATCGTCTGCGACGTCCCCTTCGTCGGCAAGCGCTGGGTGCACCAGGTGGCTCGATACGATCGGGAGAAGGGCATTTCGTACTGGACCAAGAATTACCGGACCGGGCTTGAGGCGGCCGACCCGGAGGCGCTCACCCGCGAGTACGAGTACTTCGATCCGATCTACACCCTTCCGGAGGCTGGCCAGTCCTGGTGGCAGGCGCAGTCAGGCGGATCGCGGTAATTTGCTGTAGCGTCGCGATCATGCTGGCTGGCTCTTCCTCGATGCCTTCGGTTGGCGGGTCCAGTGTCTTCCCCTCCGCGAGCCGCGAGGAATGGAGCGATTGGCGTTGGCAGATGCGCCACTCCATCCGAACTCTGGAAGCGCTGCAAAAGCTGCTGCCGCTCACCGAGGATGAGCGCAGCGGCTGCATCGACACGTCCCAAGTGTTCCGGCTGGGCATCACGCCCTACTACTTCTCGCTGATCGATCGGGACCACCCTTTCTGTCCGGTGCGGATGCAGGCCATTCCCGTTCGCGCCGAGTCGCGCGTCCGCCCGGGAGAGCGACGGGATCCGCTGGGGGAAGACGAGCGGCGCCCGGTCAGCGCGATCGTGCACAAGTATCCGGACCGCGTCCTGCTGATGGCAATTGACAGTTGCTCGGTCTATTGCCGTCACTGCACTCGCCGCCGGATCACCAAGGGCGGTGAGCTGGAGCTGAGCAAAGACGAGCTGCGCAAGGCGATCGAATACATCCGCTCGCGACCGGAGGTGCGCGACGTTCTCATCTCTGGCGGAGACCCGCTCCTGCTCTCGGATGCGCGGCTGGAAGAGCTGCTCGGTGCGGTCCGCGCCATCCCACACGTGGAGATGATCCGGATCGGGACGCGGCTGCCTGTCTGCCTTCCGATGCGGATCACCGAGCCACTGGCGAAGCTGTTGCGTCGATTCGCGCCGCTCTATGTGATCACCCACTTCAATCACCCCAAGGAGGTCACTCCCGAGTCTCGCGCCGCCTGTGAGCTGTTGGTGGATCACGGCGTGCCGGTGGAGAATCAGTCGGTGCTGATGCGCCGGATCAATTCCAGCGCTCGGATCATCCGCGAATTGTCGCATCAGTGTCTGAAAATGCGCGTTCGGCCGTACTACCTGCATCAAATGGACGTCGCCGAGGGCCTCGAGCACCTGCGAACACCCATCGCCGTGGGGATCGAAATCCTGGAAGCGCTCCGGGGTCACACCAGCGGGCTGGCGGTCCCTCACTTCGCGGTCGACTTGCCGGGTGGCGGCGGCAAGGTGACGCTGCAACCCGACTATTGGGTCGAGCGATCAGCGCGGGAAACGGTCTTCAGAAACTACCGGGGTGACCGGTACACATACCCGGAGCCGGAGCAGACCGATTGCGACTGCCCCTACGATCCAGTCTGGCTGGTCAGGCGGCACTGAACGCAGTTTCTCCTCGTCTACAATGGTGCCCCATCGGGCTTGTCATCGACGTTGCCAGCCGCTACCGTGCGCTTTGATTGGAGGCCGGTGTGAAACGAATAATGATCGCTTTGGGGATGCTTCTAGTTGCGTCGGCCTGTGCCGGTCCCGCCAACCGGCTGCGAGGATCGTACGACGCTGCGCCTGGTCGAATGGCCATGGCCAATGCAAGCCACGACGGGCAGCCGCGGCAGGCCGCCTCCACGGAGATCGTTTGCGAAAATGAGATCGTGGTGGGCAGCCACATCCCGCGGCAAGTCTGTTACTCCGTGAGCGCGCGGGATAGCGAGCGCGCCGAGATCCAGAACTCGCTGGAACGGATGCCCAGCCCACCGCCAAGAATGCAGTGACATTTCGCTATCCGACGGCGACGGAGAGCCGCCGACGGTTGCGCCAGGCAGCGATTCCCGGCGGCATTCAATGAACCCGGCTCGTGGCGAGCGGATGGGTTGAGTTACAGCTCCCAGGCTCCAACAGAGCTTGCATGAAGCCTCCTCCAATTCACAGGGTCTTCGCGTTGGCGAAGACCGCAGTGATGGATCCGGTAAAGGAAACAGCGGACGCCGATGGCGCCGCGTGCGCCGCGATCTGTTTGAACGGACGATTGGGCCGGTCCGCTACCACTGGGTAGCCGGCGGCCGCAACCGGGTCGACGCTCACCATCGCATTGTTGTCCAGCTGGAAAGCGATCTTCTTCTTGGCGGCATCCCATTGCATCAGCAGCGCGTGGGGGCTCCCCAGCGCCACTGTTCCCAGGGACGTGGGCTGCTGCACGGAGGTGAAACGGAACAGTTGGCCGAGTCGCAGCGGAACACATCATAGGTACGGCGGTGTTGCCCATGTTGATCGCCGCAAACGCGTCACCAACTTGAGTCCCCGGTCGATTGATATCCGGGCCCGTCCCGGAACCGTTCGTCCTATCGTTGTACAAGGCCCCCTCAATACGCGCGACGAGCCGACCTTGGCCAACCAGACTCCAGTTGGTGATTGTTACATCAGACTGCAAAGCCCATTGACAACAAGCGGGCGAAGAAAGCGGGTGAAAAGCTTGAGCGCAAGCGATCCATAGAGCCCCCCTCATCCGGTGGCGAGGCGCCCAGGCAGCGGTTGCGACGTTGATGCAGAACGGCATCTGCTGGTCCATTTGCTGAACGTTTTCAACCGTGGCATACGCATTCGCTGAGAGGACATCCAGTCAAATCTCTCAGCCAAGAGGAGGGAGTTATGCAACGGACGCGGAGTATTGTCGCTGCGCTGCTGGCTGCTGTGGCGCTTCTCGGAGGCTGTGGGCAACCAGATCATCGGGGCCTTGGCCTGGAGACCGAGGTCCCGCCAGCCCTAGCCGCCTCTCCAGGCGCCGTAACCGGATCGCGGATCATCCATCACGTGACAGACACCGGCCAGATCGACCGACCCGAGGATTTGACCGGCTTCTCAATCGGAGCCTTGGTGGACGGCACCTTCTATCCTGGAACCGGTTTCGCAGATGGAACGTTTGTGATTCCTAATGTTCCACCGGACGTATCATATTACTTCAAGTATGGCCTTCCCGTTCTTGGCCCTGATTACGTCCTCACATCCGCTCGAACGCTTGATCTCGGCAGCTATCAGCTGGGCAGGCCCGACGCTGTGCCGCCCGAGGCGAGCACCGTTTTGAGCGTTGGCCTGGATGGGCTCAATCCGTGGGGTGCCACTGATGATCTGGAGATCACCTCGAGCAATGCCGGCCTGGTGCAATTCAATGCCTGGGCATTTGATCTCAACCGCATCATTCCGCGACCCGGTGACATCTTCCTTGTTCAACGATGGGACTATGCAAACTTCTTCGGCAATCTGATCGATGCCAGCAGAGGCGATCAGGCCGTGGTGCACCAGCTGGTCACCAATTACATAGGACCGCCAGGAGCAGGCGCCACTTATGCGGCGGCCGCGAAGGCGCTGGCGACTTCGACGTTGACGGTCGCCAATAGACAGACAACTTTTTTCGGCGGGACGCTTTTGGACGTTCCACAAGACCAAATTTTTTCGCTCTCCTGGGTGCTTTCCACTTTTCACGCGTATGGCAGCTCGGTTCACCCCAATGCGCAGCTCCAGGGCGATGAGCTGTTGATCGACGTGTTGCCGACCAGCTCGGCCAACGGCTTCTTCGATGCCGCGCCGGACCTGGTGGAGGGTTGGGTGAATCGGGAAGCTGCAGATCAGACATTTGACTTTGTGTTCGGCAATCCGTTTCCGGCCTTTTGGGGCGCCCCATTTGCCGAGGGCTTAGCTCACTATGTTCTGTCCTACCGGTTGCCCGGCACGGTCGTTCCTTATGTTGCCAACGCTTTGCTATTCACCATTGACACGGTCGCCAACTTTCCCAATCCGTTTCCGATACAGATCAGCCCGCCTCAAAACGTGCAGGTGAACGGTCAGATCGCGACCGACGACCTGGTGGGCGTCAGCACCATGCCGGTGATCACCTGGGATCCCCCTGCGGTGGGAACGGCTACGCAGTATTCCTTGACCTTCAGCGAGCTGTTTGCGTCGGGAGGACGGACTGCGCAGCGACGCGCAGGGCGGATCTTTACCGCGGGAACCAGCGCAACCGTACCGCCCGGCATTCTTCAACTGGGGAAACGATATTTTCTGCGCGTGACGGCGATCAATCGGCCGGCCGTGGACTTCCAGCAGAAGCCGTTTCAGACGGCGTTCCCCCACTCGGGAGCGACCGCGCTGACCGGCATTATCGATCCGTAGATCAGACAAGTTTTTGAATCGGTTAATAGGGAGAAGGCGCAGGATATTGCCCGCGCGATTTCTTAATCGGCGAAATGAAGCACAACGCCATTGTCTCCGACTGCCCAAACATCGTTACGGGCCGCGCCCCAAACGCTGTGCAAGTTGGCCGTAGTTGGGCTGGAAACCCGCAGCCACGCCGCTCCATCGTAATAAAGTATGACTCCCGCATCGCCCACGGCCCAGTACGCATCCCGGTCGCTCGCCCAGACCCCACGAAGAGCGGTATTCACGGGCGAACGCGACCTGGACCAGTGAGCTCCGTCGAAATGAACGACTGCACCCGAATCGCCGACGGCCCATATGTCGTTGTGCGCAGAACCCCAGATTGCAAGCAGCGGACCCTCGGTTCGGTACTGGAGCTCGTTGGCGTTACTCCGAGCGACCGCTCCCAGTCCGCCTCTCCTCTCATCGTTGTAGAGAGCGAGAGTCGCCCATACGTCGGTAGCTCCGCTGCCCCAGAGACCGGTACCATCACTAGAACCATGGGTAAGTCGTCCTGCAAAGAGCCAGTCGATCCCATTGTAATGCTCGCTATAACCGTTTCCCCCGACGACCCAAACGTCAGTGGGGCCGGTGCCCCACATGGCATTGATGTAGCGATTAGCATCTCGATGGATGTCTTGCCAGGATGTGCCAGTCCAGTGATAAGCAATTTGAGTTTCACCGCCCAGCCACACGTCCGACTCTGAATTCACCCACAGCCCGCAACGGTAGTGATTCAACTCCCAGCTCGATCGCCGCGGTGGCTCGTCGACTGACCAGTTGTGCCCGTCCCACCTGAGAGTCTGCCAGCCAGAGATCCAGATGTTGCTGGCACTGCTCCCGCGGACAGTACACACGCTGCCAGTCGACGGGACTGTCACCACTGCCCACGTTCCGGTGGGAGGGCCAGCTCCGATCCTGCCGCGCCCGCAAGCTCCAAGTATCAGCGCGAGCATCGGCACGCTTGAACCAATGGTGAGCCAGCGCACAGCGTTTCTCCAATCCACGATCTTCATACCCCGGAACGCCCCCTCAGGTCAGCTTCGCCGATCGGGAGCTTCACAGAGCCCGTCCATTGCGGGGGCGAGCTCAGAAAGCTGGGCGCGATTAAGACCAGCCTCCGGATATTCGGCGAATGGACACAGCTTCTGATTTAGGAACCGGCGGCGCCGCTCAGTCGGTGCACTTGTTACGGGAAGCTCGATTGGGCTTTGTCGCGCTCAGAAGTCAGTGAACCCGTGGCCGAGGTTTTCGCCCCTTGCTGGCGCCACATCCAGCGATGCAGTTGGCCTCGCTGTCGAACTCCATCGTGTGGCCGCTCAATGGCAAGTACCCGCGAGTATCTTTCAGCAGCTCGAGGAACCGCGCCGTCTTCGTTCCGGGAATGACTGCGCCGCCCGCGGTTGCTACTTCGTTCGCGTGCTCGGGAATCACTGCCCGCGGACCGATCAACTGGGTCACGGCGAAGGCTGCCTCTTCCGGACCGGTGGTAAAGATGTCGCCGATGTTGATCACCACGAGCTTCGGCCCGTAGTAATCCCGCACGATGCTGGCCATGTCGGAAACGTGGCCGGTATCCCCGGTCAAATAGACCGTCAAACCGTTGGTGAAGGTGAGCACATACCCGAGCGCCGGTCCCATCTGCGCAAGTAGCCCGTTGGAAGCAAAGTTTGTCTTTTCGGGCTCCAGCAGAAACGACGGGTCGAGCCCGTTTCCGTGCTCGGCGTACACCACCGTGATCCGAACCCCCGGCGCGCCAGGCTGGAGCGTCACGGTACGCTTGGCTCCAAATCCCACGTTCGAGCTACAGGGCTGCGACCTGGGGACGACTACCTCGTTGCCGGCGGCGCAGGAAGGCGTTGGTACTCCGCGCAGGCCAGCGATCTTCGACGCCAGAAACGTGCTCACGTCGGCCGAAACGAGCACCGCCGAGTTTTTTCCCGCTGCGATCTCGGCGGTGTTGGAATACGGCAGAGTGGGGCTGGTCCGCAGATCGCCTCCGCAGCTCGAGGAGCTGTCGTTCGGGTCCTGGGCCAGCTTGACGTCGCCCAGGTGATCGGCGTGCACGTGCGTGAGCAGGACAACGTGCACCTCGCCGAGCCGTGAATCTTCGCTGCCCGCCACGGTGCGCCCCGGATCGTAGAGGATTTTCACGCCCGAGGGATCCTGAAACAGGATGGCCCGATCCACTTGGCAGAACTCGCCCGTTCGGGCACCCAGCGGAGTGATACTCACCACTTTCGACTTTGCCCAGATGGACGGGGCGGGCAGCAGGACCAAAAGCAAAGAAACTGCCTTGAACGTGTTCATCGCGGACCTCCAGCGTGGGAAGTCCTGGTTGATGTCATTCGCCAAAATTCCGCGCAAGACTCGGCGTGGGCGGGACCGCTTCGATGTCCAGTTTACGACTGGCGGGCACGCCAACCAGCGCGGCGAGCCGTTATTCGCAACGCCACCGCGCACAAAAGCAACGCCGCAAACAATGTCGGCTCACCCGCATCGCCGACTGTTGTACAGCCGCTGCCGGAGCCAAGAGGCGTAACCACGTTGGCGACATTGTTGCTGAGCACGGGGTCCATCACTGGCGCCGCGACGTTCATCATCAGTTGGATCGAGCCATCGGGTTGATAGGACGAAGGAACCGAAAAGGTGACGGTGAACGACTTGTTGGCACGAGGAGAGATCTCTCCCAGCGCGCAAGGAAGGCCGGTGGTGCAATCTCCCTCAGTCGATTTGAAGCTCAGCCCCGCCGGAGCGGTGTTGAAGACTTCAACGTCAGGCGCGCTGGCCGGGCCGTTGTTGCCCACTGTCACCTTGTAGCTCACGTCAGATCCCGGACGGTAGCTGGACGGCCCGCTCACCGTGATCGCGAGATCTGCGCTCATCTGTCCTGGATTGGGCGTCGCCACGGACCAGCCGATGTCCTCGAGCAGGTAAGTGGTCAAATCGAGATTGTGGCCCAACGAGGTGTCGTATGCCGGATCCATCAAAAGTGTTGCGCTGGGGTCCGTGTGCGTGACCGAAGACCCGGCCATGTATGGATCCGGAGTGTAAAGCAGCGCTCGGTCGTGGTCATCCGCGCCACGCCGAGTGGGCGGAAGCAGCAGACTGACGATCACCGGTTCCGAAGAAAGGACCGTTCTGATTCTGGCACCATCATTTTGCGAGATGCGGACGGATGGAATGGTGATGGTGGCGTCGACGCCGCCCATGGGAGCCGGCGGCGAGCCTGGCACATTGTCGACAATTATCGCCGCCGCCGCTCCGGCGTTCTGAGCATTCTTGACTTTCACGGTGAAATTACAATTTCCTCCGCGATCGAGCAGGGCGATCGCACCGGACAGCGAAGGCAGGGGAGCCGTGCAGCCGGTGGTGGATCCCGCCGCGTCCAGCGGAGCCTGGAGATTTCCGGATACACCGGCCGAGGTGAGGCTTGGACCAAACAGCGCGGTCCCCACCAGGTAATCACCGGCGATGCTGGGCGGCGATTGAACGGTGAGGGAAGGCGTGCCCGGACGGAGGATGGTGGGAACGGCCGCGGTGACGTTCAATCCGTCCCAGACCAGCTTTCGGGGTCTGACCGACGACGAAGCGCGCTCCGCATCGGACATCATGTTCCAATGCTTTTGCACGACCAGGTCGAACATGTTGTATTCCCAAACGTCCGGCTGGTTGTTCAGCTGTGCGCCGGTTTGGGTATCGGTCAGAGTTACAAACCCCAAACCGTGCGCGAACTCGTGCAGCACCACGGTCACCAGGTCGAGCTGGTTTGATGCCGAGACGTTTCCATCCAGACCGTAGTACCAGCTGTCTCCGGTCAAACAAGTGGAGCTGCCGACGCTGGAGTTGAACTGCGCCTCAATCGGGGGCGTGGCAGGATCGAGATCCTGTCCCACAAACTGGTTGGCCAGAGCGCCGGGATACCAGACATTCGGCAGGGGAAAACTGGTGTCGGCCCAGGCGACCGTGGGACCTGCTATCCCGAGGACGCCCATGGTCGCGGTGCAGGACAATGGGGTGAAACTGGCTTGGATCCGGACCGAGGCTCTGCCATTGAGCGCCGCACTCCAGATGGTGGCGGCGTATTTGAAGGCGAGCAAACGCTGCTGCCCCACGGTGGTTCCAGCGTTGCCCCCTACCGGAGCCACGGCTGTTGGATCATTGAATCCCTCGTTTGGATTGTTCTTGTTGACAATCACAATCGTGGCGGCGGCGTGCGACAGGTCCGGCACCGCAAAGACGATCGACGCGGCAATCATCGCAGAGCAAGCTATCGGCTTAGCGCTCTTCAAGGGTCATCCGTGAGCCGCCGGCGAAGAATTCAGTCGCCCGGTCGAGCGAATTGGTGCAGATGGTCGAGTGGGACCCGTCTGGATTCTTCTCCACGATCACCACGTTGCGAAAACCGGCCTGCAGGCTCACGCTTTGGCGGCCGTTGGCGTCTGCGCTCGATGGAAGATGCTGCGAAGGCCGCTTGAGAAAAGGCTCCAACCGGCGAGCCTGCTCCGCGCTCTGCGCCAATTCGGTACGAGGCGGCGACCTCCGCGGATCCAAGCCGACGTCCGCCGCCTGACATGCCCCCAAGGTTAGACCCAAGACTGTCCCCACTGCGCTCCAACGAACACTGAGACGTGGCGACTTCCTCATCGTCGTCCTCACCGAGCGAACCAACTGCCAGGAACGTAGGCACGCCGGCGATTATTCACCTGGAGCAGGGAAGTAACAGTTCGCTCGTGTCCCTGTGCCCCAGTACGATCGCCAGCATCGAGCTCGGCAAGATGGCGCGAATCACGGTGAGCGATACCGGACCTGCCTGCCATCAGGCGTCGACCAAATCATCTTCGAGCCCTACGTTCGCCTGCCGGGAACGAGCCAGCCGGGAATCGGCCTGGGGTTGGCCACAGTCAAACGAATTGTGGAGGCGTACGGCGGGACCGTGGGAGTGCATTCGGTAATCGGCTGTGGGAGCTCGTTTTGGTTTGAGCTTCCAGTCGCCTCTCCCGAAGCAAATGCATCGCGATAGACAAGGTAGTCAGCTCCGGAGGCGGCCGCGCAGGAGAACTGGCTATTTGACGATCACCACGAAGTCGATCGGAGAGCTGCCCAGTGCGATGTGAGAGCCGGCATCAAAGGATCTCTCGTACAGTTGATACTCCACCAGTTTGATATTGTTGTCCCGCCAATTACCGGATACGCCCGTATCGGTGAATCCGGCCGCGGCAATCCAGGGCGGGGTGGTGGCCTGCCGGGTGAACATGATGTAGACGTCCGCGTTCGCCGTTAGATCAAACGAGATGTTCGAGGTCTTGGAGCTCTCGCTCTGCCGCTTGGTGGCGATCCAGCCCGCGGCGCCGGATAGTTCCGCTGGAACCAGATCGAACGTGTTGTCGCCGGTGCCGTCGAAGTCGCGATAAAACGGACGCTGATCCGAGAGCGGGGTGTTGATGTAGAACGCCGGGATGTTGCTGGAGGTCACGTTGATAACCTTGGCCCCGTCTTCATTGGGCATCACCTGGCCGCCGGCCTTGTAATACACGGTGGCGCTGTCCGAGTTGCCGGCATCGTCGATCGCCACGATGTCGTTCCTTCCCAGCTGTAGCACGTCGTTCCAATAGAACACGTTGTTGATCACCGTTCCATTCGGATGTCTGTAGCTGCCGTTGCCTTGCGAGCCCTGACTGGCCCCATTCACGATCAAGGCGAGGTTGCTGGCATTGGAATACACCTTCACATCTCCCTGACCTTGGGGATTGGCGTTGCGCAGAAAGTAGTGCGGGCCGACGATGCGCACCAGTGGCGTCGCCGGCTTGAGGAAGGATCGGTACAGATAATAAATATCCTTTTTGTAGTTGGAAAAAGTTTGGAGCCCCTTGGTATTGATAATTACCTTGTACTTGTTGTCGGAAAAATCTCGGAAGACCCAGTTGGAAAAGGCTGGAACGTGGCTTGGGTTGGTGACGAACAAGTCCTGAAATTTGACTTCGTTGTTTATCGCCCCGTACTGCTCTGGCTCGTAGGAGTCCACCGTCCGGTTGGTGTTGAAGTAGTCGGCGTTCTGCGTCGGAACCACCATTCCGGCGCCTGATTCGGAGATCCAGTGATATGGGGTGGTATTCCAGTCGTACATCGAGCCGCCATACCAGCCCGGGTAAATATTGTGAAAGATGAAGTCTACGTTGGATGGCGTTTGTCCATTTGAGGCGTAGACCACCGGCCGGGATGAATCCGCCGCCTTGATCGTCGCCGCGTATTGAGAAATGGCGGCGACACCCGACGACTCGTTGCCGGCGCTCCAGAAGATAATCGAGGGATGGTTGTAGTTCTGAAACACCATCTCGCGGTTGATTTGGTCGCCATTGGCGGTGGGTGGGCCGCCATTGGTCTGCCCATTCTCCGCCCACACTAGAAAGCCCCTTTGATCGGCCAAAGTGTATTCGAGCTCGGCGTGGGGATAGTGGACCAGGCGGACGAAGTTGACACCCAGATCCTGGAGGTTGTCCCAATCGTCGACCAGCTCGGCATCGGACACCGCGTTGGCGCTGTATTCCGTCTCCTGGTGTTTGCTCACGCCGCGCAACTTGAGGGAAGAACCGTTCAAGCTGAAATCGCTTGCACTGAGCTGATAGGAGCGGAAGCCGGTGTGCTCGTCGATCGAATCGGTGAGCGCGCCATCGACCGAGATCTTCACGTGGACACTGTAAAGATAAGGATCGGAGGGGTTCCACAGTCGGGGGGTGGCGATCGTGCCCGCCTGGGTTACCGCCACAGTCGATGTGGAGGGGACCAGAACATCCTGCTGCAAGCTCAAAACCACGTTCTCGTCGGCATCCGTAATCAGGTTGGTCACCGTGAATGTCTTGTCCACCGTGTCGTCGTTCCGGGCCAGGCTGCGGATCGATATGTCGGCCGAATCGCTGCTGACGTTGGACGGCGTGATGTATACGCCCTTCGATGCATAGTCGGTCGTGGAGACGTGATAGGGGCTGGTGGCCACGTACCAGGCCTTTCGGTAGATCCCGCCGTAGCCCTTGAACAGGCGAGGCAGACCATCGGGCAGGCAGTCGGCGCAGTTCCCATTGCTGACCTTCACCGCCAAGACGTTGTCTCCTCCGAAGTTGGTCGCGCTGGTCGCGTCGAAAATGAACGCCGTGTAGCCACCGCGATGCTGCCCCAGGAACTGGCCATTGACGTAGACATCCGCCACCTGGAACACGCCTTCGAAATACGCGTAGAGGCTCTTTCCGGCAAAGGTGTCAGGAATGTTGAAGTGGGTGCGGTACCAAGAGTTCGTGAATCGCGTCACTTGGGCCACCGAGTCCCAGGTATGCGGCACTGACACCGAGGGCCAGGAGCTGTCGTCGAAGTCGATTGCTTCGGCGCCTGTCAGCATGTTGCTGGAAATAAACTTCCAATCCGTGAGCTGGGTCTTCGTTCGGCCGGCGGTGTCGGCCGCACAAGATCTCCGCGGAGAAGGTGCAGCAACGAAGGCAACGACGAGGGCGAGCGTGACACTATAAGTATTGACCAAAATCGGCTTGTCCATCGTGTGCTCCGTCTCAATGTTGCGTAGGCTTCGCCGGTATTTTTCCGGCGCGCAGCCTGGCCGATCGGACGAGTGGCGTCAATTCCGATCTTGATCTCACGTTAATGACACCAGGTTTTCGCGGCCTTGTGTCGCCAGCGCAGTCCCGCGCGGAGCTGAACGTTCGCCGATTTGCAGAAGTTGTACTCGTATCCGATCAGTGGTGTCTTATGGAGGTAACGGTTGTCCGTGAGTTGCGGATCAGCTCCTCCTGGCGGTCCTTGTCCCGGTAGATTTTCTTCGTGAAAAGCGGAAATATGATTTTGTCGTAGAGGAAACCGCCGTGCCCGCGACTGTCTCCCGCCCCAATCCCGGTAATGGCCACCAAACGTTTCACGCCGTGTTTCTCCATCGCGGAAATCAGAAGCAGCGTCGACTCCGAAAACAGATTCGGGGGACCATGCCTGCCCACACCGATGGCGTCCAGGATCAAAATCTTCATCCGATATTCGCCCTCGAAGTGACAAGGGTTGGTTGCCCAAAGCGCCGGGACGGCGGTATGCCTCACAAAGAGTGAAGTCAAGGTGCAGATCTGCGATCTGTCGCGTGCCCACGCGGACTATCGATCGAGACTGCTTGCTTCAGGGATCGTGATCCACGCCAGCTTGCGGCGCGGGAAGTCGGATGTGTGGTTTCCGGCGCTGAAGTGGATGGCCGCAGTCAAGCTATGATTGGCGCGAACGCTCCGGCACGCGATGTCGCTCTTCGTTCTTCGAGAGGGATACCAGGTAGTCACCACTTCCGCGGGCGGCCGCATCGTCCACCTGCGCACAGGTGATTCTCGCGATTTATCACCGGAGGAGGTGCAGCTTTTCGCGCGAGCCACAGCCGGAGGTGTCGACGCCAAGGATCCAAAGCTGCGCTCTCTGGTTCGCAAGTTCGCCAGCCTTGGCCTCTTGGTCACCTCCAGCGCGCCGCCGGCCGCCTCCGGTTCGTCGACCGCTGTCGCCGCCGCGACACCACCTAGCTCTGGTGCGCCACCCGCTGTCTCCACCGCGACAACGTCCACTGCCGATGTATCATCGAAATTGTCCCCGCCCTCCATCGGTTCCGTTGCTGCCGCGACGGCGGCAAGCGCGACCGGGCCATGGGCGCTCACGCCTCCTGCAAGCAAAGGACAGCAGCCCGAGCCTACCCGCCCGCCGGCTGTTGCGCCTCCCAAGCCAAAACCCGAGGACATCGTCCGACTCTTCCGCGCCGACTTGAAGGTCAGCCGCAGGACATCGTCGGCATTGTTCGACCTCACCGATCCGATCACCGGCAAGTCATTTCCACTCTACGATTTCGAGGTCTCGCTCACCCGAATGCTGGATGGCCGGCGGCGCTACTCGGATGTCCTCGAAGCGGGTCAGCGATTGGGCATCCCGGTCAACCTCGAGAGCCTTTTGCAATTCATTCGCCAGTTGGAGATCTACGGGTTTCTCGCCCCGCCTGGTCTTCAGCTCAGCGATGCGCGCAAGTCGATGCGCGCGCCGCGCCAGAAATGGGATGAAAGCATTCGCGCTCTCTTCCAGAGCGGCCTTCGAATGCACCGCCAGGGCCGTTACGCCGAGGCAGCCAACTACTTCGAAGCGATGCTCGAACAGGATAAGCAGAACGCGGAGGCCCTGGATATGCTCGAGCAGGTGCGCCAGCGCCTCTCGATCGGCGCGGGGCCAGGCAAAGAAGTCGTTCCGCTGCGCGCCGATCCTGCGCAAGTAAGCTTCGAGGAATTGCTTCTGGATGACGATGTCACGTTGCTTCCAGAGGGTTCGGAGCTATCTGGACCCGCACCGTCGCGTGCCACCGAGCGGATGCCTTCGCCGGCACCGCCCCTCGCAAGGCCACTGCCTGAAGCATCGCGACCGCCAGAGACCGCGGCATCCCCAGCGCAACCCGAGATGGCGGGGCTGAGCGAGACAACAGGCCTCGTCGAGACAACCGCACGCGCCGCGACGCCGACAGCACAACCCGAAACGTTGGTTCGACCTGAGACGATGTCAGCGCCCCAGACCACGATCTGGTCTGATACTGACCGGGCTGATATTGCAGCGCGGTCCGATACCATTGTACGGCCTGACACAATCGCGCGAGCGGACCCGGCAGCGCGGCCTGACGCAATGGCGGAGCCTGAAACAACAGAGCGGGCTGAGGGAGCAGGACTGTCCGAGACAACCCTGCGGCTCGAGACCGGGACGCGGCCTGAGGCAACTGCTCTGCCCGAAACGACATTGCTGCCCGATAGCGCAACGCCTCGCGGCGCTTCTTTCGAGTCCATCCCATACCCGGTCGTTCGCGATCATCGGGTGCGAAGCGCGGAGAGGGCGCGGACGGGCCCTGAGCCCCGACGGACGCGCTGGGTGTTGCTGGGGATTGTCACCGCGATCGCCGCAGCCTCGGTGGCCGCGTGGTATTTTCTCTCGCTGGGATTCGACGTGACCCCGGATGCGACACACGTGCGTGTATCAAAAAAGAGATCTGCGCCCAAGAAGCTCGGAGCGCCTTCATCCGCGCTCGCCTCTCCTCTGCCGGACGGAGGCAACGTCGTGGTGCTGGCCGCTTCCGTTCACTCGGATCTTGCGGCGAGTGATGCCGCCGCCGCGGCGCGACCTGATGCCGGCCCTGCGCAGGAAGCGAAGGTCTCGTTTGCCGCCGGCGCCACGGCCGACGCCGGTCAATCGTCAGCTAGCGCCAAGGCCGATGCCGGTCAATTGTTAGCCAGGGGAGAGCCGGAGCCGACGCCGGTGGCGCCAGTCGTCGCCGTGGGCTCTGCGGACGCGTCTGTCGCGCGTCCCGCCATAGGGCGCGGCCTCGAGGGAGCCGACGCCCGACAAATGACCCTGGGATGGGTTACCACGAAAATCGAAAACCGTGGTCGGGTCACCATGGGCGAGTTGCTCGCACCGGCGGATGGGAATGTCTCGTGGAAGGCCTCGCCTCAACAGCGCGTCCGGCGCGGCGAGATCGTCGGCAGCCTTCAGCCCCACGGAGACGGCGAAGAGCTGCTGCTCAAGGCGCCCAAGGATGGTCTGTTCATGCCGAAGCCTCGCGACAAGACGGAGGTGAAAAAAGACGAGCAGCTCGCAGCGATTGTCTACCACGAGGCGTATTTGCAAGCCTCGGTCGCCGATGCGAGCCCCGAGCCGGGATGGCCGTGCGAGGTTTTTCAGCAAGGTTCCGGCACCAAGGCCAGCTGCAAGATCATCACCGTCGTCAAGCGTGGCGCAAAACATTTCGTGACCGCTACCACCGAACCAACGTGGTTCGACACGGCTGACGATGCCCGGTTGCGTGTGTCGGCTCCGCGGTAACGCCCCTCTCAAGGCGCCGCATTGGTCAACTGACCGCGGCGCTCGTAAATCCAGTCCAGCACCCAGCGGGCAATCGCTTTTGCACCCGGCGGTGAGTAATGGATCCCGTCGTCCATGCGCGCTCGGACGAACCGGCCTTCGCTCCGGATGAAGGTGGCGTAGTCGCCGTTCGGTCCGGATACCAACATGTCCAAATCCAAATATTCCACTCGCGGCACTTCCTTGGCTGCCTGCGCGAAGATGCGATTGAGATATCGCGCGCGCTCGGAAAAGGAGGATTCGCGCATCGGCGGCAAGCCGAGCCACAACACCCTTGAATTCTTCCCCGCCAGCAATCGCATCATCGCCCGGACGCGCTCGCTGTATGCCTTTCGCCAGCCCGTTCGACCAAAGAGCAGCAGCCGCTCTCCGTCGCGAATGTTGGTGGCGTCGTTGGCCCCGATGGAACAGACCACGTACTGCGGCCTGTCCCTTTCGAGCAGCGGCGGCACGACTTTCATCCAATCGAAGAGATCGGATCGGCTCAGGCCAGTGGCAGTCTGAAACGCGCGCACGACGCGCGGCTTTGGATCTCGGGTGAGGCTCGCGGCGATCGTGCCTCCCAAGCTGCCGGCGATCATCGAATCGCCCATCAACAACACGGTCGGAACCATGTCTGGCTCCGGCTTGGCGGACTCAGCGCTTTCAGCGACCTCGGCGGCGGTGGTCTCGGCGTCGCCGGCAGTCTGCGCTCCTTCGGTGGTTTTGGATGTGTCGGCGGTGTCTTGTCTCGCCGGCACTTCCTGCTCTGTGTCCGTTATTGCGGCAGCAGAGGCGTCTTCGGGTTCCGGTGCGCTCTCGGATTTTTGCCAGCCACCCGCGAGCAGCGGATCCTCGCCTGCGCCGAGCGCTCGGGTAAGTCGGTCGCCGGTGCTCACCAGCATCCGTCGCGGTCGCGTCACACCCCAGGGTTCCAACGCGGCGTGGATGGGTTCGAGCGCGGCGAGCCAAGCGCTTTGGGTTGGACCCACTTCCATCCGCCTCGCCCAGGTAAGCAGTCCCTCGGATTCCAGGATCAAGCTGGCCGCGGCGAAGACGCCCAGAATCACCCGGACCTCGCGGAGGCAGTACAGTCGCCCGGGCGCAGACGCGATGATTTCGTCCGCAGCGGAATCGGGCGCGGCCATCCACGCGTAGCGCTCGATCGCCTCGGGGATGCTGTCCTCTCTCAGCTCATCCTTCGACAGCGGCGGTGCCATCCACGCGGCGGGCGCGTCGTTCGCTGCGGCTGGAGGATGTCTTGGTTTAGACCGCGGCACGACTTCCTGCGTCCTCTAGAATTGGAAGTAGATGAACGGAGCAACGCCTTGCGGGCCAAAAGCCTCGATCAACAACACCGCTAGAGCGAAGACGAGCCCCTGTGCCATCAGCGGCAAGCGGGCAAAACGAACGCGCACCGCCGCGCGCCGCTTGTCGGAGATGATTTGACTGAACAGGCCAATCCCGATCGCCAGGACCACGGCCGCGCTGATCGATGGACCGACCTGCCAGCGACCCAGCGCCCGGACAAATTCCCAGGCGACATCAAGGGACGGAGCGCGGAAGAGCACCCAGCCAAGACACACGAAGTGGAACGTGAGCAGCCATGAGATTGCCCTCCAACCGCCAGCCGCGCGGAGGCGCGTGAGGGAATCGAGCTTGAGCTCAGACCAGACTCGGTGCGCGATCAGACCCGCGCCATGAAACGCTCCCCAGAGGACGAAGTTCCAGGCCGCGCCATGCCAGAGGCCTCCGAGAACCATGGTCACGGCCAAATTCGCCAGGGTGCGAGCTCGCCCGCGCCGCGAGCCGCCCAGAGGAATAAAAAGGTAATCGCGCAACCACGTCGAAAGGGAGATATGCCACCGGTGCCAGAAGTCCTGCGGGCTGGTCGCCAGGTAGGGGGCATGGAAGTTTTCGGGCATCCGATAGCCGAGGAGAAGCGCGGAGCCGATGGCGATGTCGCTGTAACCAGAGAAGTCGCAGTAAATCTGTGCGGCGTAGCCGTAGATGGCCAGCAGTAACTGCGAACCTGAATGCGTTCCGATCGACTCGAAAACCGGATCCACCAGCCGACCGGCGATGAAGTTCGCAAGCAGCACTTTCTTTGCCAGCCCGCTGGCGATCAGCTCCAGCGCGCGCGACGCGTCGATCGCGTTCGGGTCAGGGGTTTTTGCCAACTGGGGCAAAAAGCTGCTCGCGCGCAGAATGGGTCCGGCCACCAGCTGCGGAAAGAAAGCCACGTAGAGAAGGGCGTCGAGCGCATTGATCCGCAGCGGGATCCGACCCCGATAGGCATCCACCATCAGCGAGATGGCGTGAAAGACGAAAAAGGAAATCCCGACCGGCAGCGCGATCTCCGGCAGGCTGACCCAACCGGGGCGAAGCCCCACCAGCTCGAGCAAGTTCAAGGCTGCGGTGGCTGCGAAGCCGAGATATTTGAACAGCACCAGCGCGCCGAGCACGAGCGCCACGCCACCGCCCAGCAACGCCTTTCGAGCGCGGGCTGAATCGACCATCTGCACCGCGCTTCCCACCGCAGCTGCCACCATTGAAATGCCTACCAGCAGCGGTAGCAGGCGCCAGCTCCAGAACGCGTAGAAACCGTAGCTGGCGATCAACAGCAGCGTTTTGTGAGTGCGAAGATGGCGTCGCAAGCTCCAGGCGGCCATGAAGACACAGAGAAAGAAAATTCCGTACTCAGCCGTTGGGAAGAGCAAGTTTGTTATCGGTGTTTGTTATTGCGGCAGCGTCAGCTTGATCTTGAACGTGTAATCGATCTCAGTGGGCTGGCCGTTTAGTATGTATGGCTTGTATTTGCGGCGTTGGAGGGCGTTGACCACCGCGCTGTCCATGAACGGCAGGCCCTTGAGAACCCGGCAGTTATGCACCGTTCCCTCGGTGGTGACGACGCACTTCACCAGCATCACGCCTTCTACTTCCCGCTCGACCGCTTTCGGCGTGTACTCGGGATCGGGCCCGGAGAGTTTCGTCAGCTGCACTTTGCTCTCATCCAGGTCGATCGGAGCTTTGGGCGGCGGGGGGCTGGTTGCGGGCGGGGGTGCTGGTGCGCTCGCGGCGCGGTCCTCGGGCGGCGGCTTGGGAGTGGGCGGTGGCTCGTCGCTCTTTTTTTCCTCCGGCTTCTCGGAGTCCACGGGCCTGGGGATAACTTCGCGGCGATCGACGATGGCGTACGTCGGCTTGGGCGAGGATCTCGACTGAAGGCGCTGCGAGAGGACGACCTCCGGACCCGAACCGCCGGTGACCACCGTCATCGCGTGGTAGCCCTTGAGCGTGAGCAACAACTCGGCAGTGGCGGTACCGTCGGAGCGTGCCGGCACGTCGAACGCGAGCGGCGTCGATCCCATGCTGCGGCGGCCCATCCAGACGTGCGCGCCCTCCGGCTCGGTGATGATGCGGAACTTGACCAGCTTGCCGGCGCGTCTCTCGAGCGCTCCCGCGGGCTCTGGCTGCTTGGGAGCAGGCAGCACGGCGGTCGGCGTTTCCTGCAGCACCCGGGGCGTATCGATCTGCGCTGGCGCCGGCTCACGTCCAGCGGAGTCACGACGTCCCACCACGAAGGCGGTTCCCGCCAGCACGAGAGCCAGCGAAACCACCGCGATCGCGCCCAGCCGCATCTTCGGATTTCGAGCCAGCGACCCGAGCCTTTGGAAGGCGTTCGCTTGCCGCGGAGGATCGACGCTGATGTCGATGGCGAAAGTGGCGTCCTTGGCCTCCGCCGCGTCGCTCGCCAGCGCCGGCGTGCGCATCGGCGCCGGCGTTGGTCCCGCGCCATTCGCGCCGCTTTCCGCAGCCAGAATATTGTCCATCCCCGCTGCGCTCGCCGCCTTCCGAATCGCCTCCAGCACATCGTCCATCGACTGAAAGCGCCACGACGGCTGCTTCTCGAGACACTTCATCACCAGCGCCTCGACATCCTTCGGCAGTTCGATTTCAGGCTGGCTGGACCGCAGCGGCGGAGGCGACTCGTTCATGTGCTTGAAAATGACGTCGATGGTGTCCTTGGCCATGAACGGAGGCCGACCCGCCAGCATTTGATACAGCAGCACTCCCAGGGCGTAGATGTCGCTGCGTGGATCGGCGTGATTGCGCGCTTGCTCCGGAGCCATGTACTGAGGCGAGCCGAGGAACATTCCGGCGCTGGTGACTTCGGAGTTGCTTGTGTTTCCCTCTCGAATGAATGATTTCACCAGGCCAAAGTCGAGGACCTTGACGATGTCCTCGCGATCCTCGGTCAGCAACATCACATTGGCAGGCTTCAGATCGCGGTGGACGATTCCCAACTTGTGGGCTTCGCGGAGCGAGCGGCAGATCTGTTGCCCGATTTGAAGGCAGCGAGTCCAGTGAAGCGGCCCGCTTTTAGCCATCAGCTGCGAGAGGGGCTGCCCCTCCAGGTATTCCATGGCAATGTAGAAAATGCCGTCTGGCGTTTGCCCATAGTCGAGGACGGTAATCGTGTTTCGGTGACGCAGCTTGGCGGTGAGCGATGCCTCGAGAAAGAATCTTTGCCGAAAAGCCGGATCCTGGGCGTTGGCGTAGCTGGGGTTGAGCACCTTCACCGCCACCACGCGATCCAGCGGCGACTGGATGGCTCGATACACCTTGCCCATGCCCCCGGCGCCGATCGGAGCGACGATGGTGAATCGCTCATTCAGTACGCGATACAGAAGCGGATCAGCTTCCGCTTCGACGGACTGAGGCTGCGACTCCGCCTCTCCCATTTTCTCCTCGGGAGACATGTGTCAGAAAAAAGCCTTCGACCCGAGGCCTTGATGGGTGAAATAACGGCCTACAGGATTACAGTTGGCGCAGCGCCGGGCAAGCAGTGCTGTGCGTGGAGGAAAGCAGCTGACCCACAGCTGATTGACGCTGTGGGCGGTACGCAGATGTATTCCTCGGGCGTCCTCCCGCGAGCTTCCACTATGGCGCAATGGTTTCAACAGCTGTTTCAATCAGCTCGAGCTCGGCACCCCGCGCGGTGTTTCGAGGAGCAGCGCTGCGCGCGCGCCGGTGAGCTACCCCGCGTAGCCGACCCGGCTCGGGGACCAGTGCTTCACAGACTGGTCCGCATTTTCCACTCGGTAGGCAGCCATAGCCTGTTGCCGGTGTAATTTCGCTCGCGAAGCAATCTCGTCGAAATCAAAGGCATACAGGGTATATATCTTTGTCTTTCCTTCTGGTCGGGATTGATAAGCCACAGGATAGAGCTCGGCGCCTGTTGCTGAGGTCAGCAGGCGATGAGGTATACCGCCCACTCACCGTGACACCAGCCGTCTGGAGTCGTTGCAGCTAACTTCTCATGGACAGCGGCTCCAGATTTCGATCCGGTTATCGGATGCAAATGCCAAGCGATCACCGTCCGGCGACCAGCCAACGCTATATTTGAGGCCGACCTGATCGCCTACAGTCGCTTGCAATTCGGCGCTGGTGGCGTTCCAGATCCTCACCGTCCGGTCCAGAGAACCGCTTGCCAGCTGCGTTCCATCCGGAGACCAGGCTACGGACAGCACCGTGCTGCTATGTCCGAGAAAACTTTGTACCAACGCGCCGGTGTTCGCGTCCCAGGTTTTGATCGTTCGATCTCCTGACGCGGTGACCACTTGCATGCCGTCAGGTGACCAGGCGACGGAATAAACCGTGGTGGCGTGTTCCGTCAGCGTGTGAACCACCGAGCCTGACGCGCTGTCCCATAGTTTTGCCGTGTGATCAAACGGACCGGACCCGCTGACGAACTGGGTACCGTCGGGCGACCAGGCCACAGACCAGACGTAGTCCGTGAAAGCAGTGCCGAGCAATGTTCTCAGCACTTCACCCGTGTCGTTATCCCAGAAATTGATCCTCCCTCCGCCGTTGCTACCCATGATCTGCGACCCGTCCGGCGCCCAGGCGGTGGAGAAACCCCAACCCACCAACTCGGTCAGCGCACGGATCGGCTCACCGGTCTGTGGATCCCAGATCTCGATGGTGTTCATCGCGCCTCCGCCCGCTCCGCTCGCAAGCTGCCCGCAATCAGGAGCCCAGGCCAGCGATGCGATGACCCGGGCATGAGTCGGAAAAGAGCGGAGCAGCTCCCCGGTGTCCGCCGCCCACAGAAACAGGCTACCGTCTTCGGCGCCACTGGCGAGCCACGCGCCGTCCGGCGACCAGGCGATGGCCTGCACATCGCTGGTATGGCCTTCTAACGTCACGATTGGTTCCCAAAGCTCACCGGCATCACAAGGGGTACCGGCTTCGGCGCCCAGTCCTGTCAAGCTGGAAGCAACCAGTGCGTTGAGCGCCGCAATGGCTCTCAACTGCTTTCTGCGCGAATTCTTGATCTGCCTTGAGCCAGCCTTCTCGCTCATAACACCCCCGTGCCAGGCCTTCAGGAGATCGGCGAAGGTCAGCAATTCGAGAAAGTGACACCGGGGTTTCGGCGGTGTTGCGTTCGGCAGCTCCCGCGCGTTCACTACCTATCGCCTCGCACAGATTTGTCTTGTAGCGGTCGGCAGCAGTGCTAAAAAGTTGTCAACTTCATCGTCACCGGGTCGACTTCGGCGTCGCCAGGGGGGTTCCATGATCGAAAGACACTTGGTGCGATGGTCAGTGGAGCTCGCGCCTCGGATTTTGATACCAGTGGTCACGTTGGGTCTGGCAGCGTGCGGCGGTCGGCCAGAGAAGTTGGCGAGAAATCTTTCCGAGCTCGACGCCTACGATGTCTGCCCCACTTGCCCGACCGACGGCTGGTCCTCTGCCCCGATGAGCCCGAATGCGATCGAGGATCATCTCACGGCGATGTGTTGCTTGCGCCACCTCGCCGAATACGTCCCGTCGGATGGCTCGCAGTACTTCTTCGGCGTCTGCGATTTCGGAGCGTACGATTGGGATTGCGCTCGTTACGGCGGAATACAGGACGACGGAGAGCCAGGCTGTCCGGGAGTTGGTCACTACGCCCAGCGTTGGATCTCCTTCTTCGGATTCGACGCACCGCCGACGAGCGCCAGTTATGCCGGCGCCGCGATGGGGACCTGCGGCACCATCGAGGTGATGGGGTTTCGTTACAAATAGGACACAACGGTGGCCGATTTGAAGCAGATCAAGGGGCTCGCCTTCGACGCGTACGGAACGCTTTTCGACGTCCACTCCGTGATGGCGTTGGGCGAACGCCTCTTTCCGGGGCAAGGTGCCGCGCTGAGCAACGCCTGGCGGCTCAAACAGCTGCAGTACACCTGGCTGCGGAGCCTGATGGCGCGTTACGCCGATTTCTGGAAGGTAACCGAAGACGGCTTGGTTTGCGCCGCCCGTAGCGTGGGCCTCGAGCTGGATTCCGCCAAGCGCAAGCAGCTGATGGACGCGTATCTGTCGCTGGAGATGTTTTCCGACGTGTTGCCCGGGTTGAAAGAGCTCTCCGCCGGCGGCTACAAGCTGGCCATTCTGTCAAATGGGGCGCCGCGGATGTTACAGGAGGTGGCGAGGAACGCGGGCATCGATCGCTTGCTGACGCACATCATCAGCGTCGACGAGATGAAAATATACAAACCCAGCCCTGGCGTGTATCAAATGGGGTCGAAGAGGCTCGGCATCGCTCCGGAAGCCACCGGCTTCGTCTCGTCCAACTCCTGGGACATTGCGGGCGCTTGTTCGTCGGGGTTGACGACCTTCTGGATCAACCGGGGAAATCAGCCGCAGGATGAGCTGGGCTTTCCCGCGCACCGGACGGTGAGCAAGCTGACCGATCTTCTGCCGCTCTTGAAATCGACCTAAGCCGGTATTTCATCCGCCTCGTCGCTCGGGACGAAACATGATAGCCCGCCCAGTTATTGCGCTGCTCTGCGTGCTGCTGCTGGTCAGCGCAGGAATCAATGTCTTTCTGTTGCTGCAAGACCGTCACTCTACCGGCCACAACCCAGTGGCTCGGCAGAGTGCTGATGGGCCAGCGCAACATGAGCGACGATTCGATCCTCGCAGTGATACGCCTCGCGGCGAAACCAGAATGACGACGGTGCCCGGTGAGCGCCCGATTTCACAGAGTGGGCTTGACTGGCAGAGTTGCGAAGGACAGCTCACTGCGGCGCGGTCCGAGCTCGCGGTCGCGCGCGCTCAGCTCGATCGTCACGCACCACCGGAGGCGCGTTACGAAATGGGAGTTGCAGATCCTCGATCTGCAGAACGGCTGAGACCGGAGCTTCAGCGGGTCTTCAGCAGCGATGGCGGAACCATCCACTGGACGGTCGATTGCCGCAGTCGAAATTGCAAGCTGCAGCTATTGGTGCCCAGTGGGGAAAGAAGCGACTGGATGGAAAGACTTCAGAAAGATGATGGGATCCGAAGAATGACCACGGGCATGTCGTTCCACTCCGGCACGCCGACCAATGATCCGATCACCGGAGAGGCTTTCTTCGAAGAGAACGCCTATGTGCGGCTTGCGGACGAGGGAGAGGACAGATTGGCGGGCCTGGAAGTGGCTAAGCAACTGGTCGCTTCCAAGTTGGCGGCGCCCGTCGGTGTCGGTTGGATCGGGCGGGCCCGCGATTTGCCCGGGGCGCGCCCCTGCTTTTTGACCCACCGACCGTATCAATTGCCCGAAATTCCGAGCCTCTGAGCGCAACGCGTCCTGGTGCGTTTCCTGCCCTTGTAGCTCGTCCGACGTTCGAACCCAAACAAGAATTGGAGATTGGAATGAAGACGCAAAGTAGCGTACTGGCGACATTGGCTGTGATGATCGGCGCCTGGGGTGGTGCCGGCTGTGGAACTGGACAGAGTACGCCTGGAAGTCCCGATGATCCAGCGGCTCAGATGGGCACGGAGCGGGCCTTTCCCGGCCGGTCAGGCCCACGCGTATCGGGGCTCATTGAAACAGCATACGGCCTGCGACCAGTCGAATACGAGGTGATCGACGGCCTCGCCGTGTTCGAGGGCGACATCATTCTGGGCAGTGCGGATGAGGTGGCGCGCTCGTCCGAGCTGAACGCGACCAGGCACAGGGAGCTCTCGGAGAGCGCAGGTCGCAACAACATTCAGTTCAGATGGCAGAACGGCGTCGTGCCATTCGAAATCGACAGCGCTTTCACCAATCCGCCGGCCGGCGAGCTGTCTCAAACGGACATTCAGAACGTGATGGCTGAATACAACGACACAACGCCCTACTGGTTCCGCCCGCGCAACGGCGAGAATGACTACGTGCGCTTCGTGCGCGGCAGCGGCTGCAGCTCGCCCGTCGGTCGTCAGGGCGGGCGCCAGACGATCACGCTGGGCCTGGGTTGCCTCAAGGGCCAGGCCCGTCATGAAATCGGGCACGCGCTCGGCCTGTGGCACGAGCAATCGCGCTCAGACCGCAATCAGTTCGTGACCATCAACTGGGCAAACATCCAGACTGGTCAATCGAGCAATTTTCAAACCTACTCACAGCAGGGTCAGGATGGTCGAGACATGTTTGCCTACGACTACAATTCGATTATGCACTACGGTTCGTTTGCCTTCTCCCGGAACGGCCGAGCCACCATCACCAAGACAGATGGCTCCACCATTGGTCAGCGGAGCTTCTTGAGCGAAGAAGACATTGCCGGCGTGGTTCGTCTGCTCACCAATGATCCGCCGCAGGGCACATTCAAGCTGGTGAACATGAACAGCGGGAAATGCCTGGACGTGGAAAATGCGAGCACCACCAACAATGCATGGGTTAATCAGTTCGATTGCCATGGTTTGGCAAATCAGCGGTGGTACTATTGGGCGGTACCGGGCTCGAACCCGACCGAATTCTTGGTGATCAACGATTGGAGCGGCCACTGCCTCGACATTCCGGACGGGAGCAGCAATCCTGGCGTGCGCCTTCAGCAGTATTCTTGCCATGGCTTTGACAATCAGCAGTTCCGCCTCGTGTTCACCCTGCTTGGCTGGGCGTTGGTCAATGCCAACAGCGGAAAGTGCCTGGAGGTCGCCGGCGGGAGCACCGCCAGCCCTGCCGTGGTGCAGCAGAATACCTGCGACTTCAGCCTGAGCGGGCTGAATCAGCGCTGGTGGCCGACGCCCTGAAGCCAGGGAGCCGAAAGAATCGCGAGCCGACGGGGTCTCGGGACAATCCGAGGCTTCGGCCGGCTCGTGTGTTCAGAATGCAGGAAGATGGCTGGAGCGAAATTTCTGTACTTACCTACTCGTAACGAAGCGCCACCACGGGGTCCAACCGAGAAGCCCTCCAGGCCGGATAGAAGCCGAAGAAAACGCCGATTCCAATCGAGAACGCCGGAGCGACTACCATCGCCTGCGGCGGAATGGACGTCGGCCATTCCCAGACGCGACCAAAAAGAAATGAGCTGGCGACCCCGAGCAGGACGCCAAATACTCCACCGAACAGACAGAGCATCACCGCCTCGCCGAGAAACTGGAGCTGCACCGCGCGCTCGGTGGCCCCAGTGGCCAGGCGTAAGCCGATTTCCCGCGTCCGCTGGGTGACCGATACCAGCATCACGTTCATGATCCCGATGCCGCCGACCAACAGCGAGATGGAAGCGACGCTGATCAGGAAAAGCGCGAGGGTTCTCTTCATTTCAAGTTGCGCCTTGATCATTTCCTCCGGACGCCGGATGTTGAAATCATCATCCTGGTCGAGGCGAATCTGATGCCGCTGGCGCAGAAGCTCCGTGATTTGCTGGATCGCTGGGCTCACCGCCTCGGGCGACACCGCCGAGCACATGATATCGTCGACCCAATTGTAACCCTTGCCCCGCAGCTTCTTCTGCGCGGTGGTGTAGGGCAGCAGGAGGGCGTCGTCCTGATCTTGCCCCGAGGCCGATTGGCCTTTGGGCGCCAGCACGCCGATTACCTGACAGAGCTGCTTGTTCATTCGAATGTCGCGTCCTATTGGATCGGTTGCACCAAACAGCTGCTCACGCAAGGTCTGCCCGATCACACAGACATTGGCCGCATGCTCCACCTCTTGCTGCGTAAATGAAGCTCCCTGGGCGATGCGCCAACGCTTGATATCGATGTATTCGGGGCCCACTCCGCGGTACTGCGTGGTCCAGGTCCTGTTTTCATAAACAACGGATACTTTGGAATCGACGAACGGAGATGCGCTCTTGATCAATGGCACTTCGCGGAGGATCGCTTCCTGATCTTCTACCGTGAGGGTGTTCGTTCCGCGGTTACCGGTGCGCACGCCATTCGGAGCTCGGGATCCGGCCTCGATCCATACCAGGTTTTCGCCCAGGTTCTTGAGCTGCTCTTCCAGCAGCTCCGAGCCCGCCTGCCCGATGGCCACCACGCAAACCACCGCCGCGATGCCGATGGTAATGCCCAGCGCAGCCAGCGCGCTGCGCGATTTGTTGCGGGAGATCGCCCGCACGCCCTCAGAAAAAAGGCTCGCGGATATCTGCAGGACTGAGCTCATCGGTTGGTTGTTTGGCGACGGTTCATTCTTACCGCAGAGTCGCGGATCCGTCGAGTGCTACCGAGCGGTTCAATGAAAAATGAGACGGAACCGGAGCGGTGCGTGCAGACGGCTGCACGGCACGGGGAAAGAACTTGCACGGGCGGTGAGATGGCGCTTGCGGCGACCGCGAGCCGTGCCCGGTTCCTGGTGACCCCACGCCGTTGTGAGATTCTGGGCGGTCCGATGTTTACGCGCGCCGGCATTTGTGCCATGAGGGGCCTGCTCCCGCCGGAGCAACGACCGCGCGGACCGCAATAGGGGGGTCCGTCAACCAAGAGGAATATCATGGAGAAGCTCAAGATTGTGGCCGTGGCTTTCGCATTGTCTCTCGCTGCTACTAACCAGGTCCGATCGGAGGAGGGCGAAGGTCCGATCATTTATTTTCCGCCGGATCAGGGTGAAATCAGTCAGACCCTGGTCAATACACCCGGCTTTCCGATCCTGTTCTACGGCGGACCGGTGATGGGCACCAATCCCGATGGCTCGAACACGCCGAACCTGTACTACGTCTGGTATGGGAACTGGGATGGGAACACCGCGCTGGACATCCTTCCCGACTTTGCCGCGAACATCGGCGGCTCCGCTTATTTCAACATCAACACGACGTATACCGACGCGTTCGGCAATCCGGTGCTCAACGCAGCCAACTACGGCGGCAGTGCATTCGATTTCTACTCGCAGGGAAGCGTTGTCACCAGCGTCAACCGGGTTGTTCGCGATGCGCTGGACCGCGGCGATTTGCCGGTTGATGACAACGGCGTGTATCTGGTTCTCACCTCTGCCGACGTGAGCACGTCGGGATTCTGCTCGAGCTTTTGCGCCTACCACACCGCCTTCACTTACGGGTCCATCCGGATCAAGTCGGGCTTCGTGGGGAACCCCGAGCGATGCCTGAGCGGCTGCGCCCGCAACCGCGTCACGTCGCCCAATGACAATCTGGGTGCGGATGGCATGGCCAACACCATTGCACACGAATTCGAAGAGGCGGTTACCGATCCGCTGGGGAATGCCTGGCACGACTCGCGCGGACGGGAGAACGCCGATAAATGCGCCTGGACGTTCGACGACGTCTTCACCGAACCGAACGGATCCCTGGCCAACGTCACGTTCGGCACGCGCGACTACTATGTCCAGCGGAATTGGGTGAACGACGGCGCCGGCTATTGCGCTCAGAGCTTCTGACTCAAATCAGCCGGCCTTGCGCCCGGTGACGAGCTTGCGCGTCACCTCGCGCACCACACGCGGATGCAAGAGATTCGCAGCGTGCGCGACCCGGCGCCGCTCGGCACTGCTTCCGGCTCGCAGCTGCCGGTGCACTTCGGCAACAAGCTCGCTCATTCTGGATAGATCTGATATCAGCATCGCTACACTGATGGCCATCCTCAAGGAAGTCGGCGTGGACCCGGGACAGCCGGCGATCGCCGAAGCCCACACATTATCAAAGGCTGATCGCGGCTCGGATGCTCCTCAGTCGCGCGGCGAGGGCATGATCGCCGCGCGGGAGTCGGATTGATGCAGGATTACTGAATCGGCGTGTACCGCTCCACCAGGTCCGCCACGAAGCGTTCGAGCTTCGGCTGCAACTCCTCGCGGTAACGATCCACCGCGCCCGGATCCGGGTGGTGATCGAGCAGCCATTCGGCCAGCAAATGCGGGTTCAAGCACTCGGGTTCCTCGACGCCACAAACAGCGGCCGTCGCACGCTCGAACAAATTCCAGAGGAGGACCTGGGGATCGTCCTCCTCCGCGGCCCTCAGGAGCTGTTCCTGAAACATCGACTCCATCGACTCCATAAATACACTCCTCCCAACTGGCCGGCAGGTCCCATGATCCGGCGCCTTCGGTGCCTGTAAGCTGCTACGCGAGGCCCCGATCGGCAAGCCGCGCGGCTTTTAACGGTGAACGGCGCCGGACAATGCAAGGTTCGGGTTCCCCAGGCGTGATAGATGTACCCGAATGGAGTCAATGCCGCCAGAAGCGTTCGAGCACTACGCGCTCGGCATGGAGATAAATCGTCTCAGCCGCCATGCCGGTTGGCTCGAACGCGAGCGAACATGGGAGCTCCTCGCCAGGCACTTGCCCACGCCGCCGGCCACCATCCTGGACGTGGGCGGTGGACCGGGAGCGTATGCCTGCGGGCTGGCCTCGCAGGGCTACAGCGTCCACCTGCTCGATCCTGTTCCGCTCCACATCGAGCAAGCGCTGGAGATATCTCGCCGCAGCTCGACGCCTTTGGCGAGCGCCACGGTGGGCGATGCCAGAACGTTGGCCTGGACGGACGCGAGCGCCGATGCCGTGCTGCTACTTGGCCCGCTGTATCATTTGACAGATCGAAAGGAGCGACTGCGCGCTCTGCGGGAAGCTCACCGCGTCCTCAAGCCCGGAGGAATCATCTGCGCGGCCGCAATCTCGCGTTACGCATCGCTCCTCGATGGCTTGTGGCGGCGGCTGGCGGACGACCCGGTGTTTCGCAAAATTCTCGACGGCGATCTCGACAATGGTCAGCACCGCAATCCAACCGCTCATCCGATGTATTTCACCACGGCATTTTTTCATCGCCCCGAAGAGGTTGCGGCTGAGCTGCGGGAGGCAGACTTTGAAGAGGTAGACGTGCTGGGCATTGAGAGCGTGGGCTGGCTGCTCCCGAGCCTCGAAGTAGAGCTGGGCGACCGCGATCGGAAGGAGCGGCTTTTCGATTATCTTCGAAAGGTGGAGCGCGAGCCTTCGTTGTTGGGAGCGAGCGCGCACCTGTTCGCAACAGGGCGAGTGAGATAGCGCTGCCTTGCCCATACTTGAATGTCTCCGCCCCGCCGTGCAAGGCGGGTCGGCGGCGCGGGAACGCCCCCTCTTTTACTCGGTGCAGGCTTCTTGATCCGGGTACGTCACTTCCTCGAACGGTGTATCCGCCATGCTATCGACCAGCTGCAGCAAGTCCTGCGGATAATCTTCTGGCGGGACATTGTCGACAATCTGCGGAAGGCATGGGTCGAGCCCCATCACCGGCAATCCGCCATCGGCTGCTCCACTGTTAACCATGATGTCGGTGCAGGTTTCGTTTATGCCCTTGCTCATACCGCTCCCGTTCGCTCCATTCAAATCGACGAGAGCGTTGTTGCCATTGCTGATACCTTTGCCAGCTGCGGCGCCGAAGAGCGGCGGCTTACCTAACGCCTGGAACCTCAGGAATCCGCGCACCGCGATTCGACCTCCAGCCGGAGTCGCCGGGACGGGGGCCTGTGAGGACAGAAGCCGGGCGAAAGGTCCGAGGACGATGTCGAGGAAGTTGAACTGAAGGTTTCGGACCCAGATCAAGCGATTGGCATTGTCAAACCCGAAGACTTGAGCGGAGCCCCGGGCCCAAAAGAAGCTGCCGTTACCGGGCCCGTTGATCCCCACGACCGGGTACGCCAGGCGAGTAATGTGAGCAGGAAACCCGCCCGCCCCCATCCGGAAGAAGGTGTCGTACTCGAAGTCAAGCGTCGCCGCAAGGGAGGGGCGGGATTGAAGTTGCAACAAATGCGTGATCGGCGGAGCGGGAATAATGACCCGGTACTGGGCGGCGTTGGCTGCAACCCCCAGCGCGCCCGAGCCCTCGGCGTAGCCGAACGGGGAAAGGTGGAACACGTTCGGCAGCACCAGCGGAAGGGGAGCAGTGGCGAACAGGACGGGTGGAATTCGGATTGCCCCGGGAGGTGTCTGCCACGGGAAGAACCCGCTGTGCCACTCGATCCGACCCCTGCCTCCGCCGCCGACGATTTGACCGAACGCCGGCGCGGCAGAGACGGCGACGGCGATCGCAACTGCCGCAACGCCGATACGGCGACACATCCGACGCTCAAACACACCCTTCATGAAAGCTACCTCCCTGGGTTAGACCTGCGCATCCCCCCTCCTTCCTAGTGACCGAAGCCGTCACTTGTTTCATCAGTCACTCGCTCAATGGGGCCGGCGCCGCCTGGACCAATTGCGCCTGGGGTCGTCACATCGGCCACGAGCTGTCTCCATCAGTAGGGAGGAGGAAGCCATGGCTTGGATTGGCTCGGGGCATCTTCTCGCGCTCGCCACCGCAGCCATTCTGGGGCTCGGTGCTGCGGCAGCTACCGGGGAGGGAGACACAGTTGCGCAAAACACGCCCCGGCTGGAAGCATCGAGCGCGGTCGATGAATCGCTCGGCCCCAAACGAGTCCATTCGTACGAGCTCGCGCTTTCGGCCGGTCAATTCCTGACGGTTGAGGCGGAACAGCACGGCGTTCGACTGGCGCTGGCGATCGTGGACCCGTCTGGCAAGCGAATCGCGCTGGTCAAGGCGTACGACGTCATTGGCACGCAGTCGCTCGATATCATTTCCCAAGAAAGCGGTATTCATCGCGTCGAGGTGCATGGGCACCCCGAATCGCCGGCCGGTCGATATACGCTGCGTGTTTCGGCGCTGAGGCCTTCAGTCGATGAGGACCGGCGCCGGATCGCGGCGCAAACCACCTTCGCCGAAGCGGAGACGCTGCGCTGGCGCGAAACGGCGGAATTCTACCAACAGGCACTGGCGAAGTATCAGCTGGCTCTGGCCGACTGGCGCTCGGTTGCCGATCGCAAGCGCGAAGCGGACGCGCTCAACAAGATCGGTCTCGTCTTCACGCTGCTTCACCGCGCTCCCGAGGCTCTGGATGCGCTCAACCAAGCGCGAGCGCTGTGCCAGCGCCTGGAAGATCGTCGTTGCGAGACGGAGGCGCTGGTGACGCTGGGCAGCACGTACAAGGCGCGAGGAGAAATCCAGCAGGCCATCGAGGTGAGCCACCAGGCGCTGAAGCTGAGCCGTGCCTCGGACAATCGGACGGCAGAGGCGACCCTCCTGGCCAATCTCGGCTTGCTCTATCGCGACGTCGCTGATTCGCCGCGCAGCCTCGATTATTTTCAGCAGGCGATCGCGCGGCTGCGCGAGGTGCGAAATCCGAGATTGGAGGCGCACACTGAAAACAACCTGGGGATGTTTTTTGTCGACCTCGGAGAGACGCAGCAGGCCCTGAATCACCTGCGGCGCGCGCTGGCGCTCGCACGGGAGATGAAGGTCCGCGGTCTGGAAGCCATTGGGCTGAACAACCTGGGGACGGCTTTGAGCAACGCTGGAGAGCGGGACGGCGCGCTCCGGCACTTCGAGGAATCGCTGCAGCTCCGGCGGGAAATCGGCGATCGGGCTGGGGAGGCAAACACTCTCAACAACCTGGGCGAGATCCATCGGCAGCAGGAACAGCCGGGGGTCGCGCTCAAAGAGCTCTCGCGGGCGCTGGAGCTCCATCGCGCCGTGGACAACCGCGCCGCGCAGATTAACACCCTGCTCAATCTCGGCGCCGCCTACCGTGATCTGGGCGACCGGCAGAAGGAGCTGGAGCACTGCGAGCAAGCTCTGCGGCTGTCGCAGCAGTTGGGCGATCGCCGCGGCGAAGTGTTCGGGCTTCTCGCGGTGGGAAGGGCCCACCAGGATTTGGGCGAGCTGGCGCCGGCGCTGGACGACTATCGCCGTGCCTTGCGGCTGGCCCAGGAAATCGGCGACCCGGTCGGCGAGAGAGAAGCGCTGTTTGGCATTGCCTCAGGCGAGCGGGCTCGAGGCATGCTCTCGGAGGCGCGCGAGCACATGGCGCGCGCGATCGGATCGCTGGAGTCGATGCGCTCCAAGATCGGCGAGCCGCTGCTGCGCAACGTGCACCTGGCATCGGTCCGCGATCGCTACGAAGCGTACATCGATCTGCTGATGGCGTTGCATGCTCGCGATGCCAACCGTGGATACGCGGAAGAAGCGCTGGAGGCAAGCGAAAGCGCGCGCGCCCGTGGTCTGCTCGAGTTGTTGCGCGAAGCGCGGGTGGACATTCGACAAGGCGTGGATTCCGGTCTCCTGGATCGCGAGCGGCGACTCAGGCAGCAGCTCAACGCGAAGGCGAACCGGCAGCGCCTGATCTCAGACGGCAAGGGGAACGACGATGAGCGGCAGCACCTGGCCCGGGAGATCGATGCGCTGATTTCCCAATATCAGGCGGTCCAGGCCGAAGTCCGGGAGGGCAGCCCACGCTACGCGGCGCTGACCGAGGCCCGTTCCATTGGCGCAGCGGAAATCAAAGCGCTGCTCGACGACGAGACCGCTCTGCTGGAGTACTCCCTGGGAGATCGCCGGAGCCATCTTTGGGTGGCGACTCCCAGCTCGATCGAGGCGTTCGAGCTTGCCCCTCGAGGGGAGATCGAGCTCCTCGCTCAGCGCTTGTACCGGGCGCTCACGGCTCGGGCCCGAAATGTCCGCGAGACGAGGAGCGCGCGAGCGCGGAGGATTGCCGACTCCGATACCGAGGCGCGCGGAGCCTTGGCCGAAATGAGCCGGACCATCCTGGGCCCCGCGCTGCACCGGCTGGGCGCGCGGCGGTGGGTGATCGTGCGCGAGGGCGCGCTCGACTACGTGCCTTTCGCCGCACTGCCGATCGCCAATGGGAAGGGCCGGGCCGTGCCCCTGATCGGCGAGCACGAGATCATCCATCTCCCATCCGCGTCTGCGCTGGCGGAGTTGCGCCGCGATCCGGGCGAGCGCTCCAGGACGCAGAACCTGGTGGCTGTGCTCGCCGATCCCGTGTTCAGCGCACGCGATCCGCGGGTCAAGCGTGCGACGGGGAAAGCTCTGAGAGAGCAGGCGGCGAGCGGTCCATCGGGTGTCGCGCTGCGCAGCGCCGAGTGGCTTCCCCGCGGCGAAAATCTGGAGCGGCTCCTCTTTACGCGACGCGAGGCGGAAGCCATTTCCGCGCTCGCGCCCGGGCGCAGCCTCAAGGCGTTGGATTTCCGCGCCAGCCGCGAAACCGCGACCAGCGCTGAGCTCGAGCAGTACCAAATCCTGCACTTCGCCACGCATGCCTTTTTGAACGCCGAGCATCCAGAGCTGTCCGGGATCGTGCTTTCGCTGGTGGACCGCGAGGGCGGCGCGCGGGACGGGTTCCTCCGCTTGCACGATGTCTACAATCTCAAGCTTTCGGCAGACCTGGTCACCCTGAGCGGCTGTGAGACCGGGCTGGGCAAGGAGATCCGCGGCGAAGGATTGGTCGGCCTGAGCCGGGGTTTCATGTACGCGGGAGCGCGGCGCGTGATGGCGAGCCTGTGGCGCGTCGACGACGCGGCCACCGCCGAGCTGATGAAACATTTTTATCGGGCCCTGTTTTCGCCAGGGCAAGTTCCCCCGGCAGCGGCGCTCAGGGCCGCGCAGCTCCGGCTCCTGAAGAGCTCGCTGTGGGCGAGCCCATTCTACTGGTCGGCCTTCACGCTGCACGGTGAATGGCAAGACTGAAACATTTCAATGAACGCGGTACCTCGCAAAACAGCCTGGATCCTCACGCAGCCGGCCTTCGAACGCTTGCTGGCGGAGTTGGGTGCAGACCGCACGCAAGCCGGGCACAAATACGAAGCGCTTCGCGCCAAGCTGGTCACCTTCTTCGTCGTGCGTGCCGCGCCAGCGCCCGAGGACCACGCGGACGAGGTGCTCAACCGATTGGGTCGCCGGATCCAGGAAGGGGTCGAAGTGAATAATCTCTTCGCCTACACGGCTTCGGTGGCCCGCCGCTACTGGAAGGAGCTGTTGCGCGCACGGCTCCGGGAGAGCAGCGCCGTGGCCGACGGTGCCGCGCTGATGCTGCCCGAGCCGGGCGGGAGCTCGGAGGTCCGCGCCACCTGTTTTGAAAAATGTTGGCGAAGTCTGTCCGAAAAAAGCCGGCGTTTGATGACCCTGTACTGCCAGGGCGACTGGCGCGCGCGGATCGCACGGCGGCGCCAGATGGCGTCACAGCTCCGTTTGTCTTCCACGGCGCTGCGCATCCGCGTCCATCGGATCCGCGCGTGGTTGGAGAAGTGTGTGATCGCCTGCCGCGAGACGATGCTGGACGCAAACGATTGAGGCCCCATTTCATGCCCAACCTTGACCTCCAGGATCGAATGAATGCTTACCTTCTGGGAGAGCTGTCGGATGAAGAGCAAGCTCCGCTCGAGGATCTCTATTTCGCCGATGACGCCGCTCACCAGGAGCTCTTGGCCGCTGAGGACGAGCTGATCGATTCGTATGCCCGGGGAGAGCTGCGCGGCTCCCGGCGGGAGCGGTTCGAGAGGTTGTTCCTCGGCTCTGCGCGGCGGCGAGAGAAGCTGGCGCTCGCACGCGAGCTGCTTCGAGTGGTGGAGAACGATGCGCCGGTGATGGCGAGAGCAGGTGAAGCCTATGCGCGAGCGACGCAGCACTTCGGTTGGCGCTTCGCATTCCTCGCGAGTGCGGCGTCTTTGGTCGCCGTGCTCGGCGTTTTGATGTTTCATCAGCACCGGCTCAACTCGCAGGCTCAGGAGGCGAGAGCCGAGCGCGATTCGCTCCCAAAACTGTCCACCCCTGCGCCGCGCGAATCGGTGAAGGTGGAATCGCCGGAGCCGGCCCGCCGCGTGGTGCTCGCGCTGAAACCGTCGCTTCGCGGGGAAGGTGAGTCAAACCGCCTGGTCGTTCGTTCCTCCACCGAGAGCGTACGGCTGGAAGCAGATCTGGAGGGCAGGTTGTATCAAAGCTACGAGGTGATCCTGCAGGACGCGGCGGGGCGAGTCGTCTGGCGACAAGACGGACTGGTAGCGCGCGGCAGAATAATCGAGTGCGAGCTCGATGCACGGCTTCTGGCTCCGGGTGGATACGCTTTCGTGCTTTTTGGTCGCGACGCGCGAGGAACGCTGCATTTGGCGGCGCAACATTCGCTGCAGCTCGTTCGATACTTACAGTGAGCACCGTCGCAGAATAAAACACACTGTGGGTTGATTCGTAGATCCACGGTGCCGCGGAGCCATCCGCACGCACAGTGCTGACATTTCTTCGTGGCGTTGTCGCACTGAATAATATCTTCGACCATTTGGCGTTCGACTCCGCTCGCTCGGTGCGGCTTGGACGACAATGGTTCGAGTGCGTGCTTGGATAGCGCTTGAGCCGTCGTCCTAAACTCGGCGTTGAAGATACAACACTCGGCCTGTACGGTGGCCGAACCTCGGGAGGGGGAAAAAAGGCAAACCGAGATGAGACATGGCCTCACCACCGCTACGTGTGTCTTAATGCTGCTATCCACCAAACCGTCCGGCGCAGCAGGTGATACCACTGCCAGCGGCCCGGCCGCGCAACTTGCCATCCAACTGAACCTCGATCCGCATTTCTTGATCGGGATGGGCAACGATCTGGCCGGAGCCGCCGAGGGCTGGGACCACGACCGGGATGGCGTCTACACCCTCGGGACTCAACTCGATCTGCACTACTGCTATCTGGTTGGGTTGATGGGACAGGGCGGTTGGGCAGACTGGAATCCCGGCGGCTGGTTCGTCAACATCATGACCGACAGCGCGTCCCGTCACGGCGTGGTCCCGATGTTCACTTATTACACGATGGCCTCCTGGGGTGAAGGCAACATGGCGGTGTTGACCAACGACGATTTCATGCGGCCATTCTGGAATGGGGTGGCGCTCCTTTTCGATCGCCTGGCCGTTTTCAATCAACCGGCGATCGTCAACCTGGAGCCGGATTTCTGGGGCTTCGCGCAGCAGCGCGCGCCCGGCCATGATCCGGAGCGAATGCCGGTCCACGTTTCCTCGTTGGCACCCGATTGCTGGTACCTCCCCGATAACTTGAGCGGCATGGGCCGCTGTATGATTCAAATCGCGCGCAACCGGGCTCCTCGAGCAGTGGTTGGATTCCATGCCTCGCGTTGGGCGGGCCCGGTGAACGAAATCATCGCGTTCCTCAATGGAATTGGAGCGGGCGACTCCGATCTGCTGATGCTGGAAACGCTCGACCGCGATGCCGGCTGCTTCGAGGCGCACGTCGATCCCAACTGCCGGCGCACGGATGGGCCCTGGTATTTGGACGAGACAAATCAGACCAGCCCGAATTTCCATGAGCATCTGGACTACGCCAGCGCGCTTTATCAGGGGATCGGCAAGCCTCTGCTGTGGTGGCAGATGCCGTTCGGCGTGCCCAGTGATACACCCGGCGGTACGGCCGGCCGTTATCGCGATAATCGCGTGCGGTACTTGTTCAACCATGTCGACGAGTTCGTGGCCGTTGGCGGCCTGGGCGCGGCGTTCGGCGTGGGCGCCGGAAATCAAACATACATTACCAGCGACGGCGGCCAGTTTCGGCAAGCGGTCGCCAACTACTTCGCCAGCCCGATGCCGCTTCCCTAGAGGAAACGTCCACCAGTGAGCGGCCGCCCTGCGCGTTTGCAGTGGCGGCCACGACGTCCCAGTAGTTCCGCCCAGCCACCTCGGCCAGCGAACGGGGAAGCTCTGTCCGGATCCCGCGCAACCGCATGGTAGTGGCCGTGTCAGAAATCTTGGGCGCATTCAAACTCAAACTTCAATGGAGGGTAAGAACGTGAACGCACCGGAACGATGGGTGGTCGCAGTTGCTATGTTGTCGTTGCTGCCATTTACTGTGGTTAGCTCAGCCGGCCCGGCCGACGCCGGCTCGGCTGATTTATCAATCACAAACACCGCTATGCCCAGACCGGCCCTTGTCGGAAGGACGCTGACTTACGGGATGAATGTAATCAACCACGGTCCCGGTCCGGCGACGGGGGTCCGGGTGAGCGATACGTTGCCGCCAGGAGTGACGTTGGTTTCGGCGACTTTCAATTTCATCGGCGGGCCGACCCAGATGTGCACTGGCACGACCGAGATCACCTGCGAGATCGGAAAAATGGGCGTGGGAAGACTTGCCGGGGCCGCGGTCTTCGTCCGCGTAATGGCCCAGGAGACCGGTGTGCTCAGCAACACCGCCACGGTAACGGCAAACGAGAAAGATCCCAATCCAGACGACAACACCGCGACGGTGGAGGTGCCGGTGGAACCACAGGTCCCTGATCCGGTGGTGCTGGATCCAAACCTGACGGTTCGAACCGTAATCGATGGATTGATGCAGCCGACTGGAATTGCATTTCTCCGCCGCAATCAATTCTTTGCGCTGGAGAAGGCGACCGGGCAGGTCAAGCGGATTGTGAATGGAAAAGTCCACAGCACAGTCTTGGACCTGGCAGTGAACAACTTTTCCGAGCGGGGGTTGCTGGGCATCGCCTTGCATCCCGACTTCGAGGACAACGGCTTGGTCTACCTCTACTGGACCTGTCGCGCACCTTCCTTCGCCGATGAGTGCGCCGAGGGAAGTGAGGACACCAGCGAGCCCGCCGAGGTTCCCCTGCTGGGCAATCGGGTGGACCGCTTTCGATGGGATGGTTCGGGGCTGATTTTCGACCAAAACATCATTCGACTGCACGCCTTCCAGGCCGATGCCGGGCAACCACTGCGGGGCAATCACAATGGCGGCAAGATCCTCTTCGGCCCCGAGGACGAGAAGCTCTACGTTGTAATCGGCGACAATGGCCGCCGCGGCTGGATGCAGAACCTCACGGTCGGATTCGGACCCGACGGAAGAGACGATCAATTTGGCGGACCGGAGCCGGACAATGCCCACCTGACCGGAGTGGTGTTGCGCTTGAACGACGACGGCTCGACCCCGAGGAGCAATCCGTTTTTCAGGGTTGGCGCCGAAATCGGCGGCGAGGTGGGCGCAAATATCCAGAAGGTATTTGCCTACGGTATTCGCAACGTATTCGCGCTCGCCTTCGATGAGGAAACTGGCGAGCTCTGGGAGGCGGAGAACGGCGACGATTCTGGCTCCGAAATCAATCGGATCGAGGCCGGTTTCAACGGGGGTTGGGTCCAGGTGATGGGCCTGTTGGAACGCATCGGCGACTTCAAGGCTATTGAGACGAGCCCTCAATATTTCGGGCTGCAACAGATTCGTTGGCCGCCCACGCTGATTGCGGACTCGCCGGACGAGGCATTGAAGAATCTATTCCAGCTTCCCGGCTCGCGTTACACGGATCCGCTGTTGAGCTGGAAGTACGAGGTGGCCCCGGCGGGGTTGGGTTTCGTCAACAGCAGACGTCTGGGGCGAGAGCTGCAGGGAGACTTGATCGTGGGCGGCGCGACGCCGCTTCTGTTGGACGGCCATCTGTTCCGGTTGAAGCTGGATAAGGATCGCCGCGATCTGGTGTTCAGCGATCCACGGCTGGCGGATCGAGTAGCGGACAACCTGGATAAGTGGGATGTCACCGAGAGCGAGAGCCTGCTCTTCGGCAAGGGCTTTGGAGTAACCACGGACATCCAGACCGCACCCAACGGCAACCTGTTCGTCGTGTCTTTGAGCAAGGGCGCGGTCTTCGAAATCTCGCGCTGATAGATACCAATATTTCCGCGAGTACTGCGGTCCAGAGCTGCTAGAGTGCCCCACTCGACGGGTGGAGGCGATCGGTCATGCGTCGGGTGCTCAAATCGCTGCTGCGTTCGGTCTTGGTGGTGATCGTCCTCTTCGCAGCTCTGGTCGCCCATACTATCTGGTTCAAACCGGTCAAAATCGACTGGTTTCTACGGGCGCGTGTTCGCCGAATACGCGCTCCATAGCCCGGAGCTCCTCAGCACTCTGCGGATTTTGCCATCCTCGCTGGACTTCTACAGCAACAAGTTGGACGACGCGTCGCCGGCACACGAGCTGAAGCTGGCGCGCATGGTCAAAGACAATTACGCCATGCTGCAGCGCTACGACCGCGGCGCTCTCGATCGGCCAGGGCAACTGTCCTACGACGTGCTCGGTTTCTTTCTCTCGATGCAGGTGGAGGGCGAGCCATTCCGCTTCCATGATTTTCCGGTGAACCAGATGGAGGGCATTCAGAACCCCAGCGAGAATTCTCAGATTCCAAGTGTGACATACTTGACAACATTCCCGAATTGGAATTCCCTACGCGCTCCCTGGGGGACGGCGCCCTCTCCGGCGCCATGGAGCAGCGAAAATGCCGAGGAGCAACGCGAGCCGGGCGATGCTGGTGTTGTTTGTCACATCATCGATGGTTGCCAATGCGGACATGGCGCCCGACGCGACATCGGCGGGTCCATTGGAGACTACCAGCGCTGATTACCAGTTTCCGGCCGCGACCGATGCCCAGGTGCTCGCCGACCGCATGACCGAAGTCTGGGCCCGCGTGTACCGTCCTGCGGACATCAGTGGCGGGCCGTATCCGCTGGTGATGATTCTTCATGGCAATCACGAGACGTGCGGCACCGGCTCCAATCCGCGCATCGATAACAATTGCCAGTACACCACCCTGGGAACCTGTCCCGATGGTTACACCATGGTCCCCAGTTATCTGGGGTACTCGTACTTGGCTGACTTGCTCGCCTCGTGGGGGTACGTGGTCGTCTCGATCAACGCCAATCGCGGCATCACCTGCGGAATGGGTATCACCTTCGACGACGGGCTGGTTCTGGCCCGCGGGCGATTGGTGCTCAAACACCTGCAGACGTTGAGCGATTGGAATCGCAACGGGGGTACTCCGGATTCTCTCGGCGTCGAGCTGCAGGGAAAGCTCGACTTTTCCCAGGTAGCGTTGATTGGCCATTCGCGCGGCGGAGAAGGCATGCGCGCGGCCTACAACCTGTATCGCGATAGCGGAAGCCCTTGGCCGGCGCGGATCGTGACTCCGCTGGGCGTGCAGGGGATCTTCGAATTCGCACCGGTCGATGGCCAGTCCTCTCGCACGCTCAACGCGGACAGCACCACCTGGAATGTCCTCCTTCCGATGTGCGACGGCGACGTGAGCGACCTGCAGGGAGTCAAGCCGTTCGATCGGATGTTGCGCGTATTCGCCGAGGCGCGGCCAACCCAGAAGTCCAGCTACACGGTATGGGGTGCCAATCACAACTTCTACAACACGGAATGGCAGCGAAATGACTCGAGCGGCTGTTTGGATCAGGCGCCTTTATGGTCCGCTGGATCGTATGAGTCGTCGGATCAAAGGCAGACGGGGTTGTTCAGCGCGATGGCATTCATCCGCGGAAACATCGGTCCCAGCGCAGATGCTACCTTCAACCGCAATTTCAACCCGCAGTTCGACCTGCCTGCCGGCTTGACTGCGCTCACGCGCGTGGACCGCGGGTACACCGACACGCCACACACCTCGGTTACCCGCGTGTTCGAAGATTTCATCAATGCAACTGGCATTGGCCAGTATGGTATCCCTACTGAAAGTGCCGGGCTGATGGTGACTCATATCACGGTTCCGAATCACGATCCCGTTCAGCGCTCGGCGCGCATCTTGTGGACCGATCCCGGCGGCTATTTGCAGACCAACTGGACGGCAGCTGACTCGGGGCGCGACGTGAGCGATGCGCGAACTCTCGACCTGCGCGTCTCGCGCGCCTTCAGTCCGCTGAACGACCCGGTCTTGGGTACCACCAACTTCTCGATACAGCTCTCCATGGCAGATGGATCGCTTTCGTCGCCGGTACAGCTGAGCACGTACACAAACCTGACCGGTCCGGTTGGGAGCCCTCCCGCAAACCGCCACCCTATTCTCCAGACTGCCCGCATTCCGCTCGGGGACTTCGCGGGCGCGGACATGACTCAGGTTCGTGGCGTCCGATTCACCTTCGATATCACGCCGACCGGGTGGATCTGGCTGGCCAATGTTCGGCTGTCGAACATCACCGGCCTGGGTGGTGGCGAGGAACCGGGCGCGATGCCGCAGGGCGCTTCGAGCGCGCCGGCGTTGGACGAGCTTCACTTGCTCGACGGGTCCGCCGAGGCGATGGATGTTGAAATTGGTCCCGCCGCTGGGAGGGGCGGCGGCGCAAACGATCGGCGCGAAATCACCATCCGGCGCAAGTTGGGCAGATTCGTCGTCGGCGACGCGCTGCCCACCTTGCGCGTCGGCGGCAAGACCCTGACCACCAGCCGATACGGGGACCGCGGAGAAACCAACACGCTGGTCTTCGAGACCACCGGCGATCCAACGGGGCCAGCCAGCTTGCAAATTGGCAGCGCGCTCTACAGCTTGGAAAGCTTCTAGAAGGGCTTAATTTCCGACTGCGCACGTGACAACCTGGCACGTTATCGACCCGTCTTGTCACAAACCGCGAACAGCGCCTGTTCCGCCCAGCCGGCATCAGACATGTAACAACCGGCGGAGCACGGCTCGGGTTGCCAGCTTCCCTGTATGCAACGGATCAGGGTGCCCGAATTGTAGCACCAACCGCCGCCTCCGGAGCATGGCTCGCCTGGCGCGCGCTCGATCAGCCCGCAACCGGTGAGCAACAGCGAAAGGGCGAGGGCCTTGATTTTGAATCGCGGCAACAAGCATTCGCCTCCCGGGCTGCGGAAGTAACAATGCGACAAGGCGTTGACAAGAGCGCTCTCATTGCACGCGACCTGAGGCGAGGGCAAGTACAACTGTATTCAGCGATCGCTTTGGTTTAATAAATCCGTGAAAGCCGAAGAACCGGATTAAGCGCGAGCCAGGCCGTTCAGCCCGAGCACAGTGCCTTGGAGGTACGTTGTGGGCCACTCGATTTTGGGCGGCCCCTCGACTCCGCGACTGACGTCGCTACGCTCGGGGCGAGCGGTGAGTGGCGACGCTTCGACTACGCGTCAGCGTTTCCGCTGACGCTACGCTCAGGGCGAGCGGGTGAGAAGCTCGGAGATGCGGCTGTCTGCCTTTCGCAGGCGGCGGGAGAGCTGTCGGCAGATGTTCTGTAGAACGAGGATATATGCGTTCAAATCCTCGAGATACAAGGTGTAGAGATCCTTCTTGGTGAGCGCATACAACGTGGACGCCTCCATCACCACCACGGTGGCGGAGCGAGGTTGAATCTCGATCAGCGTCATCTCGCCAAAAAACTCGCCCCGCCCCAATCGAACGATGGGGACCTGCTCACCTTTGCTGTTTGCTCGACGGACTTCCACTTCCCCGGTCGCCACCACGTACATCGAACGACCCTGTTCTCCCTCGGCGCAGACGACTGCGCCTGCCGCAAAAGAGTGCTCGACCAACATCGCCTCGATTTTCTCGAGTGAGGCGTCCTCGAGCCCGCCGAACAGCGAAATGGAGCGGAGAAAGTCTCTGCGAGCGGCGGTATCGGTTGCCATGACGCTGTGCACGACCTACTCCGCGGATGCTCAATGTCAAGCAGTTTTCAAATGCAGGTTCACCAGCTCGTCTGGGATGCGCGCCGACTTCGCCTCTGCGAGCGCTATTTCGAAGAGCAGGAATTGGGTCGCTCAATCTCAAACCTGCCGTCGCCAGCGGTGTCCAGCGAATCAGTCTAGAAAACGATCTCGCCGCTCGGTAACGAACCCGCATCGACGTAGCAAGTGGCTGGCGGATCCGTGGCTGAAGCGGTATATGCGACATTCCACGGAGGAAATCATGTCCCAGCTTCGCCGGGCCTCGATGCTCGTAGTCGCCGTGGCGCTTGCCTGCGCTGCGCCAAAAACCGCGGAGATGGTTGCGCCTTCGTCTGGCTCGGCGGGGCCACTGGCCAGCGGTACCGGCTCAGCTTCGAGCGCGACTTCGCGGGCGGCGTCGCGAACCTATCCGCCCTCGCGCACGCAAGATGTATCGGATCAGATCTTCGGCCAAACGGTGCGCGATCCTTACCGCTGGCTCGAGGACGTGAAGTCTCCCGAGGTCCAGGCGTGGATGAGTGGCGAAGACAAGCTCGCCCGCGACGAGCTGGCGAAGCTTCCCGGGCGCGACGGGCTGGCGCCCCGTTTGCGGGAGCTCCTCTATGTGGAAACGGTGACCCCGCCGAATCACCGCGGAAACCGCTTCTTCTATACGCGTCGCCACGCGGACCGCGAGAAGGCAATCGTCTACTTCCGCGAAGGCGAGCACGGCAAGGAACAAGTACTGATCGACCCGAATGCGCTCAGCCCTGATGGGAGCATCTCGCTCCACGGCTGGGTGCCGAGCCTGGATGGCAAGTCCGTCAAGTACACCTTGCACAAGAACAACGCCGACTATGGAACGCTCCACGTGATGAACGTCGCCACGCGAAAGGTGAGCACGGTTGACGTGATTGACGGAGTGCGTTCAGCCGGATCGTGGACGCCCAAGGGCGACGGCTTCTACTACGTCTATTTTCCGGCCGATGTACCGGCGGCGGAGCGCCTCGGCGAAGGCGTGGTGCGTTTCCACAAGCTGGGCACGGATCCTCGCAAGGACACGGTGGTGCGTGAAAAGACCGGCGACCCAAAACGTTCGATGTTCGCCAGCATGTCCCGTGATGGCCATTGGCTCGTCCTTTCGATTTCCAAAGGTACCAGCGCCAACGATGTTTACTATCGAGACATGCGCAAGCGCAGAGCGTGGCTCCCGCTCGCCGTCTCTGAAACACGCAATCAATATCAGGTGTACCCATGGAAGGACCTCTTCTACGTGCGCACCAACGACGGTGCAAAGAATTGGCGTGTCTACAAAGTGAACCCCCGCCATCCCGAGCGCGCCAGATGGAAGGAAATCGTGCCGGAGGATGGACAAGCGGTGCTCCAGGGTATGTCCGTGGTCGGGAACCGGCTTTCGCTGGCGTATCTGCGAGACGTGAAGAACGAGATCGAGCTTCGTACTCTCGACGGCGCACGGGTTCGCAAGGTGCCGCTGCCGGGCATCGGATCTTCCAGCGGCATCTACGGTGATCCCGAGCAGGACGACGCGTACTTCAACTTCTCGTCCTTCACCAAGGCGCCGGACATCCATAAAACGTCGATCAAGACTGGCTCCACGTCGGTGTGGTTTTCGCTCAAGATCCCGATTGACCCCACGCCGTATGAAATCGAGCAGGTGTGGTTCACCTCCAAGGATGGAACCAAGGTGCCGATGTTCGTGGTGCATCGTAAGGACATGCCCAAGGATGGCTCGACGCCCTTCCTGCTCACCGGCTATGGCGGATTCAATGCTCCTTCCCTGCCGGGATTTGTTTCCAGCCTCTATCCATGGCTGGAGGCGGGAGGTGGCTACGCGCTCGCCAACATGCGAGGCGGCGGTGAGTTCGGCGAGGCGTGGCACGAGGCGGGAATGAAAGCGAACAAGCAAAACGTCTTCGACGATTTCATCGGGGCTGCCGAATACCTGGTGCAATCCGGCTACACCAAACCCGAGCGCCTGGCCATTCGAGGCGGCTCCAACGGCGGATTGCTGATGGGCGCGGCGCTGACGCAGCGCCCCGACCTCTTCCGGGCAGTAATTTGCGAAGTGCCTCTTCTGGACATGGTGCGCTACCACCTGTTCGGCCTGGGCAAGCTTTGGATTCCAGAATACGGCTCTGCGGAGAGCGAGAGCGAGTTCAAAGCCCTGTACGCCTATTCGCCTTACCATTATGTGACGAAGGGCACTGCTTATCCGGCGGTGCTGATCATGTCGGCCGACTCGGACGATCGCGTCGACCCGGTTCACGCGCGCAAGATGGCGGCCGCGCTGCAGGCGGCGACGTCGAGCGATCTGCCGATCTGGCTGCGGATCGAGCGCAACGCGAGTCACGGCGGAGCCGATCTGGTGAAGCAGTCGGTTGAGCAGAACGCGGACCGCTATGCCTTTCTGATGCACGAGCTTGGCATGGCGGCTCCGAGCAAACGCGTCAGTGCGTCCAAGCCCTGAGGGCGCTCAAAGCAGATGCTGGCCAGAAAATCGGCGCAGAACCGGACTTTCGCTGGCCCGGCCATGAGGTCTCGCGAATCGAAGGCCTTTCCGATCGCCGAAGCTTATTCGCTAAACCTTGTCTAGCCGCTCGCCATGGGCGGCCGGTGGCTAGAACGAGGCCCCTTTGGCTCAGCGACCCTCGTCGAGGATGCGCTGCCAGATCCGATCGATGGCTCGTTTCAGCGCGGGTCTGGCTTTGGCCCGCTGCTGATCGAGATAGGGCTTGGCGGGGCGGCCCATCACCAAAATGTCGCGCTCGGCCATTCGGCGGACGATCGTATCTCGATCGAGAAGCTTGGTGGCCTGACAGATGGGTCGGACTCCGGCGCGCACGGTGTTGCGTTCCCGGGCGTCGATGAAATTGCCATCTCGATCGAAGGTCATTCGCAGCTCGATTGAACCGGTGCCGCCGTTCAGCACGATGACTCGACCGGTGACGATGGCGGCGTCGTTGGTGGTGGTGTACTCGACCGCTGGATCCGAGAAGGTGAAGAACAGGTCCTGCTCCAGCTCAGAGGAGAACCGCAACCAGGTCCGCCCCGCATCCTTGGCCGAATCCGCATCCGGCGCAGCGCCGAGGTGATCGACGAAGAACTGTCGCAGGTCGCTCTCGCTTGTGATGAAGCTGACCTGCCCGCTTTGCACCACCGCCACATTCGAGTAGTTCAATCCTTCCGGAGGGTTAACGCCGATCGGCCACTGCCGGAAAATCAGTCCGCAGAAGGACGGGCCAGGAAACGTCCGACCGACGTAGTCGTCGGTGATGGGCTCAATGACATAGCCGTATGCCTCTTGCGCCTCGAGGAACTTGTCAACGGCATCACAGTCGTCGGCCCAGGCAGGAGAAGCCCTGGTGACTGCCAGCACTACGAAGGACAGAAGGATGACTTGAGTGGTGTTTTTGATCATGACTGCCCCCTTTCCCCCCTTGAAATGGCCGGCACATTCTACAGACCCTGGTGGGGATGGCCATGACTTTCGGAATGGCTTCTGCCAGCGGTTTGCCGGCTGTTCGGCCGTGGACGTTGGGGCGGGCTATTTGGGCTGAGCGGGCTCTTCCGGCGGCGGCCGCAAAACCTTCACCCGGACCTCCTGTCGCCCATCCTGATCTTCGAGTTGAACGTCGATGCTTGCGTCGCTTCCCTCTGTCTGCCGCAGCTCTTCGATCAGCTCCTGTCGAGCTCGCTCGCGCTCTTCTGGCGTGCTCGTGGAATGGAAAAACAAATGTCGTAGCAATCCACCGACGTTGTCGCGAATTTTGCCCTCCAGTCGGGTCACCGAGATTTTCGCGTCTGCGAACTCGGCAACGGCGCGCAAGCGCGCGACGATCGCGCTGTCGATCGGCAACTGGTCGCCCCACGCGTTGACAATGAGAACCGATGTTTCACCTGTTTTCATATGCAGCTGGACGTCCACCGAGGTGTGATCCTCGGCGCTCAAGTTCAGAGTCTTTACCAAGGCCTTGGCGCTCCCTTCGGGTGGACTGGAAGCAGAAAATTCGACCGTAATGCGCTTGCCGAGCGCCACCCGATAACTGGCCGGTACTTGAGAGGCCGTCAACAAGGCAAGCATCAGCGCGATGGCGGGCGCGTGGCGAAACCATGAGACGCGTCGGGGCTCCGCCCGCGTGGTTTGTCGGTTGTATGCGGCGAGGAGTCGTCTCTCGAGCCGCTCCCGATGCTCCTGCTCGGGTGGCTCTGGCTTACCCTGGAGAAATTTCCAAAATTTTCTATCGTTCATCGAACAGCTCTCGATTCTCCCATCGCTCTGCGCAGGTGGCGCGAAGCTCGCGCATGGCGCGAGAAACGCGCTGACGAACGGCGCCCTCCGTCAAATCCAATATTTGAGCAATATCTGAGTAGCGAAGCTCGTCGCCGAAACGCAGCATCAACAATTCGCGGGTTTCCTTGGGCAACACGGCGAGCTGCACCCTCACGGCATCCATTTCCTCTCTCGAAATCAGCCGACCCAGAGGCCCGTGTGATGTATCGGGGATCGATGCGAGCAATTCTTCCCCGAGCTGCCCCATACGGCGGCGTTCGTGATCAGCGACGTGATGGCGCGCAACGCCGAGGGTATAGGCCAGCACGCTGCGGCTGGGGTCGACGTTGGGCAACGATTCCAGCAACCGAAAGAAGACCTGACTTGCCAAGTCTTCGACGTCTGCCTGAAGCGCCACCCGGCGCCGGATGTATTGCCATACCGGCTCGTACAGAGAGCGGTAGAGACGACGGAAAGCGTCTCGGTCTCCCCGCTGACTCCGCTGCACGAGCCGGGCAAGCCGCGCATCGCGAAACGGCCATAAGAACCTTGCGGTCATCCAGGGCTGAAGGCCACCTCGGGATTATTTCTTCTCGATCCTCTTGACGATCTTTTTCTTGTGATTGACGTCTTTGGTTACCTCGAGCGCGTCGTCGGGATCCAGCTTGGGGCGTTCCGCGGCGTCGAGCGATGTCACCTGAATCTCGGCCGAAAACAGCCCAGGGAAGCCTTCGCGCAGCGCGTCCGGAATCTTTGTGTTTGGCATCCAGCTTCCCCACAGCTCCAAAGTGAGCTCCTCCTGTCCCTCTAGGTTGCGCAGGGTGGCGCGAACTTGATGTTCACCGCCCGGGCTCTCCAAAGCCTCGACCACCTTCTGCGGGTCGGGCAGCGATCCCTTCGCCGCACGAATCGACACCTTGGTGCCCAATTCCTCGGCGAGAGCGGAGAGGGCGGGCAGCGCAGTGAGAGCGGCGATGGTGCTCAGAATCAGCTTCCTGACGTTCATAGGCGTGTGCCTCCTTGGCATGGTGTTCCATGCAAATACGCGGTCGGCGCGAATCTGTGACAGCGCTGCCTCGACGCAAATCAGGGCGCGGGGCGGGGAACGGTCGGGCTGTTAGGCGTCAGAGGCGGTCGGGGCCGCAAATAGAGGAACACCGCCGCGCCGAGCATGGCCAGCAGAAGCACGCGCCAGAGGAAATTCCTCCGCCGAACCCGAGGAGACGTTTGGGCTTCCAGCTCGGCGGCCGCGTTTTGCGACCGGATCTCGGTGGCCAGCCCGCGCACCTGCTGGATGGCGTCGAAGATTTCAGCCAGCGGCTGTGCGTGGGGACGCGTGCCCGTCTCCAGCGCGCTGGAGAGCGCGCCCGCCCGGGCGATCTCCGCGGGATAGGGTATCGGATCCGCTCTCAAGTCGTTCGACCCGGACAGACGCTGCGCCAGCTCGTGCCCCGTCCGCAGGACCGCGACGTCCAGTGGCTCGCCGGAGACGCCGTAAAACTCCGCGCATTCCTGGCGCGACAGGCCGGCGACGAATCGAAGCTCCAGAAGCTGCGCGCTGCGCGGGTTGAGCGAGGCGATTACCTCTCGGAGCCTTCTTGCCTCCGAATCTCGCGTGTCGTCCATTGTTCAGCCCTCGAAATCCTGCGGAGATGGGCCCGCGGTGGTTTTCTTGAACGGCCCGCGCCGGTCTTTACACTGCCCACCGTGCTGCGCGCCGCGCTGATGGGAATGTGTCTGACAACCTGGTCCGCCGGCGCGGTGGAAACCGTGCGCATTGCGATGGACGAGATGGGCGATCGCGTCGAGGTAATCGCCAGCGGATTGGCTCTGGGCCCGGACCAGGAGGAAGCCGAGTTCAAGCCGCTCGCCCGAGGTCGCGCGGTGGTGAGGTGCGTTGACGGTCGTCTGGAAGTGGATGGCTCGCGTTGGGAGGACACGGCGCTGCGGTTTCATGTCCTCGAATTTGGCGAGGGCGACCCCTCGACTTCGCTTCGCTACGCTCGGGGCGAGCGGGAGATCCGCGTGGGTCGCTCCCGGCTCCGTGGCGATCTGGTGATTCGCGCGCATCGCAATCGGCTTCAGCTGATCAACGTGTTGCCCCTCGAAGACTACCTTCTCGGTGTGGTCGGTGCCGAGATGCCGTTCGCTTTTCCGGACGAAGCGCTCAAGGCTCAAGCGGTAGCGGCGAGGACGTATGCGCTGAAGAAAAAGTTGGATGCGGTGGATCAACCGTTTCATCTGGGTGTGAGCGTGCTGCATCAGGTTTATCGCACTCTGAGCCACGAGGACCCGCGAATCCACGCGACGGTGGATGCAACGCGCGGAGAAGTGCTGACCTACAACCTCGAACCAATCGAAGCGTACTTTCACGCGTTCTGCGGAGGCCGCACAGAGACGGGCCGCGCGGCACTGGGCCGGGATCTTCCCTATCTGCAACCGGTCGACTGTCCCTGCAGCAAGCTGGGTGCGAGCCGTTGGGAGCTGGTGATCGGCATGGCCGAGCTCGGCTCCGCGTGGGGAACGGAGATCGAGTCGCTGTCGGTCGCCTCGCGGACCGACACCGGGCGCGCTCGAACGCTGGCCGCCGGCCCGGGAAGGTGGTTGGACGCGGTCGACTTTCGACAGCGGCTGGGCTACGGCAAGCTGAAGAGCCTCTGGTTCGAGATCGAGAAGCTGGCGGATGGAGTCAAGTTCAAGGGACGCGGACACGGGCATGGCGCGGGAATGTGCCAATGGGGCGCAAAGGCGCTGGCGGACTCGGGCTGGAGCTATCGCGAGATTCTGCTGCACTACTATCCGGGCGTCGAGATCCAGCAGCTGTATTGAGCGGAGTGCGCCGCTTCGACGCGTGGCCACGGGATGGGTTTGAGGATCGAGGACTTCGATTTCGACCTGCCGCGGTCCTTGATTGCTCAATTCCCAGCGGAGCAGCGCGATGCCTCGCGCTTGTTGGTGTTGGCGCGAGAATCCGGTGAGGTGCAGCACCGGCACTTTCGCGAGCTGCCCGATTTGCTGCGCCCAACTGATCTGCTGGTCGTCAACGACGCGAAGGTCATCGCCGCCCGATTGGCGGGTCGCAAGAAGGGGACCGGTGGCAAGGCGAAGTTGCTGCTGGTGCGCCCGTGCGGCGAGGTCCCCGTTGCGGCCGCGCTCGCTAGCCCGATCGAGAGCATCGACTGGGTATGCCTGGGCCAGGCCAGCAAGGGACTGAAGCCGAATACGCGGATCGAGCTAGGAGAGGGCTTCGAGGCGGAGATCATCGAGGCTCCAGGGAAAGGGGAATTGCGAGCGCGATTCTTTTCGAGCAGCTCGGGCACGCTCGGGGAGATGTTGGATCGCGCCGGCCGGGTCCCGCTGCCGCCGTACATCGATCGCGAAGTCGTTTCCAGCGACCGTCAGCGATATCAGACGATTTACGCTCGCGAACCGGGGTCCGTAGCAGCGCCGACGGCGGGCCTGCACTTCACGCCCGAGCTATTCGATCGGCTCACGGCGAAAGGGATTCGGCTGGTGGCGATCACGCTGGACATCGGTCCGGGCACATTTCTGCCAGTCCGGGTGTCAGAGATCGAGAACCATCGAATGCACGAAGAGCGCTACTTCATCTCTGCGAGCACGGTTCAGGCGGTCAACGATGCCAGGCGAATGGGCCATCGCGTGGTGGCGGTGGGCACCACGGTGGTGCGAGCGCTCGAGTCGGCGACGAGCCATCAGGGAATGCTTCGCGGGGGCCAGGGCGAGACATCGCTGTTCATTCACCCGGGGTTTTCTTTCCGCCAGGTCGATGCGCTGGTTACCAACTTTCATCTTCCCAGGTCGACGCTGCTGATGCTCGTCAGCGCCTTTGCCGGGCGCGAGCGATTGCTGGCGGCCTACGGCGAGGCCATCTCGAATGGCTATCGCTTCTTCTCGTACGGGGACGCGATGCTGATTGGCGGCGCGCACCAATAAGCCCGGGCGGAGAAATCGAGCGGCAATTCGCCGCGCATTCCGTCTAGATTGCCCGCGATGGTGCCCACCTCTTCCGCGCCGCTGGTCCGCTTCGAGCTTCTTCATCGCGACGCGAAGACCAACGCGCGTCGAGGCAGGCTTTGCACCGCTCACGGCGTGGTCGACACGCCGGCGTTCATACCGGTGGGAACGGCCGGAAGCGTCAAGGCACTGGGCCCGGACGATCTGGTGAATGCCGGGGCGCAGATCGTCCTGGGAAACACCTACCACCTGATGTTGCGCCCCGGATCAGATCTGGTCAGCGAGCTCGGCGGCCTGCATCGCTTCATGTCCTGGAGGGGGCCGATCCTCACCGACAGCGGCGGATTCCAGGTGTTCAGCCTCGCCCCGCGCCGAACCATCACCGACGACGGCGTGGAATTCCAATCGCATCTGGACGGGACGCGACATCTGCTGACGCCGGAAAGCTCAATCGCCATTCAGGAGGAGCTGGGAGCGGACATGATCATGGCGCTGGACGAGTGTCCGCCATCGCTCTCCGAGCGTCCCGCGCTGGAAGGCTCGGTTGCCCGCACCACCCGATGGCTGCAGCGCTGCGCAAAAGCGTGGACGCGTCGCTCGTCGTTGTTCGGAATCGTCCAGGGCGGTCTTGATTCAGGCCTGCGCCGCCGGCACGTGGAAGATGTCTGCGCCGTCGACCTTCCGGGCTATGCCCTCGGCGGCTACTCGGTCGGCGAGAAGCGCGAGGCCATGTACGAAAGCGTGGCGTTCTCGGCGCCCCTGCTTCCGGCCGATCGCCCCCGCTACCTGATGGGCGTGGGCTCGCCGCTCGACTTGATCACCTGCGTGGCGGCGGGGATTGACCTGTTCGACTGCGTGCTTCCAACGCGGTGCGCCCGGAACGGGTTGCTCTTCACCTCGGAAGGAAAAGTGGTGATCAAGAATGCGATCCATGCCCGAGACGAACGGCCGGCGGATCCGCGCTGCGACTGCTACACCTGCCGCAACTTCTCGAGAGCGTACCTGCGGCACCTGTTCATGGCGCGAGAGATCCTCGCCATGCGCCTCAACTCCCTGCACAACGTCCGTTACTTCATCACACTGATGAAGCAGGCCCAGCAAGCGATCGAGCAAGATCGCTACCCCGAGCTGTTGGCGCAGCTCGGAGGTCTGGCGTCGACCGAGGATTGACCTTGCATCCATTTGCGGTGCGGATGCCAGCCGTTTAGACTTCGTCGGCGGGCAACGCTCATCTCCTTGCTCCCGCCTGGGCGGGCTGGTAAACCCAGCGCCCTTTGCCTCACAACCCATGGAGAGTCCATGGCTCATGCCTTCTTGATATTGGCCCAGTTTGGCGGAGGAGCAGGTGGTGGCGCATCCACCATCCTGTTCCTGGGTCTGCTTTTCGCCATCATGTACTTCGTGATGATTCGTCCGCAGCAGAAGCAGCTGCGCGAGCACCGGGCACTGCTCTCGGGGCTGAAGAAAGGCGACGACGTGGTGACTCAAGGGGGCATTCTCGGAAAAATTCACGCGGTCACCGACAAGATCGTCACCTTGGAGGTGGCCAACGGCATCCGCGTGCGAGTTCTCAAGAGCTCGATCCAGGGTCGGACCAACCTTGCGGACGAAGGCACGACAGCCGTCACCACGACCAAGGAGGAGAAGTAGATGGATCGCGGTTGGTGGTCGAAGTTCGTTCTGATCCTGGTGGTGACGGTCGGCGCGATCTGGTTCCTGATCCCGAGCTACTATTCGTTTTTCCGCCTGCCGAGGGAGGAGAGGAACAACCTCAAGCTGCTGCAGGAGAAGCTGCCCAAGTGGGCGCCGGCGGCAAAGTACCGGCTGAATCTCGGGCTGGATCTCCAGGGTGGGATCCACATGGTGATGCGCGTGGATACCAAGACCGCGCTCCAGAAGCGAGCGGAGCGGCGCGCCTATCAGATCGCCAACTACGTGAAGGACAAGAAGCTGGGCGAGGTGACCGCGGATGCGAACCCGGAGCGATTGGAGGTCACGCTCACCGCGGCGGATCCGGCCACCATGGACGCGATCGAGAAGGAGGTCCTCTCCGTCTACGAAGACTTCACCAAGATCCGCCGAGACGGGAAAACGCTGGTGCTGGCGCTCAAGGACACGCAGGTCACCCGCTTCAAGGAAGAGTCGGTGGATCAGGCGATGCTGGTGATCCGCCAGCGAATCGACAAGTGGGGCGTGGCTGAAGCAGACATCCGCAAGCGAGGAAATGATTCGATACAAATCTCGTTGCCTGGGTATCAGGATCCCGAGAAGGCCAAGGAGCTGATCGGCACCACCGCGCAGCTCGAGTTCCGGATGGTCGACGATACCTCGACCTTTTTCCGGGACGTGCTCAAGCAACCTCCACCGCCGCCTGAAAGCGGGATTCATCTCGCGGAGCGGTCCGGCTTCCCGCAGCTGGAGGCCAAGGACCGCGAGGTTTTGCTCTCGTATCTGAAGGGCAAGGAGCCGCCGGATCGCCAGGTGCTGCTGGAGTGCGTTGCATCGACGGTGAAGAAGGACACCTGCGAGTCGTACCGGACCTATCTGGTGGACAAGGCGGTTCCGCTGACCGGTGAAAGCCTCGCGGGCGCAGACGCCTCGTTCGACCAATTCGGAGAGCCGGAGGTGAATCTCACCTTCGACGCGCAGGGAGGGCGGGCGTTCGGCGACCTCACCACCAAGAACGTGGGCAAGTACATGGCCATCGTGTTGGACGACAATGTCCAGTCCGCTCCGCGGATCAACGAGCCCATTCCCAACGGCCGCGCGCGGATCACCATGGGACGCGGCGCCGGCAGGACGCGAGACGAGCAGCTGGAGGAGGCGAAGATACTGGCGCTGGTTCTCAAAGCGGGCGCGCTCCCGGCGCCGGTGGCCACGGGCGAGATCCGGCAGGTGGGCGCGCTGCTCGGCCCCGAGCTGATCCGCAAAGGCAGCCTGGCGGCAACCGTGGGATTGACGTTGGTGGTGATCTTCATGGCCATCTACTACAAGTTCGCCGGCGTGATCGCGGACGTGGCGCTGATCCTCAACGGCGCGCTGATCCTCGCGTTCCTGGCGATCTTCAACGCCACCTTGACGCTGCCCGGGATCGCCGGCTTCGTGCTCACGCTGGGAATTGCAGTGGACGCCAACGTGCTGATCAACGAGCGGGTTCGAGAGGAATTGTCACACGGGAAGACGCCGCGCGCGGCGGTGGACCAGGGCTACGACCGTGCGTTCTGGACCATCTTCGACGCGCATGTCACCACACTGATCGCCGGCTTCATCCTATTCTCCACCGGGACCGGTCCGGTCCGCGGGTTTGCCACCGCGCTGGTGATCGGAATCGTGGCTTCGCTGTTCACCTCCATCGTGGTCACGCGGGTGATCACCACCTACTTCATCCACGGTCGCAACGCGCAAACCGTGTCTGTCTAAACCATGTCTGTTCACGTACCCGTTCACGTCGAGCAGTACCGAAGCACACCCGTCCACGTCGAGCAGTACCGAAGCACACCCGTCCACGTCGAGCAGTACCGAAGCACACCCGTCCACGTCGAGCAGTACCGAAGCACACCCGTCCACGTCGAGCAGTACCGAAGCACACCCGTCCACGTCGAGCAGTACCGAAGCACACCCGTCCACGTCGAGCGTAGCGAAGCGTAGTCGAGACGTCACCCCCTAGAATCAATTCCTCACATGCGGATCATCAAGCACAAAACAAACATCGACTTCATCGGCAAGCGGCGGCCGGCGCTGTTCATTTCGTCGGTGTTGAATCTGGCGATCGTGGTGGGGATCGCAATTTTTGGATTCAACTACGGCGTGGACTTCGCGGGCGGCACGGTAGTGGAGCTGAAGTTCACGCATCCGGTCAGCGCCGAGGAGGTCCGCAAGCGCGCGCAGGCAGCGGGTCTGCACGACGTCTCCGTCCAGGGCATCGGCGGCGCGTCCGAGAACTCGTTCCTGCTCCGGATGGGTGGCGTCACCCAGCTCACCAAGGAGAGCGCAGCCAAGGCCGAGCAGGCGATCAAGGCCCTCGGGCCAACCAAGCTCTATTACGTCGACCTGGACAACGGGCTGATCAATTTTCGAGCGGAGAAGAAGCTGGACCCGAGCCAGGTTAAGAGCGCCGTCGAGGCAGCGGGGACGGGCGTAAACGAGGTCCGCCCGCTGGGCGAGGCGCAGAGTGGAGGCTTCGATTACCAGGTGGTGGCGTCCGGGATGGCCGACCGCGTGTTCAGTGCGATGCGAGCTGGGAAGCCGGAAGCGGACTTCATCCAGCAGCGCGTCGACTACGTCGGGCCTCAGGTCGGAAAGCAGCTGCGCAACAAGGGCGTGATGTCGTTGCTCTACGCGATGGTGGCGATCCTGATCTACGTTGCCTTCCGCTTCGACTTCAAATTCGGGCCGGGAGCGCTGGTAGCGATGGTGCACGACGTGATCATGGTGAGCGGCTATTTCCTGGTCACCCGGCGCGAGTTCAATTTGACATCGATCGCCGTGCTGCTCACGATCATCGGCTATTCGATCAACGACACCATCGTGATCTACGACCGGATCCGCGAAGAGATGGTGCGATACAAGGGAAAGCCCTTGCCGGAGATCATCAACATTGCGGTCAACGACACGCTCTCGCGAACCATTCTCACCTCCGGCGTCACCGCGCTCTCGCTGGTCGGTCTGCTGATCTTCGGGGTGGGCGAGATCTGGGATTTCGCGATGGCCATGCTGGTGGGGATCATCGTCGGGACCTACTCATCGGTGTACATCGCCAGCCCGCTGACGATCTGGCTGGACGAGCGCGCCGCGGCCAAGGAGCGGGCGGGGAAGAGCGGCATGAAGGCGAAGGTCGCTTAGCAGAATCAGCGTTCTGCGCGGGCCAGAATTTCGAATTCCAGGCGCAGCTCGTCTTCCACTTTCACCAGTCCCCCGCCGGCGCTGATGGGTTCGATGCCGAAGTCCGTCTGCTTCAGCGTTGTTTTGCCTCGGGCGGTGACGGTATTGCCGCGAATCTCGACTTTTACGGGCAGGGGGATGAGCCGTGTTCTTCCCCGCAGCGAGATCTCGCCCGTGACCCTGAGATCGTAGACGCCGGGAGAAACCTGCGATCCCCCGACGCTTCGAGAGCTGAAGCGAATGGTTGGGAACCGCGTGACGTCCAGCACCTTCGGTCCCTGCATCTCCGACTGCACCTTCGGAATGTCCTCCGGTGGTTCTCCCTTCCCGGCCACCTTGAGGGCGATTGCCTCGAACACCACGTCGACTGACGAGCGGGAAATGTCCTCGCGGTCGACGATCACTTTTCCGTGCAGCGAGCGGGCCGCGATGTCGTGCTCATGCCCGGCGAAGCTGCCGAGCCCTGTCTTACCCACGTGAATCAGAACCTTGCTCCCGTCGGAATCGATGGCGTAGGTCTGCCCGAGGGCGGCGAGGGGCAAAAGAGCGATCCACAGAACGGCCAGGCGCGTGTTTGTCATTCGTTCAAATCTACGCATGGCCCGGCGCCAAGGTAACCTTCGCGGGCAAGATGGTGCCGCCTCTGTGGCGCCACACTTCTGCCGGGCGTGGTGAAGGGCGACAGTAGGACGCCATTGTCTCGGGCGGATGCTTCACGCTTGACGGCACGACTGGTGCAGAGCAGGGGGGCGGGAGGCAAAACCATGAATGCCAAATTGCAGCAGACAGTGAAGACCGTTGTTCGAAACTCGTTTCCAGCGGTGATTGTCGGTTTTTGGCTCGCGTCGGCCACAATGTCGCTGGTGGCGCTGACCAGTCCTGAGGCGATCGCTGTTTCGATTGAGAAGGTCTTATCCACTGGTGCCATCGAGATCGGGCAGAGCGCGAAAGGTCTGACGGTGGCCATGTCGAATAACCGAAATCGTTCGGGCGCGCTCATTCGGTAATCGCCGCCTCATTTTCGAAAGTCCCGATTCGAATTCGTCAGCGAACTTGTGCCGATGGCGCAGCTCGGCGGCGAACAAGTGGGAGGGGATCGATCACTATCGGGGTGGGCTGCATTTCTCTGCTGTCAAAGAATGGAGATTGAACTTGCGATCCAGTTTCAAAGTGAAATCAATCTTGGGCGCGCTTCTGGTGTTGTCGAGCCTTGCTTGCGCCGACGAATCGCTCGCAGCAGTGCCTTTTTCCGGTGTCCTGGATCAGGGCAGCGCTTCAGGGCTCGTTCTCCCCGGTGTGAACACGGACCGACCTGTGGGGCGCACGGCCCAAGAGCCACGTCGCCCATTTCTCGGGCTGTTGCTCGACGTGGGCGTTCCGGAGGGAGCCGAGGTCTCGCTTCTGTTCAGACCCTGGTACTGGCTCCGATTTCATGGCGGCTTGATGAACAACGCGGTCAGTACCGGGATCCAGGGTGGGGTAAGCCTGATCCCCTTCTACTCGTGGTTTACGCCTGCGTTGACCGTCGAAGCCGGCCATTTCTTCGCAGACGACGCCAATGGCATCGTCCGGCGCTTCTCCAGCAAGCCGAATTTCAACAATCCGTTGCTCAAACACGTCGGGTACGACTTTGGCAATGCACACCTGGGCCTCGAGATCGGTTCGCCGCGAGTCGTCTCCTTCTTCTTGCGCGGCGGTTTGAGCTACATCCGTGGGAACGTCTCAGGCGTGGAAGAGGCGATCGGCGGAAGAGTCGAAGCCGACGACCTGAAAGTACGAGGGGTAGTTCCGTCCGCGAAGCTGGGCCTGATGATGTACTTCCTCTAAGGACTTCCGATGAAACCCGTGTTCTCGAGCTCAATTGCTCACTTGTTGCCCGCGCTGATCGTCTGCTCATTCACCTGTGGTTGCGGCTTGATGTTCGCAGAGATCGAAGAGCCAAAGCTTTGCGAGACGACGGCTGTTGAGATCCCAGCGGCGACGGCAGCTCGAAGCAGCCGCACCGTGGTCACTGACCTCAATCTTCCCTCCGAGGTCAACGCCCTCAAAGACCTGGGCTTTACCAGCGACTTCAAATTTTCCATTCAGTTCGAGGCGAAGGAAGGCGTACGAGATTTCAATTTCATCGATTCTGCCACCGCGCACATTGCTGGCGATGAAGGATGGTGCCCAATCGGGGAGGTGGTAAGGTTCGAGCGAGCTTCTTCTGCCCCGGCCGAAGCGTCATTGATAATGCCGAGCGGCGACTCGGTGGACCTCGTTACGTGCCTGGGTCGGGGCAACCTCAAAGTCGAGACAACCTTCGCCGGGAATCTTCCAACGACCGCCTGGAGCATGGATGTCAAAGTTTGTCTCTCGGGCAAAGCCAGAATCGATGTCAACGGAAAGTAGATCCCGTCGAGACGCCCGCAGCCTCCTAAAGGGGGGCTGCGCTTTCGCCGTCAGCACGTCGCAAAAAAATTTGTCAGGCGCGGAAATTCTTCGAGTCGATCCGGTATCGCTTGATCCAGCGCTGCACCTGGAAGCGAGCCTTTCCGATCGCGCGTGCAACGGCGGTAATGTTGCCCGCGTGCTCGCGCAGCAGGGCGATGATTTGCTCTCTCCGACGCTGGTCGTCCTCGGACAGCGGGCCATGGTCGAGGGCCTCATCCACTGCACCGGCGTCGCTGTCCGCGACGTCTTCTTTTCGTGGCGCGTTCAGCGAAGCTCGGACCGGTCCGGGGAAGTGCTTCTCCTCCACCGTTCCACTTTTCGCCAACACCACTGCGGCAGAGAGGCACTTCTCCAGCTCCCGGACGTTGAGTGGCCAGCGGTGGAGTAGCAGGGCCCGGGCTGCTTCGGAGCTGAAGGTGATCTGCTCCGCTCGGTTTGCAGAGTGGCGCCGCAAGAGCATCCCGATCAGCAGGCCGATATCCTCGCGCCGCTCGCGCAGCGGAGGTAAGGACAAAGTCAAACCCGAAATCCGTGCGATCAAATCGGCGCGGAACTGCCCGTCGGCGACGAGGGCCTCCAGATCACGATGGGTGGCCGCAAGCACGCGGATGTCTACTTTGGTTGGTCGCGTTGCCCCAACGGGCAACACTTCGCTTTCTTGCAGCACCCGTAGGAATACGGCCTGGGCCGAGGAGGGTAGGTCGCCGATCTCGTCGAGGAAAAGCGTCCCGTGGTCGGCGGTACGGATGAGCCCTGGCCGATCCTCGGTGGCTCCGGAGAACGCACCCCTGCGGTAGCCAAACAGCTCAGACTCGACGAGCGTCTTGGGCAACGCAGCGCAATTGACCGCAACGAATGCGCCCGCGCGGCCAGAGAGTTGATGAATGGCCTGAGCGACGAGCTCCTTACCGGTCCCGCTCTCCCCGTGGATCACGACCGAGACGGAGGAAGGAGCGATCGCCTCCAGATTTCGCAACTGCTTGGCCAGCTCGGGCACCAGAGTGGCAAACCCGGGGGCGGCGGGGCGGAGCTCGGCGGCGGACAGAGATTCCGGGCCGTCCATCGCCGCGAGCACGGCCTGGCGAAAGATGAAGAAGGTGTGGCCTAGCTCGATCAGATTGCCATCCGCTAGCACAGCTCTTTCGCAACGGCGGCCGTTCACCAGCGTACCGTTCTTCGATCGCGCGTCTTCGAGGATCCACTGGCCGACGGCGTTGCGCAGGACCGCGTGGGACGACGACATCCACCGGTCGGGAACGGTCAACTTGAAGCGGCCGCTCTCGAGCTTGTCGAATCGGGCGGCCGTTCCTTCCGCCGCGCGGCCGAACGCCAGCTCCTCTACGTCCCGGAGGCAATAGCCGGCAGAGAAGCCGAGCGGCCGATCGGACTGAAATACGAGGAACAAGTGAGGCTGAACGGCAAACTGGGGCGCCGGCTCTCGGGCCGCGAGCTGCGAGAGCGTGGACGTTGGCGACTCTTTCGAGCTGCTCAGGCGGCTCATTCCGTGCTCACTCATACCGCTCAGGATTTATCCCCCGTCAAGTTCATTGATCTGCGGCGCCCTGTCAACCAGCGCGTTGAGCCCTCTTCATTGACGTCGGTGCGACGCCGGCAATGGCTCTGCTGGGTGCAACGGCGTGTCTACCGATTAATACGTGGCGCCACGTCTTCTCCTTCGACGTCGCACGCGCAAGCACGTGTCTTGTCGACCGGGGGAAGGAAGCCTCGTGTGGCACGACCGTTGCTCATCCGCATGAGCGGGAAGCTCAGCGCAAACCAGCGCGAGTCTTTCAGCCGCTGGCGTTCCCTGTGGCCACCAGGGCGCTGGGCCTGCGTCAGACACAGGTCAGGTACAAACGCGATAGCCGACTTCCCCGCTCCAAACCTCGTTCGTGCCGCGCGCTGTTAACGCTCTCCTTGAGCACCCCGCGTTGAAACCGAGTAGCCCTTTTGGGCTCGAGCCGGCGGGCGACTTCACTGACCGTCGCGTAAGGTGTAGAAAGCGTACGCGGGGACCTGGTGGGAGAGCCAAGCAAGACGCAACAGTTAAGCGACAGCCCAGACCGCTTGCCGTCCGCCACAATGACGGCCGGGGAGGATGACTCGGCACGGTCGAGGGAAGAGACTTCTCCGACGCCGGCGCTGCGCGACTTGTTCGTCGGCAAAGTCCTGTCTCATTACCGCCTCGACGAGCAGCTCGCGGCGGGCGGAATGGGCGTTGTGTACAAGGGGATGGACCTGAACCTCGGCCGAGCAGTTGCCATCAAGCTGCTCTCCCGCCAGCTGTCCACCGATGAAATGGCGAAGGCGCGATTCTTTCGCGAAGCGCGGGCCGCGAGCGCCCTGGATCATCCAAACATCGGAGCCATCTACGAAGTAGGGGAGCACGAGGGCGAGCCGTTCATTGCAATGGCCCTCTACCAGGGAGAGACGCTCAGGCAGCGCCTGCAAAGAGGAGCGATGCCGCTGGCACAAGCGATCGACGTCCTGCGGCAGGTCGCGACCGGGTTGGAAGCAGCCCACGGCGCCGGAATCATCCATCGGGATATCAAACCGGCCAACGTGATATTGACCAAGACTGGCGCGATCAAAATCCTCGACTTTGGCCTGGCGAAGCTGATTGTCGACTCCGCGGGGCAGTCGATGACTCAGGTCGGGCAGGCGATGGGGACTCTCTTGTACATGTCTCCAGAGCAGCTCAAGGGCGAGCCGGTGGATGCACGAAGCGATTTATGGTCGCTTGGCGCGCTCGCCTACGAGACTCTGTCGGGCGCGTCCCCTTTCCGAGCTGACTCCACCGCCGCGATCGCGGTGCGAATCATGAGCGAAGAGCCGCCTTCGCTCACCACCGTGCCAGGCGTGCCGGATTATCTGGCGCAGCTCGTGTCGCAGCTTTTGCGCAAGTCTCCCGGCGGGCGTCCGCAGACCGCTACAGAAGTGCTGGCGCGACTTGACCAACCCACGATCGGTACAGGGCGGGACAAGCAACGTGCTCGTCTTCCGATCCGTTTCGGCGCCCTGGCCCTGATGGTGATGCTGGCGGGCTCTGGATTGTATTGGTACGTCCCGAGAATGCTCGACGCCCGAGCCGCCAAGAGAGGGGCCGGCGCCGGGGCTGGAATGGCGGTCGCGTCTTTGATCGTGCTCCCCTTTGTCAACGATTCCGCGAATCCGGAAACAGAGTACCTCTCCGACGGTATCACCGACGAATTGATCAACAGGCTCTCCGGGATTGCTGAGCTTCGGGTGGTCCCCAGGCCCACGGCGTTCCGCTACAAGCCCCCAGCTGATTGCATTCAGCGCCCAGATCGCCCCGGCTGTAAGGACTTCGACCCACCATCAGTCGCCCGTCAACTCGAGGTGGACGCGGTGGTGAGTGGGAAGGTTCTGCGGAAGAGCGAGATGGTGCTGGTCCAGGTTGAGCTGATCAGGGTCAGCAACGGTTCGCAGATCTGGGGAAATCGTTACACGCGAGCGGCCGGCGAGGTCGTGGGCTTGCCGCAGGATATCGCTCAAACGATCTCGGACAAGTTACAGCTCAGACTCACGGGTGAAGAGAAGTCTCGCGTTGCAAGGCGCTACACCGAGAACCCGGAGGCGTATCAGCTGTATCTACGCGGTCGGTACTTCTGGAATAAAAGAACACCAGACGACTTGACTACCGGCCTCCGATATTTTCAGCAAGCGATTGAGCTGGATCCCAAGTACGCGCTCGCGTACGTGGGGTTGGCGGACTCGTACAGCTTCTTGCTCACTTATGGGCGTGCTGCCTCAGTCGAAAATTACGAGAAGGCTGAAGCGGCAGCCAGCAACGCGTTGGCCCTGGATGACAATCTCGCCGAAGCCCACGTGTCGCTGGCGAATCTAAAGCTCACCTACAAAGTCGACTGGCTCACCGCCGAGAAGGAATTGAAGCGAGCCATTGCACTGAATCCCAACTACGCCTGGGTCCACAATATCTATGGCAGCTACCTGTTGTATTTGGCGCATCTCGATGAGGCCGCAGCAGAATTCGAACGAGCGCGGCGCCTCGATCCGACTTCCGCTTTGTATACTGCAAACATCGCTCGTACGCTCTGTTTGACAGGGCAATACGACGAGGGCGTTGCGCTGTTCAAATCTGCAGAGGAAATGTACCCGTTTTGGCGTCGAAGCAATTGGCGCGTCGCGGCTATTTGTTATCTACCGCGGAAGATGTATCGGGAAGGGATCGACGAGCTCAAGCAGGCGCTGGCCATCACCCCGAGCAATGAGTTTGACATGTCAGATTTGGCGTATGCCTACGCCGCGTCTGGCGACGAGAATGCAGCGCTGAAGATTTTGGAGATGGTGAAAGAGATTGACCAGAGCAGAAGCGCAGCGAGCGGCATAGCGGAAGTTTATGCCGCGCTGGGCGACAAGGATCAGGCATTTCATTGGCTCGAGACAGCCTACCAACGGGACAAAAAAGAGTTGCTCGAGCTGAGGATCAATCCGCTGTACCGTGCTCTTCGGCCGGATCCGAGGTTCGCGGATCTGGTGCGCCGGATGGGATTTCCGCCATGACTGCGGAATCCACGCCCATGCCAGTCTTCCCCTGATCTCGCGCGAGTAGCACCGCGACATCCGTCACCGGCTGAAACCTCAGAAGCCTCACGACCGCGGCAGCCACGCTCGCTCGAGCCTGACGCCGCTCGGAGGTCACATTCTTCGCCGGGCGTCTCTATCCAATTATCGCGCAGAATTTCCCTTAGCCGCGATCAGGGAGGTGGACCCATGACTGCTCATGGTCGTCGTGTATTCGATTGGGCGCTCGAAAGTGCAAGAAGTGCCCTCGCAGTATCGGTGCTGTTGGTCGTTGCAGTCAGTGTTTTGAGCGGATGTTCCGATCGCCAGGTGGGATCAACCAATCATCGAACCGATGAGATCATCGGGGGCGCCGCCAGCAACAATCTACCGGTGGTGAGATTGATTTCGCCGGTCAACGGATGTTCAGGAACGGTGGTGAGCAATCGCGTTGTCTTGACTGCCAAGCATTGCCTGGCGGCACCCGCGAACCAAATCAACGTATTCAAGGGTCCCAACGGCAACGTCCTCGAGGGGGCCGGGCAGTTTGCATTTGTCCCGCGGGATGGCGCGGACATCGCCGCTCTGGTGATAACTCGGACCACCGTGCCCGCGATGGCAGTTCGCAACCAGCCCCTGGTGCAGGGTAACTGCGGAAATCAAGTCAGGCTTTCCGGCTACGGGCAGCAGGGGCCGGGAGGCCCGGTGGGAGTCCAGATGGAAGGTCGCGCGATCATCGCGGCCATCGGTCCTCCGGCTGTCGGCGCGAATGAATTTCAGACCAGGCCTGCGGCTTTCGGGCCAGGCGGCTTGCCGATGGCGGGCGCTTGCCCGGGCGACTCCGGTGGCGCGGCAATCGGCGCTGCCACCGGGCAACTGGTGGGAGTGATTTCCAAGAGCACCTGCGCTATGCCCGGCATCCCGCTCAATCAACGAGGGTTCACAATCATGGTTCGCGTCGACCCCTACGTGGGGCCGCTGGGCCCTGGACAGATCAAAGCGCACGCCGAGCGATGGAGAGATCAGAACCCGGGTGCCGGACCAGCGCCTGGCGGCTTCTTCCAGGGCAATGGCGATCCGGGCGACGACGATGTCATTGGCAGCGACGACTTCAGCGAAGAATATGTGCCCGAAGAGGATGCCCACAGCCAGGATCCTCCAGACGACAGCCTCTTCTGCCAGGAGACGAAAGAGATCGACGCCGGAATCATAGAGAATATGTAGACAGATCCTTGGGCGGCCGAGTCGCTCTTTGGACTCGGCCGCGAATCAGTGATGAGTCATTGCTGAGCTGCTACAACGACCGCGAAACCGCGGGACGAAATTCAGTACCGCAGCCCCACCGTGGCGGTGACGTCGAAGAGATCACCCCGGCTGCTACCCGTGGGTATGGCGAACTGCTGGGTCAGGAAGAAATGGTAGGTGGCCCGGGCACCAACGGTGAGAACCGGGAGGTTGAACTCGAGCCCGGCGGCCAGTGGTAGCTCCAGTGCGAAGCCGTTCTGGTAGCGCAATGCGCTCTCCTGGCCCTGGATAATCACGTAGCTGCCACCCAGGCCAGCGGCGACGAAGGGGGTCAGCACCGGAAATGGAAGCGGGCTGACCTTGAGCATTCCAGTGGCCCCGTTTCGAAACAGGCCGGTGCTTTGCGGCGCCGCCGGATCGGAGAGCGCATTTCGAGAGCCCTCGTACGCGAATTCGATCCCCAGCAGTCCGAGCGGCTGGAAATTCATCGCCAAACCCCAGGCAAGTCCCGCCGAGGTGACGTTGCTGAGATCACCGGTGAACAATCCCAATCCGCCCTTCAACATGATTTTCATGTCGGCTCGCGCGGACCCGGCGGTCAGCAACACCGCCAGCGCCGCGGCCAGCTTCAATTGCTTTTGCATTTCTTGTCCCGTTCTCCAGCAAGACCGCTTCAGAGCGGTCGGTGGCGCACGGCTCTTGCGCTGCCGAAACCCAGATCGTTAGCACGCTCCGGCTCGCCCGCAAATTTGGGACAGGTGGTTGGATGTCAGAGCGGGTTGCTACCTTACGCTCGTTCCCGAAGCAGCGATGGCACGTGGTTTGGGAGAGGGGAAGCGCGATTGCGTTGGGTTCTGCCGGAACCATCGAACGTCGACATCCACTTCATCAGCTCGAGCCTGGATCTTCACCCGCTGGCAGCGCGCGTCTTGATCAACCGCGGCTTCGCCACGCCGGCGGCCGCCAGCGCGTTCTTGGCGGATCGACTTTCTGATCTGCCGGATCCGTCGCTGATGAAAGGCTTGAGCGCCGCGGTAGCGCGGATCTGCGAGGCGCTCGCCTGCCGACACCCGATCGCGCTCTATGGAGACTACGACGTAGATGGCGTGTGCTCCACCGCGCTGCTCTTCCTCTTTCTGCGCGACCTGGGCGCCAACGTGTCCACGTATATTCCGCACCGGCTCGAGGAGGGTTATGGCCTCAATGCCTCGGCCGTTGAGCGGCTGGCCGCGAACGGAACCCGCGTGTTGGTGACGTTGGATTGCGGCATCACTTCCGTTTCCGAAGTGGGGCGCGCCAAGGAACTGGGCGTGGACGTAGTCATCGTCGATCACCATGCGGTTCCGGAGACTCTGCCGCCCGCATTGGCAGTGCTCAATCCGCATCAGCCTGGCTGTGGCTACCCCACCCGTCATCTGTGCGCGGCCGGAGTGGCGTTCAACTTGTGCCTGGGCATTCGACAGCGGCTGCGAGCGGAAGGCGCATTCCTCCAGCGCAAGCAGCCCAATCTCCGCTCGATGCTCGATTTGGTGGCACTGGCCACAATCGCGGATGTGGTGCCCCTCACCGGAGCCAATCGCGTGCTGGTCAAACACGGCCTCGAGGAAATCACCGCGGCGCGACGACCGGGCATCCGCGCGCTGAAGGAGATCTCGGGTCTGCCTGCATTCGCGCCGGTGAATGCCGGACAGGTTGGGTTCCGCCTCGGCCCGCGCGTCAACGCGGCCGGCAGGCTGCACGACGCTTCGCTGGGCCTACGACTCTTGTGCGCGGAAACCGTGGAGGACGCCCGTCCGCTGGCGGAGGCGCTCGATGCGGCGAACCTCGAACGGCGAAGCATCGAGCAGGAGATCCTGGCCGGGGCGCTTCGCCAGGCTGCCGGTCTTGCCCCGGCCAAGGGCCTGGTGCTGCACTCCGAATCGTGGCATCCCGGGGTGATCGGCATTGTCGCATCGCGCGTGGTCGAGCGCTTCCATCGGCCGACGGTGATGATCGCGCTCAAGGATGGCCTCGGCCGCGGGTCGGGCCGGAGCATCGAGGGTTTTCACCTGGTGAGCGCGCTCCAGGAATGCTCGTCGCACTTGCTCAAATTCGGCGGACACAGGCAGGCGGCGGGCTTGGCGCTGGAGGTGGATCGGTTGCCCGCGTTTTGCAAGGCATTCGAATCCGTCGCCGCCCAGAAGCTTTCTGAGGAGGACGTGCTGCCGAGGTGCCGGGTGGACGCGGTGGTCTCGCTCGAGGATTTGGATGCCGAAGCGGTGAAGGGGATCGAGGTGCTGGCTCCCTTCGGTCCGGGCAATCCGGAGCCGGTGTTCGCCTCGCAGCGGCTCGCCGCCCGGCCGCGCCTTCTTCCCAGCAAGCGCGAGGGGCAGGACAGCCACCTCAAGCTGTACTTCGATTCAGCGCCGCACCTGGATGCGATCGGATTCGGAATGGCCGAACAGCTGGCAATTGCGGAGGGACCGCTGGATCTGGCCTATCAGCTGGCGATCGATGAATGGAATGGTCGGGAGAAGCTCTCCCTCAAGCTGAAGGACGTTCGCGCCTCTGGCTGAGTCCTGATATCAATTACTGCAGCCCAAAGGAGTTCTGATACATGTGATTCTGTCGAGTATCGCGTCGATCCAGCCAATTGGCAGTCGCAGTTCCCCGCTGGTCGCACGATACAAATGGCTCGTGCGAGTTGATATCGACCTCCGGCGCGGCCGAGTCCACTTGAAAGCCGTTGGTTCCGCCGGCCCAACTGGCTCCGTAGTCAAATGACGCATTCCCGTACACGTGGCGAGTCCTCGTCGCCACGTAGCGCAGCCAGATGGCGAACACTCCGCCGTTGTCGTCGGAGGCCAGACGAGGAATGAAGGGGTGGAATCCCACGTCGGTTGGCCCAAGCAGTGTATCCCGCGGCGCCCAGGTGACGCCGTAATCCGAGGAGGAATTGAAGCGCACGGTAAATACGAATTCCCCCGGCGCCTGATAAAACCACAGTCCGTAGACATGGCCGGTGCGGTCGGCGGTGATCGTGCCACCGGCCGCTATCACTGCTTCGCTGTCGCTGATCTGCTGCTCGGTTGCAAGCCAGCTGGTGCCGAAATCGTCCGAGCGATTCAGGTACATCTGGCCAATCGTCCAGGCCACGTATACGTGGCCGCTGTCGTCTGCCGCGATCGAGGGGCGCGAGCCCGCTGGATCGCCGACGCCGAATCGATCCAGGGCCGTCTCCGGTGATCCCCAGGTCTGCCCGGCATCGTTGGACGCGATCAGATACAGATGCCCGTTCTTCACCCAGCCGACGTAGACGTCTCCGAGCGAGTCTGCGGCGATGATCGGACCGTACCGATATCCGTCCACCGCGCCGGCGATCGAGTCCACGCGAACGTCGCTTGGCTCCCAGCTGTCACCGGAGTCCAGCGAACGGTTGAAGTAGACGTGGTGGTCGCCATCCCGGGAATCCTTCCAGACCAGGTACACGCGGCCGCTCCCGTCGCACGCGATGCGAGGCTCCGCCGTTCGCACCACTGCGCTGGGACCGCTGTCCACCCGCTGGGGTGCGGTCCAGCTCAGACCGCGATCCACTGAGTGACTGATGAACAGGTCTCCGTTGCCGGACCAGGCGAGGTAGACATTGCCGCCGTCATCCGAGCAACCAGTGGGAAAGAAAACGGTCGTCTCAAACGATTGTTGAATCTGCACCGGATCGGTTAACGCCGAGCCACCCAGGTAGGTACGACAGGAGAGGGTCCATTCGCCGGTTGACGGTCGATCCTCACCCCAACAGTCGTAGCTGTATCCGTCTGGCGAGCTGCCGATCCAATATCCTGAATCTCCGGGGAAGTATCCGGACCCCTGCGGGCGCGCATCGACTTGAGTGTCATTGCCAATCGAGATCTGCGCCAAAGCAGACCCGGCGAAAGCCCAACCTCCCGCCAGCGCGAATGCGATCAACAGTTTGACTCGATTGTACTCGTTTCCTCGTAACTCCCTGGTTGAATACACGTGATGTCCCCCTCTTGTGGCGAGCCGGTTGCAACGCGGCTTGTAGTTGCGGTGCATTCTGATTGCAACGGCAAACATTTCGGCGCATTGTCACCCAGGAGCGTCCAATGGCCACCCGACCTCATCGAATCGAAACCAAGCTGATCCACGCAGGCGAACCGGTCCCGCGGATCGCCGGAGCGGTCGCCATGCCGGTGTTCCAGTCCGCGACCTTCGTCTACGGCGGAGAGTCCAATTACCACGACGTGCGCTACATCCGCCTCAACAACACGCCCAACCACCTGGCGCTTCATCAGAAGTTGGCCGCGCTGGAGGATGGCGAGGCGGCGCTGGTCGCCGGCAGCGGAATGGCCGCGATTTCGGCCTCGCTGCTTTCGGTGCTCTCTTCCGGCGATCATCTGCTGGTGCAGGATTGCCTGTACGGAGGGACTCACGACCTGATCAGCAAGGACCTCACGCGCCTGGGCATCTCCCATACCACCATCGACGTCGATGAGCCGGGCGGATGGGAAAGACACCTGCGGCCCAACACCAAGGCGATCTACGTGGAGTCGATCACCAATCCATTGCTCCAGGTGGGCGACCTGGAGGCGGTGGTGGAATTTGCTCGCGCCCACCAGCTGGTTTCGATGATCGACAACACCTTCGCCACGCCGATCAATTTCTCCGCGCCGGCCCCCGGGTTCGAGCTGTCGATCCACAGTTGCACCAAGTACCTCAACGGCCATTCGGACATCGTCGCCGGCGCGGTGATCGGCCAAGCCCAGCGGGTGGCGGCCGTCAAACACAAGCTCGATCATTTTGGCGGCACGCTCGATCCGCACGCCTGCTTTCTGCTCCACCGCGGGCTGAAGACGCTGGCCGTCCGCGTCCGCCAGCAGAACCAAAGCGCGCTCCAGATCGCGCGCTTCCTGGAAGCGCATCCACGGGTGAAGAAAGTCCACTATCCAGGTCTGGAGAGCCATCCGCGTCACGCGCGGGCTCGCGAGCTGTTCAGCGGCTTCGGCGGAATGATCAGCTTCGAGCTCGGCGGGGATGTGGCCGTGGCGGATCGCTTCATCTCCAGGAACACGCTCGCACAGTGCGCCCCCAGCCTGGGCGGTGTGGACAGCCTGGTCACGCGACCGGCAACCACCTCGCATGCGGGATTGGCTGTCGATGAGCGGCGGAGGCTTGGGATCACCGACGCCCTGATTCGTTTTTCGGTGGGGCTGGAGGCGACCGAGGATCTGATCGATGATCTGAACACCGCCCTCGCCGCGTGAGACGTCCGCGGCACAACGTCCGATCGACCATCGCTGGCAAGCATCGGAAGCCAAATTGGCAACGCGAATACTGGCATGGCAATTGGTCGCCTCGGCGAGATTCTGCGAACGACGGACGGCGGCGCCACCTGGACGCTGCAATACATCCGGATAGCCCGTCCGCTCCGAGCAGTCTCTATGGTGGACGCCAATACACCGACGGTGGGCAGCGATTCTCCATGCAGGGAATCATCCTGCGCACGGAAACTGGTGGCGAAATGGGGACGCAGGTCTGTCCCGATGACTCCCGGATGCAACGCCTCTCCCGCGGGGGGTATAGCAGAGCGCTACTCCACCCCTCCCTGTTCCGAGAGGACACCTTCAGCCAGTTCATGAGACATGAGCGAAGGGGATCCCAGGTAGGACGGCACGCAATAGCTGTCGCGAACGTTGTTGGTAGGGCTCTTGACCATCGACAAGGACGGCGCGCGGGAGATTTCTCCGACCGAGACATTATAGAAAGCCGACGGGCGATCGGCGCAGGGAGCGTTCCTCAAAGACTAACGCTGGACGAGCCTCGGGCGACTTCGCGAAGCGGGATGGACGGTAAATAGCGCTCTCCCTCAGCTGACGCGACGGTTGGTTTGCACGCCAAACCCCAGCAAGCCGACACCTCGCGTCCCGGGCTGCTTCAGAGCGATCGCATGAGTAATTCGGGGACGCTACCCCTTGATCGCTCCGGCGGTGAGCCCGGAGACAATTCGACGCTGAAACACAAGCGTCAGCAGGATCAGCGGAAGCGTTGCAACGACTGAGGCGGCGAAGATCTCCGGCCAGGGATCGATCTGACCGGTGGCGAAGAGGCTGATCGCCACCGGAATGGTTCGCCTGCCTGGAGAGGAGATGAAGGTGAGCGCGTAGAGAAATTCGTTCCAGGCGAAGATGAACACCAGGATCGCCGTGGTGGCCAATCCGGGCGCGGAAAGCGGCAGGAAGATTTTTCGAAATGCCTGGAAGGGCGAGCAACCGTCGACGCGGGCGGCGGCGTACAAGTCGTCCGGGATCTGCCGGAAGAAGGAGGTGAGCACCCAGATCGTCAGCGGGAGCGCAAAGGTGGTGTAGGGCAACACCAGGCCGGCGAGCTGGTCTATCAAGCCGAGGCCCCGAAGAATCAAGAACAGCGGGCTGACGGTGGCTACCGGCGGAAACATCGAGACGGCAAGCGCCGCCGCAAGGAGGAGCCTTCCGCCGACAAACGAAAGCTTGGCCAATGCAAAAGCAGCGGATGCGCCGAGCGCGAGGCAGAAAAGAGTGGTCGCGCCGGCAACGATGAAGCTGTTGAGAATCACCTGGCCGAACGGCCGTCCCTCGAAGATCGAGGCGTAGTTGTGCAAGGTAAAGGCTCCGCTCTCGGACGTGAGCGACACCGCCAACTGCCAGAGGAAAGGACCGAGGCAGAAGCTCGCCATCGCAAGCAAGGCGAAAGCAATTGCCAGCCGCTTCAAGATCGTATCCCCAGATTGCGCCCAAGCGATTTCAAATACAAACCGCTGATCGACATCACGCAGACAAATGTTGTTACTGCCAGGGCGGATCCGTAACCGAAGTCGCCAGACCTCATCAGTGTCTTGTATGCATAGATGGAGAGTGTCTCAGTGGTGTTGGCCGGCCCTCCTTGCGTCAACACGTAAATCGAATCAAAAACGCGAAACGCGTCCAGCATCCTGAACAGGGCCGCGACGAGCATGGGCGGAAAGAGCAGCGGCAGGGTGATCGAGCGAAACGTCCTCCACCCGCTCGCGCCGTCCACCCGGGCGGCCTCATACACATGGGCGGGGATGGTTTGCAGCCCGGCGAGAAGCAGAATCGAGACGAAGGGGGTCGTCTTCCAGACGTCTACCCAGATCGCGGCATGCATCGCGTACCCGGGGGTGCCCAGCCAATTCACCCGCGCGGAGGTGAGGGCGTTGAATGGGCCGAAGTCGGGGTCGAGGAGCCAAGCCCAGATCTTGGCCGAGACGACGGTGGGAACAGCCCATGGCACGAGGACCGCCGCCCTCAAGGCGCCGCGAGCCGGCAGGGTGGAGTTCAGCAGCAGCGCGAACAAGAGCCCGAGCAACAGTTCGGCCGGCACCGAGACTAGGGTGAAGTATGCGGTGTGGCCCAGCGCGCTCCAGAACCTGTCATCGCGGATCAGAAAGGCATAGTTGCGCAGGCCCGCAAAGCTCTGCTCGTGAAACACCAGGATCAACCGATGAAGACTCAGCCAGATCGCGGAGACGATCGGGTATGCCGCCACGCCGAGCAGGACCAGAACGGCCGGAGCGATCAGGCCGTACGTTTGATATCGCTCGATAGACTGAGGCCTTGGCATTTCACCGGCCTTCCGACACAATGCGATCGATTTGACGTTGCGCGCGGCGAAGCGCCGACTCGGGCGACCGGATTCCGGCGATCGCGGCGGAGAACTCGCTCTGCAGCACATCGGAGAGGAGGTTGTAATAAGGCGTTACCGGTCGAGGCCGCGCCCGCTCCAGGATGGAATAGAGCTGAGAAATGTGCGGCGCGTGCTCTCGCAGCTCTGGACTTTGATAAGCGCTGCGCCGGGGCGGATTCCTTCCGTACGCCAACGCGAGGGCCACGTTGGATTCGAGCGAGGTCAAATGCGCGATCAGATCGACCGCGGCGGGCCGCTTGTTCGGCGGCGACCGCGCGTTGACGGCAAGCTGCCATCCCCCGAGCGTGCCCGGACCGGGTTCCCCGTGCACAGTGGGCAGTGGCGCGAAGCCAACCCTGCCTCGAATGGGTGAGTCCTCGCGCTGCGCTTCGGCCCAGGCGTACGGCCAATTGCGCATGAAAACCGCGCCGCCGGCTTGGAAGGCGCGGCGCGACTCCTCTTCCGCAGCCGACGTTACCGACCCGGGTGAGAGGCGTCGCTCGATCAACGAGCGCAGATAAGCGAGCGCTGCGTTTGTCTCGGGCGTGTCCAGCTCGAGGCGACGGCTGTCGCCCCCGTGCCCCCAGATCGCTTCATAGACGTTGCAGATCAACCCTTCGTATTGTCGACCTTGCCAGAGATATCCCTGAAGCTGCGGGCGCTCGCGAAGCGCATCGGCCGCGAATCGCTCCAGCTCCTCGTATGTCTTGGGCGCGCGCGGCACCAGATCGCTGCGGAAGTACAGCAGCCCGACGTCCACGTACCACGGAACCGCGAAGGTCCGGCCGTTCATCGAAACGACCGCGGCCGCGCTGGAGACAAAGTCGCGCTGGATTGCCTCCGGAGGGAAGGCCTCCGATAAGTCGGCGATCCATCCGGCGCGCGCGAACTCCTGCACCCAGATCACGTCCACGACGAAGACGTCGAAATCCGTCGCTCCTCCCTCCAGCGCAGTCAAAAAGTATTGGTGCGCGACGTCGGAAGCATTGGGCAGCACCTCGGTGGCGACCTGGACGCCGGGATGGGCGCGCTCGTAGGCGGCGATCATTTGGCGAAGCGGCGCCGTGTCGCTGCCGAGCGGCTGGTGCTTGAACACCAGCCGCAGGTTTCCGCTTTCCGCAGCGGTGTCATTGCTCCGCGATCGGCAGCCTGTGACGGCGGGCAATAGGACAAGCATCGACAGCGTAATGAACCGTTGCGACTCGTTTGGCCGTTTCATTGTCGTGAGGGCAGCTTAGGAACGAGAGAGCGTTGGGTCCATTGGGCGCTGCATCTCCGCGGTTCGACGCGGGGTGCGCAGAGCGCGGAACGGATCATGCAAGCGGGCAGCGTCCCCTGGCGCAAATGAAAGGACGATCGTGATATGAGATTCCGGGGTTTCACGATGCCGCCGGTGTGAGCGGTGGCCGTCTCGACTGTCGAGAGACATGCATGAGTCCGCAGCCTTCTCCGGATGATCCCGGCGCTCCGACGTTTCCGCAGCGGACCGACCGCGGGCCTGGAGATTCGCTCGGCGCGGAGATCTCCGCAGTAGGCTGGGAGACCTTCGCACCCGCCAACACGCCGCAAACGGATCGCGTGCTCCGGGCGGTCCTGCACTACCAGCTCCAAGAGAAGCTTGGCGAAGGCGGGATGGGAGTCGTCTACAAGGCGCTCGACCGCAAGTTGAACCGCTTCGTGGCGCTCAAGTTCCTGCCCTCCGAAATGGCAGACCGGCGAGCAAACCTGGATCGCTTCGTGCAAGAAGCGCTTGTCCTCTCCGCAGTGAACCATCCCCATATCGCGACCATCTACGACGTCGCCACCGTCGGGCAGCAGCAATTCCTGGTGCTCGAATATCTGCCGGGCGGAACGCTGAAGGCCAAAGTCGAACGGCTCTTCTCGAGCGGGGAGAGGCTCACCACCAAGCAGATCGTGAATTACGCGCGCCAGACCGCCGAAGGATTGGCGCACGCCCATGCCCGAGGAATCGTCCACCGGGACATCAAGACCAGCAACCTGATGCTGACCGAGGAGGGCAGCGTCAAAATCACCGACTTTGGAGTGGCGAAGTTGGCCGGGTCCCGGTTCAGGACCGTTCCCGGCAGCCTGGTGGGAACCATCGCGTACATGTCGCCCGAGCAGGCGCAGGGACAGGACGTGGATGCGCGATCGGACATCTTTTCATTCGGCGTCGTTCTCTTCGAGCTGATCACCGGCCGCCTTCCCTTCGAGGCGGACAACGACGCGGCGCTGTTGACCAAGATCGCCACCTCGCCGGTTCCCGAGCTGCACGAGAGGCGTGCCGACGTGCCTCTGGGTTTGAAGCGAATCGTGGAGCGGGCCCTGAAGAGGCAACCTCAGGACCGCTACCAGCGCATGGAGGAGCTGCTTCACGACCTGGAGGCGATCCGGGATCCTGCATCAGTCCACACGCTGGTCCACACCGGGAACGAACCGGGCTCATTGCCTCGCCCGACGCGGCGCGTGTGGCTGGCCGTCGCAGCGCTGGCGGCGGTGCTGTTCGCGCTCGTTCTGGCGCTCAACCCCTCCGTGAGAAATCGGCTCGCAGCGACGGAGCGGATCCCCGAAGCGAAGCAGCTGGCGGTTCTGCCTTTTCGCAACCTGGGAGGTGACCCCATCAACGGAGCGCTTTCCGATGGCCTGATGGAGATTTTGACCAACAAGCTCACTCAGCTGGAACAGCTCCAGGGCTCGCTTTCGGTTGTCTCCGCCGGCGAGGTGCTGAAGGAGCGGGTGACAAGCGCCAAGGAAGCGCGTGCAGCGTTTGGCGCAAACCTGATCATCACCGGGAGCGTGCAGCGGAGCGGCGATCGGGTGCTGGTGACCGCGAATCTCGTCGACACAAAAAAACAGACGATGCTGGCGGCCAGTGATGTGGAAGCGCGCGTCGAGCAGCTTTCGTTGCTGCAGGAGTCGCTGGTGGAAAAGGTCGCCGAGATGCTGCAATTGCAGCTGCGGCCCGACGCAAAGCGCGCGCTGGCGGCCGGCCTGAGCGTGGTTCCCGGCGCCTACGATTTCTATCTGCAAGCTCGAGGCTATCTCCAGAGGTTCGATCGCCTGGACGACCTGGACAGCGCGATTGCGGTTTTCGACCAAGCGCTGGCGCGGGATCCAGCCTATGCCTTGGCCCACGCCGGCAAGGCTGAGGCCTATCTGAGGAAGTATCAGCTCACCAAAGATGCGCAGTTTCTCGCCAAGGGTCGAGAGACTGGCCTGACCGCCATCCAATTGAATGATCAACTCGCCCCGGTTCATTTCACCATGGGATTGATACGCGCTGCGGGCGCGGATTATCAGCACGCAATCGAAAGCTTCGAAAAATCGATCGACATCCAACCCGGACCGGACGCGTACCGCGAGCTGGGCAGGGCGTACGACGCCTCCAACCGCCAGGCAGAGGCGGAAGCGACGTATCGAAAAGCAATTCAACTCCGCCCCAGCTACTGGGCAGGGTATAAGGACCTGGGCGTCTTCTACCAGAAGCACGGCCGATTCGCCGAGGCGCTGCCCTACCTGCAGAAGGTGGTAGAGCTCACGCCGGACAACTACGATGGATACGCCAATCTCGGTGGTGCATATCTCAAGCTGAAAAAACATCCCGAGGCGCTGGCCAAGTTGCAACAATCATTGTCAGTCAAACCGTCGTTCAAGGCGTACAACAACCTGGGCACGCTTTATTACGTGGAGCACCGATATCGAGACGCCAGCGAGATGTTCAAGAAAGCCACCGAGGTCAATCCCAAGGACGCTCGGACCTGGGGCGCTCTCGGTGATGCATACCGTTGGGCCCCGAAGCTGAACCCATTGGCCGCCGACGCATACCGCCAGGCAATCGCGCTGAGCGAGCAGGAATTGGTCTTCCGACCGATGGATGCGCAGCTGAGAGCGAACATCGCCAGCTGGTGGGTTGCGCTAGATCAGCAGAAAGCTTTGCGGGAGATACGTGAAGCCTTGCGCTTGAATCCACAGGACAACCGCGTGCAGTCGTTGGCCGCCGCGGTGTACGAGCAGACCAACCAACGCGATGAGGCGCTGGCCGCCTTTGAAGCCGCGGTCAAGCTCGGGGCCTCGGTGGAGGAGATCGAGAACTGGCCTCCGCTGGAGAAATTGCGAGACGACCCTCGCTACAAACGAATTGTCGCAAACAAGTCGAACGAACGCTCAAGCGTCCCGGTCACCAACAAATAGGGAGCGAACATGGCCAAGGAACAACGAATCAAGGAAGTGAAGATTGCAGTGCTCAACGAAGCCGGCGATATCAGCTATCATCCCGCGGTGCTCCACGTCTGCCGGCGAGACGTGATCCGATGGACCTGCGAGTCGGGGCCTTTCACCATTTCGTTTCAAGAGGGCTCGCCGCTGGAGGAAGGTCGACAGCTGCGCAGCGCCGCGGAAACACAACTCCTGGGAACGGTATCGGACAAGGCCGAGCGCGGTGTGCACTACTACTCGGTGGCCGCATCGTTCCGCGGGAAAATTTACCTCGATGCGGGTTGTCCTGAAATCATTATCGACTGACTCGCTTTGAGGACGGCGATTGATAGTCTAATGCCGAGAGCTCCCCTCGTTTCCCAGTACGATGTGAATTACGGGCATCATGGCTCCGCGGTGCACAGCCAGGTGCGCCGGGAGGCTTTCGGCGAGGACATCGGCCAGAACAGCTGGATCACCGCGGACGAGCTTCGTCGCTTCATCGATTGGCTCAAGCTGGAGCCCGAGTCAGAGGTCCTCGACGTGGCCAGCGGCTCGGGGGGCCCTTCTCTGTTTCTCGCTCGAACGGCGGGTTGCCGGGTGACGGGCATCGAGGTGAATCAGAACGGCGTGCGCAATGCATCGCGGCTCGCCGCCGAGCAAGGATTGAGCGCGCGGGTTGACTTTCAAGAAGTCAACGCCAGCGCGGCGCTCCCGTTTTCCGACCGGCGGTTCGACGCGCTGATCTGTGTGGACGCGATCAACCACCTGCGGGATCGGCCGCGGGTGCTGACCGAATGGCGGAGAGTTCTCAAGATCGGTGGTCGCCTGCTGTTCACCGATCCAATCGTCGTCACCGGCTTGCTGGACACCGAGGAGGTGGCCATCCGCAGCTCGATCGGGTATTTCATCTTTGCGCCAGCGGGGCTCGACGAGCGGTTGATCCGCGAAAGCGGCTTGGACCTGCTGCGAGTCGAGGATGCTACCGATAGCGTGTCTGTGATTGCGCGCCGGCGCCGGGAAGCTCGTGCGCGCCATCGAGATGAGCTGTTGGCCCTGGAGGGAGCGGAGGCGTTCGAGGGTCAGCAATTGTTTCTGCAGATGGCGGAGCGGCTTGCCGCCGAGAAGCGGCTCTCACGCTTCGTATTCCTCTGCCGTCGCCAGAGATGAGGACGGCAAGGGCAGTCGGCTAATTCTCGCTGGTACAACGGAGCAGCGGAAGGGTAGCGCCGGGTCGGATGGGGTGAAATCTATCAGGAGGCGGATCAAAAGCATCCATAATTCTCGTGCGCATATTGAAATATGAGATGAGAAATATTGCATCGTCGACTTGTTCCCGGGCCCAGCCGGCTTCCCTGGCCGAGCGTACCGCAGCACGCGAGGATTGCGGTCTCGTGGTCAGCACTTCTGCCAGGCGAGCCAGTGCCTTCTCCTTCGACGACAACTCAGCCTTCTCAAGGTCAATTTGTAATGCGGCGATCAGCTTTTCATCGGCGCCGTTCTGGTGGAGACCCTCCACCGCACTGCACAGTCAATAGAGACAGTGATTGCGGGAAGCCACAACCGCTACCAGCATGAACTGGTCTCGCGGCCGCAGACGCGAACCGTCCATCACGACTCCTCCAAGGCTCCCCAAGGGCTTGGCAACGTCAGGTCTTCCCGCGAGAGCGATTCCCAGCTCGCTTGAGGGAGGAATCCCGCCGTCCGGCCGCTCGGCAGGGGCAGAGAGGACCTTCGCCGGGGCCGTCACCAGGACAAACGTTGCGCAAAGCGCCGCCACAGTCCAAGAGAGTGCTGCCGTTTTATTCATTTTGACCTTTCGTTGGAAGCCGCTCAGAAGGCCGCGCCGATGCTTCCGCCAAGGAATGTATCATCCATGTAACTTCGCCGAAATCGCGTGACCTCGAAGCGAAAAGCAAGGCGAAGCTTCCCGCCTTCGAACAACAACGGCCGACCGCGGACGCCGATCCCATATTGCAGCAGCGTCTTGAAGCCTGATTGCGGCGCTTCAGAGCGTCCGTAGTGTAAGGACGTCGCCTCGTACGCAAACCCGGCGCCGACCTGCAGGAAGAAACCATACGGCGACCTGTGCCCAAAGAGAATGTCATAAGCGGGCGCGATGGTGAAATAGTGATAATTGGTGTCGACAAACACCTCGTTCGTTCCGTCGCTGAGCTTGACGTAGGACCAGGTGAAATCGCTGAACAGCGCTTCGCGTAGCGTTTCGTCCTTGAACAGCCGACCGAATTCCCAGGTGAAGCGCACGCCATAGCTGAATCGCAGGTCCACCAGCTGCCCTTTGGAGCTGTCGACCAGCATTACGCCGGCCAGGAGCTCCCCGGCAAAGCCTGAGCTCCGGTCCTCCTCAGAGGTGGGCTTGTCCGCGTCTTCGGTCACCGCTGGAATCAGCGGCGGTGGAGACAAGGGCGGTGGGGTCTTGGGCGCCGGGGCAATTCCGGGAAAGTCCCGGAAGGGTTTTTGCTCGCGCTGTGCGGGGGTTGGATAGGGAACTGGCTCGTCGCGGCCCTGAGCGAGAGCGAGGCAAGAGGCCAGACCGACGCCAAGAGCGATCGCGCCGAAACCGGCTCGTTGCGATCGCCGGGGCAGGCTCTGAGCGGCCGTGGCCCGCATATCAATTGATGTTGGGGCAGGTGGTGCCCCCGGTGGCGCTGGATGGACAGTCGGGCAGCTCGGCGCGCCGCACTTGCAGATGATCGAGAAATTGGTTGCAGACCTCGCGCTTCAGCCCAGAGTCGGCAATGTGTTTGAGAATGGTGTTGGCCACCAAGCCCAGGGTGAAGTTCTGGGGCGAGTTCAAGTTGCTGGTCACCAGCTGGGCAAAGCCCGGCGTGGAGGGCGTCGCATCGAAGTAACTGGCGAGGACCGCGCGCTGCAGTGCCTGGCGCTGGCCGGCCCGTTCGCCGGCCTGCCACAGCGCGGTGGAGAGCGCGGTTCCGACCTGGTACTCGAGCCCGGAGAAGTCGACCGTATTCGCGGTGGTGAGCGCGTTGCGCAAGGCCAGCGTCATGCAGTGATTCACTTGCCCCATGTCGCGCGATGCAGACAGCGCGTCTCCTAGGGAGGCAGCGAGGAATTTGGTGTTGCATCCGAACAGCGAGAAGCAGCTCGCGCCGACGGCGTGGTAATCGGCCAGCCCCTCCTCCATCGATTTGAGCAGGTTGAACGCCGGCGTGGGGCCGGCGGTGATCCAGCGATCGAGCGGCGACGGCAGCGATGCGCCGTTGTGCACGCGCCTGTTGAAGACCCGGTGGCCGAACTCATGCGCGAGCACTCCGGAGTTCATCGCCAGCGGCAATTTCTGCAACACATTGAACGGCAGGATCACGAACCCCTGAATCGCGGAGAAGAACAGGGCGTTGTCCTGGATCGGATCGGGGCTGGTTTGCGGCTCGATGAAGTTCGGAAAGTAGTAGACCTTCGAGCCGTTCAAATCCGCGGCGGGCACCTGCCCGGTCCCCTGAAAGTAGGTGACGGCCAGCTCGAAATTGTAATACGTGGTCGCCATGTTCCAGGTGTGGAAGTCCGCGGGCCAGAAAACCCCGTCGGTTTCCAAATAGCTGCCGTGCACCGTGGTCCCGGGGGACTTGAGGAAAATGTCCTGCAGCTGCTGATCGGTCAAAACGCTGGTGGTTTGCAGCCGCGGATCAGCCGCGTCGAGCACGATCCGGGCGCCGCCGATCAGCGACGCCGCAGACCCCCTCAGCTCGACGACCGACTCGATGGTCTTGAGCTCGACTTGCGTTGGGGCATACACGCCGCCATCGGTGATCGCCATCGCCATCACTTTCACCGGAGCGGTGGGAGTCGGCGCTCCGCACCCGGCGAGCGCGAGCACTGCGATGAGTAGCACGGACGCTCTGACCACGAGCGAGTTCTACTACGCCTGCGGCGGGGAAAGTCCACTGGTGCCGGCGCGTCCGTTGGAATATGTTGGTGCACCCGTCGCGGTTCCTTCTCGGGTCGAAGGGAGCTTCCCATCCGGGTTCGGCGGGCCGAGTTCAATCCTCCCTGGGCTAGGCGATCGGCATGGCGGTCAATTTCATCACCGAGGTGAAGCGCACTCACTCCTGCGGCGAGCTCACTCGCGAAGACATCGGCAAGACGGTGGTTCTCTTCGGTTGGGTGCAGAACCGGCGCGACCACGGAGGCGCGGTATTCATCGACCTGCGCGACCGCGAGGGCCTGACGCAGATCGTGTTCGAGCCGGAGATCGCTGCAGAGGCGCACGAACGAGCTGGCTCACTGCGCCTGGAGTACGTGGTGGGCGTGCGCGGCAAGGTCGTCTCCCGCGGTAGCAACGTGAACCCGAAAATGCGCACCGGCGAAATCGAGGTGAAGGCGACCGACCTCACCATCTTCAATCGCGCCGAGCCGACCCCGTTCATGATCGAGGATGCCACGGAGACGGCGGAGGAGAAACGGCTCGCCTACCGCTACCTGGATCTGCGCCGAGCGCCAATCCAGAAGACGCTGATCGCCCGATCGAAGATGAACGCGCTGACCCGCTCCTATCTGGTGAGCCAGGGCTTTCTGGAGCTGGAAACGCCGGTGATGGGCAAGTACACGCCGGGGGGCGCGCGGAACTTCCTGGTCCCGTCCCGGCTCAATCCGGGCAAGTTTTACGCGCTCGCCGAGAGCCCTCAGCTGTACAAGCAGCTGTTCATGATCGCGGGCTTCGACCGCTACTTCCAGATCGTCAAGTGCTTCCGCGACGAGGACCTTCGGCTCGACCGGCAACCGGAGTTCACCCAAATCGACCTGGAGATGAGCTTCGTGGCGCAGGACGACGTCTTCCAGATTGTGGAAGGACTGATCCGCAAGCTCTGGGGCGAAGTGCTGGGGGTGGACGTGCCCATCCCGTTTCCGAGGATGCCGTACGACGAGTCGATGGCCAAGTACGGCAACGACAAGCCGGACCTGCGATTCGGGCTGGAGCACGTGGTGTTGACGGATGTGGTGAAGCAATACGGCGCCAGCGGCGGCGTCCCGATGATGACCGAGGCGGTAGAACAGCACGGGATCGTCAAGGCGATGGTGATTCCGGCCGCCAAAGCGCTCTCGCGCGCGGAGTCGGACAAGCTCGAGGAATTCGCCAAGGGCATGGGAGCCAAGGGACTTGCCCGGGCCAAGGTGGGTGAGAGCGGCGAATGGACCCAGTCTCCGCTGGCGAAGACGATCTCTCCCGAGCTGCGCCTGGCGATCAATCGCGCCTGCGGTGCCAAGCCGGGAGACCTGATCCTGTTCCAGTTCGGCCGCGACTCGATGGTGCACACGGTGATGGCCAATCTGCGCGTCCACCTGGCCAAGAAGCTGGGTTACATCCCCGAGCACGGTTCCGGGGGAGTCTGGAAGTTTCTTTGGGTGGTGGACCCGCCTCTGTTCGAGTTCGACGAGGAGAACAAATCGTGGGTAGCGGCGCATCACGCGTTCACCCGGCCTCGCGATGAGGACATCCAGTACCTGCGCACTGCTCCCGGAAGGGTGAAGTGCCACCGCTACGACGTGGTGCTCAATGGCTTCGAGATCGGCGGCGGCTCAATCCGCATCCACGATCCGAAGGTGCAGGCCGAGGTGTTCCACGCGATGGGAATCGGCGACGAAGAGGCACGGGCGAAATTCGGATTCTTCCTCGATGCGCTGAAGTTTGGCGCGCCGCCGCACGGCGGGATCGCGATCGGAATGGATAGGCTGGCGATGCTTCTTACCGGCAACGAGTCGCTGCGCGACGTGATCCCCTTCCCCAAGACGCAGAAGGGGACCGATCTGATGTCCGGCGCTCCGAGCGAAGTGGACGAGCGGCAGCTGCGAGAGCTTCACGTCAAGGTCTCCGGGCTTTCGCCTGCGAAGGCGTGATCGGCTAAAGGACGGGGATGCGCCTGGCGGCGGCGATAGACCATGAGTGATGCACCCCTCTTCGACCTGATCCTGATCGGCGGCGGAGTGAACGGCACCGGGATCGCTCGCGATGCGTCGATGCGCGGCTTGAAGACGCTGATGCTGGAGAAGAAGGACGTGGCCTCCGGCGCTTCGGGCGCGAATTCGGGCATGATTCACGGCGGCATCCGGTATCTTCGCTACGATCGCAAGGTGACTGAGCTGGCCTCGATCGACTCGGGATACATCCAGCGGATCGTCCCTCATCTGTTGTTCCGGATCCCGTTCATCGCGCCGCTCACCGCCAAAGACATCGAGCACCCCAGCTTCCGCGAGCGCTTTTTAGCGTACGGCACCGAGGTGTATTTCGGCGCTTACGATCTGTACCAGCCGCACAAGCGCGGGCTGCCTTCCGTCCGCCTCAGCGCCGAGGAGGTCTACGAGCTCGAGCCCGGACTGCGCCGCAATCTGATCGGCGGGATGACCATGGATGAGTGGGGCATCGATCCCTGGCGCCTGTGCCTGCTCAATGCGCTCTCTGCCCAGCAGCACGGCGCGACGATTCTCACCTATACGCAAGTGCTGGGCCTGCTCCGCGGGCCGGGCGGCGAGGTTCAGGGCGTTCAAGTGCGCGACGAGCGAACGCGCAGCTTCGCCACCTATCGAGCGAAGATGGTGATCAACGTGGCCGGCGCCTGGGCCCCCAAAGTTGCTGCCCTGGCGGGGGTTACCGTTCGAATGCGGCCGGGCAAGGGCGTGCACCTCACGCTCGACCGCAGGCTTTCCAACTACGGGATCATCGCCACCGCAGTCGATGGCCGCCAGATCTTCGTGATGCCGCACGAGCAAACCTCGATCATCGGCACCACCGATACCGACTACTACGGGGATCCGGACGACCTGAGGATTTCTCAGGACGAGGTGGCCTATCTGTTAGAGGGAATCGAGAGCGCCGTTCCGGGGATCCGCGAGGCGCGGATCCTTCGAGCCTGGGCAGGAATTCGGACCACGCTGTACGAGTACGGCAAGCTCGGCGACGAGCTATCGCGCGACCACGCCATCTACGATCATGCGGCAAACGGAGCGAAGAATTTCTTGACGATGATCGGCGGCAAGCTCGCCTCCTATCGCGCCCAGAGCGAAGAGCTCACCAACGGCGTCAGCGAGCGGCTGGGGAATCAAGTCGCGTGCCGCACCCATCTCGAGCCGCTGCCAGGAGGGGAGCGCTTCCCGAACACCGAAGACCTGGCCGAGCACTTTCAGATCCCGGAGCCGATGGTCGGCCGGATGGCCTACCGGCACGGTGCCAACGCGGTGAAAATCTGCCAGCTAGCGGACGCGCGACCCGAGCTGCGGGCTCCGCTCTGCCGCTGCGAGCAGACCTCCTATGCGGAAGCGGTGTACTGCATTCGCGAGGAGAACGTGCGCCGGTTGACCGACTTGCGGCGGCGCTGTCGAGTGGGAATGGGGCCCTGTCAGGGCGCGCGGTGCGCCGGGGCCGCGGCTGCGTTGTTCGCCCGCGAGCGCGATCTCTCCACGCAGGAGGCGCATCGGGAGCTGCTCGATTTCCTGGGTGCCCGCTTCCGCGGCAAGCGCGCCGTTCTCAGCGGGGAGCAGATGGCCCAAGAGGAGCTGAACCGGGGGAATTACCTGACGGTGGGTAACCTCGACGGAAGCTACGCCAGTGACTGACGTCCTGGTGATCGGGGGCGGAATGGCCGGCGCCATCGCGGCGCTCTCCGCGAGCCGGCGGGGCGTGAGCGTCCTCGTGGCGAGGCGGTCTCTGGGAGCTACGGCGCTGTCCTCTGGGGCAATCGACGTGGCGCCGGATCCGGCCGCGCCGAGCGGCGACTTGAGCAGTCAGCTGGTGGATCCGCAGAAAGCAGCGCGCGAGGTAGCTCGAACGCGGCCACACCATCCCTATGCCGTGTTGCAGGAGAAGCTCCCCAGACTTTTAGAGGCGCTGCAATTTGCTGCGGAGCAGCTTCCGGGGTTGATCGCAGCTCCACGAGCGATCAACGCATTGCTGCCTTCGCCGCTGGGGACCGTCAAACCCTGCGCGATGGGCCAGCTCTCCCAGATGGGGGCGGACGTGTCATCGCTTCCAGCGACGATCGCGGTGGTGCAGCTCTCCGTGAACCCTGCGTTCGACGCGCGGATCGTGGCAAGCGGTATCGAGTCGGCGGCGAGATCGCTCGGCCGGAAGGTCTCCGCCGCGGTGCTCGAGAGCCACTACTTCCACTCCATCGAGGACGCGCTGAGGAGCCCTCACGAGCTCGCCGAGCTGCTCGAGCGTCCAGGAGCGCTGGAAGATTTCGCGAAGGAGCTTCGTCCTCGCTTGCCTCTGGGCTTGGGAATGCTGCTGCTCCCGCCCGTTTTCGGGCGGCGGACTCCGTCGCTGGTGACGAGGCTCTCGGAGCTGCTCGGTGGGCTCCGCTGCGCCGAGATCCTCTCCGAGGCGCCTTCCGTTCCCGGCCTGCGACTTCAACAGGCTTTGGACGATGCGCTGGCTCGAGCGCGAATCGAGCTGCTGGAGGCGGAGGTCAGCTGCAACGCCAAGGCGGGCGTGTTTACGCTCGCCACGGGGCGAGTGGTTGAACCCAATGCTTCCGTGTTGGCTACCGGCAAATTCATCGGCGGCGGGATCGTGCGCGATGAGCATTTTCGGGAGCCGCTGTTGAACTTGCCAGTCTACGCGGGCAGCCGTCGCGTGCAGAATGAATATATCGGTGACCTTTTGGCCGAAGACTTGCGCGGCGACCAGCAGGCGTTTCGCGCCGGCGTGCGGATTGACGCCTCGCTGAGGCCGCTTGGGGCGGACGGCCTGCCAATTCACCCGCGGCTGTACGCGGCTGGTTCGGTGATCAGCGGCTACGATCCGGCCGCGGACAAGACAGGCCTGGGCGTCGCAATTTTCACCGGATATCTCGCCGGCGAAGCGGCCGCCGGGTAGTTCTTGCTCACAGCCGGCCGCGGTGCCAGCATCGCGTCGTGAAGTCGCTGCACGAGCTCAAAGGCGATCTCTACCTCGGCTACCGCGCCCTGATCGCACACCCGTTGAAGCGCTTCTTCGGGACGGATGCGCGAAGCGGCAAGCAGAAGTTTCTCGACAACTACGCTTCGGAAGGGCTGATCCCCATGACGCTTGAGGACCGACAGGTGCTTCGTGGCGCAGCCCGATGCATCCATTGCGGCCTCTGCGATGCCTACGATCTCGCGATCGCCGTCATTCCGCGCATCACGTACGGCGGGGCCAGCCTGCTCCCGATCGCGTACTCACGCTCCACGCCGGATCTGCCGCGAGCCCGGGCAGCGGTAGCTCAGCTTCGGGAGGAGCAGCTTCAGCGGGCGGAGGCGGTGTGCCCAACCCGCGTCCCGCTGCGAAGCATCGCGCGTTATCTGAAACGCAAGCTCGAGGAGCTGGGCTTGCAACAAGGCAGGGCCGCTTCCGCGCGATGAAGACGTTCCTGGTCGTAAATCCAAACAGCGCCAACGGACAGACTGGGAAGCGGTGGCTGGAGATCAGCGCGGAGCTGCGGAGAGAAATAGGAGAGTTCGGGCACGCCTTCACCTCGGAGCCGATGGAAGCAGTGTCGCTCGCATCGCGCGCTATCCGCGATGGCTACGAGTCCATTGTCGCGGTGGGCGGAGACGGAACGGTCAACGAGGTGGTGAATGGATTTTTCGACAACGGAAAGACGATCAACCCGAAGGCGGCTCTCGGCTTGATTCCGCGCGGGACGGGCGTCGACTTCAGGCGAACCTTCGAATGGAAGGCCGACCTCTCATCCGCGATCAGTAGGCTCAAGGGCGATCGGACTGCGCCTCTGGACGTGGGCGTGCTCGAGTACACCACCCACTCGGGCGACACGGCCACGAGGCACTTCGTGAACATCTGCTCCTTCGGCGCCAGCGGTCTGGTCGATCGCAAGGTGAACGAGACCACCAAGCTGCTCGGCGGCAAGGCCAGCTTCATGCTGGGAACTCTCAAGGCGCTGCTCCAGTACAAAGATCAGCGAATTTGCCTCGGCGTTGACGGCCAAGAGGAAGAAGAATTGGATGCAACCACCGTGGCCGTGGCCAATGGGAAATACTTCGGCGGCGGAATGTGCGTGGCGCCGGGGGCGGTTCCTCACGATGGTCTGTTCGACGTCACGGTGTGGAGCGGCTACGGATTTTCCGATTTCATTCTCAAAGCGAAATCTTTGTACGACGGATCACACGTGAAGCTGACGGGAACCCGCTGTCTGCGGTGCAAGACGCTGACCGCGACTTCAGACGATGAGGTCCTGCTGGACGTGGACGGCGAGCAACCTGGAAGATTGCCGTGCCGGCTGACCATCCTACCGGCCGCGATTCGCCTCAAGATCGAGGAGGCGACGGGCTAATCCGGGGTCGAGATGCCGTGGCATCTCAGGCAATCGGATCGCCAACTTCCTTAGCAGAGCCAGAAGTAGGCGGAGGCGATCAGCTTCCGCTGCTCGGTCACCTTTCCCCGTTGTGTGAGCTCCCGCAGGCCCCGGTCCTTCTGCTCGTAGCAAGTCTCCTCCTGGCTTCGCAGTGCGGTCAGGCGGCGGCGGTATTCGCGCTCCGCTCGCTCGATCCGCGCGCGCTGATTGAGCCTGGCCGCCGGATCCTGCTCTCGCAAAGCGTCGCTCCGCGCGTGCTCCCATTCGCATCGAGCGCGATCGACGGCCTGTCGGGCCTCGAGCAGCGAGTCTTCCGCGTATCGATCCGTACGCTCGCGGGCCTGATCCAGCTCTGCAGCGCTGCGAAGCTCGGCGGCCCGGAGAATCTCCGCGCGAGCGGAGAGCAGGGCTTGCTCGTGCGACGCAGCCACGCTGCTGGCGCTGGGCCGGCGGGCGCGCTCCTCTTCCGCGGGCAACTCGACGAATCGCTCGGCATCGCCCAGCGGCAGAGCGCGAAAACCGTCGTCCTGCCGCACCAGGACCAGATGAACCAGCTTCTCCTCGGGCTTGAACCCCGATGTCTGGAATCGATAGACAAACCACCAGCCCTCCTGACCGACCAGGGTCGCCAGGTGCGGCGGCAGGCGCGAGGCGTCGAGGCGAAGGAAGGAGACCAGCTCCTGGGCGCGAGCGCGTACCCGCTCGGTGGCCTCGCCGATCCGCTCCGGCGAAGGAGATCCAACGGCTCCCAGCACCGACCAGGTCAGCGCGTCGGCGCGCTGCCGATGCTGGGAGATCGCCTCCCGTACCCGTTCCTCCTGCAGGCGCAGGTGCCGGCGAACGTCCCCGTCGAATCGTTCGAGCAGCAGCGCGCGCGCCTGGAGCATCCGCTCGTCGATCCGCTGCTCGAGCTCGGCGCGCAGCGCGTCGAAGGCGGCGTTGATCTCCTCCGGACGGCGGCAGGACTGGTAGATTTCCAGCACTCGGCGCTCGAAGTCCACGCCGCTCTCCAAGATGCCCAGGATCTCGTCGGACGCGCCAAACACGCCGTTGAAGAGGTTCAGCTTCTTCTCCAGCAGCTCGAAGAGGCGAGCGTCGGCCGCGTTTTGACGATTCAGAAAATTGATCACCAGCACATCGCGCTGCTGGCCGTAGCGGTGACATCGACCGATCCGCTGCTCGATGCGCTGCGGATTCCAGGGGAGATCGTAGTTCACCACCAGATTGCAGAATTGCAGGTTCAACCCTTCCGCACCGGCCTCGGTGGAGATCAAGATCTGCGTGCGGTCCCGGAAGTCGTCGATCAGCGCTGCGCGTTCTGTCGCAGTGGCCGACTCGCCGGACAGCAGCGAGATGGCTCCGCGATAGCCGTGGTCGGAGAGCAGCCGAAACAGGTACTCCTGTGTTCGCCGTGACTCGGTGAAGACGACCGCCTTTTGCGGCCACCCGTGAGCCCGCGCCACGGTGAAGGTTCGATCCAGAGCGCGCTTGAGCGCCTCACCTTTGGCATTGATCTCAATCCGGCTGGCCAGCGCAGCGTAACCTTCCAGCTCCGAAATCTCCGCCTGCAGCGCCCTCAACTGGCCGGGGCTGCACGGAGCATCCGCCCACTCCTCGGCTTCCTCCGAATAGTCGGCGATCTCCTCCGGCTCGAAGACGGCCATCGTCGCCGCGCCGGCCTTGGCCGCCGCGAGTTTTTCGATCAAGCTGTCTGCCAGCTTCCGCAAGGTCGGCGCAATCGCGTAGCTCGAGGAGGCGAGCAGCTTCCGGTAAACCAACGTGAGCAGCGTCCGGCGACCCGAGTCGATGGCCGCGATTTGGGGGCGTCGAAGGTACTCCGAGACCCGGTCGTAGAGCTCCTGCTCTTCCGGCGAGGGGACGAAATCCTCGACGATGCTCCGCCGCTGCGTGAAGCGGACGTACTCGCGCACCTGCCGCCGCAGCGTGCGCTGCACCACGCTGCCGAGCCGCCCCTTCAGCTCCTGAACGCTGTCCTCGTTGAGGGAACCGGACTGGCTCGCCAGGTGGTAACGAGAACGGAAGGCATGCTCCGGGCCGAGGATCCGCTCGTCCAGCAGTGACAACAAGCCGTACAGCTCGAGCAGGTTGTTCTGCAACGGCGTCGCGGTGAGCAACAACTTGGGTCGATCCTTGAGCGCACCCCGCAGCGCCTGCCCGGTCTTGTGCGATGGCCGGTGCGCGTTGCGAAGGCGATGCGCCTCATCGATCACCACCAGGTCCCAGGGAATGCGCGCCAGCACCGGGGCGTGATTCGCTCCGAACGGAAGCGAGCAGATCAGGGGCCCGGGTTGGTCGAAGGCGTCCTGCGCCGACCGAAGAGCGCTTCCGTCGATGATCGGCGCCTGGATCCTGAACTTCTCGCTCAGCTCCTGTTGCCACTGCGCCCGCAGCGTAGCTGGACAGAGGATCAGGATGCGCCGCTTGCCCTCCGCGAGCAGTTGCGCAGCGACGATTCCAGCCTCGATGGTCTTGCCAAGGCCCACCTCGTCCGCGAGCATGCATCCACCGCTCGAAAGTGAATCCAGGGCAAATGCCGCAGCCTCGACCTGGTGCGGATTGAGATCTACACGCGCTTCCGCCAGAGCAGAGGTCAGCCGCTGCGTCCCATCGGCGCTCCGGGCTGCCAGCGCCTCGGCGAGTATCCGCTGGTGGAAAGCGGTCAGCGGCTTGCGTGCGCGCAAAGGTTCTGGGGGTGACAGGCCGAGCTCTCGGGCTACCTCCGGCAAATGCACCTCCCTTCAATCTCGCCGGCGAGGCGCCGCATTGTGTGTATGGATGAAGCCGGCTGTAAAGAGTCTCGCTAGAGCAGACCGGCCCCCTTCACCCGGAGATACTCGTTGACTGCCGCGGCGCTCAGGCGGCGAGCCGGTGCGCGCAACAACAGGGCACCGGCGTTGCGAAGCCGCGCCGCGGTGAGCTTGTATTCATCGTCCAACCTGTTGGCAGCCTCGCGAACGTAGGCCTCGTGCACAGTTTGCGGCACGCCGGTGGCGGCCTGCTGCAGGTCCTCGTCGAGCAGCGAGACGATCAGAGGGAGATGTCGCGGGCGCAGGGAGAGCACGCGCTTGAGCAGCGCCGCCGAGCTGTCGGCATCCAGAAGGTCGGTGAGGATCACCACCAGCGACCGCTTGTGATGGCGGGCAAAGGCCAGATCGATCGCCCTCGAGTAGTCGCTCTCCTCCAGCGCCGCCTCCACGCGGTAGAGCGCAGTGATGATCGCGCGCAGGTGCTCGCGCCCCTTTCGCGGCGGCAGGAAGCTGTGCACCTGCGTGGCGAAGGCCATCGCGCCGACCAGATCGCCCTTGTCGAGCGAAACCTTGGCCAGGCGCAGCGCCGCATCGACGGCGTGGTCCAGCTTGCGGCGGCCCTTCACCTTCCCGGCCATGTGCCGCCCGCAATCGATCAGGATGATCACCGCCTGATTGCGGTCGGGTTGATGGACTCGCACCATCGTCCTGGCTCGCCGCGCAGTCGCCTTCCAGTCGATGGTCCGGAAGTCATCTCCTTCCCGGTATTCGCGAAGCGATTCGAACTCCCGGCCCTCGGAGGGCTTGCGCAGCGCGCGCGCCGAGGGAGCTTCGGACGAGCGCGCGAGCGCCAGTGCGTCCTGCGAAAGCGCGCTCAGGTCGGGGTAGACCTTGACGCGGTCCGCAAGAGGGATGACCTGCTGACGCGCGCACAGGCCGAGAGCGCCAATCAGCCGGAGGTGGAGATCGCCAAAGTGCAGGTCGCCGCGGGTCAGGGGCCGGATCCGATACATCAACTCGGCCCGAGGTGCGGATCGATCGAGGTGAAATTTCTGCCGATGGCCTTCGCTGTCCACGCCGAGCGGCGCTCCATCTCGAAGCTCACCGTTGATGTCACCTTTGCCAGTCGCCTCCAGATGCAGCCGCACGGGATTCCAGATCCCCGACGAAAGGATGGGCTCTACCCGGCGCTCGATGCTCAAACGGTGCATCGCAGGGGCCCACGCGTAGTCCAGCGCGCAAAGGATCAGGATCGCTGCATCGAGGGCGAGGGCGAGGAAGAAGAAGGACATCCCGATGATCGACAGAATGGCCGGAAACAGACCCGCGGCGAAAAGCATCACCGCCAGACGCGTCGGCACTGGACGGCCAGCGATCACCGCGGCACCGGGACCCGCTCCAGCGTCTGGCGAATCACCTCGTCGGTGGTGATCCCCTCCACTTCGGCCTCCGCCTTGAGGATCAAGCGGTGATTGAGAACGCTGGGCGCCACTGCTTTCACATCGTCCGGCGTGACGAAACCGGTTCCCTCCAGCGCTGCGCGGGCTTTGGCGGCGGCGAGCAGCGACTGCGACGAGCGCGGCGAGGCTCCCAGGCTGACTCTGGCGTTCTGCCGGGTATCGCGCACCAGTTGCACGACGTAATCGACGATTGATGGATCAGCGCGAATCTGTGCGGCCGTGGCATAGAGGGCGTCCAGCTCTTCCAGGCTCAACGCACGGCCAACGCGCGGCGGCTGGCCCCGCCGCTCGTGGAACGCCGCGACCAGCGCGCGCTCGGAGTCGAGATCCGGATAGCCCACCCGAATGCGCATCAGAAATCGATCGAGCTGCGCCTCCGGCAACGGATACGTCCCCTCCAGCTCCACGGGATTTTGCGTGGCCACCACGAAGAACCGGGCGTCCAATGCGTGCGAATTTCCGTCGATGGTGACCTGGCGCTCCTCCATCGCTTCCAACAGCGCGGCCTGCGTCTTGGGCGGAGTGCGGTTGATCTCGTCCGCCACCAACAGCTCGGTGAAGACCGGGCCTTTGATCAGGTGAAATGCGCTTTCCGACGGGCGGAACACGTTGGTTCCCAGAATGTCGCTGGGCATCAAGTCGGGAGTGAACTGGACCCGGCTGAACTGCAGGCCCAAGGCGGAGGCCATGCATCGGGCGATCAGCGTTTTCGCGACGCCGGGCACGCCTTCCAGGAGCACGTGGCCCCGCGCCAAGAATGCGGTGAGCAGATCGGCGATCACTCGCCCCTGACCGACGATGGCCGTCTGCAGCGCCGATTCCAGTCGCGCAAGCGGCGATGGCGTGGTGATCTCCAGCGCCGAGGGTGTGTTCATCGGCCAAATCTACCGCTCAGGAGCGGCAAGCGTTGCTCTTTTGCCGAAGCGCGTGCGCGCCACCACCGTCGGCGGGGTCGACTCAAGCGAGAACAGCCGCGCCTCGACTCCTTCGGGTCCGAGCGTCAGGCGGGCGGCGCTGCGAAGCAGCTTGAAGCGCTTGGGCCCGGCGCCACCGGGATTCACGTAGAGGACTTCCCCGTGGATCGCGATTCGCCCCTGATGGCTGTGGCCGCTGATCACGATTGAAGGGCGCGCGGTGGAGAGCAGATACTGCGCCGCCGGACGCGGGCGCTCGGGTTTGCCGAGGTCGTGAAGGACGAGAATCCGGTGACCGGCCAGCTGCTCGAGGCGCCACGGAGGCAAGTGCTCGGAGAGCGGCGGCACATCGCAGTTGCCATGAATCGCCCGCACCGGAGCGACGGCTTCCAGCTGCCGCAGCACCGCTTCGCCGCAAACATCGCCGCCGTGGATGATCAAGTCGGTCCCGCGGAATAGCTCCACCAGCTTCGGATCGAACAAGCCGTGCGTGTCCGAGACCACGCCCACCTTTACCCGTCCTCGATCTCTCAGCATCCGACAGCCCTAGCGCAGTCGAGGCGCCGATCCCACTCTGTCAGTTCTTGACCAGGGGTCGAGCTCCAGACTCACCCACTCGGTGTCCCTTCGGTCGTCCAATTCCCACCAGCGGCTGCGCGCCCCAGCGACCCACCTCTTCTGCCTCCAACGTCTCGACCTCGGTGCGGATCTGCGTCCACGACTCGTTTGGAATGCGAAGGTAGGCGCTCACCACCTCGGGATCGAACTGCGAACCGCTGCACCGCGTGATTTCCTCCTGCGCGGCAGCCATGGGGCGCCCCTTTCGGTATGGCCTGTCCGAGGTGATGGCGTCCATCGCGTCGGCCACGGCGAAGATTCGCGCTCCGATCACGATGTTCGTTCCCTTGAGGCCCTGCGGGTAACCGTGGCCGTCGAAACGCTCTTGATGCTGCAGCACTACCAGAGCGGCCTCGTGCAGGTACGGCATCTTGGCCAGCATCCGATAACCGAACTCGGGATGAAGCCGCATCTCCACCCATTCTTCCGGCGTGAGCGGCGCAGGCTTGAGCAAAATCGAGTCGCGCACGCCGATCTTCCCGATGTCGTGAAGAAGCGCGCCCTGCTCGATCACGCTGAGCTCACTTGCGCTCAGGCCCAGCTCATGGCCGATTCGCCGCGAGTAGAGCGAGACCCGCCGCGAGTGCCACTGCGTCTCGGTGTCCCGGTAGTCAAGTGCCGAGATCAACCCCTCGAGAAGGCCGTTGGTCCGTTCCACCACCAGCCCCTCCAGGTTCTTGTTGATCGACACCAGCTCCGCATTCTTCTCCGAGATCTCCCTGGACAGCCGCGCGTTCTCGTCCAGCAAGCGGTAGTGCTCGATCGCCTGGCGAACCGAGGAGGTCAGCTCGGGGATGGACCAGGGCTTCCCCAGCAGTCGAAAGACTTCGCCGCGGTTGATTGCGTCGGAGGCAACTTTGAAATCGCCGGCCGCGGTCAACAGCATCCGCACCGCGCGGGGATTGAACTGTCGAAGCGCGGCGAGCAGCTCAACGCCGTTCATCTGCGGCATCATGAAGTCGGCGATCACCACCTGGAAGTCGCGCTCGCGCACCGCCTCCAGTGGGTTGGAATGGCAGACGACCTGGTAGCCTTCCCCTTGAAGGATCCGCGACAGCGCCTGAAGGATCAGGACGTCGTCGTCCACCAGCAGGATCCGGTTCATCCTCGACATCTCCCTTCCGCAACGGCGCCAAGGAAGCCAGAGGAGCCTGACACAGACGATGCGGAAAGCGAATAGTCTCGGGCGGTTCGGTGAGGGCGTTGACCACCTATTCAAACCTTGCCTGACCAAAACCCGTTGTTTATTGTTCACGCGCAGTTTGTTCTCGTATAACTCCCTGATTTTCCGGAGAAGTGCCGGATGGGTAAAGGCCCTGCAGGGCCGGTCCCAGTTGTCGTCATGGGGCTGGGATTCATCGGGCAGGAGATCGCGCGGGCGGCGCATGCCTCGCCGGAGGTCATGCTTGTGGGCGCGGTCGACAGCAATGCGCAGCTCGTTGGCCGTAGGCTTGGTGAGCTGCTGGGCGACCCTTCGCTGTCCATCCCGATCCACGGCGAGCTCGAACGGGCGCGAGGACGGCATCGCGGCGCCGTTCTGTTGCACGCCACCGGTTCGCGCTTGCCTCAAGTGATGGAGCAACTCTTGTCCGCTGTCCGCGCAGGTTTCTCCGTGGTGTCGACCTGCGAGGAGCTGTCGTTCCCGTTCTTGAAGCATCCGGAACTGTCGGAGCGGCTCGAGCGCGAGGCGCGCGAGGCGCAGGTCAGCGTTCTGGGGACAGGCGTCAACCCGGGATTTGTGCTGGATCGCCTCGTGGCGACTTGCGGCCAAGCTTGCGGCCCGGTGCGGCACGTGAGCGCGACGCGCGTGGTGGACGCGCGCTCTCGTCGAGAGGCGCTGCAGCGAAAAATCGGCGCAGGGTTAACGGAGGAGGAGTTCATGGAGCTGGTGGAGAAAGAGCAGATCGGCCACGTCGGACTCACCGAATCTGCCGCTCTGTGCGCGCTCGGATTGGGAATGGAGTGCGATGACTTCGAAGAGGAGATCGCGCCGCTCCTCGCCGAAGAGGATGTCCCGGGAGGCGCGTTCCCCGTGAGGAAGGGGAGGGTGGCGGGGATCGCTCAGACGGCGGTTGGCCTGGAGGGCGCGCAGGAACGCGTGCGACTCGACTTGCAGATTGCGATCGGAGCAGAAAATCCGCGAGATCAAATCATGATCGAAGCGGATCCGAACATCGACGTCGTCATCAAGGGCGGGATCGCCGGCGATCGCGCCACCGCCAACGTGGTAGTGAATGCCGCGCCGCGACTCACCTCGGCAGATCCGGGCTTGCTCACCGTTCTCGAGCTTCCCGCAGGCAGGTAGAAGGGATCAGCATGCTCGACAAGAATGCGATCGGCAGGTCGTCGCCCCCCACCCTGAACGAGGTGGAGAAGGGAGCCATCCGTCGGTTCGCGGAGGCGCTCGGCGACTACAATCCGATCTACTACGACGAGGAATATGCGCGGGCCTCCGGGTACCCGACCATCGTGGCTCCTCCTACCTTTCCAGCCTCCTTCCACTCCGCGGCGGATCTGCGCGAGCTTCTGGGCGTTGGCATCAAGAGCCTCCTCCACGCGGAGCAGGCGTTCGACTACGAACGGCCCATCCTCGCCGGTGACCGGATCTACGTCTCCACCAGGGTCTCCGAGGTGCTCGAGCGCCTCGGTCCGGCCGGAAGAATGGATGTCGCGGTGATCGAAGACGAGGGCCGCGACGAGGAGGGCAATCTGGTTTTCAAAGCGCGCCGGACGCTGGTGGTCCGCGCGGCCAAGGAGAGCAGCTAGATGCCCGCGCGAAAGATGTACTTCGAGGCGGTTCACGTGGGCGATGAGTTGCCGGCGCTGGCCAAAGCGCCGGTGGATCGCGTTCAACTGGCTCGGTACGCGGGAGCGTCCGGCGACTTCAACCCCATCCACGTCGATGAAATCTACGCGCGCGGAATCGGGATGCCGTCGGTCTACGCACCCGGAATGCTGGTGATGGGATTCTTGGGTCAGCTCGTCTCCGACTGGGCGCGAGGCGCGCAACTGCGCCGTTACAGCGTTCGCTTCGTGAAAATGGTTTGGCCCGGCGACACCGTGGTCTGCAAGGGCCGGGTCACCGATCGATACGGCGAGAACGGCCGCTATTTTGCGGAGCTCGAGCTGTGGGCTGAAAACCAGAAGGGCGAGCTGGTGATGAAGGGCCAATCTCAAATCCAGCTCTTCTACTCGCTGGAGGATGAAACCCGGCAGAGGGCAGGGCAAGCGCCGATCCTGGTGAGCATCCCCCGCCAGAGCCTCCTGACGCCGCCTCCACCGCCCGCTCCGGCTCCTTCCCCCAAGGTGGCGCCTGAAGTGGAAAAGCCGGTCGCTGCCGCAAAGAAGGTCGCCGTCCGGGAGAAGCCCGCCGCCAAGAAGGCGTCGATCAAAAAGGTCAAGAGCAGCAAATCCAAGAAGAAGTAGGGACGCGGAGACGAGCGCTGCGGGTGCAATTGGAACCCGGGCGTCGGCTTTTCGACGCATAGCGTCAAAAACCATTGACTCTGGAGTCAACGGACGCCACAATTTGTCCTTCGGATCGCTGCGATCCTAAGCGACAGAGGAGCACCGGATGGCTGCTGGAATCAATCGGTACAAAGCCGACCTGCGCGAGATGTTCTTCGTTCTGTTCGAGCAGTTCGGTTTCGAGCAGGTGGCGGGAAAGGCGCCCTTTGAGGGGTGGGGACGCGACGAGGCGCGTGCGGTCCTGGAGGAGACGTACCGGTTCGCCAAGGAGGTATTGGGCCCGCTGAACTCGTCCGGCGATCGCGAAGGTTGCCGATTGGAGAATGGTCGCGTGATCACCCCTGCCGGCTTTCGCGACGCCTGGCAACAGCTCTACGAGACCGGTTTCAAGTCGGTCGCCGCCAGACCGGAGCACGGTGGGCAGGGCGCTCCGCGGATGCTCCAGGTGTTGATCGAGGAGATCCTTTCCGGCGCGAACACGGCCTTCAACATGTATCCCGGGCTTGCGTCCGGAGCAGCGGAGACGATCGCGGAATGCGGCACGCCGGACCAGGTTCGCCGCTACGTGGAGAAGATGATCAACGGCTGCTGGGGCGGGACGATGTGCCTCACCGAGCCGCAGGCGGGCTCAGACGTGGGTGCCGCCAAGAGCACCGCCCAGAAGAACGAAGATGGCACCTACCGCATTCGAGGGACGAAGATCTTCATCTCCGGCGGCGATCACGATCTGGCAGAGAACATCATCCATCTGGTGCTGGCCAGAGTGGAGGGTGCGCCGCCGGGCACCAAGGGTCTTTCGCTGTTCATCGTGCCTCGAAACCGGATCAACGCGGACGGCTCCGTCGGCGAGTCGAATGACGTCCAAGTGGCGTCGATCGAGCACAAGATGGGCATCAACGGATCGGCGACCTGCGTTCTCAACTTCGGCGACAACGATCGCTGCATCGGCGAGCTGGTGGGCACGGTGGAGAACGTGGGCATGAGCCAGATGTTCAAGATGATGAACGGCGCTCGAATCGCCGTCGCGCTGCAGGGCCTCGCGGTGCTCTCGGCCGCGTACCTCAATGCCCTGGAATACGCGAGAGAGCGAAAGCAGGGGGCAAACTTCAAGTTCTGGAAGAATCCCAGCAGTCCCCGCGTGCCGATCGTCGAGCATCCCGACGTCCGTCGCATGCTGCTGGAGATGAAGGCGAACGCCGAAGGAATCCGGGCGCTGGTGGTCAAGCTGGCGTCCCATCTCGACCGCAGCCGACAACTGGCCGGGTCCGACGACGAGCGCGCCGCATACCATCGCGGCCAGGTCGAGCTTCTGACCCCACTGGTCAAGTCCTACTCGTCCGATGCCGCTTTTCGACTGTGCGGCCAGGCGATCCAGGTATACGGCGGCGCCGGGTACCTCAAGGACCATCCGGTGGAGCAGTACTGCCGCGATTCGAAGATTTTCTCCATCTACGAAGGCACCAATCACATCCAGGCGATGGATCTGGTGGGGCGGAAGCTCGGGCAGTCCGGCGGGTCGCACCTCCAGGACTTCATGGGCGACATCGCTGCCTTCGTCACTGAGCACCGCAACCACGCGCTGTACGGCGCCGCGGTGGAGACGCTTGCGGCGGCGCAGGAGTCGATGCTCCAGGCCGCCATGGCGCTGCTGGGATGGTCGCAGTCGGACAAGCTCCGGCTGATTCCGCTGAACGCCAACCGATTCCTCTCGATGATGTCCGAGCTGGCAATGGGTTGGCTGCTCCTCGACGGGGCGATCATCGCGGAGAAGATCGCCGAACGGCTTGCCGCAACTCATCCCGACCGCTCCTTCTACGAGGGCAAGCGTTGGTCCGCGCTCTGGTTCGCGCGCAACGTCTTGCCGGGAGTGGTCCACGGGGCCGAGCTGATGGCGCGGGAGGACGCGTCCGCGGTGGAAATCCCGGAGCCCGCCTTCGGCGTCAGCTGATTTAGTCGCGCTCCTACTTCGGGCCCTCGCGAACTCCGATCGCCAGCTGCGCCAGCCCGGCGCCCTTGGCCATCTCCATCACCTGAACCACCTTGCCGTGCGCGACGCCCTCGTCCGCCTGGACGATCACCATCGTGTTCGGATTTTTCTGCTTGGTTTCTTCCAGCGCCTTCCTCAGCTCGTCCTCGCCCACCACGTTTCCGGCGAGCACGATGCGACCGTCCGAAAGAATCGCAACCGAGAGGTCCGTATCCGCCGGTCTGACGTCCGCGGAGCTGCCGGTCGGGAGATTGACCTTGAGCCCTGCCCTGGCCCCGGCGCCGGTGTTCTGGTTCACGATCACCGAGCTGGTCACCATGAAGATGATCAGCAGCACCAGGAAGATGTCCGTCAACGGCGTGATGTTGATCTCGGCAAAGACGTTCTCTGCGCTATCGTCCTCGCCGTTGGGCAGCGTTCCCATCGCCATGGCTAGGCGCCCTCCGCCGGCGTCTCTACGGCCGAAGGCAACGGGCTGGGCTCTGCGCTGGAGCTGCTAGAAGCGCCAACCGGTCGCTCGCGAAGCAGCTCGACGAACTCGTCGGCCAAGAGGCGCATTTCGATCGCGATCCGCGCCAGGCGCGATTGGAAGTAGTTGTAGAGGATCACCGCCTCCACCGCGACCAGGATGCCGCCCGCGGTGGTGATCAGCGCCTCGGAGATTCCGGTCATCACCGCGGCCGTATTTCCGGTGCCGCCGCTGCCCACGTCCAGACCGAGATCGCGGAAGGATCGCATGATGCCGGCCACCGTTCCGAACAGGCCCACGAAGGGCGTGGTGGCGCCGATGGTTCCCAGGATCCACAGATTCTTGCGCAGGCGGAGCCCCACCTGGGCGCGCTCGCGCTCCACCGCGGACTCCAGAGCGCCGGTGGGAAGCCGGTGCTTATCCAGCTTGGCGAAGCCGGCCAGGTAGATGTCCGCGGCCACCGCGTCGGACCGCTCCGCAGCGGAGCGACCGGCGGAGACGTCGCCGCGAAGAAGGTGCTTGGCAATCACCTCGCCCAGAGCGCGAGAGGCGTCGCTCACGCCCCAGAGCGCGATCGCCCGCTCGATGGCGACGCCGAGCGCCACCACCGAAGCGGCCATGATCACGCCCATGGTGAAGCCGCCCAGTCTGAGGTAGTGAATCAAGTCGTCGAGGCTCATAGTTGTCCAGTTCGGAAGCTATCCAGGTTCGAAACGGCTGGCCAATGTATGCACGGCCGGCAGCCGGAAGACGAGGCATAAAAGCGACGCGCCCACGAAATGCAAATCAAGCAATTTACAGGAGGTTTGCGGAACCGGCCGCCGCATGCCTCGCCGGCCTTCAACAGAGTACTCCCATCGATCTTCCTGGCCTTCTTTTCCCTCGCATGCCCGAAGCGTATCGACTTTGGCCCCAGAGGTGAAATCAAGGACGCCAACGAGCTCCTCAAGCTCACTTCCCAGGCGGAAGAGCAGCTGGTCAGCATCGTGGGAGACGCGCGACTGAAAATCAACTCGCGCCAGGGGAGCGGCTCGGTGAGCTTGTTTGTGGCCGTCTCCCGGCCATCCTTCGTCCATCTGGAGACGCTGGGATTTTTCGGCAAGCTTCAAGCGGTGCTGGTCTCGGATGGCGCGAGGTTTGGTTTGTATCAGGCGGATCAGGGGAAGTATTATCGCGGGCCGGCGAGCCCGCAAAACCTCTCCCGTTTCCTTCCGCTGGTGCGTCCAATTCCCGAGCTGGTGCAGCTGATGTTGGGCCAGGCTCCGCGCGTGCCGGCCAGGGCGGCATCGCTTCAATTGGACTCGCGATCGCGGAATTATCTGGTGACGCTGGTCTCCGACGGAGTCGTCCAGCGGCTGTGGGTGGAGCCCGCCAACTGCCGCGTTCGCAAAAGCGAGATACCGGGTGCGGATGGATACCAGGTCGAGTTCGATGATTTCGAATCTGCGGGTGCTACGGCGTACCCGCGCCAAATCAAACTGTCCGCCAGCAATCCCCCCACCCAGCTCGAGCTGCAATACAAAGATGTGAGCGTGAATGGGGCAGTGGACGGGGCGCTTTTCGAGATGGTTCCGCCATCCGGAGTGCCGGTGATCGAGGTGGATGAAGAAGGTAACCCGGTCCGGTCGATGCGGTCCGGCTCGCACCTTCACCCCGGCGCGGACGCAGCAAAATGATGATGGAATCCTGAAGAATGAGGCAGAGCGCCGGATATTCAATCCTGCCGCTGCTAGGCATCGCGCTGTGGACCGGGTGTCGGGGTTGCCCGAGCGCGCCCGCCGAACCGGAGCGCAAGCTGGAATCAGCCTCCCATCCGAGCAAGGAGTGGCTGGAGGGAAAGCTTCCCGATGAGGTCTACGCCGGTCAGCCGATCCCCGGAGGCACGCTGACGGTGCGTCTTTACGCCGAGCCGCGGGGTCTCAACCGACTGCACGACGAGCACAAGGCGGCTTTGATGGTGCGCGTCACCGTAGGGCCGATCTACGAAACTTTGCTCGAGCTCGACCGCGACGATCATCCGCGCTACCAGATGAAGCCACTTCTGGCTGAAAGCTACCAGGAGAGCGCGGACCGCCTCACCCAGACGCTGAAGTTGCGGCGCGGGGTTCGCTTCCACAACGGGGAGCCCTTCACCTCCCGGGACGTGAAGGCGGTGATGGACGCTTTGATGAATCCGAAGAATCCGACCCGGGCCTTCAGCAGCTCGTTCACCGATCTGGCGGGCTATGAAACACCGGACGATTACACGTTTGTAATCAGGTGGAAGAAACCCTATTACCTTGGATTCCGGACCTTCGCCACCGGCCTGCCGATCATGCCTGCCTCGGCCTTGCGAGGGGACTTCGACGCACTGGCGATCAATCGTTCGCCGATTGGAACAGGTCCCTTCAAGTTCGCGGGTTGGGAGCCGAACAAGGTAATCACTTTGGTGCGCAACGAGAACTACTGGGGCAAAAAGGCCTATCTGGAGAATGTCCTGCTGCGAATCGTCAAGGACGACACGGTGGCCACGCGAATGTTCGAGCGGGGTGAATTCGATCTGATGATCGCCATTCAGCCCGCCGTCTGGCGCGAGATGGAAAAGCCTGACCGCTCCTACGAGTGGGCGGTGAACAATTACAACCGAATCCACTTCAGCGAATACAACTACAGCTGGATCGGCTGGAACCAGGAGCGACCTTTTTTCAAGGACCGCCGGGTCCGGACGGCGCTGGGAATGCTGGTTCCTTATGACGATATTTTTCAGGACGTCGATCTCGGTTTGGAGATACCCACCACTTGTCCGTTCTACATCGAGTCGCAGTACTGCGACCCGGACGTGCAACGGCTCCCCTACAATCCGGGGGCTGCCGGAAAGCTCCTGGCCGAAGCGGGATGGAAGGACCGCAATGGCGACGGGGTGCTGGACAAGGATGGAATCCCGCTCAAGTTCTCGCTGATGACCATGGCCCATTCGGTGCGGATGGGAAAAATCGACGCCGTCCTTCAAGAGCGGTTCCGGAAGGCGGGCATCGAGATGGACGTGGAGAAGGTAGAGAGCGGCGCATTCGTGGAGCAGCGGGTGAAGCATCAGTTCGACGCGATCGCCATGAATTGGGCCAACCTCGATGTGGAGGAGGACTTGTTCGAGTTGTTTCACTCGAGCCAATTGAAGGGCGCCAATCACACTTCTTACCGCGATCCCGAAGCCGACCGGTTGCTGGAAGCAAGCCGTGGCGAATTCGACTTTGAAAAGCGCGTGCAAATCAACCGCCAGCTTCACCGCAAGCTGTATCAGGATCAGGTGTATTATTTCATTTCGGCACGGCCGACCTTGGATGCGGTGAAGAAGAACGTCCGCGGAATCAGGCCCTCCATCGCCTGGTACGACCTGCGAAAAATCTGGATCAATCGGTGACACCGCTCCCGGATGGGGAGGTGCGATCCGGCCAGCTCCCCGCCGGAAGGTAGAGCGAAATTTCCCGCTCGCTCAACGTTGCGCGGCTTTAGTCAGCGAACTGAAGATCCGAAACGAGAAGCCCTCCAGTCATCCTCTGGTCGAAGTTGAAAACCACCGATTGAACGTTGGTCAAATCGACTTCCGGAAAGCAGGCGAGCGGTATGCGAACGGTGTTCAGGAAGACCTTGGGCACCGGAATGACATTGCCGGGGGGATAGAACAGGGCGTCAGAGACGGTGCTCACTTGGGTAGTCGCGCTGTTTCCCGCGGCGTCGGTCAGCATCACCGAGAAATCCTGTGGCGTCCCGGGGGTGTTTCGAGAATCCTGGATGTTGATCGACGCGCGGAATTGCAGCCGGGACAGTCCGCTGACGTCGCCCGAGCCCGACGGAATGTCGTTCTCCAGAAATGCGGTCATCTCGTTCCAGGCCAACCGAGCCTGGCTGAGGCCTCTTCTGGATGACCGCGCGCTGGGCGTCGTGTGGGGCTGTTGCGCCGTGCTGGCAGGGGGTGTTTGCAGGCAGTGGAAGTCCACGCCGCAGCGCAGATAGGTCGCCAGGGCGTTGGGCGTCACGGCGCCTCCCAGCGTGTTGACCGTCAGCTCGGCGGGCGTGCTGTACCTGTTTACATCCAGCCGCGCGCCTTCGCCGGGAAGATAGGACTGGTGTATCTCGGTGGTCATCGCCGAGGGCGGCGGGGGCGCATCCCCCTTCCAGAGCGCGCTGAAGGCGGTTTCGCCGCCCAGGTACCTCCGGAAAAAGGCGACGACGTAGGCGGCGCCCACGCCTCGCTGCTGCGCCGGAGTGAGCCGATGATTTCCCGCCACCGTCCCGCACCACACGTCGTTGGGTCCGCCTGAAACGAAGGCGGTCCAGTCATCCGCCGCTCCCGGTGGTCCAATACCCGGCGTCCACTGGGTGTTGTAGTAGTTGTGATTGCCTCCCATCACCAAGGTGGCGTGCTTGGGAGTGGAATCTCCGGCGGCGTAGCGAACGTCGTCGACGAAATGGATGCCCTGAAGGTCGCTCACGTCCCCGTCGCAGTATGACAGCAGTACCTCGAGCGGCACGTTTTTCACGTCGTCGCGATTGAAGTCCACCGGAGCCAGCGGAAGAACGGCGTTGATTCCATAGGGTGAGCCGATCGCCTGGTTGTATACAAAGTGTCGAGCAACGCCTTCTCCACCTCGGGAATGGCCCATGGTGCCAACGTTGTTGAGATTGACCTTCCCCACGAAGGTGTCCCCGAATGGCGCGCGCCTACGGTGTTCCAGGTGTTCCAGCGATCGAGGTGGTGATTGATCAGCTCGCCGCGGGCCTGGGCGCCCAGATCGAACGTCGTATTGTCGAAGGCATTGATGCCGTTGGCGCCGATTGAGACCACGATGTAACCCCAGCCGGCGAGAATCTGCTGGATGTACTCGTAGCCCTGGTAGCTGGGTATCGGCGAGTGACCGGCAGCGCAGGGCCATTCCAGGAATGCCAGATCCGGATTCTGGAAGCAGGTCACGTGGCGGCCGTGCATGAAGACGACCAGCGGGTACGGTCCTTGCGACAAATCGGGATAATACACGACGGCGTTGACTTCGACCCCGGAGCTCTGAGGCGGCCAGGCGGAAGGAGTGAAGGCGGTGTCGCCGAAATTGTATTCAATGCGTTGCACCGTGCCGGCAAGCGGGCCGGGATCAGCGGGATCCGGTTGAGCCAATACACCTTGCGCGCTGAATGCGAAAACCAATGCCAGGGCGCTGACAACATCTGCTTGCAATTGGGTATGCATGTGGTGTCTCCGAGCAAAGGTGGCCATTACTGGCTGAGGTTGAGCTTCGACTTGTCGAGCATCCCGAAATCCCACCATAGACCGGACTGCTCTTGCCCGTGGAAGTCGACCCACATCGGGTCTCCATTGTTCAGCGCCGAGGTGAATTCACCGGCGGGAATGGTGAACACCAAATTGTTCAGGCTTCCGTCCGGAGAGCGACTTTGCCGGTACGTCTTGCTCCCGATGTGCAGCTGGATGATGGCGTTGCGGACGGGGAACTCTCGAGTGCTGTTCAGCTCCACGTCGACTGCGCCCGATGGTGAGGAATTGATGGTTCGCACCACGTTTTGCGCCTCGACGCTTTCGACCTTTCCATTTTGAGCCATAACCACGCCCGGCATCAGCCAAACAAAGAGAAGAGACACGCAGCCCAATCTCACGCAGCTTCGATGAACTCTAGTTCTCACGAGATCCTCCTCTGGAATGAACGAGTTGAGCCGATACCCCCCGGGCTTGATCGGCGCGTGGTGGGCTATCACGCGCCTCTGTTTGAGATCAAGGCGTTCGCGCGCCGCCCAGAGGATTTGTGCGGTTACAAACGTCTGTAATTGGAGAGGGACGATTGCGTTAGCTGCTCGGCCAGGGTCGCGGCATTGCGGATGCAATCGTTGATGCCGACGCCTCGATAGGAATTGCCGGTGACAAAGAAACCGGGAATCCGTGAGACGGATTGATCGATCCGTCTCACCCGCGCCAGGTGGCCGACATTGTATTGAGGGATGGCCCGCCGCCATCTGACGATCTCCTCGAAGCACGGGGCTGCCTCGATCCGTAGGGCACGTCGAAGATCGTCGCGAACCCAGGACACGAGTACCTCGTCGGTTGCATCCAGGACTTGAGGTTGGCGCGCTCCGCCGAGCATGCAGGTGAGCAGCACGCGATCCGGATCGGCGCGCCAGGGAAAGATGCTCGAGACGAAGATCGAACCCAGCATGTGCAGCTCCGTCCCGGCGGGGACGAGGACGCCAAAGCCCACCGGCGGCGAGGGAAGTTCGCTGCGGCGATAACCGACGTGTACCACGGCGACCGGCGCATACTCGATGGCCGACAGCTCGGATGCCAGGGCCGGGTCGAGCAGGTGAACGAGCTTGGAGGCGGCGTACGACGGCAGGGCCAGCACGACCCGATCGGCCTCGATGGCCGCGGCGCCGCTGCGAGAAGCGATTTGCACTCGCCATCCTGTCCCCGTGCGCGACAGCGACGTCACCTCCGTGCCGCGGCGCGCTCTTTCACCCAAGCTTTCACCCAGCGCCCGGACCAGGGTCTCCAGCCCTCCGTCGAACGTGGTGAGCGCTCCATGGGCGGCGGGTGCGGCCGTGTCCACTTTCTCGGCCGGCTTGGCTCGACGCGATCGAGCCAACCCAAGCAAAAGACTTCGATGCTCCCGCTCGAGCTCGACCAGGCGCGGAAAGGCTGCCGCCACACTCAGCTTCTCCGGGTCTCCCGCGTAGATTCCAGACTGCATGGCATCGACCAGCACCGCGCTGGCCGTCTTGCCGAAATGGCGGCGGCCGAACGATGCAAGCGTGTCAGCCTCGGGCTCGCGCGCTCGAGAGGAGAAGATTTCGCCGAACAGTCGCAGCTTGGCCGCCAAGGGAAGGATGTCCGATTTGAGAAGCGCGGGCGGTGACATCGGAAGCTGTCGCGGGGCTCCGAGCCGGTAGACGAACCGCTTCTTCGCGGTCGGCTCGGCGACGCGAATCCGGTCGCTCAGATTGAGCGCCGTAACGAGAGCGCGCGTCGCAGGCTCGTTGTCCAAGAACCCATTCGGGCCCGCTTCCGTCGTAAATCCATCGCGTCGATTGCTGCGAATGGTGCCGCCGAACCGCTCGGCTGCCTCCAACAGCAGCACGGGCTGATCGCGCCGAAGCAGCGCGTGCGCCAGCGCGAGACCGGAGATACCACCGCCCACGATGGCGATAGTCACGTCGGCCTCACCGCACGCTGGATGGGCGGCAGCCTACTTCTTGTCCTTCTCCAACCGCTTCTTGTCGAGCCTGCCGAAGTCTTTCTTCTCAAGCTGTTCGCCCCGGCCATATTTGAACACGATGCGATCGCCGTCGCGCAGCTTTGCGAACTCCTCGGGAGTCAGCGTGAAGATCAGCGTCCGGGTGTCGCCGTTGGGAGGGTACTGGCTGATCAGGAATTCCTTGCCCCCGATCTCCAGCACGGCGATCTCATTGCGAACGGGGAAGCCGCTCGAGCTGTACAGCTCGATCTGCACGTTCCCGTTGGGCCCGGAACGGATGGCCTGGAGGCGGTCCACCGCATTTTCCACAGCGCCGGCGCCCGATCCGTGAACGGCGATGCCGAGAACCATCTGCAGACTAACGCGCGCCCACCACCGGCCCGCCATCATTGCGATCGCACCTCCGAAAGAGGGCTTCGAAGCTGGCACGCCATTCGCGAAACTGTCAAGAACGGCTGAGAAGCAGAAAGGGCCGCATTGTTCGCATAACGGGAAGGGACAGCGTTCGTGGCATCTCACTGTCCGGCGATGGACGCGCCGCTTTTCTGCCTTGACAACGCTTTCGCACAAGGCTGCTATCCGCGAACTCAGCTCGGGCTTCGGCCCGAAAGCCGATCTAGGGGAGGACACCACTTGAGGAACCTCGTCACATTACTGCTCGCAGTCGGATTGCCGGAGATGGCGATTGCTCAGGACGTTCAAGTCGTCGCCACGAACCTCAACGTGCCATGGGCGATCGCCTTTGCTCCGGACGGTCGCCTCTTCATCAACGAACGCCCAGGTCAGGTCCGGGTCATCGACCAGGGCGGTGTGCTCCAAGATACGCCGGTCATCGACCTCGCAAATCCCGCGAGTATTCCAGATGGTCAAGCGGTGAGATCGTCAACCTCGATCGAAGGCGGGCTATTGGGGCTGGCCGTTGATCCGGATTTCCTGACCAATGGATACTTGTATGTCTATTACACGTTCGGGACGACGTTCCCGGTGAACCTTCACAATCGCGTTGCCCGGCTTGTCGAAAATGGCGCCGGCACAGCTGTTTACGATGCCACCATCCTGGACAACATTCCGGGGGGCCAGATCCACGATGGCGGCCGCGTGAAGATTGGGCCAGATGGAAAGCTCTACGTGACGGTGGGGGCGTCTGTCTGTACCCTGCCCCAGGACTTGACCTCGCTGGCCGGCAAGATCCTGCGAATGAATCTCGATGGCAGTGTTCCTGACGACAATCCTTTCGGAAATCTCGTTTACACGTATGGAAACCGGAATCCAGAGGGGATTGCATGGGACAGCTCCGGACAGCTCTATGAGACGGAGCATGGGCCCACCAGTGACTGCGGATATCCAGGAAGCTCATACGACGAAGTCAATATCATCTATGCCGGCGCCAACTATGGTTGGCCAATTTGCAGAGGGATCTGCATGGACAATCGGTTCGTCGATCCGATCCGCCTTTTCTTCCCGGAAACCGCCGCACCATCGGGCGCCGCTTTCTACAATGGAAGCTTCTACTTCGGGACCATGGGATTCCCGGGCAACATGTTCGCGCGCCACGTGCATCAACTGACTTTCGACGCGGTGGATCCGACTCTCATCGTCGACGAGCAGATTCTCTTCCGCCCGACCTACGGACGGATCCGGGATGTCGTCGCGGGGCCGGACGGCTATCTGTACTTCACCAACAGCAATCGCGATGGCCGGGGCTCGGACGTGCTTCAGCCGGACGACGACAAAATCTTCCGGGTCGTCTTTTAATTGCTGATCCACTTCAGCCGCGCCGCATGAGATCTGTCCTTGCGGCGCGCGCCGCGCTATAGCCCCGGCGGTGGTTCAAGACAAGACGCTCGAGCTCTCCTCGGAGCAGATGCGAAGCCTGGTCGAGATGGCGACCGACGCCATCGTTCGACACATCGAATCCCTGCCGACACAGCCGTCGGCTTCCACCGAAGGAGGCGCGCAGCTTGCCCGCTCGTTGATCGAAGATATGCCCCAGGAGGGCACTTCGCCTCGCGAGCTGCTGGATCTGTTGTTCAATCGGGTGATCCCCATCAGCTTCAACACGGCGGGCCCGGGTTACCTCGCATACATCCCCGGAGGCGGACTGTTCCACGCGGCGGTGGCCGATTTGATCGCGGACGCGACGAATCGCTACGTCGGGGTGTGGGCGGCCGCGCCGGGACTGGCTCAGCTCGAGGCCAATGTGGTGCGCTGGTTTTGCCAGATGGTCGGCTATCCGTCGCAAGCACGCGGCATCTTGACCAGCGGCGGCTCGCTGGCGAATTTTTCCGCGCTGGTCACCGCGCGCCGCGAGTGTCTGCCCGAGCTCTTCTTGAATGGCACTGCGTACGTCTCCGACCAGGCCCACCACTCCATTCACAAGGCGGCGATGCTGGCCGGCTTCCCGCTGGAGAATGTCCGCGAGATCGCCACCGACCGCGAGCTTCGTCTGCGGCTGGATCTGCTGGAACGAAAGATCTCCGAAGATCGCAAGGCCGGCTTCAGCCCGTTCCTAGTGGTGGGTAGCGCAGGGACGACCAATACGGGAGCGGTGGACGACCTGAAAGGCTTGGCGAAGCTTTGCCAGAAGGAGGATCTCTGGTTTCACGTCGACGCCGCATATGGCGGATTCTTCCTGTTGACGGAGCACGGCCGGAAGGCGATGGCGGGCATCGAGCTGGCGGACTCGATCGTTCTCGATCCGCACAAGGGGCTCTTCCTGCCGTACGGGACCGGGTCTCTCCTGGTGCGTGACGGAGAGGCGCTCAAGCGAGCGCATCAGCTCAGCGCCGTCTATTTGCCGCCGATGCAGGAGGACCCGGACCTGGTTGACTTCTGCTTGATTTCGCCGGAGCTGTCGCGCGACTTCCGGGGACTGCGCGTTTGGCTTCCGCTGAAGATGCACGGCATCCAGCCATTCCAGCGCAACCTCGAGGAGAAGCTGGAGCTGACCCGCTGGGCGACCGAGCAGCTGCGGCAGATGGAGGGAATCGAGATCCTCGCCGAGCCGCAACTGTCGATCATGGCTTTTCGCCTTCGACCGCCGGGTCTATCCGATCGGGCTCTCAACGAGCTCAATCAAAAATTCCTTTCGCGCGTGAACGCGCGCAAGAGGATCTACCTCACTGGCACGATGCTCGGGGAGCGCTTCGCCATCCGCATCTGCGTGGTCTCCTTCCGCACGCACCGGGAGCGGATGGAGCAGGCCATTGAAGATATTCGTGCCGCCGCGCTGGAGGTCAGCTAGATGCGCGTCGAGAATGTGATGTCGATGGTCGGAGCTTTCGCGCTGGCAGCGGGAATCGCGACGTTTGCCGGTGCTTCGGTCCATGCCGGGGGAACGTCCGAGGCTCGAGCGATCCACTCCTCATCGGTGATCATCGACACCCACGCGGACACGCCTCAGCGGTTCCTCGACGAGGCCTTCGACATGGGCACGGTGACGCCCACCGCGGAAGGGCACCTGGATTTGGAAAAGGTGCGCGCCGGCAACCTGGGCGCGGAGTTCTTCTCGATCTGGGTCGACCCCAAATTCCACTCGGGCCACTTCGCGCATCGCGCGCTGCAATTGATCGATTCTGTCTACGGACAGGTGGCGCGCCATCCCAATGAAATGGTGATGGCATCTAGCACGGATCAGATTGTCGCCGCGCGATCCCGCAGTCCGCACAAGCTCGCCGTGCTGATGGGCGTCGAGGGAGGACATGCCATCGAAAACGATCTTGGCATCCTGCGCGACTTCTACCGCCTCGGCGTTCGCTACATGACGCTCACCTGGTCCAACACCAACGAATGGGCGGACTCCTCGGGCGACATCGCCAAGCCGGAAGTTGCCCACCACAATGGCCTGACGGACTTCGGCAAGGACGTGGTGCGCGAGATGAATCGGCTGGGGATGATGGTCGACGTCTCGCATGTCTCGGACAAGACATTTTTCGATGTCCTCGCGGTCAGCGGCGCACCGGTGATCGCCTCGCATTCGTCAGCTCGCGCGCTCACCGATCATCCGCGAAACATGACCGATGAGATGCTTCGGGCGGTGGCCAAGAACAATGGCGTGGTGATGGTGAACTTTTTTTCCGCATTTATCGACGAGGACTATCGAAAGGCATTCGTCGCCCAGACGCCCGAGCGGCAAAAAGCTTTGGACGCCCTGCTGGAGAAATTAAAGGGCGCTGATTCGCGAACCTGGTATCGCGAATACAACGCCGCCCAGAAGGCCTGGGCCGCGAAGATTCCGCGGCCGCCACTCAAATCGCTGATCGATCATCTAGACCATGTGGCGCGCGTGGCCGGCGTCGACCACGTCGGGCTGGGCTCCGACTTCGACGGCGTCTCCTCGCTGCCGGAGGGAATCGATTCGGCGGCGGACCTGCCGAAGATTACGGAGGCGCTGGTGGGCCGAGGCTACACGCGGGAGCAAGTTCGAAAAATTCTCGGGATCAATCTGCTCCGCGTTTTCGGCGAGTGCGAGCAGGTGAGCCGGCGACTCGCAGGCAAACGTTGACTGGCAATGGCCGCGCGTTCATCTAGAGTCTGCCTTGCTGGCATGCCCGAGAACCTCCTCGAGGTGAAAAATCTGAAAACCGAGTTCACGTCGGACGGCGAGCGCTTCCTCGCCGTGGACGACGTATCTTTCTCGATTGCCCCGGCCTCGACCCTTGGGGTGGTGGGCGAATCCGGGTGCGGCAAGAGCGCGACGGCGCTGTCGATCATGCGGCTGATCGAGGATCCTCCAGGGCGCGTGCTGAGCGGCGAAGTCTTGCTGCGGGGAAAAAATCTGTTGTCCCTGCCCGAGCCCGAGATGCGAAAGGTGCGGGGCAATCAGATTTCGATGGTCTTCCAGGAGCCGATGACTTCGCTGAATCCGGTCTTCACCGTGGGCAACCAGATCGGCGAGTCGATGCGGATCCATCAGGGTCTGGATCGGAGAACGGCGCGGGCCCGGTCGATCGAGATGCTCCGGCAGGTGGGAATTCCGGCGCCCGAGCAGCGCGTGGATTCCTATCCGCACGAGCTTTCCGGCGGCATGAGGCAGCGGGTGATGGTCGCCATGGCGTTGGCGTGCAATCCGGATCTGCTGATCGCGGATGAGCCGACCACGGCGCTGGACGTGACGATCCAGGCGCAGATCCTCGATCTGGTGAGCAGGCTGCAAGCCGAACGGCACATGTCGATGATGCTGATCACGCACGATCTAGGAGTCGTCGCGGAAACCTGTTCAGACGTCGCCGTGATGTACGCCGGCCGGATCGTGGAGCGCGCGCCGGTGCGCAAGATCTTCGCGGGACCCGCCCATCCGTACACGGCGGGGCTGCTTCGATCGATTCCGTCGTTCGAAAGCGCGGGAGCGGCGGCGAACGGGTCGAGACGCCTGGCGGCGATCCCCGGTGCAGTGCCGAGTCCCCGAGACCTTCCCGCGGGGTGCCGATTTCGCGACCGATGCGACCGGGCGATCGAGATCTGCGGGCGGATCGATCCGCCTCTGGAAATCAAGCGCGAAGGACAGCTCGCGGCATGTCACAATCCGGTCCCGGTCCAATGACTGAGCCTGAGCCGCTGCTCGAGGTGAAAGAGCTCGCAACGCACTTCTCTCTGCGCTCAGGCGTCTTCGGGCGCACCGTGGGCAGCGTCAAAGCCGTGGACGGCGTGAGCTTGGAGGTGCGGCGCGGCGAAACCCTGGGTCTGGTGGGAGAGAGCGGTTGCGGGAAAAGCACGCTCGGCCGAAGCGTGCTTCGATTGATCGAGCCGACGTCCGGATCGATACGCTTCAGCGGTCGGGAGCTGATGGGCCTGCCGTCGGGCCAGCTGAGAGCGCTCCGCCGAAGGATGCAGATCATTTTTCAGGATCCGTACGCATCGCTGAATCCTCGAATGACGGTTCGGGAGATCGTCGGCGAGGGGCTCGTCATTCATCGCCTCGCCGTCGGAGCAGAGCGAGAGCGCAGAATTGCCGGCTTGTTGGAGAAAATGGGCCTTGCTCGGGACTCCATGGATCGCTACCCCCACGAATTCTCCGGCGGTCAGCGGCAGCGCATCGGCATTGCCCGCGCATTGGCGGTGGAGCCGGAGCTGGTCGTCGCGGACGAGCCGATCAGCTCGCTCGACGTTTCGATCCAGGCGCAAATCGTAAATCTCTTGATGGATCTGCAGCGCGAGCTGCGGTTGACCTACCTTTTCATCGCGCACGATCTGAAAATCATCGAATACATTTCCACTCGGGTCGCTGTGATGTATCTGGGCAAGATCGTCGAGTTGGCCAGCGCCGCCGACCTGTATCGCGCTCCCAAGCATCCCTACACGCAGGCGCTGCTCTCGGCAGTTCCCGTCCCCGATCCAGATCGAAAGCGCCGGCGAATCATTCTCCAGGGCGACGTTCCCTCTCCGGCCAATCCTCCACCTGGCTGCGCCTTCCATCCGCGATGCCCGTACGCCTTCGAGCGCTGTCGCAGGGAAACACCGCCGCTGTACGAACTCGGCAATGGGCACGTGGCGTCCTGCTTTCTGGTCGAAGCAGAAGCCCAGCGGCCGGGATCGACTTGATGACCAGGCTCGTGGATGGCGCAAACGCAGCCACCACGCAACCGAGCTACGGCGCGACCGTGTGCAGCTGTTGAACTCGCTGTCTATTCGCGTTGAGGAGAAACACCCGATCGAACTTGGTTCGGAAGAATGCGGTGATCTCGGATTCGCGAGCGGGTTGAGACAGCTCGTGCCCGGTGACAATCAATAACCAAACGGGTGTATCGCCGATGTTTTCCCGATAGCGAGGCAGCTTTTGCTCCTTGCTGCGAATCGTCCTTTCGATCTGATCCGACAGCAGACCCGGAGAGCTCAAGCTGGAGAGGGAAATGAGCACTTCGGGCTGAGAAAGTCCGAGATCGCTCTCGACCGCCAATTCGGTGAGCACGTTGTCCAATCCTGCCTGTCGCAGCGGGTCCGCATCGCGCTGGGCGAAAGGCCGCCGCAAAACGATCAGGTCCTTCTGTTTCACCTGGGCAGCTTTGGTGGCGACCAGCTCGACGATGCGCTGCGCCGTCCGATGGCGAAAATTCTTCGAACGGCTGATCATCGATTGATTGGGCACGAAGCCCAGCACCACTCGGAACATCAGCCCGCGAGCTCGCAGCCGCGCCTGGAGATCTCGCCGAAATCCGCTCAGCAGATAGCGGTGCATCTCTTTCTGGCCGCGAGCGGTCAGCGTGGTGTGCTCCAGACCAATCAGTGACCCGGCGAAGTCTCGCAGCAAGAAGTCCGGTTCGCCGTGCCGCTCATCGACGATCTCGACCGGCAGGCGCGCCATCTCCAGAAAACGTCTCAGGTCCTCGATTTCGCCCTTCTTCTTGAAGCCTGCTGCGGCTTCCTGTTCCAGTGACTGAGCTCGCATCGCAGCTTGTAGGCTTTGGCCGAAGTCTAGCATCGGCATCGTCGCTGAGCCGCGCTGCCTCAGCGGAGTTTGACTGCGAATGTGGGACGCATACCAGGAGCCCGCCCGATCGCGGATGACATCGCCTCGCTTGCCTGTCATCCTGCTGGCTTACGACGGTGGGATGCGAGGTAGATCTTTGCCGCCGCTCGACCGTTTACACCGAGGTACGAAATAACCCGCGGCTTAAAAGCGGGGTGAAATTGCAAACGGAAACTTCAGACGAGCAGTTGATGCTGGATTTCCGAACCGGCGAGGCGCGGGCGTTCGAGGTCCTTTTGCGCCGGCATCGCGCACCGGTCTTCAACTTCATCCTGCGCTTCACCGGCCACTCCGCGCGAGCCGAGGACCTGCTGCAGGAGACGTGGCTAAAGGTGGTTCGCCGCGCCAGCGAATACGAGCCGAAAGCTCGCTTCACAACCTGGCTCTACACGATCGCAAGGAATCTCTGCGTGGACAGCGCGCGAAAGGAAAAATATCGGGAGGTGGAGTCGCTCGATGCGCCCATCAGAAGCGAGGAGATGGATGGCGCCGATCGCTCGCTGGGAGAGCTGGTGGCGGATTGCGGCCCGGCACCCGACCGCGCGGCTCACAACGCGCGCCTTCGACCGCTGCTCGAGCGAGCGCTGCAATCGCTTCCCGACGAGCAGCGAGAAGTATTCATTCTCCGCGAGTACAGCGGGGTCGCGTTCAAGGAGATCGCCACCGTCACCGGCGTCTCGGAGAACACCGTGAAGAGCCGGATGCGGTACGCGCTCGAGGGGCTGCGCCGGAAATTGGAGGAGTTGGGGGTTGACGGCGACCTGGCGGACGGTGGAAGGACGGTGGCGGGATGAGCTCGACTGTGCATCCGCAGCAGGAGAAGCTGCTGGAGCTCGCGTATGGCGAGCTGTCGAGCAGCGATGCCAAGCGCATCGAGCTGCATCTGCAGGCGTGCGCCCGGTGTGCCGAGGCGCTCAGCTCGATTCGGCGCGTGCGGCAGACGATGTCTCAGCTGCCCGCGGTTCAGGCCCCCGAGCGCGGGATGGAGTCGCTGCTCGCCTATGCGGAGCAGGCCGCCCGCCGAGCCCGGTCTGGTCCCGCCGGCGCATCGAGGTGGTGGTCGCGCTTGATGGTCCCGGCTGCGGGAGCAATCGCGCTCGCGGCGGTAGTGGTCGTCGGCATTCGAGTGACCAAGCAGGTGAATTTGTCGCCCGCCGCCGAGGAAGAACGTCGCCTCGAGCTGGCGCATCGCTCCCCGATCGACGTGCGGATCAAGGCGCGCGCGGAGATGCCGGAATCCAAGCCGACGAGCGCAGCGAAATCGGCTATGACGGACAAGTCGGAAGCGAACAAGCTGCTCGCGGCCAAGACCCCCAGCCCGGAAGCAGTCGAGCAGCGGAATTCCTCAGGCGCCGGAGCCGCGTTGCGCCAGATCGCCGCCGCGCGCGAGCTGAGCTCAGACACCGCAGCGAACAAGGACGTGGCGCCTGGAGCGCAGGGCGACGCATTTGCAGCGGGCGAGGAGCCGCGATCGGAGGCCTTTTACAAGAGGAGCGCATCCAAGCCGTTATCTCCGCCGGCGGGAGTCGGCCAGACGACTCCTGAACGCAATCAATTGAGCCGCGCTGAAGCTCAAGCGGGAAGACGCGACGAACCATCCGACCGCCCGGCGCAGGCACCAGGTAAAAAGCAAGCCGCCGCTGCGGAACGCGGCACGCGCGTAGGCGGCGTCGAGGGCGGGGTGGAAGGCGGCGTACCCGCGGGTGTCCTCGGCGGAGTCGCAGGTAGCCCAATGGGCATCGTGAACGGGGAGGCGGTCAGCAGCGCACAGCAGGAAAAAGCCGCCGCGAGCGCCGAGCCAGCGCACGGCAAAGGTGCTGAGCAGGGTGCGACGATGCGCGAGGTGTCCGACGACGCGACCAAGGCAAAGGAGGCGGGCGATCGTCGACGCGAAGTGGCTCAGCTGAAGCAGGCGTTGGCGGCGGGAGCGACAGGCCAGTATCGGGCCGACCTCTTGAACCGTCTGTGCGATGCGCTGTTTGCGATCGGGGAGCCGGTAGAGGCTGCCTCGACGTGCGACCAGGTTGTGCGCGAGTTCCCCAACTCGCAGGAAGCGGTCATGGCATTGCGACGCAAAGATCAGAATGATGTCTCGCGAGCCAAGGCGAAAGCCGAGTCCTCGGCGCCGGCCTCGGTCAAAGGCAAACAGCAACCCGGCAACTGAGGTGCAGCGCTCGGGTTTCCTCGTATAGATCGTCAAAGGCTCGGTTGGTCCGCTGATCCTCGGGATGGCGTTCTCAGCACTTGCTGCTGACAACTCCCGGGGGACGTATTCACAAGCTCGATAAATCCGATCGGCGCGATCGCGGTCAGGTGGCTCTGGAATCCGCCCTGGTCCTGCCTTTGCTCGTGTTCCTCGTGCTGGGGATCATCCAGCTCACCGTGCTCCAGCAGGCGAAGATCATGACCGAGTACGCGGCGTTCAGCGCTGCGCGAGCCGGGATCGTGTGGAATGGAAACAACGAGCGAATGCACGACGCGGCAGTGGTTTCGCTGCTTCCGACCATGGGTCGCACCGACGACGTCTTGCACCTCGCCGCAACCTGGGAGCGGTACCGATTGCTCGACCTGGTATTCAGGAATCTTCCCTGGAATGTGCCCGTGCCGGCAACCATCGAGGGAGCGCCGCTGCGCGGGTTGGTCCGCGTGGACGCGATCAGCCCGACACAATTCTCCGGCGCGGATGCGATCTGGAATCTACGCGACGGGTCCAGTTGGAAGGAGCTCGACTTCGATGGCGCAAATACGTATCCCGAGGACCCGCGTCTCGACAGCCACTTTGATACATTTTTAAATTCTGAGCGCGCCGACGCCGCGCAGGACTTGTATCGAAAGGCAAACATTTTGACCGTGCGCGTTCGGTACTGGTACGAGCTGAGGATTCCCTTCGCCAGCTGGATCATCTTCCTCGCGTGGTACGCCTGGAATGCCCACGTGACGCTGCGCGGGGCGATCGACCGGCCCACGCTCGACCGCTCAGCGAGCATGGCAAATCGGACCACGGACGTTGAAGGTCTGGAAGGCCTCGGCCAGGGCTTGAGCTCACCAACAGGTTTTCCAACGCTGTACCGCTCCGAGATGCAGGTGCTGTGGTCGCTCGCAGCCGGACGCGGCCTGACCGCCGGAAGGCGCAGGTACTTCCTGCCGTTGACCGCGACGTACAGCATGAGGATGCAGTCGAATTTCTATCGCAAGTGGTTGATGCATTCGGAGCCGGCTCGATGAATTCATGCTTGATACAGGCGAAACATTTTACTTTGGCCCGCCCGCGCCGCGGACAAGCTCTCGTTCTGGCGTGCATCACGATTCTCATTCTGACCTTGGCGGCCTTGGCTACCCTCAACCTCGGGCATCATGTGGTCGAGCGCGTTCGCCTACAGAACACGGCCGATGCCGCGGCCTACTCCATGGCCACGCTGGAAGCGCGGGCGTTCAACTTCTACGCATTTTCGAATCGTACCCAGGTGTCTCACTACGTCTCGGCCATGGTGTGGCAGTCCTATCTATCGTTCATCTACTTCACCGAAGCTTTTCTGACCGACGTCTACGGTGTGATGAAGACGCTCAACGGATGCTCGGGAGAGCGAAGCGGGTTTTGGATGATCGCCTGCCCGATTCTGGAAGGCGTGCCCTACCTCGGTCCGGTGATCCGCGCGCTGAGCACGCTCATCGGCGTGTTTCGAGCTGTCCTCCTGGCGTACCAGCAGGTGCTTCGCGAGACCGACCCGGACTACCTCATCGGCAGAGTGGTGATCCCCGCTCATCGTCAGCTCAACCAGGCGCTGACCATGGCCTCGGACGCGATGATGCTTTCGACCCTGGCGGAGGTGAGCCGGACGGCGGGCGCGGTCATCTCGGAGAACGATCGGAACCTCGACTCCAACGTGGTCACCGGAATCGCCGGAACGCTCAGCGCGTGTTTGTTTGATCGCGCTCACTACCGGCAATCGAACGGAAGTCCGTTCTCACCCGCTGATCCGCTCCAGCCGATCGATCCGCGGGCCATCGGTGAGAGCAGCAAGGAATCGCGCCCGAAACGGATCATGGGCGGCATCGCCAACGCAACCCGATTTGCCTGCGACTCGACCGGCCGGCTCTGCCCGCGGGGCTTTGTCACTTCTCGAAAAATCGGCGAGACGATGCCATTGCCATCCGCGCTCAATCCAGTGCGGCCTCTGATCGATCGATTCGTTCCCAAATGGGGGCAGACGCGGATGCTCACGTTTGGATTGGCCAGGGGCTTCGACCATCCGGACGGAGGAAATTTGATTCGGCACTGGAGGGATCCACCGGACGCGCCGCAAGGAATGATGGCGCAGGGAGACAATCTCGGCTCGGACGACTTGTATTCAATCAAGCTCGGGCCGCCGGGTTTCGGCGGCGTGTTCCGCAATCCGTTCTCTTGCGGCGTGAATGCGAACTACTGGGAGTGTTGGGGCGACCCGCGCAAGAACAAAGGGCGCGACCGGACGCTCCCCTTCCGGTACATGATGAAGACCAGCATTTGGGCAATGAATCGCCGCGAGCAGCGCGGCGGCAGCGGCGGAATTCATTGGAGAGTTTCATATCCGGGTTGGCCGCGCGGCCGAGGGCAGGTCGATCCGCGCGGTCCCGAAGCCCGTCTCGGCGTTCACCACAGTCGAGTATGCGTTACCAGGGCCGGATGCTTCGCCGGGGCGGGTGCTGCAGTGGACGTGTTCGTCGCCAACGTCCGGCCCATCGAGGACGGCAACCACGTCTGGGAGGGAATCGTTCCCTTCATGCATCTGGAGCCGGGTCGCTATCCGACCGGATGCTTGGATCAGGGCGAGGCATCGTCCACGGAAGCTGCGACGCGACTCGATGATTTCAATCAACCCTCGACCTGGGTGATCTTGCGGAAGCGGCCGGACCAGATTCGAAATCCGCTCGCAGATCCCGGAGCGGGAACCAATTCCCCAGCGTTGCTGAACGCCGATGGCCGGGTGCAACTTGGCCCGACTCGCGGCGCGAGCCTGGAGATGGAAAGCTCGAGACCGTCGGTCCTCGGAACTACCGGCCTTCACGTCGTCGCTCGGGCGCAGGTCTATTACCACCGGCCGGGTAACTGGGCGGAGCAGCCGAATTTCTTCAACCCGTACTGGCGCCCTCGCCTGGCGTCGGTCTACCAGGGACGTCGGAGCCTGCCTTTCGTCGAATCGCTGATCGAAGCGCTCCCGGAGCCGTTGAAGAGCAGTCCTCAGAAAGTGCTCGTGCACTGATGAGCGTCGTCCGGAGCTCAGGGCGGGGGAGCGCAATACTCGAGCTGGCGATCGTGCTGCCCCTGCTCATCGCGGTCTTGCTGTACAGCCTGTTCTTCACCGAGCTGATTCGCGCCAAGCTCCGGCTCCTCGAGGCGAGTCGTTTCGCAGCGTGGGAGTTGACGGCACATCCGCTGAGCGACTTTGGCCGCGGAGCTCACGATCGTGCGTTCGATGTCGCCTCGCGGAAGACGCTGTCAGAAACGCGAGAGCGGTTCGCCCGCACCGGCGCAGCGACGGATCACACCGATGGCTCTTTCGTAGCGAGCTTCGAGGACTTCCGTCTGCGCTTGCGACAATCGCCACTGTCGCGCGCGGACTCGCAAATGGGTGAGCACGTGGGCCGAGGGGTCTGGGATGCCTCCATCTTGGGCGCACTGAGCGGAGGATTGGGCGCGGTACTCCGCACCTGGAAGTTCAACGACGAGGGACGCGTCTCCGTCGAAACCTCGATGCAGCTGAGCAACCGCTTCATGCCCCGCAGCTACCTGGACCGAAGCCGAGGCGCTGGATTCTTCGGCGTGGATCTGTTCGGCGGGAGGAGCCTCTCCACGATTCCGTTGAAGTCACGGCTGACGCTGATCGCGGACGGGTGGACGCTCAGCGACGGCGGCGACGCCACGATGAAGGGGCGGCACGCCGGGTGGCACCGCTCCGGTTCCCATGCGAGCGGTCTCTACCTCCAGGTCTCGCGGATGACATTCCTCGGCGTTCGCAGTCGTCTCGAGCACGTGCCTGCGCTCGGCTCGGTCATCGGTTTCCTTCGCGGCCTGGCACCCGACCCAACGGGCACGTTCGTTGTTTCGCATAACTACGGGCCGGATCTGGGCGGCGAATGGGCTCGCCGATGCAACAATCTTCCCGGCTATCCACAAGTCGCGATCGCTGGGCTGAACAACCTGTCGAGGTTTTCGCAGCTCGACGATCCGCGCCCCGATTGCTTCGACACCGCGCCGTTCCGCGACCAATCGAGATACGAGGACTCGTTGTATCTGCGCATCTTCAACGCGCGAGGCAGCTGGTTCATGGGCTGCAAGAATTCTGGTGCGGACGACCCGTCGGTCCCTGCCGATTCAAGCTCGGGAGACCAGGCGCGGAAAGTGGATTGCGAATGACGGCCCGGTGGCTGATCGCCGCAATCGCGGCAGTGCCGGCTGGCGCGCCGCAGGAGCTTCCCGTCTATCCCGGGACCGTGCACACGCGAGTCGGCGATGACCTGATCATCAATGGCGAGCACTTCCGGATCGCTTACTTCACCACCCGCGACCCACTGACGCGCGTGGCCGACTACTTCTTCCAGGAGTGGAAGCGCAGAGGGCTGCCCACCAGCGTCGACGGCGACTTTCGAACGGAGATCGCGGTGTCGGCGTTCTACACGCGCGATGGTTTGCAGCGCTCTGTCGTGTTGCGCTCTCACGGCGGCAAAACGGTAGGCTTCGCGGTGCTGCGCGATTTGTCGCTGCGCGCGACATCGGTGCCGGGGCCGGAATGGATCGCGCCGGAGGGGGCGCTGTTCAGTCAGAGTTTGCTGACAGGCCAGGAGGCCGGAGGGCAGCTGCATCTGAGTGCCCTGCTCGAGCTGAATGTGATCGCCGCTTCGATGGAGGTGCGGGACCAGCTTCTCTCCCGCGGGTTCACCCTGATCGGGGAGAACTGGCTGGGCCACGCGGCAGAACGAGGGTCCGCTCTCGATCATGCTCGAGGAGCCGAGCGCGTTCACACGCTGCTCACCGCGGTGGATGCAGGTCTCACTGCCATGGTGCAGACCTGGGCGCCCGCGCCGGTACCGGAAGCATCAGCGCCTTCAAGTCGGGAATCGCGAGGGAGAGGGGAATGGAAATAATGGGGCGCGCGGCGAGCACAGTACTGGTCCTGCTCTGGGCAGCGCCGACGCGCTTCGAGCCGGGCCCGATGGGCGAGGCGTTGCTGGAGCATCTGGTCAAAGGGCTCAGCGATGCCGCCGTGGGCGAGTGGGCATCATACCAGCTCATTCGAGCGGATGGACGCACCAGCCACTGGCGCTTGGCGGCGGTGGGACAAGAAACGGATCAACGCGGTCGGCCCGCGTTGTGGATCGAGATGGAAATCGGTCAGCACGCCGAGTCGGCAGCGCCGCTGGCGCAGATCAGGATGCTGGTGGCGAACCGCAGCGGCTCAAAGGCAGACGCGATCTCCCGGCTGATCGTGGCAGTGGGAGCCGATCCTCCGCAGGAGGTGCCGCCGCATTCTCTGGGCGCGCTGAGGCGCGAGCTGCGAAGCGCCCCTGCGTCGAGGAACCCCGAGCGCGCGGATGGGATAGCGATCCACTCGGGACAGGAGTCCTCGGTGATGACCGGCGCGGGGACCATCCGATCCACTCCGATCGAGATTCTCCACCTCGGCACCGTGATCCAGCGGATCTGGATCGCTCGCCGCGTCCCGCTGCTCCATCTTTCCAAGCTGGAGGTGCCCGCGATTGGCTACTCGATGGTGGTGGCCGCGTTTGGACGGGATGCCACGCCCAGGATCGCTTTGCCCAGCACGCGACCGCGCGCGATCGCTTTCGAGCCAACCGGGATAGACGGTGCCGACGCGGGCCAAGAGGAGTGAGACGCCATGCCCAGGCCTACAAAGCCAGCGCAATTCGGCGCGCGCCCGCGCGGACAGGCGATGGTCGAGTACTCGATGCTGACCTGGTTGCTGCTGGTCGCGCTGATGCTCGGCTGCACCGTTCGGTTGATTCCCGGTCCTCGAGGGCAGCGCAGCGTGATCGAGCTGTTCTTCAGCGCATACCAGACCTACTACGACTCATTCCATTTCGTCCTGAACGGCCCGTTTCCGTGAGCCCGGCAATTCCACGCCCGAAAAAAGCGCTCGAGCTGCTTCAGGGAAAGATTCCAGTGCTGATAGCGGTAGGCCTCGGTTTGCTGGCGGGACTGGTGGCGTACTGGGCGATTCGCAAGCAGGAGGAAGACGTCCGCCGCGGCTGGAAGCTGGTGAATGTCGTGGTCGCTTCGCAGGACATTCGCGAAGGCGCCTCTGTCTCCATGGACATGATGTCGGTGCGAGCCATCCCCGAGCAGTTCGCCACCGCCTCGGTGGTCAAGCCCGATTCGGTCTCGTACGTGGTGAACCAGAAGGTGCTGGTGCCGCTGCAGGCCGGCGACCCGCTGCTCTGGACGCAGTTCGAGACCACGCGCGCCGCGGAGCGACTCTCGTCCAGGGTGCAAAGGAAGGGGCGAGCAGTGACGGTGGAGGTCTCCAAGAAGTCTTCGGTGGGCGGGTGGATTCGCCCCAACGATCACGTGGACGTGTTGGGTACGTTCCGCGATCCCGCCAGCAACGAAAGCGTGTCGATGACGCTCCTCCAGAATGTGATCGTTCTCGCGACCGGAAAGATCACGGGGACCACCAACGCAGGCCTGCTGCCGGAGAGCCAACGCGACTACACGCACGTGACGCTGCTGGTCATCCCCGAAGAGTCGGAGATTTTAGCCCTGGCCGCCGAGCTTGGTTCGCTCACGCTTTCGCTGCGCAACGACGAGGACAGCGAGCTGATGGAAGACCGCGGGCGCGCCACGGTCCACACTCTTTTCTCCGGCGAGCGCGCCAAGGCCTACCAGGAGAGGCGGCAGCAGATGATCCAGATCATCAAGGGGAACGCTGTCGAACGCGCGATTGGAGGCCCGGCGTCTCAGTGACGTGGAGAAGGCGATGCGAGAGGGGATCGTTTTTCTGCTGGTGGGCGGGTCATTCTTCTTCTTCGCGCTGCTCAGTCTCTCCGTGCTCGCCAAGGCCTACCGCCGATATCGCGAGCGTTACGTCGCAGGCGCGATCGAGGACCTGGGCGACATGTTCCTGTTCGTCGAGCCGCGGCAGGTCATCGTCCTCAATCTGTCGGCCATGGCGGTGTTGGGAATCGCGAGCTACTGGTTGGCCAATCCTTTGATCGCCGCGCTGGCGACCTCCATCGGATTCTTCTTGCCGGGCATCTTGATTCAGTTCCACCGGGCTCGGCGGACCAAGCGATTCAATGCGCAATTGGTCGACGCGCTTCAGGCGATTGCCAGCGCGCTGAGGGCGGGGCTCAGCTTCCCGCAGGCGGTGGAGCACCTGGCCCGCGAAGCCTCGGCACCGCTCTCGCAGGAATTCGGATTGTTGGTGAAAGAGATCAAGCTCGGCGTCTCCCTCGATCAGGCGATGTCCAGTCTGGCGGAGCGCGTGCGTTCGGACGATCTGGAGCTGATGGTCGTCTCGACGCAGATCACCCGAACGCTGGGCGGCAACATGGCCGAGATGTTCGACAACCTCTCGGCAACCATTCGCGAGCGATTCAGGCTGGAAGGAAAGATCGACGCCATGACCTCGCAGGGCAAGCTCCAGGGCTGGGTGGTGGCCGCGATGCCGCTGGCGTTGGGGTTGGTGCTCAACTTCCTTCGACCGGACCTGATGGGCCCGATGCTGCACCATCCGTTCGGCTACGCGCTGATCGGCGCGGTCTGCATCCTGGAGCTGCTGGGGGCAATGTGGATCCGGCGCATCGTGCGGATCGACGTATGAAAGGCGATCGATGAGCGGCGGCGAAAGCATCTTCAATTCCGTCCTCGTGGGTGTCTCGGTCGCGCTTGCTATCGCCAGCGCCACGCTGGTCGGCCTCTCGCTCTTCCGCCTGTGGATTCGGCCTCTGGCGGTGGAGCTTCAGAGGGCAGCTGCCCTCGGGATGGGCGGCGAGGGCGCGGGGTTCATTCGGAAGCTCGGCTGGCTGAACCGACGCCTGGTCCGCCCATGGTACGGCTGCCGCCTCCGCGAGGCGCTGGTGAAGGCAGGTGAACCGCGCGGGTATCAGCCGCAGGACATCCTCGCTCTCCAGGAGTTGGGATGGGTCGCCGGTCTTCTCGCCGGAGTCTTCGCCTGCCTGGGGTTGGGGAAGGGAATCGGATGGAGTCTTTTAGTCGCGTTCGCCGGCGCCCTTCATCCCCTGCTCTGGCTGAAGGAGAAGATCAAGAAACGTCAGCTGCAAATCAGCCGAGCGCTGCCCTACAACTTGGACCTGCTCACGCTCGCGGTGGAAGCTGGTCTTGATTTTGGCGGCGCGCTGGCGCGGGTGGTGGAGAAGAGCAGGCCGGGGCCGCTTCGCGACGAGCTTCAGCTCGTTCTCAAGCAGCTCAAGCTGGGAAAAACTCGCGAGGAAGCCCTCCGCGCGATGGCTGCCCGGGTGGATCTCCCCTCGCTGACTGCATTCGTGACCGCGCTGATTCAGGCCGAGAGGATGGGAAGCAGCCTCGGAAAAGTGCTGCGCATCCGGTCCACCCAGATGCGGATCGATCGCACCCTGCGGGCCGAGAAGCTGGCCAATCAGGCGCCCGTCAAAATGCTCTTTCCATTGATCGGATGCATTTTCCCAACCGTATTCCTGGTGCTGTTCGGTCCAATTGCATTCGCCCTGCTGTTCGGGGACCTGGGAGGGTGAGGTGCCCGAGCAAGCGCACCAGGACAAGCTGATGTGCACCGCAGGGCCGCGCGCCGGCAGCGAGTTCAGGCTGGAGGCAGCCGAGGTGATCATCGGCCGTGCAACCGACGCGGGGATCGCGATCGCGGACCGGTCCGTTTCACGCCGGCATCTGCAGCTGCGAAGAGATCGCACCGGCTGGCTCGCCAGCGACTTGGGGTCGGGGAATGGAACGCTGGTGAACGGCAAACCGCTTGCTGGAGAACGCCGCTTGCGCCACGCCGACGTTCTGACCCTGGGCGAGACCCAGCTCACGTTTACGGATTCGCAGACTCGCGCCGATGACACGCTCACCGGGCGGCAGGGACGAAGCCGCCGCGGCATCACCGCGCGGACGCGCGCCGCGGTGGGGGCATGCTTACTGCTGGCGATCGTCAGTCTTGGTTTCAAGCTTCGAACAGATCGGCTGCACCGTGCCGCCCAGAGGGAAGCGCAGGCCCGAGCGGAGCTTGCCGCCCTCTTTCGAGAGGGAAAAACCCTGGTTCGCGACGGGAAATGGAATCAGGCGTCGGAAAGCTTCCAGCGCCTTCGCCAACAGGCCCCGGACTACCCCGGGCTGCAGGCCTATCTGGACCGAGCGAAGGTCGAAGTTCCAAACCAGCAGCACCTCGCCACAGCTCGGGCGGCCGTCGCTCGGGACGAGCTGGGCGGCGCGGCGCGGGCGCTCGCACAACTGACCGCCGATACGCAGCAGCACGAACAGCTTGCGGCCCTTCAGGTCGCGATCAACGAGCGCGTTCAGCGCAGGCTGGCGGAGGCACGGACCGCGCTCGGCGCCGGCCAGGCTGCAGCGGCCCTGCCGATTTTGGAGGACTTGATTCAAGCGTTCCCTGAAAACGGCGACGCCAAAGCGCTCGGGGATCGAGCGCGGCAGGAGCTGGCGAAACGGTCGAGCAAGCAGTCTACCCGCTCGGCCAGCACGGTTTGGGAGCCGGCGGTCGCGCGCTATCGTCAGGGCGAGCTCGCCCAGGCGATCGAATCGGCGAGCCGCTGCACAATCGCCGGTGTGCGCCAGTGTCAGTCGATACTGAAGCGCATGCGCGAGGTCCAACGGCTGAGGCGCCAGATGGAAAAGCTCGATCTCGAGCGGCTGGAGAGGCTCCTGGATCTCGACCGGCAGCTCGGTGGTGGCAAAGCAACCCGCGCTTTGGCCAGTGCGATGACTCGTGCCGCTGACCTGTATTACAAGAGAGCCGCGGCGGCCAAGGCCGCCGGTCATTGGGCACGAGCAATGGATTTCGCCAGCAAAACCCTGGAGGCGCAACCCGGTCATCCCGAGGCCTCGGCAATGGTCGCGGACATGAAGGCGCGCGCGCAGGAGCTGTTCTTGCTCGCATACTCGGCGAAGGATGGTGCGCCAGAACAATCGTTGCGCCGCTTGCGAGAGGTCCTGGCCATGACCCCGGCCGGCGACGAGCTGCATCGCAAGGCCGCCGAGTGGATCGAGAAACTGTCCCGATGAAGAAGAGCCCATCCGCCCCGGAAAGCGCGCCCGAGCAGGGCAATCTGTTCAGCTTGCGGCCGGAGCCGAAGCAACAGGCTCGCGCCGAGGAAGCGCGCCCGATATCGGCGCTACCTCCGGAGCGATCCAGCGCCGCGGCACAACCGGCGAGCGCGCCGACGCCGGAGCGAGTCATCTTCACCGTTGGCGAGCTGACGCGGGACATCAAAGTGACGCTCGAGCGAGGGTATTCCCGGGTGTGGGTCCGCGGCGAGGTCTCCGGATTCCGCGGCCCCAATGCGCGCGGGCACCTCTACTTCAGTCTCAAAGACTCCGAAGCATGCCTCGACGCCAAGATTTGGGCGTCCACGGCACAGCGGATGAAGTTCAAGCTGCGCGACGGGCTCTCGGTGATCGCCGAAGGCAGCATCGACGTCTACGAACCGCAGGGGCGCTACAGCTTGATCGTCCAGCGGATCGAACCCGAAGGCGAGGGAGCGTTGGCCCTCGCCTTCCAGCAACTGAAGGAACGGCTCGCGGCGGAGGGATTTTTCGGCGAGCGCCGCAAGCGTCCACCGCGGCCAATTCCCTTCTTGCCCAGGAGAATTGGGATCGTCACCAGCGTCAACGGCGCGGCGCTTCGCGACTTCTTGCGCGTGCTCCACCAAAGGCATCCGCGCATCCCCGTCCTGCTCTGCGATGCCCGCGTTCAAGGAGAGGGTTCTTCCTTCGAGGTGGTGCGGGCGCTGAGGCGTCTGGCGCGCAGAGATGTGGATGTGATCGTCCTGGCGCGCGGTGGTGGGTCGATCGAAGATCTCTGGACCTTCAACGAGGAGGTGGTTGCCCGGGCGATCCATGCGTGTCCAGTACCGGTCGTCACCGCCATCGGGCACGAGGTGGACTTCACCATCGCGGACTTCGTGGCCGACTATCGCGCGCCCACGCCCAGCGCGGCGGCGGAGAAGCTGGCGCCGGTTCTTCGCGAGCTGGAGCTTTCGCTCCGAACCCTGGAGGGCAGGCTGCGCAAGGCGGCGGAGCGACAGATCCTCGCCGACCGCCAGCGGCTGCAGCGGTCTGCCGCGCGACTGGCGGATCCACGTCGCCTTCTCGGGCAAAAGCAGCTGCACCTTTCGGAGCAGGTCGAGCAGATGGTTCGCGCACTCCGGCAGAGCGTCGCGGCTCGGCGCGACCGACTGAAATCGCTCCAGGATCGGATCTCGAGGCAGCGACCACAGGCGCGCTTGGTCAGAAATCGGCAGGAGCTGAGCAAGCTCGGGGAACGGTTGCGCTCGGCCGTCTGGGAAGGCATCCGCGGGCGGCGCGCGAAGATCCATCAGGTGCGGCTGGCAATTGCGCATTCCTCGCCGCTCCACCGCGTTCAGGACGAACATCGAAGGCTGCTTGGCCATGCTTCGCGCCTCGCCGAGATCGAGCGCCGCCGAGCGTCCGACGAACAGCGCCGGTTTCACACGCTGGAAGCGCGGTTGGATGCGATGAGCCCACTCAAGGTGATGGCGCGCGGTTATTCCGTCACGTTTCGAAAAGAGGATGGCCGGGTAGTCCGGAGCGCTTCGCAGGTCCAGCTCGGCGACGAGCTTGCCATCAAGCTCGCCGGTGGCGACTGCAACAGCCTGGAGGAATGCGACGAAGTCGATGCTCAAGTCACCGGCGTGAAGCCCAAGTCCTCAGGCCAATGAACGCGAATGCGTTCGCGTCCGCCAATCCGTTCGCGTCGAGACAACCCGTTCGCGTCGAGACAACCCGTTCGCGTCGAGCGTAGTCGAGACGCCAAGCCAATCCGTTCGCGTCGAGCGTAGTCGAGACACCAAGCCCCAGACTGCCTGCGGTCCTCGTCCACCGCGTAGGGTGCTTGACTGCGCACCTGGACAAGCAGTAGCGCGTAGGGGCGCAGTCTCGTAAATTGAGGCTCAGCTCGGTGGTTCGGCAGGCGAAGGCTCTGATTCTGGCGAGGGTGAATCGTGGTGAAGGACGCGAAGACGAACGATCAGGGGCCTGAGAAATACGGCGAAGTGGTCCAGCGGCTGGAGGACGTCGTCAAGCGGCTGGAAGGTGGCGAGCTCTCCTTGGAGGATTCGCTGAAGGCTTTCGAAGAGGGGATCGGTCTGGTCAGGAGAGGTGAAAGGCTGCTCAGCGCCGCCGAGAAGCGGATCGAGCAGCTGCTGGATGATGATGGGGAGCCCAAAGTCGTACCGCTCGAGCTGCCGCCGTCGGCAGCGCCTTCGTCGCGACGAGCCGACGATGAGGACGTGCCGCACTGACGGCGAGCGGTCATGGCCCAACACAAGCCGAAGATCATCATCGTGGACGACGACCGCGAAACTCGCGAGCTGCTCGCGTTGGCATTGCAGATGGAGGACTTCGAGGTCACTCAAGCGGCGAACGGCCTTCGCCTGATCTCCACTCTGCACGTCGATCAGCCAGATCTGATCCTGCTGGATGTGAACATGTCCTGGATCGACGGCTTCGAGCTATGCCGGGCGGTGCGCAAGAACGAGGATTTCCACAACATCCCGGTGATCTTCATCTCCGCGCGCAGCTCCGCCGCCGACGTGAAGAAGGGATTGGAGGCAGGGGCCGCCGACTACTTTACCAAGCCGGTCGAGCTTCCCACGCTGATCGCGCGCATCAAGGAGCTGATCCCGCTCAAGACCAAGGAGGCATGAGCCCGTGAACGACGGCAACGCCTTCGCGCTGGGGAGCTTTCTGTCCGAGCAGAAGAAGCGCGTCGAGTCCCTCTTGTCCGCGAGGTTGGAAGCGGTGGCGGAAGAGGCGCCGCCGCGCCTGCTCGAGGCGATGAAGTACTCGCTTCTCGACGGGGGCAAGCGGATCCGTCCGATACTCTGCCTGACCTTCGCGGACGCGGTGGCGCGAGCGAGCGGAGGCTCGGGCAAGCTGGCCGACGATGCGGCGTGCGCGCTGGAGTACGTGCACACCTACTCGCTGATCCATGACGACCTTCCCTCGATGGACAACGATGATCTTCGCCGCGGCCGTCCGACCAGCCACAAAGTCTTCGGTGAGGCGATGGCGGTCCTCGCCGGTGATGCATTGCTCACCGAAGCCTTCAGCTTGTTGGCCGCTGGCCCGGAGCCGCAGCGCAGCGTGCTCACCTCCGAGCTGGCGCGCGCGGCCGGCGCCGTGGGAATGGTGGGCGGCCAGGTGCTGGACATCGCCGGCGACCGTCCGGCCGAAGAGCGCTACCTGATCCGGACGCATCGCCTGAAGACGGGCGCGCTGATCCGCGCTTCGTGCCGCATGGGCGTGATCGCTTCCTCTGGAACTGCGGAAGCGCTGCGCATCGCCGACTCGTACGGCGAAGCAGTCGGGCTGGCGTTCCAGATAGCCGACGACATTCTCGATGTGACCGCCGAGGCGGCCGAGCTGGGAAAACCGACTGGTGCGGATGCGCTGGCGGGTCGGTTCACTTTTCCAGCCGTGCTCGGGCTGGCGCAGTCGCGCAGCCTGGCCAGGGAACGCGTGGAGCACGCGGTGGATTCGATCTCGCGCCTGGAGTTTCCGCCCGGGCCGCTGGCGGCTTTGGCGCGCTACTCCGTCGAGCGGCGGGCGTGACCCAGGTGCTGGCCGAGCTGAGCTCCCTTTCCGACTTCCGAGCGCTCCCCGAGGCCTCATTGCCGGCGCTCTGTCAGGAGCTGCGCGAGGAGATCATCGCCGTCTGCGGGAAGGTCGGCGGGCACCTCGGGGCCTCGCTCGGAGCTGTGGAGATCATCGTGGCATTGCATCGCGTATTCAAATCGCCTGGCGACGCGCTGGTGTTCGACGTCGGGCACCAGGCATACGCCCACAAGATCCTCACCGGACGGAGCGCCAAGATGGACACTCTGCGCCAGGCTGGCGGGGTGGCGCCCTTTCTCGATCCACTCGAGAGTCCGCACGATGCGTTCGGCGCCGGCCACGCGTGCACCGGGATTTCCGCCGCGCTCGGAATTCTGGAGGCGAAGCGACAGCGCGGCGATCAGGGCCGCGTGTTGGCGGTGATCGGGGATGGCGCTCTGACCGGTGGCCTGAGCTTCGAGGGGCTGAACAATGCCGGTGCTTCGCCGCATCCATTGATCGTGATTCTGAATGACAACCAGATGTCGATCTCGGTGAACGTCGGCGGCGTGCCCAAGCTTCTGCGCGGAACGTCGGCGCGCGCCTTCTTCGAGGGGCTCGGGTTGACGTACCTGGGTCCAATCGACGGCCATGACTTGAGCGCGTTGCTGAACGCGCTCGCCGAGGCGCGGCGGTCTCGAAAGCCGATCGTCGTTCATGCCCTCACGCGAAAGGGGAAGGGCTTTGCCGCCGCGGAGACCGACGAAAAGACCCGTGGGCACGCGATGGGACCGTACGAGCTTCGCGATGGGAAGTTGGTCCGGTCGCGGGGCGGCCAGACCACCTTCAGCGAAGCTTTCGCGGCCGTCCTGGAGCAGCAGATGGCCACCGATTCACGGGTGGTGGCCGTCACTCCGGCGATGCTCGAAGGCTCCGCGCTCACTTCGTTGCAGAAGCGCTTCCCCAAGCGGGTTTTCGACGTGGGCATCGCCGAGCAGCACGCGGTTACCTTCAGCGCTGGGCTGGCCGCCGGAGGGCTACGGCCCGTGTGCTGCATCTACTCCACCTTCCTGCAGCGCGCGTACGACCAGGTGGTTCACGACGTCTGTCTGCCAGGGCTTCCGGTGGTGCTGGCGATCGACAGGGCGGGGCTGGTGGGCGCGGACGGCGCCACGCACCAGGGCGCCTATGACATCGCCTTCTTGCGTCCGCTTCCCGGTCTGTCGCTGATGGCCCCGGTGAGCGGCGACGATCTTGCGCCGATGCTCGAGACGGCCCTGGAAGGCGGGGGGCCCTCTGCGATTCGCTTTCCGCGCGGAACACTTCCCGCTTTCCCGCCGAACGTGCCCAAGGCGGAGGCTCCGATCCGAGGGGCCCGCTGGCTGAAGCGCGCGGCGCGGCCGAATCTCGCCATCGTGGCGCTGGGTCCGCTCGCGCTCGCGGCGTTGGAGGCGGCGAAGGATGTCTCTGAGTGGAGCGTGCTGGATGCGCGGTTCGCCTTTCCGCTTGACCGAGAGGCGCTCCGCGAAGCGGCAGGGGCGGGGCGCTTGCTCACCGTCGAGGAGGCCACCGTCCACGGCGGATTGGGCAGTGCCGTGCTCGAGCTGTGCGCCGAAGAGGGGCTGCAGGTGCGAGCGAGATGCCTGGGTCTACCCGATCGGTTCGTCCGCCACGGCGACGCGAGGGCGCAGCGGGTCGAGCTGGGGCTCGACGCCGAGGGAATCCGGAAAGCCGCGCGCGAGCTCCTCGGCGCGCCGTGAGCTCTGCGAAGCAGAGATTGGATGTGCTGCTGGTCGAGCGAGGTTTCGCCGAGACGCGCGCGAAGGCGCAGGCGATGATCCTCGCCGGGCAGGTCTTGGTGGACGATCAGCGCGTCGACAAGCCCGGCTCGCGCGTAGCGGTCGACTCTGCGCTGCGCCTGAAGGGGGAGCCGTCCCCGTACGTCTCCCGCGGAGGCATCAAGTTGGAGAAGGCGCTGGCGCACTTCGAGATCTCGTTGAAGGGAACGGTCTGTGCGGACATCGGCGCCAGCACCGGCGGGTTCACCGACTGCATGCTGCAGGCTGGGGCGGCGAGGGTATACGCGGTCGACGTGGGCCATGGGCAGCTCCACGCGAAGCTGCGGGCGGATCCCCGGGTGATCGTACGCGAGGGCGTCAACGCGAGATTTCTTTCCGAGGCCGACCTGCCCGAGCTCGTGGACGCGCTGGTGATTGACGTGAGCTTCATTTCGCTGCGCCTGGTGATTCCGCCGGCGCTGTCCCGGCTCAAGGCGGGTGGCACGTTGATCGCGCTGGTGAAGCCGCAATTCGAGGTCGGGCGATCCCAAGTCGGCAAGGGCGGTGTGGTGAGGGATGCGGTCGTTCGCGAGGAGGCGATCGAGGCAATCGCTGCGTTTGTTCGAGCGCAGAACCTTGAGGTGATCGGTTGGATCGATTCGCCCATTGCCGGGCCAGCGGGAAATCTGGAGGCGCTCGTCGTGGCGCGGAAGACCTGAGAGTCCGGCATCGCCGCAGTTCGTCGACTTCGGGCGGTCCCTCGACTCCGCGACTGACGTCGCTGCGCTCGGGACGAGCGGGGCGGGTTACTTTTCGAGGACTATCAGCTCGATCCGCCGGTTCTGCTCGCGGCCGCGCGCGGTCAGATTGGGCGCAACGGGATGCGTGTCGCCGTAGCCGACGGTCTCCAGCCGGTCGCGATCGATTCCCGCCTTCTGCAGGAAATCGGCAACGGCTTGGGCCCGGTCCTCGGAGAGCCGGAGGTTTGCCTTCCGGTTCCCGCGATTGTCGGTATGCCCCTCGATGCGGAGGCGCTTGATTCCGCCTTTCACGATCGCATCCACCAATTGCTCGAGCATGGGAAAGCTGGCGGCGAGGATGGTCGCCTTGCCTGGAGCAAAGCGGACCTGCTGGAGCAGGTCGATCCGTTTGTCCTTTACCCGGACCAGCGCCCGCTCCGGTTTCGGTTTCAGATCGAAGGCCAGAGGCATCTCCGCTCCATCGGCGATCTGCACCTCGCGCGCTTGCGCCAGGTGATTCGGCGAGACGACGCTGACCGCGTACTTGCCCGGCGCCGTTTCCACTCTCAGCGGTTCCGGCGCGCCTTCGGATGTCGGCACTTCCTGCTCCTGCGGTCCTCGCAGGGCGACGGTGGCTGCGACCGGCTGATTGCGAGAAGTCACCCGAATGGCGAACGCCGTTTTCTTCACCGTGGGCTCGAGCGAGAGGTCCACGCTGGCCGTCTTTCCCGCCTCGAGCGTCACCTCCTGAGCGGCGTCCCGATAGCCGTCCTTGTGCGCCATCAGCTTCACCGTGCCGGCGGGGAGCTCGTGCGTGAGGAAGCGGCCCGATTCTGCGTCGGTCGCTACCGGGGGCATGCCCGCCCCGTCCATCGCCACGATCACCCCGGGCAGTGGTTTTTGCGTCGCGGAGTCGCGGACCAGGCCCCCCACCTTTCCCGTCTTGGGCTGCTCGGGCGATGGCTTCTCCTTCGTGGTCCGCTCGACGATCTTCGTTTCGCTGCGCTGAAGCAGATCCACATTGAAGGCTACGCCCACCAGCAGATTCCACGGAGGCGTCGCTGGGATGCCCAGCGCCACCGCGCGCAGGATGCCCAGGTCGAGCGCCGCGGTGAAGGTCAAGTCCTTGATCGCCGTGACCTTTGCGCCCAGGCTCACCACCTGCGGAAGCACCGACGAAACCGAACGCACTGCTCCGTCGGGTCCGCGAACTCCGCCCGCCCCGATGGGAAAGCTGATGCTGTACTCGAGAAACGGGGTCACGGCTGGCAGCGGGACCTCGCCGGCGAGCGCGAAGGCGATTCGCTGGAACCGATTGATGCTCAGCGCATACTGCTCGGCCGCGTTGAGGGAGCGGACTTGCGAGAGGTTCCGCGTGCTGTCCAGGAGCGCGCCCAGATTTGCGTGGGCTCGGAGGGGAATGGCCGGATTGCGCTCGCGCACGTCGTAGGTGAGGATGCCCTTCGGCGCGAACCCGAAGGCATAGCTTCGAACGTCTTGCGTCCCCACGCTGGAGAACGAGGTGATCCGCGCCTCAGCGCCCCAGTAGAGGCCGCGCGTCCACTTTCTGGCGAACTTGCCGCCTAGGCTGACGTCGCCGAGCGATGAGATGAGCCGCGGCGAGGAGATCGAATTGTCGTTCGCCGAGGCGGTGTAGGAAAGGTAGAGCTCCAGGTCATCGAACAGCACGTAGGACACCGCGAATGTTCCAGAGGACCGCGTGTCTGAAGCCGCGCGCACCGGAAAGTTGCTCGAGCCGAAATACTCGCCCGTTGCGGTCAGGCGCAGCAGTCCTTTGCGTCCCAGGTCCGGGCTGGAGACGTGCAAAACCCCGAGGCTGCCGCCCGTGGCGAGCGTGTAACGAAAATTGCGCGGGTCTTGCCGCGACAGACCCAGCGTGGACGGACTGTGGGGCTCGCTGCCTGGAATGACGCGCTCGCGCGTGGAGACGACGCCCTCCTTCGCGCTCGCGTCAGCGGTGGCGGTCTCTTTGGCTGAGCTAGAGGGCGGCGGCGCGGTGGTTGCGGGCGCCGGCGGAGCGGGCTGCGATGGGAACGATGATTGATCGGACGGCGGTTGCGGCGGGGGCTTGCTGGAAGGAAAGCGGGACCAGTCCTCCGAGGCGCTCTGACCGAGAGCCGTGGCGCCGATGGTCAGGGCCGCGCACAGGGCGAGTACAGGGGAGCACATGCATTTCTCGGAAGAGGCGCGGGAGTATATGCGGCCCGAAAGACCCCACAAATGCTGGAGATCTTGGGAAAAACGTGTGCGCGGCAGTGAGGCATTCACGGCGGGTGTGGTCGAACCCCTGGAATTGAGTCGCCTCCTCCAGGCATAATCGACTACGAATGTCCGGCCGGTTACCCGTTTGGCGCGCTCGCTTCACGCTCCAGCTCACGCTGGCCCGTGTCCCGAGGTCGCCGGCGTGACCTTCGACAACCGCGCAAACGTCAGAGGTCGCGTTCTGGTGGTGGGCGGACAGGACACCTCTGCTCAAGCATTGGAGAAACTGGCAAGGAGTGGGTACGCGTACGCCCGGGTGGACGGAGCCGACGCGATGCTGGCGGTGGTGCCGATGCTCCAGCCTGAGGCGATCCTGCTCACCAGCGCCGGAAAGTACGAACAGGAAGCATTGTCCGCGATCCGCAACAGCGATGCTTTGCGCGATCTCCCGGTGCTTGCCGACTTGAGCGGCGCGGGCTCGCAGGCCATCCGCGACCTAGGGTTCCACTTCGACGATCGCGTCCACTCGGTGGACGAGCTTTCGTGGCGTCTGGAGGCGGCGCTCCGCGCAAAGAGGCTGATCGAGCGGGACGCGCTGGTGCAGCTGCGGATGGAGATGCTGCTCGACATCGCGCAGGCGGCCACCAGCTCGCTGGAGCTGGATCAAATTCTGCACATCGCGGTGGAGAAGATTTCACGGGTGATCACCACCGATCGCTGCTCGGTCGTGCTGGTGGAGGGCTCCGCAACCCGTTTGGCGCGGGTGGTCGCGTCGCATGAGGAAGCCGGGCTGCTGCCGCTGCAGGTCGATCTGGCGCGCTATCCGGAGCTGAGGCGAGCGCTCGAGACGCGCGAGCCGGTGTATGTCGAGGACGCGGAGCACGATCCGCTGATGCAGGAGGTCCGCTCGCAGATCGAGCCGCTGGGGGTCAAGAGCGTCCTCGTGCAACCGCTGATCAGCCACGACGATCTGCTCGGCGCGCTGTTCCTGCGGCTCTCGCGAACCGAGGGCTACTTCGGGCGTGAGGAGCAAGAGTTCGCTCGGGCGGTGGCCGCGGCGCTGGCGAACTCCATCCGCAACGCTCGCTTGCATACGGCACTGAAGAAAAAGCGGGAGGACCTCGAGTCCGCCTACGTGGACCGCTATCGCGAGCTGAACGAGGCCAACCGCCGCCTCAAGGAGCTCAACCGCGTCAAGGACGAGATCATCGCCATCGTCAGCCACGACCTGCGGGCGCCCCTCCAGGTCCTGCTGGGGCACGGAAGGCTGCTGCTGGATGCGGAGCTGGAGAACCAGAAGAGGTCTTCAGTGGAAGCGATCATCCGGCAGGGCAAGAAAATACTCTCCATGGCGGAGTCCCTGCTGGAGCGCGGCCGAGGCGAGCAGGGCCGCCTGTCCATCGAGCCCAGCCTGGTGGACATCGCCGAGATGTGCAAGGAGTCGGCGCAGGAGCTGGAGATCCTCGCGGTGGAGAAGGGCGTCACCCTTCGCGCCGAGACCCCCGAGAGCCTGATGGTGATCGGCGATGAGATCAAGCTGCGCGAAGTCCTGCAGAACCTGATCACCAACGCCATGAATCACGCGCGCGAGGACGGACAGGTTGTGATCCGAGCGCAGCGGCTCAAACGTCCCGATGGAGAGGCCGCCCGGATCGTGGTCCACGATGATGGCCGAGGCATCCCCGAGGACCAGCTGCACGTGGTGTTCGACCGCTATCGGCATGGGCCGGGCGGCACCGGCCTCGGCCTGGCCATTTGCAAGGAGTTCGTCGAGCTGCACGGCGGCGAGATCTGGGCGGAGAATCCGCCGCAAGGCGGTTGCGCGTTCGTCTTCACCATCCCGCTTGCCAAGGGTGCACAGCAAGCGGAGCAGATCTATCTCCACCAACCAACGGAGGCTGGAGAGCTGCCGCGCGTGCTGGTGGTGGAGGACGAGCCGGAGGTCGCCGCGGTGGTGGCGGAGATCTTGAGGGCCCGCTATCGCGTCGAGGTGGCGCGCGATGGAGCCGAGGGCGTGGCCAAAGCGCGCGTGCTCCGCCCAGACCTGGTGGTGATGGACGTCTTTTTGCCCAAGCTCGACGGTCTGGACGCGGCCGTCGCGCTGAAGTCCTCCACCGACACGGCGGACATTCCGCTGATCCTGCTCTCCGCTCATCAGGGAGTGGCCGAGAAGGTGCGTGCGCTCAACCTCGGCGCTGTCGATTACCTGAGCAAGCCGTTCCAGGCGATGGAGCTGTTGGCCCGAACGGAGCGCGCGATCGCCCTGAGGCGACCACCCACGCCTCCGCCGGCTCCGCGCGGACCAACGCCGTTCGGCAGCGATCCGCAGACCGGGCTGTTCGATCGTCCCGGCCTTTTGGGCCGGCTTGAGCACGAGGTCTCGCGCAGCTTGCGCTATCAACGGCCGTTGAGCCTGGCGGTGCTGTTCCCTCAGAGCGACGTGAGCGATCACGTCCGCAACTGCGCTGCGCTGATCCGGGGTCGCCTGCGCGCTCCCGACCTGCTGGGACACCTCGGCGACGGGGTGTTCGCGATGGTGCTGCCGGAGTCGCCGGTGGGAGCGGCCCGCGGCATTTGCTCGCGGATCATCCCCGAGCTGTATCGGATGACCGGCATCGTGTTCCAGAACAAGGCCACCGACGTGGGCAAGGACGGACGTACGGCAGAGGTGGTCCTCGACCAGTTGATGAACGGCCAGCTCAAGCATTCGTAGGTCGGTGTGCGAAACTCGGTGGGAAAGCGAAGCAACCCGCTCGGCGCTACAATTCGCGGCGAGATGAAGCGCCTGGCTCCGGTGTTCTTCGGCGTGGCCGCCCTCTTCGTCGGCTGCGCCGCCAGCCCGGGGAAGAGGCCGCGCGTGGACGAATCGGCGATGCGCGAGGCGATGATCTCGTCCAATGCGCCGGAGGACGCCTACGCTTCCTCGGCGTCCTACGCCCACTACCTGCGATCGCGGGTCGCCCACTTTGCGGGCGACCACCGGCGCGCAGTGGACGAGCTGCGATTGGCGCTGGCCACCGATGACGGCAACCCGTTCCTGATCACCGCACTGGCCGAAGAGTACGCGCGCCTCGCGGACCTGGACCACGCCGAGCGCGAGCTCAAGCACCTGCTGGAACGACACCCGAATTATCAACCGGCCCAGCTCTTGATGGGGCGAATCCTCTTCGAAGCCCAGCGGCTCACCCCGGCTGCCGTGTACTTGAAGCGGGCGATCCAGCTCAAGCCCAAGGAGCCGGAGGCGTACCTGGTGTTGGCCCAGCTCCATTTGGAGTTGGAAGCACCGGATGAGGCGGTGAAGACGATCGAGGCTTTCGGCGCTGCCGTTCCAGGCGAGCCGATGGGGTACAAGCGGCTGGGCTTGGCGCTCACCGAGCGGTCCGACTTCGCCCGGGCCGAAAAAGTGTTGCTCAAGGCGGCCGAGCGGGACCGGGAGGATGCGGAAACCTGGGTGGCTCTGGCGCAGGTCTACGAGGCAACAGAGCGCGCCCCGAAGGCGGAGGATGCCTACGACAAGGCGCTGCAGATCGACCCCGACAATCGCGAGGTCTTGCTCGCGGCGGGCCGGTTGGGGCTGAGCTCTGGATCGCCGGTGCGGGCGCGCGCGTACTTCGATCGCCTCCTGGCTCTCTCGGACGATCCCGAGTTCGCAGTGAAGGTCGCCTTCTCCTACCTGGCGACGCGGCAGCTGCCGGCCGCGGCCGAGGTCCTCGACAGCGCGCGCAATGCGGGGCTTCACGAGCCCAGGCTGTCCTTCTACGCCGGCCTGGTGCACGAAAAGCTCTATCGGTACGCCCAGGCGGCGCAAGCCTACGCGGAGGTTCCGCGCGGCACCGAGTTGTTCGAGGAGGCGCGGCTGCACCGCGCCAACGCCCTCTCCCTCGCTGGACAGCATGGCCGGGCCCTGGAGCTGCTCAAGCACGCATTGAACGAGAGCCCGAGCTCGCTGGTCCTCTACTCCGCGTACGCGAGGGTGCTGGAGCGCAGCGGCTCGCCGCGCGACGCGGAGCACTTTCTCGCCAAGGCCATCCGGGAAAGGCCGTCGCCCGAGTTGTTCGAGGCCCTGGCGACGACCTACGAACGCGAGGGAAAGTTGACGGAGGCAATTGCTCTTTTGTCCGGCGCGTTGGCGAAGAGCCCCAAAGACGAGGTGCTGCTCTACACGCTGGGCGCGGCGTACGAGCGCAAGGGCGACTTCGAAAAATCGCTCGCGCAGATGCGCCTGCTGCTCCAGGTCAACCCGGACAACGCCGCGGCGCTGAATTTCATCGGCTACTCGCTGACGGAAAAAGGCAGGGACCTGGAGGAGGCGGAGCAGCTGGTGAAGAGGGCATTGGAGCTGCGGCCGGACAGCGGAGCTTTCCTGGATTCGCTCGGCTGGCTGTATTACCGGCGCGGCGAGTATCAGCGCGCGGTGGACACGCTGGAGCGCGCCACGGCGCTGGATCCGGGCGAGCCGCTGATCGTCGAGCACCTCGGCGACGCCTACCGGGGGATTGCAAAACGGATGCAGGCGGTGGAGGCGTACCGTCGCGCGCTGGAGGCGTTGCGCGCGGTGCCGGAGCTGCAAGAGGTGAAGGGACAGAAGCAGGGGCTGGAGCGAAAGTTGAAGATGCTGTCCACGGAGACTGCGGACCGTTAGACTCCCGCCGGCCCATGCCCCGGCACGATGAAGGTTTCTTCAGCGCCAAGGACAATTTGAGGCTGTTCTGGGAATCGGACGTCCCTGATCGGCCCAAGGCCCACGTGGGAATCGTCCACGGGTACTTCGATCACTCCGGGCGCTACCGAAAATTCATTGACGCTCTGGTGAATGAGGGGTTTGCGGCACACGCGTTCGACTATCGCGGCCACGGTCAGGCGGACGGTCGCCGAGGGTACTGCGATCATTTTTCCGACTACGTCGATGATCTGGACGCGTTCTGGAGCCGGGTGAGGGGGGCGGGCAAGGATCAGAAGGCGTTCCTGCTCGGCCACAGCCACGGCGGGTTGATGGCGATCCACTATCAGGCCCGGCGACCTGCGGGCATTTCCGGGCTGATGCTCTCCTCGCCGTACTTGCGGCTCGCGTTCAAGCCGCCTCCCCTGAAGGTGCTCACGGCCACGATGATTGGAAGGGTGGTCCCCTGGCTTCCGATCAAGAACCAACTGCGCCCCGAGCAGTTGACGCGCGACCCGGAGGCGCAACGCGCGGTGGAGCGGGATCACCTCTACAATCATACAGTGACGCCCCGCTGGTTCAGCGAGTCCAATCGCGCGCAGGAAGAGGCAATGGCAATGGCCTCCTCATTCACGCTCCCCGCATTCGTCTTTTGCGGATCAGGCGACGAAATCGCCTCGCCGCGGGCCACGCGGGATTTTTTCGAACGCCTGGCAAGCCCGGACAAGAAGTTCACGGAGTACCCCGGAAGGGTTCACGAAACGCTCAACGACGTGGGGAAAGAGGAGGTGTGGAAGGACATCTCCAACTGGATCTCGAAGCATCTCTGACATACCGTTTGCGATCGCGTTTGCGCGCGTCCGGAACAACCCGAGGGGACCAATTGCATGGCGCAGAGTGAGCAGATCGGAATCATCGGCAAGGGAATCGTGATCAAGGGAAACCTCACCGGGGCCGGCGACCTGGTGATCGAGGGAAGGGTAGAGGGTCAGATCGCCCTCAAGAACCACCTGACCATCGAAGGCACGGGGCGAGTGCAGGCGGACATCGAGGCGGAAGAGCTCACCATCAACGGAGAGGCGAGCGGCAACATCGATGCCTCGTCCAAAGTGGCGATCAGCGCTTCGGCCAAGGTGGCCGGAGACATCAAGGCGCCGCGCGTGGTGATCGAAGATGGCGCGGTGTTCAACGGTTCGATCGAGATGGAAGTGAAGCTACCGGACGACATTTAGAGGGAAACGGGAACTCATGGCGAACACGGTTATCGGCTCCAGCATCATCATCGACGGCGAGATCTCCGGTGACGAGGCGCTGGTCGTGCAAGGCACGGTAAAGGGAAAAATCTCTCTCAAAGAGAGTCTCTTCGTAGAAGGCTCCGGCGTGGTCGAGGCGGACATCGATACGCAGAACGTGGAGGTGGCGGGGAAGGTGACCGGCAACATCGTGGCCAGCGACAAGGTCGAGCTGAAGACCGACTGCCGCGTGGTGGGAGACATTCGGGCGCCGCGGATACTGATCGCCGATGGAGCTTCGTTCAAGGGCAACGTCGATATGGACGCGAAGGGACGCTGACCATGGCTACCAACAAGGATGCTTCAGGCGCATCGGGCGGCAGCACGGTGATCGGTCCGTCCATCTTGATCAACGGCAAGCTCAGCGGGGAAGAAGATCTGACGGTGCGGGGACGAGTGGAAGGCGAGCTCACCTTGACCAAGACGCTGATCGTCGAGCCGTCGGGTGTGATCAAGGCCAACGTGGCGGTGAAGAACGCGATCGTCAGCGGCGTGGTGGTGGGCAACATTCGCGCCAGCGAGAGCGTGGAGCTGACCAAGGAAGGGCGAATGGTGGGGGACATTGCCTCGCCCAGGGTGATTCTGGTGGACGGCGCCAGCTTCCGCGGCCGGATCGAAATGGGCGAGGAAGCGGTGCGCGCCGCCTCGGAGCGCGCCAGCCGTGCTCCTGCCCGAGCCTCCGCCCGTCCCGCCGGCCCTCCCCGGCCGCCTCCACCACCGGCCCGCATCGAAGCTCGCACGAAGAACCACGCCAAGCCTTCGGCTCCGTTGATGACCAAGCTGGAGGGAAGGCCCGCGCCTCCGGCTCCTCCCGTGATCGCCATGGGCGGCAAGCGGAGGGTGGTAGTGAAGAAGAGGGAGCGTTGATCCCGCCGAGCTCCAGGTCGCGCCAGCGTCGAGCACCCGAAGCGTATGGAAGCGGAAGACCAGATGAACGCAGCCGAAGCAACCACCGGGTCGGAGCACCCCACCGAAGTCGCTGTGCCCGCTCCTGAGGGTTCCGCTCCCGCCGCCGCCGCCTCCGCGCAGATTCCGATCGACCGGATCGACGAGGATTCCACCTTTCAGCTTCGGCCCTGCGGCGAGCTCTCGTTGCTGGCTACCGACCTGGCGCGCCTGGGGCAGCTCTTCCCGGTGGACGTCCGGGTCAAGGCCTCCGAGCGATTCCAGATCATCTCCGGATTTCGCCGCGTGGCGGCGCTGAAATTCCTGCAGCGGGATCGAGTGCTGGCAAGGCTGCACACCGACCTCTCCGACGAGGACGCGATGCTGATGGCGCTCGCGTCGGTGATCCACGCGGCGCCGATCTCGCGCGACGATCTGGTGCTGCTCCGAGATCGGTTGGAGCACGAGGGGCGACTATCGTCCGCGGCGCGCGACATGCTGGACAAGGCGCTGACCGAGGATCCGTCGTTGGCGCCGGAGACCGTGGACGACGAAGTCGACGCGGACGAGTTGGCCGACGATGTCGCGGCGCGGCTGGGGGCGATCAATCAGGATCTCGCTCTGCTCGTCGACGTGTTCGGATCGTTGGACCAAGCGCGGCGGGAGGAGCTGCTGCGTCAGCTTCGTTACTCGGCGGAGCTGGTGGCGTACCTGGAGGGCGGGTAGTGGATGCGTTGGAGCGGGACCGGGCTCGGCTGCTGGATTTGCTGACCCGGCTTTCCTTCGAGAAGCGCAAGGTCACGCTTTCTTCCGGCAAAGAATCCGACTTCTACATTGACTGCAAGCGGACCGCGCTCACCGCCGAGGGGCATTTCTTGATCGGCCGGCTGCTGTTCGCCGAGGTTCGACGGCAAAGCCCCGAGGCCCGCGCGGTCGGCGGTCTGACGCTGGGAGCCGATCCACTCGCCTCCGCCGTGAGCCTGACCAGCTACCTGGCCAGCCATCCGCTGCCGGCGTTCATCGTTCGCAAGGAGCCGAAGGGGCACGGCACCGGTCAGTGGATCGAAGGGCGCTCGCTGCTGCAAGCCGGCTGGCCGGTGGCCATCCTCGAAGACGTGGTCACCACCGGCGCATCCACCTTGAAGGCGATCGAGCGCGCCGAGCTGGAGGGACTCCAGGTGGCGCATGCCTTTGCCCTGGTGGACCGCCTTGAGGGAGGGCGGGACCTGCTGGAGAGCAAAGGGTATCGACTTGCCAGCCTGTTCACGCGTAAAGACTTCATGCCATGAGCCGGCTGAACAGGATTTTCACCTCGCGGGCATGGGCGCTGCTGCTGATTGGTGCGACCGCGTGCTCGCTCGCGCCGCCCGTGGTGGGAGAGCGGCCGGCGGGCGTCAAGGATTCCCAGGCGGAAAGCGCCTATCACACTGCCCTGGAGCGGTACACCGATCGCGGCGAGGTCTACGATCTGCTCAATACGCGGATGTTCGCCGCGGCCACGTTCCAAAGCTGGCCCTTTCGGGAAGCGCGGGTTCATCGCCTCGCCCTGTATCAGGTGCTGCCTCCGGTCGTCGAGCAGCAGCACCTTGCGGAGGAGCGATCAGAGTTCGAATCGTTCCACGAATTTTTTTTTGGGGCGCACGTGAACAACTACCGGTTTGACGACTTCGACCGGCCCAATAGCATCTGGCGGATTGTTCTGGTGACCGGTCCGGTGGAGACCACGCCGGTCAGCGTTCTGCGCATCGGTCGATCCAACCTGAGCATGCGCGCAATCTATCCGTACATGGACGAGTTCTGGGTGGCGTATCGAATCCGCTTCCCGCGCAAGACGCGCGACGGTGATGCGGTGATTCAGCCGGGCACCTCCACCGTGCTGCTACGCGTCGCCTCTACGCTGGGAAAGGTGGAGATGAAGTTCCCCGCGGAGTAGCGGCGAAAGCGCTATCGCCCAAGTGCCTGGGGGTTCGCTGCTACCACGGCGACCACCGCGGCGATCACCACCAGAACCGGGCCCAGCAGATTGAACCAGCGCGGGCCGGCTCGCAGTGCGATCCCGCACGGAAGTCCGAACAAGAAGCCGCCGAGGTGCCCTTGCCAGCTCACGCCCGGGAGCAAGCTGATCACTGCCACTTGCACCAACCAGATCAGTAAGTTCTGCCGACCTGCTCGCGTGGAAATCGGCAGCATGGCGCCGGCCCATCCGAGGATCATTCCCGAGGCGCCAACGGTCGGCACGCGGAACGAGAAGAAAAGCGCGAAGGCAGCCGATCCGAGGCAAGTGGCAAGCGAGACCAGCACGAAGCGCCAGGTTCCGAGCCCCCTCTCGAGCGCTGCGCCCAGCGTATACACCGCGGACATGTTGAAGAAGATGTGCAGCGGGCCACCGTGCTCGAGCGCATAAGACAGCAGCCGCCACCACTCGCCTGAACGGACCAGCGGACCGTAAAGGGCCCAGCTGTGACCAGCGCCCGTGGAGTAGTCGTACAGAAACCGGAGAGCCGCGGCAGCAATCAGGCCGTAACTGAACACGGGAATCGCCAGCCCCACGCGGCCGCGAGGCACCGGCTCGGAAGTTGGCTCAAGAACCTGTTTGTCCCTGAAGGTCATCGGCTGGTTTAGCTCACGTCTCGCGGGAGACGACCGTGTCCTTCTGCCAGTTGTGGTCGTCGCGATTGGGGTAGTCGAGCGTGAAGTGCAGCCCGCGACTCTCCTTGCGGCGGGTAGCGCACTCCACGATCAGGTGTGCGACCTCGGCGATGTTGCGCAGCTCGATCACGTCGCGCGTCACCTTGAACCGCCAGTAGTAATCGCGGATCTCTTCGCGCAGCAGATCCAGCCGGCGGCGAGCCCGCATCAACCGCTTATCCGTCCGGACGATCCCGACGTAGTTCCACATCAGGCGCCGGATCTCGTCCCAATTGTGGGTGACCACGACGCTCTCGTCCGAGGCCACCGCCGATCCCGGATCCCACGCCGGCGGATCCTCTCCTCGAGCCGGCGCCGCGCGAAGCTCCTCCACCGACTTGCGCGCCGCTCGGTGCCCGAACACCAGCCCCTCCAGCAACGAGTTGGAAGCCAGTCGATTGGCGCCGTGGAGCCCGGTGCACGCCGCCTCGCCTATCGCGTACAGCGCAGGCATCGAGGTCCGGCCGAACAGGTCGGTGACCACGCCGCCGCACTGGTAATGCGCCGCGGGGACGACCGGGATTGGCTGGACCGCCATGTCGATCCCGAATGCCTTGCAGGTGGCGTAGATGTTCGGGAATCGGTCCATCAAGAAGGCGCGTCCGAGATGGGTCATGTCCAGGTACACGCACTCGTCGCCGGTCCGCTTCAGCTCGGCATCGATGGCGCGGGCGACCACGTCGCGAGGCGCCAGTGCTCCGAGCGGGTGGTACCGCCCCATGAAGATCTCGCCCGAGCGCAAGCGCAACTTTCCGCCCTCGCCGCGGAGCGCCTCGGAGATGAGGAAGCTCTTCGCCTCCGGGTGGTACAGGCAAGTTGGGTGGAACTGGTAGAACTCCATGTTGGCGATCTGCGCGCCGGCCCGGTACGCCATCGCCACGCCGTCGCCCGAGGCCACGTCGGGGTTGGTCGTATAGAGGTAGACCTTGCCCGCCCCACCGCTGGCGAGCACGGTGAGCCTTCCGAGAAAGGATTCGATCTCGCCACTGCTCAGCAGGGCGTACGCGCCCAGGCAGCGGCCGCGACCTCGGCTGCTCTTCTCCTGAATCAGATCGATCGCCGTGGTATCCGGAAAGAAAACGATGTTCTTCTCGTCGCAGGCGTGCAGCAGGGCTCGCTCCACCTCCCGCCCGGTAATGTCCCCGGCGTGGATCACCCGTCGGCTGGAATGGCCGCCCTCGCGCGTGAGATCGAACTCCCCGCTGACCTTCCGGCTGAACTCGGCGCCCATTGCCACCAGCTCCCGGATCCGCTCCGGTCCTTCGCGGACGGTCACCTCCACCGCTTCGCGCTTGCACAGACCGGCGCCCGCGGTCAACGTGTCCTGGATGTGCTGCTCGAACGAGTCGTCTGAGGACAGGACGGAGGCGATGCCACCCTGGGCGTACTGGGTGTTGCCCTCTTGTCGCGCCCGCTTGGTGAGAACCGCCACCGTCCCGTGCTCGGCGGCTTCGAGCGCAAAGGACAGGCCGGCGACACCCCCGCCGATGACCACGTAGTCGAACTTGAAGGGCATGGAGTCCTACAGCCTTTAATCCCTGAGTTGGCCGCAGACAAGGCGATCCTTGAGCGACGCGCCCTCTCAAGCTAATGTTTTTCTATCTTTATGCGCTTTCCCGCCGTGATCGTGGTCGCGTGTGCGGCGCAGCTCGCCGGCGCCGCTCCGGCGCGCGCGGGCGACATCTACAAGTACGTGGAGAAAGACGGAACGATCGTCTACACCAACGTTCCCCCGGCCGGGAAAAAGGCGAAGAAGGTGAAGGGCGCGTTCCATCGATCGCCCGCCGCCTTGGAGGCGCCGGCGCCCGCGCCAGCCTGCATGGTCCAGTACGAGCCCTTCATCGAGGCCGCAGCCAAGCGCTATCGCATCCCGGCCAACCTGGTCCGCGCGGTGATGCATGCGGAGTCGAACTTCGACGCGAACGCTGTCTCGCTGCGCGGCGCATCCGGGCTGATGCAGCTGATGCCATTCACCGCCCAGGAGATGTACGTGAGGGATATTTTCGACGTGCAGCAGAACATCGAGGGCGGAACCCGCTACCTGCGCGTGCTGGCCAATCGGTTCGACGGCGACATGGTGAAAATGCTGGCGGCGTATAACGCGGGGCCCGACGCACTTGAGAAATTTGGCGGCATCGTTCCGCCTTACGAGGAGACGCAGGCGTACGTCCGGAAGGTTCTTCAGCTCTACTTCCAGTACAAGGAGCAATCTCAGCTCGCCCAGGCGGGTCCACGATAGACGCTATGGCGACCACGCGCGCCACGGCCCCGGCCGACCCCGCTGCTCCAGGGGATGAGTTCCTGCAGCTGCTGTATCGCGGCGGGGAGCTGTTGGCGGCGGGCAACGTCGTGGAGGCCAAGGATCAGCTGGAGAAAGCCTTCAGCCTCCAACCCGAGAACGAGAAGGGGAAGAACCTGCTCGGGCTCACCTACTTCAAGCTCGGGCTCTACGATCGCGCCGCGCAGCTCTACGAGATGCTGGTGCAGGAAAATCCGGCGGACCCGACGCTGCGGGTCAATCTCGGCCTGGTATACCTCAAGACCAACGCGCTCCCCCGGGCGATCCACGAGTTCGCTACCGCGACCGACCTCGCTCCCGATCACACCAAGGCTCACAATTATCTGGGCCTGGCTCTGGCGCAAACCGGCCAGTACGCGAAGGCGAGAGAACATTTTTTGCTCGCGGGCTCGCAGGCGATGGCGGAGAAGATGGCGCTCGCGCTGGCGGAGGGCGCAGGACCGCCGCTGGCCGCCGACGGGATGGCGCTGGAAGCTTCGTCGCTTCCTCCGGAGTCACCCGATCCGAGCGGTGGGGCCGAGAGTGCGTGGATGGCCGAAGAGCAGCCGATGGCGCCCTCCGAGTCGTTTCCGGCGGCCGAGGCGCAATCGCCCTCGGACTACGTTGAGCAGCCGTCGCCGGACTGGAATGAGCAGCTCGGCTCGAATGGATCGGGCGCCAGCGAAACCGCATCGCCAGCGGAGGAAGAGCTCCGCTTCTCCGACGACGAGGGACCCACGCTGCCTCAGTACGAGGCGAGCTCCTGGCAACGCGATGCCGAGCCTCCAAGCCCCGTGCCACCCATCGCCCCTACTGAATGGGTTTCCGCGAGGCCGCCGGCACCGGAAGCTCCCGGACCTCGGCTCACCGACTGGGTCCCGTCGCTCCAGGTGCAGCCCGAAGGAGCAACGGCACCGTTCGACATTCGCCCCGACCTGGTGGTGATCACGGTGCAAAGCGAGCTGCTGACGCGCCTCTCGGGCCTGGTCTCCTACAGCGGCACGATCGATTTCAAACCCGAGCGCAAACGCTTCCGGGGACGCGTGACGGACCGCGGCTTCGGAGAGGGCTCATCGCAGATGACGCGCGCCAAAGGGCACGGCACCTTGCTCCTCGATCCGAGGAAGCAAATGTTCATCAGCACGCACCTGGGCGGAGAGCCCGCCTACTTCCGCGAGGACGTCGTCTTCGCGATCGAAGAACCGGTGCTTTTCGAGAACGGACGGCTGCCGTCGGATGTGGCGCCCGACCTCGATCTGGTCTACGTGCGAGGTCAAGGGCAGGTGCTGCTCGTGGTGCCGTCTGCGCCGCGATCGATCGAGATCACCGGCGGCCGACCGGTGACCGTGCCGCTGGAGAATCTGGTGGGTTGGCATGGGAACCTCACGCCGCGGATCTCGATCGTGGCCTACGATGATTCGGGCAAGATGATCCGTGCCGGCGTGGAGCTTTCGGGAGCTGGATTCGTGCTCTTTACGCATCCGATGAGCTAGAACTTCCCGCGTGGACAGGACCCGGAAGCGGCAAAAGCGTGAGGAGCGTGCGCGTCGGCGCGCGCTGAGAAAGCCGAGCGTCCTGCTGCAGGAATTCTGGAACCTGCCGAACATGCTGACCATCGGCCGGATCCTGATCATCCCGATTTTCGTCTGGTTCACCTACGAAGCGGATCCGCTCTACTCGTTCTGGGCAGCGGCGCTGTTCACCGTGGCCGCGGTGACCGACGTCGTCGATGGATTTCTCGCTCGCCGCTGGAACCAGATCACCGTGGTCGGCAAGTTCCTGGACCCGCTCGCAGACAAGCTGATCGTGATGGCGGCGATGGTGATGATGGTGCGGCTCGGACGCCTGGCGGCGTGGGTGGTGATCGTGCTGATCGCGCGCGAGTTCATCGTCAGCGGACTGAGGACGATCGCCGCGAGCGAGGGAATGGTGATCGCTGCGGGCCAGGAGGGGAAGTGGAAAACCTCCCTGCAGCTGTGCGGGATCATCAGCCTCTGCGTCCACTACGTGCATCCTTTGAACTTGATCTGGGCGACCTATCCCGTGGACTACAACGCGGTGGGCCAGGTGCTGATGTATCTCTCCATGGTGTTCTCCCTGTGGTCGGCGGGCGGCTATTTCAAGGGATTCCTGAGCACTCTGGCCAAGCGCGGCGCCGGTCGGCCTGGCAGTGTGCCGAGCGTGTGATCGAAAACGCCGGCTCGCGCTATTTCAGCGTGCCAGCTAGAGCGTGCCTCAGCCGCCCCGCCATTCGTCGACGGCGGTCCGCCAGCGAGAGCCATTTCGGTTGATACATGGCAGCGCCTTTTCGGCGAACTGCGGAGAAAAGGCTTTTGTCGAAACGGGCAGCGATATAGGACGTGTTCAAAACAACAGGAGGGGATTCGATGGTCATCACGTCGCTGCTGTTCCTTACTTTGTATGGACAAGCGCCCGCGGCGAGCCGGACCGGAAGCGATGATGCCGCCACCCGAGCCGCTGCTGCAGCCGAGAAGGCGGCCGCCGCCGCGCAAACAGCTGCGGAAGCTGCAGCGAGAGCTGCGGAGGCGGCGGCACGAGTGTCCGGCCAAGCACAGCCGGCCGCGACGGCTGCCGCTGCCGCGGCGGCGCCGGCTCCGTCCGGGTGGACCGGCTCGGTGGGGCTGGGTCTCATCTATCTGAGCGGCAACTCGAAGGCGGTCACTTTCAACGCCACGGCGGTCGCCGAGCACAAGTCGGAGCATTGGATCTACGGCCTCAAAGCGCTCGCGGTTTACGGGCAGAGCCGCGCGGCATCCGCGGATCCCAACTCCGACTCGCAGGTGCTCGCGCTCGGCGCGAGCCTGCAGCTGCGCGGCGATCGCCGGCTCACGCAAATGTTCTCGGTATACCTCCTGGGAGGCGCCGAAACAGATCACGTCAAGAGCGTCGAGTTCCGCGGTTACGGTGAAGCCGGCGGGAGCATCATCTGGCTGGACACGAAGGAGGGGGAGCTCAGCAAAACATTTCTGCGAACCGACCTTGCCTTCCGATACGCGAACGAGTCGCGGTTTCAGTATTACCCGTCGGGGATGTCATTGCCGAACGCGACGCTGTACGCGCCGCGCTTCGGCCTGGCGTTCCGCTACAACCTCTCCAAGGAAGTCGGATTTCTGCAGGATGCCGAAATCTTGCCCAACGTCACCGGCGACAGCCGGGTGTTGGTCAATTCGCTGTCCAAGCTCACGACTCGCCTCCGTCAATCATTTTCATTGGGCGTTGGATTCACGGTTGCCTTTGACAGCAGTCCAGCTCCCGGAAAGAAAGACACGGACACAGCCCTGACCGTGGGATTGGAGTACTCGCTATGAGCCTGCTCGCTGATTACAAGGCCTTCCTGCTGAAACAGAATGCCCTCGCCCTGGCCATTGGCGTGGTGATCGGAGCCGCCGTTGGGAAAGTAGTCAGCGGCATCGTCGATGACTTGATCATGCCGGTGGTCGGCTCGCTCCTTCCCGGGCAGGAGTGGCGTACTGCGGAGCTGGCGTTGGTTCGAGGCAATGCCATCAAGTACGGAGATTTCATTGGCCGGGCGATCGATTTTCTGATCGTGGCCACGGTGGTATTCGCGATCGTGAAGGTTTTCGTCAAGGAGGAGGCCAAGCCGCCGCCTCCCGAGGTGAAGAGCTGCCCCTATTGCCTGGAGAGCATTCCAGCCGCGGCCAAGCGCTGTCGGGCCTGTACTTCGAATCTCTGATTGCTATCGGGCGCCCACTACTGCGTCCGTCGCGCGCTCCATCCACGCGTGCAGCGCAGTTGGCTCAGAGGGTAGATCGTCGGACCAGACTCGGACCGTTCCGTCTGCGCTCGCCGAACCGACCGTCTTGCCATCCGGCGAAAAGGTGACGAACCGGACTTCCGCCGAGTGACCGTGGAGGACCCGCGACGCGCCCGAGTCGCGGTCCCAAAGCCGCAAGGTGCTCAGGTGGTTGTGCTGATACCAGCTCGCTGATACGAGGCGCACTCCATCGGGCGAAATGTCCAGCGAGGTGATCAGGGATTCGTGGCCGCTCAATGTGTTTGTTGTGCCCGAGCTCGGATCCCAAACCGTCAAGCGTTTGTCGATGCCACCTGAGACGAGCTTGCCGTCCACGGAGAAGGCGAGATCGACGGCTTTAAGCCTTTGGCCGGGGAGATCCTGGGCCTTGCCAGTTCTCAAATCCCAAAGTCGAACCGGAATGCTTGCTGCAGCCAGGAACCGTTCGTCCTTCGAGAAGGCGACGCGTCGGACCCGACTGTCCATCGTACCCACCAGCTGCGTCTGGTGCGTCAGAAGATTCCACAGGCGAACCGTCATGTCGCGGCCGGTCGAAGCGAGCAATCTGTTGCTGGGCGATAGCGCCAGACTGTCGACCTCGTTGGTATGCCCTCTAAGCTCCTCGCTCTTTTCCGACCTGACATCCCACAGTCGAATGCTCGCGTCGGAGCTCCCGGAGATAAGCGTCTTTCCATCCTTCGTAATGAGCAACGTATTAACTGCGTCCGAATGGCCCTCCAGTACGCGCGACGCCCCGGTCTCGAGACTCCAAAGGCGAATGGTTTTGTCGCTGCTGCCGCTGGCCACAGTGCTCCCGTCGGGAAAGAACGCAACCCAGTTGATTGCGCCCTCGTGTCCAAGCAGCTCCCGCAGTTCGCCGGAGCGCAAATTCCAAAGGCGCACCGTCCGGTCATCGCCGCCGGAGAGGAGCAGGTCGGAATCAGGCGAGAACGCGATGTGGCGCACCGGCTTCGCGCTTCGCAGGACGCTGGGCCTGCGAGCCACCTCCCAGACCCGCAGGGTGTCGTCCTCGCTCGCCGAGGCGACGGTATCACCCGCTGGAGAGAACTCGACAACGCGAACCGGGCCGGAGTGACCGCGAAGGACCCAGCTCTCGCCGTCCGCCAAATTCCAGAGCCGAACAGTTTTGTCGGTGCTGCCCGACGCCAGTGTCCTCCCATCGGGAGAGAATGCGACGTATTTCACCGCGTTCTCGTGACCGTGAAGCACTTTTGTGGGGTGGCCCTCAAGATCCCATAGCCGGATCGATTTATCTTCACTCGCGGATGCGAGGGTGCGGCCATCCGGCGAGAAGCGGATCTCGTTCACCCAATCTTCGTGACCTCGCAAGGTGATACTCGAGCCGCTCGCAAGATCCCAAAGCTTGATCGTCTTGTCATCGCTGCAGGATGCGAGTTGGCGCTCGTCTGGAGAGAAAACGGCTCGGTTTGCCGAGGCCGAGTGGCGATCTAACTCGCGTCCGCGGCCGCTCCGCAGGTCCCACAGCCGGACGCTGCCATCCCTGCTCGTTGATGCGAGCTTGCTGCCGTCCGGCGAGAAAGCGACGTGATAAACCCGATCGGGATGGTTTCCGAGAACGCGGGCTTGACCGCTCGAGAGGTCCCAGAGCCGGACCATTCCGTCGTCGCCGCAGGACGCCAAAGATTTCCCATCCGGTGAAAACGCGACGAACCAGACCCGCTTCTCTACGGGAAGAGCCTGAATCAGCGTTCCCGTCTCCACATCCCAGATGCGCACCAAGAGGTCTAGGCCGGCGGCGAAGGTTGCCAGCGTCTTGCCATCAGGCGAGGCAGCCAGGAGCGTGACCACGTCTTCGTGCCCAGTGAGCACGCGCGACCGACTCGAGTCCAGGTCCCAGATCCTGACCGTGTAGTCGAAACTCGTGGAGGCCAGTCGATCGCCGCCGGGAAGAAAGGCAAGAGCGGTCACGTTCCCTTGGTGGCCTTTAAGCACGTGCCGCGCGATGCCGCGCTGTTTCGCGTCCGCGGCGATCACGCGAAGCGCTCCCCAGCCGCCAATATTGGTCGGGTACGTCTTGAGCCAGGCAAGGGTCGCCGATGGATCCGACTCGAGCGAGCTGCGCGCCTGCATGAGGATCAGCTCGTTGGTGCGTGCCTCGGCCCGATTTCGCTCTCGAACGATCCGTTGCACGCTCACCACGGCGGTCGCGATCAGCGCGAGGGCCAACACCGTCGCCACGGTAACCGTCGCGCGGTGGCGGGCGATCCAACGGAGCACCAGCGACAAAGGCGAATAGACGTGGGCGCTGACCAGCTGCCCGGTCTGAAATCGCTTTAGATCCGCCGCCAGCTCGTTGGCCGTCGGGTACCGGTCGACCGGATTCGGCGCCATCGCCTTACGCACGATTGCGCAGAGATCCGGGGGAGCACGCGGCTGGCTGTCTTCGACCGGTGTCGGCGCGGAGGCCAGGGCGACCTTCTGGAGCACTTCCTTGGCCGAATTCCCCGAGTAAGGCGGACCGCCCGAGAGAAGGTGGTACAGCATGGCGCCCAGCGCGTAGACATCGCCGCGCTGATCTGCGGGCGTGCCTCGCGCTTGCTCGGGCGCCATATACGCCGGGGTTCCGAGGACCGAGCCGGCGATGGTCAGATCCTGGGTAGCAACCGGATAAGGCAGGGTCGGATCGCCGGAATCCCCCGCCTCGGCGATGTGCTTGGCCAGGCCCCAGTCGATCAGCACCGTTTCGCCGAACGAGCCGACGAGCACATTCGCTGGCTTCAAGTCCCGATGAACGATGCCTTCGCTGTGCGCGTAGGCGACCGCCTCGGCGATGGCGATCATGTTGGGCAAAAGCGCCAATCGCTCCTCGAGAGAGCGGGTCTGCCCGATCACCTCCTGCAGCGATCGGCCGGAGACGAGCTTCATCGCATAGAAAGGCGAGCCATCGGTCCAGTGTCCTGCTTCGTAAACGGGGACGATGGCGGGGTGCTGCAGCCGAGCGGTGACCAGCGCTTCGCGGACAAACCGCGCCGCCGCATCGCCGCTGGTGTGGAGCAGCTCTTTCAACGCCACCGAACGGCCGAGACGGCGATCGTATGCCTTGAGGATGCGCCCGAGCCCTCCGCGCGCGACCTCGCCGACGATGGCGTAACTGCTGGGCGGGACCGTGGGTGGCTCCGCCGCGCCCATTGCCTCCGGCGAGACCTCATCTCGGGTCATGCACTGGCCGAGCGGCTGGGGCGTCCGCGGCTCCGGCTCGACCTTCCACTCGACGGTCGGCTCGAACACGCCCGGTGTGACCGGGCCGAGCTCCATCCGACCTGCCGGTGTTACCACCGCTTCGGGGCTTCCCCCTGGCGTCCCGAGCGCCTCGGAGCTCGACCTCGCAGTGGTGTCCTGGGTACCGGTCAGGGTTTGCTTTTCGGGCTCGCGACTCATCGGGGGCAGCTCTTGGCCCTCTTCTTGCTGCGCCTATACACCGAACTGGAGGCTGATCGCCATGAACGGAACCAAGAACCAGAACCGCGTCGGGAAGAAGCTTTCGCTGAGCAGGGAAACATTGCGGACGTTGTCGGAGACGTCGCTGAGCAACGTAGTCGGTGGCATTTCCAGCCAGTGCCAGCCAGGCGATTCCGATAATAGTTGCGACAGGATGTGTCACACAGCTCTCTGGATGTAATGGTGGAAGTGCCTGGGGCTGGTCTCCAGTTACTCCCGCCGATGCTGATGAGCGCAAAATGGGCGCGCCCAGGGCGCGCCCATTCATTTCACTCAGCCCTTTAGGCCAGCGGTGGACGCCGGCATGTGACGAACGCCAGCCGTTGCCGCGGCGGCAACATTTCGGGCTCGGATGTTGCCGAATTGCGACGTTGATGCGCGCGGCTGTCAGCGCGTCGGGTTCTGAATTCCGTGCCGCCGCAGCAGCCGCCAGAGGAAGACGCGGTCGATGCCGGCCGATTCCGCCGCCTTGCCCACCTTCCCCTTGTGCGCGCGCAGCAAGGCTTCCAGGTACCGCTTCTCGAAACTGGCCACGATCCTGTCGCGCGCTTGCAGGAACGGAACGTTGACGTCCACCGGCTCGCCTCCCGAGGGCGCCGAGACTATCTCGTTCTCGTGCATCGGCATCGCCGAGCCGAATACGGTGCAGCGCTCCAGGTAATTGCGCAGCTCGCGGACGTTGCCAGGCCAGGCGGCGTAGCGGATGGTGGCCAAGAACTCCGGCGTGCGCAGCCACTGCGTGTTCTCCGGCGGTGCGCCCAGCAGTGGAAGGAGAAACTCGACGGTGGCCGGAATGTCCTCCGGGCGCTGCCGCAGCGGCGGCAGGACGACCTTGAGCACCGCCAACCGATAGTAGAGGTCGGGACGGAATCGCCCCGCGTTCACCTCGGCGCGCAGGTCGCGGTTGGTCGCCGCGATCACGCGCACGTCCACCGGCCGGGTGGTGTTCGAGCCGATCCTGCGGACCTCGCGGTTCTCGAGCACGCGCAGGAGCTTGGGCTGCAGGTCGGGGGAAAGCTCGCCAATCTCGTCCAGGAAGATGGTTCCGCCCGAGGCCTCCTCGAAGGCGCCGATGTGCCGCTCCGTTGCGCCGGTGAACGAGCCCTTCTCGTGGCCAAACAGCTCGCTCTCCAGGAGATTTTCCGGAATGGCACCGCAGTCGACCACCATGAAGGTGCCATTTCGTCGCGCGCTCTCGCGGTGGATCGATTCAGCGGCCACGCCCTTGCCTGTTCCCGTCTCGCCCTCCAACAGGACCGTGGCATTGGTGGCAGCCGCTCGCTCCAGCAAGGTGAAGGCGGTGCGCATCACCAGCGACGAGCCAACCAGCGAGCCGAAGTGGGTTCGATCCGAGACCGGGAGCTGATTGCTCTCCGAATCGAGGTGGAATCGCGCTGCCGAGGCGCCCAGCCGGAGAAGGCTGCCCCCGCGCAAGATCCCCGAGAGGACCTGCACGCCGTCGAGAATCGTTCCGTTGCGCGAGTCGAGATCGCGCACCACCGTACCCTGCGGCGTGATCCGGATCTCGCAGTGGAATCTCGACACCGTTGGGTCTTCGATCACCAGATCGTTCGAAGGATGGGAGCCGATGGAACAATTGTCCTGGCGCGACTGGTAGGAGAGCCCAACTCTGGGACCCTCGACCACAGTGAGGTGAAAGCGGCGCACCGTCGCAACGGGCATGCGGATCGCATCGCCGGCCGGTAGCGTCTCGAGGGCAGAATGCTCGCCCGAAGCCTGGCCCTTGGCCAATCCTGGCTTCTCCCCAGCGCTCACGCGGTCAACGTAGCACACCAGGTCCGGTTTGCCGTAGGGCTTGTCGTGGGTGCGCGAGCTGGCCAGCACTCCGGGACCGCCTGGTCGCTCGTTTTGCTCGTGCACCCTCGCTCCTGAGGCGCCCGGCGCAACCATTCCGAAATCATCCGTCCGAGCACGGCTCATGCTGTGGGCCGTTTCTGCACAAACCGAACCACCCGTTGCGGAGGAGAAATCGGATGGGAGGTCAGTCCTTCCCCTCGCACGAACGAGTCGGCAGCCGGACATGGACCCGGAGCTTGTTGCCCCGCTGAAACGAAACCGAGGGTGCCGTTGCCAGAGTGCAGCGAGGCGCCCAGCCGTCGCGGGTCACGCGACGGGTTGAAGAAGGACAACCGAGTAACCCACCGCGGCGCGCCCGCCGACATTCCCGTAGGAGTGCCGCTGGTCGCCGCGAAAGACGAGCACGTCGCCCACTCCGAGACGCCAGCTTTCTCCGGAAGCAACCAGCTCGATTTCACCTGCCTCGCAAGTCAGGTACTCCCGAGTCCCTGGCGTATGTGGCACGCCGGTCATCCGCACGCCCGCCGGCAGCTCGATCCGCTCGATCAGGACGCCCGGGACGGGGTCGGGAAGGAGAGAACGCAGGATCGCGCCGCCGCGCCGCCGCTCCGGAAGCGTGCCGCGGGGATAGTGCTTGGCGCCGGTCCGCTGGGCAGCCACGATCTCCTCGATCGGCACTTGCAACGCAAAGGCGACGCGGTGCAACACGCCGAGCGTCGGGTTGGCCGTCCCCGATTCGAGATTTGCCCAGGTCGCCCGCGGAAGCGAGGCGAGCTTGGCCACCTGAGCCTGGGTGAGGCCACGCGCGGTGCGCAAGTGCCGGAGGTTCTTCGCCAACCGGGAGGGGAGATCGTCGAGCATTCCAGCCAATTACCTTTGTTCCAATCTATTGTCACGCCCGCCATTTGATTGTCAGAGCCCCGGTAATTTTCACTGCCAGGAGATCCGATCATGGCCAACTTGAACGGGACGTCGGCGCTGATAACGGGCGCCAGCCGCGGTTTGGGAGCAGCGCTCGGTGAGGCGCTCGCCGAGCGCGGAGCTCGGGTGGTTTTGGTGGCTCGGCACCGCGAAAGCCTCGATCAAGTCGTCGGTCGCATCCGGGCCCGGGGCGGCGAGGCGCACGGTCTCGTTGCGGACGTCGGCGACAAGGAGGCCGCGTACCCGCTGGCCGGAGCGGCGGCTGGACTGGTGGGCCCGATCGATCTGCTGGTGCACAACGCCAGCGAGCTGGGCCCCACGCCCCTGCCGCTGTTGCTGGACACTGAGTGCGAGGACTTGGAACGCGTCCTCGCCGTCAATCTGATAGGGCCTTTTCGCCTCACCAAGATCGTCGCAGGCGCGATGGCGCTGCGCGGGCGGGGCACCATCGTCCACGTCTCCTCGGACGCTGCGGTGGATGCGTATCCGAGATGGGGAGCCTACTCCATGTCCAAGGCCGCGCTGGACCACCAGAGTCGGATCTGGGCGGCAGAGCTGGCGGGCACCGGGGTGCGCGTCTTTTCTGTCGATCCCGGCGAAATGGACACCGAGATGCACGCGGCGGCAATGCCCGATGCCGCTCGGGAACGGCTGGCCCGACCGGCCTCCATTGCCGCGCGGATCGCGACCATGCTTTCCGTCTCTGAGCGGATCGAAAGCGGGGCGCGACTGATCATTGCCAATTGGGGGGTCCCGTGAAGCCCGCCAACTGGCCGCGACAGCATCCGGAAGCGGAACGCCTGCTGGTGATCGACCGCCGGCGCTCAATCTTCACGGACGCCACCATCGGTCGGCTGCCCGAGCTCCTCGGTGACGGAGATCTTCTTGTGCTCAACGACGCGGCGACGTTGCCGGCGTCGCTCTTCGTGACCGACGACGCCGGACGCGCGCGAGAGCTGCGCCTGGCGCGCTTCGACGGCCGCGGCGCGACGGCCTGGGTCGTCGTCTTTGGCGAGGGCGACTGGCGAACGCCGACCGAGCGCCGCCCTCTGCCGGGCACCTACGAGATTGGACAAGGCTTTCACCACGGCAACGCGCTCTCGATGAGAATCGAAGCGGTCAGCGAGATTTCGCCGCGTCTGATGCTCGTGTCGTTCGATCGCGCAGAAGCCAGCTTGTGGCAGGCGCTGTATCAAGCTGGCACGCCGGTGCAATATGCATACGTTGGCGCGCCACTCGCGCTGTGGCACGTGCAGAACCGTTGGGCTGCGCGGCCGTGGGCTGTCGAGTTTCCTTCGGCTGCCCACGCCCTCACCTGGTCCTTGTTGCTTGCGCTGCGGCGCAAAGGAGTGCGGCTGGCGCGATTGACGCACGCCGCGGGCCTGTCCTCCACGGGAGATGAAACGCTGGACGCCGCCCTGCCACTCGACGAGTCCTACGAAATCCCGGGCGACACTGTTACGGCCATCGCCGACCTCAAGCGGCGCGATGGACGAGTTGTCGCCGTGGGTACCAGCGTGGTCCGCGCGCTCGAGGCATCCGTGGCGCAGCACGGACGGCTGACGCCAGGCAGCGGAGAAGCAAAACTCCGCATCGGCCCTGGATACAAGATGCGGATCGTGGCCGGGCTGCTAACTGGAATGCACGAATTGAGCGCAAGCCATTTCTCAATCTTGCGCTCAATGGTGCCGGGCGCGCTCATCGACGCCGCGTATGCCCATGCGAGCAGCTCGGGGTACCTCGGCCACGAGTTCGGCGACTCAACGCTCATCCTGTAGAACTATTCGTTCTCGTTCTCGATTTCGTCGTCTCCTTCGTGGCGGGGCAGCGCGAAGGCGATGATCGCGTCTCCGAGCTTTCCGCTGTCCGGATCCACGAAGTCGAAGTTGTTTCGATCGGGTACGTTTCCGCCAAACATATTGACGATGAACTCACGCCCGTTGGCGACATAGGCGATCGGGGCAGAGGCAGCGCCACCCACGTTGCGAATGCGACTGCGCCTCGGATCGAACGTAAAGAGAATCCTGCCCCGGCGGGCGTCCGCTGCGTGGAATTTGCCGTTGCCTTCGCCGAAGAAGACCAAGTCTCCCGCGACGGTCATGCCGGACTTCGCTGGCAGGGGCACTCTGATGCTCCAGGCGATCCGGCCAGTCCTCGTATCAGTCGCGCCGAAGAGGCCAAACGGATGTGATCCGGGAACCCGATTGACAAAAGTGGAACCCAGGTGCAGCTGCTGGTCCCCGATTAGCTTCCTGTTGCCGGACCGGGTCTGGAATGTCGTCGGTTCATATCGGGTCCCGTAATAAATGAACTTCGTGCGAGGGCTGAAGGCTGCTGGATTGAATTCACATCCGCCGTCGTCTCCAGGTACCATCACGAATGTTTCCTCGCCGGGCGGCGTGTACTGCGGCATCGCCGGGAATCCGGTGTCATTTGCCTCGACGAAAGTGAGCGGGGTCAAAGGCTCGACGGCCGAGAAAGGTTGCGTTGGGGAAACGTGTTGGAAGTCGGGGCCGCCCGGTACATCCATTTCGGTCACCGGGAATATCGCCTCGCCGTTGCGCCGGTCCAGAATGTAATATTGGCCATTCTTGCTGCAGTGGCCGAGCGCCTTGAAGTCCCTGCCGTGTCTCCTGAGCGGGAATAACACCGCTGGCTGAGCGCTATCGTAGTCCCAGATGTCGTGGTGGACTGCCTGGAAATTCCACACGGGCAGACCAGTCCTCAGGCCGAGGGCGACGATCGAGGTCGCAAACCGATTATCGCCGATGCGGTCCTCTCCGAGGATATCGGGAGCGGCATTCCCGGTGACGACATAGATCAATCCCAATTCACGATCGATGGCCGGCGGATTCCACACCGCCGCGCCGCCTCGCAGATAGGAGTCTCCCGCATAGCTTTGGGGATCCGTGGTATCGAAGTGCCACAGCTCATTGCCGTTGGATGCGTCGAGTGCGAAGACTTTACCGCGCACTTCGAACTCACCGCCGGACAAGCTGATGATCACCATCCCGTCCACAAACTGCGGAGCATTGTTGATAACAAAATGATCTCGGAAGTCGGCCAGCGTCGTCCTCCAAACCACGTCACCGGTCTCGGCATTCAGGGCCAGGAATACATCGTCCAGCCGGCCATAGAAGATCTTGCCGTCGCCGAAGGCGACGCCCTTGTTATTGCGGCCGCAGCAGACTGAAACGTCGTCGAGTGACGGCATCTCACCTGGTATCTCGATCGGTTTGTAAGCCCAGATCTGCCTGCCCGTTGCCGCGTTCAATGCGAAGACATCATCGTGCCCGTCGGTGATGAAAATTTTGCCGTCGACTACGATCGGCGACCCTTGCAATTCCCCCAACGGGTCCAGAACACCGGTATGGAAAGCCCAGGCAACCTGGAGATGTCTCACATTGTGCCGGTTGATCTGGTCGACGTTTTGATATCGCGTGTTGGCTAGGTCATTCCCGTGATGCCGCCAGTCGACATTCTCGCGCTCTCTCGCCGAAGGACTGGACGGGCAGAGCCAGACCGCCAAGATGACAAGCGGCAGCAACACGGTGCTCAGACGAATGGAATGCGAAACAAGCGTCCTCCTCTTCATGGCGATTTTTCCTCCGCGTTCTCTCCTTCGGGCGGGCAAGCCGACGCCGAGCCTGGATCTCGCTGACTTCGCTTAGTGCGGCCCCCCGTCGCGTGGAGGACTTGCGCCGTGCGCTCATCGAGGCTGACTGTCAAGCAGGGAACCGAGCCGTCGTTCAAAAAAGATATCTGGGCTGCTCTGCCAGCTCGGTCATCGACTAGGCACCTACGCCGGATCTTCCGTTCGAGCAGCCGGGTCGATCGCGTCTCAGCTTACTCGTTACTTCGCGCGCGCCGCCTCGCGGCGATCGGAAAGCTGCTCTCGAAAACGCGAAGCAATCTCTCGAGCCTTTGGCCGCTGCGTTTCCGTGAGCAGCGCCTCCGCTTCCAGGTAGGCTCGGGTGTCGTTGTCGTCCATCAATTGCATCGGCGATTTCGGCCGCGGGTTGTCACTCGAGTTGCCCTCGCCTCTCGAGCGCCTTCCTCCACCGCCGCCGCGGGAGCGCCTCCCCATGCCACCCGCAAAACCGTCTGGCCCCGGCTGCCCGGAGGCTTGTTTGCCCTGAGCCAGCTCCTTGCGGATCGCAGCATTTTCCTGCTGGAGTTTCTCGTCCAGCTGCTGCAGGCGACGGACCTGATCGTCGGTGAGCTCCAACTCGGCGCGATGTTCCAGGACGGCCGCAATGGACGAGCGCGGGAGCGGCGAAAGCTCGGTGGGTGACTTCGAAGGTTTTGGATTGGCCGCGCACGAGGCGGTCAGCAGCGCCATGGTGAGCAGAGCTCTGTTGATCACAAGGCCACCTTCCTTCCACGCCTCAGCTCGAGGGCCACGCCGGCCACTGCAATTGCGTTCTGACCCTATCGCCATCCTTGTTAATAAATGCTTTCGGGAAACGAAGAAGTGCGAATCGACATCCGCATTCCACCCGCTTGCTAGGGCTGTGACGCTTCCAGTATCAGATCTGCGTATCGATTCTGTGGATCTCGAGGCGCGGTCCCGTCGCGAAAATAGAACGTATGCATATCCCAGTGATCTGGCCGAGCGTCATAGGCAAACAGCCAGGGAGCAGCCCCCGCGAGCCCAGCCTTCCGCGCACAGCTGAGCCATCCGCGATACATCGCGCGGCGCTCCCCGAGGGTGAAGGCGCCCTGGTTTCGCAGTCCAAACTCGCCGAGGATGAGTGGCTTTCCCAGCCCCCGCGCTATCGTTGCATGTTCACGGAGCCATCGAGCTCCCGCTGAGGCGGCGTGGTCGGATGAAACTCCCCATGTTTCAGGGAAGAAATGGATACTGCCAAAGTCTATCGATTGAGATTGCAGGTTTTTCCGAAAATGGCCCGCGTGGTTAAACAGCTGGGAGCCAGCGTCGCGCCAGAACGCGGCATCGTACCCGTCGAATGAGGACTCGAAGCCCTCCTCGCCGGTTCCCACCCACTTTCCTGTCGACAGCGATTTCACATGGGCGGCCATCTCGTCGATCCAGGCGCGAAGGGCATCGCCCTCTTCGTCCAGTCCCCGATTGCGAGGCTCGTTCAGAACCTCCCAGGCAAGCACGGCAGGATGGTCTCCGTAGCGGTGCCCATCCAGCGTGTTGATGCGATTCAACAGGCGACGCAGATGTTCCTTGTAGTGGTCGATCACCGATGGCTCGGTGAAAAATCGCGGATCGCCCTCCACCGGTCGAGGAAGCCCAGCCCAGATGACGTACTGCCGAGCCCCGCCGTAGTCGTTCCAGTAATTCCCCAGAGGCATCACCAGTTGAATCGCATGAGCCGACGCGCGAGAAAGGATCAGATCCAGCCCGCGCAGCGCCGTCTCGTCGTATTCCAGCGGCCCAGTCTGCATCGCCGTATCGCCGACCTTTTGCGGCGCATCGTTGAATGCCCAGGTGCGCAGGACCGAAACGCCCAGCGCATTGGCCTTGGAGAAAACTTCCTCGACGCTTGAGCTGGTGGGAAGACCCGCGCGAATTGCTCGGGCTCCCTCTTCTTGGAGATAGTAGGCGTTCAGCGCGACGAAATACCGAGCCGGGCCAATTGTCGCGGTCGGCTCCTCAGGACAAGCCGATGCTTCTGATTCCAGTTGTTCGGGTGTAACAGCGTGACAGGCGGCCAACGTCAGGCCGAAAAGCACTGAGAGGAATTGTCTCAAGCTCAGCGACGGCGCCCGAACCCGCCGCCCATTCCCCCGTGCGCCGATCCGCCGAAGCCCTTTCCAACCTGGACGCCGCCGCTGCTGTGGAAGCCGCCGGCTCGCGGGCCTCCGCCGCCTCGGAAGCCCGCGCCCCCGATGCTCGCAGTGCCATGGGGCGCAGTGAAGCCATGGAAGCCACCGCCGCCAAAAGCTCTGCCGGCGCCGTAGGTCGCGCCTCCGCGGAAGGCACCGATGCTACCCAATGTCCTGTTCGAATGAGAGGCGCTGCCGGCCCCGATTCTTCCGGCGGAATGAAATGCTCCGTTTCCACGGAAGCCACCATAGCTACCGGGTCCACCGTTGCGATAGGCAATGCCATTGCCGACGGATGGCCCGCCGCGATGGAAGGCTCCGTTCCCACGGAACGCGCCGTTGCCCGGCGGCGGTCCAATGCCGCGGAACGCACCATTGCCGCCGAATGCTCCATTTCGAGGGGCAGCGATGTTTCCTGGGCTGGCCGAGTGGCCGCGAACGCCGCCGCCCCCGAACGCATTCTGTTGAAAGCCACGTCCGCCCTGGAAACCGCCGGCGCGGTGAAAGCCCGCCTGCGCTCGGGCCGATCCGATTGCGCTCACCGGATGGGAAGCCCGGATGATCGACGCGGAGTGCACCCGTGGAAAGAGATGGAGCCCGATCGGGCGCCTGAAGTGCCCGGCCCGAATCGCTACCCAGCCAGGCCAGTGATGCCCGAAGGCGAACCCGACTGGCGCAAATGGCGACCAGCAGACGAAACCGGGAGAGTAACGCCACGCGACCCAAGCAGGAGCCCAGACGAATCCCGGTACCCAGAACCAGCCGAGCCCAGTCGTGAACCCCCACCGCCCATAGTGGAACGCGGCCCAGCCCCAGGGAACGCTGGAGGCAAACGACCAACCCCAATCGGTGTCGACCCACCGACCATCGGTGTACGGTTGCCAATCCGAATTCACGCCGGACGGTACCCAGACTCGTCCGTAATCGTTGGTGTCCACCCACTGCCCATACGGAGACAGTTGCTCATCGAACGTGGATTGGTCGGGCGGCTGCGCTGGCGGGACCGAGTCGGGCGGAGGCGCCTCGGGCTCACCCTCCTGATCATCGGGCGGCGGCGGTGGAGGAACTGGATCCTCCATGGCCGTTTGAGCCCTCGCCGCGCCCGCAAAGACAGTCGCGCTCAAGGCTCCAATCAGTAACAGCGCAAGCGTCGACCCACGATGGGTGTGGTGGCTCTGCACGGCATCCGCCTCTAGCACATTGCGGCCTTGGACGCTAAGCCGCCGGGCAGCATTCAATCGGCATCGCCTACGGTGGAATCCAGGCGGAGCTTGCATAACTTGTCCAATGACAACAAGGCATTGTGGTTCATTGTAGCAATGGTCCTCGCACCCGCCCGCCCCTCGCTCGCGATGAAAGGATGGTCTCTGGCCGTCCGAGTGGCAACTGAGGGGGCCGCAAGGGAGGCGGCGATGATTCAGCGACAGATTTTGATCACGACGGATGACGGCCGCGTCTTGGAGGGCGACCTCGACATTCCCGAGGGAGCCGGCGGCATCGTGCTTTTCGCGCATGGCAGCGGCAGCAGTCGGCACAGTCCCCGAAACCGGTACGTGGCCGTGCAGCTTTGCGGGCTGGGCTGGCGACGCTGCTGGTCAACCTGCTCACGGGCCGAGGAAGAGCAGGCCGAGCGCTGGACCGGCCATCTGCGCTTCGACATCGACCTGCTCGCGGGGCGTCTGCTCGATGCTACCCACTGGGCGCTCCAGTTTGAGATCACTCGAGGGCTGGCCATCGGATACTTCGGCGCCAGCACCGGAGCCGCTGCCGCGCTGGTTGCCGCGGCAGATGAGCCTGACCCGATCGCGGCCATCGTGTCGCGCGGCGCCGGCCGGACCTCGCCGGTGTGATCATCGCTACTTCGTTACGACGATCTGCCCGTTCATGTCTTCGTGGCCGGTTCCGCAAAATCGGTTGCAGTGAAATGCAAACGTCCCGATCTTGTCCGGAATGAAACGCAGCCGGGTTACCTCTCCTGGTTTGATCTCCGCTTCGAGCTTCAGCTCCGGAACCGCGAAGCCGTGGGTGCGATCGAGCGTGGTCAGCTCGAGCACGACCGGCACGTTGAGCCGGACTGAGATCAGATTCGGGGTGAAGTCGAATTTTTTCGCGGTGACTTTTATCACCTGATCATCGCGCGCGTCGTTCGCCGCAAAAGCAGCGCTGGCTGCGAGGAGAGGGAAGGCTACCAGCAGAGCTCGAATCGATGGCATCCCTTACTCCTTGGAAATTGCAAACTCGCGCAGTTGATATTCTGCGCCGGGGCGCGCGCTGATTCCGCGGTAGCCGAGCCCCTTGTTGGGATGCGCCGGATCCCATGGCACCGGGGCGCGCTTGGGGACCGATCCCGGTGCGGGCAAGGGAAAAATCAGCGATCGCGCAGAGTGATGAGCGATTTGTCCGGTCATGTAGTGGTGTTCCTGGTGGATGTGTCCGTAAAACACGGTGACGTTGCGATAATTTTGAAGGATGGCGATCGCCGCCTCACCATCTTGAGTCGCCCAGTCCCACTGCGGAAAAAGAGGAAACAAAGGGCGATGCGTGAGCACGACGATGGGCTGTTCAGCATCGAGCCTCTGCAAGTCCGAGCGTAGCCACGCCAGCTGGGCCTGTCCAATCGAGGCGCCCGGATCGGAAACGTTATCAATGACCACGAAGTGAACATTCTTGTGATCGAACGAATAGTGCAGCTCTCCAAAGAATTCTTGATATGCCTTTCCGGCGTCGAGTGAAGCATCGTGCTCGCCCGCCATGAAACGAAGGCTGGTCACCTTGAGCCCACCGATGATCTGCTTGAACTCGGCCATTCGTTTTCTCCGAAGATCTTCGTCATCGGTGGTGTGGGTGAGGTCGCCGGTGAAGACGATGAAATCGGGCTGCCGATCGAGCGCATTGACCAAAGCGACGGTATTCTTGAGCGTCACGTCCGCTTCGGGATTCGGCGGACCCTTGAAGCCCCAATGCGTGTCCGAAAGCTGGAGGAAATAGAAGTCCTCATCGCCCTGGCGTTTCACTCGCGACGTGGCGCAAGCGCCAAGTCCGCCGAGCCCTGAAGCAAAGACCACGCCCCCAACTCCCATTCCGATCAACTGCAGAAATTCGCGGCGATTCTGTGACGTGAAATCCACGTGACCTCGAGGAAGCGGTGTACGAGCTTTCGGCGATCAGCCGAGTTGATGTTTCAAGTACACCGATGCGTGGTTTCTGGATTGCCGAGGCGGTTTGCGCCAGCGAGAGTGGCCGGGGTCTTTTGATTCAGGCCGCGAGTTTTACCAACCTGGCGCTCTGCTCCCAGAGGTGCTTCGCCAGCCGCTCGTCGCGCGCGAGGCGGGAAGGCGTCTTCGGTTGGTTTTTCTCGAAGTACAAACCGGTCTTGCCCTCCACCTCGGGACTGGTCGCCAGATATACGATGGTCTTCGCACCCTCGGCGGGCGTGAGCATCAGAAGGCGCGTCAGCGCCGTGAGCACCGGCCGGACCCAGCGCGGTGCGCCGTTCCAGATGTTGGTTGCGACAGCCCCGGGATGCAGGCTGTTCACCGTGACTCCGGTGCCCGCGAGCCGGTCGGCCAGCGCGCGCGTAAACAGGATGTTGGCCAGCTTGGAGCGCGAGTACGCGCGCATGATCCGGTAGCCGCGCTCGAACCCGAGGTCCTCGAAATCCAGCGTGCCTTGGTAGGAGGCGGCCGAGGCGACGTTGACCACCCGGGCGGGAGCGCTTTTGATCAGCAGGTCGAGCAGCAGGTTGGTGAGAAGGAAGTAGCCGAGGTGGTTGACCGCGAACGTGGACTCGATGCCATCCTCGGTGACGCTGCGCTTTGCGAAAACAGCACCGGCGTTGTTCACCAGGATGTCCAGTCGATCGTGTCGAGCACGGAATTCGTCGGCGAGCCGGCGGATTCGCGCCTGCGATGAAAAATCGCAGAGAAGAGACTCCACCGCCGTGGAGCCGGATCGTTTCCGCACCTCTTCGACCTTCTCAGCAGTCTTGGCGGGGTCTCGCCCGATCATCACCAGACGTGCGTTCATTCGCGCCAGCACGACCGACGCCTCGAGCCCGATTCCGCTGGTCGCACCGGTGACCAGAACCGTCTTTCCCGCAAGATTCTCCATGCGTCCGAGCTTAAACAGATGCACGTCCCCGGCAAAAGCATTCTCTTAAGCGCGCCCGTGGACGCCGTTCGGCGAGCTTGTCCGCTATCGCCTCGTAGTGGCCCTCACCCGGATCGATTCGCCGTCGCGTAGCTTGACGATGGTGACGTTGTTGGGCTCCGCAGGATCCGGCGAGGCGTCCCAGACTTGCAGCGTATGTTCTGGCGCCGCCAGCTCGTGGCGCCGTGCTGATCTCTCTTGCGAAGAACTGTGCCCGTCCGCGAGAGCGGACCGACAATGCCGCACATTTTTCAGAAACGTCACCTTGCCTTGACTCCGCGGGCACAGGATTATTTGCTGGCGACTGGTAGAATCCGTGGCATGCCCGCAAGAACGCTGGCGCACCTGTCCGATCTCCACATCGGCTTATCTTCTGGAACGGAACGCGTCGCGGCGAGGATTTGCGAGTCGCTCATTTCCTCAGACGTGGATCACGTTGTGGTCACGGGCGACGTTACGCACAGAGGTCGTGCTTCGGAGCTCCAGCGATTCTCGGAGATTTTCCAGCCGCTGCTGAGCCAGGGAAGAATGTCTGTCATTCCGGGCAATCACGATCGGCTCGGGCGGGAGTCGGGAAGCACTTTGATGACCGCTCGCGCAGAAGCGGAAAACCTGGAGGGCCTCTACCTGGTGAAAGTGGATTCCACCGGGCCGCACAATCGCTCCTATCTGGCGGGACATGGTGAGCTGAGCCAGTCTCTGATCGACGATGTCGAGAGCCTGTTACGTAATGCGCCGCCAGACGCGTTGTGCGCGATCTTGATTCATCATCACGTACTTCCCTTGCCGGTGGAGACCTTTGTCGAGTGGTTTGCCATGCGGATGCGTTGGCCATTTGCCTGCGAGCTCTCCCTGGGTCACCAGTTGCTGCGCCGCTCGATCGGCCTTTGCGATGTCCTGCTCCATGGCCATCGGCACGTTCCCCGCGAGACTTGTTTCTCACCCGGGGCTCGGCCGCTGCATGTATACAATGCAGGAAGCTCCACCGAGCTTTGGGCTTATCGCGTCTTCAACCACAGCGACGGCAGACTGGTGGGCTCGCCAACGTGGGTTGACGTCGGCTCGGCCGATGCACGCCGCCAGTGGCGCTGCCCGCCGATACCGGTCAGCAGCGAGGTGGCCTGAGGCAAATCGAGTGGGTGATGCTCGGTCCGCGTCGATTTGGCCTCAGAATATGTACCAGGCAGAGAATTGAACGCGATGGTTTGTAGCATTGACGTTATCCACGAACGTCTGGCTGAAGTAGGCGTACTCAAGCCCAAACCGAACCGCGGGTGTCAAGTCATAGAAAATATTCCCATCCGCCCACCAGGAGTGATTGAAAACTCCTGACGCTGGCCCAAAGCTCGCCGCATTCGCTGAATACATTTGAGAGAAATTACCGGATGCCCAAAGTTTTCCGTCGGGCGGCAGGTAGTATTGAAGCCCGACCAGAAAGGCCCGCCAGTCAACCGTCTGGAGCTCTCCGGTGGGCGTAAAAATCGCCAAGCCGGTGTCGATGTTGGCGTTGTAGGTCCCGCCGCCGGGAAGGCCGGGGAAGCGGGTGCCGCCGTTCAGGCCGGTAAACAAATCTGCGAAACCGCTTCCATTCGCAAAGGATGCATTGAGCGTGAGCGCATTGCCCCGCTCCTTGAGCGTCCCCGGAATAATCGGAAGCAGCAGGTCGATCGAATAGGCCGAGCCGCTGGTGGAGACGTCGGTCGCGGGCATAGCGCTGAACTCCGGCACATCAAAGCGTCGCAGAGCTCCCGATACGCCGATGGCCAGGGGATCCACAGAGGTTCCCGTGCCGCCTATGGTATGAACGCCCTTCCATCCGTTCCACATCACGCGCACGCCCGCCTGCCCATCCGGTGCAAACGCATCGCGCTGAGGCGCCCTGGAAGCAGCAACCGCTACCTCCACGCTGACCGGCTCGCTCTTGAAAGTATGTGACAGACGGATTTGCGGCGAGCGAGAGAAAACCTGCCCGGGAACTCCCTGAATCTCGACAGTATTGGGATGGAAGTACCCCTGGAAGCCAAACAGTTGCCAGGTCTGGCCGATCAAAACGTCTATGTAATCCGTTTCCATTTTCAAGAAGGCATGCCGAACTCGAAAGGTCGGATTGACGAATAAGGCGCTCTCGGTGATGCCGGGCGGCTGATTCCCCAGGAAGTCAGCTTCGATATTTGCGCTCGCGCGAATTCCACTGAACTCGGGGGCGTTGATCCGGAACCCGATCCGGGAGTGTCGGGCACCCATGGTCAGCCGCTTGTGACCACCGGCGTAGGTCCCCGGCCGGCTGATGATGCCGTTCCCAGCGGACTCGTTGAAGCTCTCGGTGGAGTCGGAGATGACGTCCACCTGCACGAAGCCGTAGAGAGTGGCGTTCCATTTTGTGGTCACAGGCGGGGAGGTGGGCGCTGGAGGGGTAGGAGCCTTGGGCGCCGCCTCGGTCGTGGTGGGTGGGGGCGCAGTGCCGCCGGTCTGCGCCAGCGCAATTCGACAGAGGCATGAGCTGACTACGAATAGGGACGGCAACAGTTTGTGCACGGCGTCCTCGCTGGGTGGAAATGACCACCCAAATGGGGCGGCTTTAGTGCACTGCAAGAGCGGCCAAAGTGACATTTGTGTAAATTCGCCTCGCAAAAGCACGCTGTGTTGAGGACTAGCGGCCATCAGACCTGCCGGCGCGCACCCGAAGTCGGCGCCATACGGCGCGCTTCAAAAGCCTCGAAGACGAGACTCAAGGCCCAGAGAAACGACAACGGCGTGGGGGCCGATGCGAGAAGCGAAAGCAATCCCGGTCGCTGCCACGCGTCGTGGGGATTGCGCTGCCGATCATCAACTGACCAGAAATCAATCGACCACTTGCGGAGATTTGTCCCGAATCAAGAATTGCGACTGATACAGTTCTCGCATGTCACACGACGATCACTTCATTGTGGAACGCTTCAGTTTCAATGCGCCAGGAAATACCGCCGTCTTCATTTGCCCGCGCGTTCGCCGCGGTGCTGCGATTCTTTACGTGTCGCACGAGAGCGACGGCGACTGGCAGTTCCTCTGCGGGGGTGAGCACGCCGATGCCACCGACGACCCAGCCTCTCTCGCATGCCTCGAGTGCACCGTCGCTCGAGACCCCTCCCTAAACGAGGTGGCCGATCTGTGTGAAGGCTTCTCGGCCGAACGCGAACGGCCCGGCGCTGAGTGGGTCCGGCACGATGCACACGAAGATTTCAGTTGATATGGCCTGACAAGGCCGGGCGATTCCCTGGCGAACCGGGCGCAGAGCCGACTCTTCGGTTGCAGCAACCGCTCCTCTGAGCGGACCGATCGGCGCCGCAAGATTTGCTGGCTTCCATTCAGGTACAAAGTCCAACGAAAAGTCCTCGTTTGGAGTACTGTGCCGCCTTCGGGGTCGCTCCCCAGGAGGGAAACATGGGGAAGGCAAGCTTGGCGTTCACCACCGTTTTACTCTGGGTCTCTCTTTCCGGGACAGTTTGCGCAAAGGAGAAGAAGAGCGATCAGATGACCGCGCTGGACAACGCATTCAAGGCGGGAGTTCTGACAAAAGAGGAGTACGAGGCCAAGAAGGCCGCGCTGGAAAAAGCGAGCGCCCCGGGTCCCGCTGGCACCGGACGAGCAAACGCGGAGCCGGGAAAGCCGCAGAATTCGCCGAGCGCCGGCGCTGCCGCCGGTGGCGCTCGTGGCAGCTACTACCGCCTGAAGAAGGTCCAGGTCATCGATCAGTATGGCTTCGAGCGGCCCATGCCTGCGCTCAGCCTGTTGATCCCAACCGACTGGCAATTTCAGGGCGGGATTCAATACCTGCAGGGCGGTTGCGGCTTGGCACAAACCACGTTCCGCGCCAGTGGGCCGGATGGCCGTTCAATCGAGTTGCTTCCTGAATACAACTGGCAATGGTCCGACGATGGCTTCACGGTTCAGTCCTTGCGGACCCAGAGGGGCTGCGACGTGATGCGGCCGATGGCCGCGGGCGACTTTTTGCGCCGGATCGTGGTTCCCAAAGTTCGGCCCGGCGCGCGAGTCGTCGGCGTCGAGCCCATTCCCCAAGCCGCCAAGCAGATGCAAGAGATCGCCCGTCAAGCCGAAACCATGTCCGCTCAGGCGGGCCTGCGGATCAACGTTCGCTCGGACGTGGCTCGCGCGCGTTTGCAATACACACACGATGGTCGCGCTGTGGAGGGTTGGGTGACCGCGGTAATGCTGGTCAAGGCCTGGCCGTGGCCTACCTACGATGTGCAGACCATGCGCCAGGGGCAGGCGCTCTACTACAGCTCCTGGGCGCGGATGTTTGACCTTCGCGCCCCGCCGGGGCAGCTGGACGCATCCGAAAAATTCTTCCAGATGGTCATCTCGACGATGCGGGTCGAGCCGGAGTGGGAGAGCCGGGTCGCCGCCGTACAGAACAACATCGCCGCGGCTCAAATCAAGGGAGCCGCCGATCGTTCCAAGATCATCAGCAAGTCCAACGCCGAGATCAGCAACATCATCATCAAGGGCCACGAAGAGCGCTCCAAGGCTCACGACCGGTCGATGGCGAATTACAGTCAGGCGCTCCGAGGAGTCGAGAGCTATCGAAATCCGAATACGGGCGAGACTTTCGAGCTGAGCAACCAGTACGGCCATGCCTGGGTGAACAATAACAACGAATACATCCTGAGCGATCAGGAGGGTTTCGACCCGAACGTGTCCCTCAAGTCAGGAAATTGGACGGCGCTCCAGCGCGTCAAGCCGTAGCAACCAGCAGCGAAACGGCGGCTGCGCGTTCAGGCTTGCTGTAGATTGCCCGTTGGTTCAACTTCTGGAAAAGCCAACCGGCTTCGAAATTCCCGCCGCAGCAGAAGGACGTTGGCGCAAGCCTGCAAGATGACGGACGCAACCGATAAGTACCACACGTGTTTGATTTGGAACCCGGGCATTCGGGAGAGCAGGGTTGCCGGCAGGGCGAAAAGAGCCAGGCGTGTCATCGAGGTCGCCAGGGGAGGTACCGTGTTGCCAATGCCCTGGAACACGCTCGAGCTGGTAAAGACAATTCCCACGGCGATGAAATTCAGCGAGATGATTCTCAGATAGTCGCCGCCGAACGCAATCACGCCGGAATCGCTCGAAAACGCGCGGATCAGCGAGTCTCCCGCGAGCTGGGCGACCATGGTGAGCAGGAACATGGTGGCGAGAGCAATGCGCACTGCGGAGTAGAAGGACTGACGAACGCGCTCTGCCTTCCGGCCGCCGAAGTTCTGGCCCACCACCGGAGCGACGGCAAAGCCAAGCGCCATGACCGGCAAGAACATCGATTGCATCACCCGCAGTCCCACGCCGAAGCCAGCCTGCGCGGCAGAGCCAAACTGTCGAATGATGCCGTAAACGATCGCCATGTAAACGGATACCAGCGCAAACTCGGCACCTGCCGGCACGCCGATCCGAAGCATGCTCCACCAGACTCCCGGTTGCGGACGCAGGAGCGCGGTGCGGAATCGCAAGAATCGGTAATGGAGCTGGTAGTAGACGACAAAAAGCGCATTGGCGATCAAAATAGAGAGGAACGTCGCCACAGCGGCGCCCGCCACCCCAAGCCTCGGAAGCGGGCCCACGCCGAAGATGAGCAATGGAGCAAGGATGATGTTGAGCACGAGGCTGAGCACCTGCAGGCCTACCGCGGCCTTGACTACTCCGGTAGCGCGAAGCGCCGCGCCGAGCGAAACGAGCGGAAATTGCAGCACCAGCGCTGGGATGAACCAGAGCAGATACTCTTTGGCGAGCCTCGCGGTGACGGCATCCGCGCTCAAAGAGTTGCAATACTGGTCCCGTAACGCAAATGAGCTGGCTCCAAGGAGAAAGCCAACCAGCAACGACAACAATAGAGACTGATTGAATGCCAACTCGGCTCGAGCCTGGTCTTTTCGTCCAATGGCCTGAGCGATGAGCGTCGTCGTTCCCACGCTGAGCGCCTGGGTGAGCGCCAGCACGACCATCATCAGGTTTCCGGCGACTCCCACGCCGGCGATCGCCTCTTTGCCGAGCCGACCGACCCAGTAAAGATCGGCGAGGAGGTAGAGCGTCTGCACCAGCATGCTCACGGCGAGGAATGACGCCATGTTCAGCAAGTGCCCGGTGACCGAGCCCTGGGTCATGTCTTTCATCGCGCGTGACGTTTAATGACTTTTCACCGTCCATTGCAACCCCCGCTCGCCCCGAGCGTAGCGAACCACCCGCTCACCCCGAGCGTAGCGACGTCAGTCGCGGAGTCGAGGGGTCGCCCCGAGCCGCGTAATCCAGATCTCGGATCCGTCTCATCGAATACACCTCGACCTCCCAGAAAGTGCACGGGAGGTCGGTGCCATCGGAGTAATCTGTTGCTCTGCGCCCTCCCTGACGCTACAGCGCACGGGCGCCGCGACCGCGATCGCTGATCAGGGGCAGACGAGAGGCAGAGACGTATAAGACGTTGCTGCCCAGCCATTGCCTCCCGAGAAGTTGCGGTCGATGGCCAAGTCATTTCCCTGGTAATCGAACGTCGCCAGCACGGCGCGCCCACCATCGGTTGCATAATTAAGACTGGTAAAGAGGATCTGGTCGTCATATCCCGGGTCGCCAAAGAGAAAGTAGCCGTAATAGGTATGCGTATTCATGCTCACGGCCTGGTAGCCGGGTCGTGAGAAAGAGCGCCCATCGATCAAGTCGTAGCGTGGCGGTGCGACGCTACCGTTCCACTGAGCGCGGAACGTCCGGGCGCTGCCCTGATTGTCGCGAAACAGCATTTTCTCGTAGGCGTCCGCACTCTTTCCGAACCAAAGCGCGGTTGCTCCGGCGAACGGCTTGTCCTGCGTGGTCGAGCGCCGCACGTAGCCGGTTCCATCAATCAGTTGCACCGTCACTTCACCAAGCGGATGCGACCCGTAGCCCGGCGTGTCCCAGGTCACGTAGTAATTTTGTGTATCATCTGTAGACAAGCATTGACCCAGATAGGTCTGTGCTACCGACAAGCCCACTGCGCGGGTCCCGTGTGAGGGATCCGGGTTGGCGAGCCAGTGAACCGTTACGAACTGGCCGTTGGCATCCATTGTCCACAGCGACGTTTGGCCATTGGTCTGCTGCCACAGTATGCGGTTTCCCGCGACGCCCGCCGGGTACCAATGCGACGCCTCCGGAAATGTCCTCGTCTGGTTGTAGGAGTGGCCATACTGGTCGAGCAACCAGAGCGCCCCATCGCCGCCGCCGTTCCTGACCCACATCAGCCGATCGATCAGCCCCGGGTAGGGCACGAGCGGTGGAAGATCGGGAGGGATTATTCTATCGTGCGGGAACCCGATCCCCTGCTCCGCCTTGCCCGTCATCATCTCGGCCTCTCCGCACGCGCCGAGAGCGATCAAGATTGCCGCCAAGCACCACAAGCTCCTGGTCTTCATTTTCCTCTCCACGCTGCCGTCGGCAGCCAAAATTGAACCGGTGAAATCGCGAGCCCGGCGGGCCCACTCAAGCGGTCCCCAACGCATCAAGCGCGCCAGCAGATCCGGCTACTGAATTCGAGAGATTTCGCGAGATTGAGCGATCTCAGGGCGGCCAAAAGGCAGGGCACGCCCAGGGCAGGTCAAGGGCGCGCCCAGGGCTTGCGAACGGGAGTCGCACTCGGGGCAGTTGACTCGAAGGCTACAGCTCGCCCTTCCTTGTCGCGAGAATGCAACCGCTCCAGCGCAGCAAATTGCCCGCTCGTAACTCATGCCAGATGCGCCGCTTCTGAATTCGGGTGCTTTCAATCTTGGCCCGCCAGGTCCGCAGCTTGCAGACGGGCTGAGTTCCTCCAAAGGAGAGGCCAATGTCAAAACTCGCAGACAAGTGCCGTATCGGGTGGGTCTCAAGGATCGGCGTGGTAGCGGTAGCAATGCTTGCAGGCGCGTGCCAGCCCGAGGGCGCTCGCGAACCATCCACCCAAAGGCTGGAGTCGGGTACCGCTGCCCTGAATGACGGCGATCCATGCGTGCCCGATTGGACGTCCTGCAGAGACATCGGGCTCTGTGGACCGCAATTCGACGGCTGCAGAATGGTCAATTGCGGGCCGTGCACCTGCACCAGCATCCCTTGCACCGACTGGACTCTCTCGTGCGAATTGCCGCCGATCCACTGTTACGCCGAGGGTACTGATTGCTGCGGTTACGGCCTGTAGCGTTCGGACCGAAGAAGCTGTCTCGCCAGGTCAATGACCCGGCCGCCTCCACCCGCGGCCGGGGGTTCGGAGCAGAACGCGTAAAGGTCGGAAGGTTGTGCTGTCCTTCCGACAACTCGAAATCGTTCCTAAACGCGCCGCCGGCTCGTACGCGCACGCCAACTGCTTGACCTGCGGAAATCCAGCACCGCCCCGAGATCGCTCGGCGGACGGCAAATACACACCCTTTGACGGCATCGAAAATACGCGGAGCTGTCGGAACATTGCAAACATCTTCCGACATTCTCGCGTACGTCCGCGAACCCTTCCGCCCGCGAGCCTTTGGTTTTTCCGAGGGTGTCGGAAACGACGAATGGGCTCGCTTCAGATCAGATGCAGCACTCGGGTTACCTCAGTGGGAATGCTATTGTTGCACTCGTGCGCGTCCTTCAGCTCGCGATTGCGGCCGCATTCTTCGCGTGCAATCGGGACAATCCCATTTCAACAGAAGGGTCGCATCAGCAATTGGATGCGGGCGGCTCCCGAGCCCACTCGCGACTACCTGAATCCTGGAGCTATCCGCAACCAGCTACGCCAGAACCTCCGGAGAGACGCCATGCTGTTTCCGTCCTGACTTACCGCGCGGACGGCGGGCAGCTCAAATCAACCGTTGAAGGAGCAGCAGACAGTTCCGGAGGGCACCGAGGGAATGACACCCAGTCAGAAATTCAGGAAGCGCTTGAGAAGATGTTTCCGCAGGGGGAGGCGGACTGCGTACTCAGTGGCACGCGAATATCTTTCGCCAGTCGTCTGGAAGCACAGAAGCTCCTGCGCACGAAGGATGAGTTCGTTTCCGCTCTTGGCCGCTTCGACCGTTCTGCTCTGCTCAAGACCAATGCGAATGTCGACACAGCTGAGTACCTGGCCTTCGTAGGTGATCAAGCAGAGGAGTGGAGCTCGAGCGAAAAGCTAGTCCTGGGAGAACAGGTATGTGATCTCGTTGAGCGCATTGCAAAGATGCACTGGACGCTCTCGCTTCCCTCCTCGGTAATGCTGATCAAGACCAGCGGCCGCGAGGGTTGGCACCTTCCGTACACGCGCAGCAACGCGATCATCTTGCCCGTCGACCTCTTGTCTTCAGGAGAGCCGGTTGCGCGTCTTCTCGCGCATGAACTATTTCACTTGTTCAGTCGCGAGCTTGCCCGGGCTGCTCCCTCCCGCCGTGATGCGCTCTACGCAATCGTCGGATACTCGCCCCTCGGAGCGCCATTCGAGCTTGCGTCCGCACTGCGCGACCGGAAGGTTACCAATCCCGACTCGTGGGAGATCGCGCACAGCGTATTGGTCTCTAGTGCGGGCCGGAAGATCCGGGCGGTTCCGTTCCTGCTGGCTTCCCCGCCGCGGTACGACCCAGAGCGCGGCGACAAGCTCTTGCGATATCTCCAGTTCAAGCTGCTGGCGGTCAAGAAGAGTGGCAAAGGTTGGACCGCGCAGATCGATGAAGATGGCAAGCCACTCTTGATTGATCCCGGCTTGACGAACTACCTCGAGTTGGTGGGCGTCAATACCAGCGAGCTCTTTCAGGCTGACGAGGTTCTGGCAGGGAACTTCATGCTCGCTCTAGGATACGGTGAGCTGGATCACCTGCCGAATCCCGAGCTCCCGAGAAAACTCGATGCGGCATTGAGATAGTCTGTTTGTGTAATCAAACCGGATGGGACAACACAGCGTCGAGCAGCGACTCAGTTCGCCGGGCGCCCATCGTCCGCGACGCCTCGAGTGGACGGACCCCCGTGGCCTGACCGTGGGGAGAGGCGCCCCGAGCCAACAGCAGCTCAACCACCGAGAGGTGATCAAACATCGCGGCGAAGGTCAGCGGCGTTCTGCCATCAGCCGTTAACCCGTCCACCTCAGCGCCGCGGTCGAGCAGCAACGCAACCATTGCCTCGTTCCCCTTGAACGCCGCTCCGGCGAGAGGCGTCTGGCCGCGGTCGTTCCGAAGCTCGGGATCCGCTCCGCGTCTGAGTAGGAGCTCCGCCGCTTCGAGGTGACCGTGGTAAGCCGCCAGCATCAGCAAGCTGTCGCCGTTTTCATTGCGAGCATCGACCGGCATTCCGGCATCGAGCAGGGCGGCGAGTCCGGCGGCATCGCCACCTCGCGCGAGCTGAAACGCGCGCCGGGCAATCGAAAGAGCTTGTTCGTTCGCGTTCACGTTATTTCCTCTTTGGCTGCCGTCGCGCTGCGACCCCGTCCGCGATTCGCTGACCGTACTCGGCGGCCGCGCGACGGAAGTGCTCGATCGATTTGTCGATCACCTCCGCGCGGCTGACCTGCGACAAGCTGGAGGCAATGTTCTCCACCAGCCGGACGCGCCCTTCCTCGCCCATTACCCGGTAGAGTGCGCCTGCCTGCCTGTAGTCGTCATCCTCGCGATGCAGCTCCGGCAGTTGCGCCGCAGCCAACCCAGTCACCGGCAAGCCAGGATAAAGCGGATCGCCTGTTTCGACTGGAGCGTCGTAGCTGTTCGGTTCGTAGTTCTTCGCCCGGCCGCCGTTGTCGTCAAAACGCATCGCTCCGTCACGTCCGTAGTTCTGCGGACCGCTCTTCACCGCTTTCGGCGCATTTACCTGCAACCGCGTGTGATTGATACCCAGCCGATATCGATGCGCATCGCCGTACGCGAACAGCCGCGCCTGCAACATGCGATCGGGCGAAGGGCCAATTCCCGGAACCATGTCGCCGGGATTGAACGCGGCTTGCTCGGTCTCGGCGAAATAATTTTCCGGTAATCGGTTGAGCACGAGCCGCCCAACTTCGGTGAGAGGGTAGTCGGCGTAGGGCCAGACTTTGGTGACGTCGAACGGGTTGAAGCGGTAACCCGGGGCGTCGCGCTGGGGCATGATCTGCACCTTCAGCGTCCAGGACGGAAATTCGCCCCGCTGGATTGCGTCATACAGCTCCTGATGCAAATAGGCCGGGTTGCGACCGCCGATTTGCTCCGCCTGTTCCGTGGTGAGACACCGGATGCCTTGATTGGTCTTAAAATGGAATTTCACCCATACGCGCTCTCCGCTGGCATTGTTCCACTGGAAGGTGTGAGAGCCGAAGCCGTCCATCTGTCGATAGGAAGCGGGAATGCCGCGGTCACCAAAGAGCCAGGTGAACTGGTGCGTCGCTTCCGGTGAGCGGGCGAAGAAGTCCCAGATGTTGTCTGGCTCCTGGCGATTGGTGAACGGATCGTATTTCTGCGAGTGGATGAAATCGGAAAACTTGATCCCATCCCGGATGAAGAAAATGGGCGTGTTGTTGCCGACCAGATCCCAGTTGCCGTCCTCAGTATAGAATTTGACCGCGAAGCCGCGAGGGTCTCGCGCGGTATCGGCGGCGCCTTTGGACCCCGCCACGGTCGAAAAGCGGACGAACACCTCCGTCCGCTGACCCCTGGCTGAGAACATTTTCATCCGCGTCCATTGCGGCACGTCAGGGTTGGTCACCTCGAAGTAGCCGTGAGCACCGGTGCCCACCGCGTGGACGACCCGCTCGGGAATGCGCTCCCGGTTGAATCGCGCCAGCTTTTCGATCAGATAGTGGTCCTGCAAGAGCACCGGCCCTGACGGGCCGGCGGTCTGCGAGTGCTGGTTGTCGGCGACCGGAGCGCCGGCCTCGGTGGTCAACTGGGATCTACGGCTCATGCTGGCTTCCTCCTTTTTGGGCAAGGCGTCCATCGCCTTCGGTTCGCTGGTAATCTGCGCCGCTGGCGTTAGATAAAGCCAACACATCTTTTCTATCGATTTGATAGATAAAAGCTTTCAGCGATGAAACCGCACAACTTCAGCCTTCGGCAGCTGCAGTACCTGATCGCCGTGGCGGACACGGGGCGGTTCCGCCGCGCCGCCGAGCTGTGTCACGTCTCTCAGCCCGCGCTGAGCGCGCAACTCGCCCAGCTGGAATCCGTGCTCGGGTCCGGGTCTTCGAGCGAGACCGTCGCCGCGTCTTGCCCACTCGGGAAGGCGAAGAGCTGATCGCGCGGGCGCGCAGCTTGCTCACCGAGGCAGACGATCTCATCGCGGCCGCCGCGCAGCTTGGCGATCCGCTGGCCGGCACCGTGCGACTCGGCGTCATCCCCACCATTGCTCCCTATGCGCTGCCCGAGCTGGCGCCTGCGATCCGAAAGAAATTCCCGCGCCTGCGGCTGCTGTGGCGCGAGGAGAAGACCGATGTATTGCTGCGGTCTCTCAACGCTGGCGCACTCGACGGGGCGCTGCTCGCGCTGCGGTCCGACGTAAGGCCCTTCGAGCGCGAGGTGATCGCGAAAGATCCATTCGTGCTCGCCGCTACTCCCGGCCATCCGCTGGCGCGAAAAAACCGGGTCCGCTCCGAGGAGCTCGAAGGCACCACTGTCCTCCTGCTCGAAGATGGCCATTGCTTCCGAGAGCAAGCCCTGGCCCTGTGCCTCAAGCTGGATGCGCACGAGGCCGACTTCCGGGCGACCAGCTTGGCGACGCTGACGCAGATGGTGGTGGGAGGCGCAGGGGTGACGCTGCTTCCCGCGCTCTCCGTACCCACCGAGAATCGAGCTGGAGCGCTGGTGGTTCGAAGCTTTGCCGAGCCGTCACCCAGTCGAACCATTGTCCTGATCTGGCGTCCTCGATCGCCGGCGGCAGGGGCGCTCCGCGAGCTTGCGACAGTGATCCGGAGCGCGTGGCCACGAAACACCCGCGCACATTGACAGCTGTTTCAGAATCGCAGGCATACATGCCTGTGTTCGACCGCAAGCAGTAGAATGCGGACCATGCCGGAAAACGTCAAGCCCGCACTTCACGGCGAGAGCTGTCTGCACTGCGGCGCTAAGTTGGCTGCGCTGTTTCGGTGCATCGCGTGTGGAGCGACCTCCCAGGCGCGGGCCTATCGCGTCGCGCGGGTGATCGCCCAGACGCCACACTCCCGGATGTACCTGGCGGACGATGGCCAGGGCCACAAGGTCGCCCTCAAGGAGCTGATTTTCTCGCTCGTGCCCAGCATCGAGGCGCTCGAGGCTTTCGAGCGCGAGGCGGCTTTCCTGCGCCGGCTGAAACACCCGCAGATCCCGCGGTTCGTCGACAGCTTTCAGCTCGGCGAGGGCGTTCACACGCGTCTGTACCTGGCACAGGAATTCATCGAAGGAGAAAGCTTGGCCGGCCGGATCGAAAAGGGTCCATTGAACGAAGCACAAATTGTCGACATTGGCAGACAAGTATTGAAGATCCTGGTCTATCTCCATGGGCAGGTTCCGAAAACGATACATCGTGATATCAAGCCGCAAAATTTGATCCTTCAGCCAAGCGGCCAAATCGCCTTGGTCGATTTTGGAGCGGCCCGCGATCTCTCGGCCACTCAGACCCATGGCTCCACTCTGGTGGGAACCTTCGGTTACATGCCTCCGGAACAACTGGGTGGCACGGTGGACCAGACAAGCGACTTGTACGCGCTGGGAGCTTCGCTGCTCCATGCGGCAACCGGCAAGCGGCCGGATGTCTGGATCCGCGACGGAATCGCCCCGGACCTTTCGAGGGCGAAGCTCCCTCTGTCCCGCTCGAGCCGGCGATGGTTGCTCAAGCTCGCCGAACCGAGGCGCTCCGCGCGCCACCAGTCGGCGGTCGATGCACTGCGGGAGATAGATGATACAAGCCGCGGAAAACGCCGAGCGGCATTGGCAGCGCTGGCGCTTGGGGCCATCTTCGCCATCGGCGGTGCCTGGATGATCCTGCGATCCATGGCCGATGCAATTTCTCCGGCCTTCGAGCGCGGGAACACCCAGCGTCTTCTGACCGAGAGCATCGAGCGGCGGCTCGAAGGGGCGGCGCCGAGCAGCGTCGGGAGCGAGCCGAGACCGGGCGAGCCGATTACGGCAAGCGATCCCCTGGAACAGGAGGCGCTCCGGCAACTGCGCGCGCTCTTTGTCGCGGAAATGGCCTATTTCGCCGAGAAGGACACCTACAGCGACGAGATGCGAGCGATTGGCTTTGAGCCGGATCCCTGGTGTCCGGATGGCGCTCGGCGGCAGATAAAGAAAAGCGGCGCCAAGAACGAGGCGATCGGCTGCCACTTCATTTATTCGGTTGAGCTCGACGGCAGCGGACCGGGCGGAAAATTTGTCTTGTACGCGCGCGGCGCCGCAGCTCCAGCGCTTGGATTGAATTACAGCGTCAGGTCTGACGGCGAGAACCGCGGGATTCCGCAGAAGGTGGCGGGGCACCAGTAAGCCTGGGCGAGCGGAAGTGGTCGCGAATTGTCACTCCGCGTGGCAACCCCCGCCGGCCGGCTCGTCACCAGCCGGGGCCGACCTGTCCCGAGGCCGTTGAGCCGGTTGCGTCGTCCACTATTTTGCGCCGCGCCATGAAGCAGCGGATCCATCAAGTAAAACGAAGGAGGAGATACGATGAAGCGAAACCTCGTTTTGACGCTCTCATTGTCGGTAGCAGCTTGGCTGGTGTTCGCGCCGTCGGCGGTGGCGGGCCAACAAACTCTAAGCGCGAGTGAAAAATCTTACCGCGAGGCGCGCAAGGTGCTGGATGCGGGGATTCAGGCAGTGGGAGGGCTCCAGGCCTTGCGAGAGGTGAAGGATGTCACTCGCAATGGCAGTGGAACCGCGTACAACCAGGGTCAAAGTCTCAAGCCCGGTGCACCGTACACGACGCGCCCGGTGAAGATGACGACGATCACGGATTTGGCCGGCAAGCGGAATCACCTCGAGCTGACCACGGCATTTCAGGGTGGATTGGACGTGCGGATTCTGGGAGTGCTCAAGGGCGATACAGTATCAAGTGTCAATCTGATCACGAATGTCGTCACTCCCTTGCCCACCGCAGTGAGCACGCAAAAGACAGTCTTGCGTCGGGACCCCGCGGCCCTTCTGCTGACGGCTTTGAGCCGAGCTGACACGCTCCGCTCTTTGGGAGGTGGCGCGATCACCTTCGCGGATTCCGATGGATCCCAGCTCGCTCTCTATTTCGATCCGCAAACACGCTTGCTCACCAAGTATGAAACCCTGGGCGACAACCCGGTCCTTGGAGACACACTGACAGAATTTGTCTTTTCGGACTATCGGCGCGTCGGCGATGCGAAGCTACCATTCCGGGTGATCAATCGAACGGCGGGGGAGCTCGTGCTGGACCTGGAGTACAGCGAAATCCAGGTCAATAGCAATCCGAGCGACAGCGTTTTCGAAGTTCCCTCAGGCGTGGAAAAAGCGGCCGCCACCGGACCAGCGGCCACGGTCGAGATGACCCAGCTCTCGGACGGCGTCTATCTGGCTGGCGGCAGCTCTCACAACAGCTTGGTGGTGGTGTTCAACGATCACGTGCTGCTCGTCGAGGGGCCGCAGAGCGATGAGCGGTCGCAGGCGGTGATGGCCAAGATCGCCGAGGTGGCGCCCGGAAAGCCCATCCGGTATCTGGTTTCCACGCATTACCACTACGATCATGCGAGCGGGATCCGCGGTTACATCGCCGCGGGAGCGACCATCGTTTCGACGGCTGGCGACAGGAGCTTTATCGAGAAGATGGCCGCCACACCGCACACCATCAAGCCAGACAGTTTGTCCCTGAAGCCGCGCAAGCCGGTGATCGAGACGTTTACGAAAAAGAAAGTCTTCAGCGATGGAACCCACATCGTCGAGCTGTACGACGTGGGACCCAATTCCCACGTCACCGAAATTGTCGCCGCTTATCTGCCCAAAGAAAAATTGATCTTTGTCAGCGACCTCTTCTCCATCCCCATCTCTGGCCCGGTCCCCGAAGCGAGCCCCACCACGCGCGAGTTCGCGAGCAAGATAAAGGAGCTCGGCCTCCAGGTGGAGCGAATCGCCCCGGCTCACGGCAGGGTCGGCACCATTGCCGATCTGAACAAGGCGCTCGGCGCACGCGCAGCCGCCAATTAGATTGTTACAAGTGCGCGAGGTCAGCGCCCCGGCCCGCCGTAGCGGGTAGCGCCGAAAGCAGTTCGCAGGATGTCGTAATACGAAGGATTCGTAGCGCCGATGGTCTGGAGATCTCGGTACCAGCAGACCCAGTCCGAAGCGTTCACGTCGCAAAGCGTCTCCATTTTCGCTGCGGCGGGATCCGATGGGAACCGTCCGTTTCCCATCTCGGTGTTCGGCGGAATGCCATTGTGCGTGGCGACTTCGCCAAACCACTGGGTCAAACCATTTTGCCGGTACTCCTGAGTCCATTCCGATCCCGGGAAGTAGCCGAGCCATTGATTATCAAACCAGGCCCACCAATTTCGGTTCCAGAAAACCCAGCCGGAGTACGACTTGCGCCCGATCAGCGCGCTCAGGTCCATTCCCGGGAAATAAGTCGGGCTCTGCTGGACCCAGCCGCAAGCGTCGTAGCAGGTCGGCGTCCATCCAATCCAGTGAAACACAAACAGGTGGGGATTGGCATTTCCGTATTGATTGGTCGACACGTTCCAGCCCACCTCGACGATGTTGCCATCGCCCGGCCCACCCTGCACCGCGATTTCCGCCAGGCTATGCCCGGTTCCGCCGCTCCCATCGTAGAAAGGTCGCTCGATGGTGAAAGTCATTCCGCCGCCGTCCGCGTTCCGACGGTATGAAGCATTGGCGTAGTAGTAGCAGGCTCCGAAATGGGAAATGCCCGCGCATTCCGGCGACCCGGGGCTGTCCGTACCTTGGTTCCCGTCTCCAGCTCCGAGCCCATCAGGCGGCGCCAGCGGGTTGCCCTTCGTGGCGCTGGGGTCGATCCAGGTGGGAGCGGGGACCAGCCCCGGCGGACAGAGCGGATCCTGGAGCACCGGAGGATCAACTTGCACCGGGATCCCTTCGGGGCTGATGATCCTCGGCGGATCGAACGGCGGCCGCGATGCCTCGCCGCGGGGTTGAACGCACTGATAGTCGCCGAACGGACCGCTGAGGATTTCGCCGGCGGACGACGGGTAGCCCAACAAAAGCAGAACGGATATCGACAGCAACGCGGCCACGCGGCCGAAGATGCGAACCATGGAGCCTCCCTCACGTGTGTTGAGATGCGGGCGCCCAGAGCAACAACTGCGCCAGGGCGCGAGCGCAAGGGCACTTCCCTCGTGACCTGATGGCGCGCGGGGGTTTACGTCGGCGATGAAAAAAAACAGTACCGGGCTCGCGGCTCCACGCCAGCGCTGCCCGGTTACCGTGAGGAAACAGCGTGGCAGGAGTTGTAGCCGCAGAGACCACGCTCGCGGCTCACCGGATCCGCGTTCTCCACGCTTCCACAGCGTGTGGTTCCGCTGAATAGACCGAGTCTTCCATCCACATTGAAAAATCGGCGAAAATTCTCGCGCCGTCACTTGACGACTCCTCCAAAGCAAGGGGTTACCAAAATGCGTTTCGCGCGGTGCGCGGGGCTTGCCGTCTGCCTGATCACTTTGCCTGTCAGATCACTGGCGGCCGGGTTTGATCTCGAGCGGCTCGAAATTGACCCATCGGCCGTGGGCTCGCTGATTGTGCAAAGTGGTACCACGTTGCCGGAACATGGATTCCGCTTGGGGCTGGGGGTTCACTACCAGCGCGACCCCCTGGTGGTCGTTGTCGACGGGCAAAACGCCGGCGCAGTGATTCGCAATCGATTCGTGAGCCACCTTTTTGGCGCCTTTGGCTTGACTTCCAGCTTCGAGCTCGAGTTTCAGATACCGATTATCTCCTACCAACGCGGTCAGGACCTCGGGGCGTATTCGCTGACCAGTCTGTCCAGCGCGGGTCTCGCCACGCCTTTCGTGTCGGGCCGGTTGAAGTTGCTGGATCAAGATGTTCACCCGTTTGACTTTGCGGCCGAGTTGGGGGTCGGAGTGCCCATCGGCGGCAAGGATGCGCTCGGCGGCGATGGTCGTCTCTCGGTTCGCCCGCGGATCAGCGCCGGCCGCGACTTCGGAGAGGTTCGAGCTTCAACCGATCTGGGCGTATTGGTTCGACCGAATGAAAGCGTCGGCACGGACAAGCTCGGCAGTCACTTTTCCGCCGACGCCGCGCTCGCGTACACGGGAGCGAGGCTGCGGCCCGAGCTGATCTTTCGCGCCGCTGTTCCGTTCACCACGCTACCCGCGGGATTCGAGTTACTGGGAGGGCTTCGGTACGCGCTGGGCCACCACATCGAGGCATTCGCTCTGGGTGGTCCTGGATTTGGCGAGCTGATCGGAACGCCGAAGGTGCGCGCGATGCTCGGGCTTGCCTTTCTATCCGGGGCGCCGCCCGCGCCGGCCGTGTCCATCTGCTCGCGCGGCCGTCCGCACCGGCCGGAAGACTGTCCCGACCTCGACGACGATGGCGATGGAATTCTGAACAAGGACGATCAATGTCCGCTCCAGAAGGGAGTGGTCGAGTATCACGGCTGCCCGATACCGGATCGCGATCACGATGGCGTGCCGGATGCCGAGGACCGTTGTCCGGATGAGCCGGGACCCAAGGAGCGCGCCGGTTGTCCATTCCGCGACCGCGATGGGCATGGCGTGGAAGACGCGCTTGACCGGTGCCCGGATGTACCGGGACCGGCGGAGAACCAAGGCTGTCCGATCAAGGACCGCGATGGGGACGGCGTTCCAGATGATGTCGACAACTGTCCCGATACTCCGGGACCGGCGAGCAATCAAGGCTGCCCGATTGAAAACAAACAAGCGGTGGTCATCACGCGTGAGCGGCTTGTCATCAAAGACAAGATTTACTTCGACTCCGGCAGGGCGACCATTCAAAAGAAGTCGTACGGCCTGCTCAAACAGGTCGCCGGTGTCCTTCTCAGCCACCCCGATCTTCCGCTGATTCGAATCGAGGGACACACCGACGACAGGGGAGGCGCGGCATTCAATCTGAAGCTTTCACAAGATCGAGCCAAAGCGGTCCGCGCCTTTTTGATAACGAATGGCGTGGCTCCGGAGAAGCTGGAAGCGCTCGGCTACGGATTGACGCAGCCGATCGACTCCAATCGGACCGCGTCCGGCCGCGCCAATAACCGCAGAGTTGAATTCACCATCGTCAGTCCCGAGCCGGGGGCTGTGGAATCGCCGTCGACCATGACTCGTCAAAAGCCGGCCGGTGAAGAGGACAAGCGATGAAGAAAGCAATCCGTACCAATTGCCGTTCGGAGGGCGCAGTCCGCGCTGCGCTCTCGCTCGCCATCCTCGGCTCCTTGGCACTGCCGAATCCAGGGTTCGCGTCGCCCGACACCTTCGGACTGGGCGATGGACATACCGGGTCAGTCACTCTGGTTGCCAACGGACCTGTGAATCAATACATCGCCTTGAGCGCGCCCGCCGCTACCGGCGATACATCAGTAACGGTTGCCGATACAACAGGTTACGTCGCAGGCGACCTGGTGATGATCCTGCAGACGACCGGCATTGTCCCTTCTTTGCCATCCGGGGATGGAACCGGCGGGGCGGTCGACATCTCCACTAATCCGGTGGGCACCTTCGAGTTCGCCAGGGTCCTGTCCGTGGTTGGAACGGTCAACGGGACCCTGAATCTGACCTCGGGGCTTGTAAACAATTTTGCCGCGAACGTTACACAAGTCATTCAGGTCCCTGAGTATACGGACCTGGATATCAACGGGATGACAATCGATGCCCCGGCATGGAACGGATCGGTGGGTGGAGTGGTCGTGTTTTTCGCCACCGGAACCGTCACCAACAGCGGCGCAATCGACGTGTCCGGCCTGGGTTTCCGCGGAGGCGTGTTCGTCAATGAACCTGCGGGCACCATGGGCTGCACCAGTCTCGATCAGGCACCGAACCGGGGCGCGCAGAAAGGCGAAGGGATTCAAGTCGACCGGTACGGTCTCAGCGGTACCAATTTTACGGGCTATGGCGTCGTCAGCAATGGGGCCGGCGGTGGTATTTGCCACAACTCTGGCGGCGGCGGAGGCGGAAACGGAGGACTCGGTGGGAATGGCGGAAATACCTGGATTGGAGATGGCGCGCGCCCCTACGGAGGCCGAGGCGGTCGCCAGCTAGTCTATTCGCAATTCGACCATATGTCTGTCGGCGGTGGGGCGGGATCGGGACACGGCAATAACAGCGTTGCTACAAATGGAGGCGCTGGTGGAGGCGCGATTTACATCCGCGCCGGAACCTTCACCGGAACCGGATCGATTGTTGCGGACGGACAAAGCGGCGCTAACACGCCAGGCGGCCCGGTTGGTGGCAATGATGCCGCGGGAGGCGGCGGGGCGGGAGGCACCATCGCCGTTCGCGTTAGCAACTCGCTCGATTGCACCGCTGTTTCGGCGCAGGGAGGCAACGGCGGATCGGTCACGTTTAACACTGGAGGTCAACGAGAGCACGGACCCGGGGGTGGAGGTGGCGGAGGAAGGATTTTGCTGCAGTCATCCAACATCGAGGCGAGCCCCAGCGATTGCCCAGCGAACGTCGCCAGCGGAGTGGCGGGGACGACACACCAGAGTAGTACGGGCAATCCAATCAACTACGGTGCCACCCCGGCTTCGTCGACCGGAAGTTATGTCGGCATCATAACCGTGCCATCTGGAGGCGGGTTCGTTCCGGTGCTTCCGGCGCCGGTGATCACTTCTCCGACTGACAGTTCGTTTACCAATAACAATCGACCGCCGATTTCCGGGACGGACGCGCAAGCGAATTCACAGGTGGTTGTCTACATCGATGGAACAGTGGCTTGCACTTCAGCGGTCGCGGCGGGCGCGTGGTCGTGCAGCCGGTCCGCCGCGCTTGCAGAGGGAACGCACTCGGTGTCTGCAGTCACGGTTTATCAGGGGACTCAGAGCGCCTCGAGCACCGTTGTCACCTTCACGGTCAAGACCATCCCGCCTCCGGCCCCCGTGATCACGGCCCCGCTGAATAACTCATTCACCAACAACAACCGGCCGCCCATCGAAGGAAATGCCGAAGCATTCTCGACCGTCGTGGTCAGGGACTCGGGAGGAAACCCGATTTGCTCCGGGACGACCTCGGTTGCCGGCGCATGGACATGCACGCCGGCATCCGCGTTGCCCGATGCCACCTATGTGATCGCTGCACGAGCGACCGACCGTGCGGGTAACACCGGGCCCGCCTCGGCCGCGGTGACCTTTACGGTGAAAACAGTCCCACCGCCCGCGCCGGTGATAACCAGCCCACCGAACAATTCATTCACCAACAACAATCGGCCGCCGATTTCAGGAACTGCCGAAGCATTCTCTATCGTTGTCGTCAGGGATTCGGGCGCGAACTTGATTTGTTCCGGGACAACCTCCGGCGCCGGTGCTTGGACGTGCACGCCAGCATCCGGACTGGCGGAAGCGACCTATGTGATCAGCGCTCGCGCAACGGACCGGGCGGGTAATACCGGCCCGGCGTCGACGACTGTCACGTTCACCGTGAAGACAACCCCGCCGCCGGCCCCGGTGATCTCAGGTCCGCCGAATAATTCATTCACCACCAACAATCGCCCCACCATTTCCGGGACCGCGGAGCCATTCTCCACCGTCACCGTTAAAGAGTCGAACGGAAATACCATTTGCTCCGGGACGACGACGGTCGGGGGCACATGGTCGTGCACGCCCGCCTCGGCGCTGCCCGACGCAACCTACGTGATTACTGCCAGGGCAACCGACCGCGCGAACAACACCGGGCCTGCGTCGAATGCGGTGACCTTCACCGTGAAAGCAAATTCGCCGCCTGCTCCGGTAATCAGCGCGCCCCTGAATAACTCCGTCTCGGCCAACAACCGCCCCACCATTTCAGGCTCCGCGGAGCCGTTTTCCACGGTGACCGTGAGGAATGGCTCAGGGGCCGTCGTTTGCTCGGGCGTTACCTCGAGCTCCGGTGCCTGGAGTTGCACACCGACCACGGCGTTGGCGGATGGCCTCTACACGATAACGGCTCAGGCGACGGACCGCGCCAACAACGTCAGTCCATCATCGACGGCGGTAACGTTCAGGGTAGACACGAGCCCGCCCGCGGCGCCGGTGATCTCCGGGCCAGCCAATAACTCCTATGTTCTCGTGAGCCGTCCTCCGATTAGTGGGACGGCGGTTCCCGGAGCGACCGTGAACGTGAGCGTGGATGGCGTGGTGGTCTGTTCGGCAATGGCAGACGCGGCAGGGAATTGGTCCTGTGTTCCAACCACGCCCTTGTCGAATGGATCGCATACGGTGGTTGCCACGGCGACTTCGTCCACTGGGCGAACGGGTCCGGCATCGACACCGGTATCGTTCAACGTGAACACACTCGCGCCAGCCGTGCCGGCGATCACGGGTCCTTCGGATGGATCAACGACCAATCAAAATCCGACGACGATCTCCGGGACCGCTGAGCCGGGGTCGACGGTGAATGTGTCCGTGGATGGCAATCCCGCTTGTACCGCGACGGCGGACGCGAACGGGAATTGGACCTGTACGCCGGGCAGTCCGCTCGCGCCCGGGCAGCATGTGGTGACCGCCACCGCGACCAATTCGAACGGGACCAGCGGACCGACGTCTTCTGGATTCACGCTCGAATCCGACCACACGCTGCGTTATCGCGGCAGTGGCTTCGGCTGCAATGCAAGTGGCGGTGAATTCCCCGTCGTGGCATTGTTTGCGATTTTGGCGCTGACGCTGCTGAGAAGTCGCAGCCCGAAGCGCGTACCACAAAGAAGTAGGAGTGCTCGCCGGCGGTAGGCGCGTGGCGAGATAGCCCAAGTCGACTATCGAGCTTCGGGATTAGCACAATGGCCGATCTTGTGCTCCAGAGCCTCCAGACGTGCCTTGAGCGCCTCAATCTCTTCCTTTTGTTCGATCGTCCGTTTTTCCAACGCCTGCGCTGCCACCATCAAGATGCCCTCCATATCGGTTGAGGTGATGGTGATGGGGGTTCCAATTATTCCGATAGCGTCGTGGCCGAAGGCGGCGAAGAAGTCCTGGGCCGCCGGGCCGTAATGGCGGAACTGCTTCGGGTCCTGGCCAATAAAATTCCAACTCTTGAGGGTCAACCCGCCGATCTTGGTGAGGACCTCTTCACCATCCACGGGCTGGAAATTCTCCTTCTTGTTGCGATCGGAGCTGGCAGTAAAGCCCACCTGCCCTTCGATGACCGTGACTGCATCGTTGCCCAGACGAATTTTGTTGCTCGCATCGACGATGGCCCCGGCACCGACCGCCGTCGCATTGTTCAAGTGGTCGGTGGAAACATTGGCCGTATACCCGATGGCCGTGTTGTTACTTCCGGTCATGTTGCCAGAGAGCGCATACGGCCCGATTGCCGTATTGTTGCTGCCGATCCAGTTTAGGTGCAGTGCCCTGTAGCCCATGCCGGTGTTGAAGCTGCCGGTGAAACTGGCCAACATCGCTTCTGTCCCGACGGCGGTATTCTTGTTTCCGATCGAGTTACCGCCCAACGCATCGACTCCAAGGGCCGTGTTCTCGTTGCCAGTGGTGTTGCCGTACAGGGCACCGAGTCCAGTGGCAGTGTTGAAGTCGCCGGCGAAGTTGTTACCCAGCGCGAATACACCGGTGGCCGTGTTACCGCTGCCGGTCGTGTTGACCAGCATCGCCGCTTCCCCTGTAGCGGTGTTACTGCCGCCGACAGTGTTGTTTTGGAGTGCACTGAAACCTGTGGCGGTGTTGGCACCGCCGGTAGTGTTACCGCGGAGGGCATTAACGCCGGCCGCCGTGTTCTCGTAGCCGCTGGTATTGCTGGACAGCGCAAGATCCCCGTTGGCGGTGTTCAGGCCTCCGGTCATCGTTAGATTGCCAGCATTGGTTCCCAGGAAAGTATTGCGGAAGCCGAAATTGTGTATGAAGGGAACGCCATTCTTCACAATGTTGCCCGCTGTCTCCGTGGAATTTACCATCATCAGATTGCCGGGGACTTCAAGGTCCTGCGCATCCGCAGCTAGAAGCGGTAGGCCAAGAAGTACAACAGAAAACCTAAACGCGTTCGTTCTCATGTCACCGCCTCTTTGTCTGTGCAGCCCATTTGAGGTTTGAGCAGGTGCGAGACCACTCGGTGGTCGAGCAACACCACGGCTTGAAAGTCCCTCCGGTAAAGCTCATTCAAGGCAGCCGAGAGGATAGCGCAGGCCTCGTCGGAGCTCGTGATTCCCGATCAGGCAATGAGAAACTCTTTTTCGAGCGCTTCTGCCGAAGTGATCCAACAAGCTTACAATTCACCGGGGAATTGATACGCGAAGTCTCGCCAATTTCGAACCATCGCCCGCCCGGGTGCGCAGTTCGACCCAAAGACTTCGTCGCGTCGCGGCTTCCGGACGCGGGAGGCTTGCTCCACCGCCTAGATGTCCAGCTCCATGAGATCTGGCAGCTCAATTGTCGACCTTCTTCGGAGCGGCAAAGACGATCGGTGTTGCTTCGGCTTGGGTAAATTCCTCTTCGTTCAGAATGCTCCAATCCCTCATCTTGACCAGCAATTCGTGAACTCTTTTCTCCCAGATCTCACTCAGCGCGCCCTGCCGGTAGTACACGTGATACTTGATTGGGTTTGGGATGATGCTGGCCAAGAATGCCGCCTCCTTTGGAGTGATTTCACCGACCTCGCGACCAAAGTAGTGCTGGGCGGCCTGGCCTACGCCGTAAATTTCGGGTCCCCATTCGATGATGTTCAGATAGATTTCCAGAATTCGTGATTTGGGAAGCGATGCTTCGAGAGTGAGGGTGGCGATGGCCTCTCGAATTTTGCGCGCATAGGTTTTCTCTCGAGAGAAATACAGGTTCTTCGCCAGCTGCTGCGTAATGGTAGATGCTCCGCGAAATCGCTTTTCTTCCGCCGCCTCCACCAGGCTGTCTTTGATTTCCTGAAAGTCGAATCCCCGGTGGTTCCAAAAACCTGCGTCCTCACTCAAGACCACCGCAGCCACGAGAAAGGGAGGGATTTGCCCCAGGATCACGTAGGTGGGGTTTTTGGCCCCGACGACAACGGTTGGACCCTGGCCGTTTTCTCGGGCAGGCCGGTATTCGAATGAATTCATCAAAGGCACGGAGGAGCTCTGCACCGGACGCAAGCTGGTGAGATCCAGCTTAGCCGTCAACTCCAACCTCCCGGCGTCAAGCGCAGGCCCTTTGAGCCCGAATTGCGCACTGACAACACCGGTCATTGCCGGTATCTCGTCGCCGGGCGAGAGCCGAGCAGGTAGAGCGCGAAGTAACCGCGGGAAGTCTAGTTTGTGAATCGCGGCCTCGAGATCAACATTGTGTTCGGGCCCCAGATCCAGTCGTCCGGTCATCTCCAGGGGAAGAGGCGCATAGCCTGAAATTCCCACCTCTGTCCCGGTGAGCCGAATTTGGCTCCCGTCCCAATCGACGGTTGCCCGACCGCTCAAGTCCAGCGGGCCAATGGTCTTGGAATCCAGCCGATCTCCCTCGAGCTGAAGCTTCTGCATTCTCACGATCGATGTAGTCGTCCCACGGCGAAAATTCTGATCGGCATCCACCTTGAGGTCGACGAGCAGCTCCCCGTCCTTGACGCTGAATGGCAGGTCCTCATACCGGTCCACCATCTGATCGAGATGGGGTGCATCCAGATTCATCTTCAGCTTCAGCGTTCCAGCGCTGTCTCGTTCAGTGTCAAACTCAGAGTGTCCATCTTTCCCGAATCGGAGATCTCCTTTGATCCTCCAATCGGTTGCAGATCGACGCACGCCAAATCTTCCGGATAGAGGGTCGAAGGCGCGCAAGAGTTTCTGCAACCCCGGCCGAGCAGTCCGGATCTGGACTTCATTTGCCCGGATGCTGATGTCCAGTACGGCTCGGTTCCCAGATTGATTCGGCACATGCAAGTCTTCACGGGGGTTGTCTAAAAGACGCTTGAATGCCTCCCGGGCGCGATCCAGGTCTATGTCCACTTTGTCCAATGTTATTGCTGCGGGCTCGACCCGTCCGATCAGAAGGCGGCGATACGCCGGTCTGACTGTTACCGACGCCACGCTGAAGATGGGCCCCTTTTCGCCTACGACAGTGAGCGGCCCGGCTTTCACTCGGCCAATCCAGTCCACCGAGAAACGATCCCCGAGCTCAACCTCGCCGAGTTGGGCGACAAGATTTTTCTCGATGCGCGAAAGTGCCCAAGCTCGAACGTAGCCACTGTTCAGGTAGAGGTGCAGTGCGACGAAAAGGAACAGGGCGAAAAAGCCCAGGCCGGCGAGTCGCCATTTCCATCGCCTTAACGTCATTCGTCTCTTTAGCTGTAGAACGAAACGTTGGCAAGGGAAGCGATGGCCGTATCTGCTGGTGCCCATTTACGCCTTGATGCGCCTCGTTCCGAGTACGCGCGAATCGGCGCGGCGATTGGGGCTGGTGACGCTGGCCCAGATGGTCGCGGCGCTGACCGAAGCCGTCGAGCATCCGCCGGAGGGCGTGCGGGTCCTGTCGGTGCCGAACATCTGGCACGCGGGTCGCGCAATCCAGCAACACTCCGCCAGCTACAGTCGTCGCGCTGCCCTCGAAGGTCGTAGTCTGCCCGTCGACCGTGGTTTCAATTATTAAAATAGATTCAATACGTGAAATGAGTGGTTCAAATGTTGAAAGCTGTTCGTATCGATGACGCTTTTTCTTGACCGGCAGAGCCCAAGCGATCTTGTATCGGCGGGTCGATTCCATCAATTGGGGAAGTGATGAGAAGCATGATCGCCAGAATCGCGCCGGCCTCGATGAGCCAGCTGGCATTGATCGGTCTTCTCGCGGTCGGCCCAGCGCAGGCGGATCCAACCGACGATGCCACGGAGTACTCTCCCAGCTACAACGTGCAGAACAGGACGAGCAGGCCCTTGGATCAGGTGTACGGGACCTATCTCGATTCCTCGGACGGCACCCTGATCACCTGGACCAACGTCTGCGCGGGCGAGGAGCGCACAGAGCTGCGTTGGCAAACCTGGCCAGGGCAAGATCGAACAAACATCCTGGATTACGACATGATGTTCGACTCCGATACGCAACGGACGGCTGTCTCTCAGATCAAGAGCAACACCGGCGGCGAGCCCGTCTATCTCCAGGTGACGGTACCCGGTACCATCCGCAACGACAACGAGCGCACTCCCCTGGTCGAGGGGATTGATGGCGAATGGCATCACTGGACCATTCTCTTTGATCCCCCCACGGGTCACGGCGAGATTTGGTATGACTATGCGCTGATCAGGAGCGTCGAGCGTCCCACCGCTTCACGTGATTGGTACTTCAAGAACGGAACGTACAATAACGGTCTTCCGTCCGGTCATTGTTCCACTGCTTATTTCGCAAACTTCAGACATTTTTTTCGCTAGAGAGGTTGGCCATCTGCCTTGGTTGCAATGAGAGGCAATCCATGCCCAGCCTAAATCGCCCGAGGCCGGGGCGGCTTTGGCTGATATCGAGAAAACGCTCGGCTCGGTGCCCGGCTTCTTCCGAGCTTTCCCGGAGGAGCGAATCGCCGGGGGCATGGGACGAATTCAAGAGCGTGCAGCTCAACCCCAACAGCGCGCTACCCAACAAGTACAAGGAGCTGATCGGCCTGGGGCTGGCTGCTCAGATTCCCTGTGGGTACTGCAGCTACTTCCATACCAAAGGAGCACAGGCAAATGGGGCGACCGAGAGGGAGATCAAGGAGGCGGCGGTCGCGCAATCGTCGCGAAGTAGGTTGATGCCCGGCGCGCCGAGAGATAGGTTTGGTCAATTGATTGTATTTCGGCGCGTCTTCGCCGACGCGCTTTCACGGGAGGTATGCCATGGCAACAACAAGCAAAGAAGCAATGAAAGCGGGTACCGGAGCAGCGGGGAAGTCTCGGAAAGTTGCCGATTGCAGACTTTTTCCGAGCGAGAAGGGCTGCAGTCTGACCATCGCCGGGACGGAGGAGGAAGTGCTCGAGGTAGCCGTCCAGCACGCCGTTGCCAGCCACGGCCACAAGAACACGCCCGAGCTCCGAAGTCAGATCCGATCGATGCTCAAAGACGAGCGCTGAGAACGGTTGAACGTTGGACGGTCGCCGAATGGCCGGGATCGAATGGCGAGTGATGTCTGCGATCCGTTCGTAGCTAACCGAGCTGGTCGACGCGGTCCGACCGATCCCGCGCAGATCGCCTATCGCCCCTGAGCACGCGGTGATATCTGCGCCTTCGGACCGCGCATGAAATCGCCAATTGCCCTGATCGGCGTGCTCCTTGCCGCCGCGCCGGAGACGGCGTTCGCGCAGGCGAACGAGCGCGCAGTCGAGCCATTCGCGCTCACGATTACCGGCGGAGTGAGCCTCGGCGCCTACGAGGCAGGATTGAACTGGGCATTGGTGACCTTCTTCAAGAGGGCCAATGCCTTCGAAAGTGAGGCCGGTCTACCCCGGCCCCGACTCCTCGCCGTCGCCGGGGCATCCGCGGGAAGTATCAACGCTCTTCTCGCCGCTGCCGTCTGGTGCCAACGGCTCAACGAGTCGGAGGATTCCACGGTAGATCACAATCTGCTGCGGGACACGTGGATCCCGGTCGGGTTCGACCAACTCCTTCCAGATAATCCGTCCGGCTACTTGAGGGAAGATGCGTTGCTCTCGCGCCGCGGGCTAATCGCCGAGCTGGAGAACGTCCGGCGGAAGATCTTCGATCGACAGGGCGACTACGCCTTTGTTCCCGGCTGCCAGATTCCCGTCGGGTTCACGGTGACGCGCACCGCGCCCCGGGAGACACAAATCGGAGGCCTGAGCACGCTGACGCAGCGATTTGTCATTCCCCTCGTTTTTGAAGTCACGCCCGCCGGCTGGGTTCGGCTTCGTCCCCAGACTCTTCTGTCCGATCGAGATTCCTCCGACTACCTGCTCCGTCTGGCCGAAAGTCGAGAGGACTCTGGGGAAACCTCGGTGTCCGGCGAACAGGTGAGCCAGGCGATCCTCGCCTCGGGCGCCTTTCCCATCGCGTTCAGCCCGCGCCAGTTCTGTACATGCGAGGCGACCTGCCCCGAGGAACGCGTGGTTTCCAACGGGAGATGTCGGGGCATCGATTCCGCCCATCCCCTGGACGGCTTGACCTGCGCCGGCCTCTCGTCTTCGGAACGGAATCTCAAATTGTGCCGTTGGGAGTATGTCGACGGGGGCATCTTCGACAATGGACCGCTGGGGCTTGCCATCGACCAGGTGGAGTCATGGCAGTCCCCAACTCTGCTCCACCCGGTTCGCTACGGCTTCGTGGATCCGGACGTCCGCCGATCCCAGTCCTCTGGGAGCAAGCAGAGCACCCCCGGGTCTCAGCGCGGTCTTGCCGGCAGTCTGCAGCTGCTCGGAAATCTTATTTCCACGTCGCGAAACGTCGACCTGGCGCGAGTCATCAAGGCGAAAAACTGGAATCGGACAACCGAGACACTCCTGCGAGAGCTCGCGGTGACGCTGTCGCAGTTTGTCTTTGTCTACGACTTGCTTCAAAGGCTGGCGGATGAGAAGCAGATCGGCGACGACGATAGCGTGCCGCCCAAGTCCGTGGAGGGGCTCGGCGATCGAGCGCGGCTGGGCCGCCTTCTTTATGAGTGCTTTGAGCAGCTTCAGGATGTCCGCCGCATCCAGCGCAATCTGGCGCTGCTGTCCCGCTGTGCCAACCGCGCTCAAGAGCTGCAGACGAGCCGCAGACCGGGGGATACCCCGGAGAAATCTCGCGTTCCGGAGCCTCTTTCCGCTGTTGAGGTGACAACCCTCGCGCGATGGCTGGGCGTATTCAGTGGCGTCGGAGGCAGCACGCCAGACACGCTCAGCGCAATCCCCCCAGTTCGTCAGAGCGCAGTACCGGAGCGCGCGCGCCAGGAGCATTTTACAAACGCCGTAAAGTTGGCGGCAGTTGGTTTTGATTATCTCGCCCGCGAATTGCCGCGTGTCGCGCGCAGCCAAATTCCGGAAGACAAAATCCGCGAATTCAGGGACGGGCTTCTGGGCGCGATGGCAGTTGGCGAGCGGCTCTCTGTCAGCACCAAACAGCTGGCGAATGCGATTCTGATCGAATACCTGACCCGCGTGGGGCACGGTTCCGGTGCATTCTCCGCGAAAGCGGTCGCGGCGCTCGAAGCGAGTCGAGGATTGGGGCGCGGCGAGCTGTTCGATGCGGAGACGTTGGCGCCGGTAATGGAGAGCCTTCGCGCCGCCGCCGCGGGTTCACCGATCGACCAGGAACAGAAGCAGCTTGGGGCGTGGCTGCGGCAGGGCGAGCACCTCGAGAAATTGCGGCCCTTGCTCCAACAACTCGCCTCAAAGGTTTCGACCCTGGTCCAGAGCACAAGCGAGCTGCAGCAGCAAAGCGGCGGGGAGCGCGAGCTGCTGACCACCACCCGATTTGCGCCGCTGGCCGGATCGCAGCTCCTCAACTTTGCCGCTTTTCTCGATCGCCCTCTGCGGGAATTCGACTACTACGCTGGCGTCTACGACGCGGTCCACGAGTTGGCAGACAGGCTATGCGCTGGTCAGGACCCGTTCCTGTTCAATTTGCCTTCCCCGACCTGGCGCCTGGATGCTCCCAATGAGCTGGATCCGAAATCCATTGCGACGCAGCGCTGTATGGGAGCAGGAATGAGCCGGATCGCCGATGCGCTTCGGCTCAGAGATTCAGCGAAGGCTCGACGGATCGTCGGCGCGCTCGCCTCCGCGGAGCTGGCGGTCGGCCTGGGCGACCAGGCCGCTGCCGAGCGCCTCCTGGGAGAGAACGAGTGGCTGTGGTTGCGCGACTTCTCGGTGGTCGGTGGACGCGATTCGCTGAGAGTCGTCTTGGAGACGCTCCTTTCGCGAAGAGAGCCCTGTAGCAAGGATTCGAAACAATCGCTGTGTATCGCGGAGATGTCATTCGACGACTTTATTGCTGCACTGAAGGTGCGCGGGTACCAACCAGAAGAAACCAACATGCGCCTGGTGCTCGACGATCCGGACCGCTTTTGGAACGGCACGCTCAAGAAGTTGGCGGATCGGTCGGCGGTGATCGAGCTGAGCAGAACCGATCCCACCTCTTCACTCAAGGAAACGGTGCTCTTCGGCCTTGGCGCGGGTGAGCTCTGGACGCGCCGCGCGCTGGGGAAATCCAGTCCTCCGCGGCTGGTCGTCGATCCGTCCTCGTTGCCCGCCCAGCCGCTACCTTACGCGCGCGAGTGGACTGTGACCGCCGCCCACCTGATTCCGTATCGGATCGCGCTCGATGTTTCGCGAGGAGGCGTGGCGGTTGCCTGGCTCGAGCCCGAGTTGTTGCTCACCCGCAGCCTGTCGATCGTCTCGATTATCGAGCCGGTGGATTTTGAAAGTCAGGGCGGACGCTTTTCGAGCACAATCGGGGCGCTCCCCAGCGTGCACTGGGCGGGCATCTCGCTCGGCGCTGGCCCGCGCTTCTCGCTTCACTGGCCCACGAGCAAGGGAACCGATCTCGGCCTGGAGGCGCGGTTTTCGGTTTTGCAGGACCGATTCTCAATCGGCATGGGCGTGCGCCAGATTGAAGGTGCGGATCTGCTCCGCAACTGGTTCGTGTTCCTGGCGGTCAGCGACGTGAACGGGATGATCTATTGGCTGGGGCCGTGGAAGAGCAAGCCGCCATAGAGACCGGTTCTTATACATGTCTGTCTTTTACGAGAAAGCGAGGAGCATTCGATGAGTAATTCAGGAGCAAGTACGGAACCCGCTGATGCGGGAGTCGTAGTCGTTCGAGGGAACGCAGCAGGATTCGCGCAGGAGATCGTCGCTGGTGGTCACCACCTGACCGCGGACGAGCCCGCTTCCATGGGCGGAACGGAGAGCGGGCCTTCCCCCTATGAGCTTCTGCTCGCGGCGCTCGGTGCTTGTACGTCCATGACGGTTGCGCTTTACGCTCGACGGAGGGAGTGGCCTCTTGAGGAAGTTTCGGTCCGGATGCGGCACGCGAAGATTCACGCCGAGGACTGCGCCGACTGCGAAACGAAGGAGGGCATGCTCGACCGCGTCGAGAGCGAAATCGAGCTGACCGGCAATCTGAGTGAGGAGCAGCGCGCGAAGCTGCTGGAGATCGCAAAGAAGTGCCCGGTTCGCCGGACATTGACGTCAGAGATCGACGTCCGGACGAAGCTGGCGTGATCTACCGCGACAGGCTGTTCCGACTTCGCACTTTGTGAAGTGGCCGAGCGCTGCTTCTGTTGGGCCGAACTTTCTTGCTGGACCATCACGCCATCATCGAGATGACACTACGCTCATCTGGCTGCTCCATCTGGAAAAGCGTCTGACAAGTCGCGTTTTCATCTGCTATTTATCAACTGAGCAAACGGCCGATCTCGATTCTCGAATGCCTGACGCAGAGAGACATAGTTGCCGATGTTAGCGCGTTGGATGATTGAAAACCTAAAGGCCTGCGGGGCGGAAGGGTTCGCGGACCCGCGCGAGAATGTCGGAAGATGTTTGCAATGTTCCGACAGCTCCGCGTGTTTTCGATGCCGTCAAAGGGCGCGTACTTGCTGTCAGCCGAGTGATCTCGGGGCGGTGCTGGATTTCCGCAGGTCAAGCCGTTTGCGTGCTCGTGCGAGCCAGCGGCGCGTTTTAGGAGCGATTTCGAGTTGTCGGAAGAACAGCACGACCTTCCGACCTTTACGCGTTCTGCTCCGAACCCCCGGCCCCGGGTGGGGGTCAAGACCTTTCGCGGACCAAACCCCGAAGCGGCGGCTGTACGCCACGGCAGGAGTTCCGCGGCCCGTTCGCCTAAACGGCCGTTCGTGTTTTCGATCGAGACAATTAGGACGGTTTTGCCAATGCTTCCGGCGAAGGGTACGTCATTTGGTGCCGCGCGGCACCTAATTGTCACACACTTCCCATGTTCGGAGTGCCTCGTAGATATCAGCATCACGCTGAGTAGCCGTCTGAAACATGCGCATGTTGCAGGCGTGAGACTATTCGGGAATCACGATCGGTGATTTAGGCGCGCCTTTGGCTGCCCGCGTCTACTTTCCTCGCTTGGCCTCGATCCGGCGGCGGAATTCAGCCGGCTCGAGCCACCGACCCTCTTTCTTTGCCTCCTCCCATACCTCTCGAACGCCGGGTGCCTGCGCGTCCCAGTCCGGCCGGCACTTCATCGATATCGCCCGAAAATCCTGGCGTAGGTCCTCCATCGTGGGCCGGCCCCAAAACCAGTAGCCGTTGTATATCTTATGGATGATCAGCCCCGGCTCGAGGAGGAACGCGTAGGGAATGTACGGCAAATGTTTCTGGTCCGTGTACTCCACCAGATCCAGCTCCCGTTGCCACTGCCTGCCCTCGTCCGACAAGATCGGAAAGTGCGCTTTCAGCGCCTTCTTCGTCTCCAGAACAGTGGCCGGCGGGTCCACGCTGATGGCCACCACTTTTGTGTACGCCACTTCTAATTCTCGTTCGAGCTCCACGAGCCCTTCCAGCTCACGCTGGCACTTCGGTCAAAACCAGCCCCGATAGAAGATCACCGCCATCGGATCGTTGCCCTGGATCACCGACAGGCGATGGATGGTGCCCTCGCCGTCAGGCAGCTCGATGTCTGGAAACTTGGCGCCCACAACGATGTCTGCATTCATGTTTGTTCTCCCTCTGGTCCATCTTTCAGCATCACAAGCGAGCCAGTATCAGCACATGCGAGCGAAGGGTAATTTGCCTCGAGCCGACGCGCCACCCGGAGTGCTCGCACTTGGCGCACAGGGGGGACGTCGTTCCGGGTCCGCCGGCGGTGGAAGTGGCGCGGCGCTCTCGTCGCATCGTCTTCTTACCGCAGCTAACCGGTTCTTACCGCCCGCCAGTTGACAGCGGGCGGCGAGACGGGCACTTGCTCGTTCCCGGGGGGAAATCGACCGAGGAGGTTTTATGGCCAGCCTGCGAAGCGCGGGCACCGCGCTGCTGGCAAGTAGTTTGTTTGCACTGGGCGCCTGCGAAGGAAGGCGAAGCATTTCAGCGCCGGAAAATTCCGATCCCTCGTCTGTTCAACGCGCGCGAGGGCAGGGACTGGTGACGCAGCTCGAAACGACGACGCAGTTTGTCGGTGCCTACCGCGGCTCGGAATTGGAGCTCGAATTCGAAGCCCTTTCTCGCTCGCCGCTGGTGGCTGAGAGCACCATCGTCCTCGACGGCAAGGTCTTTGAGTGGCTCTGGGACGGGGAAAACGGAAGGTTCATGCTGGATGGTCATGACAACCCGCTCACGGAGGACGAACAGACCCTGCTGGCCCAGGCGCTCAACGAGATTGAGACGCCGTTTGTTATCGACCAGGATGAGTCCAGTTTCGGCGGATTTCCGCTGCAGGTGGCTGTTTTCCTCGGTCAGCTGAAGTGGCTTTCGGAGTACACGCCGGACGAGCCCGTGGGCCAGTACGCCAGGGTCGTTCCTCCGATCGACGAAGAGCTGCCGCCCGGCGCGCTCGGGCAAGGGAGCTCTGCCAGGGGCTACAACTACGGCACGGACGTGGAATGGGTTTGGTGGCAGCTCCGCTATCTACCCGCCTGCGCGCCGAGAGGAACGTGGCGAACCGCGTACATCTGTCCGAATGGCCGTTGCAATCAAACTCGCGGCGCGCTGGTGAATGGTACCGGCGGCACCGGACGCTCCTGCGGCGGCAATAACAAATGGAACATTGGCGGAAACAACTGTGGCGACTGGACATGCCAGGGTCAGTGCGGCGTGGGCTGCCAGGCCTGGTGGCACAACGGGACCTACGTCGACTGTTTCGAGCACGACGTCTGCACCGACTGGTTCCCCGATGCCGCCTGCAACCTCGACAAGGCGTTCGCGGCCTGGGCATTCACGGATTCCTACGTCAACATGCGCTGCCGCTAGCTTGAAACTGTTCAAGCTCAGACTTGTGCTTGCGGCCTCGGCCCTGGCTTGCTGTAGCATCGCATCGGCGATTGTCAGCGGCGAACCCGATTCGGCGGATGGTGCGGTGATCGCGCTCGTCCGCCGAACCACCATCTTCTGCTCGGGCGCGCTGATCAGCCCGCGCGTGGTAGTCACTGCCGCGCACTGCTTCGAGGAGGGCAGCGATCCCAAAACGATACAAGTCGTGTTTGGGAACATGGTTACCTTCGACGACCGAGCCGAGCCGGCTTCGATTGTCGACATCCGGCTCCATCCTTCCTTCGAGCGTGCCACCTTCGGGCATGACATCGCTTTGGTACTGCTCGCCAGGGATGCGCCGGTTGCGCCATTTGCTTTTGCACGTGCGCCGCCGTCCCAGGCAATGCTCGATGCTGAGGTCCGGGTGGTTGGTTTTGGCGCCAACGGGTTTTCCGGTCGCACGCGAGAACGAGACAAGCACAGTGGAACGGCCACCATTGCGGCCATCGAGGATCACCAGATTCGTTTTTCCGCTGTTTCGGGGAACGCATGTATCGGTGACTCGGGCGGCCCGGTGCTTTCGAGGCTCGGTGAAACGGAAACAGTGATAGCCATTACTTCGTTTGGAGCGGCCAACTGCAACGGTGGCTTCCACGGCACCCGGCTCGATGCGTATGCCAACCACTTCATCGATTCGTACTTCAGTGAGGCCTCGAGACATGTCGTGGAGCCGGGTGCGCGGTGCTACGCGGATGATAACTGCGCGCTTGGCCGGTGTTTTCGGCCGGAAGATGCTCCACGCCGGGGATATTGCGCTCCGAGCTGCCGCGAAGAATCGGAATGTCCTCGAGGGATGCGCTGCGACGCGCGGACCGGTGCGTGCCTGCACCCCACGCCCAGCCCCGGAGCAATTGGAGCAGCGTGCGAGCTGCCGTGGGATTGTGGTCGCGGGGTCTGTGGGCGCGCGGAGGCATCAGGCCCGTCGCGATGCTCTCTCAGCTGCCTTGGCTCGGATATCGCCTGTCCTGAAAACTTCGCGTGCCGTCCCAACCTCTTTGCTACGGCGGAAACCGCTACCCGGAACGCTTGCTTTCGCAGGTCGGAAATCGTCCATCGGGCGTCAAGACTGACGTCAGGATTGAGCTTTGCAATGGCGATCCTCGGTGGCGTCCTCTGCATCTGGATGTTTCGCGTCAGACGCGCGGCAGCTACCCGGCGAAATGAATCCAGACGGCCAACGGCCACCATGAGCTGAGCACGTGCGCCGTGGCAGCCTGCCAGGCTAACGAGTCTGCGGGATTCGCAGGCGGAAACTTGACCATCTTGACACGCGGTTTCACCGAGCGTATGGCGCGCTTTATGGGGGCCTTTCCGTCGATTCGGCTTGCGACTGCCGGACTCGTGCTTGCCTTCGCCGCTGCGTGCGGCGGCAAAGGAGGCGGCGGTAGCGGCAGCGATGGCGGCGATGGGGGTTCGACGCCGTGCATCTGTTTACCCGACGGCGGATTTCCAGACAGCGGATATCCAGATGGTGGACGCCCAGACGGCGGACCCTGCGTCTGCCCACCGGGTGATGGATCATCGGGTGACGGAGGTCTCCGGCTCTCGTTTGCGCAAGTACTCGAGTCGTTTCACGACCTGGAGCTGACCGGGGAGTTCGGCGATATCACGACGCTGCCGGGCGGCCGAACCGTCAGGGTCGACACGATGGACTATCAGCCTCCGAGAGCTGAATGGCTCTCGCCGAACCAAATCCGCGTTCACAACTTCCCTTCGGCCGGCCCAGGTTCGGCCGGCGACATCCAAGTCATGAACGGCAGTTTGAGGAGCAACATCCTTCAGCTCACCGAATGGCGCGGGCGTTTCACGGTGACCCAATTCGGCCCGATGATTCCGGGGGCAACCGCGAAGATTGTTTTCAACTGGTCGGTGCACATCCGCGCATCGATAAACGGCGCCGCCGCGCGGGAGCTCCCCGGTATCGGTGTAGACGGCACGACCTGCACCTTCGACGCGGACGGTACCTACGACACGCTCGACGGCCGCAGCCATGTGACTTGGGCCCGAAATGGGCCGCCTAACATCCCCTACGACATCTCGTTGACTACCCAGCCCGGCTCTCAGACGATCTATCCCGTGCTCGATCGCGAGCGCAGAGCGCTGCAGATTCGCTTTACCGCGTATGTGACCAATGGCCTTTCGGTCACCGTCTTGGACAGGATGACCGGCAGCATGACGACTCATCAGGAGAACATCTCCTTCAGCGACGGCGTGCGCGACTTCGGGATACAACTCAACCCGAATTGGATCATCCCCGCGGGCATCTATACGCAGCCGATTTCCGGGGTCTTCAGAGTTGAGTGGCCTGACATCGTCCCGAGTTACCCGCCGCGCTGACCCTGCGCTCGTCACGCGATCGACCAACCCCGCAGGAGGGCGCGCGCATCCTCGGCAGCGTGCATGCAACACGGGCTACTTCTGCACGTATTTTACGGTGGCATAATCACCGGAGTCGTCTACGTTGGAACTGGTTCCGGTTACGTAGACATTGCCGCCAGCGTCCAGAGCCATGGCGTGGGCAGCATCGAACCCACTGCTGGCCGGGTTGTGATAGCGAGCCACCCATTGCTCATTGCCCGCGGAATCGTACTTCACGGTCACGTAATCACTGAGGCGGCCGGCGCCCCGGCTGTATCCCGTCACATAGACGCTGGCTGCTGTGTCCAGCGCAATGCTTTTTGCGAAATTGTCGCGATCGTCGGGGCCGCCGTAACGGGTGACCCACTGCTCATTGCCCTCGGAATCGTACTTCACCGTAGCGTAGTCATAGTGGGGGCGCGTCCCGTGACTCATCCCTGTCACGTAGGCGTTACCGTCCGTGTCCACGGCAATGGCAAAGGCACCTTCTTCCCCGTTCTCTGGGCCATGGTATCGGGCCGCCCACAGTTGGTTGCCATTGGAGTCGTACTTGACGGTGGCATAGTCGAAGTTGATGCCCACGCCCTGACTTTCTCCCGTCACGTAAAGGTTGCCGGCGCCATCGAGCCCAATGGCTAATGCGATGTTGTAGCCGTCGGCCAAGCCGTTGTAGCGGGCCACCCATTGCTCGTTGCCGTTGGAATCGTACTTCACGGTGGCATAGGCGTAGCTATCGCGGCTGGCCGTGCCCAGGCTCTGTCCGGTCACGTACACGTTGGCCATGCTATCCAGCACCATCGCGAAGGCCGTGTCCGCACCATTGCCGGGGCCGTTGTAGCGGGCTACCCATAGCTCGTTTCCGTCGGAATCATATTTCACCGTGGCATAATCTTGCCTGCCCATTGCCTGGCTCGGCCCTGTCACGTACACGCCGCCGGCATTGTCCACGGCTACGGCGTTTGCGGAATCTGCCAGGTTGCTCGGACCGTTGTACCGGGCGACCCAGATCTGATTGCCATCGGAATCGTATTTTACGGTTGCATAGTCGAAGCTGGTGCCGTCGCCCAGGCTGGCTCCGGTCACGTACAGATTGCCGGCTGAGTCGCGCGCGATGGCGGTCGCATAATCTGGGCCGTTGCCTGGACCGTTATACCGGGCCACCCACTGCTGGTTGCCGTCAGGATCGTACTTCACGGTCACATAGTCGCGGTCGGTGCCCTCGCCCTCGCTATATCCGGTGACATACACGTTGCCGACGCCGTCCACGGTGATGGCGTTGGCAGAGTCTTCGCTGTTCCCCGAGCCATGGAAGCGCGCCACCCATTCTTCCCGCACTTGCGGCCAAACCGTGCTTGCTCCCAACAAGGACACCCATAAGACAAGACACTTCACAGCGTTTTTCATCGGTCTCTCTCCTGCCCGAATGTTGGGCCGTCAAGTCCATCGTCGGTTTTTCCGCAAGCACTTGCATGATGCGTTCTCGCAAAAGACGTGCCGGGCAACGCCATGATATTGAGCATCAATCGCGATACCCTTGATGGTGTGTCAATCGCCTTGGCGAGTGCATTGCACATTTGACTGCGCACTTGTGAAACCGACTGCGCAAACTCAGGACGCCGGACCAGCTCGGTCCGCTTGAAATAAATCGAGGTTGACCAATGCATCCTTGGCCGACATCCTCCGCGGGGTGAGCTCGACCCGATTAGCCTGTGCCTGCAGCCTTGCGCTGTTGTCCAACCTCGCCGCGGCCTCTCCCCAGCGTCCGGCGCAGCAGCGCGATGCGGACCTGCAATTCTTGCGAGACTTGGCAGAGACGCGCAGCTACACCCTCGGGCAACCCACCTCCATACGCCCCCTGCCAGACGGGAAAACCGTGCTCTTCCTCCGCGCCCAGCCCCGAAAGGCCGAGCTTCGGCTGTTCGCGTTCGACGTGGCCACCGGCCACACCCGAGAGCTGGCGAGTCCCGAGCAGATTCTCGGAAGTCGCCCCGAGCAGCTCAGCCCGGAAGAGAAGGCCAGGCGCGAGCGGATGCGCATTACTGCTCAAGGCTTCACCTCCTTCGATCTCTCGGAAGATGGGGCCACGATGCTCGTCACACTCAGCGGGCGCGCCTTCGTTCTTCCGGCCAGCGGTGGCCAGATTCGGGAGATTGCTCCTTCCGATTCGAAGCAGGGCGCGGTGCTCGATCCCAAGCTCTCGCCGGACGGCAAAACGGTTTCTTACGTGAGGGGTGGAGAGCTCTGGGTTGCTCCCGCGTCAGGCGGCAGTGCGCACCAGCTGACGCGAGGCGCGCGCGGCGCTATCACGCACGCCCAGGCCGAGTTCGTCGCTCAAGAGGAAATGTTTCGTTACACCGGCTACTGGTGGTCGCCGGACTCCCGTTGTCTCCTGTTCGAGGAAGCCGACGCTTCCAAGGTCGAGACGCTGTTCGCCAGCGACCCGGTGGATCCGATGGCGTCCCCTCGGCCAATGGCTTATCCGCGACCGGGGAAAGCCAATGTCGACGTGAAGCTCAAGTTGATTTCAGTGAAGGGCGGGCGGAGCACGCCAGTTGAGTGGGATCGGTCGCGCTATCCCTATCTGGTGCGAGTCGTCTGGGAGAGCGGTTCACCGCTCACCTTGGTGGTCTCCACCCGAGATCAGCGCGACCTCTCGTTGGCGGTGGTGGACGAAAAAACGGGCGCTACGCGAGAGCTCGTCCACGAGCACGACGATGTCTTCCTGAACATCAACAATCCCTACGAGTGGCTCCGCGATGGCTCGGGGTTCCTGTGGGGTACGGAGCGTTCCGGGGCCTGGCAGTTGGAGCTTCGCGCGGTCGACGGAAGCTTGGTGCGCACGTTGACAGAGGTTGCCTTCGGCTTTCGAGACATCAAGCACGTCGATCTTCAAAATCGCCGCGTGATCGTCACCGCGGCGCCCGAGGCGGTCGAGCAGCACCTGTACGCTATCCCGTTGGCCGGCGGTATGCCCAAGGCGCTATCGGAGGGCCGCGGCTTTCATAGCGGGTACTATTCGCGAGACAGTGGGACGTATGTTCTCACGGCCACCAGCCTGAATTCGCCTCCGCGAAACGAAGTACATCGGGCCGATGGCTCGGTCGCTGGTGAGCTTCCGAGCGTCGCGGAAACCCCGCCGTTCGTACCGCGGGTGCAGATTGCCAAAGTGGGCCGCTCGACTGAGCTGTGGACCGCTTTGGTTCGCCCACGCGATTTCGACCCGAAAAGGAAATACCCGGTCATCGTCAATGTCTACGGCGGACCCCATACCAATTTGGTTTCACCTTCCGCGCTCGCGTACATGCGCGATCAGTGGATTGCCGACCATGGATACATCGTGGCGCGCGTCGATGGTCGCGGTACTCCCAGGCGTGGCCGCAATTGGGAGCGCGCCATCTTTGGGAAGTTTTCGGAGGTGCCGCTCGAAGATCAGGTGATCGGCTTGCAAGCGCTCGGCGAAAGCGAAGGGGCGATGGACCTGAAACGGGTTGGAATCATGGGCCATTCCTTCGGCGGGTACATGGCGGCGCTTTCGGTAATGCGTCGGCCGGAGGTGTACAAAGCCGCGGTGGCGAGCGCGCCGGTCGTGGATTGGCTCGACTATGATACCACCTACACCGAGCGCTACTTGGGAGTGCCGGACACAAACACCTCGGTTTATGAAGCCAACGGGCTACTTCGTTACGCGTTCGAGTTGTCGCGGCCGCTGCTGATCATTCACGGCACCGCCGATGACAATGTTCACTTCAATCAAGCGCTCAAGTTGGCGGACGCCCTTTTTCGGGCGGGAAAGACTTTCGAGTTGCTTACTTTGGCTGGCCAAACGCACCTGCTCTATGAGCCGGACCTGACCTACCGTTATTGGCAGCGAGTCTTTGGATTTTTCAGCAAGAACCTTTGATGAGGGCTTTCACATGGGATTTCGAATCAGGGTGGTAGGGTGGTGCTCGTTGGGCTTCGCGCTTCTCGCGACGTCGCCGTCTTCGGCCTCCTCTCAATCCGATCACCACGCCGTGGATGTGGTTTGGAGCGTTGGGATTCCAATGCGCGACGGCGTACGGCTGAACGCGGTCCTCTACAAGCCCATGCACCTCACGTCTCGAGTGCCGGCGATCTATGCAAAGACACCGTATCTCTCGGATCGAGAACAATTCCACGAGTGGGGAACGTACCTCGCCGAAAACGGTTACGTGGTGGCAGCCGTAGACGCGCGTGGACGCGGTGACTCGGAAGGTGTGTTTCGTGCTCTGGACGGCGACGGGCTGGATGGCTACGACGTGGTGGAGTGGCTGGCGAAACAGCCGTGGTGCGACGGGAAGGTCGGGAGCTTCGGCGGCTCATACGTTGGGTATGATCAATGGGCAACGATCAAACAGCTCCCGCCCCATCTCCGGAGCGCCGTGCCGACCGCGTCCGTGGGTGCCGGAGTCGACTTCCCGATGAGCAGAAACGTCTTTTCCTTCTACGCCCTCCAGTGGCTGACCTATGTCAGTGGCAAGACCCTCAAGCGCAATGCCTTCGAAGATACGAGCTTCTGGTTGAGAGGCATTTTGGAGTTTCAAAAGAAACGTCTGCCTTTTCACGAATACAACAAATCCATGGGCAATCCCGCGCCCATGTTTGAAGAGTGGGTGTCGCATCCCGATTTCGACGACTATTGGCAGTCGAAGATGCCCGGGCCGCGGGAGTACCGGCGTATCGATTTCCCGATTTTGACGATCACCGGGCACTTCGACGGCGACCAGTTCGGCGCGTTCCACTACTACGACGGGCACATGCGCTATGGCACGGGGTCGGCCCGCGCGCGCCATTACCTGGTGGTGGGACCATGGGACCACGCGGGAACGCGAAAACCCATGAAGGAAGCGGGAGGGCGCAGTTTCTCCGAGAACAGCGTTGTCGACATGAAAAAGCTTCACAAGGAGTGGTACGACTGGACGCTGAAGGGCTTGCCCAAGCCCAAATTTCTCAAGGACCGCGTCACCTACTATGCGATGGGCGCCGATGAATGGCGGTCCGCGCCTACGGTCCAGGCGGTGACGCAACAAGTCCGCAAGCTTTACCTCGGTTCGCGAGACGGACAACCGATCGAAGAATTCGAGTCGGGTACGCTGACCGACCAAAGATCGTCTTCGCCAGCGCCGGATCGCTGCACCTTCGATCCGACCGTGACGCCGGAATGGCTCACCCTCAGTCCCCCAAAGCTAAGCGAGGCTTCCAGGTGGATGGGTGACCAGCTCGTCTACCACACCGAGCCTTTCGAGGAAGAGCTGGAGGTGAATGGATCGGCCAAGCTGGTGGCGTGGATTGCACTCGATGTTCCGGATACCGATATCGAGGCCAGTTTGAGAGAGATCAAGGCGGATGGAAGCAGCCTCGCGCTCGGTCTTGGGGCTCAACCGATGCGGGCGCGCTATAGAGAGTCCGTCGAACAGCCGAAGCTGGTAGTGGAGGGCGAGCTGCACCCGTATCAGTTTCAGTTCGGATTCACGGCGGTCCGGCTTGCGAAGGGGAGCAGAATCCGGTTGACGCTTCGAGCTCCCCTCGCTTTTAGCCGCGAGCGCAACTTCAACCGGGGGGGTGTGGTGGCGGACGAGACGGAGAAGGACGCGCGGCCAGCGCATCTGGCGCTTTATCACGACGTTACACATCCCAGTTATTTGGAGTTGCCCATCGGAAAGCGGATGCGCGCGGTTCACGTCGCGACAGGACCTTGATATGCGACGCCGCCGATTCTTCAATGTCACGTTGGCCGCAATCGTCGGGGCGACCTTCGCCCGCGCGGCCTCGACGCCAGACGGAGGGGTCGCCGAGACTACCGTTCCCCCGCCGCTTCCCGACGGCGGCGTCGCGTTGTTGGCGGACGGCGGAATGCCGCCGGAGGTGGAGGTGGTTTGGGACCTGCAAATTCCCCTTCCAAACCGGGAACCGCTCAGGGGAACGCTGTACAGACAAAAATACAGCTCAGGAAAATCGCCGGTCGTGTTGGCCCTCACCTCCCGCGTGGCGGACACGTATTATCCTCTGGCGCTCGAGCTCGCTCGCAGCGGCTATGTCTTTGCGGCCATCGATCTCCCCGGCCGGGGCAATTCTCCAGGCGAGTTTCGCCCTTTCGACGCCGAGGGCCGCGAAGGGCGTGAAGTCGTGGAATGGCTGGCGGGACAACCGTGGTCCAACGGCTCGGTAGGAATGTGCGGATCCGTTCACGACGGTTTCGTCCAGTGGTCTACCGCCGGGGAAGGCTCGAGCCATTTGAAAAGCATGGCGCCTGCGTCTGCGATGGCGCCGGGAATTGATTTCCCGAGTGTGAAGAACGTCGTCCGCTCCGAGGCCATCGAGTGGCTCGTGTCGACAATGGGCCGGTACGATCACGAATGGTCGCTGAGCGAACGTGCCTGGTGGGGAGTGAAGTTGGGAGACTTCGTCAAGAGCGGCGTTCCGTTTTCCGGTTTCGGCAGCATGCTCGGGCCGAGGGCCCGAATCTTCGAAAGCTGGATGGAGCACCCGGCATTCGATTCATACTGGGAGGCCAAGCTTCCCGCCTCGCATTACGAGAAGATCAAGATGCCGGTGCTGACCGTCACCAGCCAGTACGATCCGCGCCAGGCGGGGGCGTTGCACCATTACCAAGCGCACCTGCGAAACGCCTCCGCCATCGCCGAGAAACATTTCCTGGTCATCGGCGCCTGGACGCCCGACGCGCTGTGGCGCCCGCCGAAAGAGGCGGAGCTCGGCGGCGTGAAGCTGGGGCCGGCCAGCCTGATGGACATCAGGAAGCTCCATCGAGAGTGGTTCGACTGGACCCTTCGGAGCGGGAAAAAGCCGGACTTCCTCAAGCAGCGCGTGGCCTATTACGTCACCGGCGCCGAAGAGTGGCGATACGCCGACAGGCTGGATGCGATCGGGTCAAAGAAGAGGCTCTTTTATCTGAGCTCGCACACCCATGGCGCGAGCGAGGTCCTCTCTTCCGGTCGTCTGGCCGATGCGAAGCCGGAAGGCGGATCTGCAGACGCGTATGTATACGATCCCAAGAAAACCGCTGGAATGGAGCTCGAACAACGGGAGATCAAGAATTGGCTCACCGACGCGCGGGCGGAGCTCGACCTTCGGGGAGATGGGTTGGTTTATCACACCGATGTTATCAAGGACCAGTTCGACTTGGCTGGGTTTGCCAAGCTGAGCGCCTGGATCCAGATGGACGTCCCGGATACGGACTTTCGGGTTCTGCTCTACGAGGTCCTCTCCAACGGGACCTCCGTGCTCCTGGGAGAGGATCTTCAACGGGCAAGATATCGCGAGTCCTTGAAACAGGAACGTCTCGCGGCCGACCGCCCTGAGCGCTACGAATTCAATTTCAACTTCATCGCTCGCCGGATCGCGAAGGGCAGCCGACTTCGACTGGTTCTTCGTGCACCGAGATCGCTCTTCATCCAACGCAATTACAACAGCGGCGGAGTTGTCGCCCAGGAGACCCCGGCGCAGGCCCGCGTCGCGCACGTGAAGTTGTTGCACGACCTGCAGCATCCCAGCGTGCTGGAAATTCCATTCGGCGGCTAGCGAAAGAGCCGCCAATGCAACGGAGGTTGAGGGGCCGCGGCGAGAACGCTCGACTAGACGCTCGGTCGAATTGGGGAGAATAAATAACCGGGAACGGGTCCCTCCCGAGCGAGCCGGATTCGATAGCGAAGATGTCGAGCTCGAGTCAATTGAACCAATGGGTTCCACACCGCGTGGGTGAGGCGATGCTGAATGAGAAACTTCCACAAGCGGTTGGATCGCTTGTAGAGCAGCGACATGGCGAGATAGGCCGGAACGGCGGAAAGTTGACGAGGCTTGCGCGCCCAAATGGATCCTAGAGAAAACAGCTTCTTGTAAATCCAGACATAGCCGGCCTCGAGTTGCTCGGGAGTCAGGTACTTTGGCTGAAACACGCAGTGCGCGGTGTCGTAGAGGGACCAATCCTGGTGGAGGATTCGACCCTCAGCCTGCATTCGCCGAAAGAGCGGCGTGTTCGGGTATGGAGTGAGGATATGAAAGGTGGCGCATTCCAACCTGTTTCGCTCGATCCAGCCCGCCAGATTCTCGAAAACATCCGGCCGATCGTTGTCGAATCCCAGGACGAAGCTTCCATTGACCTGGATGCCGTTGCGGTGAAACACCTCTACCCGTTGCGCGTAATCTTCGGCGCGGGGGCTGCGTTTGCCCGCCGCACGAATGTTGTCGTCGGAGAGGCTCTCGAAGCCAATGAATACGCCGGTGCATCCAGCGAGCGCCATTTCCCGCACCAGGTCGGGCTCATCGGTAACGTCCAGCGTAATCGCCGCACTCCAAATTTTGTCGAGCGGCGCGAGCGCTTGACAAAGCGAGCGAAGGTAGCGCTGACTTGAGCCTAAATTGTTGTCGATAAATACGCCGTACGGCGCGCCGGTGTTTAAAAACTCCGATGCAACCTGTTTTGGGGGGCGCATTTGATACTTGATCCGCGTGTCACCTGTTGCCAGGTAACAGAAATCGCAACGATTGTGGCAACCCTGGGTTGCGATGAGCGAAGCTCCGGTGAGGAACCCCCATTTCGGAAGAATGCTTCGATTGGGCGGCGGATCGCCGGCATAGTCCCGATACTCTGCGAAGTACCGCCGCTTGAGAGCACCAGCCTCGATGTCGAAAAGGATTTGAGGCCAGGTGGGAACGCCGTTGCCGATAGCGATGGCGTCTGCGTGCGCCTGGACTTCATCCGGACAGGACAAGGCATGCAAACCGCCCAGAACGACGACGCACCCGTGCGCTTGGAACCACGCGGCCAATTCGTAAGCGCGACGTGCGAAGGTGAGATGAACGGTGATGCCGACCACCTGAGGCAGGGGTTCGATCGGCGGCGGACCCTGCAGCAAGTTCTCGTCCCAATAGCGAACGGTCCACTCTGGCGGCGTTGCTCCGGCAATGCTGGTCAGGGCAAGCGAGGGCGTCAAGACGTGTTTGCCGAAGCTGGCATTCACGTCCTTTGGATAGAAGGGATTGATCAGAAGCACTGTTCTCTGCGTCGGAACACCGCGGCGCGCTGGGGGAAGCAGAGGAGCGACCTGCATCGGGTCGGGGCGTCGGCCAAACCGGCGCATCGTTGTTTTCATGGTCAAAAGGGTACGCGACCCACCGATGATTGTTTTGTCTTTTGGGCTGAGCCGTCGGGTCCCGCAACAGAGCGGTCGGAAGAGCTTATCGATGGCGTTTGCGACAGACACGGCGGAACGCCGCGCTTTCCTCAACGAAGGACGGCGGCAATCCTGCTACGCGATGGCGGGCAACAAAACCGAGGCCCGCGGCCCATGGCGCCACGCCCGCCTGTAGTGGTGAATCGTCTATCGGGCGAAGTAGTACGAAAGCTTGACCAGGAAAAAATTTTCGCTGGGTCCCCGCCCGAGCGCGCCAAAATCAAGCACCGGGGTCGAATTGGCAAACCATCGGGATCGTACCGTGCCGGGCCAGCCCCCGGGCGTGGGCCGCACCGGCCTAAAGCGTGCCGATGAGCGGACGAATGTCTACGCTATGAGACAGGCTCGCCCCGCGGCGATAAGGCACCAAGGGCTGCCCAGAGGACTTGATAGTTTCGTGGCAACACAAAATTATGTAAATGATTGAAACAATTCATCAAAGTCAAAAAGTTGTTGCTCTGAAAGTGTCAAGTCCTGTGGGGAGGCTGCAAAACCGTGGAAGCGATGCAGCGAAAACCGAGGGAAGTTCCTATTGCGGGACTGATTGCAGTTGTCCCCACGGCGCTGACGCCAGGGCAACGCTGCTGCAAGCTGGTCGAAGACCCAAGCTCCTCGGTCAGCGCCGCCGCCTGCACGTCTTGAAGGATCACCAGCTCAGCTCCCTCGAGCTCAGCGACCTGGTGGAGAAAGTGACTTCGGGCAAAACGGACCCGAGTCTGGATTCGCTGCTGCTGACGCTCCTCGCATCGCAGGTTTTAGAGGGCGAAGGGTCCACAAAGCTCCTCTCGTTTCTTCTCGATCGGAATTCGGGCGACGGCTTGCTCCAGGCGAGGATCCGTTCGCTGCTTACGAGTCGCGCTCGAAGCAGCCAATCAGGGCAAGGTGGCTGATGGTGGAGGGACTTCGACCGTGATGGTCGTGACTGGCATGCGCCTCGCTCGATAAATCGCGCGTCGGCGCCGCCGTCAACAGACAATCAGCGGTTAGCTCAGAGATGATGGTGCGCCGCCTAAATCAGGGCAGCAGAAGACGCGCTCTGGGAATCGCCTCGGATGCCTTGGAGGATATACGAACAAAGTTAGCGCTGGGCCGACCCCGTCGTCGGATTCAGTGTCACCCTGGCGACAGTCGTCTTGGTGGGACTAGTTCCGTCGTCGACAGTGCGCTTCTCGTAGGAAATTTGCAGAGGGCAATTTCTGGTGGGGATAAATCGTTTCTGGCCGAGCTCGGACATCTCTTTCGCGCAGACGACCGAGGCCTCTCCCGGCGCTTGATACACGACGGCTCGCGATGCTTTATCGTACGAAAGCCCATCCACCGCCTGTCGTGCGTTGTCCCTCGTCGGCTGGAATTCTGTGTCAAATCTCTCGATGTTGATCCAAGCGCGGCCGAGCTTGGTGTCGGCATCGAACGTCGCCTGCAGGGTCTGAAACTCATTGATCGGTCGCTCGTAGACGACGATCGGAGCGGCTCGTGCTAATCCAGAAACACAGGTCAGCGCTGCAAAGGATAGAACCGCCTTACTTAAGGTCTTCATTTGCTCCTCCTCCATTGAGGTCGCTTCACTGACTCGGCACCATCTTTTTCGTTACAGGCGACCCGGCAAAACCCCACGTTGTCCCAAAGGACAAGGTTCTGCTGCAGACCGTTGGGGAAAGCAACGCCGTAGAACGTGTCTGGATTTTGATCCAGCGGAGCCGTCAGGTATTGCTATCCCGGTCGTCCATCGTCCTTCGGAACCACGACCGCCTTAGGCGGCGAAGCAAGTTGGGAAGCGATTTCGGTCGCAAGCCCGCGGCTCGACTCGGAGCCCTTCTTATACCCTTCCCCTTGCGCTCAAATTCAGCATTCTATACATCGTGGGGTTGGGGCGAAGCCACCGTCAGAGATCATCCTGAAGGTTCCCCGTCTTGTCCCGAAGTACAAGGCGGTACGATTGAGCTGGTCTATTATCCTTGTCGTCGATGCGTTTGAACTCAGTCAGCCGGTTCTTCGGCGGTTCAATGCGCTCCACTATGTACGCATCATATTCGACGGTTTCGCTACGCCTTTCTATCCTAACGCTGATACGCCAAACGCCTTTCTCGTCTGGCTCGACATAGTACCACGCTGTGCTTGCTTCACCCTCGATGCTACTTTGCGTGCTCGATGCATATCCTCGCTGATGCCTGATCCAATGGCTCCACAAGAATTCTCGCATTGCTGCCGCTATCTTCGGGTTTACTTCCCCACGACGGAACTCAAAGACGTAAGGTCCTGCCTTGTCGTACATTTTCAAGTCTCGAAGCTCTTGAGGGCTTGCCGCGAGCCCGATCGTCAAAAGCAAACTAACACTTGTGGTCATCTCCATCACCGGTCGCCTACTGAGGCATATCTACGGCACCTCCAAAGACGCACTTCTCCACTTGGAAACCGGTGTTTTATCAAATTTCGATGTGGGATCTCCGTAAGTGCGTGCGTTACCGTCGTTCAGCTTTGCATCGAGTATGTTCGCGGCCTCGTGCAAGAACACAGCAAAGACTAAAGTTATTGCGTCCTCCTGGCTCTGCTCCGCGCACCCAGCGAAAGCACTCGCGCAGCTCCTGTGTGAAAAGAGCCGGCTGCTCGAAGGCGGCGAAGTGGTCGCCCTTCTTTAGCTCGTTTTCACCTCTGCGTCGCGCTTTCGGAAGGCGGCTTCTCCAGCGTCGGACAGCTCGACCCACTTCGGGTTAGGCGAGGCCTCGGCGTCGTAGTTGTCGTGCCAGTTCCACCACTTGTACGGCGGGGTCTGGGGGTAACCCTTTGGCGAGTCCTCCCAAGTCTCCTGACGGCCGAGCGGCGTGATGTCGAGGTAGCTCCAGGTGGTCCCCATCGCCTCGTCGCCGCGGCCGTTGATGAAGTATGTGCGGAACACCCGCTCGCCATCGCGGAAGAACACGTTGTGGCCGTGCCATTCATCGACGCCGAAGTCCGCGTCGAAGCCGTCGGTGATTGTGTACCAGGGCATCTCCCAGCCCATCCGCGCCTTCAGGCGCGCGATCTCCGCCTGCGGCGCGCGTGAGGCGTAGGCGAGGGTGGTGTCGCGGGCGTTCAGATGGGCCAGGTGGGCGACTTGATCGGCGCCCAGGGAGCAGCCGCGGCAGGCGTGCTCGGGCCAGCCGAATACCCCGGGCTCGAAGAAGGCGCGATAGACGATCAACTGACGGCGGCCCTCGAACAAATCGAGCAGGCTTACCTTGCCCTTGGGTCCGTCGAACTCGTACTTCTTGTCCACAGCCAGCCAAGGCATCCGCCGGCGTTCGGCGGCCAGCGCGTCACGGGAGCGGGTCAAGGCCTTTTCCTTCACGAGGAGCTGCTGGCGCGCAGCCTCCCACTCCTGCTGCGACACGATTGGGGGTGTGTTCATCGCGAGATGCCCTTTCGCGTGTTCATTGTCTCTCTCTTTGCTTATTGCCATCTTATTCTCCTTTGTTTTCTGAAACAGACCGGGACGATTCGCTCTCAAAAATTTTATAATCAACGTGTTGGATGCCATTGTGTCGATCCGAACCCGCGGCAGCGCGGATCTGGTCCACGTCGGTCACATCGAGCCGCAGCGAAACGAGCCGCTCGGCACGCAGGGCGCGCAGCCCTTCCGAATTGCGCGCCGTGGCGTAAACCTTGCGCTCCGGAATCCATTCGTTTCTCGATGCGATTTGGGGGTTGTTGGCCATGAGGAGACTTAGCGGCGGGCATCGAACGATGGGAGTTACAAGTGTGACGGGATTCCGATGGACTCGCTGATCACTGCCGGGTGGCGAAGGGTACTGCAACTGGCTTCGCGAGAAGAGTTGCAGTCTCCGGCAGCGTCGGCTTTGTGGGACTGACAAGGATCTCGTCTCGTTGGGTGCTTTTTCTGTCGCTCGGGATCACGTTCAGGGCGGCTGCTTCGTCTTCTGAATAATGCCCCGAGCGCCCTCGGAAGAGGTCTGCCAGCGGCGGCCGCTTGGGGATCATCGCCGTCGCCGCGTGATTGCATCCCGACGCATGCGTCGACTTGTGACCACTGCGAGTACTCTCCTCTTCTCTCCACACCGGCAGGGGACGTAAAAAGCGCGGAGATCGAATGCCTCTTGTGAGGCCTGGAGGTTTCCCATGCGCATCTACTTGGTTGCATCCTCCGCAGCGTTCTTGGTCGCTGGGTGTGCGTCGTCGCAGCAGTCGGGGCCGCGGCCAGTCGAGGTCTACCCCACCGGCACGCCTGGCCAGGCCGCCGCAACCAGCTCCCACAAGATGACCGCAAGCGTGCTGGCGGTGGACACCACCTCCCGCAAGCTCACGCTGAGGGGCGAGGACGGCCATACCGAGACGGTCGACGTCCCGCCCGAGGTGAAGCGCCTGAACGAGATCACCGCGGGCGATAGGATCGAGGTCGAGGTCCAGGAGGGACTGCTCTTTGAATACCAGCCCGCCGGCAGCGCATACGTGCCCCCAACGGCGGTGGGCGGCGGCGCGCGCGCTGGCGCCAGCCAGCCGCCGGGCGGCGCCGCTGCGGGAGCGGTCCAATCGACGGTGACGGTCATCGCCATCGACCCCAAGACCCGAATCGTCCAGTTCCAGGACCTGGATGGTAACAAGTACGAGGTCAAGGCCAGCCCGAAGATCTCGCTGGACAAACTTTCCGTTGGCGACCGCCTGCTCGCGACCTACGCCGCAAGCGTTGCGATCTCCATCGCAAAGTAAGTTGAAGCCCTGAGCGGACTAGGTCGTCGAAGCGGGCTGGGTTCTTCCCGCAGCGCCTTGTTAAACCTCTTGCTCCTCGTCGCTCGAAGAGACGCGGACCGCCGTAGTAGCTCGAAGATTGGCCTCAGCCATCAGTTTCCAAGCTGAAGCTCTGTGCGGCAGCACGGTCTAATCCAAAACACCTCGATCCTCCTAAAGACTTCCTACGTCATCCAGTGCAGCCTTGATTCCGATTCAGTTCCATTTCTCGTCCGAGAGCAACCTGCGCATGACGAGCGCGATAGCGTTCGCCGATCCACGGGGCGTCCTTGCGCTCAACACGTCAGTTATCGGACGCTTACTTTCAACAAACGCGGCGCCCGCCGCGGATGAGCCGTAATGCCCGTTGCGTCCGATCCAGCTTGTCCAGTTCTGAGAACAGCAGATTTTGTGGACGTCCGCCGCTCTCAGCGCGACCAGTTTAACAAACTCGTCACGCATCGAATGCCAAGTCGCCACCGGCTGCGTCCGAGCCAGCTTGGCGAGCACAGGAGTCCATTCCGACAGCCTCGCGGCCAGCCCAACCCAGCGGTACTTACAGGTCTACCCCACTACCTGCGCGAGAGTGAGCGGGCGGCCGTTTCTAGAAATAACCCTGCATTTCTCCTCACTCCTTCGTTGGAGTCCGTCGAAGCGGCCTTTTTTGCCCTCCGCATTAGTTCACCTAGCAACTTCGGCGACAAGTGATCTCCGCGTTCTACAATGGCCGAAAGCGCCGGCCACGCATTCATCCGAACACCCCAGAAACGCGCACGTGTTGCCTCTACGACTGCCTTTAACTCGCGCTTATTCGCCTTACCAAGCTTCTCGACTATTAGAAGGGCGTTCCATACTTCTTCTTGATTCCGACTGATCAAAAGATGACTGGCGAGTCGCCAAAGCCTTTTAACCTCGGCCAGTTCATGCGTCGCGGCGAACCGGCTAACCGAGCGTGCCACCATGGCGCGCGCTGCATTGTTGTTCCGTGTACGCTTCTGAATATCTCGAAATGCATCGGCGTAAACCTGGTAGCTGGCGGCACTCATCGCGAGCGACGAAAACAATTCGAGGCGTTGTCGACTAGGCAAAGCTCTATACAGTCGCCGTAGAATCTCGTCGTGCCCTTTGAACTCGCCGCGCCGAATTCCCCGCCCGAGCCGTGAATAGACACCATCGGCTTCGAGCGGTGTGAGAAACAATAACATCGTAATTACCGCACGTGCAGTTTGGCGATCAAAATCCTTAACCAGGTCCAGAAGCACGAGAATCGACTGCTGGTCTAACACGCTCATTTGCACTCGTATGTTTCAAATCCTCGATGTTTGCATTCTGCTCTGCAGGCAGCGTCGTAATCTTGGTGTCCGGCGAACCGATCACCAAATTTCTTATCCTGCTTCTCACCCGGCACCGGCTTTGCTACCCGTGACCACGGGTTCGCTTGCCAGGTATGCTGTCATTCCAGCGCTGATTTGGCGGTGTCGCGCGTCGATAGTCAGCCTGAGTCGAACACCCAGGGTGAGCGAATCTATCGCGTTGCTCACCAAATCCAAACCACTTTCGCGAACCTCTGCGCGTTGGTTCGATTCGATGCGCAGGAGACGTCCCTGGCGGACTTTTGTGGCAACGACCTCATCGATTTGCTCGGCTCGCTTTCGGTCGACTTCTGACTGCGGTCGACGCGACCGTCATCCGGCAACACGTCACCCGTGCGTCACCGAGCTTGATGCCCTCGAACGACCTTGATCCCCCGGTCCCGAAAACCTGGTGCACCACAGCTCCTGTTGAGCGGGAAAAGGGATTTGAACCCTCGACCCTCGCCTTGGCAAGGCGCTCATCGACTCTGGAATCTCGCCAATTTAGCGATTTCGTTGCGAGCAGGACGAGCAATACGAGCACGGCGAGTCAATACGAGCACCCAATATGCATCAGAAGTGCATCAGCGGGATGAGTGATGCACTCGATGAGATGCCGGATCGGATACCTTGCGAGATATGACCGGCGGGTAATCAGTCATTTACGTTTCAGGACTCATTTTGGAACGCTTCATCCCTCCTGTTATGCCTTGCTATGCAACGTCCGCCAGTATCTGTGCGAGGGCGGCCCGATAAACGTCCGTTCCTGCCGTGAGCACCGATTCAACTGGGGACCAGATCAGAGCCATAAGCAGCGCGACGAGATCGTCAATGCTGATCTCCGTCCTCATGGTCAAGGTCGAGTAGTGGGTCGTTCGTCCTTCTGGGAAGCTGAGACTCGAAACTTGATCGTCTGGCCCGAAATGCTGTCCTTCTCTGCAACCGCTCTGTAGAGGGCTACGAGGTCGAGACACTCCGGCCCGGTTGGGCCCTTGAACATGTTGAACACTATTGATGAGCCGTACCAGTAGCCGGGGGTCAGGTCCACGATGTGGTTTTCTGGTCCCTCAAACATGAAGAAGTCGTCGAACCAGTGCTTGACCTCGGCTCCGGTTTGACAATCGCGAACCTCCGTTAGGGTTAGATGAATGTTTTCGACGACGCGGTCATCGACAGATGCGGTAGTTGTCTTTGGGCTCACCACGAACAGAAATGACACTTTCTCCCTGTCGTACGTGGGCTCGATGATTCTCATCTCGAAGCCCTCCGGATCCTTCTTCGGCAGGTTGCGATCATGTGCGCACCCGATCAGAGCAGTCAAGGGCAACAAGCTCCAAAGGCCGTGTCTCATCGAAGTTTCTTGCCGCAGTTCTTGAGCACCCCATCACCTTCTGCCGGAATATTGTGACCTGGTGGGTGGGTGAATGGCCAACCGCAGGCGTGTGCCAACTCGTGAACCAAAGCCTGTGCTTGGCAATCTTCGTTCATCGGCAATTCGCACCAAAGAATTTCCCTGACCGGATCTTCAGGGCTGCCGACGCGAGAGCTGCCGCCCTTTTTGACATTCTTTTTGCCCTTGGCCTGGGCAGGTGGTGACTTGCAGGCCTTCTTTGCATCATCGTCGCACTTCAGTTTGAAGCTTTGATCCGAGCAACCGTTCAACACGCAGTCCCGCAGGGCACCTGCTACCATGCGTAGGGCCTGCGCCCGGCATGCATTACAGGAAGACCCAAATTGACAACCCTGGTCGGAGTGAAATCCGTCCGGATCCGAAAAGGCGATTGGATTATTGAGGGCATAGGCATAAGGTTGAACATCAGCTCCAATTTGGGCATCTGCAACGATGAAATCCGGTTCCTTTAAGAGCAGCGGTTCAGGTTGAAGATACCTGCCGATGCTCGGGTCATAGTACCGGTTCCAATTTCCGACTAGGTTGCTTTCTGCGTCAAAGTACTGCCCTGGGAAACGCAAGGGTATTCCAAATGGTGCTGCTCCGATTTGATATCGCTGATACTCGTAGGCTTCCATGACAATGCCCTGATACGGATAATTCTGGCAGACGTTGGGAGGGGTACATATCAGGCCCCCCATTCCATCTGGGCAGCAGTTCTGACCGTCCGAAATGAAGGACATAATAATGTGCCCGGCCTGCGGCTGCACCCAAGGAGTCCACATTTGGCCGCGGTGATAGCCACCAATCGGTGGAGTCAGGGCAGATTGTGGTGGATCGCCGTCCTTTAGTATCGCGTAGTCTCCGGGGCCATCCTCCACGTCAACCATGTGAAGCAATACGCGCATTTTCAATGCCAGTAATGGACCGCCAATTGGCTGGGTAAAATCAGCGATGTTGGCAGCGTAGTTATTTGGATATGGATGAAGCGTCTCACGGTCGAGCGCTACGCGATTCACGTATCCGAACGGCTCATAATCGAGCGCGCTGGCAATCTTCTGCGAGGAATCTAACACTACTGGGTCGTAATGGGGGCGATGCGGCTGAAAAGGCTGACGGCGCACGCGAGCGCGGATCAAGCTGAAGGCCGAAGCGATCGTGATTGATGAGGAAAACAGAAATAGGCGATCAGCCAAGGAC